>Ga0183095_10087_pt2 | contig 466705 bp, 387 predicted proteins | sample BioMet4_FD_130346 | JGI IMG/M metagenome (GOLD analysis project Ga0183095, IMG submission 130346) | Microbial communities from bioreactor (seeded with sewage sludge) at LBNL, California, USA - Biofuel metagenome 4 (v2) (version 3) | ecosystem: Engineered > Bioreactor > Anaerobic > Unclassified ...
ATCGAGTAGGAGGAAATTCATTCAGTGAATGAATTTCCGACCTCTCACACCACCGTACGTACCGTTCGGTATACGGCGGTTCAATCAACTTAACACGTGACACGTTTATCTATGTAGTAGTCGAACATGGAGACTAACCCAAATCGGGTCAGTCTCTCTTTGGTTACAGCTACGTTCATAGCACCGCGTTGGCAAACATGTGCTATATGGGCTCCATAATAAGCTGTAGACCATGCATATTTCCTGCTTATTCCAAGTTTGATGAGATTCTTTGCTCTGTTCTTCGGGGTCTTCCAGTGTTTCCAAATACACATACGCAGACGACATCGTATCCTGCTATCAAGCTTTTCGCAGAGAGTTTTCATACTTCCTATTTTGAAATAGTTCACCCATCCACGGATCAGCTCGTTGAGCTTTAAGACCTTATACTTGTTATCCACGCCCCAGCTCCGGCAGGTTAATTCTTTCACCCGGGCTTTGAACTTTGCTACAGACTTGTCATGCGGTCTTGCCCTGTATTCTTTGGCAAATGGGTCAAAGTAGAATCCAAAGCCAAGGTATTTCACGCCTTTGGGCTTATCAACCTTGCTCTTGGCAGCATTGACTTTTAATCCGAGCTTCTCTTCAATAAACCTCGTAATGCTCTTCATTACCCGTTCTGCCGCCTGCTCGCTGCCGACCATGATTATACAGTCATCAGCATATCGGACAAAGTCCAGTCCTCTCGCTTCCAATTCCCTGTCCAGTTCATTGAGCATGATATTTGCCAGCAGTGGGGAAATGTTCCCACCCTGCGGCATTCCTATAATTGAGTCCTCATACTCGTCATCGACCATGACCCCGCTGACAAGGAACTTCCTGACGATGGAGATGACATCCCCTTCCTTGATTGTTCGGCCAAATATGGTCATCAGTTTGTCATGGTCAACTGTATCAAAGAATTTCGCAAGGTCGATATCCACAATCCAGTCATGTCCGTCGTTCATCATTTCAAGTGCCTTTATGACTGCCTGTTGGGCACACCTGTCAGGTCTGAAACCATAACTATGGTCATTGAACTGTTTCTCGAATATCGGGGTTAGGACTTGTGCGATTGCCTGCTGTATAAATCTGTCAGTAACAGTTGGCACACCAAGATTTCTAATGCCACCGTCTGGCTTAGGTATCTTCACACGTCTTACCGGTTGCGGTTTATATTTCCTGTTCCGCAGCTGTTCCTTGATTCTTTCGCCGTTTTCCGAAAGGTAGTCCTTGAGTTCGGTATATTCCATACCATCAATTCCCGCAGCTCCTTTGTTTCTTACGACTTGCAGATACGCAGCATTGAGATTTTCTTTGCTAAGTATCTGCCCCATGAGACTACTTGTGTCCATGCGTTGTTTTCTTTCTGCCCCTTTTGCCATCACCGCCTTTGAAGTCATCGACAGGCGTTGCTCCGGCTACTGAGTGGAACGTACTCCAACTGATTGATTATTCGCCCCTTTGCTCCATCCCCGTTACAGGGACTTCTTCACTACTATGGGCTCGGCTGACTTCTCACAGTTCGTTGTTACTATGGCTAATGAGACCACCTGCGAGACCTCCCCGCTTAAGGCGCGTGCTCTTTCCCCTCACCTATCCGCCACATCTACCCGTACTTCCAGCAACTTTTTGGACTTCACCTCTTTTGGCAGGCTTATCCGCATTTCCGGGCCTTATATGTGGTTCCTGTTCGTCGGACCAAGGGTTTGCCTACAGCTTCCTTCAGATTCCACCTCACGGTGGACACCCTTGCTGTTCAGCTATGTGCTTCCACGTTGCCTAGGCGCACTCGGGATTTTCACCCGTTAGAGCCCGCTCATGGCGGGCAAACCAAAAAAATACCGCCGGTCTTTCAACCGACGGTACAGAGCAATTTTCTCGTTTTATTCCATCTCTGTTCATTTCAAACTCTATATCTTATCTGTAATTTTTTATCACCGCTTGTACGGTTCTGTTCATCCGATACTCGTTGATCGTCGGATAATACGTGATATCAATAGTAACGCCGCTCGTTTTCCCGCGCTCCAGATTTTGTACCGCGTTCTCCCCGTATTTGGCGCTTAAGTATTGAAGAAACTCTTCTGTTTCCCCAAAATAAACACCTTCCATATGGGCGCCGCGCTCGTTCCGAAGACTCAGACTGCAGACATTCCGGTCTTTACCGCGTATGGCAAGCCGCGTAATCTCCGCTTTTCTCTCCGCGAACAGCGGTGTCTTATTGCCTTTTCCGAATGGCTCCAGGATTTTCAGTTCCTTAACGAGCTCTTCGGTCGCGTACTCGAAAGGCAGCGGCATATCGATCGTGATCTTCGGTATCAGATCCTCGTCCGTAAGCGTACAATTCGCGTTGATCTGTTTTCGGAACTCGTCCAGATTTTCCGGATTCATCGACAAACCGGCCGCCATGGGGTGGCCTCCGAATTTCAAAAGCAGAGACTCGCTTTTGGTGAGTTCTTCATACATGGAGTACGCCTCAATCGAGCGCCCGGAACCCTTTATAACATTCTGGCTTTTCGTTAGCGTAAAAGTCGGCCGGTTGTATTTTTCCCGGATTCGCCCCGCGATGATGCCCGCCAGACTCTCGTGACAATCCGGCAGGTACACGACCAGGACCTTGTCATTTTTGAGATTGCTCGTCTCGATCAGCCGGATCGCTTCCTCCACGCCCTTAAGCGTCATCGTCTTACGACTCTCATTCAGCGCCTTCAGATCACCGGCCAGGATATCCGCTTCCTTCCGATCATCCGCCTCGAACAACGCGAGCGCGCGCTTCGCGGTGTCCAGCCGTCCTCCGGCGTTGATACACGGGCCGAGCACAAAACCGATGTCATACGTGTTAAGCGGTTTATCGGACAGCCCGCAAAGATCGATCAGCGCGCGAAGACCGTAATTTTCCGTACGCTCAGCCTTTTTCAGACCGATTTTCACAAAAATCCGGTTCTCGCCTGTCAGATCCACGACATCCCCGACCGTGGCGATTGCCACATTCTCAAGAAACGAATCCGCTTCCTGTCTGTCGATCGCGAAGGTCTGATAGAGTGCCTGTACCATTTTAAAGGCTACCGCGGCGCCGCAGAGCTCCTTGTAAGGATAGTCGCAGCCGTCCTGATGGGGATCGATGACCGCGTCCGCCTCCGGAGGGTACGTGACACGTCCTTCCTCGGTTTCCTCAAAAGGTACCTGGTGATGATCGGTCACAATGACCGTCATGTCAAGGCACCGGGCGTACGCGACGGCCGCCGCGGCCGCGATCCCGTTGTCACAGGTCACGATCGTGTCGACTCCTTCGTCCCGCGCCTTTGTGATCAGATCATCGCTCAGGCCATAACCGTCTTTCACGCGGTCCGGAATATCCGTGTCGACATCCGCGCCGCATCGCTTCAGACCACTCAGCAGAATGAACGCCGCGTTAACACCATCGATATCATAATCGCCGATCACGCGGATTTTCTTCCCTTCACCGATTTTCCGGCGCAGAATCCGTACCGCCTTATCCATATCCTTCATTCGGAAAGGATCCTTCGTAAAAGTCTCGTCGCCCCTCAGGTATTCCTCAATCGCGTCATCATCTGTAAGGTCCCGGTTGCGAAGCAGCCGGGCAATGATCGGGCTGACGCCGAACTTCTTAGCGGTCCTGTTAAAATCCGCTTTTTTCATCATTACGACCCAGTTTCGCATACGCCCTCCGAATTCTCCGCGTTAATCGCGTAAAAACGGGGAGCCCGCCAAGATCGCGCGGCTCCCCGACTGAATTATTTCTTAGCTTTGGCTTTGGCTTTCGCTTTCGCCTTCGCTTTGGAAGGCGCCTTGCCTCCGACTGTTTTCTCTTTCTTGCCTGTCCTGGTCTTAAGGTAATACCAGGTCGGGCCTGACAGGAACACATCCGAGAACGTACCGGCCACGACACCGACGGCGAGCGGCAGTGAGAACTCGCGCAGCTGGCTGTTGCCGAGGATGAAAAGCATCGCGATCGTGATAAACGTTGTCAGGTTCGTGTAAATGCTTCGCGTCATAGTCTGACGAATACTCAGATTGACAATATCCCGCACGCTCGTGTCATGACGGGCCGAAGCCAGATGCTCGCGGATTCGGTCGAAAATGACAATAGCGGAGTTAATGGAATAACCCACGATCGTCAGCATACAGGCGATGAACGTATTGCCTACGGAAATTCGCAGCAGCGCGTAGCAGGTCAGCACGACAAGCACATCATGCGCCAGGATAATAATCGCGCTGGTGCCGAAACGGAAATCACTGAACCGGAACCATATATAAATCAAAATCAGGATACCGGCGATAATTAAAGCCGTAACCGCGTCCGAACGCATTTCCTTGCTGATCGTGGAGCTGATGTTATCGGATTGAATCGTCGTCTGATCCACCCCGAAGTTGCTGACAAGCTTCTGGTCAAGCTCGTTTCTCTCATCCAGATCCAGCGTTCTCGTCTTAATAATGATATCCGTGCCGCCGGAAACCTTCTGAACCTGAACATCCGCGTCCCCGGTCACCGACTCCACGACAGGAATGACCGTGTTATCCAGCTCCTGCAGCGTGTATTCCTTATCCATTGTCACGGTCGTCGAGGTACCGCCCTTGAAATCCAGACTGTAATTTAAATTTCCCTTGCCCTGCGAGGAATAAACACCCATCGCCACGAAGCCGATCGCGACCGCCGCGATACCAATGGCAAGGAAAAGCTTGAAATGCTTCACAAAATCGAAAGGCTTCAGCTCCATCGCTTTGCCGTAAAGCTTCTCGTCCTTGGCGCCCATCGCGTAGAAAGCGAAGATAATTCTTCTGGTAATAAAAAGAGCCGTGAACATGGACAGCACAACACCAAGAGCCAGCGTCTGCGCGAAGCCCTTAACTGTTCCGGAACCCTTAATGCCAAGTACCGCCGCCGTGATCAGGGTCGTGACGTTACCATCGATGATGGCCGACATGGAGTTGTGGAAGCCTTGCTCGAGCGCTGTGGAAACACTCTTGCCGGCTGAAATCTCCTCCTTGACACGGGCGAATATAATGACGTTGGCGTCGACCGCCATACCAATTGACAAAATGATACCGGCAATACCGGGCAGAGTCAGCGTAATGTTGAACGCGTTGACCGTGACCATAACCAGACCGGTGTAAATAATCAGAGCTAAACTGGAAGCGAATCCAGGCAGCTTATATACAACGCACATCAGAACGAAGATGATCAGAAGACCGATCAGCGCCGCGAGAAGGCTGGCGGAAATCGCGTCCTGTCCAAGCTGAGCGCCTACTACGTTGGAGCTCAACTCCTCAAGCTGAAGGGAAAGACCGCCGATACGGATGCTGGATGCCAGACTCTCCGCCTCGGACTGGCTGGACATACCATCAATTACAGCCTCACCGCCGGTGATCGCTTCTTTGACGCTTGGCGCGCTGATGATCTTGTCATCGTACACGATCGCGATCTGATTGCCGACATTCGCGAGTGTGGCCGCCGCGAATTTCGAGGCTCCCTCATCCGTCATCGTCAGTTTAACAACGTTCTCGTTATTCTTCAGATCGTCCTGCTGCGTCGCGGCCTGCGCGTCCGCGATATCCGTTCCCTCAAGCACGACCGCTCCATTGGCTTCGAGTTCGTCCTGCGTGTAATTCAGGACATAGCCGCCCGCGGAACTGCTGTACTGAAATGTCGTATTCCCGCTCGTGTCCGTCTGCGTGATAAAGATCAGGGATCCGGGCTTGCCCAGCTCCTCCAGAATCGCGTTCGCGTCCGACACGCCGGGGATCTCAATACTGATACGATCGGTTCCCTGCTGATACACGGAAGCTTCGGTGCTGTAGCTCTCGACACGCTTCTGCAGCTTGTAGATCGTGTCGGCCATATCTTCCGTAGAGGGAGTCGTGTCGCCTTTGACCTGATAGGTGATACTGACACCGCCGGCCAGATCCAGGCCCAGCTTGATATTCTTCGCGGAACCGCTTCCCGTGGACCCGAACCCGACAATCGACGTGAACGCCAGCAGCGCGATCAAGCCGATCATAATGATCAGGTTAATGATCCCTTTCTTCTTTGTCATCATCTTCTTCATGTCTTATTTCTCCTTTTCTCCCTCGAGCGCCGCTTTCAGCGTTATCGCGCATTCCACTCTCGCCCGCTGCAGCTCGCATCCAATATCATAGCAATCATTGATCGTATGGTGAAAATGGTAGGAATTCGCCATGCAGCCTCCGCTGCAATAGAACCGGGCGAAACAATTCCGGCATTTCGGTTTGGAATACACACTGCAGCTTCGGAAGGAATCCGCTATTTCCGGTTTCGTGATTCCTTCGTCAACATTACCCATAAGGAAATCTTCTTCTCCGACAAATTGGTGACAAGGATATAAATCACCCCACGGCGTTACCGCCAAATACTCGGTTCCCGAGCCGCAGCCCGAAAGCCTCTTGGCCACGCACGGCCCGCCCTCCAGATCGATCATGAAATGGAAAAACGTGAAAGCGTTTCCTTCCTTCTCTCTCCGGATCATCTCGTCCGCGAGCTTATCGTACTCTTCCTTAATGACCGGAATGTCCTCCTCGCGAATCGCGTACGGCGCCTCGGCCGGCGCGACGACCGGCTCCATCGATATCTGATCAAAGCCCAGATCCGCGAAATGAAGGATATCCTGAAGAAAATCCAGATTATATCTGGTAAAAGTCCCTCTTACAAAATACTTCTTATTTCCCCTGCTCGCCGCGAATTTCTGAAATTTCGGCACGATCAGGTCATAGCTTCCCTTCCCGTTTCGGAATGGTCTGGTTCGGTCATTCACTTCTTTACGGCCGTCCAGGCTTAAAACCACATTATCCATCTCCGCGTTCAGGAAATCCTGAATCTCGTCATTCAGCAAAACACCGTTCGTCGTCATCGTGAACCGGAATTTCTTGTCGTTCGTCTTCTCAAGCTCTCTTCCGTATCGTACGAGCTCCTTAACGACTTCCCAGTTCATCAGCGGTTCCCCGCCAAAGAAATCAACCTCAAGATTCCGACGGTTTCCCGAGTTCTTCACCAGGAAATCCAAAGCTTTCTTCCCGGTCCCGGCGCTCATGAGCGCCCGGCGTCCATGATACTCTCCCTCTTCGGCGAAGCAGTAACGACAGGCCAGGTTGCAATCATGCGCGATGTGCAGGCATAACGCCTTCACGACAGTCTTGCGAGCCTTCACTTCATCAATATATCGCTCGTACTCGTCACGGGTGAAAAGCTGTCCGTTCGCGATCAGTGTCCCGATCTCCTCCAGAAGCTCACCCAGCTCCTCTTCCTTCGCCCGATCCGCGAAACGCCGGAACACCGCTCTCCTGGTATCCGCCTCCGCGAGCTTATCGGTTGTCATGTTCTCGTCAATCTGATTTATAAATTCTATAACATCATAGGCCAGCTCGTCCACTGTGTGAACGATCCCGCTGTTAACATCCAACACAATATAATAACCGTGTTTCTTAAACTGGTGGACCAAAAATTCGTACCCCTTTCTGCCCGCGGAATCCCGCGAAATTATTCATCTCTAAACAACAGAAAAAACCCGATAAGCTCATCGAGGTTTTTTCTATACGTTGTTCAGTTATTCGGAATACTTACTTATGGTTCTCACAAGTCTGATTCCCAACTGTACAGGATGTCTTGCAGGCGGACTGGCAGGAAGTCTGGCACTCGCCGCAGCCACCCTTGCGTACTGTCTGATTTAAAGTTTTCTTGTTCAGTGTCTGGATGTGTTTCATAATGATATTCCTCCTTGTACTTATTTACCGCGTTTGTCATTATAGCATACGCGACTATTGTTTTCAATAAAGCTTACTGATAGATACCGTTGATCGTTACCGAGAATACCGCGTTCTGACCCGCCAGAGACGCCGTGCTGTAATCGCTCGGGAAGGTTACGCTCACATCTACCGTCTCGCCTACTTTGTGCCCGATCAGCTGCTGCTCAAACGTGTCGATGTAGGTACCGGACCCGATAGTCAGATCCGCGCCGGCCCCGTTCGTGCTGCCGCCGTCAAAAGCGACGCCGTCGATTGTTCCCGTATAATCAATGTTGACCTTGTCGCCGTCGGCGACCGTCAGACTTGTATCCGTATTCAAAGTTGTCTGGGTATCGGAACTGGTGTCCGTACTGCTGTCTGTCGTGGATTTCACGTTGACTCTCAGCTTCGTGAAGCTGATCTTGCTCCAGACCTTGTCGTACCATTTAATGTTAAGCGCGCTCTGCATATCACTGCACGCCGTGTCATACGCGTCTGTCTTACGATTCGTAAGAACCGTCTGCTTCTGGGTATCTGTCGCGTCACGGTCCAGCTCACTCACAAGACGAACGACATAAAAAGCCTGCCCGCTCGTGTCCTCGATCACGTCCGATGTCTGACCCGCTGTCATCTCCATCGCCTGAGCCACAATATCCGCCGTCGGTGTCTGGCCTGAGGAATCAAACGTCTGATCCTGGCCCGTGTAACCGCTCTCCGTAGCGTAAGCGTCAAAATCCGACGTGTTTGCCGCGCCGTCCCGGAAGGTCTGGGCGCTTGTCTGGGCCGCGGTTCTGGCCGCCTCGTCGACTGTTGTGTCCGTACTTGTGGTATCCGTGCTGGAAGTGTCACTTCCATAGCTGAATTTCACATAGGACATCTTCCGCTGCGCGGCTTCCTCATCCGTGACATTCGTATCCACAGCGTTCTGAATCGCTTCCTTCACTCTCGTCTGAATTGTCAGAAGCTCAAGGACCTTCTCGATATTCTTCTTCGTGCCGGAAACCTTCTTCAGCGTGTCCGCGTCATTCGCCGCGATATACGCGTCCGCCGCGTTAGCGATATTCTGCTCATCCTCGTCAGAAAGAGAGACGCCATAATTGGAAGCGTTCTGACTGATCACGTACATCTTGATCAGCGTGTCCTTCAGATCCGATTTCAGACTGCTCTCCATCGTGGTACCCGAAGAATCGACACTGGTCGACCACAGATTATCCGTGCTTCCGCCATAGTATGAATAGTAATAAGAATAATAGTTCTCGTATGTCGCCTCGTTAAAACGGCAATAGAAATTGCCTACGCCATATGTGAGTTCCTCACTGCCGATTTTCGCGAGTGTCTTGTTATCGCCAAAGCCGCAGCCTGTCAGGCAGGACGCGGCGAGAATACCCGCCAGCCCGATCAAAGCCGCTTTCTTCAAAAATTTCTTCATATATATGACCAAATCCTTTCCGTCCGCGTATCGCTCCAGGCGAACGTTCTTTCATTTTTGCCATTACCGTTCAATTATAATACGTTTTATCTAATCAAGCAATGTTTTTATTGCCGTTAACACTTTTTTCACAACATCAAAAACAGGTTCCGCGACATCTTTTGACTTTTTTTTCTTTTTAAAATAAGTAAAATACGGATTTGTGTCCACCGTAAACGTCAGGTCTCCTTTAAAGCGCTCAAGGAGTTCCGGAATTCCGGCGGGATTCAAATTCGCCTTCTCATAAAGCGTAAAGCGATAGATTTCACCCTTTTGACTGACCTCCGTCATGCCAAGAGCCCTCGCTTCCGCCTTAAGAAGCGCGATTTTCAAAAGATTCTCCACGGAAAGCGGGATATCCCCGAAACGGTCGATCAGCTCTTCCGTCATATCCTCGTATTCCTCTTCCGTCTCAATCTCGGCGATCCGTTTATAAATATCAAGCTTCTGGAACTCATTCGGAATATATCTGTCCGGTATGAACGCGTCCACGAAAAGATCCATTGTCGTCTCGAAAGTCTCCACGGGTTTTCCGCCTTTCAGCGTCCGTACCGCGTCGTTCAGCATTTTACAATACAAATCATAGCCGACTGCTTCCATGTGTCCGTGCTGTCTCGCGCCGAGCAGGTTTCCGGCGCCCCGGATCTCCAGATCCCGCATGGCTATTTTAAAGCCGGAGCCCAGCTCCGTAAATTCCCGAATCGCGTGAAGGCGCTTTTCCGCTACTTCCCTCAGCATTTTGTTTCGCTTATACATAAGAAAAGCGTACGCGGTCCGGTTGGAACGCCCGACTCTTCCCCGCAGCTGATAAAGCTGCGAAAGTCCCATTGTGTCCGCGTCATGAATGATGATCGTGTTGACATTCGATATGTCCAGTCCCGTTTCAATAATCGTTGTCGAGACAAGCACGTCGATGTCGCCGTTTATGAAATCATACATGACCCGCTCCAGCTCACGCTCTTCCATCTGACCATGCGCGAAGGCGACGTTCGCGTCCGGTACCAGGCCGCTGATAAAGCCGGTAATCTCCCGGATCGTGTCCACCCTGTTGTATACGTAATAGACCTGCCCGTTCCTCGCCAGCTCCCGGCTGATCGCCTCCCGGACCGTTTCCTCGTTATATTCCATCACATAGGTCTGAATCGCCACGCGGTCTGTCGGCGGCTCTTCCAGAACGCTCATGTCCCGGATTCCGACAAGACTCATGTGAAGTGTCCTCGGTATTGGCGTGGCCGTCATTGTAAGCACGTCCACGTCTTCCTTGAGCTTCTTGATCTTCTCCTTGTGCGCCACGCCGAAGCGCTGCTCCTCATCCACAATCAAAAGCCCCAGATTCTTAAAGGAGATGTCCTTGGACAGCAGGCGGTGCGTGCCGATCACAATATCGACCCGGCCCGACGCCAGATCCTTGACGGTCTTTTTCTGCTCGGCGGAAGTCCGGAACCGGCAGAGCAGATCGACTCGAACCGGAAAATCCTTCATTCTCTGAACAAAAGTATTGTAATGCTGCTGCGCCAGAATCGTCGTCGGCACCAGAAGCGCGACCTGCCGGCTTTCCTGAACAGCCTTAAAGGCCGCGCGGATGGCGATTTCTGTCTTGCCGTACCCGACATCCCCACAGATCAGCCGGTCCATTATTTTATGGCTTTCCATGTCGCGCTTTGTCGCCTCAATCGCGAGCAACTGATCTTCAGTCTCGTCATATTCGAAAAGCTCCTCAAATTCCTTCTGCCAGACAGTATCCGGCCCAAACGCGTAGCCTTCCCGCGACTGCCGGACGGCGTACAGCTTCACCAGATCCTTCGCAATGTCCTGTACCGCGCCCTGGACTCTGGTTTTGGTCTTATTCCACTCCGCCGTTCCCAGGCGGTTCAGCTTCGGCGCCTTCGCGCCGCCGCCGGCGTATTTTTGAATCACGTCAAGTCCGGTCGCGGGAATATAGAGGTTTCCGCTCCCGGCGTACTCGATCTTCATGTAGTCCTTGATGACCTTGTCGATCTCGATTTTCTCAATGCCCCGGTAAATTCCCAGGCCATGATTCTCGTGCACGACATAATCCCCGACCTTCAGGTCCGTGAAACTCTGAATCTTATCGCCCTCGTATGTGGCGCGCTTTTTGCGTTTCTTCTGTTCTTTGCCGAAAATATCGCTTTCGGAAAGCGCCAGGAAACGGATCAGCGGATATTCATACCCATGAAAAACCTTGCCGTAAGTGACCATGATTTCCCGCGGCTTGATTTCGCGGTCAAAATCCTCACCGTAGAAGCTGTTCAGCCCGAAATCCCGCAGATCCTCCGCGAGACGTCTGGCCCTGGTCCTGGAACCGGAAAGCAGGATGATCCTGTAATGGTCTTTCTCGTATTTCTTCAGATCCCTGACCAGAAACTCAAAGCTGTTGTTATAAGGCTCTACCTGTCTCGCGTCGATCCGGGTGGAACCCGTGATTTCCCAGGGATCTTTCTTACAGCTTAAAACGCAGAACGCGGCCGCGTGAAAACGGCTGATACCCGCCGTCACCTCCGCGAGAGGCGTCAGTCGTTCCGCCTTTCCCTCTTCGATATAGCCTTTCTCAAGTCGATTCTTTACGCTCTCCTCGTATTCCGTCTCAACGAATTCGCCCCGCTCAATCAGACGGTTCGGCTCATCCAGAAGCATAATAGCGTTTTTCCTGTCAAAATACTCAAGAAACGTAACTGTTTCCCCGTCCGGCTCAGGCTGATCCGACGCCGGGAAAATCGTGATCCTGTCAAGATTATCGATTGAGCGCTGATTCTCCGCGTTGAAGCAGCGTATGGAATCCACCTCATCACCCCACAGCTCCACGCGCCAGGGATTTTCCTCAGTCAGGCAATAGACATCGAGAATTCCGCCCCGGATAGCGAACTGCCCGATGCTGTCCACCTGCTCCTCGCGGGCGTAACCCATTCTCGAAAGTCTCCGCGAAAGCTCCGTCAGACTCACCGTGTCCCCGTTCCGAATCGTGATCAGGGAATCTATGAGCGACTCCGGCGGCGGCAGACGATCCATAAAAGCGTCGATTGTCGTCACGATCGCGCTGTTTTCGTCCTCCAGCAGATGGCGCGTCGCCTCGACCCGCTGCCTTGTCAGCAGGTTTCCCCGCACGTCCGCCTGGAAGAAAAGGATATCCTTCGGCGGGTAGTAACAGACATTCGGGTCAAAAAAAGCGTATTCCTGAAGAAGCGCCTCGGCTTTTTGCTCATTCGCGCAGATCATAACCTTCTGCTTGAAGCCTTCCCCAAGACAATACATCATGTGCGTCTTCTGGGAGTCTACACAACCAGTCACAACCTGTACGCCGGTCTTTTTATGGATATTTTTATTCAGTTCCTGAAATTCGGCCAGCTCCGCGAGCGGCGTCGTGAACGTTTTCATTCTATTCGTCTTTCTGCCCTTTCGGGGTGATTTTGCGGTTGTACTTACTCATGACGCTTCCCGCGTCCGTATTCGTGAGCTCTGCCGCCGCGTCGGCCGCCAGGCGGACCGTGTCCTCCATGACAGCCCTGTCTTCCTTGCTGAAATGCCCGAGCACGTAATCCGCGAGATCATAATGGGACGGCTTAGCCCCCACGCCTACGCGGATCCGGATAAAAGCGTTCGAGCCGCCCAGACACGCGATCACGCTTTTAAGGCCATTGTGCCCGCCGGCGCTGCCTTTTTCGCGGATTCGAAGCTGGCCCTCTTCCAGATTGATATCGTCACAGATCACGATCAGCTCCGACTCAGGATCTATTTTGTGGTAATCGACCAGTTCCCGGATACTGTCTCCGCTCCGGTTCATGTAAGTCAGCGGCTTCGCCAGGATCACTTTCTGTCCTTCGATCCGACCCGTTCCGTATAGCGCCTTGAATTTCTTCGTGTCTACCGAAATACCGGCGCGTTCCGCGATCTCGTCGATCACGTCGAACCCGATATTATGCCGCGTGTTCGCGTACTCCTTGTCCGGGTTTCCAAGCCCCACTATAATGTACATGGACATATTCCCTCCAGACATTTTTTCCAGACGGCGACACACGCGTCACTGGGCATGCGCAGATCGCCTCTGGGCGAAACCGCGACAGTACCGACCTTAGGTCCGTCCGGCAGGCAGGAGCGTTTGAACTGCTGTGAGAAGAATCTTCTGTAAAAAGTACTCAGCCACTTATAGATGATCTCCGGATCATACTGTTCCTTGAACGCGGCACAGGCGATCCTGTAAATTTTGTCCGGCGCGCAGCCAAAACGCAGCGCGTAATACAGGAAAAAGTCATGCAGCTCGTAAGGACCTACCAGATCCTCCGTCTTCTGTGAAATCTCACCGCCCTCCGGCGGCAGAAGCTCCGGAGATACCGGCGTGTCCAGCACGTCCAGAAGTACTTCCTCGAGATCCTCGTCCTCACAGGAATCCGCGTAATAGCGGACCAGATGACGCACTAGTGTCTTCGGGACGGAAGCGTTGACACCGTACATCGACATGTGATCCCCGTTATATGTCGCCCAGCCAAGAGCCAGCTCCGACATATCGCCGGTGCCGATCACCATTCCGTTCACCTCGTTGGCGATATCCATCAGCAGCTGCGTCCGCTCCCGCGCCTGAGAGTTCTCGTACGTGACATCATGTTTCTCCGGGTCATGCCGGATATCGCGGAAATGCAGATTCACGGCCTCCTCGATATTCACCTCGCGGAAATTGACGCCCAGCGTGTGGATCAGCTTGACCGCGTTCTGATACGTACGGTCCGTCGTCCCGAAGCATGGCATCGTCACCGCCTCAATTCCCTCACGGGAAATACCCAGCATGTCAAATGCCTTCACGGTCACCAAAAGCGCCAGCGTCGAGTCAAGCCCGCCCGAAATGCCGACAACCGCGTTGTGGCAATTTGTGTGCGAGAGACGCTTTTTCAGACCCATCGCCTGAATCGTCAGGATCTCCTCACAACGTTCGTTCCTGGTACGGGGATCCGCCGGCACGAAAGGCGCCGGATCAAAATAGCGGTCCAGTCTCGTCTCTTCCATCCGCAGATGGAAATCAACACCCCGGTAGCTTTTATGATCCACGCAGCGGAACGTCGTCGTCCTCCCCCGCTCGCTCGTCAGACGCCCGAGATCGACGTCCGCGAGAATAATCTCGTTTTGGAAACGCTTTGACTCAGCCAGGATTTTTCCGTTCTCGCTGATGATATTATGCCCGCCGAAAACAAGATCCGTTGTAGACTCGCCCTCTCCCGCGTTCGCGTAGATATATGCGCACACAAGCCTCGCGGACTGTCCCTTGATCAGTTCCCGCCGATACTCGCTTTTGCCGATCGTCTCGTCGCTCGCGGAGCAGTTCGCGATGACCGTCGCGCCGGACATGGCATGAAAATCACTTGGCGGAATCGGCGCCCAGACATCCTCGCAGATCTCTCCCGCCACGACCAGCTCTTCCATCTCTACGCAGCGAAAAAGCAGCTGTGTCCCGAACGGGATCTGTTTTCCTCCGATCCGGGCGGTATCCGGGGCCGTCTCGCCCGCTACAAAATGCCGCATCTCATAGAATTCTCCGTAATTCGGCAGGTAGGTTTTAGGGATAAGGCCCAAAATTTCGCCGCGGCTCATCACGGCGGCGACATTGTAAAGTTTCCCCTCGCAGGTAAGCGGCGCGCCGACGAAAACAAGGCTGTCGATTCCCGCGGTATTATCCGCGATGACCTCGAGCGCCCTTCTCGCTTCTTTGAGAAGCGCTTCCTGTAAAAACAGATCGGAGCAGGTATAGCCCGTTACGCAAAGCTCGGGAAACACAATAATTTTGGCGCCTTTTTCAGCCGCCTTGTTCATCAAGTGAATGATCTGTTCGGTGTTCCAGCGGACATCCGCGACCCGGATATCCGGCGTGACCGCCGCCGTTTTTATGAATCCATGACGCATGACCTCGTCTCCTCTCCCTTACGCTTTCCGGCCTTTTTCCAGAATTTCCTCGATTTCGGCCGGCGCGAAATGATACGTTGTGTCGCAGAAATTGCATCTCAGCTCCGTTACCTTCCCGTCCGCGATGATCTCCCTCAGATCCTTCGGCGACATAGCGGCGAGCACTTTGGAAACGTGTTCTCTGTCGCATCCGCAGTGAAACCGTGTCGTCGAGGTTTCGCCGATCACCGGGTCGAGTCCTTGAAGAACAAAATTCAGAATATCCTCCGGTGTCATGCCTTTTTCCAGCAAGTCCGTCACGGAATGAAGCTCTTCCGCCGTCTTCTCCAGCTTCGCGAGCGTTTCCTCGGACGCGTCCGGCATCAGCTGGATCAAAAAGCCGCCCGCCTGTTTGACAGTGTTGTTGCCCGCCATCAGCACGCCAAGGCCTGTAACAGAAGGAATCTGCTCGCTTTTGGCGAAATAATAGGTAAGATCGTCCGCGATTTCACCTGTGGTAAGTTCTGTCTGTCCCACATATGGATCTTTAAGTCCCAGATCTCGGATCACGTAAAGCACGCCATGCCCGACCGCGCCGCCGACATCCAGCTTCCCCGCCGCGTTCGCCGGGATCAGCACCATCGGCTCCTGAGGATAACCTTTCACGTTGCCCTGGGAATCCGCTGTCACGACCATACCCCGGAGCGGTCCGTCCGATTTAACCTGGAGCGTCAGAAGGTCCGACTCGCTCTTAAGATCGCTTCCCATAATCGCTCCGGCCGTCAGAAGTCTCCCGAGCGCCGCGGTAACGACCGGGCTTGTGTTATGGCGCCTTCTCGCCTCCTCGCACATTCCTCTCGTCGTAGCGGCGAACGCCCGGATCTCCCCATCCGCGGCTGTCGCGCGGACAATATAGTCCTCTTGTTTCTCTGTCATTATTTTGTTTCCTTTCCTGCCAGCAGGCATATTCTCTCGCTCTTCGCGGACGCCGGCCGATCCGAGTACTCGTCGAACGCTTCCAGGACGGTCAGTCCCGCCTCATTCAACAGTTTCTCCACGATCTCGCGCGTATACGCCTTCTGCTGATGAATTTCCTCAAATTTCCGATACATGTCTTCTCCCGCGGAATCTTCGCGGATGAAGAAGGTCACGTCGTACTCATTGATTCCCTCTTCTTTAAAAAAATGATTCTCCCAGATGAAACTGACGCGGTCCTGATTCTCCGCGATCACGCAGTCCTCCAGAACGGTCTCGTATTTATACCGGGTATTAAAGTCAAAAAAGAAAAGCCCGCCATCCTGAAGCGATTCCCTGACCCGCCGGAATACCTCCAGAAGATCGTCCTCCTTCAGAATATAGTTCACGCAATCGCAAAAGCTCACGATACATGGAAATTGTCTTCCAAGCTCAAGCTCTCTCATATCCTGCTGAACGAAAAACACCGGGTAATCCGTTTCGGCGGCTTTCTCGTACGCGACCGAAAGCATTTCCTCTGAGTTATCTACCGCCATCAGGCTATAACCGGCCTCGGCGAGGCGCAATGTGAAATTACCCGTTCCACAGCCGATTTCCGCGATATCCGTGTCCTTTATTCCACGCTTTTGAAGCAGCCGGATTGTAAAATCCGCCCACTCGTCATAGGGAATGTTGTTCATAAGCTCGTCGTAAACAAGCGCGAACTCCGTGTACGCTTCCATCTTATTTCCTTCTTTCTTAGGTATAATAGCAATTCTGGCCTTGAAAAGCAACCTTGATTATTTCCCTTTCGTAACCTATACTTTATTTATCTTTATTTTATGGAGGAACCAATAATGCCAGAACCATCCAATGACACAAATATAATCCAGACCGGGGAAAAGCCCGCCGCGCCGAAGAAGAAGCCGCGCCGGGGCCGGATCATTTCCGGTCTGCTGCTTTTCATTCTCGGCGCCGCCGCCCTGATCTTCTTTCCCTACGGAAAGCTCAGCGCCGCGAAACCCTTGAGCTCCGCCGCCGACCTGGAGTCGGAAGCGGGCAATAAGACGATGATCTCCCTGCCTGTAAGTGAGCTCTATTACGCCGGGTACGACAACATCGTGAACGGCTCGGTGAACGGACGGTATTTCTACTCAATGGATAATGGAACCTGTGTCTTTTATCTGCTGACCGATCTGGAGACCTTCAGCTCGGAAGACAGCGCCAGCAATCAGACCATTACCGGCTATGTCGTTGAGGACGCCCAGATCATCCAACCGCTTACGGCGGGCCTCGCGGTCAATCTGGACTGGTCGACGGAATCCTTAGGCGCGATCACCTCTTCTTACCTGGTCATCCAAAGCGCCGATCACATGATGCTGTACCGCGCTCTTTTCGGTTTCTCGATCGGCTCTTGCCTGCTTGGCTTCTGTCTGATTCTTCTTGGCGCGCGCGCCGGGAAACGTTCCTAAGAAAACACCAGACCCTTCGGTTCCTTACAGAGCCAAAGGATCTGGTGTTTTTTATCGAATTTCTGTTTAATTATTCGGTCTGAAGAAATTCCCGCAGCCACTTGAACAGGCAGCCCATCTCCTCGTCAGTGCCGATCGTGACGCGCAAATACTCCTCCGCTCCCTCGAGGCCCAGATATCGGACAAAAACATTCCTTGCCCGCAGGAAATCAAAAATTTCTTTGGCCGAGCGCTCGGGATGCCGGACAAATATGAAATTCGCGGAAGAATCAGCGAAGACAAATCCCAGCTTCCGGAACTCGTCGGCGGCTCTGTTTCTTGTCGTCTTGATCTCGTTCAGTCTTCTCTCAAAATACGCCTTGTCCCTGACCGCCTCAATGCCGCATATAATCGACGGCAGATTCAGCGTGTAGGAATTAAAAGAATATTTCACGTCATTCAGGCATTTGATCAGATAAGGACTCGCGATCGCGAACCCGATCCGCATGCCCGCCATGGAACGCGACTTGGAAAAGGTCCGCGTAACCACCAGGTTGTCATACTTCGCCAGTAAAGGAAGCGCCGACGATCCCGGCTCGGCAAAATCAATATAAGCCTCATCCACAATGACCGGAACATCCGGATTGCTTCTGATCATATCCTCCACGACGTCTAATGACTCATAGCGGCCGGTAGGCGCGTTGGGATTCGGAAAAATCACGCCGCCGTTCTCCGCGCGATAGTCCTCCGGGTTAATCCGAAAGTCCTCCGCGAGCGCCGGCGTTCTGTATGGAATCTTGTAAAGCTCTGCCCATACCTTATAAAAGGAATATGTAATATTCGGAAAAAGAATCGGCTTCCCGGAATTAAAAAATGTCAGAAAGCACATCGCCAGCACATCATCCGAGCCGACTCCGACGAAAACCTGATCCGGGCTTACCTCGTAAAACTCCGCGAGAGCGTCCACAAGACCGCTCATCGTCGGGTCCGGGTACAGCCGCAGCTTATCCTCGGAAATATCGCGCATCGCCTTGATCACGCCGGGCGCCGGCGGATACGGATTCTCATTCGTGTTAAGTTTAACTTTGTTGTCCGTCTGAGGCTGCTCTCCCGGTACGTAGGGAACCACTTTACGGATATTGGATTCTGAAATCGGCATTTTGTTCCGCCCCTTAACGCTTTATTTGTAGTATGTGGAAAGCTCTTTAAATTTCGGCAGCGAATTCTCGACCGTCTCATAAGAAACGCAGTAAGCAAGTCTTACAAATCCCGGGCATCCGAACGAGCTTCCCGGAACGATCAGCAGATTCAGCTCTTTCGCTTTGGCGCAGAATTCCTTCTCGTCCGCGATCGGTGATTTCACGAACAGATAGAAAGCTCCCTGCGGCTTCACGCACTCAAAGCCATACTCGATCAGCGCGTTGTAGAGCGTCTCGCGATTGCGGTTGTAATAGGACACGTCGGTTCTCGTATCGATACAGCGCGCGGCTACCTTCTGGAAAAGTGACGGCGCGTTCACGAAACCCAGAATACGGTTCGCCACGTTCGCGCCCTGGATTACCATCTCGCTGTCGTCCAGCTCATCGGGAAGTACCAGATAACCGATTCTCTCACCGGGAAGCGAAAGAGACTTGCTGTAGGAATAGCCGACGATCGTATTATGATAATATTTCGTAAGATAAGGAACCTTCACGCCATCATAGACCAGCTCGCGGTACGGCTCATCCGAAATCAGGTAAATACTCGTCCCGAATTCCTCTTCCTTACCTGTAAGGATTTCCGCCATCTTCCGGATCGTCTCCTCGGAGTATACGACACCGGTAGGGTTATTCGGCGTATTGACAATGACCGCTTTCGTCCGCGGGGTAATCTTCTTCTCGAATTCATCAAGATTCGGCTGGAATGTCTCCGTGTTCGGGGAAATCTCCACGAGCTTCCCGCCGAAATTCGCCGTGTAAGAACGATACTCACCGAAATAAGGAGCGAAAACGATGACCTCATCGTCCGGATCCAGAAGCGTCTTCAGAATCACGTTCAGGCCGCCGGCCGCGCCGACCGTCATGATCAGATTATTGCCGGTGAAATTCGTGCCGAACAAGTCATTGAGATGCGCGGCGATTGTGGAGCGTACCTCCTCATAACCGGAGTTGCTCATATAGCCGTGAATCGCCATCGGCGAATCCTGGCTGATGATCTCCAGGATCGAGTCCTTCACCTTCTCCGGCGGCGCCACGTTCGGGTTTCCTAAGCTGAAATCGTACACGTTCTCCGCGCCGTAAATAGACGCGAGACGCTGACCTTCCTCAAACATCGCCCGGATCGCCGAGCTGTTCTGGACCATTCCTACCATATTCTTCGCTATCATAACTGTTCTTCCCCCTGTGTATGCTTAATAGTGACAAAACCTTTCTCGACCATAAAAACCGGATGATAGGATTTCTTCGCTATCCGAAGCCCCTCCGCGCCGGTATCGTCTTCCCGGTTGATATAAGGGCAGCCCGCTCCCTCATGGATAACGAACTGCTGGTTGATAAGCGGATAAGCGCCCGCGACATCCGCGTAGGCTTTCTCAATATGAACTACCAGCGTGTCACCCGCCTGACGCTCACCAACCGTGAACGCGACGACATTGCCGTTCACCCGGATCAACCCGCCGACGAGCCGAAGCTCTCTTAAAAGCCGCAGCGCGTTGAGCGCCACGCACATTTCCGCTCTCTTGCTCTCGTCACCCTCGCAGCCATTCTGCCGCCGCCACGCGAGCGCCATCTGAAAGCATTCCTCGACATTATCATCCGTAATAGTCTCATAACTCCAGTCCGGATAAATCTCAATAAAACGATTGATGTAATTCCGCTTGGCGTGGTATTTGCGTCCGCCAAGTGTCGCGAGTTTCTCCTGGTCATACACGTAGTCCGCCACATCGCGGTTATACTCAATCTCAAATTTCCCGGGGAACATCTTATCAAGCTCCTCGAACTGCTCGCTTGTCACGGCGTACATCGTAAAAGGAAGTCCCTTCTCTTCACACCACTCCATCAGGCGCTCGATCGCCTTCTTACAGTTCTCAGGCGATCCGAGAGGATACGCGAACGACGGGTTCATCCCGTCTTCCTCGAGGCTTCGGAACACATACGCGCCTTCGATTTCCGTCATTGTTACATGATAATGCCTGGACCAAAGATAAATATTCGCGAAGCTTCTGTCACAGCTTCGGCTGGGATACTGACGAAAAAGATCCGTGAGCGTATCCTTATCCTTAAGTTCCACGTTTCTGAAAAGCAAATCCATATTTACCTCTGCTCCTGTTAATCTTCCTTCATGTTACTAAGCTTCGCCGCCTGATCCGCCGCGATCAGCGAGTCGATCAGCTCAAATAAATCGCCGTCCATGATCGCGTCCAGTCTATGCAGTGTCAGCTTGATCCGGTGGTCCGTCACGCGTCCCTGAGGGAAATTATACGTACGGATCTTCTCGGACCGATCGCCTGTCCCGACCTGGCTTCTGCGCGCTTCCGCCTCCGCGTCATGTCTCTTCTCGAGCTCCAGCTCATAAAGTCTGGACCGCAGCACCTTAAGCGCTTTATCTTTGTTCTTGATCTGTGATTTCTCGTCCTGGCAGGAAATAACGATTCCCGTGGGAATATGCGTAAGACGTACCGCGGAATCGGTCGTGTTGACACACTGCCCGCCATTGCCGGACGCGCGGAACACGTCGAATTTGCAGTCGTTCATATCCAGCTCCACGTCGACCTCCTCAGCCTCCGGCATGATCGCCACCGTAATCGTGGAAGTATGGATGCGGCCGCCGCTTTCCGTCTCGGGAACTCTCTGTACCCGGTGCACACCGCTCTCGTATTTAAGCTTGGAATACGCGCCCTTACCTGTAATCATGAATACGACTTCCTTAAATCCGCCGATTCCATTTTCGTTAAGCGAGATCATCTCTACCTTCCAGCGGTTCCGCTCGGCGAAACGAGCGTACATACGATAAATCTCCGCCGCGAAAAGCGCCGCCTCGTCGCCGCCGGCGCCGGCGCGGATCTCAACAATAACGTTCTTCTCGTCGTTGGGGTCTTTGGGAAGGAGCAGAATCTTCATCTGCTTCTCCAGCTCCTCAATCCGATTCTTCGATTCCGCGAGCTCTTCCTTGAGCATCTCGCGCATCTCCTCATCGTTCTCGACGTCCAGCATTTCCAGGCTGTCTTCCACGTCCTGGTTACACTTCTTATATTCCTTATACGCGTCCACGATCGGAGCGAGATCGCTCTGCTCCTTCATAAGCGCGCGGTATTTCTCCTGATGGTTCGCTATATCCGGGTCCGCCAATTCCTTCATGATCTCGTCAAACCGAACCAGCAGATCTTCCAATCTGTCAAACATAATTTTCTCACTCCATTAATTAAAATCTACAAGTATCATATCATATTTTACAACCACTGACTACCCGGTCAAGACCGGCCAGATCCTTGGTAATCTTAACGTCCGCGAAGTCTCTCGCTTTCATAAGCGCGGTCACGTCCGACGCCTGATTCGCCCCGATCTCAAAGAGTAAAAAGCCTCCCGATCTGAGGCGGCTGCCCGCTTCGCGCGTGATTCGCTTATAAAAATCCAATCCGTCCGCGCCGCCGTCCAGCGCCATACGCGGGTCATAGTCCCGCACCTCCGGCTCAAGCGACTCGATTTCCCCCGTCGCGATATAAGGCGGGTTCGAAAGAATAATATCAAAGACCCCTTCCGCTTCCGAGAACAAGTCACTCCGCGTAAAAGTCAGTCGATCCCCGGAAATTCCGTTAAGCGCCGCGTTCTTCCCCGCCGCGCGAAGCGCCTTCTCCGAGAGGTCATACGCCGCTCCTGTCACGCCGTTTCCCGCGCCGAGTCTCCGGTCCGCGTATTTCAGAATACTGATGATCAGACAACCGCTCCCCGTACAGAGATCCATGATCCGATCGCCCGGCTTCAGAAGCCGCAGCGTCTCCAGGACAAGGCATTCCGAGTCCTGTCTGGGAATCAGGGTGTTTCCGTCCACAAGAAAGGGCAGGCCCATGAACTCCACCCGTCCGATAATCAGCTGGAGCGGAATTCTGGACGCTCTCGACGCGATCTTCTCCCGATAATCGCTGACTTCCCTGTCCGCGAGATTTCTCTTCGGGTCCGCGTAATAAGAAGCCCGGGAAATCCCCGTCACGAACTCCAGAAGATACCACGCGTCCGTCCGCGCGTCCGTTACGCCCGCGCGGCTTAAGCGGTCCGCTCCTTCACGATAAAGGTCGTCCATTCTCATCGAAATTCTCCTTCAGGAAGCTTCTCCAGTCAAAGACCTCTTCCACGGCCCGAATCGCCACCTCGACCATATCGTCCTCCGGCTCTCTTGTCGTAAGGCCCTGCATCCAGAGACCCGGACGACTGAGCGCCGAGATAAAACGATTGTCCGTGCTTCCCGCCAGCTTGATGAACTCATAAGAAATACCGGCGATGACAGGAATCAAAAGCAGCCGGATCACGACCCTGAGAACCGGGGAGGAAACGCGGATGAACATAAAAAGAATAATCGAGATAATAGCCACGATCAGTATAAAGCTGGTTCCGCAGCGCTTGTGCTCTCGGGAGCTCTTCTGAACATTGGCGACATTCAGTTCCATGCCATGCTCGATACAGTTAATGCATTTGTGCTCCGCGCCATGATACATAAAGACGCGGCGAATATCCTTCATCAGCGAGATAAGCGCCAGATAAGCGATAAAAATCAGAATACGGATCACGCCCTCAAGCACCGCCAGAAGCGTCTGAGACTGAATCCTGTCTTTAAAAAACAGGGACAGCCTGTACGGAAGAAGCGTGAATATGAGTATAGCCAGGACAAAAGAAATGGCCGTGACAATCCCCATTAAGATCTTATCGTTCCGATCCTTCCGTCGCTGTTCCTCTTCCGTAATCTCCCGAGTTTTGGCCTGTTCCGCTTCCTCCTCGTCCTCCTCAAAAAAGCTCGCGGCGTAAGAAAGCGTCGACATGCCGAGAACCAGTGAGTCAATAAAGCAGAAAACGCCGCGTATAAAAGGCGTCTTCGTTAAAAACCGGTTCTGAACGACTCCCTTGTATTCTTCCGTCTTGACCGCGATATCTCCGTCCTGTTTCCGGACAGCTACCGAATAGTGGCCGCCATTGCGCATCATGATACCCTCAATGACCGCCTGGCCGCCGATATTTGATGATTTCACGCGTTCACTCCATTCTCGTTCTTTATTCGAAAAGAAGGGTTGAGATTTTAAAAACCTCAACCCATCCGTAATCATTATTTGTCTGTAAGACCGTATTTCTTATTGAACTTATCGACGCGCCCGCGTGCCTGTGTGGCTTTCTGCTGGCCTGTGTAGAACGGATGGCACTTCGAGCAGATCTCAACGTGAATATCCTTCTTCGTGGAGCCTGTCTTAAATGTGTTGCCACAGTTACATGTAACTGTTGCCTCGTAATACTCCGGATGTATTCCTTCCTTCATTCCCTTTCACCTCTCTATCTGAATGCCGCGAATCTCTATGCGTTCACTTCTGATTTCTTTGTTATTTAAACAGCGTTAGTATTGTATCATAATTATACGACCTTGGCAAGAGAAAAATCCTAAACAAGGCGCGACTTGCGAATCATCTGAATAAACTCCCTATTGTTCCTGGTTCTGGCGAAAAGATTCAGTATGCTCTCGACCGCGTCGTCACTCTTCATGCCGTTCAGCGCCCGGCGCATATAAAGCACCGCGTCCTGCTCTTCCTTATCCAGCAGCAGATCCTCTCTGCGGGTTCCGGATTTCGGAATATCAATCGCGGGAAATACCCGGCGCTCGGAAAGTTTCCGGTCAAGCACCAGCTCCATATTGCCGGTTCCCTTGAACTCCTCATACACGACATCATCCATCTTACTTCCCGTGTCAACCAGCGCTGTGGCCAGAATAGTCAGGCTTCCGCCTTCTCTCATATTCCTCGCCGCGCCGAAAAATCGTTTCGGCATATGAAGCGCCGCCGGATCCAGACCTCCGGAAAGCGTGCGCCCGCTTGGCGGAACAGTAAGGTTATACGCTCTCGCGAGCCGTGTGATACTGTCCAGCAAAATCATGACGTCTTTCTTGTGCTCCACGAGTCTCTTGGCGCGCTCAATGACCATCTCGGATACGCGTTTATGATGCTCCGGAAGCTCATCAAAAGTCGAGTAGATAACCTCAACGTTCCTGCCGCCGATCGCTTCTTTGATATCCGTGACTTCCTCGGGACGCTCGTCGATCAGAAGAATGATCAGATGAATCTCCGGATTGTTCGCCCTCGCGGAAAGCGCCACTTCCTTAAGCAATGTCGTCTTGCCGGCTTTCGGGGGCGAGACAATCATTCCTCTTTGGCCCTTGCCGATCGGCGAAAGCAGATCCACGATTCTCATCGCGACATTATTGCGGGAAGTCTCCAGCCGGATCCTCTCATTGGGAAAAATCGGCGTCATGTCCTCAAAGTTCTGGCGTTTCGCCGCCTCCGCGGGAGCGAAACCGTTGACGCTTTTTAAAAAGAGCAGCGCGCTGAATTTCTCCGATTGGGTACGCACTCTGGTATTCCCGCTTAAGATGTCTCCCGTTTTCAGATTAAAACGACGGATCTGAGATGGCGACACATACACGTCATTGTCCCCGGGCAGATAATTCTCGCACCGTATAAAGCCGTATCCATCCGGCAGCACCTCCAGAATGCCATTCGCCATCTGCCCGCTGTCAAGCTGCTCCAGATCCGTTGGTGTCTGGTTTCTCGTTTCCCTGCGAGCCGGCCTCTCCGCCGATGGACTATTCTCCCGTTTCATGACGCGCGGGTGTTTCTCAATTCTCGCGGTTCTCTCTGTTCTCTCAGCCCTCGCGGGCTCCAAGGGTTTCTCCTGGTTTAAGGGTTCTTCTGGCTTCGCCGCTTCCGCGGGTTTCTCCGCGCTCTCCGGTTTCGCCGTCTCCTCAGGCTTCTCCGCGCTCTCCGGTTTCGCCGTCTCCTCGGGCTTCTCCGCGCTCTCCGGTTTCGCCGTCTCCTCGGGCTTCTCCGGCTTCACGGTTTTGCCTGTCTTCGAGGCGGCCGAGGTTTTCCTCGTTCTCGTTGTCTTCCGGATTTCAGCAGCCTTCGTTGTCTTTATCGTCTCGGAATTCTCCGCTGTTTTCGCTGTTTCCGCTGTCTTTTCGTCCTCTTGGGCCATTCTGGCGATCAGCTCACCTTTCCTGAGCGCTGACACACCGCTCAGGCCGCGGGTCTTCGCGATACTTCTAATCTGGGCGAGAGATAGGGTTTCGTACTCTTCTTTTGTCATGTGTTTCCTCCTGTTTTCAACTGCTTACAACCGCGGTGCCCGCCGCGGGTCACGCACGAACATTTCATGTCGCGGTTATAACGGCGGACAGCCTATGCTGACGCCTTCTGTATGTATTCAAATTCTATATAGCTTAATGGGATCTTCATTGAAATTGAAAGATGACTGTAATTGCCGGAATCCTTGAGTTGGAACGCCTACTGAGAAACGCGGCGCGTTTACGTGGCTGATTCCTGGCAGTTACCGCGCTATGATAAAACAAAAATGATATCCGTTTAGTCTATTATACACAATACTGGGAATTTTTAAAGTCTTTTTCTTGTTTTCGGATAAAGCGAATGATATGATGAAAAATGAATTACCGTAGATTGTATATTTAATAAGGACTGGAGATGAATCCCATATGCCCGATACCTACACGCTATATAAACTGATTATTCTGTATACCCTCAATGAGGCCGGCTTTCCGATCACGAACGCGCAGATGACGGAATTTGTCCTGAACAAGGGATATACCACTTATTTTGTGCTGCAGGAGGTAATCGGCGAGCTTATTGACGCGGAGCTGATCCTTCCCATGAAGCACAGCGACAGAACCGAATACACAATAACAGAAGAGGGCCGCGTCACGATTCAGTATTTCGGTGACCGTATCTCCGAAGCGATCCGGTCCGATATCCGGGCTTTTCTCCGTGACAAGGGCTGTGTCATGAAGAACGAGGCCGCCGTAACAGCTGATTATTACAAGACGACCGCGCGTGAGTACGCGGTCCGCTGCCGCGTCCGGGAGAAGGGCTCCGATCTGATCGATATGACCATTACCGTTCCGACGGAAGTACAGGCGGAAGCGACCGCCATCAAATGGAAAACCAAGCATCAGGAGCTTTACGCTCATATCATGAAAGAGCTCCTGTAATCTTGCCATAATGATTTATTTTTATACTTGTTTCTGCTATAATAGACCCATAAGGAACTCGCGTAATAAGCGACAATGGAGCGCGGCCGGACGAAGCGGCCGCGGACACACAGGAGGTGTTCCTATATGAGCAAACGTATTGTGACCATTGGCAGGGAATATGGCAGCGGAGGCAGAGAGATCGGAAGTCTTCTCGCCAAGGAACTTGGCTGGGGCTTTTACGACAGGGGACTGATTGATCTGGCGGCCGAGAAGAGCGGCATTAAGGCGGAAGTTCTGGAGAAGGCGGACGAGATGCCCACGAATCCATTTTTCATGCCTTATATTCCATCCGCGATTCCGGGAACGGACAGCGGATCGATGAATGACCGGCTTTTCATGATACAGTCCAATATTATCCGTGATATCGCCGGGAAGGAACGCGCTGTTTTCGTCGGCGCTGCGCCGATCAGGTGCTGCATGACCGGGACGATGTACTGAATGTATTCATATACGCGCCTCTGGACTACCGCGTGGAAGTCATTATGAAACGGCATGGCCTTACGGACGACGCGATGGTCCGCAAGCTGATCCACCGCACGGACAAGAATCGCAAGTCCTATTATCAGTACTATTCCGAGAAACGCTGGGGCTCGAAAGAAAGCCATCATATTCTGATCGACAGCAGCGTGCTCGGCATTGAGGGTACCGCGCGTATTCTCAAGGAAATCGCGTTGAGTGATTGAAATAATTTATGGGGCGGCCGTTAAGGCTGCCCCGTTTAGATTGTAGATAAACTTAACAAGTCAGTTCAAGAATGTGGCCGCGGGCGAATTGTCTAAATCGAAGCATAACAATTTGATTTTAGAAAATCTGAGTTGACGAACCGATTCCTTTTATAAGGATTTTCTGGCAGCGAGTGACAACTTGCTATACCACACCCGATTTCCGAATTTCCGCGGTATGGAGAGGCGCGACACGCTCTGGCCAGAAAATACAGCTCTTTGCGTCTGGTATTTCAACGATTCCCTCGAGAAGTTTTCTGGCTGGACGAAGGAATTGGCTCTGCCACACAAATCAGTAAGCGGCGCGTTCGCGGGAAGTTGCTTATGAAGCGAAAAGGTCGCGGCGCGTCTTGCTTATGAACTGTTTCAAGCGAGAAACTCATCCTAACATGACAATTTCCAGAGCTGGGATGAGTAATTGCCGCTCAGGCCGATCCTGTTATTCCCCGGCGTCCGCTTTGAGAAAAGCGAGCCATTCGCCGATCTTTTTCTCATACCCGATCTGCCCCGGCTCGTAGAATGTCCTGTCCTTCATCTCGTCCGGCAGGTACTGCTGCTTCACGTAATGATTGGGGTAATCGTGCGCGTACTGATAGCCGATGCCCCGTCCGGACTTCGCCGCGCCCGCGTAATGCGCGTCCTTCAGATACGGCGGGATATGGATCGGGCCGCTTCTGACCGCCTCGTTCGCCGCGAAGATCGCGTTTACCGCGGTGTTGCTCTTCGGCGCGGAGGCCACATAGGTCGCTGCCTGGCTCAGGATGATCTGTGATTCCGGCATTCCCACGCGCTCGACCGCGAGCGAGGCGGAAACAGCTACCGTAAGCGCCATCGGGTCGGCGTTCCCGACATCCTCCGACGCGCAGATCATGATTCTTCTCGCGATAAATTTCACGTCCTCCCCGGCGCTCAGCATCTTCGCCAGATAAAAGACCGCCGCGTCCGGGTCGGAGCCTCTCATGCTCTTAATAAAAGCGGAAATCGTGTCGTAATGGTTGTCCCCGTTCTTGTCGTATTGAAGCGCTCTTTGCTGAACGCATTCCTGCATGACCGAAGCGTCCAGATGAATCTTCCCGTCCGCCGCGCGCTCTGTCGTTAAAGCGCCCAGCTCAATGGCGTTCAGCGCTCTTCTGGCGTCACCGCCGGCCGCGTCCGCGAGGAAGTCGATGGCGTCCTCCGTGATCACGGCGTCCAAAGAGCCCATTCCGCGTTCCTTATCATAAACGGCCCGCTTGATCAGCGTCTTGATATTATCGAGGGAAAGCGGCTTCAGCTCAAAGATAACCGATCTGGAAATCAGCGCCCCGTTCACCTCAAAATACGGGTTCTCTGTTGTCGCGCCGATCAGAATCAGCGTGCCGTCCTCCACGAACGGCAGAAGATAATCCTGCTGCCCTTTGTTGAAGCGGTGAATCTCATCGATGAAAAGAATCGTCTTGGTGCCGTACATTCCCAGATTGTCCTTCGCCTTCGCGACGACCTCTTCCATATCTTTCTTACCGGACATCGTCGCGTTGATCTGCGTAAAGCTCGATTTCGTAGTCTTGGCGATGACCCGGGCGATGGTCGTCTTGCCGGTTCCGGGAGGCCCGTACAGAATAATGGATCCAAGCCGGTCCGCCTTGATCGAACGGTAAAGCAGCTTGCCCTTCCCGATGATTTCCTCCTGGCCCACGATCTCATCCAGACTGTTCGGCCGCATGCGAAACGCGAGCGGCGCTTCCTTCTCCTGATTTCTCTCTCTTGTGTAATCAAACAGCGTTCTTTGCTCCATAACCCCGTCCTCTCCTGTCCCGCCCGTAAAAGCGGAAAAGTCTTTTACCTCAGACAAGCCTGCCCGCGGTATGAAAAGAGGCTTCCAACGCTCCCCGTCAAGGGGGTCGCGGTGAAAGCCTCTTCATCCCGCCGGTCAGACCTATACAAACCGGTTCTCGTTTGAATCATAATTATACTCGATACTTCCAAGCTTCCTGATCAATTTCTTCTTGTCTATTTCCATGTCACTGCAAAGATCTTCCAGATTGGAATAATGATCGCGCAGCTGTGTGTTAACAAAGCTGACCAGGATCTGCGGATCCCTCGGTATCATCGCGTTACTTCCTTTCCGCTGTCGCCATTAAACCTCCGTCCCCGCCGACATCGATCAGGATCGTGTCGTCCATTCGGATGTCGCCGCCGAGAATCAATTTCGCGGCCAGAGTCTCAACGTTCTTCTGAAGGAACCGCTTCAACGGTCTCGCTCCATAAGTAGGGTCATAACCACCGTCCACAACGTACTTCTTCGCCGCGTCCGTCAGTTTAATGTGGATAGATTTGTCTTCAAGTCTGTTATTCAAGTCTTTTATCAACAAATCAATAATAGAATAAATATTCTCTTTCGTCAATGGTTTGAACATAATCATTTCATCAAGGCGATTCAAAAATTCCGGCCGGAAGCTTGCCCGCAGATCACGCGTTACCGCGTCCTCGGCTTCCTTGGAAATGTTGCCCTGGCTGTCGATTCCGTCCAGCAGATACGTGGAACCGATATTGGATGTCATGATCAGGATCGTGTTCTTGAAATCGACCGTGCGGCCCTGTGAGTCGGTAATGCGCCCGTCGTCGAGCACCTGCAGCAGCACGTTGAACACGTCCGGATGCGCTTTCTCGATCTCATCGAAAAGAACGACGCTGTACGGCCGGCGTCTTACCGCTTCCGTCAGCTGACCTCCCTCATCGTAGCCTACATATCCGGGAGGCGCTCCGATCAGTCTGGACACGGAGAACTTCTCCATGTACTCACTCATATCGATACGCACCATATTGTTCTCGTCATCGAAAAGACTCTGCGCCAGCGCTTTCGCGAGCTCCGTCTTGCCGACACCGGTAGGCCCCAGGAACAGGAACGAGCCGATTGGCTTGCGAGGATCCTTGATGCCCGCTTTGGAACGGATGATCGCGTCGGTAACCTTCGTGACCGCCTCGTCCTGCCCGATGACCCGCTCATGGAGCAGCTGATCCAGATGAAGCGTCTTGCTCCTCTCACTCTCGGTAAGTCTCGCCACCGGGATGCCGGTCCACTTGGAAATGATCCGGGCGATCTCATCTTCCGTGACATTCTCATGCACCATTGCCAGATTTCTCGCCTTAACGGCCTCTTCCTCGTCCTCCAGCTGTTTCTTCAGTCTCGGCAACTCGCCGTACTGCAGCTCCGCCGCTTTATTCAGATCGTATTCGCTCTGCGCCTTCTCGATCTCACGGTTCAATTCCTCGATCCGCTCGCGCAACTTGTGAACACTCTCAACGTCCTTCTTCTCTTTGTCCCAATCCGCTTTCTTCCCGGCGTACTCTTCTCTTACTTTGGCAAGCTCCGCCTGCAGCTCGACCAGACGATCGCGGCTTAGTTTATCTTCTTCCTTCTTAAGCGCCGCTTCCTCAATTTCCATCTGCATGACCTTACGGCGCAGCTCATCGAGCTCTGTCGGCATGGAATCCAACTCCGTCTTGATCAGCGCGCACGCCTCATCGACCAGGTCAATCGCTTTATCCGGCAGGAAACGATCCGAAATATAGCGGTTCGAAAGTGTCGCCGCCGAAACAAGAGCCGCGTCGTTGATCTTCACGCCGTGGAAAACTTCATAACGCTCTTTCAGTCCGCGAAGGATTGAAATCGTTTCCTCAACAGTAGGCTCGTCCACCATGACCGGCTGGAACCGGCGCTCCAGCGCCGCGTCCTTCTCGATGTACTTACGATACTCATCGAGTGTCGTGGCGCCGATACAATGGAGCTCGCCTCTCGCGAGCATCGGTTTCAGCATATTGCCGGCGTCCATCGAGCCTTCTGTCTTACCGGCGCCGACGATATTGTGCAGCTCATCGATGAAAAGAATGATTTCACCGTCGCTCTCTTTAACATCCGCTAGAACCGCTTTCAGCCGTTCCTCAAACTCGCCGCGGTATTTGGCTCCCGCCACCAGCGCGCCCATATCCAACGCGAAGACCTTCTTATTCTTAAGTCCTTCCGGAACATCCCCGCGGACAATTCTCTGCGCGAGACCTTCCACAACGGCTGTCTTGCCGACACCGGGCTCACCGATCAAAACCGGGTTGTTCTTCGTCTTACGGGAAAGAATCCGGATCACGTTACGGATCTCGTCGTCACGGCCGATAACCGGGTCGAGCTTCTGATCTTTCGCTCTCTCTACCAGATCGTAACCATACTTCTCCAATGTGTCATACGTCGCCTCCGGATTATCCGAGGTAACCTTCTGATTACCTCTTACCGTCGAAAGCGCCTGCAGAAATGTATCCCGCGTGATATTAAATTCCCGGAAAATCGTCTTGATTTCACTATTCGGGTTCTTCAGCATGGAGAGGAACAGATGCTCGACCGAAACGTACTCGTCGCCCATCTGCTTCGCCTCATCCTCGGCGCTAATAAGTACCCGGTTCAGCTTCTCTCCCACGAAAAGCTGACCGCCCTGAACCTTCGGTCTGGCCCGCAGGGCCTGCTCCACCCGTTCCTTGAACATCGGAAGGGAGATATCCATCTTCTCGATCAGCTTCGCGATCAACGAGTCCTCTACCATAATAAGACTGTAGAGCAGATGCTCCTGCTCCACCTCCTGATTGCCGTACTCCATCGCGTATTTCTCACAATCGTTCACGGCCTGCAGGGATTTCTGGGTAAATTTATTTATATTCATAGTTGACCTCCTTAATTGTTAATTTGTTCTATCTGTACTATAACACATATCGCTACGGACGCGCAAGTACTTTTACGCGTTTTTTCATGTCTTTTATCTTTTTCGTCTTGTTGAATAAAAAGCGTCAAAAGATTATAATGAAGCCGACAACAAAGGAGGCTTTTATGAAAAGCGAAGTTGATCTTCATACACATTCCACCGCCTCGGATGGCACACTCTCGCCTTCCGGGCTCGTAAAAGAGGCTCTGAACAAGGGCCTTAAGGCGATCGCCCTGACCGATCACGACACTGTTTCGGGACTTCCCGAAGCGTTCGCCGCGAGCGAAGGTACCTCTTTGACCATTATTCCGGGCGTCGAGATTTCCTCCCGCTTAGGCGTTAAGGATATTCATATACTGGGCTATTACATAAACAACGGCGACGACGTTTTTCTGAGCCGCTTAAAAGATCTTGTGGAGCGCCGGACGCGTCGTAATCTCAAGGTGATCGACCGTATGAACCGGGACGGGATTGCCGTCTCGATGGACGCGCTCAAGGCGTATAACCCCGATACCGTCGTCACCAGGGCGCATTTCGCGCGCTATCTCGCGGACAATGGCTATGTCCGGGACAAAAAGCAGGCTTTTAAGGAATATCTCGGCGTCGGCTGCCCTTATTACATTCCCCGCGACCCGATCTCCCCGGAAAGAGCGGTCGACATCATCAAAGATAATGGCGGGCTTGCCTATCTCGCGCATCCCGGTATATATAAACTTGAGGACGATCGTTTCGCGTCCCTGCTCAACTCCCTGATCTCGCGGGGACTGGACGGAATCGAGGTCTATTACTCAACGCACACGGAAGAAGAAACCGCGGGCTTTCTGAGAGTTGCCCGCGAATATCATCTGGCCATAAGCGGCGGCTCCGATTTTCATGGCTCAAACAAGCCGGATATTGAGCTTGGAAGCGGCAAAAACAATTTAGAGCTTCCCGAATCTCTCTGGACCGAGATGAAAAGTCTTGCGAAACGGAGTGAATAATGCTATTGTAATTGACAAGACAGTTGTCAATTCTACAGTATACACAATGTGTTCGGGAGGTTCATATGGATAAGTTAAAGAAGGCGTTATACCGTATCTTCATCGAGGGGCTCGGCGGTATGGCGCTCGGTTTGTTCTCGACCCTGATCGTCGGAACGATTATCGCGCAGATCGGTGCCTTTATAGGCGGAACGATCGGAGGCGATATCGTCCTGATCGGCAAGATGGCGCAGGCAGTAACCGGAGCGGGTATCGGCATCGGTGTCGCCTATAAATTGAAGCAGGCGCCGCTTGTCAGCTTCTCCGCCGCAGCCGCCGGCATGGTCGGCGCGTTTGCCAGCAAGATGCTCGCCGGTACTTTTATTACAAATGGCGTTGTTACGCTGGCCGGCCCCGGTGAGCCGCTCGGCGCGTTCATCGCCGCGTACACGGCCATTTCCGTCGGCTCTCTCGTGTCCGGCAAGACGAAGGTCGATATTCTCGTCACGCCGCTTGTCACGATTCTTTCCGGCTCCGCTTTGGGCCTTCTCGTCGGTCCGCCGATTTCCAGCTTTATGACCTGGCTCGGCGCGCTGATCAACTGGGGCGCTGAGCAGCAGCCGCTGCTTCTGGGAATCGTTGTTTCCGTACTGATGGGTATCATCCTGACGCTTCCGATCAGCTCCGCGGCTCTGGGCATTATACTGAATCTCGGAGGTATCGCGGCCGGCGCCGCTACAGTCGGCTGCTGCTGCAATATGGTCGGCTTCGCTGTCGCGAGCTACCGCGAGAACAAGGCAGCCGGGCTTTTGGCGCAGGGAATCGGCACAAGCATGCTGCAGGTTCCGAACATTATGAAGAAGCCGATCATCTGGATGCCCGCGATCGTCGCGAGCGCCATATTAGGGCCTGTTTCCACAATGGTCTTCCATATGACCAATAACGCGACCGGCTCCGGAATGGGAAGCGCCGGCCTTGTCGGTCAGATCATGACCTGGCAGACAATGTCCCCCACGACACCCGCGGGACTTTTGCTTTTTGAAATATTACTCCTGCAGTTCATCCTGCCGGCCCTGATCGCCTTTGTTGTTTCCGAGTTCATGCGCAAGAAGGGCTGGATCAAGCCCGGCGACATGAAACTCGACCTTTAACAGCCACTATAAGAAGAGCCTTCGCTCCCCGGCCGCGCGACACGCGGTTCGGAAACGAAGGCTCTTTTTCTGTTCTTTTTACATCTCCCCATTCGCTTCCCGCTTATAAAGCTCTTGCATAATGGAAGGATATTTCTTATCCAGTTTATATAAGATCAAAGTAATTACCGCGATTCCCCATACCAGAATCGGCCCCCATATGTATATGTTCTGAATCATCTTCAGCGCGGATTCCGGCTGTACCGTTTTCGCCCCGGTAGAGCTCAGATATCCGGCCTTACTGAGCAGTGAGGAGATCACGGCGCTTGTGATGCCGGTTCCTATTTTAAAGCCCAGGGAACTGCCGCCGAAAATCAGGGATTCCTGACGGATATGTGTTTTCCACTGCCCGTACTCAATGACATCGCCAAGCATTCCGAACACGACCGCCGTCAGAGGCGCCTCGCCAAGCGCTCTTACGATACTCGTCCCCAGCGCCCAGCTGAAGCTGTACGGGTTGAGGATGAACGCCGCGTGCGCGGCGACCGCCACGACGGCGCCGGCCAGGGAGAGATTTCTCTTGCCGTACTTTTTAAGCAGCGCCGGGCACATCATGGCTCCGATCACAAGCGTTCCCGCTTCCGCCAGATACAACACGCTGTACATCCACTCATCGTTCTTGAAAATATATTTACAGTAGTAAGGAAGTGTCGTCCCCACGATCGTGCCATGCACGCAAGTGACGGTCCACAGAATCAACACAGACCAGAAATACTTATTCGTTACAAGGGCTTTGACGTTTTTCCCTACCGGTACCTTCTCCGTTTTTACCTTTTTCGCGATATCCACTGTTTCCTTGCAGCGCGTGAAGCAGATGATCAGCATTACGAACGCGATGATCGTCCACATGGACATTGCCTTGATCCACGCCATCTGATTGTCGCCGAAAAGCTTAACGACCGGCATTGTCAGCGTCACGGCAATGATTCGGCCGACCGGCGCCATGGACATACGAAATACGGAAAGCATGTCTCTTTCACGCGAGGAACGTGTCATAAGCGTCGACAGTGTTCCGTACGGCACGTTGATCGCCGTGTAGAAAACTGTTGTGCAGAGATTATATGTAATAAAAATATACCAGAACTGTAAGGTCGCGTTCGTTTGCGGAACCGCGAAAAGCGAAATCGCGGCGAGACAGTATGGAACGCTCATCCATAAAATCCATGGTCTCGCTTTCCCCCATTTCGAGGAAGTCTTGTTTACGATAAAGCCCATAATAATATCGGAGGTTCCGTCGAAAACACGCGAGATTAGCATGACAAGGCCGACTGTGACGACAGGAATGCCGGCGTAATCCGTGTAGAATAAAGTCAGGAGCGTGGAAATCATGCCGAATACGATATTACACGCCGTGTCACCGCATCCATACGCGAGCCTTGTTCCAAGCTTCAATGGTTTTTCCGTCTCCGGCGTTGTGGTCGTATTCACTTCAGCTGTCGACTTCGCTTCAGCCATCGATCTCACCCAATTTTACGGAACGGCCTTCTTTAAGTGATTTCGCCGCCGCGAGCGCGATCTTGACCGGCGCCAGGCCGTCCGCTCCGTTTACGGCTGTCTCTGTGTCGTTCATCACAGCGTCCATAAACGCTTTTTCCTCGGAAATAAACGCGTTATTATAGCGTTCCAGGAAAAACCAGGTCGGCTTCGCGATCTCCACGCCTTCCGCTGTGGAAATCATGGACATGTCATTCAGATCATTGGATACCTGAACGCATCCGTTGTCGCAGTGTACTTCTGTACGCTGGTCATACCCGTAATGTGCCGCGCGGCTGTTGTCGATCACGCCAAGCGCGCCATTCTCGAATTTCATCATGACGATCGCGGTATCCACGTCATCATACTTATCATAGCCCGCTCCGCTCAGCGCGGCGCCATACGCTGTCACCTCGGTGACTTCGCTTCCGGCCAGATAACGCGCCATGTCAAAATCATGAATCGTCATATCCATAAAGATACCGCCGGACACTTTAATGTAATCCATAGACTGATGATCCGGGTCGCGGGAAGTAACTTTTACGATGTTGGGTTTTCCTAAACGACCGGAGGCCACTACATCATGAACCTTCTTATGATTGTGATCAAATCTTCTCACGAAGCCAACCTGAAGCTTTACACCCGCTTCCGCGACTACGTCAAGAGCCTCCTGAATTTTCGCCAGATCTGTGTCAATCGGCTTCTCACAGAAAATATGCTTTCCCGCTCTGGCGGCCTTTTTGATCAGATCCGCGTGCGTGTTCGTCGCGGAGCAGATAAAAACAGCGTCAATACTTTTGTCCTGAATAATAACATCCGGATCCGTATAGCAGTTTGCCACGCCAAGCTCCCGCGCCCAGTTTTTTGTGTCCTCATTCAAAAATGGATCCGCGATAGCGACCAATTCCGCGTTCTCTACGGAACGAACAAGATTCGCTCCATGCAATTTTCCGATGCGTCCCGCTCCAAGTAATCCGATACGAACTTTATTTTGTCCCATTTTTCTACCTCCTGGTTTAACCGCGTCCTTAAGAGCAGCGTAATATCCTCTGGAATTCTTTCCGGACTGATGCTACACTGAACTCATAAGCCGCTCATTCGTTTTTTACTTTGAAGGTGACATTCGCGAATCTCCCTTTGACTATTATTATATGCCGAAGCTTGATTTTACGGTATCGTATTCTTGAGCGTAATGCGGCTAATTTTGCCTTTTACATCATATTAATTGCGTATTCTCGCGCAAGGACTCAGGAGCGTATTATGAAAGAGCAAAAAAATCAGGAAATTCCTTCCCTCTTCGCGGACGGAAAACTGCCTCGTTTCGCCGCGGCTTATTTGATTACAAAAAGCCACAACAGTAAATATACGAGGCTTACGCATTCTCATGAGAACGAGCTGGAGCTGTACTACGCGAGCAATGGGAATGGCTACTATATGGTCGATGGCTGTCATTACGCGATCAAGGAAGGCGACATGGTCATCTGTAACGCCGGAATACCGCACGGCGACGATCCTTCCCGCGCGAGGGATCTTCGCTCGTACTGCTGTGCCGTAACCAATGTGTCCTTGAAGGGTCTTCCGGAGAACTGGCTGATCGACCGCTCCGTCTCCCCCGTCCTGTCCTGCGGCGCTTTCTCGGACAAAATCCGCGCGGTAATGGAGCTGATTTATATGCTTTCGCTGGATCCGGACACTCTTGGTGATGTCTGTAACTCTCTCTCGATTTCCCTGATACTTCTTGTCTATCAGCTGATACAAAGCCGTGAGCGCCGCGCCGCGAAACCTGAGCGCCAGACGGCGGACATGCTGGCGGCGAGTATCAAAGAATATATCGATCAGCATTACACGAGGAAAATCACGCTGGAAAGCCTCAGCGAGGCGATGAATATGACTCCTTCCTATATCTCCCACATATTTAAACAGGAGATCGGTGTTTCCCCCATTCAATACTCTTTAAGCCGAAAATTCGGAGAAGCGCAAAGCCTGCTGATGGACACCGACCTTTCCGTAAGCGAAATCTCGGATCTGCTCTCCTTCGCGACACGGGCCCATTTTAACGCGATGTTCAAAAAGCATGTCGGGCTTACGCCGGGCCAATATCGTCTTTCTATCCAGAAAGTAAACGCGGATCTTCAAAAAAAGCCACTGTAAAAGGCTGTTTACCAGTCTTTCGCAGTGGCTCCTATTCTTCGAAAACGTCCGGACCCTATAATTTCTTAAGGATATGATCCAGCGCCTCTTTATTACCCAGCATCATCAGATGCTCGTCCTCCTTGAACACGTATGATACCGGCGGCATCGGCATAACCTCATTATCATTCTTCGTCGCCAGCACGGAAACATGATACTTCTTACGCAGATCGACCTCGCCCAGCGTCTTGCCGATCCACGAAGGAAGCGGCGGAATCTCCGCGATGGAGAAGTCTTTTGTCAGATCGATGAAGTCAAACACATGATTCGCGCTGAAACGCTTGCCCAGCTTCTCCGCCATGACGCGCTCCGGATAAACAACCTCATCCGCGCCATTACGCAGAAGGAAACGCGAGTACACGTCGCGGCTTGATTTGGACACGACATATTTCGCTCCCATGTCCTTCAGACGGCTCGTGATCAGCAGGTTGCTCTCGAAATCACTTCCGATGCACACGAAACAAATATCAAAGTTACTCACGCCAAGGCTCTGAAGCACTTCCTTCTTCGCGCAGTCGCCGACCTGGGCGCTTGCCACGAGCGGAAGCAGATCTGTCATCTTATCCTCGACCTTATCCACGATCATAACCTCATTGTCATACTCGACAAGTGTCTGCGCCAGATGACGCCCGAACCTGCCCATTCCAATAACCAAAATCGATTTCATTACAACTCCTCCTTATCCAATCATCAATGCTTCTTCAGGGTACTCAAGCTCCCTGGACGTCTTCTTCTCCGTAAAGATCAGAGCGAAGGACAAACTGCCCACTCGTCCGAAATACATCAGCAGTGTCAATATTATCTTCGCGAACGCGTTGCAGGCGCCCGAGACACCGACCGTCAGACCGACCGTGCCCATGGCGGAAAATGCCTCAAACACGACATCTTCCAAACTGAAATTTGATGTGCAGCATATTAAAAACGTTCCTAACGTGATCAATGACACGTTCAAAGCGAAAATCGTCGCCGCCCGCTTCGTCGTGTCCGTGTCGATACGCCGTCCGAAGATATGCGCGTGACGCTCGTTCGAAATAATGGAAAGAACCATTAATATGATCAGGACCATGGTCGTCGTCTTAATACCACCGGCGGTAGATCCCGAGCTGCCTCCGACAAACATCAGGAACATCGTCAGCATCTTAGAGCCTTCTGTCAAAGATCCCTGATCGACCGAGTTGAACCCGGCTGTTCTGGGTGTTACAGACTGGAACACGGCCATCAGAGCCTTCTCCGCGACTGTTTTGCCCGCGAACGTGTTGTTATACTCCAACACGAAGAAAAGCGCGGCGCCGACCACGATCAGAATCGCGGTCGCGGTCAGAACGACCTTGGTGTGAAGGCGGAATTTCTTAAAACGGAAACGGTTGCGGGTAATATCGTCCCACACCAGGAAACCGAGACCGCCGATTACGATCAGCGCGCAGATCGTAAGGCACACGACCGGATTGGTCTGATAATGCACAATAGAACTGCTGGGGCCGAAATAAATGCCCATCAAATCGAAGCCCGCGTTGCAGAACGCCGATATGGAATGGAATATACCGTAATAAATGCCCATCTTCCATCCTATATCCGGTATGAACTGCGAGGCGAGGAGTATCGCCCCGATTCCCTCAAAAATAAGAGTTCGGCGCAGAATCATCTTAGCGAGCCGCACCACGCCGCCGATATACATGACGTTGGCGCTCTCCTTTAGAAGCGTTCTGGTTCGAAGTCCCACCTTTCGTCTAAAAAGAAACATAAAAATCATTGAAATCGTCATGAAGCCAAGACCACCGATCTGGATCATGGATATAATGACTATCTGCCCGAAAATAGTCCAGTGCGTCGCCGTATCGAACGGAATCAGTCCCGTAACGCACGACGCGGACGTAGCCGTGAAAAGACAATCCACGAACGGCGTGAACGTTCCGGCCTTAGATGAAATCGGCAGCGTCAGTAATATGGCTCCCGTCATGATAATGGCGAAGAAACCGCCCGCGATTACCATCGAATAACCCATATGATGGTTTTTCTTTCTGACAAACATTATTTAGTTCCTCCCTCATATGAAACAGCGTTTCCGCGCTATTTCATTCTGATTTCCATATATGCCCGGATAATCTCCACGCATTTCTCAAAGCCCAGCTCACTGCTGTTAAGGCATAAATCATAGTTCGAAGCGTTGTACCAGTCCCGGCCGGTAAAATACTTGTAATACTCCGCCCTTCGCTTATCGATCCTGTGGATCATCTCCAACGCTTCCTTACGATCCACGTTATAAAGCTCCGTAACCTTCTCAACACAGAAGTTCTCGTCCGCGTGAACAAACACCCGCAGTACGCCCGGCATGTCCCTCAGGACATAATCGCCACAGCGTCCCACGATCACGCAGGGCCCCTTCGCGGCCGCGTCGCGGATCACCTTCGCCTGATAATTAAAAAGATTGCGGTCTGAGGTAAAACCCGACTCGCCGGGCCTGATCAGCTCGTCCGGCGTGTACGCGTCTGTCCGGCGGATTCTCGGTCTCGGCAGCCGCTCGTCCATCTCTCCGAACAGCGCCTCGCTGATTCCGCTCTCCTCCGAAGCCTTTGACAGAATATCCCGGTCATAATAGGGGAGTTCCAGCCGCTCGGACAACATCCTGCCCATCGTCTTACCGCCGCTTCCAAAACCTCTGGCAATCGTGATTATCATCTTATTCTCCATTATTCGCCTCCCAGATTTCGCGAAAACTACTCGCCCAGATACGCTTTCCGCACGGAATCATCCAGTAAAAGATCGCTGGCCTTGCCTTCCAGGGAAATCTTCCCGGTCTCCAGCACATACGCCCTGTCCGCGATCGTAAGCGCCTTCTTGGCGTTCTGCTCAACAAGAAGCACCGTTGTCCCGCTCTTGCTGATTTCCTGAATAATATCAAAAATCTCCGTAACGTAAAGCGGTGAAAGGCCCATCGACGGCTCATCCATCAGGATGATTCGAGGCTTCGACATCAGCGCCCTTCCGATCGCGAGCATCTGCTGCTCGCCTCCGGACAGCGTCCCTCCGACCTGATTCTTTCGTTCCTCAAGTCGCGGGAAGCGTTTGTACACCTCCGCCAGCGACTGCTCGATCTCACTCTTATTCGATCTTGTGTAAGCGCCCATGGAAAGGTTCTCATACACGGTCAACTGCTGAAAAATACGGCGTCCCTCCGGCACGTGCGCCATTCCCATGGCGACGATCGCGTGGGGAGGTGTCTTCAGAAGATCTTTCCCGTCAAAAGCAATCTTCCCGCCTTTCGCCTTCAAAAGCCCTGTTATGGTGTGAAGCGTTGTCGTCTTACCGGCGCCGTTCGCCCCGATCAAAGCGATGACCTCACCCTCATCGACATGAAACGAAATACCCTTGAGCGCCTGTATCATTCCGTAATATACGCTTAAATCCTCTATCTCAAGCAATGACATAATCGATTTCTCCTTTATTCCCCCAGATAAGCTGTAATGACCTCCGGATTCGAAAGCACCTCCGCCGTTTTACCATGCGTCAGCTCACGGCCGAAATTCAGCACCGTCAATTGTTCGCAAATACCGCTTACAAGCCGCATATCATGCTCGATCAGCAGAATCGTCATATTGAACTTATCACGGATAAAACGAATCGTCTCCATCAGTTCTTCCGTCTCGTTCGGATTCATGCCCGCGGCGGGCTCATCCAGAAGAAGCAGCTTGGGATCTGTCGCCAGCGCTCTCGCGATCTCCAGCTTACGCTGCTTGCCATAGGGAAGATTCTCCGCCTTCCAGTCACACTGCTCTTGCAGATCAAATACCTCGAGAAGCTCCATCGCCTTCTCATTCATCGCTTTCTCCTCGCGGTGATAACGAGGCGAGCGGAAAATTCCCTCCGCGACCGTATAGGTCTGCTTATTGTTCAGACCCAGCTTGACGTTATCCAGAATCGACATATCATTAAAAAGACGAATATTCTGAAACGTTCTGGCGATTCCCTTGCCATTGATCTGAATCGGGGAATGACCCGTCAGATTCTCCCCATCCAGGAAAAAACGGCCTTCCGTAGGTTTATAAACGCCTGTCAGCATATTAAAAACTGTAGTCTTGCCGGCTCCGTTCGGGCCGATCAGACCGTAAAGCTGACCCTTCTCGATTTTCATATTCAGCGCGTCGACCGCCTTCAGTCCTCCGAAAGCGATGCCAAGATTATTTATTTCCAAAAGGCTCATCGCGCGTCCTCCTTCTTCTTGCCGGATCGTTTCTTCCAGATTCCGCTGAAAAACGCTTTGCATTTCTCGTTATTATTCAGAATCATCATAACGATAAGAATGATCGCGTACAAAAGCATACGATATGCCTGGAAGCCCCGGAGGATTTCCGGCAGCGCGTACAGAATCATCGTCGCGATGATCGAGCCCCGGATATTACCAAGACCGCCAAGCACGACAAAGACCAGAATCAGGATCGACATATTGTAATTGAATTTATTCGCTGATAAGGCGTTGGAATGCGCGTAGATCACGCCGGCGATTCCCGCGAAGAACGAGGAAATAAAGAACGCGGTCAATTTATATTTCGTAATATGCACGCCGATGGATTCCGCCGCGATCCGGTTGTCGCGGATCGCTTTAAACGCTCTTCCGGACCGGGAATCGATCACGTTAAAAATCACGATCAGCGTTATGACTACCAGAATCAGCGAGGAAATGACCGTCGCGCTTCTGGGCACGCCGTTCATCGCCATAGCCCCGTTCAGGATATCCTTCTTCGAAGTCAGATCCAGATTACTGGCGTCAATCGGTTTGGCGAACGAGAAATGAAGCCCGTTCTTGTCCGAGACCAGATAGCAGTTCTGTATGATTTTATAGATAATCTCGCCGAAAGCCAGCGTGACGATTGCCAGATAATCGCCCTGAAGACGCAGAATGGGAATCGCGATCAGGACACCGATCAGGCCGGCCGCCAGACCGCCCAGAATAAGCGCCAGGGCGTACCGAAGCCCCGCGTTGGGAATCGCTGACTTCATAAGAACCGAAAACACAGCGCCGACATAAGCTCCCACACACATAAAACCGCCATGCCCCAGACTCAGCTCGCCTAAAATGCCGACGATCAGATTCAAAGAAATCGCCATAATGATATAATAGCACATGGGAATTAAAAGGCCCTCGAAGAGGCTTCCCAGAACTCCCGCGCTCACCAGGATCTCCGCCACCGCGAAAAACACGACCACGATCGCCAGCGTGATCAGATTATTCTTAAGGCCCGCTTCCGCTTTCGAGCCGGTTCGTAATTTCTTCATCTCGTCCACCTACACTTTCTCGTTGATCTTCCTGCCGAGAATGCCGGTAGGTTTAATAACAAGTATCGCGATCAGAACCGCGAACACAATCGCGTCGGAAAGCTGGGTCGAGATATAGGCCTTACTGAAAATTTCGATAACGCCAAGAAGAATTCCGCCGATCATCGCGCCGGGAATGCTGCCGATGCCGCCGAGAACAGCCGCGACGAAAGCTTTGATGCCGGGCATAACGCCGGTATACGGGCTGATCTGCGGATACGCGGAACAAAGAAAAGCGGCCGCTACGGCGGCAAGCGCCGAGCCGATCGCGAATGTCATGGAAATTGTACGGTTCACGTTGATTCCCATCAGCTGCGCCGCGCCTTTATCTTCCGACACGGCTTGCATGGCGCGTCCCGGTTTCGTGCGGTTCACGAAAAACGAAAGCGCGATCATAATGATAACCGTCACAATAATCGTCACGATCGTCTCTCCGGAAATAACCAGATTCTCATTAATCGTGACCGGCTTCATAGAAACGACCGATGTGAACTGCTTCGCGTCCGAGCCGAACATCAGAAGCGCCAGATTCTCAAGCAGATAGCTGACGCCGATCGCCGTAATCAGAACCGCGAGCGAGGAAGCGCCGCGAAGAGGCTTATACGCCACCTTCTCGATCACGACTCCTAAAACCGTGCAGACTATGATCGAAAGCAGCACCGCGAAAAACGGGCTGATTCCGGAAGCCATCGCTGTATAGACCGTGAATCCTCCAATCATGATAATATCGCCATGAGCGAAATTCAGCATCTTGGCGATACCGTACACCATAGTATAACCCAGCGCGATCAGCGCGTAGATCATGCCCAGACTTATTCCGCTTATGAAGTAAGACAAAAAGCTGCTCATAAAAGCCCTTCCCTCCTATTGTTCCGCGAAACTTTCTCGCTTGTTCGCTTTAAAAGCCGGAGCTGATTTCAGCCTCCGGCTTAATAAAATATAATTTAACTTGATAAAGTATATCACAAAGTATGTTGCTTTACAAGTTCATAAACCGCTTTTGCTCTATACTTTCACTTATTCGGAAATGGCGTTTTTAAGCGCAAAAATGACGCGGCGAAACGCCGCGCCATCTTAATATTAGATTATAGATGTATTACATCGCCGTGTAAACGCCGTTCTTGATTACCATAGCCTTCGGTTCCTTCGTCGGCTCGCCGTCCGCCGTCCAGGTCATTGTGCCTGTAACGCCTTCGACTGTAATCTTGACCATCGCGTCCTTCATCTTATCGCAAAGCTTGGAAGCGTCGATGGAAGCGTCCTTGACGCCCGCCTCTTCCAGCGCGGATTTCACGGTATAAATCGCGTCATACGCGTCCGCCGCGAACTGATTCGGTGTCTCGTCATTATAAGCCGCCTTAAAAGCCTTCGTGAATTTGACGGTCTTGTCGTCCGTCGCGTCCGCCGCGAACGGTGTCAGAAGGATTACGCCTTCCGCGAGACTTGACTTATCGCCAAGCTGCTTGATCAGACCGTCCAGACCATCGCAGCCGAAGATCGTTGTCTTCAGATTGGCCTTCTGCGCCTGCTCAAGAATCAGAGCCGCCTCCTGATAATAGATCGGGAGGAACAAAAGCTCCGCTCCGCTCTCCTGTACCTTCTGTACCTGCACGGAGAAATCTGTCTTGTTATCTGCCGTGAAAGCCTGCGCCTCTACTACGCTGAGGCCGTCCGCTGTCGCTTCCGCCGCGAACTTCTCATAAATACCGGATGAGTATACATCCGAGCTGTCATAAATAACCGCTACCTTCTTCGCCAGGTTCTTCTCGGAAATATACTTGGCGGAAGCTGTTCCCTGGTTCGGGTCATTGAAGCATACGCGGAATACGTTGTCATACTGCGTGCACGCTACGGATGAACCCGAAGGCGTAAGCTGGAAGATCTTGTCATTATTGCTGAGCGCTCCGACCGCTACGCAGGGAGTGCTGGTTACTGTGCCGACCAGGAGCTTCATGCCGTCATCCTTCAGCGTGTTATAAGCGTTCGCCGCTTTCTCGGCGTCATTCTCGTCGTCCTGGAAGTTCAGTTTAAGTGTCATGCCGTTCACGCCGCCTGCCGCGTTGATCTCGTCAACCGCGAGCTGCGCGCCGTTCTTGACAGCCTGTCCGTAAATCGCCGCGCCTCCTGTCAGAGGCCCGATTCCTCCGATTACCAGCGTGTTATCGGAAGATCCCGATGTCGAGCTGTCAGACGAGCTCTTACTGCCGCAGGCGGTAAGGCCCATCACCATTGTACAGGCGAGCGCCGCCGCGAGTACACGGGTTAAATACTTCTTCATAATGTTTCCCTCCTTTAACTTAGAACAAAATAGACGTTCTTAGGCAGTAATATAAGCCAAATCCGCCATTTTGTCAAGGTGTCCGGCTTCCCGGAAGCTTCGCGGCCGTTTTGTTCCGGCGTCTTAGAAGCTCCGTAACTGATCGGTTCCGTCGTCTTTTGTGTTCTCAATCGCCTTGATCACGATATAATAACTATAGCTGTCGTTGACTTTTACCTGTACCCGGTCGCCCACTTTATGCCCCAGAATCGCCTTGCCAATCGGCGATTCCGTGCTGATCAGGCCCTTGATCGAGTTACCCCGGACCGTCGTGATCAGCTTAAAAGTCTGTGTCTCGTCATCTTCCTCAAAATACACGGTAACTGTATTATTCAGACCGATCTCGTCATCCGCGGACTCGTCGGAAATAATTTTCGCCGTGCGGATCATTCGTTCCAGATATCGGATCCGGCTCTCGTTGCGATTCTTATCCTTCTTGGCCGCGTGATACTCAAAATTCTCGCTCAGGTCACCATGCGCTCTCGCTTCCTTGACCGCCTCGATCGCCTCCTTGCGTACCACAAGCTTCCGATGCTCGATTTCTTCTTCCATTTTCTTGATGTCGCTTTGGGTCAGCTCATCATACATACTATTTCCCTCCAGTTCGTTTTCAGGCGTTCCAGTGAGTACGCCGCGTTCGCCGGGCTTGTGGACGGCAGCCGTCGAATCCCGCGGCGCGTGACCGGCTCACAGTATTTTTCGTATAATTTCGCGGCTGTCCCGCCATTCGCGTAGATTGCCCGAATATCTGTCTTAGAAAGAAGCGCCCCGATATCGGCCGGCGTCACGTTTCGGATACTGCTGTCACTCGAGCCCGTGATCTCGCACTCGGCGATCACGTCCCAGATCGCGATGCCGCGCGACAGAAGAAATTCTTTTTTTTCTTCGATCGTAAGCGGCGTCTCCGCGCCGAGCACGCCAGCGAGCGTGTCCCAGAAGCGGTTCCTCGGGTTTCCGTAATAAAAGCCTTCCTCCCGCGACTTGACGGAAGGAAAGCTCCCTAATATTAAAATTCTGGACCGGCTGTTCCAGACAGGTGGAAACTCATGACGGATCAGCCTCGCTTTTGCCTGTTCCAAAATAATCAACCTTCTTTTTGCCACGCGGCGTCCACGTTGAAGTATCCCGCGGATTATGCTATGGTAGTTATACAACAATAATAAGCGATATTAAAGGAGTGTTTTCATGGAAATCGAGAGAAAATACCTAATTCCCAAGCTGCCCGCGGACCTTGTCCTGACAGACGGGATCGAATACGAGCAGGGTTACCTTTGCGTAAAGCCGGTCGTGCGCGTCCGCCGGGAGGGAGAAGAATACTGGCTGACCTATAAATCCGAAGGCCTGATGATTCGCGAGGAATCCAACCTTCCTCTGACAGCCGAGTCCTACGCCCATCTCGTCACGAAGACGGATGGAAGCCTGATCCATAAAACACGGTATTTCATACCATATGGCCCGAATCGCCTGATCGAGCTCGATATTTTCCACGATCAGCTCGCGCCCCTGATACTGGCGGAAGTGGAATTCCCCTCGGAAGAAGAAGCGAACCGCTTCGCTCCTCCCGACTGGTTCGGTCAGGAGGTCACCTTCGACGGGCGCTACCACAACAGCTATCTCAGCGGTCTTAAACGCTATGAGCCGTAAATGTTGTAACCCGTACGCTTCTAAAGCTTACTAAGCGCGGTCTTGGCCGTTGTGACTTTCGAGTTATTCGGGTACTGATCAATCAGCTGCTGGTACATCGTCTTCGCTTTATCGGTATTGCCGGCTTTCTCATAGGAAGCGGCCAGATAGTAAATTAAATCTCCGCTGCCATAGGTCGGGTCCATCGCGTACGCCTGCTCCAGATTGGTGACAGCGGTCGCGTAATCCTCGTTGTTAAAAGCTTTCTTACCGGTTGAGTACAGACTCGCCGCGGCTGTCGCGTAGGTTTCCTGTTTCAGCGTGTCGTATATCTCCTGACCTTTAGTGGACAGCGCGTCGCGGTTGATGGACGTAAGTCCCTTCGCGACCGTCAGCGCGTTGGAGTTTCCGGCGCTGTATTCCTGCTGCAGTGACAGAAGCGACTCATAGCCACTGATCGCCGCGGCGGCGGTATCCGATTGCTGCTGAGCGGTCGTCACGTCTGTCTGAACGGACTGCAGCTGCTTATTCAGATCCTCTATTTCAGCGTCCTTGGACGCCAGATCGTCACTGAAAGACAATATCTTGTCATTGGTCTCCTGACGAACCGCCTGTATTTTCGCCGGGACGAACAGGAACCAGACGATGGCGGCGCCGATCAGCGCGCCGATCACCACATTCAGCGCGGACGGCATTGTAAAGCCTTCATGATAGGCTTTACCGGCCGGCTGAATAATCGTGTCGTTCCCTCTGGTGTATTCCACGGAATTTTTCTCGCGCCGAACCTTCGTCTCAGGCTCCGGACGCTCTTCCGCTTGAGAGCGGCCGGCGAAATCGTTCATCTGCCGCAATTCCGTGTTATAATAAATCGCGCGTAAATTTCCTCTGTCGATACTGAGCGCCCTTTGCAGGCACTGTCTCGCGCTCGCGTACTGACGCCTCCGGATCAGAAGCAGTCCCATCAGCTGATACGCGTCAACCAGCTTCGGCTTCTCGGCGATCAGCTTCTTAAGCTGAATAAAAGCGAGATCGTCGCTTCCGGCCTCCATATACTGCAGGCATTGATTGTATTTGCGTATTGTCTGGTTCATGGAGTCGAGCTGCTCTCTGTCGTTCTCGACCTCTTTCATATATACAGAGGCGAGATTCTCCGCCGGCGAAATATTCACGCTGATAATCCATTCTGTCAGCGCTTCCGCGAGATATCCCATCTCATAGTAAACAAGGCCCAGAAGATTTCTCGCTTCCAGATTCCGCTTGTTATATTTCAGACTTTTGCTCAGACTGGTCACGGCGCCCGAAAGATCACGGATCTCCGCCCGCTTCAGTCCCTCGTTGTAATGAATATTGGACAAATAGATAATCCTCTGGTAAATCGTGACGTCCTCGCCGCAGTTCGCGCAGTAAGGCGCGTCCGTCAGTACGCATCCACATTTAAAACATCTCATTATAGGTACTCCTTTTGTCCTTATAAACGCCTAATGCTTCTTTTTTCTATCTTTCAGCATTTCCTTCAGGATGTCCGTCATATCCGTCAATTCTTTATCGTATACAAGTTCCTCCACCTCGCCGATTTCATGAACGGGATGGAACTTTTTGATCTCTTCCTCAAAATCAATCATGGTCTTCCTCCTTAATTCTCTTTATGATCATCCCCGCGAGATACAGGGATCCGAGAATAAAAAGCGTTTCATCAGTGTCTTTGAGCCGCGCCGCCTTCTCGTACGCCAGGACCGCGTCCGGCTCCGAAATGACCTCGCCCTTGACTCTTCCCGCGAAAAGCGCCGCGAGCTGTTCCGCCGGCAGGCTTCTCGTTGACGAGTAGCTGGTCACGATCACGCGTCTCCAGTCGACCGCTTCGGTGAGCAGGTCGATCATTTCCATATAATCCTTGTCATCCGAAACCGCGAAAAGAAGCGATTTCTTACTGCCGATATGATGATTGTCCTCCAGCGCTTTCACGCTTCTTAAGAGACTCCGGATTCCATCCGGGTTATGTCCCCCGTCCACGTACACGCCCGGGCGTACCTCCTCAAGACGGCCGGGCCATCTCGCGGCGGCCAGTCCCTTCGCGCGCGTCTCCGCGCTCAAAGCTTCCGGGCCAAGCGCGCCTTCCGCTTCCAGAACATCCAGGATCCGCAGCGCCTCCGCGGCGTTTCCCGGCTGGTAATCGGCTCCGGTGGCGATCCGATAGGAATTCTCCTCTCCGGCCGCGTTCCGCGTCGTAAAATCGATATGACGCCCGTCATTGCGTAAAATCCGGGTATCCTCTTCCCTTACAAGATACTCCGGGCACCCAAGCTCGATCGCTCTCGCGTGTATGACCGCTTCCGCGTCCTTAGGCGCGTCCAGATAAACAATGGGAACGCCCGGCTTCAAAATGCCCGCTTTCTCCCCCGCGACCGCCGTAATCGTGTCACCCAGGAAAAAAGTATGGTCCAGGGAGATAGACGTAATCGCCGTGACAAGCGGCTTCCGGATCACGTTCGTCGTGTCCAGCCTTCCGCCAAGCCCCGTCTCCAGGATCAAAAACTCCACGCCCGACTGATCGAACGCTTTCATTGCCACAAAAAACAGGAATTCGAAGAAAGACGGATGCGGGTTCCCCTCTTCCGTGAAATCATGAATGACCTCGTATACCGCCCGGTACGCCGCCAGAAAATCCGCCTCGCTGATATCGGTTCCATTGATCCGAACCCGCTCGCGGATCGTGATCAGATGCGGCGACGTGAACGTTCCCACGGACTTACCGGCCGCGAGAAGCATACTCTCCGTATAGATACAGACAGAGCCCTTACCGTTCGTGCCGGCCGCGTGAATCAGGGAGAATTTCTCCTCATCCAGCCCCAGCCTGTCCATAATCCCGCGGATATAGCTTAAATCATGTTTCTCGGTAAAGCGGGTAATATTCTCGATATACTCTTCCGCTTTCTCGTATTCCCCCATACGTACTCCTTCTATTTACGAAGCTGCGCGAGACGCGCCTCCACTTCCGAAAGCATTTTCTTGTATTTCTCGAGCTTTGCTTTCTCCTCGTTTACTTTATCTTCCGGCGCCTTGCTGAGGAAATTCTGATTGTTCAGCATTCCCGACGCTCTCTTGATCTCGCCGCCAAGTCTCTTCTGTTCTTTGCCCAGGCGCTCGATCTCCTGCTGGATATCCACCAGATCCGCCAGCGGTATGTATACAGCCGCTCCCGTGATCACGGCGGAAACCGCGTCGTCCGCGATATCCTTCTTATCCGCGCTGACGTCCACGCGCGTCGCGTTCAAGAAGAACTGATAAGTATCTTTAAGCTCCGTAAACGTCTTGCGCTTATCCGCGTCCTCGGACACGACCGTGATTTGTGTCTTACGGTTATTCGGCACGTTCATGTCGGCGCGAATCGCGCGGACGGAACGTACCAGCTCTTTGATACTCGCCATAGCGCTCTCCGAAGCCTCGTCGATCGCGGCCTCGTCTCTTTCCGGCCACTTCGCGAGCATGATCGTTTCTTCTTCCGGATTCAGCGTACAGTAAATCTCCTCGGTAATGAACGGCATGAAAGGATGAAGAAGCTTAAGCGCCCCTGTCAGAACCTCTCTAAGCGTCCAAAGCGCGGTATCCGCGGATTCCGGATTCTCCTCGCGGTGATTCAGTCTGTATTTGGCGATCTCGATATACCAATCGCAGAATTCTTCCCAGATAAAATCGTGAATCTTATCGACCGCGATACCGAGCTCGTATTTGTCCATGTTCTCCGTGACTTCGCCGGCGACGCGGTTCAGCTCGCTGATGATCCAGCGATCGGAAACCGTATACGCTTCGGAAGCCGGCTTCTTGATGTCCTCATGCCCTTCCATATACATCATAATAAAACGAGACGCGTTCCAGACCTTATTCGCGAAATTACGGCTTGCCTCTACTCTCTCGTCGTAAAAACGCATATCATTGCCCGGCGCGTTTCCGGTCACAAGCGTAAGCCGAAGCGCGTCCGCGCCGTATTTATCGATAACATCCAGCGGGTTGATACCGTTCCCAAGCGATTTGCTCATCTTGCGGCCGAGGCTGTCCCGGATCAGGCCATGCACGTAAACCGTGTGGAACGGGCTTTTGCCGGTATGCGCGTAGCCGGAAAATACCATGCGGATGACCCAGAAAAAGATAATATCATATCCTGTCACGAGCACGTCCGTCGGGTAAAAATAATCCAGATCCTCGCTCTTCTCGGGCCACCCCAACGTTGAGAACGGCCAGAGCGCCGAGCTGAACCAGGTATCCAGCGTATCCTCATCCTGTTTCAGGCGCGTACACCCGCACTTCGGGCATTTATCCGGCATCTTATCCGCGACCACGATCTCGCCGCAATCCTCGCAGTAGTAAGCCGGAATCCGATGTCCCCACCAAAGCTGTCGGGAAATACACCAGTCGTGAATGTTCTCCAGCCAGTGGAGATAAATCTTGTCGAAACGTTCCGGCACAAATTTAAGATCGCCCTTATCAAGCGCCTCGATCGCCGGTTTCGCGAGCTCGTCCATGCGCACGAACCACTGCTGCTTGATCATCGGCTCTACCGTCGTCCCGCAGCGGTCATGGGTTCCTACATTATGCGTATGATCCTCTATCCTGACCAGGTATCCCTGCTCCTTCAGATCCGCGACAATCGCCTTACGGGCTTCGTAACGATCCATGCCGGCGTAGCGCCCGCCCTTCTCGTTGATTGTGGCGTCGTCGTTCAAAATATTGATTTCCTCGAGGTTATGGCGCTTGCCCACCTCGAAATCGTTCGGGTCATGAGCCGGCGTAATCTTAACGGCGCCGGTCCCGAAATCCTTATCCACGTACTCGTCGGCAATAATCGGGATTTCCTTCCCCACAAGCGGCAGGATCACGTTCTTGCCGACCAGATCCTTGTATCTCTCGTCATCCGGGTGAACGGCGATCGCGGTATCGCCGAGCATCGTCTCCGGTCTTGTCGTCGCGATGACCAGAAAATCCTCCGTTCCCGCGATCGGGTAGCGAATATGCCAGAAATGCCCGGCCTGCTCCTCATGCTCGACCTCCGCTTCGGAAATCGAAGTCTTGCATACAGGGCACCAGTTGATGATTCTCGAGCCCTTGTAGATGTAGCCTTCATTATATAATTTGATAAAAACAGTCTGAACCGCCTTCGACAGCTTCTCGTCCATCGTAAAAGCTTCCCGTTCCCAGTCACAGGAACTGCCCAGTTTACGCAGCTGCGTCGTAATGGTATGACCGTACTGCTCGCGCCATTCCCACGTTTTCTTAAGGAAGCCCTCTCTTCCGAGCTCCTTCTTATCGATGCCCTGCTCGCGCAGCGCGTTCGTGACCTTGACCTCCGTCGAAATCGCGGCGTGATCCGTTCCCGGAATCCAAAGCGCGTTATAGCCCTGCATCCGTTTGTAACGAATCAGAATGTCTTGCAGCGTATTATCCAGCGCGTGGCCCATGTGAAGCACGCCCGTTATATTAGGCGGCGGCATCACGATCGTAAAAGGTTTCCGCGATCGGTCCGCTTCCGCGTGGAAATAGCCGTTGTTCTCCCATTTCTCGTATAATTTTCCTTCGATTTCTTTCGGATTGTATGTCTTCTCAAGTTGCTTCACAAGATTGCCCTCCTCATGCGGGAATAATAGTGTAAAAAAAGCCCTTTACGAAATGTAAAGGGCGAAATCATCGCGGTTTCGATATCCTATGTCTTAACTGCCTTCCTAAACTGACGGAAAAATCCACGTAATTAATCCTCATTACCTTTACCTGATTTTATAAGGAATACGTAAGTTATCATAGTAAAGGTTCTGCCTTTTGTCAAGAAAATCATAAAAATTTCAGAGAATGCTAAGATTCCGCGGAAGCGCTCGCGTAGGCCGTCCGGGAATCGAACAGACGCGACACCAGAATACTGAATTCCTGATACTGCGGTAAATACGAAAGATCCGAAAGCGCGTCCCTGAGGCCTCTGTAATACCAGCCGATCGAATCCTTGTTTCCTGCCGAAAAACGGCTCCAAAGCCTGTCCCCGATTTCATAGTAATCGTTCCAGATCTCGCGGATATTCGCCAGTTTATCACTAAGGGCGATGATCTGAACCTCCTCGGAAGCGCGCGAAAGCTCTCTTAGTTTAATCGTCTTGCGCTCATGCCAGGGCTTAGACTTATCGTCTGTCTCCGCGGCCACAAGCGTCGCTACCTTCATGCCAAAGCGCTCACGGATTATCTCTCCGGTTACGCCGCAGTCCTCCATTGTGTCATGCAAAAGAGCCGCCGTGAGAAGTGTCTCATCCGGGCGGATGTACGAAACAATGGTCGCCACCTCCAGCGGATGCGTAATGTACGGGCGGGTCGTGCCCTTACGCTTCTGACCCTCATGAGCTTCCATCGCGAATCGTATTGCTTCATTGACCATGACCGGTCCCTCCATGGATATGAGCTGTCCGAAAAATACAGCCTCGGCAGGATTACCATGTTCCCTATTCATATCTTAACACTCCCTGTCGCGTTCTGACAAGTTCAAAATTCAGTACCATATGTTATAATAGAAACAGTAATCTAAGGAAAAGGGGTAATTCCAATGAAGAAAACCGTTCTCGTTACCGGAGCTTCCCGCGGAATCGGCAAAGCCGCCGCGCTCGCTTTCGCCAGAAAGGGCTATGATCTGATCATCACCTGCCGCGAGGATAAGGAGGCTCTTTCCGAAACCGCCTCCGCCATCCGCGAGCTTAAGAAAGGCTACTGCCGGGCTTTTGCCGGTAATCTGGGTAATCCAGACGATGTCCGACGCCTGTTCGGCGAAATCGCCGTTACCTTCGGCGGCGCGGATATTGTCGTCAATAACGCCGGCATCTCCTACACAGGCCTGATCACGGATATGACCGACGAGCAGTGGAACGAAATCGTCGCCTGTGATTTATCCTCCGTATTCTATTGCAGCCGCGCGGCGGTTCCCTATATGGTTCGCCAGAAAGAGGGACGGATCATCAATGTCTCCTCTATATGGGGCGATAACGGCGGTTCCTGCGAAGTCGCGTATTCCGCTGTCAAATCCGGCGTGAACGGGCTTACCAGAGCCCTGGCGAAGGAGCTCGCGCCAAGCGGAATTCAGGTCAACGCCGCCGCGTTCGGCGCCATTGACACGACGATGAACGCTCGTCTGAGTCCGGAGGAGCGAAGCGCGTTGGAAGAGGAAATCCCGATGGGCCGTTTCGGCTCTCCGGAAGAGGCGGCGCGGCTTATTGTGGGGCTGGCGGAAGCGCCGGACTACATGACCGGGCAAATTGTTACGATGGACGGCGGGTGGCTCGTCTGATCTCCGCGAGCAGAAGCTCGGGCAGACCGTCGCGGTTTTCTTCCGTGACCTCGATTACTTTTACGTCCGGCCTCGCGGCGACCGCTTCCGTAAAAGCGCCCGTATTCGCCTGAAGAACGCCGATTACCATGATCCGCGTGTCCAGAACCCGGAAGATTGCCCGCTGAAATTCAGGTACGTCACGCTCGGCTTTTCCGAGCTCATCCATCAGCGCGATCTTTTCCGGAGTTTTGGACATCGCTTCGGCGATCGCGGTCCCGAGGACGCGGAACGTCTCCGGAACAGCCGTCATCTTTCCCTTGGCGAGCCGGACGACGACCGGACAGTCATTCTCCGCGTCCTCCACGTCCGTCAGACTGTGAAGGTAGAAGCCTCTCTGTTTCCCATTGATTTCATATGGAAGCGTTTGAAAGCCAACCACATCATCCAGTTCGCTGATAACACGGTCAAGAACCGTGCTTTTGCCGATTCTCTTAGGACCCGTCAGGAAGATATGCTTCCGATCTGTCCGTGAAGGCCGCGCCATCAGCGGCTCTTCCCCACCCAGTTCTTCACATTGCCGGAGGTCGACATCGGACGACGCGTCATTTTGTTCTTTTTGCTTCTTAGCCGCCTTGTGGCAGCCACACTGGCAGAACGAGGACACGTTCTCCGGCATGGCGTGACGCCCAAGCGGGAAAACCGCGTCTTCCAGTCCCGCGACCAGATCCGCGAGTTTCCCTATTTCGTTGATGGAATGAAACACGCGAATACCCAGGCATTCGTTTCGCTCGTCGGCGATCCGGCCGGCGGCGGCGATCGTGTCATCCGTCAGCCGCTCTTTTACCTCTTCTTCCTTACGCGCGCAGATGATCCGGGGAACCGCGAGCTCATACTCGCCCTCCAGCAGCAGAATATCCACCGGAAAAGATTCGTAAAGAGCGCCGTCCGGAGCCGGCCCCATAATCAGATCCGTCTCCTTCTTCCCCTTCACGCACACCAGATCCGCTCCCGCTTCTCTGTGTTTCCATGTATTACTGCCCGGCGTGTCAATGGAGAACTCGGGGCAGAACACGCTTTTTACCGTGCCGACACGGTGCCCCCGCGCCTTCAGCTCGCGGACCAGTCCCGTTACTGTCGTTGTTTTGCCGGACTTGCGTACGCCGACAATCGCGCAGATAATCATTAATTTTTCCTCTTTCTCTTGATATCGACAATGTTTTTGCACCAGCGCCTGCGGTGCCGGTCTGTCAGAATCACAAGACGTAACACGCCGCCCTCTTCGACAAGATAAACGCCGCCCGCCTTAATTTCTTCTCCCGACAGAGCCAGAATCCGCTCGTCACTTCCGGTAAACTCCACCAGCTCATCGTCCTTAAGATTGGGCAAAAGCTTCTCGAGCGGCGCGCCCATATACTCCCTTGATAATCCCTCCGGATTGGTCCAATGTACAGGTTCCGCGAAATCCCGGATCTTATCTGGAATCATGTCTTTCCCCCCAAATGGCCAGCGCCTCCTCCGGATCCCGGTCCTCAAAGACCTGACCTTCCCGGGTTTCACCATGGCTACCGCCGTCCGGCCCGCCTAGTACGCCGTGATCGCTGATCAAAAGAAACGTTCCTTCGAAAGCCTCCGACAGACTCTTCAAATAAGCGTCCGTCTCCCTCAGCTTCTCCATATACGCGGAACTGTAGGGGCCATATTCATGCGCCGCGTCGTCAATCTCGTGAAAATGCGCGAAAATCAAGCTTTTCTGCCCGGCCGCTTCCTTAAGAGCGTCCTTAAAAATCCAGTAATCGCCGCTTCTGCCCCCCCGCGTCACATGCAGGACGGGAGAAATCTCCGTCTTCAGAATTCTCGTGTCTCCTTCCAGAAAAGCCGTGTTCTCTTCGGTTCTCCCGGCGAAGATCGTCGGTACGGCTATTAAACTGTCTTTGTGGGAAAAAACATGGCTTACTTCGGGAAGAGCTCCCGTAATCATCGCGGCGAACGCCGGATTCGTAAGCGGCGGTTCCGTCGTTCGCATCGGTGACACCTTAAAAGCCTCACTCATAAACGGCAGAGCTCCCGCGGCCGAAGCCCTTTTGAACGCCCGATATCCCAGACCGTCCAGATAACAGACCATCGTCCGAGCCGCGCGCGTCTTCTCCTCGAGGAATGGGGCGAATTCCGTGATTCGACGACCGTATTTCATACAGATCTCCTCGTATTCCTCCGGCGTATTGATATTCGCGATCGTCATCGGGTCAAAGCCCGTTGTCTCCATCTCCACGTACCGCGTGTTCACTCTCGGAAACAAAAAGCCGGGCTTATGGATACCCTCAGCCCGCGCTTTCTCGATGATCGGCAGGATTTTACGCGAATAAACGGAACACATCGGCTGCGGTTTCCCATTGAGCCGAAGAACCGCGCAGTCCGCGTCCCCCGCGGCAAGCGAGAGAAACCCCCGGATGAATTCCCGCGTCAGAAGCGGCATATCCGCTGCCAGGATCAGAACGTACGGTGTCCGCGCTTTTCGCAGGATCTGGTAAATTCCCTCCAACGGCCCGAAGCCCTTAAGTTCGTCGACCACCCTCGGATACGGCAAATCCGAGTATCTGCCCGCTTCGTCGACCGACAGAATAATCTCCGGAAGATCCGAGCAGGCCTCCAGAACCGTCTCCAGGAAGGTGTGCCCCCGCCAATCCATGACAATCTTATTATCGCCCATGCGGCTGCTGTAGCCGCCGGCCAGGATTCCAGCCGTAATCTCCATCTCAGTTCCTCCGTGTCCGGACTTTTTAATCATTCTCGTAGAACATGGCCTCGATCTGCCCGCCGGCCTCGATCGCGCCGCTTCCGCGCGGAATTAATCCGATCAGATTACAGCCGCTCCAGTTACTGATCATGCCATTTCCCTGACCCTTGCTCGCGCCAAGGCAGATCTTCCCGTCCCTGAACTCCAGAACACCCGGCAGAATCCGTCCCATCGGGCTTTCGCGGTCAAATCCGTCCGGAAGCGTGACCGTCAGCATCGTCGGCTCAAAGCTGTCACGGCCGGCCATCTTATAAAAAGCCGGGCGCGCGAGCAGGAACAGGGCCGCCGCTGCCGCGGAAGGGTTCCCGGACAAGCCCAGAATCAGCTTTCCGTTCTTCATTCCGGCCATCGTCGCCATTCCCGGCTTCATTTTTACTTTCCAGAAAAGAAGCTCCGCCTCGATCTTCCGTATCGCGGAAAGCGTCAGGTCATAATCGCCCACGGACGCGCCGCCTGTCGTAATTACGATATCCGCGTACTCGACACATTGAATCAGCGCTGTCGCGATCTCGTTCTCGTCATCGGGCACAATCCCGAAGATTTCCGCGTCCATACCCCATTGATCCAGAAAGCCCTTCAGCATATACGCGCTGCTATTGCGGATCTTGCCTTCCGTACGCGGCGCGAAAACGCTAAGAAGCTCATCGCCCGTACTGATAATCTTTACGCGCGGCTTCTTGAATACCGGGACGTGCGCGTAACCCAGAGAAGCGAGAAGCCCGGCATCCGCCGCCGTAACCTTCGTACCGGCGCTTATGACGATCTCGCCTTCCTTAATATCCTCTCCCGCCTTTACAATATTAACACCCTCTCTGACAGGATTCATAAAGGTCACGGTCCGTTCCGTGAATTCCGTGTCCTCGTACTTCACGATTGTGTCGGCTCCCGCGGGAACCGGCGCTCCCGTCATGATCCGTACGGCCTCGCCCGCCTCAAGCGCCCGGCCCGCGGCGTGACCGGCCGCCACTTCCGCGATGACGCTAAGCGTTACCGGCTCTTCCTCCGACGCGCCCGCGATATCGGATGCCCGGAACGCGTATCCGTCATAAGGAGAACGATCAAACGGCGGCACGTTTTCTTTTGACAAAATGTCCTTACCCAGAACACGCCCATAAACCTCGATCAAGGGAATCTCCTCCAATTCAAGGACATCCGCGTTCATGAAAAGAAGCCGCATAGCCTCCTGTATACTGATTTGGGTCGGAAAATCCCGCGACAGTTCTTTGTTGCTGCTCATTGCTTTCTCCTTTCAGACTAAAACACGGTTTGAATAAGGAACATATATAGGACCGTTCCCACGCCGATGCTCAATAGATTATTTCGTTTCCAGACATGCAGCGCGACTGTAACCGCGATGGCGATCATCTCCGGTGCCGCGTGAGGGTACTCCGTGAGCGAAGCGTTCCGCAGGCAGTAAATGACCAGCATGCTGATCACCGCGGGCGGCAGCGCTTTGCCCAGATAGGTCACGATTCGCGGAACCTTCTTCCCGCTGAACACAAGAAACGGAAAAGACCTGGTCGCGAAGGTGGTTAAGGCGGTCACCGCGATAATCGCGAGCGACCTGCTGACACTCAGTGGCATGACGAATCACCTCCCGCTCCCGCTTCCACTTCTGTCCGGATCGCGCCCCGGAAAGCGAGCAAAAGAACCATCATAATAATCATCGCCGGAAGTATGAACTTATCCGGCCCGAAAATCAGAAGACTGATAACGCTCGCCCCAATCCCGATAAAAGCGGGCTTATGATCCTTGTTGGAAAGCCAGCTTTCCACAAAAAGCACAATAAAAAGAGAAGTCATCGCGAACTCAATTCCCTCGGAATTGAACGGAATCAGATGTCCCGCGATTGCCCCGATCACCGAACCAGCGATCCAATAGGACTGATCCAGCAGACAGATCGCGAACATAAATTTCCCGGACTCCACGCCTTCCGGCGTCTTGGTCATGCAAAGGAGCGAGTATGTTTCGTCCGTCAGAGCGAAAATCATGTACCAGCGCTTCTTGCCGATTTTTTTGAAACGATCCAGCATGGACAGTCCGTAAAAAACGTGACGAATATTGACCATCAATGTCAGAACTATCATCTGAATAAAAGAAAACCCTGGCACGAAGAAATTCACGGCCAGATACTGACCGGAGCCCGCGTAAACAAGCAGACTCATCAACGCCGCCCAGAGAAAATTGTAGCCTTTCTCCTGAAACATGACACCAAAAGCGATTCCGATGAACAGGTAACCTGCCAGCACCGGAATCGTGTATGGAAACGCTATTCGAAAAGCTTTGCCGTATTCTTTCATAATAAGAAGCTCACCAGAAATCCTCTTTATTTCTTGCCATCGCGGCGATCAATAATGCTTCTCGCCACCACAAGCCCGTTCGCGGACGCCTGCTGCAGGCCGCGCGTAATCGAAGCGCCGTCGCCCATTGCCCGGAGTCCCCGGATGTTCGTCTCAAATTTCGTGTCAACGACGACTTTGTTGGAATAGAACTTGACCTCTACGCCGTAAAGCAATGTCTCGTCGCTCGCGATTCCCGGCGTTACCTTATCAAGCGCCTGAATCATCTCATCGATCGCCACCATGATCCGGTGCGGGAATACCAGGGAAAGGTCTCCCGGGACCGCGTCCTTCAGCGTGCCGACGATATTATTGCGTACCATCCGCTCTTCCGTCGTGCGGCGGCCTCTCTTGAAATCGCCGTAGCGCTGCACCAGAATCTTGCCGTCACAGAGCATATTGCCAAGCTGCGCGATATGCTTACCGTACTCGATCGGAGAATTGAACGGCGCCGTGAAGTTCTTGGAAACGAGCAGCGCGAAGTTCGTGTTCTTCGTCTTCATGTCCTGTGACTTGTAGGCGTGCCCGTTCACGACCGCCAGACCATCGTCGTAGTATTCCGTCGCGACCTCTCCGGAAGGATTGGTACAGAATACGCGGACCTTATCGTCAAAAGTCGGTGTGTAATAAACCAGCTTCGCCTCGTAGAGCTTCTCGTTAAGTTCTTTCATGATCTCGTCGCGCACTTCGACGCGGACACCGACATCGACCGTGCCGACGCGTGTCTCAATATTGTGCTCCCGGCAGATATTCGAGAACCATTCCGAGCCTTCTCTTCCGACACCGGAAACGATTTCATCCGCGTAATAGGTTTCTCCCTTATCCGTGACGACACCCTTCGCGATGCCATTCTCAATCAGGATATTGTCCACCATCGTCATGAATTCGATCTCCACGCCGACACTCTCCAGGTGCTCCTGCAGACGCGTGTAGATCTTATATCCCTCTTCTGTCCCGAGATGCCGGATCGGGCACTCGATCAGCTTCAGATTCGCGCGGATCGCCTTCGCCCGGATTCTCTCGATCGCCTCATGGTCATCAATCCCGTATACCTTCTTATCCGCCCCGAACTTCAGGTAAATATCATCCGCCTCGTGAATCAGCTCCGTGGCCTTATCGTATCCTAAAATATCGGGAAGCGTTCCACCGACATCGGGCGAGAGCGACAGCTTGCCATCCGAAAAAGCGCCCGCTCCCGCGAAACCTGTCGTAATCGAGCAAGGCTTGCAGCCCATGCAGACTTTGGTCTTGCGCTTGGGACAGTTTCTCTTCTCGATGGAACGTCCCTTCTCTATCATTTTGATCCGAATGGACGGATCCAGTCTTTTAAGCTCATACGCGCAGAAAATGCCTGAAGGACCCGCGCCGATAATGATCACGTCGTATCTGTTATTCTCCATAGTGCTTTCTTTCCTCTCTGAAAATGGGTAATCTTAACATCGGCTGATACGCCTTTGATATCATAGCATAAATGTTTCGTTTTGGCTACCGGGCTTTCGTCTTGCCAAAGCGCTTCCGGATTGCCGCGAGCACGTCTACGCGCTTGCCTTGGCCGCGAAAAAAATCTCTGAGTCCCGGAAAATGGCATCTAATCATCAGGGCCTCCAGAAGAAGCGCGATCACTCCGGCCTCCGTTCCCCCGAATAAAAATGCCGGGACCAGGAAAACAGTCGTGATCATCACGCCTCCAAGCGGCAGTGATTTTGACCACAGTGTGACGATCATCGCCGCGGCGCAGGAGATCAGCCCCCATATCGGCAGGAAAAGCACGATCGCGATACAGGTGCTGGAAACGCCCTTACCCCCGCGAAATTTACGCCAAATGGGGAAGTCATGCCCGATGACAGAACCGGCGCCCGCGTAAAACACCGCGATGGAACCGATATTCTTCCCGATCACTCCCGCGATCAGGCAAGCGGCAATGGTCTTGAGCAAATCCCCGCCAAGAACAACAATCCCCGGCGCGAAGCCCAGATTCGCCATAACGTTCGCCATACCGGGATTTCCTGTCCCGATCGCGGAGGCGCTGACTCCCGCCTTCACGCGGCAAACTATTTCCGCGGTCAGAATATTGCCGAACGCGTATCCCAGGAGCAGGCAAAGCAATCGTTCCGTCATCGTAAAGCCTCCTTGCTAAATTTTTTGAGTTTTCTGGCCCGGACATGTTGTCCGCGGTCGAAAAACATTTATAATATGGTATAGAAGTCAAAATAGCATCTGACCTCCATAAGGTCACGAACTGTTCATCACGCGAATATAAGAAAGGAAGCAACAACTTATGAGAACAATAGGTGTACTGACAAGCGGCGGCGATTCCCCCGGCATGAACGCGGCGATCCGCGCCGTTGTCCGCAGAGGCATTGAAAAAGGTCTGGAGGTCAAAGGAATCCGCAAAGGATATGAGGGCCTCCTTAAAGAAGAAATTATCCCTCTTGAGGCGCGCGACGTCTCCGATATCATCCAGCGCGGCGGAACATTCCTCCTCACCGCCAGAAGTCAGGAGATGCGTACGCCCGAGGGCCAGCGCAAAGCCGCCGAAATATGCAAAAAACATGGAATCGAGTGTCTGATGGTAATCGGCGGCGACGGTTCCTTCGCCGGTGCCAGAGAACTCGCGAAATATGGGGTCAATGTCATGGGAATCCCCGGCACGATCGATCTCGACATCGCCTGCTCGGATTACACGATCGGCTTCGACACGGCGGTGAACACCGCCATGGAAGCGATTGATAAAGTCCGCGACTCCTCCGCCTCTCACGAAAAATGCAGTATCGTAGAGGTCATGGGCCGCAGCGCCGGCTATATCGCGCTCTGGTGCGGCATCGCCAATGGCGCCGAGGAAATCCTGATCCCCGAGAAAAAAGACTACAACATCCAGAACATCATCGATAACATTCAGGACAGCCACAAACGGGGCAAAACACACCATATCATCATCAACGCCGAAGGAATCGGTCATTCCGCCGAACTGGGCGCGCAAATTGAGGAAGCCACCGGCATCGCGTGCCGCGTAACGATTCTCAGTTATGTGCAAAGAGGCGGAAGCCCTACCTGCAAAGATCGTGTTTACGCGACGATGATGGGCGCTATGGCCGTCGACGCGTTCCTCGACGGTAAAACAAGCCGCGTGATCGTTCACCGCGAAGGTAAATTCGAGGATATCGACATTAACGAGGCTCTCTCCATGAAAAAAGACATCTCCGATTATTCCTATGAGATCGCGAATTCTATTTCTCATCATTATTTTAAATAACAATACTACTATAACATACGGGAAGCAGGTTCATAAAGAACCCGCTTCCTGTTTAAAATACTTATGAGGCGCGGCTCTTGCCGTTCTCGTCTAAAATCGTGACTTCCAGATAATTGTCGATCTTCTTCTCGTCACCCTTGATCTTATCCACGCGCACCGCGCAGACCTTGTACTCAGGCGCCTTCGCGATAGAATCAAGCGCCCCGTTCGTCAGCCAGTTCGCGTTGCCGTCCAGAAAATGGAACGGCATCCAGCACTCACCTGTCGACGTTTTATCGGAAACGACCGCGGTCGTCTCGATCGAACTTCTTCTGGAGGAAACGCGAATCTTCTCTCCATCGGCGATTCCCGCCTTCGCGGCGTCGATCGTGTTAAGCTCAATAAACGAATTGCCGCTGATCTCGTTAAGACCTTCCTCTCTTCCGGTCATCGCGCAGGCGTTATAATGATACAACACGCGTCCCGTCATCATCAAAAGCGGGTACTCCTCGTCCGGCAGCTCTGCCGAAGGCTTGTACTCGGCGGGATAGAACGTGCCAAGACCTCTTGAGAATTTACCCACATGCAGTATCGGCGTGCCGGGATGCTCCGCGTTCGGGCACGGCCACTGCAGACCTCTTCCGCCAACTTCCTCGCTGTCGAGTCTCTCGTGCGTAATACCGCCGAATGACGGCGTTACCGACGAGATTTCCCGCATGATCTGAGCCGAAGTCAGATATGGCTGCGGATATCCCATACGATTCATGAGATCCGTGAAAATATCGGTGTCAAGTCTTGTGTTGCCCGGAATCGTTACCGCCTTACGGACACGCTGAACGCGGCGTTCGGTATTGCTGAACGTGCCTTCCTTCTCGGCGTAAGATCTGCCGGGCAGGATTACATCGGCGAATTTCGCCGTCTCCGTCATGAACAACTCGTCGATTACCAGAAAATCCAGTGACGTCAGCGCGTGAATCACGTGATTCGTGTCCGGATCGGACACGATCGGATCCTCTCCGAAGATAAACAGTCCCTTAATCTCGCCAGTCGCCATCTTGTGGAAGCACTCTGTCGCCTTCGTTCCGATGTTGTGGTTAAGCGTTGTACCCCAGGCCTTCTCGAACTTCTCCATTACCTCCGGATTCACAAGCTTCTGATAGCCCGGGAACTGATCCGGAAGAGCGCCCATATCGCACGCTCCCTGCACGTTGTTCTGACCGCGGATCGGGTTTACGCCGCAGCCCGGCCGTCCCAGCTTACCGGTCATCATGGCCATATTGGACATGGACATAACGCCCTCCGTGCCGGTCGAGTGCTCTGTTACGCCGAGGCAGTAAAGAATCGGGGCCGCCTTCGCGGTCGCGTACATCCGCGCCGCCTTCACCAGATCATCCTCGCTTATGTGACAAATCTTCGCGACTTTCTCCGGCGGGTAATCCTTGACAATGTCACGAAGCTTCTCAAACGCCTCGACCTCTGTCCGGTTCCGGATAAATTCCTCGTCGATCAGATTCTCCTTAATAAAGATATGCATCATGCCGCTCGCGAAAGCGACATTGGTGCCCGGTTTCAATTTCAGATGAACATCCGCCTGTTTCGCCAGATCCGTGTCTCTCGGATCGACTACGATCAGCTTCGTTCCGCGCTGACGCGCCTGACGGATCTGCATTCCGAATACAGGATGGGCCACTTCCGGATTCGACCCTACGATCATAATCAGATCCGAGTCTCTTGTCGTGTCCCAGATTGTGTTTGTCATGGCTCCTGAACCAAGTGTGGTTGCCAGACCGGCAACAGTAGGAGCGTGTCAAACGCGCGCGCAGTTATCAGTATTATTCGACTGAAAGGCCGCGCGGACCATCTTCTGCAGCATGTATATGTCTTCATTCGTGGAACGCGAGCAGGCAAAGCCGGCCAGCGCGTCCCCGCCGTACGTGTCCCGGATCTCCGTAAGCTTCGACGCGACAAGGCTCATCGCCTCGTCCCAAGTCGCCTTGCGGAACTCCCCGGTCTCCCGGTTCTTGATCAGCGGATCCGTGATACGATCGCCCGCGTGAACGAAATTATAGGAGCCGAAGCGCCCCTTCACGCAGAGCATATTGTGATTCGTGGGGCCATCCGCCGCCTCAACGCCGACGATACGGTTGTTCTTGACCAGAAGGTCATACTGACAGCCGACCGCGCAGTGCGGGCAAGTCGTGCGCGTGCGCTCGACTTCCCAGGAACGGTAGCGCTTCCCGGCCTTACGGCTCAGCGCTCCCGTCGGGCAGGCCTCCACGCAGTTTCCGCAGGACTCGCACATCGAGTTCCCGAAACCAATTGCTTCTTCGTAATCGTATGGTACTCCCATCTTCTCGCTATAGCCCCGGCCAATGATGCTGATAGCGTTCCGGCCTGAAATCTGTTCGCACGTCCGCTGACAGCGGCGGCACATTATACAGAGATTCGGGTCGAAGGTAAAAAATGGGTTGGACTTGTCGATCGGTTCCTTCTCAAGAGTGTCAGCGATCGGCGATTCCTCCACTCCGTACTCATAACAATATTCCTGCAGCTCGCACATACCATTCCGCGGGCAGTTAAAGCAATGTGCCTTGTGCTTCGTCATCAGAAGCTCCAGAACGAATTTCCGCGCGGCGATGACGCGCTCGGATTCCGTATGGACCACATTCCCTTCCGCCAGCGGGGCTGAGCAGGCAGTCATTAATTTCCTGTTTCCCTCAATTTCCACTACGCAAAGACGACAGGAGCCGTCCGGCGCGAGATCCTTGAGGTAACACAGGGTCGGTATTTTGATCCCGGCGGAAGCGGCCGCTTTGAGAATTGTGGTTCCCTCCTCGACCTCCACGGGAATACCGTCGATTAAACCATGGATCATGCTTATTCCTCCTCCATAAGAAACGACAGTCAGAAAGCTGTCAATGTCTACCCTTTGACATGATTACATTATACTCATTTATAGTCAATATTTCAATTCCGAAAGCGATGTTTTCTAACATATTTTTATTTTTGCGCAAATTTTTTTGTTCGTTAAAAAATAAATAAATTTTCATATTCAAAAAAATGTTGTAGAATGGGAATAGCTATATAACTCTGTGTTTCTTTTTACCAAGGGGGTACCACAATGAAGAAGAAATTTTTGGAAGATCTGACCGCGGACGAGAAGCGGCGGATTATCCAGGATGTCGGCGGCGATACCGAACATCTGCTCGCTATCCTTCTGGAGCTGCAATCGCGTTCAAAGCGCAGCTATATTGACGAAGAGACGGCAGCCATCGTCGGCGATGAGCTTGGGCTCTCGCTGGCCCACGTCCATGACGCGATCACATTCTACGAGATGCTTGAAACCGAGCCTTCCGCGCGCTATCTGATCAATGTCTGCAACAGCGTCGCCTGTTATTTTTCCAAGGGCGAGCGCGCTGCTGACTTACTGAAAGAAGAGCTGGGAATCGCCCCCGGCGAGATTACGGAAGACGGTCTTTTCGCGATCCGATACTGTTCCTGTGTCGGCGCCTGCGAGAAGGCTCCCGTAATGAAGATCAACGACGATGTGTATGGATGCCTGACCCGGGAGAAGGTCCATGAGATCATAACCGGGCTGCGCGCGCGTTAAGGGAGGGTACGGAATTGTCTAAAACACTAAATATCCTGACAGAGGGAATGGGCCTTTATGACGCCACCGACGTCAGCGCTTACAAAGAACACGGCGGCTACGCCGCTCTTGAGAAAGTCATCGCCATGGAACAGAAGCGGATTCTGGACGAGCTGATCGAGGCTCAGCTTCTCGGCCGCGGCGGCGCCGCTTATCCGGCCGGACGTAAATGGAGCCAGATGGCGAAGATTCCGACATTCCCGAAATATATCGTCTGCAACGCGGACGAGGGCGAGCCGGGCACTTTTAAGGACCGCGAGCTTCTGCGCGACATGCCGCTGAAGGTTATCGAGGGTATGACGATCGCCGGGCGTACGCTTCGGGCTGAGCGCGGTTTCATCTATATCCGCGGTGAGTACAGGAAGCTTCAGCGCGTGTTCCAGAAAGCCATTGATAACGCGGCGGCGGCCGGCTGTCTCGGCCGTAACATTATGGGCATCGAGGGCTTTAATTACACGATCACGATCGTGTCCGGCGGCGGCGCTTATGTCTGTGGCGAGAACTCCGCTCTCCTGAATTCCATTGAGGGCAAAGCCGGCAGACCCCGTATCAAACCGCCCCACCTGGCGGAGGTCGGCGTGTATTCCCTGCCGACTCTGGTCAATAACGTGGAATCCTACGCGGATCTGACCATTATCTTTTCACAGGGCGCGGCTTATTTCAAGGAGCTTGGCGTCGAGACGAGCGGCGGAACGAAGCTCATCTCCATCTGCGGCCATGTCAAGAACCCCAGCGCTTACGAGGTCGGCCTCGGCAAGGTCACGCTGAATGACATCATAAACGATCCCGAGCTTGGCGGCGGCACGATCGACAGACCGCTTAAGTTCTATCATCTTGGCGGTCAGTCCGGCCCGATCGGCTTTCCCGAGCAGCTTGACACCGCTTACGATCACGAGTCTCTGAAAGCACAGGGACTGACTGTCGGCTCCGGCGCCGTCGTTGTCATGGACGACAGCGTTTGTCTTGTCGACTATTGTCGTAAAGTAATGGAATTTTTCACGTTCGAGTCCTGCGGCAAATGCACGCCCTGCCGGATCGGCACCACAAGAGCTCTTGAGCTTCTGACCGCTCTTTGCGAAGGCCGCGGCGAGGAAGGCGATACCGACCGGCTCGAGGAGATGGTGAAACAGATTGCCTCTCTTTCCGCCTGCGGTCTCGGTCAGGCCTGCGACAAGGCTATCATGAGCTGCCTGAAGCGCCGCCGCGAGGAATTTCTGGCCCATGAGAAGGGTTTCTGCCCGACAGGCAGTTGCAATATGACGAAGGGTGGTGCCTCCATTGCCTGAGCAGAAGAAAATACACCTTACCATTGATGGCAAGGCTGTCGAGGTCGCTCCCGAAACTACCGTTCTGAGCGCCGCGGCTTCCGTTGGCGTGGAGATTCCCACGCTCTGCTACATGAAAGGGCTCCCGCCGGACGGCTCCTGCCGGCTCTGCGTCGTTGAGATTTTCGGCGGCCGCAAGAAGGGTCTATTCACGGCCTGCGGCGAGCATTGCGCCGAGGGCATGGATGTCCATACCCACAGCGAGAAGGTCGTCGAGGCCAGACGTTTTATCCTGGATCTTTTGATGAGCAACCACAAGGAGCACTGCTTTAACTGCCCCCAGAACGGTGACTGCCGTCTGCAGAGCTACTGTATGGAATACGGCGTTTCCGAAACGTCTTTTGTCGGCAAGATGATCAACAAGGCGTTTGATGGAAGCAGCCCCTACTTTAATTATGACCCGAAGCTTTGTATCATGTGCCGGCGCTGCCAGAGAACCTGCGAGTCTGTAACAGGCAAGAATATTATCTCCCTGAACGGACGCGGCTTCCGGACGCGTATGAGCATTCCTTACGATCACGCCTGGAGAGAATCCGCCTGCGGCATCTGCGGAAGTTGTGTCGAGGCCTGCCCGGTCGGCGCTTTAAGCACCAAGAGCAACACGAAGAATTACCGCCAGTGGGAAATCCGTAAGACTTCCACGACCTGTACCCTCTGTGACAAGGCCTGCCAGATCGACCTCGTTACCAAGAATAATAAAGTGCTCGATATCCGGACGACAGGCGGGCTTACATCCAAGAATCTGCCCTGCTCCCGCGGGCGTTACACATATTGGCAGTCTCTTGAGAACCGCGTCAACACGCCTCTGATCAAGAACGCGGATACCGGATCGTTCGAGCCGGCTGACTGGGGCACGGCTCTCGCTCTGATTGCCGGAAAGCTTGATAAGAAATCCATCGTCGCGGGCAGTGTCTCGACGACCGAGGAGGAACAGAGCAGTCTCAAGGATATCGCCAGAAGCGCCGGCGCGCGTGACAAGGTTTTCGGAGGTTACACAGAGCTTTTGGAAATCGCCGAAGGCGCTAAGACACTTCTCGTCAACGATACCGACATGGTCTCCGGCTGCCGTACAGGCCGCTACTGCAGCTATTGTCAGCTGTACTGCGACACGGTCAACGTCAGCGCCTTGAACGAGCTTGATTTCGTGGCCGTAATCTCACCGGCCATGAGCGACGTGGCGAAGACCGCCGACGTCGTGCTTCCCGGATACTCCTTCGCGGAGCTCGCCGGGACCTTCAATGGCCACGCGGTAAACCCGGCCGTTTCAAGAAACGTTAAGAACGGTTTGAGCGAATTGGCGACATTCATGAAATAAGTTTCCAAAGTCACGGCGCGATCCCGCTCGCGGGAAAAGCGCCGCGGCCTTGGAAACGCGAAAGCATGAGGGCGCGGGACGTCCAGTGGACGTCCGCTTCGCGTGGACCGTAGCGGAGCGTAGAAGTAGCTCGTAGAGCGGATTCCGAATGGTTTCAGATGTTAAGAGCCCTGCCGGGATCGGCAGGGCTCTTCTACATGTGTCGCGCGAATTGTGTAGCAACACGCGTTTAACTTGTTTATTAGACACTCCGAACCGGCGATTCGGTTGTTCCGGCGATGATTGTTGAGCGGGCGAATCTAAATAGCTTATTCACGCCCGATTCGCGAATTTCCGCGGTATATGCGAGATATCAGACGAAATACTGGAAAATAGCTGATTTCCATACCTGATTATTGCCTGTAATCCGAGGAGTTTATCTGGCTGGCGAAGTAAACCGGCTCCGCCAAACAATCCGCTCCGGAACAAGTAAGCCGGACGCGGCCACAAGATTCGTAAAGCCATATTGACTCCCGCGAAACACGCGGCGCGTCCGCGTCTACACTATCACGTCCGCGTACTCAAACCGTATAATCTTCCGCAGATCCTCGGGCTTCATCTCAACCTGATACCCGATCCGGCCGCCGCTGAAAATAATCGTGCCAAAATCCGCGGCCGTTTCATGAATCGTCGTTCGGAAAAACTTCTTCATACCGATCGGTGAGCAGCCGCCGTGAATGTAACCGGTCATCGGCAGAAGCTCCTTCGACAGAATCATCGCCACGGATTTCTCTCCCACGGCCTTCGCCGCCTTCTTCAAATCCAGCTCCTCCGCGACCGGAATCACGAAAACATAATATTGCTCGCTCTTCCCCCTCGTTACCAATGTTTTAAAAACCTGCTTCTCATTGAGACTCAGCATCCGCGCCACTTCCACGCCGCTGACCGCCCCGTCCGCCTCATAGCGCCTCGGGGTATACGGAATCTTCTTCTGATCCAGCAGCCTCATTACGTTTGTTTTATCCTCACTCTTACTCACAGAAAACACGCCTCTTCCCAAAAAACATTCTATGTACTACCTCGTACGCGCGATTCTGTCGCGGTACGGCGCCGAAACATCCATCCGGATGATACGATCGATCACCCTGTCGTCGTCCCAGAAATGCATCGGATACACAACATCCGTATCCGTATGCCGCATAAAATAATCCAGTCCTTTATAGAAATACTCCGGCTCCTGTCTGGGATCCAGCACGACAAACGCCGCGTCAAAATGCCTCCCCTCGATCGAGTCGATCTCCTTCTTAAAATCGGCCTCCATCTGAGCGTTGTTCTCCGCGGACTCCTCCGCCCAGGCCCACCAGTGCAAATCACCCGCGTGGTAAATCGTCTTCCCCTCTACCGTCACGATAAAAGCGACGCCTTCATCCGTCGACTTCAATGTCTCCACGCGAATCGAGGATACATCCCCGACCGACGCCTGACAGCCATCCGGTAAAAAAGTGACCTTATTGTCATAAATATCCTCCGACACGCCATGCTTCAGAAAAAAATTCCGACTGTATTTGCGCCGAATATCATTCGAAAAGACGTAACAAGTGTCCGGATACTCCTCCATAAGCGAGAAAATATCCAGATTAAAATGATCCGCGTGACTGTGGCTGGAAAACACGAAAACCGACTTCCCCGGCGGAAACTCCGGCAGCTCACCCTTATAATAATCAAAGAGAAGGATCGTCCGATCAAGCTCCACAATAAAACAACTATGCGCGATATAAGTAATCTTCATAAAAACCCTCCTTCGCTAATCAAGCCTATACTCTAATACAAGTATACCATTGTATAAAAAACTCCGCTATGATAAAATTACAATGTTCTGAGCCAAGCGTATTATCCCCTGTAAAGGCCATAAAAGCGCCCTTTCAACACTGACCGATAACCAGCCGCGTTCTGACACCCGTTACTCCATACAAGTTCTTTGCCCCATTATCTCCGACCAGTTCTGAGCCCAGGTATTTTATCCGAAACGCTGGGGGACGCTCGCGTACCCCAACGCTTCGAATAAAATATCATAGCGGCGTTTACGCCGCGTCCCGGAAACGCCCCGCGTTTCCTCGGCTGCCCACCAAACTTATCACCAAACTTACGAATTGAGGTACACAAACAAATGAACAAAAAAGAAATACTCGAAATAAGAAAACAATTAACCCCCCAGAACTGCGCTCTCACGCGCATCCGCGCCTGCTACGTGGACGGGGAGAAAACCAAGAAATTCACGACCAAGGACTCTTTTCTCTCCCTGCCGGAGGAAGAAGCCTTCAAATATTTTGAAATCTTCCGCAAGGCGCTCTCAGGCAGTGTCGGAAAAAACCTCTTTGAGATGAGCTTCCCCCTCGAGGAAGAGTTTGAGGAAGGCAAACAGACCGCCCTTCTCGCGCTGCGCGACAACCAGCTCGAGGACGATGAAATGGCGGAAAGCTTTTTTGACCGCTTTATTGAAAATTACGAAGAGCCGGGCAATTACTATATCATCCTCGTACACGGCAATTACGATATACCGGGGAGAGCGTCTGACGGCACCGAGATGTTCGACGCTTCCGAGAACGTCTATTCTTTTATCCAAACCTGCGTATGCCCCGTGAATCTGGCGAAGTCCGCGCTGACCTATAACAGCGAGAACAACCGCGTCGAGGAACGCGTCCGCGACTGGATCGTGGAAATGCCGAGCAAAGCTTTCCTGTTCCCGCTTTTCAACGACCGCGCCGCCGACATCCACGGAATCCTGTACTACTCGAAGAAAGCGGAGGATATCCAACCGTCACTGATCGAGAACCTGCTCGGCGCGTCACAGCCACTGACACCGCAGGCGCAGAAGGAAGGCTTTAACAACGTGCTTTCGACGATTGTCGGAGACACCTGTGATTATGAGACAGTTCAGAATATTCATGAGAATTTACACGATATGATCGAGGAATCCAAAGAAAGCCCGGATCCGCTTACGCTGACCGGGCCTGAGGTGAAACGACTGCTGACTACGAGCGGCATTCCCGAAGAGAAAATGGAAAGCTTCGACAAATGCTTTGAGGAAATCATCGGCCCCGGCGAGTCCCTTCTGGCCGAGAACCTGACCAACACGAAATCTTTTAAAATCAGCTCGCCGGACGTGGAAATCAAGGTCAGTCCGGATCGTCTTGACCTGATTGAGACAAGACAAATCAATGGGCGTACCTACCTTCTGATCGCCGCGGACGAGCAGGTCGAGGTAAACGGGGAACCCGTGAGATTCCACACGGAAGATCCGGACGCCGAATAACCGCCTATTTCAAATCCAGAACCTCGCAGGCGATCCTGACCGCGTCCTCGATACAATCCTGGCACGAGCGCAGGACCCTGCCTGTTTCCATTCCTTTGAGCTCACCGCAGATCGAGGAACCATTCTGTTCCCTGAATTTCTGTAAAATCTGTTTCGAAAGCTTGTAAGTCGCCTGTTTGGTCTTTCCTTCCGGCGAGCCTTTGCTGCTCAGCGTCCCGGCGACGGCGACCGCGCCGGAAATGGCCCCGCAGGTGCCTTCCATACATCCCATTCCGAAGCCATAACCTTCCATGACGCGGAACATTGTGTCATCGCCGACACCGGTCACGTCGCTGAACGCGCATGAAACCGCCTGCGCGCAATTGCCCCCCGCGTTATGCATATTTATGGCCTTTTCCACTCTGTCTTCTACTGTCATTTATTTCTCCTTCTCCAGTCTTTTTACAAGCATCGGTATCGCGCTCTCGAAATTCACGCCGTACCAGCGGTGATCCGGGTCCTTCATCGTGTAACGCATCGCCTCCAGCGTATAATCCACCGAAAGCGTCAGCGCCTTCTCGAGATCGAAGCCGTTCAGCAGCGCCCCGACGCAGACCGAGGCGAAAATATCGCCGGTCCCGTGAAAGCTTACCGGCAGCTTCTCATTGAAATACTCGATAAAAGAATCCGTCTCCGAATCATAAGCGACCGCGCCCAGCTCCTTCTCAGCGAAGCTGATTCCCGTAAGAACCGCCTTCTTCGCGCCAAGTTTTGTAAGATTTACGAGGATTTCGCGGATCGACTCCCTCGTATACGTCTCGCCGGGATAAGGGATATCCAGAAGAAAAGACGCCTCCGTCAGATTCGGGACGATCACGTCCGCCTTGGCGCAAAGCCCCGCCATCGCCTTCGCGAATTCCGGCGTGAAGCCCGCGTAAAGCTTCCCATTGTCCGCCATGGCCGGGTCGACCATGATCAGATTCCGGTCCGTGCCGAACCGGTCAAAAAGCTCGCCGACAATCGCGATCTGCTCCTTCGAGCCGAGATAGCCCGTGTAAAGCGCGTCAAAATCAAACTTCTCCTTCTTCCAGTGATCGGCGATCGGCAGAATGTCCTCCGTCAGATCCCGGAACGTAAAGCCCTGAAACGCCGTGTGCGTCGAAAGCACCGCCGTCGGAATCACGGCCGTCTCCACGCCCATCGCCGAGATGATCGGCAGCGCCACCGTGAGCGAGCACTTGCCCACGCATGAAATATCCTGTATTGTAACCGCTCTTTTCATTAATTTGTTACCCCCTCTTTTATAATCACGACCGTCAGGTAACCGCTGTCGGTTTCCAGACGCTCAAGCCCTCTCGTTATTTTCTCATTGGGCATCCCGCAATTGCTGACGGCGTAGATTTCCAGATTTTCCCGCTCCGGCGCCTCTTCCAGCGCCTCTTTCAGCTCGGCCAGCTTTTTCCCGGACTTCATGTAGACCCTTGTGCCGCCTAGCTCCATTGTTTCCCGAACGTCATAGGAACCGGGAATGATGTGAATCTCCTGACTGCTGTCCGCGAGTGAGATTCCCAGCGTCGCCGCCACCGCGCAAAAAGACGGCACACCGTTGATCATAACCGATTCAATGCCCTCCGCGACCGCCTGTTTATGAATATAGGCGCAGGTCGAGTAAATCGTCGGGTCGCCGATTGTTAGAAAAGCGACATTCTTGCCCTTATAAATAAAAGAAGCCGCCGCCGCGAAAATATCCTTGCGCGCCGCCGCGAGCTTCTCCTTGTCCCGGGTCATCGGAAAAATCTTGCAGACAATTTCCTTCGAGGCGATATCCGGTATGACATGACTCGCGATCTCATAAGCGTAGCACTCTTCCCTCGTCGCGGCAGGCAGGAAAATCACGTCGCTCTTGCGAATATACCGAACCGCCTTGATTGTGATCAGTTCCGGATCGCCCGGCCCCACTCCGATTCCAAACAACTTTCCTGTCATAAAATCTCCTCTTCCGCCGCGTCCAAAAGCGGCCTTACAGTTTTTTCGCGCGCCGCGCGTGCTCAAAGTAAATTTCCCGTATCGAATCGTACTCGCCCAGTCCCTTGATCAGACACTCGACCGTGTAGCCTTCCGCCCGGAGTCTCGAGGCGAACGAGCGCGCGTCCTTCCCGGCCATATCGTTATTCGCGTGGTCGCCCGCCACCAGCATGAACGGCGTCACCAGAACGCGCCGGCTCGGGGCGGGGTTTTCGCGTGTCCGGGGAAGAACATCGTCCAGCGTGACGCTTCCCTCTACCGTCGCGATGTAAGCGTGACTGCCGAAGCGTTCCCGCAGCGCCTCCTCCATGACCGGATAGCAGCGATCCGACGCGTGAGAGGAACCATGCCCCATGAAAATAATGGTTCCGCCGCCGATTCGCTCTCCCAGCTCCCGGTAAAGCGCTTCCGATACCTTCCGATAATCCTCCGGCTCCGCGAGCAGCGGCCCGGCGAGACGAATCTCCTCGAAATCATTCTTCCGTGACCGGATCGTTTCTTTCATCCGATTGTTCTCCACGCCGTCTATAATATGCGTGGGCAGAATAGTAAGCTTCCGGACGCCGTCCTCCCGGGCCTTATAAAGCGCCCCTTCGACATCCGGAATCTCGATTCCGTCGCGCTCTTTTAAAACCTTCCGCACGATGTTGCTGGTGTATGCCTGATAAAGCGGCCGTCCCGGAAGCGCTTTCGTCAACTCCTCCGCGATCTTTCCGATGCTATTCTCGCGCGTCTTCTGAAACGTCGTCCCGAAGCTTACCAGCAGCGTTCCCTCGCTCATCCTTTTCTTCCTCCCGATCTGTCCATTTCTTCCTCTCGACTAATCTGCCCATGATAAAAGAGATGATTCCGACGCCGATTCCTGTCTGAACGCAGAACAAAAGCGTCTCCATCTCGCTGGGGATTTCCCCATGTATCCAGGTCTCCAGGACCGGTGTCGCCCATGGCTTGTAACCGCTGTCCACGCTTTCGACCATCTGGCTTCCGGCGTCGTCCGAGCCGCCGAACGACGCGCCCTTCAGCGCGAAAAGCGGAACGAACATCAGCAGGAGCGCGGCGATGATCAAAACAATCACCAGTCTTTTTGTCTTCTTATTCATTCTCGTCCGCTCCTTTTCGATAACCCAGCGCCATCAGTTCTTTTGACGCGTAGTTCTCCAGAGCGATCAGGATCAGCACCGTCAGAATACCCTCCAGAACGGCCAGCGGAAGCTGCGTCGGAGCGAAGACTCCCAGGAACTTCAGAAAAGACGCGCCCGCGCCTCCCTCCGCCGAGGGATACGCGATGGCCAGCTGAAAGCTGGTGACGCAATAGGTGCCGATATCCCCGAGAAAAGCCGCCAGAAAAATACTGACGCGGCGGTTGAGCCTGAGCTTTTCACCCAGTCGGAAGACCGCGTAGCTCAGAAGCGGCCCGGCGATCGCCATCGAGAACGTGTTGGCGCCGAGTGTTGTCAGCCCTCCGTGCGCCAGCAGAACCGCCTGGAAGATCAGCACGATAATGCCCAGCACGCTGACCGGAGTCGGCCCGAACAAAATCGCGCCCAGCCCCGTCCCCGTCATATGGGAGCAGCTGCCCGTGACAGAAGGGATTTTCAGGGACGAGATCACGAAGATGAACGCGCCCGCCATCGCGAGCATCGTGATATTCCGCCTGTTCTCTTCCAGCTTCTTCCGGATCGATAAAAAGCCGGCGACCAGAAACGGCGCGCTGATGACACCCCAGGCCACGCAATATACCGGAGGCAGGTAGCCCTCCATAATATGCATCGCGAGCGAACCCGGCGCCGTTCCGAAAGCGACCGCCAGAATAATCGCCGCCGCGAATATTTTCTTCTGTCTTCTACTCATTGGTAAAGTCTCCTTATTTATAACGGATTTTCAATAGCTCGTCAAGCTCCGAAAGCGTTTTCGGACAGTCCGCCTCTGGATCCAGAACGCCTCTTTTCGCGAGAATCTCTCTAAGCCGAAGCATAGCCGGCTTCTTCAGATTCGCTTTTCGCGTCAGCGTCTCATCCTGAAACAGCTCGTCCGGCGCGCCGTCCCCGATCAGCTCCCCGTCCGCGAAGACCAGCAGCCTGCTTGCGAAGCGGTACGCGAAATCGACATCGTGCGTGGACAGAACGACCGTTTTCCCCTCATCCTCCAGCTTTAAAAGCGTATGCTCCAGCATATCCGCGTTTACCGGGTCGAGTGAGGCCAGCGGCTCGTCAAAGATGATGACCGCGCAGTTCATAGCCAGAATATCCGCGATCGTGACCCGTTTTTTCTCGCCTCCGCTCAGATAATGAGGCGGCCGCGACGCGTGATCCAGCAAATTCATCGTCTCCATCGCCGTAAGCGCCGCTTCGTTGACCTCGTCTTTGGAAAGCCCCATGTTGAGCGGCCCGAAGGCCACCTCGCCTTTCACGGTCGAAGCGATGATCTGACTGTCCGCGTCCTGAAAGACGATCCCGACTTTTTCGCGCAGCTTGTTCCGGTCTTTTTTCCCGATTGGTTTGCCGTAGAGGAAAATATGACCGGCATGGGGTGTACGGACACCGTTCAGATTAAGAAAAAACGTCGATTTCCCGGCGCCGTTCGCGCCCATGACAGCGATTCTCTCTCCCTCGTAGATCGAGACGGAAACGTTCTTCAGCGCCTCCCGGCCCTCTTCATAGGCGTACGAGATACCTTCCGTCCTCAGAATTTCCTTCCGCGACTCATTCATCCAAGTATTCCTCCCGCGAAGCCATGATTTCTCAGTATAATAAGCGACACCGCCATCGCCGCGTAAAGCGCCGCGCAGAAAATCGGCGCCGGCGTTACGGGCCGCTCCTCTTCCCAGAACAGACAGCCGCCGTCGTAGCCTCTCGCCTCCATAGCGTCATAATAGCTTTCCGCCTTTTTCATGGAGACCACGAAAAGATTCGCCATCTCGCCGCCGAATGTCCGCAGCGACGTTTTCCAGTCTTTGTAGCCGAGTCGGGAAGCCGACGCTTCCTTCTGCCTGCCGTTCTGCTCGATCAGGATAAAAATATACCGATAAATCAGACGCGTCAGCTCGACCAGAATTCCGGGCAGGCGCAGCTTTCGCAGAATCGTGATGATCTCGCCCATGGGCGTGGAAAGCGTCAGCAGAAAGAGAGCGCTGAAAGCCCCGAACGCCTTGCAGACCAGATTCAGCGACTGTGTCAGCCCCGCTTTCGTGATGTAAAGATACCCCGAGAAAAAGCGAAGCCGCGCCAGTGTTTCCCCGCTGCCGCTTCCAAACTGAATCAGAATCGCGATGGTCCCAAGCGCCAGAAACAGAGCCGGAATCATCATCAGACGCAGATAATCCCGTAATCGGACGCCGCCGCCCGCCACGGAAAGCGTTCCCATGAACACGATCGTCATCAGGGAAATCCACAGATTCCCCGCCGCCAGCGTCGTGACAAGCGCTCCCACCGCCAGAATCGCTTTGCAGGAAGCGTTCCATTTACGCAGATTGGACACGTACGCGTAACGGTCAATGGGAATCCGATCATCGCTTATCCTGCTCATTGAACTCGCCCGCCTTTCTGAGAAAACCGGAAACAAAATCCGGATTGGAATAATAGTATAAATGCGGAAAGCCCCAGAACCGCGTTCCGTCCGCCTGAACGCACGGCCAGCTCCTTCCGGTGACCGGCTTAACCGCCGTACAGTCTGTCCCGTTGTCCGGACTGTCGAAATAATGAAACTCATGCCCGCGGATCTTTTCTCCTCTCGGAAGAAACGAGTCGGCGCCGGATTCCAGCGTCACGTAGCCGAAACGGACCAGCTTCCCCTGATAGGAGCAGCGCCCTTTGACAGCGCCGATCATCGGGTAAACATTCCCCTCCGTGTCCTCCATCTCCGAGCACAGGTACATGAACCCGCCGCACTCGGCAACCGAAGGCGTTTTCCCGGCAATCGCGCCCCGCAGCGAATCCTTCATGGAATCGTTCGCCGCGAGCTTCGCCGCGTACAGCTCAGGATACCCACCGTACAGGAGAATCCCGCCGATCCGATCCGGAAGCCGCCTGTCATGAATCGGCGAAAAAGAGACAAGCTCGGCTCCGGCTTTTCGCAGCAGACGCAGATTGTCCTCATAGAAAAATCGAAACGCCTCGTCATCCGCCAGCGCGAGCCGTACGCGCCGCTTCGGCTCTTCCTTAAAAAAGGGATCCTCGATTTTCGGAAGAGGCTCGGCCGAGGCCGCGATACTGAACAACGCGTTAAAATCCAGGCTTTGCCTCGCGAGCGCCGCCGCCCGCGCGACCTGCTCCTTCAGCTCTTTCTTCTCCTCCGGAAGGCAGAGGCCCAGGTGACGGCTTTCCAGGCGCAATCCCGCGTCCTGTGGAAAATATCCGATGACCTTGATCGGAAAAGCCTCCTCGATGACCGGCGCGATCAGATTATAAAACGATTTCGTCGTCCGGTTCAGAATAACGCCCCGGATCAGATGTTCCCGGTCATAACGCAGAAAGCCCTCGATCACGGCAAGAATCGAGCGTCCCATGCCTCTGGCGTCGATCACAAGCAGAATGGGTGTCTTCGTCATGACCGCGAGATGATACGAAGAGGCTGTCTCCGTCGTGCCTCCGAGCCCGTCAAAAAGCCCCATAACGCCCTCGATCACCGAAATTCCGCGGTCCGCGGGCTCGTCCTCGAACAGGCCGATCGTCCGTTCTCTGTCCGTAAAGAAGGGATCCAGGTTCCGGGACGGAATCCCGATGACTTTCTTATGGAACATCGGGTCGATATAGTCCGGCCCGCATTTAAAAGCCGCCGGCTTTTTGCCGCCGCTTTTAAGCGCCTCAAGCAGCGCGCACGTCAGAAGCGTTTTCCCGCTTCCGCTTTTCGGCGCCGCGATCATGATTCTGTCCATTTTCAAGCCCGTTTCCCCCTTTCCATTTTCTCGTTATTCCTCTTTCCGAAACCGGAAAGCGAAGACCATGACCGGATTCTCGGCCCGCATCAGGTGGTATTTTCCGGCCGGCTTCGCCCGGCTTACCTGCAGCTGCGAAATCCACAGATCCGTAATCGGAAGCGCCGGCAAAAGACCGGTGACCTCCGAAATCGTTTCCAGCGTGACCGCGTTGATCACAATCCGCGCCTCATCATTCAACTCGTAAAGCTTGTCCAGAATTTGCTTTAAATTGCCTCCGCTCCCGCCGATAAAAGCGTGTGTGGGCCTCGGCAGATCCTCCGGCCAGTCCGGCGCTTTCGCCTCGACGACCTCCATGTTGGAAAGCCGGAATTTCTCTTTATTACGCCGGATCAGACTGACCGCCTCCGGCAGCCGCTCGATCGCGAGTACCCGGATCGTGTCTGAAAGCAGCGCGCACTCGACCGCCACGGAACCGGTCCCGCTTCCGACGTCGTACACGACGGCGTTCTCAGTAAGCCCAAGAGCGCAGATGGAAACCTCCCGGATTTCTTCTTTTGTCATCGGGACCTTGTCCCGGATAAATTCTTCGTCCGAAACGCCGGGCGACAAACGTTTCGCCTCCGGCGCGTCATTGAGAATAAAGCAGGCGTAAAGCCCCTCGTCCGACAGCTTCGCGCTTTCCTCCGGCGAAAGAACGCGGATCCATTCTTCCGGATAGGAAAGCTGGTACCCGAACGCCAGCCTTACGGAAGGCAGTCCCGCCGCCATCAGGTCATTCCCCAGTTTTCTGGCGTCCGCCGCCCCGGAGAGAATCAGAAAGATTTTCTTCTCTTTCCGGACCGCGCCGGGAACATCCGCCTCCCGGCCGTGGATACTCATGATCCTCGCGTCCTGCCAGCTGATGCCTGTTTTCGCGGACAGATAAGAAATCGTCGAAATGCCTGGATAGAGCTCGATTTCCGCGCTGATCGCGCCCCTGGCGGTCAGAATTCCCAGCTTCTGATAGAACTTCTCCGCGCCGCTGTAAAAGCCCGTGTCGCCCGAAAAAAGCGCCGCCGCTTTTACCGGCTCGCCCGAAAGCGCGTTCTCCGGTGTTTTCGCTTCCTCAAGCAGGAAAGGCAGAATCTGTTCCGCCCGGTAATACGGCCTGGTTATCGCGCCGGCCGGCGCGAGCTTCAGAAGTCTCTCGGCCCCGAACACGTACTTCGCGCCATTAAGCGCTTTCATAGCCTCTACAGTCATCGAGTCCTCGCTGCCCATGCCGATACCGATCAGCGCGATGTCAAACCGCGCCGCGGGCTTCGGGACCGGAATGCCCGCCAGCTCAAGAATTTTACGAAGTGTCTCGTAAGGGCCCGCGCCCTCTCCCGTATCGGGATTGCCGATGACCCAGGCCGGAATACGCGTTGTCGCCGCCGCTTCCAGCTTCTCCTGAAAACCGCCCGCCGCGCCCGTCTCTTTAGTCACCAGAAAACGAATATCGTATTCCCGGATCATCGCCTCATTCATCCGCGCGGAAAAAGGTCCCTGCAAAGCGATCAGATGACGGCCCTTTATTCCCAGCGCCTCACAGTCCCGGATCCGCCCGGAATCCGGAAGCGCCCGGACAAACAGCCGCTCGCTTCCAAGCGCCTCGACAAATACGGGCAGCTCCTTCGAGCCTGTCGTAAGCAGAATATTCCCCGTCGTCGCCTTCAGCGCCTCCGCGCAGGACTTCGTGTCGGCGAAATAACGACTTTCTCCGGCGTCTTCCGCGCTTTTTCCGACAGCGCTTTTCCCGACGGGTCTTTTCAGGCGGAGATAAGGAACACGGAGCCACCTCGTCGCTTCGCGGATATTCGCGGAGACCTCTGTCGCGAACGGATGTGTCGCGTCCACAACGGCCAGAAAATCCGTTCCGGAAAAAAGCGCGGCCATCTCTTCCTCTGTCATCCGGCCCTGCCGGATCGTGACACCGGGAAGCTCCGGCATGACCAGTTTGCCATATTCCGACGCCACGGAAACGACACAGGGAACGGAAAGCGCGCTTAAGTTCTCCGCGAGTTCCCGCCCTTCTGTGGTTCCTCCGAAAATAAAGACCTGTTTCATAGCTTATACCCTCTCGGCGTGATCAGACGCCCGTTCATGATTTTGGACTGGGAGTTTCCGATGAAAACAGTCGTGAACATGTTGACCTCCCGGCTCTCCAGCTCTTTGAGCGTACAGGTGACCGACCGGACGCCTTCCCTTCCGATGTTCTCCACATAACCGCAGGGTCTTGTCTCCTCGACCGTTTCCAGCAGGATACGGCAGGCCCTCGCGAGATAGTCCTTGCGTTTATGGCTGGAAGGATTATAAAGGGCGATACAGAAATCCCCTTCCGCGGCCGCCCTCAAGCGCTTCTCGATCAGTTCCCAGGGTGTCAGCAAATCGCTCAGGCTGATCACGCAGAAGTCATGGTTCAAGGGGGCCCCGAGCTCGGACGCGCCGCTGCTCGCCGCCGTAATCCCCGGAATCACGGCAACCTCGCAGTCCGGGTATTCCGCGCCCGTCTCGTACATCAAAGAGGCGAGGCCATAAATCCCGGCGTCCCCGCTGCAGATCAGAGAAACCTTCTTTCCCTTCCGGGCTTCCTCAAAGCACATCCGACAGCGCTCCGTTTCCTTGCGCATCGGCGTCGAGAGCAGCTCCTTGCTCTTGAAGCGCTCCCCCAGAAGCTCTATATAAACGGGATATCCCACAATCACGTCACTTTCTTCCAGCGCCTCAAGCGCCTGCCCGGTCATCAACGACTCCGAGCCCGGTCCCATTCCGATTACATTAATCACGTTCTTCATCAAAATTCACGCTCCGTTTTCTCAAAGCGAACGCGACCGTAACGCCGCTTCCCGCCTGTTTTTTCATAATCAGCTCACCCGCTTCCCCGGCGAGCGCCGCGACAGCGGCCCTTTCACAGACATTGTCCGTGCCGGTCGTCTTCCTGACAAAAGACGACGGGGTAAAATCCCCTTCCAACGAGTTAAGCTCCTTTTCCGAATACGTCAGAAGCGGCGCCTCCAGATCACCGGCCAGCTTCAGCAGTCCAGGCTCGTTTTTCTTGAGGTCAATCGAGGCCAGCGCCGCGATCGATTCCGGGAGCAGGGACATCCGATTCAGGCAAAGCGTAAGCGCTTCCAATAGCTCCTCCGCGGATTTGCCGGACCGGCAGCCGATTCCGACGATCAGCTCCCGAGGACAGAGGCGCAGCGCCTTCCGGGCTTCCTCGTGCCGGTAAGGCGAGACCAGAATATCCGCTTCCTGCGGGTTCTCCGCCATACAGAGCTCCCGGGGCAGGCCTCCCGTATACGGCCCGTCGATCCATATTTTGACCGTTTTTCCCTCGAGAATCGCCGAGGACACGCGGCTGATCGCCTCCCGATCCAGAATCGAGAGCTCCTCGCGTCTCGCGAAAACATCGACCGCGAACAGATGATTCACGTCTGTGGCCGTGGTGATCACAGCCTGGGCGCCCAGTTTTTCCGCCAGAAACTCGGCTGTTTTATTCGCCATCCCGTAATGACCCGCCAGAAGCGGAATCACAAAGTTACCGGCCTCGTCCATGGAAATGACCGGCGTGTCCGAAAGCTTGTCCTTCAGAACCGGCGCGATACTCCGGACCGCGATCGCGCAGGCCCCGATAAAGACCAATAAGTCATCCTCCGGGAATCGTTTCTTCGTCCAGTCGCCGACGCTTTCTTCCACATAATGAATGTCGCGGGACTTTTCCGCTTCCGCTTTGGCGGTTTTCTGCTTCGTGTAAAGAGTGGTCGCGTACTTTCCTTCCAAAGCGGCCGCCGCGCGGCGGGAAAGCTTTAATCCGCCCGTCGTAAAACTGATAATTGAGGCTCTCATTCTTTTTTTCCTCTGAATTCCGTCGTGAAATCGGGGTCATACAGCTTCGACCTCTGATAGCGCTGATGGGCGATCGCGTCTCCCACCAGAATCAACGCCGTCTTACGGATTCCGTTATCCGCCGCCGTCTTCTCAAGCTCCGCGATCGTACAGACAATCGCCTTCTCATCCGGCCAGGTCGCCTTGTACACGATGGCCGCCGGCGTCTCCGCCGGATAGCCGCCCGCAGTCAGACGACGGCTCAGTTCTCCCAAAAGACCGGTGCTTAAATAGATGGCCATCGACGCCTGATGAGAAGCGAAGCTTTCGATACTTTCCTTCTCCGGCACCGCGGTCCGTCCTTCCATTCTCGTGATAATCAGGCTCTGCGAAATCCCCGGAAGCGTATACTCCAGATTCAGGGACGCCGCCGCGCCGAAGCAGGCGCTGACGCCGGGACAGCTTTCGTACGCGATTCCTTTACTGTCCAGGATGTCCATCTGCTCGCGGACCGCCCCGTAAACGCTGGGGTCTCCCGTGTGAAGGCGGACAATGGTCTTACCTTCCGACTCGGCGGCCAGCATAACTTCCATGACCTCCTCCAGTGTCATCGTGGCGCTGTTATAAATCTCGCAGTCCTTTTTCGCGTAATTTAAAAGCTCCGGATTCACAAGCGATCCCGCGTAGACGATCACGTCCGCTTTTTTCAAAAGACGCGCGCCGCGCACCGTAATCAGGTCCGCCGCGCCGGTTCCGGCTCCGACAAAATATACCATAGTCTCCTCTTTTCTGCTATAGGGCGGGTCGAGACATCCTGATTTCCTCAAGAAGCGCCGCCGCGCCCTCGCTGGCCGCCAATTGCCCATTTACGTTATCATAAATAATACACTCTGTCACAAGGCCGTCCCCGGCTCGTCTTTTAAGACTGGACATCGCTTTTTCCAAAATGTTTTCCATGACCGCTTCCAGAAAGCCCGCTTCCTTCAGAATCCGGACCGCTTCCTCCGTACTGACGCAGTCGAGGATTTCACGCAAGACGGTCACGGGAGCGCCCGCGCGGATTCCGGCGGACACGAGAAGCTCCATCCGGCAGTCGCCTTCCTTCGAGTGCGTGTTCATAATGCCGCCCGCGAGCTTGACCAGTTTCCCGATATGCCCGGTCAGAAGCAGTTTTTTGAAGCCCAGCTCCTTCGCCATATCGATCGTCGCCCCGATATAATTCGAGCACTTCACGCTTTCGTCCAGCTCGTACCCGTACGCGGCGGCCATGAAGTCTTTCCCGTAGTTGCCGGGCGTAATCGCCGCGCTGATATTTCCCTCGGCTCTTTTTACGCTCAGCTCGGCGCGGATGGTGTCGAGCAGCGCCTGTACGCTCATCGGCTCCACGACGCCGCTGGTGCCGAGTATCGAAATGCCGCCCTGAATCCCCAGTCTGGGGTTAAACGTCTTCTCCGCGAGCTTTTCGCCGTCCGGCGCCGAAATCACGACCTTCAAAACGCCCTTGAAATCCAGAAGCGCGCAGACTTCTTTCACTTCTTTCTCAATCATCCGCCGGGGCACATGATTGATCGCCGCGTTCCCCACCGGCTGATCCAGACCCGGCTTCGTGACGCGGCCGACGCCCTGTCCTCCGTCAATCACGACACGCGGCGTCTCGCCGCCCTCCTCCAGGATAGAGACCTCGGCGTAGATCAACGCGCCTGTCGTGATATCCGGATCGTCGCCCCCGTCTTTACGAACCGCTCTTGTCACGGTATCTCCGCCGCGTCCTGTTCCTTCAATGACCGCCTCGAAAAGCGTCCCTTTTGGTGTCTGAATCGTCACGCGGTTCTTTTCCATGCCGGAAAGAAGCGTAAACGCGGCCGCTTTTGCCGCCGCCGCGGCGCAGCTTCCCGTCGTGAACCCGATTCTCGCCATGTCATACGCCTCCTCTCTTTCAAATCAAAGCTTATCTGGCGAGCTCGTAAAGCAGCGCGTTGCAGATCGCCGCCGCCACGTTGCTTCCGCCTTTTCTGCCCTTATTCACGATGTAAGGAACGTCCGTTTCAAGTATCAATTCTTTGGACGCTTCCACATTGACAAAGCCGACCGGAACGCCGATGATGAACGCCGGTCTGTAAGAGCCCTCCTGTATCATCTCATAGAGGCGGATCAGCGCCGTCGGGGCGTTCCCGACCGCGAAAATCACCGGCTTCTCGATACGCGCGCCCATCTCCATACAAATTGTGGCTCTTGTGCAACCGCGCTCTTTGGCGAGCTTCGCCGCTTCCTCGGTCGCCATGAAGCAACGCGCCTCACCGCCGAAACGGGCCAGTATCTTCTTGTTGATTCCGGTATACGCCATATTCGTGTCCGTGACAATATCCGCGCCGCCCAGAATCAGTTCCTTCGCTTTCGCTACGGCGCCCTCGGAATAGGTCAGCGTCGACGCGTAATCGAAATCCGCGCTCGTATGAATGACCCGCCTGGTAATTAAATCCTGCTCCTCCGGGAGCGTGATTCCGCGGCTTCTCAGTTCTTCCGCGATGATCTCGAAGCTTCTCCTCTCGATCTCGCCCGGCTTCACATACTCAATTTCCTTCATGAACTTTGCCTCCCTGACTTTCTATGATTCCTCTGATCTGTTCCAGCAGTCTCTCGTTTTCCTCCCGCCTCTTGACGGCGATCCGGTAAAAGCCCTTCCGCAGTCCCGGGTAATTGGAGCAGTCCCGGATCAGGATACCTCGCTTCAAAAGCTCCTCGTACAGAGGCAGCTCTGTCTTCAGAAACAGATAATTCGCCTCCGACGGGAAAACGCGGATACCAAGAGCCTTTAGCCTCTCCTTCAGGCGCGGCCGCTCCGCCTGAACGAGCCTCGCCGTTTCCGCGCGGAACGAGCTTTCATGGCAGGCCGCCTCGCCCGCCTTCTGAGCGAAGACCGACACATTCCATTCCGGTAATTGCGCGGCAATCGACTCACGGACACCATCATCCGCCGCGAACAGGTACCCGAGCCGCAGTCCGGGAACCGCGTAAATTTTCGTGAAAGCCCGGACGATGATCAGATTATCGAGGTCCGCGAGCCTGTCCCGGAAACTCAGCTTCTTCTCATCCTCCGTAAATTCCAGAAAACACTCATCCAGCACGACGCGGATCCTTTTATCCTGACAGATCTTCAGAATCTCCGTCAAAAGCCCGGCGTCGGTCAGGTTCCCGACCGGATTATTGGGATTCGCCAGAAAGACCATGTCCACATCATCCTTCAGCGCGTCCTTGAATTTCTCCGTCAGGGCGAAGTTATCTTCCTCTCTCGTTCCGAAATAGCGGATTTCCGCGCCGACCGAAGCCGCCGCTCTCTCGTACCCGGAAAAGGACGGTTCCGGAATCAGGACGCGCGCGGGATTAAAAGCCCTCGCGATCGCCATGAAAAGCTCCGACGCGCCATTGCCGCAGAGGATCCACTCCTTTGGAACGCCGAACTCTACGCCGATGGCTTGCCGCAGCCCGGCCGCTTCCATGTCCGGATACGCCGCGCACTCGTCGATGGCCTCGCGCATCGCCTCTTTAACCGTTTCAGGAATCCCCAGCGGGCTGATGTTGACCGAGTAATCCAGCTCCACCCGATTTCTGTATATATCGCCTCCGTGCCGCATGCCGCGCCTCTTTCCGTCTCTTACGAGAATCTTTTAAATAAAAATCAACATCAACGCCGCGCAAAGCGCCGCGCATAGCCCCGCGGTCCCGTACAGAAGCCGGTTGGCCCGGGCGATATCCTTGTACTCTACAGGCCTTATATCGTCTCCCAGCGTCGGTTTCCGAACCAGCTTCCCGAAATAATACGCGTCTCCCGCGAGCCGCGTCCCGAGCGCTCCCGCGCAGACCGCCTCTGTCTGCGCCGAATTGGGGCTCGCGTGCTGATACCGGTCGCGGCAAAAAATCCGCCACGCCCTCCTGCCGGAGAAATCCTTCCCCGCCAGAAAGCTGGTCAGAATCATCAGCGCCGCGCTCACGCGGGAGGGAATGAAATTCAGGACGTCGTCCAGCCTCGCGGCCGCCCGCCCGAAGTAAAGATACCGGTCATTCTTATAACCTACCATGGAATCCATCGTGTTGACCGCCTTGTACAAAAAACCCAGGACAGGGCCGCCGAGCGCCAGGTAAAGCATCGGCGCCACGACGCCGTCCGCCGTGTTCTCCGCCACCGTCTCGACCGCCGCTTTGGCGACGCCCGTCGCGTCCAGTCCCCCGGTATCCCTGCCGACGATCATGGACACGGCTTTCCTCGCTCCCGCGAGATCCCCCGAAGCGAGCTTATCGTAGACCCGCGTACTTTCTTTTCGCAAGGATTTCGTCGCCAGAATCTGACCGGTCATGACCGCCTCCAACGCGACTCCGGCGTACGGATGTATCCTGTACGCGAAATACAATAACGCGTACGCGCACGCTCCCGTCACCGCCAGGACGATCACGACAAGCGCCGCGCCGGCCCACAGCTCCTTCCGCGGATTCCTCGCGCCCGTTTCCGGGTCTTTTTTCAAAAGTCTTTTCTCAAGCGCCGCGATCAGACCTCCGATCAGCCGGATCGGATGGAACATCCCCTCCGGGTCTCCGATCAGAAGGTCCAGCAGAAAGCCCGAAAGAAAAGCGATCATATGATAACGCATGCTCTCTCCCCGCTTATATACCGATGATCCGGTAAATCTTATCCATGTCAAGCGCCCCTCTGACCGCGTCGGCGAGCGCGTTGTACTGTGTCTCCTTAAAAGCCTCGTAATCCATCGTGAGACCGAAATCCTCGCTCAGGCCTTTGCGCTTCGCGAGCGCGCGGATGACCTCCGAAGCGAGATTCCCATGGTCGAAAACGCCGTGGACATACGTCCCGTACACATTACCCGAAACCATTCCGTCTTCTTTCCCGGCGCCGCTTACCGTGTCCAGCAGATGACAGACCGGACAGAAATCGCGGGACGGCGCGCTCTGCCCCATATGAATCTCGTAGCCCTTCAGCGGAAGCCCGGATAAACCGGACAAAACGCCGGGAATTTCCCCGAAGCTTCCCTCGACCTGCGTCCGGATCTTATTCCGCTCCAAAACCGTGTCCATCGACAAAAGCCCCATGCCACGGATACTGCCGCCTTCCTCGACCTCATACGGATCCTCGATATGATCGCCCAGCATCTGATAGCCGCCGCAGATTCCGAAGATCACAGTCGTTTCCGCTCTGTGGATAATCGCCGCCTCCAGTCCGTTCTGCCGGGCCCACATAAGATCCGCCATCGTGTTCTTACTGCCGGGAAGCAGAATCATGTCGGGGTTCTTGAGTTCCGCCGCGGAGTCCACGTAACGGAGTGAGACGCCCTCTATTCTCTCAAACACGTCAAAATCCGTGAAATTCGAGATTCTCGGAAAACGAATGACCGCCAGATCGATCAGATCCTCGTCTTTCTTATTAAAGCGCGTCGTCAATGAATCCTCGTCCTCGAGATTGAGATACAGATACGGAATCACGCCGAGCGTCGGAACCTGGCATCTCTCCTCGAGCATGCGCAGACCCGGCTCGAGGATTTTCTTATCGCCCCGGAATTTATTGATGACAAGGCCCTTTACCCGGGCTCTCTCCTCCGTCTCCAGAAGCGCCAGCGTCCCATAGAGCTGGGCGAACACGCCGCCCCTGTCGATATCTCCCACCAGGAGCACCGGCGCGTCCGCCAAATTCGCCATTCCCATGTTGACAATATCGTCTTCCTTCAGATTGATTTCCGCGGGACTGCCCGCGCCCTCCATGACGATAATATCCGCGCGTTCCTCCAAAGCGTGATACGCGCTCATGATCTCGGGTATCAGTTTCTTCTTATACGCGAAGTACTCGACCGCGCTCATGTTGCCGATCGACTCGCCGTTCACGATGACCTGGGACCCCGTGTCCGTCGTCGGCTTCAAAAGAATCGGATTCATCAGGACTGAAGGCTTTACGCCTGCCGCTTCCGCTTGCGTGACCTGGGCGCGCCCCATCTCCAGACCCTCGTCCGTGATAAAAGAATTCAGCGCCATGTTCTGTGACTTAAAAGGAACCGTCCGGAAGCCATCCTGCCGCAGAATCCGGCAAAGCCCCGCCGTGACCAGACTTTTACCGGCGCTGGACATCGTTCCCTGAATCATGATTGATTTCGCCATAAAAAAACCTCCACGCCACATACACCGGCGCGGAGGAAAAAAACGATAATCTGTCTTTTACCCAGGCCAATTACTCGTGGCTGAATGTAAAGATATCAAAGCAGGTCTCCTGACTGAAGGATCCGCGCGTACGGCAGCCTTCCCGGTCCGAAGACCAGTGGCGTCTTGCCGTCGCTCCCCTATCACAGTGACGAGTTCGTACAGGATTCGCGCCTGTTTCCCAATTAAGCGGCCGATGGCCGCGCTTTGATAAAGCATATATGAAGTTTACTATCTTATTCTATGAAGCGCAACCTCTAAAAGTCCGGCGTAGGTCGACTCGCTTGCTTCCTCGATCGCCTCAAAGCCGTATTTTCGAAGACATTCGCCGCATTTGGGGCCGATACTGAAAATTTTGCCCGGCTTTTGCCACGCTTCCGGAATTCTGCCGTCAAGCGCTTCCATCAGACGGTCCGCCGAGGACGCGCAGGTCAGGAAAACACCGTCATAACGCTCCGGCGCCTCGATCCGGCTGTCCTCTCCCAGAGCGTCCATGTTCTCGTAAGCGACAATCTCCTCGAAATGACACAGACCGCCGACCGCCTCCTTCAAAGAGCTGTCCGCGTTGCCCGCCTTGATATACCAGACCAGGTCTTTTTGTTTTAACACGTTCTTAAGCGCTTCCGCCAGCGCCTTCCCGGTAAATTTCTCCGGAACCAGGTCCGCTTTCACGCCATGCTGATACAGATAATCCGCCGTTCTCGCCCCGATGACCGCGAAACGCGCGCCCGCGAGCGAGCGAACGTCCAGACCGCTTGCGAACAGATCGCGGAAAAACGCTTCCACCCCGTTCTTGCTGGTCAGAACGATCCAGTTAACTCTCTCGAGCTTTTCCTTGTCAAAAGTCCGATCCGCGTACTCGATCCGGCCGACCTGAAGCTCATCGACCTCGGCGCCCTTTTCGGTCAGCGCCTCCGTAAGCCCGGAGGTCTGTTCCCCGATCTTGGGAACGAGCAGCTTCTTCCCGAACAGCGGTTTATTCTCAAAAAAGTTCAGGCGCTCCCGCAGTCCGATGACTTTTCCGACAACGATCAAAGCCGGTGAGCCGATGCCCGCCTCCCGGGTCTTGTCCGTGATTTCCGAAAGCGCTGCCGTGACGGTCCGCTGCGCGCTTGTCGTCGCCTTCTCGATAACCGCCGCCGGCGTGTCCGAAGGCATCCCCGCTTCTATAAGTCTTTCGGCGATTTCCGGAAGCTTGCCCAGACCCATCAGAAACACGAGCGTGTCCGTTCCCCGGGCCATCGCCATAAAATCAATATCGGCCAGCTCGTCCTTCCGGTTATGAGCCGTGACCACGTGAAAGCCTGTCGCGATTCCTCTGTGCGTGATAGGAATACCGGCGTAAGCGAGCCCCGCCATGCTGGAGCTGATTCCCGGAATCACGTCAAAAGAGATCCCGCGCTCGTAGAGATAAAGTCCTTCCTCGCCGCCTCTTCCGAACACATAGACATCGCCGCCCTTCAAACGGACGACACGGTCCGCCTCCATCGCCTTGCGGACCAGAAGCTCGTTGATCTCCTCCTGGCGCAGCGTGTGATGGTGATTTTCCTTACCGACATATATTTTCTCGCAGTCCTCCCGCGTCGCTTCCAGAAGTCCCGGCGCCGCGAGACGGTCGTAAATCACGCAGTCCGCCTCTTTAAGCGCCGCGAGGCCTTTTACCGTAATCAGACCCGGATCGCCGGGTCCCGCGCCGACTAAAGTGACCTTTCCGGCAAGCTTTTCCCGGATCTTGCGTACCGCCTGCTCCGCGAGAAGCTTCGGGTCATCCCCGGTCACGGAAGCGTACGCCGCCTTCGTGCCCCTGGCATTACCGAACACACAGCGAAGCCTGTGGGTACCGTCTTCCTCCGGCGAGCAAAACGCGCCTACCGGCAGATGACAGTCCCCGCCGATTCCGGCGAGAAAGCCTCTCTCGGCTGTCGCTTCCCATTCCGTCTCCGGGTCGTGTAACGCGTCCAGCTCTTCCTTAAGGTTCTTATCCTCCCGGCGGATCTCAAGCGCCAGAATTCCCTGCGCGGGCGCCGGAATCACGACATCCGGATCCAGATAACAGGAAATCCGTTCCGCGAGGCCCAGCCTGTTGAGACCGGCCGCCGCCAGCGCGACCGCGTCCAGCTTCTGTTCCGAAAGCTTGCGCAGTCTCGTGTCCACGTTTCCGCGGATATCGACGATCCGCAAATCGTCCCGCGCCTTCAGAAGCTGAAGGCCGCGGCGCTTGCTTCCCGTCCCGATTACCGCGCCGGCCGGAAGCTCCGCGAAGGAGCCCGCCTCTCTTAATACCAGAACATCTCTCGGATCCTCTCTTTTCCAGGCCTTCGCGAACGCGAGGCCCTCGGCCGGGCTTGCCGGCATGTCCTTCATACTGTGAACGCCGATATCGACGGTCCCCTTCAGCAGCTCTTCTTCTATTTCTTTGATAAAAACGCCTTTGGAGCCAAGCTGGTCAAGCGGCTTATCCTGAATCAGGTCTCCCTTCGTGTGAATGACCTGTATTTCATAGTCGTTCCCGGGGTACGCTTTCTTCAGCGTATCCCTGACCGCTTCCGCCTGCGCGAGCGCGAGCTTTGAGCCGCGGGTTCCGATTACGTATTTCATACTGTTCCCTTTCCGCTATATCTGAAAAAGCTGTTTGATCATCTGCTGGTACCGCGCCTGTGTCTCACCGGTATCCAGCTTCTTAAGTTCCTGGATCGGCTCATGCAAAAGCCGCTGCAAAGACGCGTTCAGCACCTTCCGCAAGATCTGCTGCTCTCTTTTACTCAAATCGATTTTGCGGTTCAGATAGGTATAGCTGTCCTCCACGATCTCGCCGCAGCGCTGCTGCAAAGACTCGATCGTCGAGTCCATGCGGCTGGTCAGAAACCAGTCCATCGTGTCATTCAGGCACTGCTCGGTGATCACCTGTCCCGCCTCTACCAGTCTTTCGCGTTCCTTGCGGTTCTCCTCGACGATTTCCCGGAGCGTGTCCAGATTGATCAGCTTCATCTCCGGCAGCTCGGCGATACCGGTATCGATATCCCGCGGCGCCGCCAGATCCAGAAACGTCATTGGCCGGACGCACGTCAGATCGTCGCGGCGAATCACCAGATGCGGGGAGGATGTAGCCGAGATCACGATATCACAGCGTTTCATCGCCTCGTAACGCTTCTCATATTCCACGACCTCCATCTCCGGATACTCATTCCGAAGCCCCTTCGCTTTGGACAGTGTCCGGCTGCAGACAATCACGTGTCCCGCGCTGTACTCATATAGATATTTCAGTGCCAGGACCGCCGTGCGCCCGCTTCCGATCACCAGAATGGTCCGATCCTCGATACCGGTCAGCTCCTTCAGCTTCTGAATGCCGACATAGCTGACGGACAACGGCTTCTCACTGATCCGCAGCTCTGTTTTGATCCTCTTGGAGCAGGAAATCGCGTCGCGTACGACCTTATCCAGCTCTTTGCCGCAAAAGCCCATCGTCCTCGCGAAGTCCAGCGCCTCCATGACCTGTCCCTTGATCTGGTCCTCGCCCAGCACCATGGACTCAAGCCCGGACGCCACACGGAACAAATAAGAGAGCGCCTCCCGGTCTTTCAGACAAATCAGGTATTTTGTCAGATCCACTTCCGGGAAAAAATTCTTATATGTCTCAAGAGCCGCGTCGAACATCTCCTCACTGTCATAGAAGAAATAGACCTCGCTTCTGTTGCAGGTCGAAAGAACCATGCACTGCTCAATTCCTTTATTGCCGGCCTCCTGCAGGAAATCAATTCTGCTCTGATCTGTAAAGGTCGTCCTGTCCCGGATATCCATATCCGCGTTCTTATAGCTGATTCCCACAACGCCAAATCGCATGTCAGTTCCTCCTGAAGTATTCTTCCGCGAGCTTAATTGTTTTCTCAATATCCGCGTCCGCGTGCGCGTCCGACACGAACATCGCCTCAAACTGGGAGGGCGCCAGATAAATCCCATGCTCCAGCATGAAACCGAAATAATCGGAGTATCTCTCTGTGTCGGAGGATACCGCGCTGTCGTGATCCGTGACCTCCTGACTCGTGAAAAAGACACTCATCAGGGAAGCGGTCTGGTTCACGCGGACCTTCCCGCCGGCCGCGGCTCTGATTGACTCCGCGATCCTTCTCGTCTTCGCCTCGAGTCTCTCGTACACGCCCGGGTCGTTCTTCAATATCGTCAGTGTCTCGATTCCCGCCGTCGTCGCGATCGGATTGCCTGAAAGCGTGCCGGCCTGATAAACAGGCCCGTCCGGCGAGACAACGCGCATGATGTCGTCCCGGCCGCCGTACGCGCCGATCGGCATACCGCCGCCGACGATTTTCCCAAGCGTCGTCAGATCCGGCGTCACGTGATAAAATTCCTGCGCCCCGCCGAGCGCCATCCGAAAGCCGGTGATGACCTCGTCAAAAATTAAAAGCGCTCCGTTACGCGTCGTGATTTCCCGTAAAAATTCCAGAAAACCCGGCTCAGGGAGCACAACGCCCATGTTCGCCGCGACCGGCTCCACGATCACGGCCGCGATCTCGCCCGGATTGCTCGCGAAAAGCGCTTCCACGGAGCCCCGGTCGTTGTATTCGGCCACCAGCGTGTTCCTCGTGTAATCCGCCGGCACACCCGCGCTGTCCGGAACCGACGTCGTAAGCGCCGCGGAGCCCGCCTTCACGAGAAGACCGTCCGAGTGCCCATGATAACAGCCGTTGAATTTAATGATCTTATCTCTCCCGGTAAAGCCTCTGGCCGCGCGTACCGCGCTCATGACAGCTTCCGTTCCGGAGCTAACCAGACGGCTGACCTCCATCGACGGAATCAGCTCCGCGATCAGCTCCGCGAGAAGCAGTTCCTTCTCGGTCGGCGCCCCGTATGTCAGGCCCTTGTCGCAGGCTTTCTTCACCGCTTCGATCACGCGGGAATCCGCGTGCCCCAATATTCCCGGCCCCCAGGAGCAGACGTAATCGATGAACTCGTTGCCGTCCACGTCAAAAATCCGGTCACCCTTCGCCGAGTCAATGAACCGCGGCGTTCTCCCGACGGAGCGGAACGCGCGGACCGGCGAGTTCACGCCGCCCGGTATGTATTTCTTCGATTTCTCAAAAAGTTCCTTCGATCTGGTGTCCATCCTCTACGCCTCTTCCTTGATCCATCTCGCCGCGTCGAGCGCGTGATACGTAATGATCATCTTCGCGCCCGCGCGCTTCATGCCGACCAGATTCTCCATGACGATTCTTTTCTCGTCGATCCAGCCGTTCGCGGCCGCCGCTTTGACCATCGCGTACTCACCGCTCACGTTATAAGCGATAATCGGTATATTGTAATTAAGCGTGATCTCTTTAATAATGTCCATATAAGCCATCGCCGGCTTGGCGATGATCATATCCGCGCCCTCAAGGATGTCCTCCTCGACTTCTCTGAGCGCCTCCTGCCCGTTGGCGGGATCCATCTGGTACGTGCGGCGGTCGCCGAAGCCCGGCGCCGAATGAGCCGCGTCCCGGAACGGCCCGTAATAGGCCGAAGCGAATTTCGCGCTGTAGGACATGATCGGCGTGCCCGTAAGACCTTCCTGATCGAGAGCCTCCCGGATCGCCTCCACGCGTTTATCCATCATATCGCTGGGAGCCACGATATCCGCGCCCGCCAACGCGTAGCTGACCGCGGCCTTCGCGAGCAGCGGCAGCGTCTCGTCGTTTAAAATCACGCCGTCCTTCACCAGACCGCAATGACCGTGCGAGGTGTACTCGCACAGACATACATCCGCGATGACCAGAAGCTTCGGATAATTCTTCTTGATCATCCGGATCGCTTCCTGAACGATTCCATGCTCGTCGTAAGCGCCGCTTCCGACCTCGTCTTTATGCTCCGGTATTCCAAACAGCAGCACCGCCGGAATGCCGGCTCTCGCGACGCGGCCCAGCTCCTCGTCCACCGTGTCCAAAGAATACTGGCAGATGCCCGGCATTGAGGGGATCGGGTTCCGGATTCCGGTTCCCTCCATAACAAAAATCGGGTAAATCAGCTCATCGACTCGTAAATGTGACTCTCTTACCATGCTTCTGAGCGCCTCGCTCGATCTCAATCTTCTTGTACGATCCATGTTAGTTACTTCCTTTCGCGTCTTTATATTTATCCACGATCTTCTGAATTTCCTTCTCGTCCGGAAGCTCCTCGCTTCCCAGCCCGAACTCCAGAATCTCCTGATAAACTTTCTTCCTGTTCTCCATGACAGGCACCGACTCCTTGACCAGACTCCGCAGACCTTTCAGACACGCGGCCATCTCGCCGACCCGTTCCGTCATAAACGGTCTCGTCTTCTCCTTCAGATACTGCGTCACGACCGGGCTGCTTCCCCCGCTGGAAAAAGCGGCCACGACCTCGCCCTGTTTCAGATAGGCCGGGAAAATAAACGAGCAGTCCTCCGGCTGATCCACCGCGTTCACCGGAATCCCGCGCTCATAGCACGCCCGCGCGATCTCATGATTCAGCTTATGGTCATCTGTCGCGGCGATCACCAGTACACTGTCGCCGATATCCGAAAGCTCAAAAGACTTCTCACGAAGCTTCAGACCTTCCAGATTCCGGAACGACGGATCAAACTCTCTGGCGACAACCGTCACGTCCGCCCCGAATTCCTGAAGGACTCTGACCTTGCGCGACGCGACCGCGCCGCCGCCCGCGACCAGGCACGGCCGGTCTTTTATCTCGACAAACATAGGTAAACAGGACATTTTCTACCTCCACATACATTTCATTATATCCGTTATCCCGGAACACGCAATAAGAAATCTTGCTCTAAAACATTACTAAACTGTCCTTTTGACCGAAAAACTCAGGATAAACGGTAAAGAACAAGCCCGCCCTTCCGCGGGCATCCCGTGTTCCAAAGGCCCGCGAGCGACTCCCAGCGAAACGCGCCGTACGTCGCGGTACGGACGAGAAAATCCCCGTCGCTGTCGTCATAGCCGGTCAAAAGGAACCAGTGCCAGACATAATCCTCGTACTTCGGATTCTTATGACGCAGAATCAGGCACGGAACTACCAGTCCCTTGTCGATTTGCTTCCGAATAGCCCGCTCCGCGTGGGAAACCGGGCGATTGCCGTCAAACCCCTCCATCCGAAGCCTTTTCTCGCCGAGATTCCGGAGATATTTTCCAAAACCTTCAATATAGGTTTCCGTCATATCGATTCCGCCCCACCGAGGTTTCAGATATGGCTTCATGATACTCGCGAAGCGGATGTAATCTTCTTTTGTCAGATGATCCGGATCAAACGGATAAAGTCCCGTCATCCCGTAATGAAACGCCAAAAAGAGACTGCTGTCGCAAGCCGTAGCCGCGGCGCAGCCTCCCAGATTCATCATCGGGTCGCGGAACCAGTCCTGACTGCCCCCGTCGGCCCCTTCTATTTTGAAATAGTTCAGCTCTTTACGCGTACGCGTCACCTTATTTCTCTATCGAATGGTATTATTATAACGCGAAGCGAATGATAAATCTACCCGATCTCTTTTCCCAGCGCTCTCGCTCGTAAAAGAGCGTCCGTGTGATTGACGTCACCCGCTTCTTTCACCCTGGGAACGAGAATCTCTCCTCTTTCCTTCCAATGAAAATACTCCGCGACGCCGTGATAGACCTCCCTCGCGATGTCAAAATCCGCGACGGACTCACACTCTCCGCAGGTCATCAGAACGCTTTCCTTAATTGCCAGCTTTTCCATGTTTTCCGGCAGCGTGTACGCGTACAGTCGGTCGACGACCGCCTTCATCTGAGCCGGCATCGTCGACCAGTACATCGGAAAAGAAAACACGATGACATCCGCGGTCTCCAGAAGGGGCGCGAGATTCTGGAAATCATCCTTGATCACGCAGGCTCTGCCCATACTCCAGCAAAGATCACAACCGAGACATCCGCTCATCTGCTTTTTCGCCGTCGAGAAAACACGCGCCAGATGACCGCTTTCACGGGCCCCGTCGGCGAAGGCCTCCGCCAGTAACGTGCTGTTCGCGCCGGCTCTGGCGCTCCCCGTCAGTATCAGAATTTCTTTTTTCATGTTATCTCCTTTCCGCGTACCGTTTTTGTTCCGCCCGCAGATACTTCGCCGTGTAGGAATTCTCAATCAGAAGCAGTTTCTCCGGTTCGCCCTCAAACAGGACGCTGCCGCCGTTCTTGCCGCCTCCGGGTCCCATATCGATGATCCAGTCCGCCGCTTTCACGACATCCGGGTCATGCTCCACGACGATGACCGTGTTTCCCTGATCGACGATCCGGTTGAGGAGCTTCATCAGAAGCCGGGTATCCGCCGCGTGCAGGCCGGTCGTGGGCTCATCCAGAAGATAAATTCCATTCTTCGTTTTAAGCCTCGCCGCGAGCTTGACTCTCTGACACTCCCCGCCGGACAGCGTGTCGGTCGGCTGCCCCAGCGTCATATAGCCCATCCCGACCTCCTGAAGGGTTCTCAGCTTCGACGTGATTTTTCTCTCCTCAAAAAAATCCACTGCCTCGTCGATCGTCATCTCAAGCGCCTCCAGAATATTTTTTCCTTTGTAAAGGTAGGAAAGCGCCTCGTCATTGTATCTTTTTCCCTGACATGCCTCACAGGTCACGGTAACGGGATCCATGAACGCCATCTCGGTCGTGACAACGCCTTTTCCCTTGCATACCGGGCAGGCGCCCTTGGAATTATAGCTGAAAAGACTGGCGCTCACATGATTCGCCGCCGCGAAAAGCTTCCTGATCTCATCCATCACGCCGATGTACGAAGCCGGTGTCGAGCGGGCGCTGGTTCCAATCGGCGCCTGACTGATATGCGCCGCGTCCGGATAACGCTTTACCAGCTCACCCAGAATCAGCGAGCTTTTTCCCGAGCCGGCGATGCCGCTGACGACCGTCAGCGCGTTCTTCGGAATATGAACCGTGACGTTTTTCAGATTGTGCAGGCTCGCGTTCTCGATCGTCAGAAATCCGGCGGGCCGCCTGGGCTTCCGATTGATATCGGTGACCCTGCCAAGCTCCCGGGCGGTAATCGTGTCACTTTCCACAAGCTCCTCGTACGTCCCCTGAAACATGACCTTCCCGCCGCCGCTTCCGGCCTTCGGCCCCATATCGATGACCTGATCCGCGATCCGGATCACGTCCTTATCGTGCTCCACGATCAGAACCGTGTTCCCGCGGTCCCGCAGGCCCAGAAGCAGCCGGTTCAGCCTTTCCACGTCCTTGGGATGAAGCCCCGCGCTCGGCTCGTCAAAAATATACGTAAGCCCGACCAGGGCGCTGCCCAGATGTCTCACGATCTTGAGCCTCTGCGTCTCGCCGCCGGAAAGCGTTTTGCTCGGCCGGTTCAGATTGAGATACCCAAGTCCCAGCTCCTCGACTCCCTTGAGAATCCGAACCAGATTTTCCGCCGTCGGGCCGCCGACCGGATCCTTGATCTGTCCCAGAAGATTCGCGAGCTCGCCGATCTCCAGCTCACCCATTTCCGAGATATTATAGCCCAGCAGCCTGCTTTCAAGAGCCGCCTCGTTGAGCCTGGCGCCATGACAGGCCGGACAGGCGATATCCGACGTGAAATCATGGATGATCTTCTGGTTCGTTTTGTTCAGCGTGTTTACGTCGCGTTTTAAGAAAAGTCTCGTGATCCGGTCCAGAAAGCCCTCGTATTTCAGATTGTACGAGCCCCAGATTTTGCCCTTCGCGTTCGATATCTCCACAACACCGCCGGAGCCATGCAGGAAATCGAACCATTCTTTTTCCGTGTAATCCTTCAGGGGCTTGTCCGGGTCAACGAGCCCCGAATTCGCGTACATCATCCACTGATACGTGTCGATCTGATGACCCGGAAAAAGAATCGCCCCCTCGTTAAGAGATTTTTCTTTGTTCAGCAGCTTTTCCATATCAAATTGTACCTTCCGCCCGATGCCGCCGCAGACGGGGCACATACCTCTGGGATCGTTAAAAGAATAAGCGGAAGAAGAGTCCAGCCTCGGGCTCGCGAGCCGCGAGAACAAAAGGCGCAGAAGCGGCGCCGCGTCGATCATCGTTCCGACGGTCGAGCGGATATCACCCTGAAAAGGCCGTTGGTCGATCACGATCGAGGTCTGCAGCCCGTCGATCATATCCACCTTGGGTCTTTTGTAGCCGGGCATCCGATTCCGCAGGTAAAGAGGAAAAGTCTCCCGCAACTGTCTGGAGGACTCGGCCGCGATCGTGTCGAATACCAGCGAGGATTTGCCCGATCCGGACAAACCGGTGAAAACGACCAGCTTATTCTTGGGTATTTTCAGGTCGACCCCTCTCAGATTGTTCTCTCCCGCGCCCTTAATCACGATGTAGTCTTTTTGTTCCACGCCATCCGCCTCCTTATTTATATGGAAAATATGGAAAACTCCACCACGCCGTACAGCGTGATGGAGCCGAAGAATAGGTTGACAACTCAGGAGTGTACTTGCAGGTAAACCCTTGTTATCTTCTATGAATAAAGCCCGCGTCCTTTCTGGGCGTCCACGACGCGCTTCACGGCGATCAGATACGCGCCGGTTCTCAGAGTCGTGTCTTTCTCTTTCGTAATATCCCATACGTTCTCAAACGCCTCATTCATGATGTTTTCCAACTCGGTGTTCACGCGCTCCTCCGACCAGCAAAGAGCCTGAATGTTCTGTACCCACTCGAAATAGGAAACCACAACGCCGCCCGCGTTCGACAGGATATCCGGAACCACTACCGTTCCTTTTTTAGCTAAAATCTCGTCCGCCTCAAGCGTAATCGGGCCGTTCGCCGCTTCCACGATGACCGGCGCCATAATCTTATTGGCGTTCATGCCGTTGATCTGATTCTCCAGAGCCGCCGGAATCAGCATATCGACATCCAGCTCGAGAAGCTGCTCATTGCTGATTCGGGTGATGCCGTCCTCGTTATAATCCTTAAGAAGATTCTTGTGATTTTCCGCGAGGAAAGCGAGAATTGCCGGAATATTAAGACCGCTCTCTTTATAAATGCCGCCGGACACGTCGCTGACCGCCACGACCTTCATGCCTTCACGGTCAAGAAGCTTCGCCGTAACGCTGCCGACATTGCCCATGCCCTGAATCGCTACCTTCGTGCCCTGAACCGGTTTGCCCAGTTTTCTGAGAAGATTCTTCGCCGTCAGCATAACGCCTCTGCCGGTCGCGTCGCTTCTGCCGAGGATGCCGCCAAGACCGATCGGTTTGCCGGTAACGCAGCTCAAAACACTGTGTCCCTTAAGTGAGCTGTAGGAATCCATGATCCACGCCATGACCTGACCGTTCGTGCCTACATCGGGAGCCGGGATATCCTGCTCCGGCCCGATCAAAGGAGCGATCGCCGCCGTGTATCTTCTTGTAAGCTCATGCATTTCGTGGTCCGAAAGCTCGTTGGGATCCACGATGATTCCGCCCTTGCCGCCGCCGTAAGGAATGTTCACGACCGCGCACTTAAAAGTCATCCACGCCGAAAGCGCTTTTACCTCATCCTGATTCACGTTCTTGTGATAGCGGATGCCGCCCTTCGCGGGGCCTCTGCTGGTGGAGTGCTGAATACGAAAGCCCTCAAATACTCTTACCTTGCCATCGTCCATTACCATAGGTATCGCGACCTTAAGCTCACGCTCCGGGTACTTGACAGCCGCGTAGTCACTTTCCTGATATCCAAGCAGCTTCGCCGCGTTATCCACGACCCTGAGAACATTATCAAACGGGTTATATTTCTGTTCCATAAGACCTCTGCCTCTTTCCTTTTTATTTTTTCTAACTATTATTATAACCATTATAATATTTATGTCAATAGTTTTTATAACTATTTTAATAAACAAATATAAAAATACTCCGGATGGCCGGCATGACGTCTATTTCGACGTCATGCTGACACGATACTGCATACTGTCAAGCGTGTAGCGGACCACGCCCCTGACATAGTTCTCTTCAATATTGTTGTTCACGGAAAGCTTCGGAATATGCTTGCTGGATATGATTTCCAGGCATTCCTTCTCGATCAGCGGAAGATCCGCCTCCTCAATCCCGTCGCCCATCAGAACGGCGCTGGCCGGGTTGATCGTGCAGATTATCGTCAGCAGAATCTGGGCCGCGAACTTGCATCTTGAGGCCTGCGTCTTCATAACGCTCTTCTGCTTCTCCTTCGTGACGCCGAATCCCTTCGCCGCGTAATGAACCTCGCCCGAAAGCATGGAATCACCGTTCAGGATACGCCCGCCGAGGATATAGCCGCTTCCCACGTAGCCATTCCCGCTGCTCGGGAAATAAATCGCCGCCAGATTGCCGGATTTATCCTCCAGCAGATTATACAGCTGATACGTGATGAAATTTATATCGTTACCCACGATCACTTCCACGGGATATTTCTCTTTGATTTTGGAACCGATATCGAAATTCTCAAGAGCCTTAATATCGCAATACTCGATCACGCCGTCCTGTGCCACGCCCGGAATCCCGATTCCGATCGCGCGGATATTCGGATCCTCCTTCAGATAAGTCCCGATCAGTGTCTCGATTTCCTCGTAGCTGATGGAATTCGGACAGGTAACCTCGTCGCGGGTGATGTATCCGAGCGAGTCCGCTACCGCGCAGCGGATCGCGCTGCCGTTTCTGTCCTCTTCCACGCGCATCGCCAGCACATGACGATAATCGCGGTTGTAGGCGAATAAAGTCGCGGGCCTGCCGATGACCGCGTCCTCCTGGTCCATCCTCACGAGCTCTCCGCTCTCTGACATCTCATTGAGAATCGTGCCGCACGTCGCGACGCTAAGTCCTGTTTCTCTCGCGATTTCCGCCTTCGTGCAGCTCTCGCGGCTCTGAACCGCCTCTATGATCTTCTCTTTATTAAGCTGTTTCACTTCAACTGTGTTTCTTACCATATTCGTGTCCTCACTGTTCGTGTCGCTTATTCTTCCCAATATTATCAATGATTTATAATATTATTTATTATAATACAATATCACAAGATTAGGCAACACGAAAGCGAGACTCCGGCAAGAAAAACATCCTTTTAGAAGGCTTTTTGCTTAATCGGAAGATATTTGCTTCTCTGTCTTCCGTAATCGGTTACCCGGCAGTAGGTAACGATCTCTCCATCCGCGTCGAAATCATATCTGGTCGCGGTAAAAAACTCTACTCCGACAAAAGACTGGAAATACTCCTCGATCTGTTTTTTGTTAAAAATCCGTTCTCCCTCGTACTCTTTTTTCAGATCCTTCATGACATCATTCAGGGAAAACTCCGTGCCGCGCTCGATAGCGTACTGCAGGATTCTTGTTTTAAGCGGTAATTGCATGATATGGCCTCCTTCTTATGAAACGTTTCTCAGGTTGACAAGCTCCGACGGTTTACTGATGACCAGCAATAGTCCGGCGACCACAATGACCGCCCCTACGACACCAAGTGTCGCGACCGAGTATTCCGTAACGCCGAGCGCCGCGAAAAGGAAACCAAGAGGAATACTCCAGATCGGTCTCGAGCTGTCGATCGCCAGCGTTCTCGAAGGACCCGTGCGATTGAAGGCCAGATACGCGCAGTTGTAGTTGATCGCGCCCAGAAGTCCCATCGCGATTACAAAGATCAGCAGGATCGGGCTCGCGAATACCTGATGAAAAATCGAGGAATACGCCGCCATATTACCTGTCGCCGCGGACAGAATCGCCATGAACACGATTCCCAGGATACCGGAGCCGAAGCAGCGATAGAAACCGCAGCCCACGTTCGGGTCGATGATATCACCCGCGTAGGTGGAGAACTGTCCCTCCAGCGAGAAACCGATCGGCGCCATCAAAGCGAGGATACATCCCAGAACGAAATTGCTTCCGCCGCCGCTGTAGCCGGACCATCCGGAAACAATCACGCCGACGATAACAATTACAATACCGAGATAAATACGGGAATTCAGGCTTTCCTTCAGGAAGAAGCGGCTGATGATCGCGGTCAGGATCGGCCCAAGGCTCGTGATGATCGCCACGGTCGTAAGCCCGCAGAACGGTGTCGCCGCCATCCAGCAGCCTGTCGCGATCGGTCCGCCGAACGCCGCGGAGATCAGCATCATCCAGGAAATCTTCAGATGCGTGGTCCGTCTGTATTCCTTGATTCCTTTTCCCTTATAAACGTTATAAATAAATGTGAAAATACCGGCGAAGATGTCGCACATCGCGAGCAGCGTGATCGAGCAGATTACGCTGACAATGACCTTGTCGGAAAGATTCGACGACACGGTACCGGTAACAGAGGTGTTAAAAATGTTCTGGATAATAGCGGTAATCGGCATTAACAGCGCGATCTTCATTCCGCTTGTCGCCATCTTGATTTTCTTCTGGCGATACGCCTCCTCAGGCGTGATAGTTGTCGCGTCCATAATTTTCTCCTTTTCTCTAATGATGACTCATGAAATTGATCTGCTTCTCGAAATCGTTCGTCGCGCAGATTCCCATCTCCTGAATCATGTCGGAAACATCGATCGGCTCCGTATAACCCGGAAGCATCGCGTTCAACATGCCGCCCATGATTATATTATACTTCTTTCCGCGCTTTTTGGCGTTCTCGGTTATCTGTTTCGCGTAATCCAGGCACTGCCCGCAGTGAACGCTTACGCAGATCTCGTCCGCGTCCTCCTCGTCCGCCAGATCCAGCACGAACGCGGGCTCCATATTCGTTCCGCTGTTGATGACATTCGCGTTCATCTCCGACCATACATTATCGATCAGAAGAAGCCCGTAGCTGTGACCGTCCGCGGAAGCGCAGATGACTTTCTTGCCCTTGACCGTGTTCTCATAGCCTTTTTTCTTAAGCTCGGCCACGATATGTCTTTTCTCTTCCATCGTCTCGCGGCCCAGAACTGTGGGAACATACGGCTCGAAGGTGCCGAACTCCTCCTTGCTCGGATGGAACTCCTGCTCGAAACGGACCGGGTCAAAATGCTTCAGGACCAGAATCATCTGAAGCGGGTCCTCGATATCGACACCGGCTTCTTTAAAACCATCGAGAACGTTATGATAAAACTGTGTTCCCTTCTCGATCAGCAGGTCTCTTGTTTTCTCGAACTTCGTGAAATCAATGATTTCGAGCCATTCCTTTGCTTTCTGCTCCACGCCGATTCCGCACTTGACGATGTTCAGAAGCTCCTCCAGCGTCGGCACGCGCAGCGCCTCGGTAATCGATACGGGGTTGATCACGGTCGGCATGTTGTACTTCAGGTTGATGATGGACTCGATCAGCATCTCCGACGCCCCAAGCCCGTAATTCGCCTCGATATCGTGATCCCACTGCTCATTGGTAGAGCCGTTGTAATAGGTCACGAACGGATGATCCGGTGTCCCGTAAAGCTTCTCCATCGCCAGCGCGAAGGACATACGAGGCACGATCTCGGACAAAAGACCACCGAAGGAAAACGCCATCCGGGCTCCGCAGAGATCCTCGATAATGTAATGCTCGACCATCTCGTATCCTACAAAAGACGCCACGTCCATGAAAAATCCGGGCATTCCGTCCTCCGGGTACGTGACACAGTCCATTCCCTCGTCCTTCTTGGCCGCCAGGATTCCCATTGTGCGGCACATATCGGAAAAACGCTGTTTCTCGTCGTGGTAGCCGGGATACTCCCACACGAACGTGGAAAAGCATCCAAGTCGTGAGCTTCCGGCCTTCAGCGCGTATTTCGTCTCCGCCAGATTGTTGGGGCTCGCCAGATGCCAGTCCTGCCAGCAGATATCGATCGGCGCCGCTTCCGTGTGCGCCAGCCAGTCCTCTTCTTTTGTCATCATGTAGCTTGTCGGCTTCGGCGCGTTCTCCCAGTATTCCGGCGCCAGCCCGACAAGCTGACTTGGTATAGACTGTACGGAGCGAACCTCAAATCCGGTCCGTTTCGAGAACTCGTCTATCTTACGGATTCCATCCAGCTCTTCGTCCAATGTCGAAAGCCCCATAAGCAGCTGATAAGTCTGTTTCCCCTTTTTCAGGTTTTCCTTCCGATAGGCGAGATGACTCTCGTACCCCGTTTCTCTTAAGAAGCGGGACTTGTTCCACGGAATATCCGCCGCCATTTTCTTTCCTTCTTCCACCAACTGACGGCCATCCGGAAAATCCTTCGGTATCAAACTGGATATACTCTTTTAAATCCTGTTCCATACCATCCCTCCTTTTTTGATACTACTTATTTGATTACTTTTTATAAGTATTATTATATATATGTAAAAGAATGTTGTCAACACGATTCTCTTCTGTTTACGCGGTTTCGTGACATTTAACAGAATTCTCTCCGCGTTTTTAGTCAATAATTTCAGAATGGCGAATAAGCGGATACGCGTTTCCGCGCCTGGAAGTGATCACAAGAGCCAGCCAGAAAAACAGCTGGAAGGCGATAACCGCGCCCAGCCCCGCTCTCTCGGAAACAGCGCCGACGATTGGCGGGGAAAGCGTCCCGCCGATTGACACAAACGCCATCTGCAGCCCCATCATAGGCCGCGACGCTTTCTCCCCGAACCGTTCCGGCGTCTGCCGCAGAAGGCAGGGATAAATGGGCGCGCAGCCCAGACCGATCAGCAGGACGCTCAGCTCCAGAGCGGGAATCGCGCGGGAGAAATTCAGAAACAGCAGACCCGCCAGTAAAATCGCCAGCCCCAGCCGGATGACCTGATCCGTCTTCAGGACTACTGTCAGAAATCCGCTGACGAACCGGCCGGCCGTGATCGCCAGATAAAAAAGGCCAAGAAGAAAAGCCGCCCGTTCCGCGGCGACTCCTTTCGTCTCAATAAGATAACTCGCGCACCATAGCCCTGTTACCTGCTCCAGCGAGCAATAACAGAAAAACGCGATCAGAACTTTTTTCGCTCCGGGAAGCCGGAAAAGTTCCCGGATTCCGGACGTTCTCTCTTTTCCCGCCTCATCGGTCCGCGCCCCGCTTGCTTTTTTCCACAGCGGAAGGGACAAGAACAGGATCATCGTCAGCGCCAGCTGAATCAGCGAAATCCTTCCATAGCCGCCGCGCCATCCGGTGCCGCTTAATAAGCTGGCTCTCGTCACGTAAGGCCCGAGCGCCGCGCCGATTCCCCAGAAGCAATGCAGCCAGTTCATGTGCTTCGCCTCAAAACGCGAGGCGACAAAATGATTCAGAACCGTGTCCACGCTGCCCGCGCCAAGACCATACGGAAACGCCCAAAGGCAAAGCGCCGCGAAGCTGTCCGCGGTCGCGAAGCCCCAAAGCGCCAGCGCGGTCATCCCGACACTCGCGGCGGTCATGACGCCATCGCTGATTCTCTCGCTGAGCCGTCCGCTCAGAAGACTCGACACGATCGTACAGCCGGAAATCAGGGTAGATAAGATTCCGGCGTACGACACCGGCGCGCCGAACTCGCTCCGCATGCCCGGCCAGGCCGTTCCCAGAAGCGAGTCCGGGAGCCCGAGCCCTATGAAGGCCAGATAAATCACGACAAGTAAAAGCGCGATCCGGAATTTCGCGGGCTTCATTCGATAGAAGCGCCAAGCTCCAGCGCCCGCGCGGGATAATCCGTCGCCTCGATGTCCTCGCGGATGTACACGCCCTTGGCCAGAAGGATCCCCTGGATATCCCACTTCAGATACTTGCAAAGCGTTCTGTAATGCGTCTCCAGCGCGTCCATGGTCCATGGCTCATTATCGCCGCTGGCCGCGATCAGTATCGTTTTCTTATGATTACCGAGCAGATCGTCGTTAAAAGCGTAGAAGCGGTCGATCACCGCTTTCAGATACGCGCTCATTCCGAAATAATAAAGCGGTGTCACGAAAACGACCATATCCGAGTCCATGATCGCCGCCCGGATTCTGGACATATCGTCCCGGTACACGCACGCGCGGCTGTGCGCGATACAATGATTGCAAGCCGCGCAGGGATGAATGTTCATCCTCGCCGCGTCGAACCGCGTGATCAGATGGCCTTTGCTCTCCGCTCCTTTTATAAAGTTCTCCGTCAGAAGCGCCGTCGTCCCGTGAGGATGAGGGCTTCCCGTAATAATGGTTATTTTCATGATTGATTTACCTCACTTTCTTAAAATACGCCGCCGCGGGCGCCGGGCATTTACAAAAACTCCGCCATGACCTCAACCACTCTTTCCACAAAGACCTTCCGGCCGTCAGAAGAGTCTTCGATTTCCACGTCGTTCGAGTGAACGCTGAGCTTGAATTCCCGATTCTCCGACAACCTCGCGATACACCTGCCGCCGATGTCCGACGCTTTCAGGGTCGCTTCCTCCAGCGTGTCCTCGCAAAAACGCTCCAGCGGAGAATAAACAATATATTTGCCGCTTACCGAATCCGGACGAATCAGAACTTCCACGCTTTCGACAGCTTTTCCGACCGCCGCCCCGATCGCGTTGGCGACCTCCGCGTTATCCGGAACGATCACGCCCGTGTCCATTTTTCCGGAAAGCCCATCGGCCCAGGCGGCCGCCGGCGCGCCGATCGCCACGATCGGTTTCTCCAGATGGTATTCCGCCTTCAGAATAGATGATTTTTTGTCAAAATACAAGTCATTCAGGAAATACGATATCGCGTCACTGTCACTGTCCTCGAACTGCTGATGGTCAAAGTACATCGCCGCCTGAATACAGGAGCTGTTCAGCCTTCGGGACATTTTCTCCCGTATTTCCCCGACCAGCTCGTCCGCGGTCATATGGCACTGATCCGCCGCGATGTTGACACCCATCTCCGAAATGATCGGATCCCATTCGCGGTACTCGCCCGTAAAGTGCAGGATGTCCGTCGGCGTAAGGGAAATCCGCGCGATCACGCCACACCTTAGAAGCTCAGCCAGTATCTGCCTGATATTCTTAAGATGCAGGTTTTCTTCCAGATAATACAGCGTGTGCGGCGAGAATCGAAGGATCTCAATCACGACCTCCTCATCGTTCGTATAAGTCATATTGGAGAATTTCTGTACCAGCTGATACGCTTCCTCGTCCTGGTAACAGAAATGCCTGTAAGCGTTGTTGACGTAAATATCGCCGATTTCCCGGATCAGCTCCGGGCTTCTTTCTCCCGCCATGCAAAGCGGGATTGATTTACAGGTATCGATCCGGATTTTTTTGTGGCTGTCCACATAAATCCGGCTGTCGCCGCCAAGCCCTGACGTGAACACCTCCACCGCCCGGGCCCTCGTGTACCATCCGCCGACCTTCGCGCCCTCGTCCCGGATATTCAGGTGACCGTCGCTCACATTCGCGATATCGGTCGTCGTGCCGCCTATATCCATCACGAAAGCGTCCTGCTGTCCCGATAAAAAGATACCGCCGATCACGCTGGCCGCCGGGCCCGACAAAATCGTCTCGATCGGCTTGCTTCTGGCCATCGCGTCGGTCATCAGGCTGCCGTCGCTTTTCACGATCATCAGCGGCGCCTTGATTCCGCGGAGCTCCATGCTCAGCCGGACCGCGTCCATCAAATCCCTTACCAGAGGAATCAGTCTGGCGTTCAGATCCACGGTTACCGTGCGGTCATAGAACCCCAGTGAGGAAGTCAGCTCGTGCGCGCACGCCACGGGAATTTCCAGCGTCTGCTCAATGACTTTTTTGACATAGATTTCGTGCGCGGGATTGCGGACGCTCGCGTAACCGGAGACCGCGATCGCGTCCACCTTGCCACGGAAGCTTTCGACGGTACGGGCGACCTCGGCCGTGTCCAGGTTTTCCTTCGCTCTTCCTTTGATATCATAACGTCCCTGCACTACCGCGAATCGATCCGTTGGCATCTTCCCCTGCGGCTTCCCGCCGATCAGGATCAATCCTTCCTTGCAGCCATGATCCTCCACGATCGCGTTGGTCGCCAGCGTCGTGGACAGGCAGACCATCGAGATATCCGCGATCAGCTCCTCCGGAACGCTCCGGACGCAGGTCTCCACGCAGCTTCTGAGCTTCCGCTTCGTTGTCAGCGTCTTGGATTTGAACAGCAGCTCCTTCGTGTCGGCGTCAATGACCGCCGCGTCCGTATACGTGCCGCCGGTATCGATTCCCAGTATTTTTTTCATATGATCGCTCCTACAGGGTCTTGAAAATCGTGTCCATTTTCTCCAGTGTTACCTCGATATCCTCCATGGAATGCGCCGACATAAGCGCTCTGTGCGCCGGCGTGATCGCCGTTGACGTGTCATGGAACCAAAGTCCCATAGCGGGCGCCGCCGTCACGAACTTCTTGTCCATCGCGCGGTCGAACTCGGACGCGATCTTGCGGAAGCTGTAATCATCCTCCGGATTCTCCACGCCGAAGTAAATCGCCCAGCGGGCGCCGATGCCGCGGGTATGTCCTTTCAGACCGTATCTCTTAAAAAGCTCGTCCACGCCGTTAAAGAGTCTGTCTCCGAGCGCCTCGATATGATCATAGAATCCCGGCTCCATCGCCATCTTGAGGCATTCCACGGAAGCCATTACCGGCATGAGAGATCCGGTATAAGTACCGCTCATGACAACTTTTCCGAGAGGGCTGAAATGATCCATGATTTCCGCCTTGCCGCCGACAAGCGCGATGGGCATGCCGCCGCCGATCGCTTTCGCCGCCGTCGTCAGATCCGGGTAAATGCCGAAATATTTCTGAGCCGAGCCTGGTCTCATACGCAGCCCGCAGATGACCTCGTCAAAAATCAGGACAATTCCTTCTCTGGTACAAAGCTCTCTGACCTGCTCCAGGAACTCCTTACGGCTCGGAAGGCAGCCGCAGTTAAAGCTGATCGGCTCCATGATCAGGCAGGCGATCTGACCTTTATATTTGTTTACGACATGCTCTAAAGCGTCGATATCGTTGAACACGACATTGATGACATTTTCCTTCGCGTCATCCGGGAATCCCAGGGAATCCGGCACGGTTTCCACTTCGCCGTAGCTGTCCGCCTGGCGCACCGCGTTGTGATTGAACCAGATATTCTCGTGCATGCCATGGAAATGGCCCTCGAATTTCAATACCTTCTGACGGCCCGTATAGCCTCTTGCCAGACGGATCGCGCCCTGCGTCGCCTCGGAGCCGGTGTTCGCGAGACGGATTTTCTCGCAGCTCGGAAACACCCAGCGAATGAGCTTCGCGAGCTCCACTGTATCCTCGGTATCGTAGTTCATAAAAAATCCGCGCTCGATGGATTTCTCGATCGCCGCCTTGATCCTGGGGTTATTATGCCCGAATAAAGCCGCGCCGGAGCCGCCGTGATAATCGATATACTCATTTCCGTCGAGATCATACAGCTTGCTGCCATCCGCGCGATCCAGATAAAGCGGATGTCCCAGAACCGCGTTATAGCGCTGTCCGGCGGACGACCCGGCTACCATGTATGACTTTGCCTCATTATATAATTCTTCTACCTTCGTCATGTCATTCTCTCCTTTTTTTGAAAAAAAGCTCCCGGATTCCTCAGTCAGCCGGTGAAAAACTGCCGCGGTCGATCCGGGAGCGTCTCCCTGATTCTTATGAAATTACGCTTTATTTGCCAAAAGCGTTGTTATAGATATAAGTCTTGACCTGCGTGAACTCCTCGATTGAGCACATAACGCCTTCTCTTCCAAGTCCTGTCATCTTCGGGCCGCCGAACGGCTGGTCGTAATGACGGTTGCAGCCATGTCCGTTCACTACCACGCCGCCTGCCTCGATCTGACGAGCTACGCGGAACGCTGTCTGCATGTTCTGGCACATTACGCCTGAGGACAGACCATAGATCGTGTCGTTTGCGATACGTACCGCCTCTTCCTCGAACTTCTCTTCATCCTCGTCATCGAGAGCGATGAACGGGAATACCATTCCGAATACTTCCATGTTGTGCGCGATGTCCATCGCGTCCGTAACGTCATCCAGGATGACCGGCTCAAAGCGAGCGCCTGTACGGCCGTTGCCCCAGACAAGCTTCGCGCCTGCCGCGATCGTCTCATTGACCTGCTCCTCGACCTTCTTCGCCGCGTCCTCATTGACCAGATAAGAAACAACAACATCCGGATCCATCGGATCTCCGACCTTCCAGGTCTTGAGTACCTCGATCAGCTCGTTGATGACCGCGTCCTTGATGGACTTCGCGATGATGATACGCTTCGTGCCGCAGCAGATCTGGCCGTTGCAGTCCCATCTTCCGGCAGCGATCTCTTCCGCCGCTTTCTTCGGATCCACATCCTTGAAGATGATCAGAGGATCGTTTCCGCCAAGCTCAAGCATAAGGGATTTAAGCGTAGAGCCCGCGTTCTCCGCGATCTTCGCGCCTGTAGGAGAAGAACCTGTCATCGCGATGCCCGCCACCTTCGGGTTCTTCACAACCGCTGAGGTGATTACGTCACGATCGCAAGCGAAAATCTGAACAACGTTCTCCGGGATACCAGCCTCTTTAATAAGAGGACGGACAGCCATAACAGCGAGCGGGTCGCGGGTCGGAACCTTTACGACACAAGCGTTTCCGCCGATCAGAGCGGGAGCGAGCTTCTGGAATGTAAGCTCGATCGGGTAGTTGTAAGGGATAATGCATCCGACAACGCCGATCGCTTCTCTCTTCGTGAAGCGCAGGTCATCAACCGTTCCCGCGTTGTCACAGATGACATTGTCATAAAGATGATTCGCGCGCTCAACATGCGCTCTGAGAAGGAAAGCCGCGTCCGCGCACTCCGCCTTGCCCATGCCGATCGGTTTGCCCATGTCCTTCGCCAGAATCTCGCCGATCTCCTGATCGTGAGCCTCGAGCAGATCCGCCAGCTTGCGAAGGCACTCGCCTCTTTCGTTCAGCGGTGTCGCCGCCCATACCTTCTGAGCCGCTACAGCCTTGTCAACGATCTCGGATACCTCATCGTGTGAGAGGATCTCAACTTCGCCAATAACAGAATTGTCAGCCGGGTTCGTAACCTTGTCAGTTCTAATCATTTTTTCTTCCTCCATTTTTGAATGTTTGTTTTTATAACTGTTATAATTATTGTTTTCATAATTGGATAATATCATGGCCGCTCTTATATGTCAATACTTTTTATAACATTTTTAATAAATAAATATTAAAAGTCGGTTTTCTATTGAGAGAGCGTTTAAACGCGCTCTCTCTTCAGCTTTTTCGAATAATATTCTATACCGACTACGATTACCACCAGCGCGCCTTTGATCAGCTGCTGCAGATAAACATTCGCGCTAAAAGCCGAGAACATCGGCAGCGCGTTGTCGAGTGTGGAGAATAAAAGAATACCGATCGCGGTGCGGATCATGCCTCCTGTCCCGCCGGAAAAAGACGTTCCTCCTAATACGACACAGCAGCAGACGTATAACGCGGTTGGCCCGCCGTAAGTCGCGGAGCCTGAGTTCAATCTCGATGACAGAAGTACGCCGCCAAGGGCTGCCAGAATTCCGCTGATCACGTACGCGCTCCACTGAATTTTTAAAGCGTTGATTCCCGAATACACCGCTATCTCATAATCTCCTCCGATCGCGTAGCAGCTTCTTCCGAACTGTGTGTAACGAATCAGATAATACATAATCGCCATAACCGCCAGCATACACCAGATCAATGTCGGCACGCCAAGAAGTGATGAATTGCCGAAAGCCCCGAAGCTCGCTTTGGACGCGTAGATCGGTCGTCCGCCGGAAAGCTGCAGACAGATTCCCGTAAGCGCCAGCCCCATGCCAAGCGTAATAACGAAGGGTTCTGTTTTCTGATGCACGGACAGGAAGCCATTGATAAAACCAACCAGCGCCCCGGAACCAACCGCGAGAAGAAGCGCCGCGGGCATCGGCATCGTATCCATAAGACGGATGATCACGACACCGGAAAGACACATAATACCGCCTACCGAAAGATCAACGCCGCCGCTGATAATAACAAGAGCTTCTCCGAATCCGATAATCATGAGTACAGAAGCCGATTTCAAAATCGTCAGAATATTAAAGCCTGAAAAAAAAGACGGCTTCAGAATCAGCATAAAAATAGCGATTACAATCAGCGCCGACAGCGCTTTCTGTTCCGAAATAATTCTTTTTACGTTTAAATCTTTCATATTAGTCTTCAACCGCCGCGCCTCCCATCATACCTGATCTGTTGTCGAGCCATATAGCCAATATCATGATAATACCCTTCGTAAAGTCCTGCATATAAGACGAAACGCCCAGCAGATTCAGACAATTTGACATCAGTGTCACGACCGCGACACCGACTACAGTTCTGAGTACATTGCCTTTGCCGCCTTTCAAAGACGTACCGCCGATTACGACCGCCATAATGGAGTTCGTGTCATAGCCGGTTCCCTCCGTGGGCCCGGAAGACGTGACTCTCGAAAACAGCACGATGGCGCCAACGGCGGTCATAAGACCGCAAAGAGAGAAAATAAGGAGCGTAACCCGCTTTACCGGTATTCCGGACAGCCGGGAAGCGACCGGATTTCCGCCGGTATAGGAAACGGAGCGCCCGATATAGGTTTTACTTTGCAGGAAGAATAAAAGCGCCAGCAACGCCAGAAAAAGAATAAACGAAATCGGCACAATACCAACCGCGCCTTTCCCCAGCGCCTCAAGGCCGCTCACGCCATCCTTTAAATGAATCGTGGCTCCGTTTGAGTACATCAGCGCGAGCGCCCCATAGATCAGGCTCATTCCATAAGTTATGAACAAGGCTCCGGCGCTGTTCTGAACGCCGAAAAGCAGTAACAGTAAACTGTTGATCAAACCGGCCGCGAGACCGATCAAAAGTCCCACCAGAATAGCTCTTCCCGCGCCGTATTGATTCGCCTGACTGATTGAGACCGCCGACACGAGCGAGAACATCCCCGCGATCGAAAGATCAATATATCCGGCGAGAATAATAAAAGTCATTCCCAGAGAGACAAAAGCCAACGGACCGAACTGGCGCATGAGATTGCCCATATTGGAAACCGTCATGAAATTTGGTTCCATGATCATTGTGAACACCGCGAATAAGATAATCCCTACCACAACCAGATACTCATTCAGAATTTTATAGACAATTCTGTTGAGCGCGGATTTTTTTGTCTTTGTTTCTGTTTCCATTCTCTTCCCTCCTCCTTAATCAAGCGCTTTTTCCATGATTTCAGACGCTGTGACCAGCGCCGGGTCGAACTCGCCCGTTATTCGGCCATCACAAATCGTGAGAACCCGGTTCGACATGTTCAGCACCTCCGGCATCTCAGAGGAAATCAAAATGATGGAGCTCCCCTGCTCAACAATCTGTTTCATCAACGTATAGATTTCATATTTCGCCCCGACATCAATTCCTCTCGTCGGCTCATCCATGATCAACACCCGGGGAGAAAGCTCCAGCCACCGTCCCAGAATACATTTCTGCTGATTGCCGCCTGACAAAGTCGAGGTTTTTGTTTTGGAAGAAGGAGTTTTTATATGGAGCGTGTCAATAAAATGACGCGCGACCTTTTTTTGCTGTCCGCTCTTTAAGAATCCCATTTTGGCGAATTTATAGAGCGAAGCCATGATGATATTTTCCTCCACCGAAAAAGGGAGTACCAGGCCCTGTGTCTTACGATCCTCCGGTATCAGACCGAAGCCGGCGTTTCTGGCATCGATCGGGTTGTGAATCACGAGCTTTTTACCGTCCAGATACATTTCCAGATCCATCGCTTTGTCCGCTCCGAAAATAGCGCGGACGATTTCCGTCCTGCCCGCTCCGACAAGACCGACAAAACCAAGAATTTCGCCGCTGTTCAGGTCAAAAGAAATATCCTGCAGCTTACGCGTGCGGATATGCCGGATCTCAAGCATTTTCCCGCCGACACATTGAGGTTTGGGCGGATACTCGTTCTCAATCGGTCTTCCGACCATTTCCCGGATCATGTCGTTCCGGGTTACCTCCGCGATGGGACGGGTGCTGATCACGTGACCATCACGCATTACAGAAACTCTGTCGCAAAGCTCAAAAATCTCATCCAGCTTGTGGCTGATGTATATGATTGTTACGCCCTTCTCCTTCAGATTCCGTATGATTGTGAAAAGATTCTTCAGCTCTTCCGTGGCCAGACTGCTGCTGGGCTCATCCATAATAATGACCTTGGCGTTAAGGGATAACGCCTTCGTGATCTCGACCATCTGCTTCTCCGCCGCGGAAAGGTCATCCACAATACTCCTGGGATTGATATGGCTGCCAATGCTTTTCAGAAGCGCCTCGGCTTTCTGACGCGATCCGCTTAAGCCTCCCGCCTCTTTGTATCTTCCCAGATATATATTCTCTCCTACGCTCAGCGAGTTGATCAGACTGAACTCCTGATAAATAATGCTGAGCCCCAGCTTCAGGGACTCACTGGGCGTTGTTTTCTCAATTGTTTGTCCGTCAAAAACGATCGTGCCGGCGTCTTTTTTATACACGCCTGATAAAATCTTCATCAGCGTTGATTTCCCGGCTCCGTTTTCCCCGACAATTCCATGTACCTCACCTTTATTAATCGTAATCGAAACAGAATCCAGCGCTTTTACGCCCGGAAAACTTTTGGAGACATCTTCGATTGACAACATAATATCTCGTGACACGCTTTCCATATTCTCATCACCTCATTATTGAAAACAGCCTGGCCACGCCTATAATCACAGCGCTGACCAGGCTAAATTTTACTTGGGATCAAAAGCAAGCGTTAAATTACCATGTAGGATTATAGTCATTGCAGTTGTCCTTATTCACCACAATCAAATCCGGGTTGATCTCGGAATCCACCTTCTCGCCATTCAGAATTTTGTATGTAGCGTCAAGCGTGCCCTTGCCGATTCCGTCCATATCCTGCATGATCGTCGTGTCTACCTTGCCGGACTTAACGTTATCCACGCCTTCTTTGCATCCATCAATACTGACAATATTGAGATCCTCTACCTTCAGACTGGAAGCCTCAATCGCCTGAACAGCGCCTGCCGTTCCTACATCCCACTGGCAGAACACGCCCTGGATCTGATCACCGTACTTCACGACGAAATCTTCCATGATCTTCATCGCCTCATTCGCGTCCCACGCGGAACAAGCCTGCGCGTCAAGGAGCTCTACCTTGGAGCCTTCTATCGCTTTCTTAAAGCCGTCCGTACGTTTGATCTGCGCGTCATAACCGGCCTGTCCTTCTATCATAACAACCTTCCCGCCATTGGGGAACGCCTCTACCATCGCTTTACCGGCCAGCTCTCCTGCCGTTGTGTCGTTAGGTCCTACAAAGCAGTCTCTGTACTGGCGATAATCCTCACCCACGTCCGTCGCTGTCGTAATAACCTTGATACCGGCGTCATGCGCTTCTTTTAACGCGGTTCCAAGTCCGACCGCGTCATTCGGCGTGATCAAAATCGCGTCCACTTTCTGAGAAACGGCCTGTAACACCTGATTCGCCTGTGTCTGTGTGTCCGCCTGCGCGTCAAATTTAACAATCTCCATATTGTAGTCCGACTTATACTTATCAAAAGTATTTGTCAGCGCCACCTGATAGTCATCCGACGACGAGTTGTTGCACCAGGCAATCTTATAAGTTTTCTTCGAGCTGTCACTTGAAGTCGAGCTTGTTGATGATGACGATCCTGATCCGCAGCCCGCGAGCAGGCCAACGCATAACGCCGTCGTTGTCAATAGCGATACCAGTCTTGATGTTCTCTTCTTCATAATCCGTCCTCCATCCGTTAATATTGTTAATTTGTAACGCGTTTTCACAGACATCTTTATTTATTATGTGTATTTTTATAAGTATTTATTTATGTCTGCTCATTAAAGTTAACACATTGCGCTATTTATGTCAATATTTATTATAATATTTATCAAATTTGTACAAAAATAAGCGGCCGACGTCAATCCGCGATAACAATCGCTTTAGGCGCCAGCCGCTTCGCTTCTGTTATTCTTCCTCCGGGTACTGCATCCCCCACTCGCTCCGTATCCCGGTCATGATTTCCATCACGTCCGTCGTGTAATCCAGGCACATCGCCTTCGCCGCGCCTGAGACCGCCTGCTCCATATTCAGAATCTCATACAGCAGCGCGTTGGAAGTCCGCCCCTCCCGGACCGTTTCCTTGTGACCATCTTCCGTCCAGGTAATGACCGCTTCCTCCGCTCTGGGATAATCATAAATCTCAATATACGCCTTATCGTAGATCAGCGTGCCCCGCTTCGCCTGTTTCGCGTGTAACGAGATCGTGGCTGTTGCCATCTCCCCCGCGGGATTGGTCATAAGAATACCCTCGCTCTCGTCCACGCCGGTTTCGGCGTACCGTACCTGTGACGTGACTCGATCCGGTTTCTCCGACATGAAAAAACGGGTAAAGGAAAGCGCGTAGATGCCGATGTCAAGAAGCGCGCCGCCCGCCAGATCTCTGTTAAAAAAACGGTTGCTCATGTCATACTCTTTATAGCTTCCGAAATTCGTCTGGATCATCCGCAGCGGCCCGAACTTACCCGCGTCCGCCATGCTTTTAATTCTCCGGTTAAGAGGCATATGATAGATGGTCATCGCCTCCGCGAGCGCCAGGTTCTTCCGCTTCGCGGACTCCGCCGCCATGGCGAGCTCCGCCTGATTCAACGTAATCGCCTTCTCGCTGAGAACATGCTTGCCATGGTTCAACGCTTCCATAATATATCCGATATGCGTGTTGTGCGGTGTTGAAATATAAATAATATCGACATCCTTATCGAGAAAAACATCCTCGATTCTGTCGTAGACTTTACTGATTCCGTATTTCTCCGCGAAAGCGTCCGCCTTCGACCGGGTCCTGTTCGCCACCGAATAAAGGTTCATGCCTCGCTTCTTCATCGCGAGCGCCAACTCGTTCGCGATCACGCCACAGCCTAAAGTCGCCCAGTTGTATCGTTTCATGGGACCTTTCCTCCTGCGTTAATCTTTTCCAATACTTTACCAGTATACCATAAAGAAGGGAAAGGCTGAACAGGAAATGAGAGAAAGAATCCGGTTTATGTTTTATTGTTTTTTTACAAATGGCTTGTGTTGACTCACCCTATTATATAGGGTATTCTATGTTTAGAAAGAGGCGCTGATAATATGAATAACGCGTATAAGAGCATTATGAACAGCCTCTCGGAAGCGATTCAAGACGCGAAAGGAACCGGCAAGAAATCAGACAAACGTATTGTCACCGCAATTCCGGTCAAGCGATAGCAGATTACTCGCCATGATGGAGATGGATTATACACTGACAAAAGAATTCCCATTTGTTGTGACCAAAACTATTCCCTAAAGAAGGATGGATAATACGATGAATCTTATAAAAAAACGACAAGGCTTCAGTTTAATCGAATTAATCGTCGTGATTGCCATTATGGCAGTCCTTGTAGCGATTCTCGCGCCACAATTTCTGAAATATGTCGAGCGTTCCCGTAACAGCGCGGATATTAATAACGCCAGGTCAATTCTGACCGCTCTTCAGATTTATTACGCGGATCCGGGTAACGCCTCCGCCGCTGTTACCGCGGCCGGAACCGCTCTTCAAGGTGATTCTCTGATGATCGATAAAGATTCCGCCGTCGCGGCGTCCTCTTTTACAGTCGCCGCGCTTAAAAGCGCCGGGCTAACGAATACAGGCGGTAAAGTATCGACTTATTACGAAATGACCGACATCAAATGCCGCTCCAAATCCGCCTGGTATGAGTATGACCTTAACTATCAAATCAACGCCGGGCAGCTGACTCTCAAATCAGTCGTGCTGTACGGCAAAAACGCGTCCTCGGCCAATACAATCAAGCAATGGCAGGACGCGTTCGGTGTTACGGTTACCTATAACAAGATATAATCAAAATATTCGCTGGACGCGCCCGGGCTTTAAAAAGCCATAAGGGCGCGTCCCGTTTCTTATCGTCCCGCCTTCTCCTCCGCCAGAAGCGAAGCGCCCAGCGCTCCCGCGTATCTCCCGTTCTCGGAGGTTTCCACCTTCCGGTCGATCTTGGACGCGAGAACGTTCGCGAAGCACTCGCTGCCACTTAAGCCACCGGTCAGGATGACTTTCTCTGGCAGGTCTCTTCTCTGACTCAGAAGCGCCACCTTGGAGGCGACGGAATCCACGACACCGGCGGCGATATCCTCGCGCTTCCGGCCGGCGCCGATATGACCAATCACCTCTGACTCGGCGAATACCGTGCACATGGAGCTGATCGGGGCCGGTGTTCCCTGACGGGCCAGATCAAAGAGCTCCGGAATCGTCACGCCGAGCCGGTTCGCCATGATTTCCAGAAATTTGCCGGTTCCGGCCGAGCATTTGTCGTTCATCAGAAAATCCTGAACCGCGCCGTTCTCGACCAGTATGACCTTCGTGTCCTGGCCGCCGACATCGATGACCGCGCAGTTGTCGCCGGCGAGAACCCGCGCGCCGCGCGCGTGGCAGGTGATTTCCGTGATCACGTAATCGGCGTAGCTGACCGAAATCCGGCCATAGCCGGTCGCGGCGACCTTGGTCTTCTCGGACGCGACGTCGATATCCGATTCTTTAAGTTTTCTGTCTATATCCATAGCCGTTTCCTTGCCGTTCCAGCCTGTCGGCAGAACGAAGGAAAGACTTCTATCACCTCTGATCACGACCTTGGAGGCCGTCGATCCTATATCTATTCCTACATAATTCAATACCTTTTCCCCCTAACCTGTTCATTCCGCTTAACCATAACATGATACCATATTCCGGTCAACGGCTCTTTTTTTCATAAGTTATTGATTTTTCCTATATTTTTAATAATTTTCATAAATTTTTTCTATGAATCTTACATCTTTTTGTTCACACCATTCAATATATTTGTAAATATTTTCTGATTTAGTTTAAATTTTATATTTATATTGTATCATTTTTACAAAGTGGTAAAATGAGCATGTAAAGTTTTAGCCATGTTAATCCGTTTTCAGAAAGGAGCTATGGTATGGAGCAGTATAGGATGTTTATTGATGGCGAGTTCGTTGATAATGGGTCACGTAAGATGATTCCGGTCATCAACCCTTCCACAGAGGAAGTGCTGTCAGAGATTCCGGCAGGCACGCCGGAAGACGTTGACGCCGCTGTCTGTGCCGCGGACAGGGCCCAGAAGGATTGGGCGAAGCTTCCCGCTATCGAGAGAGCCGGATATCTGCATGAGATTGCCGGCCTGATTCGCGAAAATGGCGAGCATCTGGTTCGCACGCTTGCCGCTGAGCAGGGCAAAACCTGGGAGCTCAGCAACGTCGAGATTTATTTCACGGCGGATTATTTTGATTTCATGGCTGAATTCGCGAGACGTTACGAAGGCGAAATCATGCAGAGTGATCGTCCCAACGAGCAGATTTATATTCACAAGCTTCCGATCGGCGTAGCGGCAGGTATCCTTCCATGGAACTTCCCGTTCTTCCTGATTGCCCGGAAGATGGCTCCCGCTCTTGTGACCGGCAACACGATCGTAATCAAACCTTCGACCGAGACGCCGAACAACGCTTTTGAGTTCGCGAAACTGGTAGCGAAATCCAAACTTCCGAAGGGTGTCTTCAACCTTGTTTCCGGTTCCGGCGGCGTAGTCGGCCACGCGATGGCGGCTCATCCGAAGGTAGGCATCGTGTCCCTGACCGGCAGTGTTGAGGCGGGCGTGAAGATCATGGAAGCGGCCGCTCCGAACATCACCAAGGTTTCTCTGGAGCTGGGAGGCAAGGCTCCAGCTATCGTTATGCCGGACGCGGATCTGGATCTGGCGGCGAAATCGATCTTCGCTTCCCGCGTAATCAATTCCGGACAGGTCTGCAACAACGCGGAACGTATTTATGTGCAGGAGTCCGTTTATGACGCTTTTCTCGCGAAAATCACGGAACTTATGAAGAACACGAAGATCGGTGATCCGCTGACGGAACGAGGGCTTGACATGGGGCCGCAGATTTCTCTGAAGCAGCTGCAGTCGATTCAGAGCGCTGTCGATGGCGCGATCAAGGATGGCGCGGATTGTATCCTCGGCGGTCACAGAAAACCTACGGATAAGGGCTTCTTCTTCGAGCCGACCGTACTTACCAACTGCCGTCAGGAAATGAGAATCATGCACGACGAGATCTTCGGGCCGGTTCTGCCGATTACGACCTTCAAGGATTTCGACGAGGCGCTGGAGATGGCGAACGACTGCGATTACGGTCTGACCTCCTCGATTTACACACAGAACCTGGATATCGCGATGCGCGCGTGCAAAGAAATTAAATTCGGCGAGACCTACATCAACAGAGAGAACTTCGAGTGCATGCAGGGCTTCCACGCCGGCTGGCGCAAGAGCGGCATCGGCGGAGCGGATGGCCATCACGGACTGGAAGAATATCTCCAGACGCATGTTGTTTACATTCAGTACGACACCGCTAAGAAATAATTTCAGACCAGACACAAGGGAACATAGCCGCCGGGGAGCTTTCACGCTCCCCGCCGCGGCGTAAAAGACAGACCCGGAGGCATAATATATGGAAATTATCGTTTGTATCAAACAGGTGCCGGGGACGAGCCAGGTGGAAATCGACCCTGAGACCGGCACGCTGAAACGGGATGGTGTCGACAGCAAACTGAATCCCTATGATCTGTACGCGATTGAGACAGCCGTGGAACTTGTCGAGAAATACGGCGGACATGTTCACGCCCTCAGCATGGGGCCCGGGCAGGCGAAAACCGCGCTGCTGGAGGCGATCTGCATGGGCGCTGACGACGGTACGCTTGTCAGTGACCGGAGCTTTGCCGGCGCCGACGTTCTTTCGACCTCTTACACGCTTTCCCAGGCGATCCGGAAAGTCGGATCTTTTGACCTGATTCTCTGCGGCAAGCAGACGACCGACGGTGACACCGCGCAGGTCGGCGCCGAAGTCGCGGAGTTTTTGAACGTTCCTCACGCGAACAACGTGATGGCGCTCAGTGATATTACGGAAAAGGGCCTGACAGCGAAAGTCAATCTGGACGCTTATATCGCGGATGAGTTCATTCCTTTTCCCGCCCTGATCTGTATGGACGCCGAGGTCAATACCCCCAGGCTTCCTTCCTACCTCATTCGTAAAAAGATCGGAGACGACGCGGTTCGCCTGATTACTCTGAACGATTTTGAGGACAGTGACAAGTCCCATTACGGGCTCTCGGGATCCCCCACTCACGTCGAGCGGATCTTCCCGCCGGAGAAAAATGTCAGTAAAGAAGTTATCACCGGAACCAGTGCGGAACAGGCGCTTAAAATCTTCGAGACACTTAAGAAACGTAAATTCATCTGACAGGAGCGCGGATTATGGAAATACTGAAGATCAATCAGGATAAGATAAACGAAGAGACCGCCCGCGAGCTGATCAGCCTGTGCCCCTTTGGCGCGATCTCGTATGACAACAACAAGCTTGATATCAGCGCCGCCTGCCGTATGTGCAAGATGTGCGTCCGCAAAGGCCCGGAAGGAGCCGTTACGCTTCAGGAGGTAGCGGACGCGGTTAGCGTTGACAAAAACGAGTGGCGCGGAATCGCTGTTTTTGTCGAGCACAGAAACGGCGAGATTCACAACGTCACCAAGGAACTGCTCGGAAAAGCGAAGGAGCTCGCGAAGGTCACGGGACACCCGGTTTACGCCCTCATGATCGGAAGCGAAATCGCGGAGCCCGCGAAAGAACTTCTGCGCTATGGAGCGGATAAAGTATTTATTTACGACGACCCCGCGTTCGCGGAGTATCTTCTGGAGCCCTACGCGAACGCTTTTGAGGATTTCATCCATAAAATAAAACCTTCCTCGATCATGGTTGGCGCGACCAACATCGGCCGCTCGCTGGCGCCGAGAGTCGCCGCCCGTTTCCGCACAGGTCTGACGGCCGACTGCACGAAACTCGAGATGAAGGAAAACACGGATCTTGTCCAGATCCGTCCCGCCTTCGGCGGCAATATCATGGCCCAGATCGTAACGACGAACCATCGTCCCCAGTTCTGTACTGTCCGTTACAAAATTTTTGAGCAGGCAGCCCCGGCGGACAACCCGGACGGCGAAGTCGTTCCCATGACACTCGCGCCGGAGAAGCTCGCGAGCCGGATTCAGTCCCTCGCGATCGAGGAGAAGCCTAAGGAAATTGATATTTCAGAGGCGAGCGTCATCGTGGCCGTCGGACGCGGTTTTAAAAATCCGGCCGACATCAGCATGGCGAAAGAGCTCGCCGATCTGCTCGGCGCGCAGCTGGCCTGCACCCGGCCTATGGTCGAGGGCGGCTGGTTCGGGCCCAAGAAACAAATCGGCTTAAGCGGCAGAACCGTGAACGCCAAGCTGATCATCACGCTCGGAGTCTCCGGCTCCGTCCAGTTCGCCGCCGGCATGCGCAATTCCGAGTGTATCCTGGCCGTGAACTCAGACCCCGAAGCGCCGATTTTTGACATCGCGCATTACGCGGTCGTCGGGGATCTTTACGAAATCGTCCCGGAGCTGATCCGGCACTGCCGAAAAGGAGGTTCCCTGCCAAATGAAATATAACAAAGTCACAGAAGAAGATATCCGCTTTCTCGAAAGCGTAACGGGAAATGACCGCTGCCTGTACGGCCCGCGGATCAACCAGGATTACGCGCACGATGAGCTGGGCGGCGTCGAGAAAATGCCCGATGTCCTGCTCCGCGTCAAAAGCACGGAAGAGGTCGCCGCCATCATGAAACACGCCTGGGAAAGAGACATCCCCGTCGTTGTCCGCGGCTCCGGCACGGGTCTTGTGGGCGCTGCCGTAGCCATCGAGGGCGGCATCATGATCGAGACGACACAGATGAACAAAGTCCTCGAGCTCGATCCCGATAACCTCACCATAACGGTTCAGCCGGGTCTTTTGCTCATGGTGCTCGCGGATTACGCCCAGAAGGAAGGCTACCTGTATCCGCCGGATCCCGGCGAGAAATCCGCCACGATCGGCGGTAACATCAGTACCAACGCCGGCGGTATGCGCGCCGTGAAATATGGTGTCACCAGAGATTACGTGAGAGGCCTGACCGTCGTGCTTCCAAACGGCGATATTATCCACCTGGGTGGTAAAATCGTCAAAAACAGTTCCGGCTACAGTCTGAAGGACCTGATGATCGGATCCGAGGGAACGCTGGGCGTCATCACGGAAGCGATTATGAAAATCATTCCGCTGCCCGCCTACAGTATCAGCCTTCTGGTACCTTTTCCCGACATGGTCTCCGCTCTTAAGACCGTGCCGAAAATCATACGCTCCAACGTTGTTCCGACCGCGGTCGAGTACATGTCGAGAGACACGATTCTTTTCGCCGAGGAATATCTCGGCAAGCGTTTCCCGGACTCCAAGAGCAGCGCTTATATCCTGATGACTTTTGATGGAATGAGCAAGTCGCGCGTCGAGGACGAGTACAACGCGATCGCCGAGCTCTGTCTTGAGAACGGCGCGAAGGACGTCTACCTTGTCGACACCGACGAGCGCAAGGATTCCGTATGGAAATCCAGAGGCGCTTTCCTCGAGGCTATCAAGGCTTCCTGCGAGGAAATGGATGAGTGCGACGTCGTCGTGCCCCGCGATCGAATCGCCGAGTACATCGATTTCACGCATAAACTCGCGGGCGAATACAACATGCGGATACCGAGCTTCGGCCACGCCGGCGACGGCAATCTCCATATCTACCTCTGCCGCGACAAGGACAGCCACGAGGAATGGCTCGCGAAGACAAAAGAAATCTTCAAAAAGCTGTACGACCTCGCGGAAGAAATGGGCGGCCTTGTTTCCGGCGAGCACGGAATCGGCTACGCGAAGAAAGAATACCTGTACGATCTTTGTGGCGAGGACCAGATTCAGCTGATGCGTAAGATCAAGGAATCGTTCGATCCGAAGCTGATTTTAAATCCCGGCAAAGTCTGTTTCTGATATGAAAGGCGCGATAAACCATGAAAATAACCCTTCCTTATGGCAAAACCCATCAGGAGCTTACGATTCCCGACGGAATCGACGCGGAAATCCTGCGCTCTAAAGCGGGGGAGATGAAGGCTTCCGGCGACGAGGATCAGATCGTGATCGACGCCATGCGCGCGCCGATTGGCTCTCCTTCTCTCGCGGAGCTCGCGAAAGGCCGTAAAACCGCGGTCATTATCTGCAGCGACCACACGAGGCCCGTGCCCAGCCGCCGGATCATTCCTCATATGCTGAAAGAACTGCGGGACGGCAACCCCGCGATCGACATCACCCTGCTGATCGCCACCGGCTTTCACCGTCTCTCGACAATAGAAGAGCTGGAGGCGAAATTCGGCCCGGAAATCGTCCGCTCCGAGAAAATCAAAGTCCATAACAGCCGTGACGAATCTTCCCTTGTGGAGCTCGGCGTCCTGCCCTCCGGCGCTAAACTTATCATCAACAAAACAGCCGCCGAGGCGGATTTGCTGATCTCGGAAGGCTTCATTGAGCCGCACTTTTTCGCCGGTTTCTCCGGCGGCCGTAAAAGCGTGCTGCCCGGTATCAGCGGCTACGAGACTGTTCTCGGCAATCATTGCTCCGAGTTCATCGGCAGCCCCAAGGCCAAAACAGGCATCCTCGAGGGCAACCCGATTCACCGCGACATGCTCGCCGCCGCTAAGATGGCGAACCTCCAATATATCGTCAACGTGATCATCGACCCGGATAAAAAAGTCATCGCGGCCGTAGCCGGCGACCCGTTCGCCGCGCACGCGGCGGGCTGCGATATCCTGCGGAAATTCTGCGTGGCGCGGGCCACCCGCGCGGCCGACATCTCCATTACCACGAATGGCGGCGCTCCGCTTGACCAGAACATTTACCAGACCGTAAAAGGCCTGACGGCCGGCGAGGCCGTCACCAAAGAGGGCGGCGTTATCATCGCCTGCTCCGCCTGCGCGGACGGCTCCGGCGGCGACGGCTTCTACCACTCCTTCAAGGACAGCGAAAGCCCGAAGGCTCTGCTTGCCGCGATCGAAAGCGTGCCCCGCGACAAAACAAAACCGGACCAATGGGAGAGCCAGATTCTCGCCCGGATTCTCTCCCGTTTTGAAGTCATCCTGGTCTGCGAGCCGGAAACCCGGAAAATCGCTGAGGAAATGAAAATTCAGACCGCCGGCAGCGTTCAGGAAGCGTTCGAGATGGCCTGCCGGAAAATCCCGAACCCGTCCGTCACGGTCATCCCGGACGGCGTGTCCGTGATCGCTTCGGTCGACCGCGCTTAAACTTCGCTCCTAAGCGAAAAAGCGGCGGAAACTCCCAAAAAGGGGCTTCCGCCGCTATTTTATTCCACTTACTCCGCGTTTAGAATCTTCGCGGAAAAGTCTTGGATCTTCGCCTCGTTCTCCGAAGCCTTCGGATTCTTCTGATCCACCAGTGAAGTGGTGATCCTTACCTTCGGCAGCTTCGTCCGCAGACTCGCCAGACACTTCTCGTTATTCCCGCTTCCACTTGTCGTGAAAACGGCAAAAATCTTATCCGTCACAGCGTAATCACGTAGAAATGTGTTGATCGCCGCGGCGCCCTTATCCGCCCATACCGGCGTGCCCAGAATAACTACGTCGTACTGCCTCCAGTCGATTTTCAGCGGTTTGATTGCCGGGCAGCGCCCCGCGACAGCCTGATACCCGCCGACAAAGAACTTTCTGAAATCAAGCGGGACCTTCTTAACGGTCTGAATCTCCGCGAGATCCGCGCCACATTCCTCCGCGATCTTCTTCGCGGCGGCGGCGATATTACCTTCCAGGGAATAATAAACTACGATTTTTTTCATAGGGGAAGCTCCTTTCATCGAGTTAAGAATAATATACCACAACCAGAGACCAAAAGCTTCTTAAAGGTTTATCCATTTCGCGGCGTCCACGCGGGGGTTCTTAATTTTCAGTCATACAGCGCAGAAGGGTTTGAAAAAGCTTCTTCGGATCAATCGGTTTTGCGAGATGTCCGTTCATCCCGGCGTCAAGGCACTTTTGAACATCCTCGGAAAAAGCGTCTGCCGTCATGGCGATAATGGGCACAGTCCTCGCGTCCTTTCGAACGAGCCCGCGTATCGTTTTAGCGGCCGTGACGCCATCCATCACGGGCATGCGCAGATCCATCAGAATCGCGTCGAATGCTCCCTGCGCGGAGGCGAGGAATATCTGAACGCCTTCCTGCCCGTTCACGGCGGTCTCGACAATCATGCCGCGCTTTGTCAGTAAAGTGACCGCGATTTCCCGATTCAGCTCGTTGTCCTCGCACAGAAGAATCCTTCTTCCACTCAGATCCGCGGCGGAAAGAGATGTCGTTTCTTCCGTTTTCGCGGGGCCGCGTGAAGCCTCCCGGAATTGAAGACGGACAATGAATTCCGTGCCTTTGCCGATCTCACTGTGTACTTCGATCGCGCCGCCCATCAGATCGACAAGCTGTTTGACGATCGACAGCCCAAGTCCTGTTCCCACGGATTCATAGCCCGGGCGTTTTTCCTGACTGAAAGGCTCGAAAATCCGCGGGAGAAATTCCGCGGATATGCCGATTCCGTCATCCTTTATCGAAAAACACAGCGTCGGATCCCCGGAATCTTTGGGCTCATCCCAGATCACGATCCATACGTGACCACCTGGTCGCGTATATTTTATAGCATTGGATAAAATATTCAGAAAAAGCTTCTGTAGGTACAGCTCATCCGCGAAAATAACGCGCGGTCGATAGCCTGATTTGTCGACAGAAAGCGTGATGTTTTTCTTTTCCGCCGCGAAACGGATCGTTTCTATGATCGCCGCGCCGACCTTCTCCGTGGAAACTTCTTCCGGACGCAATTCAAATTTGCCGCTGTTCGCCTTGGAAAGCGTCAGCGTATCGTCGATCAGAGAATTCAGCAGCTGACTCGAGATTCGAATCTTTGTGATGTACTCATTTTTTCGGATGGGATCATCCTCACTCTCGGCAAGGTCCGAAAAGCCGATCACGGCATTGAGCGGCGTGCGCATATCATGACTGATGTTGGCAAAAAAGCGGTTTCTCTCCTCCGCGTTTTTTTCAATCGTCTCTACCCGCAGCTTCTGCCGCTCTGTTTCCGCCCGCTCGGTCAGTAAAACCGTGCGCTCCTTCTGGCGGCGGCGGAGCAAAATCATGGTCCAAACCAAAACCAGGATCTAAACTGTACCCTATAAGGTGGACACGCCCACAAGACGTATTCTACCCAATAATTATGGTGATACCCTTTTTTCAGGACACGTTTTCCCGCGATTCATCTATTGGAAACGTGGTTGCCCTGGTTGTACCCTTTCTTAAACAAGGCCGTTCACCTAACCTAATTCATTGATATTTGTGATATATTTATTTCATGAATTGGAGGTACCCTTATGAACCGCGCGAAATTTACCCAAGAGGAAATGGAACTACTCGCTCAGAACCCATATACCGCTGACGTTTCCCCATGCTACCTTTTCTACACGCTTGAATTCAAGAAATACGCCCTTAAAGAAGCGGCCAAGGGAGTGTCCTCGGTCCAGATCTTCAAGCGGGCGGGATATGATGTCGAGCTGCTGGGAAAGCCCCGGATTTACTCCGCCTTAAAGTATTTCAAGGCTGAAATCGCCTCGCCCAGAGGGCTGCGGGAATCCAATCATTCCAGGCAGTCCAGGCTGGACTCCTTCATCCAAAAAGACCTTAAAAAGAAAAAGACGGACAAGGCGGTCAGGGAGATTCAGGACCGGATGGACAAACTTGAGCAGGAGGTTGAGTTTTTAAAAAAAATTCAATTTTTAAGGCAATCAGCGACACAGAAATCATCTTCGAGTGGATCCAAACAGCCAAGCGACGGGAGTTGAACAAGGTTACTGTCAAGGAGCTTTGCTCCCTCGCTGGCGTGTCCAGGTCTGGTTACTATAACTGGATCCGGGGGCACGCCGGGCGAGAGCTCCGCGAAAAGAGAGACAAAGAGGATTTCGCTCTTATTCTGGAAGCCTACAATTATCGCGGTTACAAAAAAGGGGCGCGTAGTATCTACATGAGGCTCCTTCGAGTCGGCCATCTGATGAATCTCAAGAAGATCCGGCGTCTCATGAAAAAATATGACTTGTATTGCCCGATCCGCAAGGCGAATACCAACCGCCGGATAGCGAAGGCGATACATACCAGCTCGGTCGCGGATAACTTGGTAAAGCGGGAATTCCGGACTCATGGCGCCAGAAAGATTCTTCTTACGGACATCACGTACGTTCCTTACCAGAGGGATTTCTGCTATCTGTCCGTTATAAAAGACGCGTACACGGAGCAGGCGCTTTCCTATGTTCTGAGCAAGTCACTTGAGGTCGATTTTGTTCTCCAGACGGTCAACCAGCTGATGGCCAATCATGGCATGACACTGGAATCGGACGTTCTGATCCACAGTGACCAGGGCTGCCATTACACCTGCGTTAAGTTCCGTCAGCTTCTTGAGAATTATGGCCTTCGTCAATCCATGTCGAGGAGAGGGAACTGCTGGGATAACGCGCCACAGGAAAGCTTCTTCGGTCACATGAAGGATGAGCTGAAACCCCAGATGAGACAATGGAAAAGTTTTAGTGATGTTAAAGCCAGCGTTGACGACTGGATAGATTATTACAACAACGAACGGGGACAATGGCAGTTGAACCGCCTGGCTCCCAATGAGTTTTACAGTTACATAACAACCGGAATAGATCCTTTATCAAAGAATAGGAATTTAGGTAAGAAGAAAATGTGTCCGTGTCCTTGACAAAGGGTACACTTTAATCAGACACAGCAGCGCGGAAAATATAAGAATCGTCCACGTGGGCGGAACACGCGCGATCATTGTCTTCAGATCATTTCTGGGAAGAGTATCCTTAGTCACAATTCCGGGAAAGCTGATTCTGGTAATGGCAACGCGCTTGTTCAAAATGGAACATAGAATCAGATTGTCGTTGCTGACGGCGCCGCACAGGTTTGAAACCGCGCCTGCCACGGGGCGAATGTCGTAAGTGCTTGAATTGGTCTGATTGATGATCCAAGTAGCGCTGGGAAGACCAATCAGCATAGCGGACACTTCACCGCGTTCAAGGGCGCCGCGGCAAGCCTCGGCGTTCTCATATTCCTTAAGCTCCGCGTTTGGAAACGTTTGGGCAATACTTCCGGAAAGAGAGCCGAGCGCGCGCAGCTTGACAGCGATGCTGTTGATCCGCGAACCAAGGCCTGATTTCGTCAGCAGGATACTGTTGACTGTCGCGATGCTGTCCGTCAAAACAAGCCCATCCTTCTGGGACGATATGATTCCACCGCTGTATACGCCCAGAATGTCCGCCTCGCCGTTTTTTACGGCCGTGATAGCTTCCTGCTGAGTATCATACGCGACATATCTGAACTGGAAACCGGTATTTTCCGCGACCAACGCGTAATAATCCGGGAAGATACCTCCGTCGCTACCGTCTTTGTTTTCAATGTAATAAGGCGCGTCACCCCTTATCACGGCAACGGTCAGTCGCGGATGAGCGGCTATATACTCTTTTTCGGCCGCTGAAAACGGCAGATCGTTCACGTTGAATTTTTCTTCGTACTTTTTTTGTATATCTGTCAGGAAGCTCGAATTTCCCGCAAGAAGCCGCGCCAGCGCGTCATCCACCTTGTTTTTCAGCTCCGTGTTATCCGCGCGGAACGCGTAATAGAAGGTTTCCGGGAGAAGCTTCATGACAGTGCGCAGCCCTGCTGAATCATCGGCGCTGTAAATGGCTGTGTACACCTCCGCGTCAATCTGCTTGTCCTGCAGGGCGGCGGTCATCTGCTCAATATCCTGATATTCCGTTATCACGGGCGTGACGTCATGCTCGACGCACCATTCGCGGAAAGCGGTGTTGTAGGCATAGGACGCGATAACTCCGACCTTCATCCGCGATATCTGCTCGATATTCCCATAGTCCCATCGGTCGTCGTCGGCGCGTATCGCCAAGGTACTGGTCGCGCTGCCGATTGCTTCCTCAGTGAAGAGGTATTCGCGCGCTCTTTCCGGCGTTTTTACAACATCCGCTACAATATCGTATCTGCCGTCGTCAAGGCCGCCGAGGTAATCCGGATCGGTGGTTGAATCGATAAACCGCAGATCAAATCCCGCTTTTTGCGCGATACTGATCATGCACTCGACATCCAGTCCGCTCCATCCCCCGGAAGCGTCCTGATTCGCGTAGGTCGTATGGTTCAGAACGGCGACTTTGACTATTTGTCGTCCGCCCTCTTCCGCGAAGGATGGAAAATCCGCCTGTGCCATCAGGCATATTGCCGCCAAGAAACAGGCGATCATTCTTAAAGCAGGTATCCCTCTTTTCATAGTGTCATCCTCTTTTACAGCCTGCTCACGTTCCGCTCACAGTGCCTGACCGCTTTGCTTTTTCCGCTGGTTTTTGCCAAATATAGCGCCTTGTCCGCGTTGTGAATCAATTCTTCCGGATTAGCCGCGTCCTCCGGATAATCCGCGCTGCCCAAGCTGACGTGGATCTGAATTCGTCTGTTCGCCGTGACAATTTCCGGGAGGAATAGCTTTTGAAGCGTAGTCCCGGCATTGCCGGAAACGGACTCGTTTTCGGAGAATTCCATTACCGTAAATTCGTCTCCACCATAGCGGTATGGCACAAAAACTCTGGTTTTCAAGGCGTCCAGGCGGCGTCCCGTTTCACGCAGGACAGCGTCTCCCGCCGGATGCCCGAAGGTGTCATTAACGTTCTTGAAATCATCAATGTCGATAATATAAAGCGTGAACGGCCGCTTCGCTTGAATAGCGCGCGACAGTTCCCGTTCAAACAATCTCCGGTTTCCGATCTGTGTAAGCGCGTCTATCTCCGCTTCTGTTTTCAGAAGATCGCTGGTTCGCTGAAGCTCACTTTCTCTTTTCAGGATGCGGCCGCGCTCCTTCTTGAAACGCGCCAGCAGCAAGCAAAGGAGAAGAATGCCACAGCAAAGCGCGATGATAATAAGGAGGGTTCTGGTCCGGCTGTTGAGGTCGTTGTAGAAAACCACATCCTTCGGCAGACTGAACCGGCTCATCCCGTACTCGCGCAGCACAGCAAGATCAATCGAGGTCACAGTCGGGATATCGTCGGAGGACCGCTGAATTGCGGAGGGAACCGAGCCGTTCAGAAAATCAACGGCCAGCGCGCCCGCCCGCCGGCCGGTTTCGGCCGCGTCTGCCTCAACCCCACCGAGACTGCCGTTACCAAGCCAGTTCAGCGTATAGACCGGAGTCCTTGCGTGGGACGTAACGAAGTCGATGGACTTCTGCTCGGTGTAAGGCGTTCCATCAGCGTCACACGTGAAGCTCAGGAAAAGAAGGATGGTGTGTCCGTCCAACGTCTCCAGCTTTTCGGCGATTTCCGAAGCGGACAATTCGCAGGTATCGAGAATCTCAACATCCATGGGCGCGTACCGGCTTCGAATGGCCTTCAGACGCGCGTTCATGGCATGGCCTACCGCGCTCTGATCGGATATGGCCAAGATCCGGGTCGCGTTTGGATTCATTTTCACGGCAAGGTTAAGATTGTCCATGATCGTATTGCGTCCCAGAACGCCTGTCATGCCGAGAGAATCCGCGAGCTCGGCCAGAGTCCGGCTCCATACCGACTCATAGATCACCGGAATGCCGTGAAAAAAATCGTTTTGATAGCGAATGACCAGCTGAAGCGCGTTGTCATCACCGACAATGACCGCCCCAAGGCCATCCAGGCGCGAATATTTATAGACGATGTACTGATAAAATCTTGCCACATAGTCATCGTCGCTAAGCGATTCGGAATCCATGAATTCAAAATGAAGATAGACGTCGTTTCCCAGCGCGTCTTGTATGCCTTCGATCTGTTTGCGGACGGTGGCGTCGTTGAGGGAATACGAGCTGATAAAAAGGACTCTTTTTACTGCTTCCGGAGAGACTGCCACCGGTTTCCGAGTCGTTCCGCGGATCGCGCCGTTCGCGATATCCGTATACCAGTCGGCGGCCTTCCGCGGATCGGTCCCGCTGAAGACTTGCTGCAGCATGTTCCACCACACCGTTCGCTGCGCCGCCCAGCCAGGAGTCACATTGTCATAATTACTGACGTAACGCAGCATGTCGTGGTACACCGCCATCTGCCGCTCTTCTTGGGTCCCGTCATAAACATCCGAGAAGGAGGCGCGGACCGGAAACGCCTTCGAGGCCCGCGCGCTTTCGCGCCCCTGCTGTTCATCGTCACACAGGAACTGAATCCACTTCTTTGCCGCTTCAACACGAGCGCTGTCGCCGCTTTTGAAAATGCCGAAGCCCCAGATTCCGCTCCAGAGAGCAGGGTTTTCCTGATCGGTCGGGAAGGTCATCGCGAAAGGGGTAAAATCCACGTCGCTCGCGTAGCTGCTCGCGTTGGACGGATTCCAGGCAAAGGTCATCGCCGTGTCGCCGCTGGTAAAAAGATTCAGCTCACCCGCGGCCTGCATACCGGTATCATAGCTAAGCAATCCCTGTTCTGTTGCCGTCCGCAACGCTGTAAGCGCCTCCACTCCGGCCGCGCTGTTAATCGTATATTCCGTATGAGATTCATTGGTGAATCGCGCGCCGTAAAGGTTCGTGACCAAGGCGCGCGTGCCCTGGTCACCGCCCTGGCCGCCGCAGTAAATAACGCCCGGCGTCTGACATAGTCCGGAATCCGCCAGCGCCTGGCATGCCTGGAAGAAGTTCCGCGTTGTCCATGTCCGGTGGTTTAAGTCCAGATACCGCAGCGCGCCGGCCTTTTCAAACATCTCGTAATTGATAGCCATGCAATGCGCCGTCATGCACAGCGGATATTCATAGTAGCTGCCGTCCGCGCCGCGGCAGGCCTCCTCGATGTAGCTCCCGCTCGCGTCGATGTCGCCGCGCGCCGAAGCAGTCCACAGGTCCGAAAGATCCTCCATGACCCCTTTCGCGCCCCAGTTCGCGACAAGCCGCTCCGGTCCCTCCATCACCACGTCAGGCGCGGTTCCGGCGGAAAGCGCGGCGCTGACCTGATCGTCGCCGTCCTGATAGTCCAGGTAATCCACGCTTACAGAAATTTCCGGGTTTTGCTTTTCAAACGCCTGTATAAAACCATTGACTGTATCCGGGTCGCTGAAATCGCCGATCGGATAGACCCACATCGAGATAGAGGTCCTGTCAACCGCGTGGACAGGAAGCGCGAAAAGCAGAGTTATCAAAAGTGGCGTCAGAATTCGCGCGAGCTTCTTGACCTTGGGTGAAAGTGTTTTTAGAATCATTTCTACTTCCTCCATACACAGATCTTGCGCAGACACAAGCAGGTTCTGCCTCAAAGAAGACCAGCAGCCTGCTTTCAGTCATTTTCTATTGGGAGATTCAGCAGCGCTTCCATTTGCCGAATATATTTTTTAACGGCTGCCTCAGGGGTAAATAGTTTATGCAGTGTCGTGTTTGTCAAAGCGTATGCCACCTGTTCATGGATACCAATCATGGCCAGCATAATTGTATTCACATCGACAAATTCATTTTCCATAGACTGGCTTATGGAACCATCCGCGATTCCTGTGTCAAAAGCGCTTTGCAACCGATCCATCAGATATAACAAATTCCCGGTCAGCTGTGCCGGGTTCTCTCCATCTTCTGTCCGGCTGAGAATATGCTGCATCTGAACAACGCAAAATACTGTATCAGCGTGTTCGATTGCCGCGTTGAGAGCTGTTGAAATGATAGATAAAACCCGCTCAGCGCCAGTTTTGCTTTGATATCCCTTTGATCCAAAAAGCTCTTGCATTTCTTCAAGTTCAAAAGCGTAGTTTCTCTTTAATAACGAAACATACAGATCGTTTCTGGTATGAAAGTAGTTTTGTATGGACCGTAGTGTCAGGCCGGACGCGCGCGCGATCATTTCCATGGATGTGTTTTCAATACCATTTTCAGAAAATAATTTCATAGCCTGCTGAAGGACATTCTGAATATTCATTTGACGAACAATTTCATTAGCCATAATGAGCCTCTATTCATGCGTATTTCGTAAAATATGAAATATTGAGCAAAAGTTAACTTGTTCGAATTCGTTCTTTGCTATATTTTTTTTAGTGTATCATTTATATATATAAAACGCAAGACGCTGCTGTGAGTGGCCAAGAAAATAAGCAAAAACAGAGCCGATAACCCCGAGATGTCCTCGCGGGTTATGGCTCCGTGTCTTAGCGTCCGGCACTTTGAGCATGGGTCAGCGTTCATTTTGTTTCCTTAGCTTCGCTTTGCTCACAAGTGTCGCAAGAGTACAACCGGAGAAAAACAGAAGCGAAATCCATATAATCATATTACCGGTGTCGCCTGTCTGTGGCGAAGCTCCAGTTGCCGCGATAACCGCGGTTTCTTTTTGCCCGCGAACAGAACTGACGCGTTCGCGCCAGTGATTTGTGTTTTCGGATTCTACAGTAAATGTACCGGTTGAAACATTCTTTCCGTTATAATCCGCGATCTTAACCGTATAGGTTTTTCCTTCTTCTAAATCGAAAACAGCGTCAAGCGTTTTACTAAAGGAATTTTGAACCACATCTACTGTTGAAAAAAATATTGGTTGGTTATTATAATCAAACACAATTACTTGTACTTGATCGCTGGTGGTACATCTGCCCGATACCGTTATTTTTGAGTCGGCAAATGTCACTTCATTCAGGTCGGCAGCCAAAGCCGGAACAGTAAACAGCGTTACCATCACGAATGTCAGAATGACCATAACGATTTTTTTCACATTAATCATTTATCGCGCCTCCAAACTGGATGGTAATACCGCTTCCTATTCCAAACTCCACAGATGGCAGTGTTTCATTGTTAAAGTCTATTGGACCATTTGTAAGAAATACGCTCGCGCTGTTTACGCCTTCAATGGTATCGTTCAAATCTTTTCCGTAAAGTTTAATTGGATTTTCACCATGCAGCTCTATGCTCCCAGAGTCATTATCATAAAGACTGTTCACAATCTCCTCGTCATCAATCTTCACCTGCTTATATCCGGCAACCACACCATCTTTATATAAAATCACCTGAAGATACGCGTCGAATATGTCATCGCTATGCGTCTGATTATTATACAAATAGGCTTTGTTCATTACATATCCTGCTTCCAGCGTAGCGTTTCCGTCAGCGGTATTGAAGCCCAAATCAATGGCCGTTCTTCTCACGCTCAGTTCTTTCACAACCGAATTACCTTCCTGTAAGCCGATTGTCAACTGAAGCGTTGTGGTTGTTTCTGTACTCAGCGGCGGCAGCGTAACGGTTGCCGTTCCGTTTTCGTTAATCACGGAAGTAACTCCTCCCTCAACATTGGTAATTCCGGCAACGCCAGGGCCTTCTGCTATTATTGTAGTTTCAGTGTTGCCAAAGAAAATGGAAACCGCGCCGCTTCGCGCGTTTGTCAGTATCACATTATCAATTGTTGCCGAGCCTAAGCTGTATGACATGCCCAATCGCGCTTCTGCCTTCACAAAGATCAGATTTGATGTAATAACATTTACCAGTTGATTAATATCTGTGTCTGGCGCGACCAAGTGTATTCCTGTCCTGCCGTAGTTTCGAAAATCAGAGGTAAAGACTGCCGTTTCATCGCCATCAGATCCTTCAACACCTACAGAACGATTGATGAAATCACGATTTGTGATTCCTTCAATATCCAATCTTAATTCCGCGTAACTGCCCGCGTCACATCGCGCGCCATCATGATATGGCTGTAATTCACCCTCAACCGCGCATGTTCTGGCATAGAATTCTACGTTGCCTGATGTCCAACCATCTGGGATTAAAATGTTGCTGGCTGAATCTGAAATAACGTCGTCTTCGAGGCCTTCAAATTTCGCGATTATGTCATACTGAGCAAAAGGAGGAGGTGTTGAAGGTTCATTTGGTTCCGGCTCGGGATTTTCACCTGGTTTTTGAAATGAGATTCCGTCAATAATTATTACATCGCCGAGGCTTCTGAGTACATCAATTCCCCAGCGCTTACTTCCATCGCTTTCCGCTCCCGGCAAAATCTGCCGCGTGCCGTTGACTGTAGCGCTGCCGCCAACCTCATAACCTTCCGCGGGGATAAGCTCCAACAATACCTGTTCAAAATCCTCCCCTTCCAAATAATCATTTAGTTGAATCTGATTTGACGCTGTCTTATAGGTTCCATTCTGGCTCACTTTTACTCTTCCAATTGTTTCCCCGGTACTGTCAGTAAAGATGAACCCCTCGCCATTCATGGAACTCGCGTTTCTCACCTCCAGCATTGGCCCACCTGCAGCAAGGACAGTTGCTGGTACGCTAGCCGCTGCCACGCAGAACGCTAATACAATTGATAAAAAATTCTTTGTAAACGCTTGCTTCATAAGAATTTACTCCTTTTCGTAAGTGGCAATAGATTGTTATGGCCAGGTTTGGTTCGTTGTCATCTTATTCGCTTGATTTTATTATACAGAACACTCATAATAATCACAGGAAGATTTCCGAAATGGCCGTGTCCCTTTGGAAATTTCATATTATCGTCAATGTTTGATGGTATTATTTAAACACTGAATAAGTTGAAAGAGGCACAGTTATGGAATTTAAGGATATATTGAATGAATATATTCAAATGGTGGATTGCTCCGCGAAAGAACTTGCTGAGCAATCCGGCTTGTCAGCCGCGACGATCAGCCGTTTCCGTTCCGGCGAACGAAAGCCCGACGGCGATGGAGAGCAACTTAAGCGTTTAGCGGAAGGTATTGAAAAGATCGCGAATAAAAAGGACTTGTCCGATATAACAAAAGAAGTGATTATATCTGCCTTTGAGAAAGTCTGTTCTCCCTTTGATTCAGAAAAATCGCGCAATAATTTCAATACGCTCATTTCCGTCTTTTCGATTAGTATTTCTGAATTATCCCGAGCGTTAAACTATGATTCCTCTTATCTTTCCCGTATTCGCAACGGACAGAGACGGCCTGCTAATCCGCGGGAGTTTTCAGAAGAAATCGCGAGATTTATTGTTCGGCATTACGATACAGTAAATGATTTAGCTGTTGCTGAAAAGCTGATCGGTTGTGAAAAAAGTGATATTGACAACGAAAGTAAATATTTCAACAAACTTTTGGATTGGCTCACGAACGATAAAGGAGAGCGCGGGGACTATATGTCTGACTTTCTTTCAAAGCTTAACGAGTTTGATTTGAATGAATATATTAAGGCACTCCATTTTAATGAGTTAAAGGTTCCGTCCGTTCCGTTTCAGCTGCCAACCTCCAGAAGCTATTTTGGGCTTTCTGAAATGATGAACAGCGAATTGGATTTTTTGAAAGCTACCGTTCTGTCCAAATCGACCGAACCCGTGATTATGTACAGTGATATGCCGATGGAGGAAATGGCAAAAGACCCGGAGTTTCCGAAAAAATGGATGTTCGGAATGGCGATGATGCTAAAAAAAGGGTTGCGCCTTAATCAGATACATAGTATTGACCGTTCCTATGAAGATATGATGTTGGGACTGGAAAGTTGGATTCCACTGTATATGACTGGGCAGATTTCGCCATATTATCTCACCAGCTCTCAGGGCGGCGTATTCTCCCATTTTATAAAGGTTTCAGGCACAGCCGCGCTTATAGGTGAAGCCATAACAGGATTTCACAGCGACGGTAAGTATTATCTGACCAAAAACAAGGATGAAGTAGCCTATTATAAAAAGCGCGCCGGGCAACTACTGTCCAAGGCGAGGCCACTGATGGAAATCTATCGCAGGGACTCTGAAAATACTTATAATGCCTTTATGCGCTCGGATATGAATATATCGGGAAATCGCAGATCGATTTTATCTTCATTACCTCTACACACAATCAGTGACACATTGTTGAATCAGATATTGCGGAACAACCATGTTTCAGATGACGACGCGAAGCAGATATACGCTTGTGTCAGTCAGCAGCGCGAGATGGTAAAAAACATAATGACTCATAGTATCATTACAGAGGAGTTGCCTGAAATTACCAGAGAGGACTTTGAGCGGCATCCCATGTCATTGTCACTGTTCGGTTTGTTCTATGAAACGGATATTCTGTATTCCTATGAAGAATATCTGGAACATTTGGTTTTAACGCGACAATTTGAAAAAGAACATCCAAATTACAATATTAAAATGGTTGATTTTTACGCGTTCAGAAATATACAGATTCTTATTCACGAGGGTAAGTGGGTTGTTGTGTCCAAAAACAAGGCTCCCGCGATTCATTTTGTTATTCGCCATCCAAAGATGAGAAACGCGTTTGAAAATTTTATCGTCCCAGTAGCGGAGGAATAGATACGGTGGTCCGCCGTTCTTAAAAGTTCAAGTCATCATGATTTTCACTTTTTTGATAGCTCCATGACAAGTTTTGCCGGGTCAATCGGCTTTGTAAGATAACCCGTCATTCCTGCCTCCGACGCCATTTTTTTGTTTTCTTCAAAGGCGTCCGCGGATAAGGCTATGATCGGTATATCCGGCGCGTCGGAACGCTTCAGTTTCCGGATTGCCTTCGCCGCGGCATATCCGTCCAATACTGGCATGCGCAGGTCCATTAAAATACTGAAGAAGAAGCCTTCCGGCGACGCGGCAAACAGGTCGACGCCTGCCTGTCCGTTTTCTGCCCGCGTCACTTCCACGCCTTGCTCCTTGAGAAGCAGGGCAGCGATTTCCGCGTTCAGATCATTGTCCTCGCAGAGAAGAATGTTTTTCCCCTTCAGGGCAACGACCTGAACGCTTGAAGCAGAATCGTCACCATCCTCCTCAATCCTGGAAACCGGCAGGTCAACAATAAATTTTGTCCCTTTGTTTACCCGGCTTTCTACTGTGATCGTCCCGTTCATCAGGTCGACAATTCGCTTTACGATCGTAAGACCCAGGCCGGTCCCCGCTACATTTCCCGCTTCCGCGCGATGTTCCTGTGAAAACGGCTCATATAGTTTTGTCAGAAATTCCTCGCTCATGCCGATGCCGTTGTCTTCCACAACAAGCCTGCGGGTCATGCCGTTTCGCGGCGGCTCGATGACCTCGATCAACATAGATACCGTGCCGCCCCGCGGCGTATATTTGATCGCGTTGGAAAGCAGGTTCAGCATGACCTTTTGGAGCTTCAGCCGATCGCAGTAGATGACTTCACGCGGATAACGGGAAGAATCCGCGATGAGATGAATGTGCTTCAATTCCGCGGCAGGCGTAACCGCCATCGCCACCGTCCTTGCCAGTTCGCCGCCCTTGATCGGCTCCAGGTTCAGCGTCATCTTTCCGCTTTCAATACGGGAAAGCTCCAAAGTGTCCTCTACCAGATCGGACAGCAGATTGCCCGATACCTGAATTTTTTTCAGATAATCCAGCCGCTTTTCTTCGCTGTCCTCCCGGATCGCCAGATCGGTGAAACCAACGATGCCGTTGAGCGGCGTGCGCAGATCGTGGCTCATGCTCGAGAGGAAGGTGGACTTGGCTTCGTTGGCCGCGTCCGCCTCGTGCTTTGCCTTTTGGATTGCGATATTTGCCCGGCGCTGACGCCTTCCGTTGAACAGCAGAATGACAAAGATCGCCGCGATGGTCAGCACAATGGCAAGCGCGGCGGCTGCCTGGAGAGGATGGAGATGAAAATAATCCCGGAAGCTTATATCTTCCTGCGTGTTAAGGGTGCTCTTTAACAACACATCCTGCGAATAGGTCATTTTCACGCTTTCCGCGCTCTTGCTCAGAACGGAAAGCAAAAGATAATTTTGTACCGCGGGCACTCCAACCGAAAGATCCACCTGCGCGTCCGGCATCAGCGACATTTGCAAATCGCTGTGAATATTGTTTTGTATGTACTGCTGCGCAAAAGCAGTGTATACGGCAGCGCGTTCATAGTCTCCCAAAACGACTCCGTTGACCGCGTCGGCCTCCGTGTCCACGGAGGCAAAGTTCCAATCGCCATAATGACTTGAGCCGGATAGTTTTCCCAGCACCGGCCCGTCTGGCACCGCGATTCTGCTGTCATCTGATGAAGCGGCCCCAATTCTGGACACTTGTGAGATCGTCAGGCTGAGATAAGGCACGGTGAGCTTATAGCCATTGTTCTCCGCGAGAGAATAACACCAGCCCGTATCCATGACAAAATCTACCTGGCCGGAGTCCACGAGCGCCTGATAGGCGGCCTTGTCCTTCGTTTCAACTACCTCATAAGCAATTCCCGCGCGCCGCGCTATTTCCGCGAAGATCTCCGGGATGATCCCGCGGGCTTTTCCGTCCTCAAACCAGGAAAATGGCGCGTTGTCCGGCTGCGTGGCGGCCTTAAAAACTCGTCCGGCCTGTGCCGCGATATAGGAGCGTTCATCCGTGGAAAGCAGAAGGTTGCTTCCGTTGTCCGGCGCGTAATATTTGCTGTAAAGATCGGTCTGCCAGTTCGGCGAGTACAGGGTCAGCTGCCTGAGCGCGCTGTTGACCGCGTCGATCAGGGCGGTATCGTCCTTTCGCGTCATCATATAAAAAGGGGATGGATCAAACTGCTCGATGATCCACTCGTTGTGCAGCGGGCGGAGGCTGCTGGTTACACAGGCGTCGATATCGGCGCCCTCCTGAAGGGCCGCCTCAAGATCCGTTAGACTGTCGTAGGGAACCTCCGAGTATGAGAACCCCATCTTCCGCGCGAAATCCGCGTACTTCCGCGCGTGAGAATTATCGCGAATCACGCCGACGCGAATGCCGCCATACGTGGAATAGTCCCCCGCTACAACACGCGTGTTTCCCGACTTTACCGTCATCATTGTAGAGCTTGTGCTGATCGGCGTTTCCGAAAACGCGAATTTTTCCTCGCGTTCCGGCGTCTTCTGCACAGAGGTCAGCATGTCCAGACGGCCATCCAGGAGCATTTGCTCCATCTCGTCCCATGTCGCCACATTGTCCACATAGGTATAGGAAAGATTCGCGTGCTGCGCGATTAGCTGCAGCAGCTCATATCCATAGCCGCTTCTTTCCCCGGAGGCGTCAACCGCGTAGTAGCCCTCGAACGGGAAAAAGCCGACCCGCGCGGATCTGTTTTCTGTCATATCCGTGGCGAAAGCAGGGATACAAAATAAAGGCATTGACGCCAAAATAAAGGCCACCGCGCAGCAAAAGGCGATTGCCCGTATAATTACATTTTTTCTCGTTGGAATACACTCCATCACATAGTCCACGCTCCTTCGGACGATAAATCTCGACTTATCACTGATCTGTTTGAGCCACCTTATGAACTTCAGGGCAAACAACTCGCAAATTATCGTCCAGTTGCTCCATGAGTCTTAAGAACTCAGCTTTATCCGTCTCCGGCGCGTCGGCTATGTGCCGGGCGATGCTCTCATCAGCCTTACTTCTCATTTCCTGATACAGCGCTATGCCTTTTTCTGTCAGATAAAGTCCCACGGAACCGTTCCGCCCGGAGTAACGCTTTCGCCGCACAAGACCATTAGACACCAGCTTTTTAATGATACGGCTGAGATATCCTTTGTTTATATCAACAAATTTTGTGATTTGGACAGCACTGACACCCGGGTGACGACCGATCGCTCCCAGAGTATACGACTCTGTAAATGAGTATTCACCGTACTGAAATTCCTTGCTGTAAATCGCGACCACATGGTAAAAGGTCCGTATCACATTTTTTACCGATTCATAGTCCATTTTGTTACCTCAATAATCCAACTGAATGTGTTCATATACATATTAACTCGTCAAGTTGACAAAGGCAACATGATTGTAAATAATCAACGCGGCTCCTTCACGCTCCGCGTCCGCTTTGCCTTCTTTCCGGCCCGCGCCAGACCCCAGCAAAAAGAAAAAAACCCCGAAAGCCGCGTGGCTTCGGGGTTTTTGATATTCTGATCTTATACTATCTCTTTGAGAACTGCGGCGCTCTACGAGCTGCTTTGAGTCCATATTTCTTACGCTCTTTCATTCTCGGATCTCTTGTCAGGAAGCCTGCCTTCTTAAGGATCGGTCTGAACTCGTCAGAATCGACCTGCAGAAGAGCTCTGGAGATTCCGTGACGGATAGCGCCAGCCTGTCCTGTGTAGCCGCCTCCGCGCACATTTACAAGTACGTCATATTTGTCGCCTGTAGCTGTCGCCTCAAGCGGCTGACGAACGATCGTCTTCAATGTATCCAATCCAAAGTACTCGTCAAGTGATCTCTTGTTGATCGTGATCGTACCGTTACCGGGTACCAGATATACTCTGGCGATAGATTTCTTCCTTCTGCCTGTACCGTAATACTTCGCTGTATTAGCCAATTGATTCTCCTCCTTTCAGACCTTTAAAATGTCAGTGTCTCGGGCTTCTGAGCGGCGTGCTTGTGCTCAGGTCCGGCATAAACATGAAGCTTCGTGATCATGCTTCTTCCTAAAGGTCCCTTGGGAAGCATTCCCTTGACTGCCAGTTCAATAACGGCTTCCGGCTTCTTCGCCATCAACTCCGCGAGAGTCGTCTCGCGCATGCCGCCTACATATTCGGAATGGTTGTAATAGATCTTCTGATCTTTCTTACGACCTGTAACTTTAATCTTGTCGGCGTTAATAACGATTACGTTATCGCCTGTATCGATATGCGGTGTGAAGATCGGCTTATTCTTGCCTCTTAAAATCTTCGCCACTTCAGAAGCGAGACGTCCGAGAACCATGCCGTCAGCGTCCACTACATACCATTTTCTATCAACTTTATCTGGACTTGCCATATAAGTGTACATTGTGGTATTCCTCCTTGAACCATAACTACTTGTCTGCCGCGATGATTTATGGAAACCGCTTACTCCGGGGCTTGGTGTAACCGGATTTCATCTATTGTCGCACCTAGATAGTATAGGCCATAAACAGACTTCCTGTCAATAGTTTTTTTAACAAATCACGCCGTACGCCTCGCGGTAAATCACATCCCGGTAGCGGCGGAAAGTTCCGATGTCAATTGCCGACGGACAGGTCATGAACACGAGCGGAACCGGCGATTTGTCCGCGGAATAGGCAGGCTGAATGTAGTCCCAGTGATTCAGGATGAAACCGCTTCTTTCGTAAAAAGCCACGCGCCTCGCGGCGATTTTACCGGTCCCGGGCGGCTCCGCCTCAAGAGCCAGCGGCTGATTCAAACGCTCGATCAGCGCGGCCAGAATCGTCTGTCCCAGACCCTGTCCCCGAAGCCTGGGGCTGACCGCGAAATGCTCCAGATAGCAGAACTCCTCGAATTCCCAGTAGGACACGAACGCGGAAAGCCAGTCATTATACTCGACACCGGGCTTTTCCGGCACAAGCGTGTGGAACGCGCTTCTCTCGAAGAGCCTTCTCTGCTCCGCGTCCTCACGCCTCTCATCTGGCGGAAAACTGTCTTTCAGAAGACGCGTGTATGCCTGAATCTCATTTTTCTTTAATTCCCTAAGTTCCATCCGCGCGCCCTTCTCTACTTGTGATAAGGCTCATTCCGGATAATCCGGAAATCCCGGTAAATTTGCTCAAGCAGAATCACCCTCGCGAGCTGATGCGGAAACGTCAGCTTCGAGAAACTGAGCTTCTCGTCGGCCCGGGCCAGAACCTCCGGCGACAGGCCGAGTGACCCGCCGATCACGAAGACAAAATGACTCGCGCCTTTTATCATCAGCTTGTCCAGCCAATCCGCCATCTTCTCCGAGGACATCTCCCGCCCGTCGATCGCCAGCGCGATCACGTACGCGTCCGCCGGAATTTTGCGCAGAAGGCGCTCGCCCTCTTTCGCGCGGATCTGATCCTCTTCCGCCGCGCTCGCCCCGTCCGGTGTTTTCTCGTCCTCGACCTCCTCGATTTCGAGCCGGCAGTAACGGCTGAGACGCTTGCTGTATTCCGCGGCCGCGTCACGGAGATATTTCTCTTTAATTTTACCGGCGGCTACAATCGTGATTCGCGGCATGCTGGAACCATTCCTTTCTTATTCGTATGTCATGATCCCGCCGAAGCCGCTGAGCCCGAAGCTTTCGGAAACAGACTCAATACCCTCCGCGATTTCCTCTCTCGTATAGGAATGTTCCTCGAGGAAATCTCCCGTGAACTCATTCAGATAAGAATAAAAAGCCAGCGCCATCTGCAGATGCTCCTGGTTGCCTGTGTCGAGACTCTCGAGCAAAAGATTCTCCGCCTCGTTGATCTCGCCCGCGTCCGCCATGCGCAGAAGCTTCTCGTAAATTCCGGCGGCGGAATCCTCCGACTTATTGTCCGCCGGCAGCGTGACCACCGGCGTTTCCTTGCCTGTCGCGACCTTCGCGATCGCCCTTACCATGTCTTTTATCTGTCTCATAATATAATCCTGTTCATATGCCATAACAACGTGTCACCTCTTCCAGTGCTGCTTGACCTCGCCGTAGCGGAAGCAGTCCACGGTATGATCGTTCACCAGCCCGATCGCCTGCGCGTAGGAATAACAAATCGTGGTCCCGACAAAACGAAAGCCCCGTTTCTTCAGGTCCGCGCTGATCTCATCCGAAAGCGCGGTCGAGGCCGGAACCTCCTCGTCGCTTTTCCGATGCCCGTCAATACTGAGACCGTTCGTGAAGCCCCAGATATAATCGCCGAAACTGCCGAACTCCTTCTGGACGGCGAGAAAAGCTTTGGCGTTGCCGATCAGCGCCTCCAGCTTGCGGCGGTTGCGGATGATGCCCGGATTCTTCATGAGCCGCTCGATATCCGCCTCGCCGTACTCCGCGATCCGGACCGGGTCAAAGCCCGAAAAAGCCCGGCGCATGTTCTCTCTTTTGTCGAGGATCGTCCGCCAGCTTAAGCCCGCCTGCTGCCCTTCCAGAATCAACAGCTCAAAAAGCTTCCTGTCGTCGCGCGTCGGCACGCACCACTCTCTGTCGTGGTACGCGATCTCCGAGGCCGATTTCGCCCAGGCGCAGCGGTCCTCGAGATACTCGACCGACATCAGCGTAAGCCCGCTTGCCGGTGCCGTCGGCCTGGCGTAACCGCGTTGTTCCTTCGCCAGAATTTCCGCCACCTCGGACGGCGGGTAATAGCCGACTCCGACCCTCATGAGGACACCGGCGATCATACGCACCATATTATAGAGGAAACCATCCCCGCTGATCCGGATCGTGATTTCCTTCCCGCTCCGGGTCAGATCGATCGACTCGATCGTCCGGATCGTGGACTTCGCCTGCGACCGGGCGGAGCAAAAGCTCGCGAAATCGTGCCGGCCGAGCAGGTACTTCGCGCCCTCTCTCATGAGCGTCTCGTCCAGCGGGACGTAGAAATAGCTCGTGTATCTCGAGCGGATCGGATTCCGGAAACGATCGTTATAAATCACGTATTCGTATGTTTTGCGCGTACGGCGGTAGCGCGGGTGAAAATCCGCCGCGACCTCTTCCGACTTCACGATCTCAATATCATCGGGAAGCTTCCGGTTCAGCGCGAAGGCCACCTTCTCCGCCGGAATCTGTCCCTCCAGATCGAAGACCGCGACGTTTCCCAACGCGTGAACGCCCGCGTCCGTGCGGCTCGCCCCCATCACGGGCGAGCGCTGCCCGAATACATTGAATATCGCCTCATTCAGAACGCCCTCGACGGTCCGGCCCTTCGGCTGGATCTGCCACCCACAGAAGTCTGTGCCATCATAGGCGATCGTAAGTTTCATTCTTCTCATAGCTCAACCCTTAAAAAATCCAGACCTTGAACGGAATGATCCGGCCGATCACAATAATCGCCGCCATATAGCACACCGTCACGGCATAAGCCTGGTAATCCATCGTCTGATATTTTAGCGGTTTCATCCTCGTCCGCCCGTCGCCGCCGTGATAGCAGCGCGCCTCCATCGCCATCGCCAGATCGTTCGCCCGGCGGAAAGCCGAAACAAAAAGTGGCACCAGCACCGGAATCATGGCTTTCGCCTTCTGAAGAACGTTCCCGCTCTCCAGATCCGCGCCTCTGGCCATCTGCGCCTTCATGATCTTATCCGTCTCTTCCATAAGAATCGGGATGAACCGAAGCGCGATCGACATCATCATCGCGATCTCATGCACCGGCACCCGTAAATGAGAAAGCGGCTTTAAGAGCGATTCCAATCCGTCCGTCAGCTGGTTCGGCGTCGTCGTCAGAGTCATGATGGACGCGCCGATGATCAGATAAATCAGACGGATTGCCATGAACACGGCAGTCCGAAGCCCTTCCTCCGTGATCGTCAGCTTCCAGAAATGGATCAGCGGCGTTCCCTGCGTCAGGAAAAGATTGAACACGACTGTGATCAGAAGCAGCACGATGATCGTTTTGAGCCCCTTGACCATGAACTTGAACGGCACCTTCGAAATCCGGATCATCACGATCAGAAAGATCGTGGCGATCAGGTAACCGAGAACACTGCGGAAAACAAACAGGGAAATCAGGTAGAGAATGGTGCAGACGATTTTGACCCGCGGATCCATGCGATGGATTACGCTGCCGGCCGGATAATACTGTCCTAATGTGATATCACGTAGCATCTCTTACTCCTCTGTCTTCTTCTCTGTAAGCGCCCGGTAAATTTCCTCCGTCGCTTCCTCAATCGTCGTCATATCCGGGTCAATCGGAAGTCCCCGCTCGTAGAGCTCCTTCGCGACATACGTCACCTGCGGGGCGCCGAGCCCCAGCTTCTCAAGCTCCTTGTAATGACGGAAAACCTCTCTGGGCGATCCATCGTACTTCAGCTCCCCGTCACTCAGCACGATGATCCGCTCCACGTACTCCGCGACGTCCTCCATCGAATGCGAGACCAGAACGACCGCCATTCCCGTGTCCTCGTGGAGCTTGCGGATCTGCCGCAGAATATCGTCGCGGCCTCTCGGGTCCAGTCCCGCTGTCGGCTCGTCCAGGATCAATACCTTCGGCCTCGTGGCGATGACGCCCGCGATCGCGACCCGTCTCTTCTGCCCGCCGGAAAGCTCAAAAGGCGAGCTGTCAAAAATATCCTCGGAAACACCGGTCAGCGCCAGCGCTTCCCTGGCCCTCTCCTGGCATTCCTCCGGCGTAAGCCCCTGATTCTTCGGGCCGAAGCAGACATCCTTGAGGACCGTCTCCTCAAAAAGCTGATGCTCCGGATACTGGAACACCAGGCCCACCTGCTGCCGCAGTGTTTTCATCGAGTAGCCCTCGGCGTAAATGCTCTGCCCGTTGTAGAGAATATCTCCGGAGCTGGCCTTGATCAACCCGTTCAGATGCTGAATCAGCGTCGACTTTCCGGACCCGGTGTGCCCGATGATGCCCAGAAACTGCCCATCCGGTATCGTAAACGAAATGCCGTTCAGCGCGCGCGACTCAAAAGAGGTGCCTTCGCCATACACGTAATTCAGATTTCTCACATCAATCGACATATCGCTTCCACAAATTCCTCTCTTGTTAAAATGCCGGCCGGAACGTCGACCCCCTTCTTCCGCAGCTCATACGCGAGCTTCGTCACCTGCGGCACGTCCAATCGATAGCCCAGAAGCTCGTCAACCTGGCTGAAAATCTCCCTGGGCGTTCCCTTCATGACGATTCGGCCCTTATCCATCACGAACACCTTGTCCGCGCTGACAACCTCTTCCATATAATGCGTAATCAGAATGACCGTGATCTTCTCGTCGCGGTTGAGCTTCTTCGCCGTCTCCACGACCTCCCGGCGCCCGACCGGGTCCAGCATGGCCGTCGGCTCGTCCAGCACGATACAGCGGGGGCGCATCGCCACAACACCGGCGATCGCGACTCTTTGCTTCTGGCCTCCGGACAGCTTGTTCGGTGAGGCGTGACGGTACTTCGTCATGCCGACTGCCTCGAGACTCTCGTTCACGCGCCGCCAGATCTGATCGGTCGGAATCCCGATGTTCTCCGGCCCGAAGCCGACATCCTCCTCGACCACGGTCCCGATGATCTGATTATCCGGATTCTGGAATACCATTCCGGCCGTCTGCCGGATATCCCAGAGCTTACTCATGTCCTTCGTGTCCATGCCGCGCACCCAGACCGACCCTTCCGTGGGCGTCAGCATGGCGTTCATATGCTTCGCGAGCGTGGACTTCCCGGACCCGTTATGACCGAGAATGGCGATAAAATCCCCTTCGGCGATATCCAGGTCGACGTCATCGACCGCCGTCTTGGCCCCGATCACATGACCTTCGTCGTCATGGATTTTATATTTATATGTCATCTTCTCCGCGCGAATCATGCTCATTCGTTTCTCGTCCCCATCCGCGGCCGTCTTCCCGACAGCCTAATCCACATCATTATACAATACTCTTTCTGTAAATACAAACACTTCAACGCGGGAAAATCCGCCGGTTTCTCAACAGACAATTTCCGCCCGGCTGCCGCCGGCTTTGTCTTTTGTCACCACGATCTGACGATCGATTTTTTCCTTGAGCTCCGTGACATGGGAAATGATGCCCACGAGCCTTCCGCCCTCCGAAAGTCCCATGAGCGCCCGGATCGCCTGCCCGAGCGACTCCTCATCGAGCGATCCGAAACCCTCGTCCACGAACATCGTGTCCAGACGGATGCCGCCGGACGATGACTGGATCTCGTCGGAAAGACCCAGAGCCAGGGAAAGCGAGGCCTTAAAAGACTCGCCGCCCGAAAGCGTCCGCACGCTTCTTCGCGAGCCATTGTAATGATCGATCACGTCCAGCTCCAGCCCGCTCTGGGAGCGGTTATTGATTGCCTCGGTCCGTCTTGCCAGCTCGTACTGCCCGTCCGACATGATCATGAATCTCGTGTTGGCCCGGCGGATGATCCGGTCAAAATACGTCATCTGAATATACGTCTCCAGCATGATTTTCTCTTTGCCGCTCAGATTCCCGTTCGCCGTGTCCGAAAGCGATTTGACCCAGGCCCACTTTTTCTCCGTCTCGGAAAGCTCCGACGACTTGCGTGAAATGCCCTCGCCCGCCGTCTTATTCGCCTCAATCCGCGCCGACAGGACGCGGAGCGTCTCGCTGGTCTCCTTCAGGCTTTTGTTCATGCTGTCGCTTGCCCGCGCCTCCGCCTCCGCGTCGATCGCCGGCGCGTCCGCGAGTCTCGCCTTCAGGCTGCCGATCCGGCCCCGAAGCTCGCTGACCTCTGTCTGACTTTCCTGATAAGCGGCGCTTGTCCGCTCGTAAAGCTTCCTCGCCGCTTCGCTTTTCTCCGTGAGTTCCTTCAGACGCGCGCCCGCCTCCGCTTTGCTCCCGAACTCCAGCTCTTTCTTCATGGAAGCGATATCGCGTTCCAGCCGCGTGACCGCGCTTTCGAGATAAGCCTGTCTTTTCTCCTTTTCGCCAAGCGACTTCTCAATAGTCTCCCGTTTCTTTTCTTTTTCCGGAATAAGCCTCTCAAGCTCCGTCTTCCGCGCCGCGTTCTGTTTCTCGCTCTCCAGCTTTTCCTTTAAAGCCTGAATCGTCTCCGAAATCGTCTTCTTCTCGGACGCCGCGCGCGAGTCCATCTCTTTCAGCGAAGCCATGTACCGGTCCTCGCCGCCCGCTTTTTCGCTCCGGTCGGAATCGCCCGGCCACAGCTCCTCCGCGGTCCGCCGGATCTCGTCCTTTTCCTGAATGAACCGCCCCTTAAGCTGACCGGACTTCCCGCTCGCGTCCTCTGCCTCACGAGAGGCTTTCTCGCTGTCCGCCTTCAGGTCTTTAAGCTCGCTCTCCGTCGGCGCGCCCTCCGCCTTCATAGCAGGCTCCGGGTGTGTCAGCGAGCCGCACACGGGACATTTGACGCCCTCGGACAGGCCTTCCGCGAGAATTCCCGCCTGCTCGTCCAGAAAAGCCTTATTCGCCCGCTCGTACGCTTCCACGCGTATCCGCGCCGTGTTTGAGACTTCCTTATACGCGCGAATCGCCTTGTTATACTCCGCGATCGTCCCGGCGTGCGCGCGAAGCGACGAGCGAAAGCCCGCGAGCTTCGACAGGCGCTCCTCCTGTTTTCCGATTTCGGCGCTGAGGCGCTCTTTCTTCGCGCCCGCTTCCTTCAGGGAATCCGACTCTGTCTTAAAGTCCAAAAGCTCCTGCCGTATCTTCTCAAGCGACCGGCTGCCCTCTTCGAGCTCCTTCATTAGCTGTGTCCGCTCATTCTGATTAACCGCGCTCTCCGTCACCGCGTTTTCCAGCTTATCGTAGCGGGACAGACTGTCCCGAAGCGACACGATCGCCGCGTCCAGTTGCCCGCGTTCCTCCCGCTTGCTCTCCTCCGCGTCGAGCGCCTCTTTTCTAGCGGCCAGAAGCGGCTCTTTTTCCAAAAGCGCCCCGGAAGCGCGCTTCAGATCTTCTTTCGTCGCGTCGATCTCCTTCGCCTGACCCAGCCGCCGGTTGACCTCCGTCAGCTTCTCGTTCCACCCTGACTGCAGTGTCAGAAGCCGGTCACGCTCGGCCTCGTCCGCCCTGACCAGCCTCGCGATCAACTCGAGAGAGTCCTCCGCTGAAAGTCCGCCGTCTCTCGCGAGCTCCGTTTCCTCCTTAAAAAGATCGCCTTCCCGGATCCCGCTGATATACTGACTGACACTGCTCCGCAGCTCGTCGCGGCGCTTGCCAAGCCCCAGCGATTCCGCCTTCAGCGCGTCCTGCAGCTTCTGGTAACGCTCCGTCAGAAAAATCTGGCGGAAGATCTTCATCCGTTCCTCCGTCGGTGCCAGCAACAGCTTCAGAAAATCGCCCTGCGCGATCATCGCGATCCGCGAGAACTGGCTGTAATCGACGCCTAATATATCCCGGACCGCGTCCGTCACTTCCTTGGTTCTGGTGATCACGCGCCCGTCGGGCAGGATCAGCTCCGCGCCGGCCTTCTGAAGCGTCGTGCCGCCGCCCCGTTTCGCGGGCCGCTCATACTCCGGGTTGCGTTTCACGTCATAGATTTTGTCGCCGTAGGCGAAAACAAGCTCCACCTCCGTCGGCGTCCCGTCGTCCGCGTATTTCGACCGCGCCATCGAGGGATCCCGGACCGAGCCGCTCGTCTCCCCGAACAGCGCGTACGTGATCGCGTCGAAAATTGTCGTCTTCCCGGCGCCCGTGTCGCCGCTGATCAGATAGAGGCCCTCTTTGCCGAGCCGGTCCATCTCCAGAACGCTTCGCCCCGCGTACGGGCCGAACGCCGATATCGTAAGTTTAATCGGTCTCATGACTTAAGCCTCCCAAATCCCGCGGATCAGCCTCTCCGCGTACAAAGCCTGGCTCTCGCTCATCGGCTGATTGTTCTGTTTCTCGTAAAACTCCGCGAAAAGCGCGAGCGGCGTCTTCTCCTCGACCGCCTCGTCGCCGTCGATCTCCCGCGCCGTCCGCGTTCTTTTGTTATCGTAATCCAGCTTCATGATATTGGGGTAAATCGTCCGAAGCTTCCGTATCGCGTCCGGAATATCATCCTCGTCCGTCAGCGTCACGCGGATATAGTCACCCGTTTCCGTCCCCTCGTAGAAGCTTTTGGCCGTCACCTCCATATAGGAGCCGCGGATTTCCCGCAGATCCCGAAACGGCGTAAGCGGTTTCATCCGGACCGAAATATCGCCCTTCGCGCCCAGCTCGACGATCGTGACCGATTTCACGTGCTTCGCCTCGGAAAAAGAGTATTTGAGCGGTGTGCCGCAGTAGCGGATCGTCTCCTTGCCGACGTTCTGCGGCCCGTGGATATGTCCCAGCGACACATAGTCGAACCCCTCGAAAACCGAGGCGTCGACGTTGTCCGTCCCGCCGACTGAAATCTCCTCCGACTCCGACCGAGACGCGCCGGTCACGAACTGATGCGTGACCAGAACATTCCGACAGGACGTGTCGATCGCCATGGCCTGGATCGCCGTCTCCATCGCCGTCGTGTAATCCGTGATTTCCTCCTCCGGGAAAAAGCGCCGTACCTGCGAGGGTTTCAGAAAAGGCAGCATATAGATCCGGACCTCGCCGTCCGCGTCCGAGAGGCTTACCGGCCTGACCGCGCCGTCATAGACCGGCGAAATGTGAATGCCCGCCCGTTCCATCAGTCTCGCCCCGAACGCGACCCGCTCCGAGGAATCGTGATTTCCGCTGATGACAAAGACCTCCCGTCCCCTCGCGGAAAGCTCCGTCAGAAAAGAGTCGAACATCGAGACCGCCTCCGCCGGCGGCACCGGCTTGTCATAGATATCACCGGCGATCAGCACGGCGTCCGGCTCCTCTTCCTCGATGACCGACAGAATTTCCTTCAGGATGAACGCCTGGTCGTCCAGCATTGAGAAACCGTTCACCCATTTCCCTATATGAAGATCCGAAAGATGGATCAGCTTCATGAATTTTCCCCCTTTAATATCAACTTTCTTTGCTATTATACGTGTTTTTCCAAAGGTTGGCAATAAACGGAGACACGAGAAAAGCCTTTGACATATTCGCGTATATCAAAGGCTTTTTCTGGGGAATATACAAATTTTGTTAAATTCCGTAAAACAAATAATCAATTAATTCTTTTTCCTGTTTAAAAGGAACCCGATCACTTCGTCCCGCTTCCCGAATCGTGCCTCGTAAGCCGCGCCGCTCCGGATACAGAAAATCGACCGCGTAAAAACTCTCGCCCCTGTTCGGCGCTGTCGGATTCGCCACAAAATCGCTCATCCTCTCAGCGGGCCTCTCTGTTTTCGGATCCTTCAGCAATTCCCGAATCTCCTCGCGCAGCTCTTCCGTGTTGTCGAAATGGTACGCGTCGTCCCCGTTCAGAAGTCTCAGCGATCCGTTCAACTTCTTTTTGTTCGTACAGCTTTTCAAATACAAGAAAACAGATTTTCTCTCGTAAGGACGCTTTTCCGCCATTCTATCAGCCTCATTCCGCCACAAACCGGCATAAATATAAATCCTCGATCTTATCGATTTTTTCGCGCTTCGGCATCCGCCGTTCGTCCGGTCTGTCATTTATTATATTGATCAGCGCCAGATACATTTCTTTCTTATCCAGGATTCTTTGTATGGCGCCTTTATACGTAACCGCTTTTTGTGTCGACAGATTATCCCGGATCCTCCGGACACAGATGACCGCGTGACTCGTCTTCGGGTCCCGCGACACGCTCTCAATATAATCGATTAAATCCATGCCGATAAAATCAATGGTCAGATTTTTACCGGCTTTCTCGATACCTGCCTCAATTTTTCTGGTATAAATGGATTTACCGCTGATAAAACAAATATTATATTCTGAAAGCTCAATCATTACGCTGCCTTTGTTATTTGACGTTTTTCTTACGGTTTCTTTCACAGATGATTCCGATCGCGCAAGCGGCGGACCCGGCCAACAGAGCGATCCACAAGAACGGCGCCGCGCTGTCGTTTGTTTTCACCGAAGTGGATTTGACCGCGGTTTCGATCGTCGCTTTCTGCTCCACCGGCGGATTGTAGCTGTTCACAAACGTAAGCGTATTCGACTTTCCTATCTTGTCATTTTTAACCGCCCATACTTGAGCTTTAAGACTTTTGTAATCATCGCTGTTCGTCACGCGAACCGTGACGTTGTAGGTTGTGCTATCGTAGCTAAAGTATTGCTCCGTCCCCGCGTTCTGCGTGACCTTATACGTATAGTCACCCGGAACTGTATACTTGATCGGCCCGAAATCGGCCGCTCCTGAATCCGTTATCTTTATTTCCGTCACCGCAGGCATCGGCGTTCCCGGATCATCCGCGATGATCTTGAAAGAATTACTTATCCCTGACGGCGTGTTCGTCCCGCTATTTTGAACCTCTACCGGTATCATCGCCGTACAGGAATAGTCGGCGGCGGACACCCGGGCCGGAACCATAAGAATAGACACAAGCAGCAGAAGGCAAAGCGCCCCATTTATGAGTTTATTACCATGATTCATAATTATTCAGACACCCCCTCTTGCTTAATTGGTTTTATCCAGCTTTCCAAACAGAATAATTCTTCCGTTCGTTTCCGCGTCCGCGCAGGTTGAAAGACCGATGATCCGGTCACCGCCCGTCAACTGGATATCGCGGTATTGTACCGCCTTACTTTTGATATAGCTTAAAAGACTCGTATTGTCCCCGGTCTTAAAAGAAGACGGGTTATAGATCACGTTGTCGTACGCGTCCGCTGTCACACAGGCAAAAATCTCGATTTTGTAATCGCTGCCCGGAATATACAGAGTCCCGGAAGTATGCTTCGTAAAAAAGTCTTCCTTCTCAAACTTCTCGACATCCCCGAACATCGCCCCGTTGTCCATATGGTGTCCATACAGAAGCGAGTAGCTGTCGGAAAAATCGCCGCTGTTATCGTGGCTCAGAAAAATGGCGCCTGACAGAACGAAGTTCCCATAGACATCTTTGTTGATATATTCCATATCGTCTTTACCCTGTACGACCGGGTAATCGATATGTGTGTCGTCAATTGTGATCCACGCCCGGACATCCGGGTTTAATTTCTGTAAATCATAAAGCGAGGGGTTTGCCGGATTGTCCGCCGCCGGCTTATATTTCAGAAGATCCTCGGACACAAACGCTCCGTGTGATATTCTCCATGTATCCCACAATGAGTACGCTCCGTAGAGGAACAGGATGGCAATCATAATCGCTGCCAGAATACTCAGGATACGATCCCCCATGCGGGTGATCTTAGCGGCAGTTTCCAAACCGGCAAAACCTTCTTTCTTTACTGAGTCAAACTATCTCGCGTTATTTCTTTTGCGAAGGAATAAGAACGCGAACGCTCCGGCGAGTACGACCATGAGAACGTAAGGAGCGACGCTGAGCGCGATGCCGGTAGGGGTCGCGGCCTGTTTGTCATTGACACAGGTAATCGCTGTATTATCCGCTGTCACAAAACCGCTCGATTTATCAAATGTTGTTGTATAACCATCCGAATTAGCGTCTGTCTCAGTGATTGTGTATTTATCTGTCGCGGAAAGCCCATAAATCTGAGCGGACTGTCCCGATTTCAAAGTAAATGAAGCCTGCGTTCCGGAAACCAACGGAGCTACAACTGTTCCGTTAACCGCGAATTTGTAATTTTCACCAGCCGCTCCGTTTACAGTAACTGTGAAATTAAATTCTTTATTCGCGTCACCTTGCGCGCCGGTAACACTCTTTGTAACGGTAAGATCATGGGTTGAATCGTTATCTCCGTTGCCGTAATTATTTGTGAATGTGTCGTTTTTAGCTCCATTTAAAGCTAACTCTCCGGCATATACTTCATAGGTTCCAGCAGTAGCCGCGTTCTGTACATAAACGTATAAATCCCTTGCTGTAGTGTCGTAATTTATGCCTTCGTATCCACCATTAACTTCTGTAAGTGTATAATGATAAATACCAGGCTTCGTAAATTTTGAAGCGTCATAAGTCAATGTACCTTGCTTTGTCGTTCCGGATGTCAGTCCATCCAAGGCTTGGTACGCTATTGAATTTACAGATACGCCACCTGTAACACCTTCATACACGGGCTGCCCATTATAATCCGCTATCGCGGCTCCATTATCGACTGTAAAAGTAAAGGTTGTCGCCGGCATATACGTGTTCCCATCTGTAGTAACAGACTTATTAAAAGTTGTTGTTTTAATAGCCGTCGCTTTTGTGTCCTCCGCGAAAGCCGAAAACGAGAAGATCGAAGCTACCATCGCTCCTGTCATGACCAATGCCGCGAAACGTTTCAAATTTTTCATCTTGCTCCTCCTTTTGTCCATTTTATGATTTTCTGGACTTTTCATAATTTGATTATTTCTACATCTTATTAATCGTGTTACTTATATTCCCCAATTGACCGCGGTTCCATTCGACTCCCCTCCTCCAAGCAGAACCGTCAGGCAATTTAAGAATCTAGAGATTTGAGCGACGTATGACCGATATGACCTTGCCTTTTACTTCCTTCAGGCTCACCGGTCCGAAATACCGGCTGTCCTTCGCCCCCTCGCGGTAATCGCAGAGGACAAAAAACTGATCTTTCCCCAGTGTTACGGGGTATGTCACGTCACTGTCTTCATATTGTCCCGTGGAATAGTAAATATCACTTTCCACGACTGTGCTGTTATTGATTTTCAATTCCGCGTTATCCGTGATCTCGACTGTATCACCGCCCATCGCGATGATCCGTCCCGTGTAGCGGACACCGTTTTTTTCAAAAACGATTATATCCTGCGTGTGCCACGTGTTCTCCAGTCTGTAAAAAAGCATCAGGTCGCCGACGCTCAGACGAGGCTTCATGTCATCGTTTTTCATGGGCGCGATTCCGAAGACCGCTCCGAAAAGGAGCCACATCAATATCAGGAACGCCGCGAGTCTCGAGAAAAAAGATGTCACGGCGGTTTTATCCGCCAGCTTTTTACGTCTTTGCCGGATAACCTCTTCCGGTGTCATCGGCTGATGATCTTCCATCTTATCCGGTTTCCTTCCTTAGCCTTGCCCGCAGCTGTCTGATCACGATGCTTCTTTCTTCCAGCAGGGCATTGTTCCGCTCCTGCTGCGCGTCAAAAGCGCTTTGGTACTCTTTTTGCAGCTCGTCCAGCTTCCGCCAGACATCCTCTTCGTCCACGCCGCCGAAAAATTTCTTCTGGAACCGCGTTTTTTTAAGCTGTTCCGCTATATCTTCCATGCTCTGCGCCGCCATCGATGACACCACCTTTTAAGCCGCTTTCCTGTTTCTCCGACGCCGATCCCACACAAACCAGGCTCCCGCCGCCAGCACGATTCCTGTCATCAGGACGTACGGGGTGTTTTCCGAGACGATTCCACTGGGAGGAACGACTTCACGGTCATTATCAAAAGCTACGGTAGTGTCCGATTTGAGGCCGGTTGCTTCATTGTATGATGTCCCGGTGATGACCTTAGGGTCGCTGTTGACTGTGTATGTTGTCGTGTAACCTTCCGCGGCTGTTTCGCTTACCGTGTAGGTTACTCCTTGCGGCAGTGTTAAAACAATCTTTTGCCCATCCTTTAAACTGAAAGTGTACGCGCCATTCGCGCTACCTGCGGCAGACCACGAGCTCTGCATTGATCCCGTTTCCGGAGTAAGAGCGTTGTTATTATAAGACGCTGTTCCATCCTTTATGGTCAGGCTGAAATTATACGCAAGATCATGGTCTCCCATGTTGCCCGTTACGCTCTTGCTAATTGTCAGTTTATTCGTGTTTCTCTGCCAGATCGCGTAAAGCTTGACGTTCTTATATGGCATTGTCAGCTTGTTATTCGCTGTGGTATAAGTCGCGTTCGTGGCGTTTGGGTCTACATCCCATCCGATAAATAAATAATTTTCTTTTGTTGGCAGCGTGCCAAAATCAACGCTTACCACCGTTCCCTTTTTATAGGTTTTTGTATCTGGAACGTTTCCCGTTCCTGTATTCGCGTCGTAGGAAAGATCATGGAGCTTTGTGTAATACACACTGACGACTGTCGAGCCATCCGCCTTCACAACTGTACTGTTATCTTCTTTGTCGATTACGTAACTGAGGTAATCATCTGGAATGCTATCTTTGTGTGACGCTAAGTACTCTTTAAACTTCGCGTCAATAATATAGACTGTTTGATCGACCGGTCCCAGCTGCTTTACAGAAAGATTCGCTGTTTCTAAATATTCCCCGTTATCATCCGCGTAAAACACCTTAACCGTATACGTAGCGTTTACCGCGGCGCTTTTCTCAACCCATTTCGCGCTAAAATGAAAGATTTTCGAACTATCCGCCAGTAATTCACTGCTGGAATTTATCGTAAACAAATCTCCTGCCTGGTATACTTTTCCGGAAGTATCGCCATCAAGTGTCCACCCTTGAAAAACATACCCATCTTTAACCGGAACCGTATCGGAAATCGCGATACTGTTGCCATCATTATATTGATTCGAGTCTGTTTCCTGCGTGTCGCTATTGAAAGTTCCTCCCTGGTAATTATAATTAGCTGTATAATACGTTGCCGTATCCGGTGTGTAAGATATAAAAATACGAAGGTCTGTTAAAGTCTGACTAGATGAGTTAGCGGGAATCGTAAAATAGTATCCATATCCCTCATTTACTAATCGTGTTTTATTCGTTTTGCCAATCGCGGTATCACTCAATGAAGTGATTGATGTCAAAACCGGCCCGCTCACCACTGAATATGTCCCCTTCGTGTCATCATAATTTCTGACTTCCAGACTAAGCTTTGAAAAATCGTATCCAGTCTTCAATTTAACGAAATAGTAGGATACTTTACTTGTATAATTCGTACGATCAAAGAACACAAATATCGAAGGATCCAGACGGCTTTTCTGATCTCCCTGTCCTACAGCGTCAATAAGGCCCTTACCAGATACGTAATACGGAAGCGCTTCTACGCCTTCCAACTGCTTAGCCCAAACTTCACTCGTGCCATCATCTTTATAGTTTGTGTCAACCGCTATCGTTCCCCGTACCTTTTGACCCGCGGGAGCGGTAAGCGTGACCGTGTAATAGGGGCCATATGTTTCACTTCCTGAGCTTTTTGTCACAACAACCGTCGTCCCATCGCTTAAAGTAGTGGTCGCTGAAGCTCCGCCCGTATCCGGTATTTCAACCATCGTTACGGTTCCATCCACTGTCAAAGTGAGCTTATTCAAAACTTTCTGATTTGTTGACCACTGTTGTCCCGCGTGTAAAACAAACTCCAGCTTATTCGCGGCTTTATAAGCTACTGTGCCGGTTCCGCCACTTTCGCTCGTATATGAATATGCGCTTCCCGAATTAGTATAAGTACCATCCACCTTGTATACGGTATTAGAACCACTAAAAGAAATGTCATAAGATGTCGTTTCCGTTAAATTGACATTAATCGTAATATTTCCGTTTACCGATTGAATAATGTATTGATTTTCTGTCCCGGTCAACGATGTTGCCGTCGTATTACTACCCATTGTATAGGTGACGCCCGATAACTCGTATCCTTTTTCCGGAGTCAGCGTAAAGCTGTAATCATGGCCGTCCTTAACCGTACTAGACCCTGATTTTTCCAGGATCGCGTCATAAGACGTAACAGCAACGCCATCGACCATAACTTTATAGGTTACCGTATATGTATTAACGATCTGTTCATAATAAAGTGTGATATTTTTTAAGTCATCGCTGGAAATCACGGTTCCTGTAATATTATCATCTGAAGTGGTCGTGTAATAAACACCTGTGCCCTCATCATAATAAACCGCGTTAATTACCGCGTTATTAAAACGCGCTTCCACGAACTGATAGTTCTTGCCATCTGCCGTCAAAACCGGAGTAACTTTGTCCGCGAACTTTCCAAGCCCAATCTCTTCTGTAGACTGACTCCCCGCGCCATTTACCTTGACAGTAATTTTTTGATCCGTCGACGCGGTCGCCAGACTAAGCAGAACCTGATTTTTCGCCAAGTACGCGTCTTGTGTTTCCGCGTCCGAAGAAGACGGCGTATCTGTCAGAGCCGAGACCGGTGTCAACCCCCCATTAAATATAGGAATAATCATTGCCGCCAACAACAGCGGTATTATTATTTTCCGTATACGATTCTTCCAATTCATTGTTCTGCCCCCCTAATTGAAATTTCCCTAAATGCTCTTTCAGTTCCGGTAGATAATGACGCCCCACCGGAATAACCGCTTTGTCCCGCAGCGTTATTTCCAAGCGTGTTACATGCTCAATCTTTTCTGAATTCACCAGAAACGACCGGTGTACTCGCAGGAATCCTTCTTCCGAAAGCTCCTCCTCCAGCGCGCCGAGCGAAGCGCTGAAATCAAAATGCTTACCTCGCCCGTAATAGACCGTCACCACATGATGCTTTACCTCAAAATAGGAAATACAATCCATCGGTAGATGCCGGTACTCCCCCTGTCCCTTGCAAAGCAGATGATTTTTCTCGCTCAATGAGGCGAAATAGATGATGTCTTCGGAAATACTTCGCAGCCTTCGCTCGGTCATCTCATTTCTCACGATATAGTAATAAGCGTGCACGTCAAAAGCGTCCAGCACGTACTTTTTACTTTTCGCTATAAAAACGATTTCCCCACTATAGTGATAATGATCGCGCAGCTTCTTCGCGGCCTGTATGCCGTTCATCCCAGAGGATGTTTCCGCGTTCATTAACACAAGCCGAAGAGAATCACCAAGCGACTCATAATAAAAAAACAATTCCTCACATGAGCTGAATGTCAGATTTTCGACATAAACATTGAGTTTAACGGCAGCGGCATTGGTAAGCTTCCGGATCTCCTGAATCTCTTTCTTGTTATCACCGCATATCGCTACTTTCACAGATTGTGACCTCCCCCTTCTCAACCCCATAAAAGTCCTTCTAATGTTGAGATTATAGCATTACAATATTTATCTATTCGCGATTTCGCGTAAGCCGCTTTTTTCACGCCCAGACAACACTATATCGAACGGATTTCCATTAATTCTTCTTTTTAAGTCCAAAAAAATGAGCCCTAAGGCTCATATTTTTGTGATGTCTTATCTATATTATTTCTCCTTCGAAACCGTACGAACTTCATAATCAAACACGTCAGCGCTACGCCAAGCGTATTATGAAAAATATCATCCAGCTCGAACAGCCCTCTGCGCGTGATAAGCTGCAGACACTCGATCGAGAATGAAATCAGGAAGCCGGCCAGGACGATCCACTTGTACGAGCTTTTTTCCCGGACCAAAAGGCCGGAGAGAAACGCCATCGGGACAAGCATACCGAGATTCATAAGCACCTCTTCCAGCATGAAGATGGAGTGTCGGCGCAGAATCCTCTCATACGACCAGAAAAGCCTCAGCTCCAGATGGTTCCCGGCGTACGCCTCTCTGGAAAAGACTGTTGAAAGATACACGAAAAAGACCCATGAAAAGATTCCCAGGATACAGACGATCCGCCAGGCGGCCAGTTTCCCCGCCTTGTGGCGTCTTATCATGATAAAAAGCAGTAGAGCGAAAAGAGCCGCGTAAATCACGGCCTGATGTATAAAAATCACCGGCATTTCCTTGCCGATCAGCGTAAGAAAATCCATATATCCTCCAAATCAATTTATCAAAAAGCGCCGATAAACGCGGCCTCTCCCTCCGGTTCGGCTACGCCATCGGCGCCTTATTCCATTCTATTGTCGTTCCTCCGGCATCTGGTACTCCGGCACAAGCTCCTTCACCAGGCGGCGAATATCGGCGCTCTCCTGATACGACGCCTCGTCCAGCTCCGAAAGCTTCTTCAGGAACAACTCGTCATCAAGCGGAATCGGCCTGCCGATATGGATCCTGTGATTGTCCGTATCCGTAAGCCCCTCCTCGTCCATCAGCATCTCCTCGTAAAGCTTCTCGCCCGGACGCAGTCCCGTGATCTTGATCTCCATATCCTCGCCGAGCGTATAGCCCGCCATCGAAATCATATTCTTCGCCAGATCCATAATTTTCACCGGCTCGCCCATATCGAGGACAAAAATCTCGCCGCCCTTCGCGTAGCCGCCTGCCTGTAAAACAAGCGCCACCGCCTCGGGTATCGTCATGAAATAGCGGATAATATCCGGATGCGTGACCGTGACCGGCCCGCCCTCCGCGATCTGCTTCTGGAACAGCGGAATAACACTGCCATTGCTTCCCAGCACGTTTCCGAAACGCACCGCCACGAACTTCGTGCCCGGATACTTGCGCTCCATGCACTGGATGATCATCTCACACAGACGCTTCGACGCGCCCATGATATTCGTGGGATTCACGGCCTTGTCCGTGGAAATCATCACAAACGCGCTTGTGCCGTATTTCGCGGCCAGTCTCGCCGTCGTCAGCGTGCCCATCACGTTATTCTTAATCGCCTCGTTCGGGCTGTCTTCCATCAACGGCACATGCTTGTGCGCGGCAGCGTGATACAGAAGCTCCGGTCTGTATGTCTTAAAAATCCATTCCAGCCTCTTCGCGTTGCGCACGGATCCGATCAACACCACCAGATTCAGCTCCGGATGGTGAATGCGAAGATCCTGCTGTATATCATAAGCGTTATTCTCGTAAATATCAAAAATAATCAGCTGCTTCGGCTCATACTGCGCGATCTGCCGGCAAAGCTCGCTGCCGATGGAGCCGCCGCCGCCCGTAATCAGTACGACCTTACCCGTGACATAACCCTCGATCTTGTCCAGATCCACCTTGATCGGGTCGCGCTCCAGAAGGTCCTCTACCCGGACATCACGAAGCTTGCTGACCGCTACCTGCCCGTTCACCATCTGATAAATTCCGGGAAGTATCCGCAGCTTGCAGCCTGTTCTCTGACAGATCCGGATAATATCCCGGCGATCCGCCGCGTCCGCGGACGGAATCGCGATAATAATATGCGTAATTCCAAACTTATCCACCGCGTCCTGTATCTTGTCGCGCCCGCCGAATACCTCGACGCCGTTCAGGACTCGTCCCTGTTTCCGCTTGTCGTCATCAATCAGGCACTCTACCCGGCCATTCAGGTAGTTGCTGTTCAGAATCTCCCTCAGAATAATATTTCCCGCGTCACCCGCGCCGATAATCATCGCCCGCGTGTCCTGAACACTCTTGATCCGCTTCTCCGCCCGCAGAAAGCGCGCGAAACGATACACAAACCGAATCGCCGCGATTAATATGAAATTAAAAACAAAACAGAGCAAAAAATACGATCGCGGCATCTGGTAGCCGATCGCCCCCATCATGCCGAACTGGAGGCAGGCGACCATCGCCGTCGCCGCGGCGATCAATGTCAGTTCATAGACACTCGCGTACTCCCATAAGGTCTCATACAGGTTGAATACCATAAATACGATAAGAGACATGATGGTGTAGATGATCGCGAAGCGGTACATCGACGCGAAATACTGTCTCGGTATCTGAGACCAGGTACAGTCGAATCGTACCCATAGCGCCAGAAAAGAAGCGATATTCAGAATCAGAATATCACAAAACACGAGCCCCGCGACGCGTATCGCCTTGGAATGCTCATCCAAAAAGACCTTCATATTGTTTCCCCTTAAATGTTTATTTTATACCCTCTCTAATAATAAATACTAAACGCGTGAAAGTCAACGGGGATTTTTGCCCATGAACTCCGGAATGAAGCTCTCTTTTGCCGCCCCGCCCTCCTGAATAAAAGCGTTCTCAATCCCCAGTCCGATCGCGTAATCCACAACCTTGTCATACTCCCGTTTCGTGAGCTTTCTCCCCAGCTCCGGAAAAGCGTTCTCAATGCCCGCCATCGGCGTGTACTGATTCATAATACTGACATAAATGTCTTTCCCATACTCCCGGGAAAGATACTCCAGAACCTTCTTCGAGTCCTTCGTGTGCCCCGGAATTATCAGATGCCGTACCAGCACGCCCCGCTTCATCATCCCCCGCTCATCAAAAACCGGCGGACCGGCGATCTCCCTCATCGCCGCGATCGCCGCCGAAGCGGTCGCGAAATAGTCCGGCGCCTTCGCGTACTTTTCCGCGAGCGCCGGGTCAAAATACTTCAGATCCGGCATAAAAACATCGACCGTCTCCTTCAGACTGCTTACTGTTTCGACTGTCTCATACGTCCCCGTGTTATAAACAATCGGAACCGCGAGCCCCTGATCTCTCGCGATCCGGACAGCGTCGATAACCGCCGGCGCGTAATGCGTCGGCGTCACCAGATTGATATTGTTCGCTTTCTGTTCCCGCAGTCCCAGAAAAATCCCCGCGAGCTCTTCCGTCGTCACGACGCGCCCTGCCGCGCCCCTCGATATCGAGCGGTTCTGGCAGAACACGCACCCCAGCGAGCATCCCGCGAAAAAGACCGTTCCCGAGCCATCGGGTCCTGATATACACGGCTCCTCCCACATATGAAGCGCCGCCCGCGCGACACGAGTCTCGGCCGTCACCCCGCAAACACCCGTCCGGCCGGCGTTCCTGTCCGCGCCGCACCTGCGCGCGCAGAGTAAACAATGATTGTATTGTTCCTTCATCTTATAATCTCAACTCCATCCTTAAAAAAGCACTCGCTGACGGAGTCGCTGTTCATAATCTCAAGCACTTTATTCATGCCGTGAGCCAGATCTTTCTTCGCGTATTCCGTTTCCGGTATCCAGTAAACGCGGCCCTCCTCGGAGCTTGACAGCCCGCCCTCGAAATTCTCCGCCAGATATAACAAGCCCACATTATGAACGCCGTCCCGGTACCAATGATAAATCCCCTTAAGCTTCGGGCCGGTGATCAAAAGCCCGGTCTCCTCCTTAACTTCCCGGATCACGGCGTCGGCGAAGGTCTCGCCCGGCTCCATATGCCCGCCCGGAAAAGTTGTGCCGGAATAGCGGTCTCCCACTTTATCAAGCGCCAGCACATTCCCGTTCCTGTCGCGTATCATGCACATATTCATGAAATTTACCCGCTCAAGCCGCTCGCTCACGACTTCCTCGGCGTTCTCCTTCCGAATCCGCCTCAGAATCTTCTTCCGCTTCTTGTCGTAACGCTTTGACACGGCTTTACAGGAAATCCCGAAGCCCTCTTCCCGGGCTCTCTTGTACACGCCCTCAATAACCGCGTCCTCATAGATACCGCTGAGTCTCCCCTTAAACTGATTCGCGTATTTCCGCGCTTCCTCGTAGATCCAGTTGTCAATAATATCTTTACGCTTTATCTTTGACATTGTCTGTCACGCCCCTTTTTTACGCTTTTTCATTATTTGATCGTCCGCGTTGTTTTGTTTTAATCCGATACCACTTTGATATTCCTCAGAAACATATTCTTTAATCGCTTTTTCAACGGACGCGTTCAGCGTATCACCATTTCTTAACGCGATGATTGATAATTTCTTATGTAGTTCCGGCGCTATCCTTATGTTAAAAGAGCCCTTGTATTCTTTGTCCGGCGTTTTGCCTACTTCCTCGCAAAATCTCAAATAATCATCCACGGCCGCTTGAAATTCCTTTTCTATTCCACGCGGATCCTCACTCTCAAAATCGACAAAATCATTGATTCCTTCGATTTTTCCACGTAAGATCTTATCTTCAGAATCATACTCAATTTTAGCGTGATACCCTTTATACTCTAATACATCGCTCATAACAAATCACCTTTCTCACATAAATACTCCGCGAGACTCCTTACCGCGCCTCTGCTCATAACATCTCCCGGATGTGGTTTATGAAGTAGTATAATCGCTTTATCCCGCTCTCTGTAAAATTTCACTCTGGAACCTGACGTTTTCCCTTTATCACTTTCCACAAAGCCTAAATTACTAAGTAAATACTTAGCTTCTGTATAAGTATAGTCTTTAGGACATAATAAAATCCGTTCTTTTGCTTTCTCAAATTTACTCATAAATAGTCGCCTCACGTATTGCAACTATTCTATAGTTGCATTTTAAAACAAATTTCAGTTTTTGTCAATGCTCATGAAGGCCATTGTGTTATAATCATTATAATACGTTTATTATATCATATGAATTATTATTTTCAATAATAAGTATTTTTGTGACATGTCCCGCGAAACACCAATCTCCAGGAACCAACCCCAAGAAGCTTTTCCTGGAGACATGCCGGGCATTTCCGCGGCAACAGCAACCTTGGACCGGTATTCCTGGAGATTACGGCCCTAAAGCAGCCCTTTTCAATGGATTTCGGACGAAGATTCTCCAGCGAAGAGCCGAAACGCGAATCCCTGGAGACTGAGACCCCGGCAGCGCTAACGACCTCATTACTGACACCCCGACAGCGCCAACGCCTTCATTCCCGGCGCCCCAAGAACGCCGACAAATTCAACGTGTACGCCCCAGGACATTGAAGCAAGACGCGCCTCTACCAATCCGCTCTCCGCCGCGCGCGCCCCGCGTTCTTGTACTCTTCATAAACAGAACCCGTGGGATACTTGCGCAGGAATCTTCCGTTCTTTTTCCCATCGACGAAATTACCCTCATAGACCATGCCGTCTTCGTCGATCAGAACGCCGCGGCCCCGCGGAATCCCGTTCTGAATCTCACCGGTGTACAGGGTTCCGTCCGCCAGCTTGAGGCGTCCCACCCTGACTTGTTCCTCGGCGGGAACTTTTGGCGCTGCCGCCGCTTTCACGGCCTGAATGACTTCCCTGTCCGCGTCGGGCAGGTGAATGGAGATGGCTTCGCTGATCTCGCCATGATCATGGTCGACAAAGACTATACTCGTCAACTTTCCGGCCTGTTCCGTGGTGAGATTATCCTGTATTTTGACTCTGTACAGTATTTCCGCATACGTTCCCGGGCCATATAAACGGGTGTTGAAACCATTCTTATCCAATATGTCCGCCATCAGAAGGCCGCCCGGATTGGCGTTGTTATAGAGATAAGTCGTGCCGGGCACGAGCGAAAGGCCCGGTTCGGCGATCACGCTCGCGCTGTATTTCCGTTCGTCCAGCGACACGCGGTGCTCGACTCTCGCTTTCAGCTGTCTGGCAATGAAACGAAACGTGACATAACCGGAAAATCGCGCCCCGCCGGGAAGCTCGCCATCCAACTCATCAAACCCGAGAGATACGCCTTTTTCCGGGTTAAAAAGCCATGTAGCCAGAATAGCGCCGTCTTTCTTTCCCTGGTTATGAATAATTGCGGAAGCCAGACGGAACTCGAGGTCGACCGCGGCCTCGGAGTTTGTTTCCAGACGAACGCTGTCCCAGACTTTTTCCGGTGACGCGTTCAGCCTCTCGTCCCCGTCATTGGCGTAAAAAATCTGAACCTCATATTCCCCGCCCGGCTCTATTTCTATAGCGTCCCGGAAAATTTTGCCTGTCTTGATATCCTGAACACGGATGAACCGGCGCTCATCTCCCCAGGCCGGATTATCCGTGATTGAGTTAAAAGTCACGTTTTTGGGCGGATTCGCGACAGTATAGGCTGTCCGCTTCGGCCCCCATTCTAAAGCCATAATCACGACCGTTATTGCAATTTTCTCTCATTAGTGTTATTCTGATAAAAATCAGATAATGAAAGCAGTCGGTGCCATTATTCCTCTGTAAGTGGAATCAATGGATAATAGGGAAGCGGGTGAAACGCCCGCGCGATCTCGTCACTGTATGCGGAATTACATTGCCACGCGGAAACGCGGCCACTGAGAAATCGGGAAGGCGGCAATGTTCAGAAACCGTAAGCCAGGAAACCTGCCGTCTGTTGGTACGGGAAAGAAATTTCCAGATCACGAGGGATTGATTGTGCCGACACCTATATGGTCATTCTATGTTAATCAATCCTTTTACCGTCAGGTAAGAGGATTTTCTTTTTCGTGCCTCCTGATTCGCGATGTCATGTTTTATATACATCGGGACACAACGTAAACCATTTTTACAAGGGAGGAAACAACATGAAGAAGAAAATCGCTTTATTATTGGCGGTCACGCTGCTCGCGGGTCTAATGACCGGCTGCGGAAGCTCAGGCGGCTCAAATGACAAAAGCGGCGGTGAAACCGCTTCCAGCGCCGACTCGGCGGATTCCGATCAGGCAGCGGCGGATAAAGCAGCGGCCTTGATCGACGCTATTTACGTTCAGGAAAGGACCGCCGATACCGACGCCCAATGCGCGGCCGCGAAAGCCGGCTGGGACGCGCTTACGGAGACACAGAAAGCTTTGGTGTCCGGAGAGAACGCCGATCCCGACTATTTTGGCAGAGATACCGGTGACGCTTCCAAGGACGACCCGCTCAACGCGGATAACATCGGAGACAACGAGCTTCTGGTCGTAAGCTTCGGAACATCTTTTAACGACAGCCGGGTCGCCGACATCGGCGGAATCGAAAAGGCTCTGAAGACAGCCTATCCCGACTGGTCCGTAAGAAGAGCGTTTACCGCTCAAATTATCATCAACCACATTCAGGCGCGTGACAACGAGAAGATCGATAATATGGATCAGGCTTTAGACCGCGCCGTCGCGAACGGCGTGAAGAATCTGGTCGTCCAGCCCACCCATCTGATGCACGGCGCTGAATACGACGAGCTTATGGACGCGGTAAAAGAATACAGTGACAAATTCACGTCCGTGAAAATCGCGGAGCCCCTGCTTGGCGAGGTTGGCTCTGACACGACATCCGTAAACTCGGATAAGGAAAACGTGGCCAAGGCGATTACGGCTCAGGCCGTCAAGACGGCCGGCTATGACAATCTGGACGCCGCTGACGCGGACAAGACCGCTTTTGTGTTCATGGGCCACGGCACGTCACATCAGGCCAGCATTACTTATGACCAGATGCAGACCCAGACAAAAGAGCTCGGATACAAGAACATATTTATCGGCACAGTAGAAGGCAAACCGGCGGATACCGCCTGTGAGGCTGTCATTGAGGCGGTCAAAGCGGCCGGTTATACCAAAGTCGTTCTTCGCCCGCTGATGGTCGTCGCCGGTGACCACGCGAACAACGACATGGCCGGCGCTGAGGAGGAGTCCTGGAAAAGCCAGTTCACGGCTTCCGGTAACTTCACCAGCATAGACACCCAAATTGCCGGTCTTGGGGAAATCAGTGATATTCAGGCAATGTATGTCGCGCACACCAAGGCTGTAATCGAATAAGGAGGTCTCTTTTAATGCGTAAAAAAATAGCGGCGCTCGCGTCGCTGCTCATTTTCCTTATGATCGCCGGCTGTGGAACGACCTCAAAAGCTTCTCTGGCCGATGGTGTCTACAGCGCGGATTTCAAGACAGACAACAGCATGTTCCATGTAAGCGAGGCCAACAACGGCAAAGGCGTCCTGACCGTCAAAGACGGCAAGATGACCATTCATGTCAGCCTTGCCTCCGAAAATATCATCAACCTTTTTGTGGGAACAGCCGATAACGCGAAAAAAAGCGGCGCGAAGCTTCTGTCTCCTACAACCGATACCGTGACTTACAGTGACGGCACTACGGAGGAAGTCTATGGCTATGACATACCGGTTCCCGCGATCGACACAGAGTTCGACGTGGCGCTTCTCGGCACAAAAGGCACCTGGTACGATCACAAAGTGACGGTTTCAAATCCCGCTGCCGCCGATGACACCAGCGTCAAATCAACCTCGACCGATAGCGCGGCTTTAACGGGAAGTTCTTCACGCGAGGACGGATCTTATCAGATCGCTGTCACGCTGGGCGGCGGCTCCGGCCGCGCCAGCGTGGAAACGCCGGCGTCCCTGACAATCGCGAACGGGCAGATGACCGCGACCATCATATGGAGCAGCTCAAATTACGATTATATGAAAATTGACGGCGTCGAGTATCAGCCGGTCAACACAAGCGGGAATTCGACCTTTGAAATCCCTGTGAGCGCTTTTGACACGGATATCTCGATTACCGCGGACACCGTCGCCATGAGTACGCCTCATGAAATTGATTATACCCTGCGGTTTGATTCCGCGACGTTGACAGAGACAGCGAAATAGACTTTACAGCATTATAAAACGGGCAGTAGCCATATCATAGGCCGCTGCCCGTTTTTTTAATCGCGCGTCAGAACGCGAGTCCTATTTCCATTTCATACCCATCGTCCATATACCTCCGCGCTTTCGCGTTCAGCTCTGTCTTCCAATACAGCAGGAGAGCCGCGTTGAACGCCGCGAATTCCAGTTTTTCCGGGGAATAGTCCGGCTTTCCGTCCTTTGACCCGGAAGCGAACATGCTGCCGGTCTTGAATATTTCGCGATACCAGTCGTCGAATTTCCGGGCTTTTTCCAGGTCCACTTCCCGCGTGAGTTTCGGTGTCCAGACAAAAAGCGCCGTAACGAAGGAGTTCTCGTCAAATCTCGTTTCTGTCAGGCAGTCTCTCAGGTATGTCATCTCTTCCTCAACAGACGCCAGCTCCCGGATAAAGCCATCCCATACTTCTCTCCTTAAGATGAAGTCCGGATACCCGTCACTGCCGGTCCTATCGTCCTCCGGGGATATTTTCCCCTTAAAATATTGAATCAGCGAATCCGTGTCTCCTGTGGCGCGCTCGAAAATCAGCCCGATACAATCACGCTCGCTTTTCCGGGCGAATAAGTATAAATCAAGTCCCATTTTTACGCTTCCTCCTTGCCCTCGCGGTCCCGTCCGACCGGACCGCCGCTTACGTGTTCCGCGAGCCACGCCTCCTCATACGGCGCGGCCTCCTCCTCGATCCGATGACACCACGCGCTGTAGGACCGCCATCTCGGGTCCGCGCAATCGATATACATCTTCTGGAAAATCAAAACATTCCTCGGGTCTTCCCTCAAAATCGTTACGGTTATTTCCGCCTGATCGTACCCCGCGATTTTCCCATATCCGCGGTAATTGTCACAAGGCTTCGCGCTTTCATAAAGCCCCTCCGAGACACTTTCGAAACAGGCGGTCAGAGTTTCCGGCTTTCCGCGGGAATCCCTCAGCTCAAAAGCGAACTCGCGTCCAAGGCGATTCTCCGCCTTCAGAAACATCGGCGGTATACTGACCCACGTGTACATAAGGCTCCCGAAAAAAGGGACATCCATGTCATCCGGTCGTTTCGCGAGCCGTACGGGCGAATAGCCAAATGTTCGCATGGCAGCTGTCAGAGCGCTTTGATACTCTTCTCCCGTTATATGATCCCGCTCCCGCTTTTTCTCCAGGCCGCGAAGCGCGTCCGCGTACAGATTATTCCGCCGCGACAGGAACTCCTCCTTCGTGAGATACCCGCGGCGATAATTCGAAATGAGTTGATTTAACGCCGCTTCCTGATTGTCCGATTCCACTGTGTCATCTTTAGGAATGTCCACAATATTACCCCGTTTCTCAGCTATTATTTTCCCGCGTCTTTTTTAATATACGCGCCAGCGTTTCCGTGTCCATGTTTTTAAGTTCTACACAACTTTTCATCTTAATGCCAAGCGCTTCTACCGCTTCAAAAATATCTTTCGTATAGTTATCATATAGCTGATCCAATATTTGTTCCCGCTCCGCCGGGTCTTTTGTCCGCGCGATGACCGGCGTCCGGCCGAGCGCGGTCAAAAAGCTGGCGCAGACCATCTCCGACATCTCTTTTGGCGCGAAAAAATCATCCTCCATGCGCGCGACGATCCGCTTTTCCAGAATACGCAGATCTGCCTCGCTCTTGTTTCCGGCGTCCAGAAGCTGTATGTTTCCCTGACAGCGGACAAAGTACTCAAAGATCACCTGTTCCTTTTTAAGGCCGGGTATGACGTCTTTCAGCATATTCACGCATAGATCGCCGTTTCGCAGACAATCCGTTCCATTTAATTCCACAATATATTTCAACGCGTCCGTTAATGAGTTCACTTCTTCTTATCTCCTTTAAACTACTATAATGCCCCGGGGATGGTGGACTTTTTCAGCTCTTTCGTTGACCCATGTTTTCTGATAAGCCCCTTCCGGGAACATCCATATACTATTAATGGCGCCGCCATCGATTCCCCAGCTGCCTTTATATTTAAAGCCATCGGCCCGGGTATACTCGCCTTCACCGCTATACAGGTCGTCCGACCATTCTCCATTGTAGCTCGCGCCGTCGGGATACGTCATCACACCGATGCCGGCGCGTTTATTATTAACGAAATTTCCGATATATTGCCTGCCGTCCGGATAGGTTTCCTTGCATTCCGCGCCTTCCCGAAGGCAGTTCTTCCAGGTTCCTTCGTAGCAGCCTTTCCCGTTGCCATAGGTGAACACGCCATAGCCATTTGGCGCGCCGTTTAGGACTTCCCCGACGTAAATGTTTCCGCCCTTATACGTAATTTTCTGTTTTTCCGTCTCTTTCGGCGCGGGGGTAATGCCCGCCAGAAAACTAAGACACAATTCCCGCGACAATTCTTCGGGAGCGAATCTTTCCTCTTTCATTCGCGCCGCGAGACGCTTTATGACTATCGCGCGTTCCGCGTCATTCTTTTCGGCCGCTTCCAGAAGCAGCGAACTGCCATCGCATGCCGCGAACGCTTCCAGAAGCCCCAGCTCGCGTTTTGTCATACCGGGCATGATATCTTTCAAAGCGTTGACAAGTTTCGCGCCGTCTTTGAAGCAGTTCGTATCAAGTTCCTTCGATAAATACTCAAAAGCGATTTCTAACTTTTTCATTTATGATTCAATCTCCAGATAAATATTATAAGTTTTAGGTGAAATAAAGCATCTGAAGCTTGTTTTCCCGGCTTTATCATACACGCCCTTTCGCAGCTGTTCCATAATTTCCGGCTCGCCCGGCATATCTCTGGCCGCGTATTTGACCGCGATACGCTGATGTCCCTGCCGGATCTGTTCCGCGACATAGTCCGGGATCTGTTCCGGGCTTTTGACATAAAGCTTATTCAGGCGATAATAATTCAGTGTCTCACTGTGACAAGTCGGATACAGACTGCTCTGCCAGCTGTGATTGAATTTGATCATCCTGTCGCTCAGATTAAAGTAATCATAGCAAAAAGAAATATCACCCTTCTCTTTGATATCCCAGGTCACGTCCACGTGATATTCCTCGTTATCGATCTTGACGATGTTCCAGGCATGGTTATCCTCGCCTTTCTCTTCGCTCGCGCGCCCGATCACGACAAAGTTTTTGACGCGGCAGTAATCGCATAACAACTTAAAAGCCAACGCGATGCCCCAGCATACCGCTTTTTTCTTTAACAAAGCGCCCAGGACGTTATACGCCTCGGCTATTTTCCCATCGTTTTCAGGCAAAAGCGTCTCACTGTCATACGTGATCGTACGAGTCAGATAATCATGTATGACCAACTCTTTCTGATACTCTGACATGCCGGGCTTCATGTATTTCCGCTCAAACGCCTCAAGACCGTTACTCAGCCATTCATTGTAATGTTGAATCCGATCCGCGCCGTACAAATAATCCAGCTGCAGCAGCGTTCCGCTTCCTGGCGTGTAATAAGTGGTCTTATAAGGATCATAATAAAAAAAAGAAGGTGTATCGTTATAAACAGCCCACGCGACTTCGTGAATTTCCTCGATGGAAAAAGATCCGGGAATCAGGACTTCCCTCTCGGTATCCTTTATCGCGTTATAAATCAGCTTATACACCTTCTTTTTATCATCCGGAAGCGCGCCATAGTAGTATTTCACATATTCCTTCAGCATCTTCCTGTACCTGCCAAAATCCTAATCCTCCGTTAATTCGTCATCCTCTTCCTCGGAATCTTCGATCTCCTCGGGAACTTCCGTTTCCTCGGGAATTTCGGCTTCCTCGGGAACTTCGGCTTCCTCGGGAACTTCGGCCGCTTTTGCCTTGGCTTCCGCCTCCGCCAGCCTCTCCCGGAATCTCGCCGCCGTTTCCGCGATTTTATCCATATCGATGATCCCGATCATGGAAGTGTCGTCGCCTTTCCCGCGTTTCGTGATAATAGGCAGGAAATCCGCGACCTCTTTCACGCCGCTTTCAAAGCCCTTGTCAAACACCATCGTAATGCTTCTGTACAAGTCAAAAAGCATCTCGTCGTCGTCGAACGAGTCCTCCACGCCGTCCGTCGCCGCGTAGATCGCCACGGGAACCGCGTCGCTGAAATAATAATGAAAGTGCTTCAGAGCGCTGTCCTGACAAATTGAGGTCGTCACGTTATCCTGGCATAATGGGTCGAGCGCTAACGGGATTCCCACGGAATCATCCGCGTTGACCGTTACGCTCAGCCCATCCCCGATCTGCAGAACGAACCAGAATCGCTCCGTGACCGCGAGCGCGATCAGCGTCGTTCCGTACGCTCCCTGATACTCGCCGTTTTCGTAACGTTTCTGATATTTTTCCTTCAGATCTTTTGTGTCCTCTTCCTTTATCGGATTTTGTTGAAAATCCTCCGCGATCCGCGCGTGCCAGCGCGCCAGGATACTCATTTCAAGCTGTCTGAAGTGAGCGTCTCTCAGCCCGTCGTTGAACAGATCCCGGCCGGAAAGCTCGTCCGGCTTCGACTCATCCTCAAACGATATTTGACGCAGGAATTCTTTGATCGTGTCCAGCGCGACCTCCACAGCGAAGCCCGCGCCTCTGTCTGAGCGAAAGTACTGCGGGCTGCCATGGCCATCCGCGACCGCGGCAATGGCGAAGGTGTCCTCCTCATAATATCCGGAAGCGTCCTGGCAAACGACATTACGTCTCACATGGTCAGCGCCGCGCTCGCTTTTCGCGAATGTCTTATATCGTTCCATGCGGTTCTCCTTTTATCAGTCCCAGCCTTTCCATTCGTCGTCATCATCCTTTTTTTCGAATATATCCGGATTTTCGTCCTTCGCGGCCTGTGTCGCCTCCTCAACAAGCGCTTTCGTGTTTTTCGTGACATTTTCCTTCTCGTCCCCCACACCGGCGCTTCGGCTCTGGAACTCTGATGTAATGACCGCGACTTTATTAAGCAGGCTTTGAAGCTCTCTGGCCTTACTCACGTTCAGCACGCCTTCCTTGCTTCCCGTGAATTTCTCCAGCTCTTCATCTTTCGCGTCAGGAGCAATTGCGAACGCGACTTTGACCGCGCGCTTGAACCAGTTGTTGTGTTTGAGCTTCTCCAGTCCGCTTTCCGTATTATCAGTCGCCGCTCCATCACTTAATAGTAAGATGACCGGCGCGTACGCGCCCGCCTTCGTGTCCAGAAACTCGCTGCGGGAAAGCTTGGATTCCAGCTCCTTGTACGCCGCGCCCAATGATGTCAGGCCACAATCCGCCGAAAGATCCGGTTTAAAATTCATAGGTTCTACCGGTCCGTTCGGCGTAAGCCAGCGAACATTGGTATCGAACGCCAGCACCGCGATCCGGATTTCCGCGTCATCGTTGCTTTTTGAAATCGCGTCCAGCTGCGCCATGGTCTCCTCCATCGCCGCGTTGACCGACTGAATTTTACTTCCATACATACTTCCGGAGGTGTCCACCACATAAAAGAGTGTCATTACTTTTCTTGGCATCGGGGCCAAATTTTCCAATTCGGGCATGTTGTATCTCCTCTCTTAAACTCTATTTTGATCTGGTCAGAACCAGTTCAACGCTGCCTGCCTGTATTTTCATATTATTATTAATAACCGCCGTTCCTTTGGGAGGCACGTTCTTCGACGTTCCATCCTCATAGAAAACATTCCATGATTTATCCGACATATTACCGATTCCGGTCTCCCGGTTATTCGGGTCTTTCTTTCTGAGGATTTTCGCCATTTTTCCATGACAGTCTCCGGACGCGGGATTCACCAGATATTCCGGAATCAGCGAATCCGGGATAATCGGAATCCGGAATTTACCGACATTCACGATATACGGCGCGCGCAGGGACGTCCCACACTTGGAGCAGGTAATCGGCTTATCCGCGTCCAGGAAGATTTCCTGACCGCATTTGGGGCATTTGCCGCACTCCGCCTCCAGTAAAACGAACGCCTCCAGCCAATCGCTGTCGACCGGTCTTTTAGCCGGATTCTGTATGCCATCCTTACAGAATGTCTTCAGGAACAGTTCTTTGATAAAATCCGGATACAGAGGCCACAGCTGAATGGCCGCCCCATTCAGGTAAGGATCCGGCGCGTTTCTCTTGTCCGCCGGATCAAAGAGGAATACAGGGTCCTCCCCATAGAATCTTTTTTCCAGATCCGGCGTCATGCAAGGCGCCTGGCACGTGTATTTTCCCTCAAACGGATGCTGCCGGAAGAAAAGGATCCGGAATAAAATGACCGCCAGCGAAAAACGATCCGAGTATTTGTCCGGACTGCCGCCGAGCACGATTTCCGGCGCCATATACCGCTGTTTTCCCTGTATTCCGAAATTCTCCTTATTACAGGAAACATTATCGTTGTCGCAGATAAAAACATCTCCTGTTTTGAAGTTAATAAAAAAATTTCCATTGTTGATGTCCTGGTAACTATACCCTTTGTTATGAAGCTCCCGGAACCCCTCGATAACATTGATACAGGCCCTTACCATGATCTGATCGGAGGCAAATATGGATTTACCGGTGTCACACGCCATGAAATAATCCGTAAGCTCATTAAACCCGGCCGGACGGACCTCCATGATATAGCCGAACTGGTCTTCCGCGGACCCGCTCCATTCGGTAACATCCTCCGGCCACAGAAAAGACTTGGTCGGCGCGCCGTTATCCGCGTTATCGCTAAGATTTTTATAAAAAAGTTTTTCTTTGCCTCTTTTGATCATTCCCTTGAGAAAAGCTTCCTTATACCACTTCAGCGCTCTTGTTACACCACCATATTTGACCTTGTACACATAACCCTGACCGCCTTCGCCCAGTAAATCCTCGATTACGATATGGATACCCGAGACAGACCGAAGCGTGTCACCACTTTTTAAAGCTCCCATAGAACCTCCTTTGTTATAAGCTCAGCATAGATTCAATATTATTGGCCAAAGCGTTGATTTTCGCGCTGAGAACCGCTATATCCGCTTCGCCCTGTGCCTGAATCTGCTTGACATTCGCGACCATATCGAGAATCTGTTCCTCGAACTCGCCCAGATCGCCTTCTCCGCTTACCGCTTCGCGCAGCGTGTTTCCCGCGCCCGTAATCTCGGAATTACAGCTATCCAGCGCGCCGGCCAGCTCGTGAAATTTCTCTACGCCTTCCTGACTGATTGGATATTGAGCCATCTTTCTCCTCCTTCCGCTTGGTTTACAGACGCAGGTCGGAAATATCCGAAGCCTTTTTACTGATTTTGGATCGGAGCTCAGCCGCCTCGACCGCCGCCGCGTACAGCTTCTGAACGCTGAATTCCAGCTGGGAGATCGCCTGCGCGCTCAGCGCGTCGTTACCCAGATTATCATTGCAATCCTTCGCGGCCTGTTTCATCTTGCCCGTGATTTCCCGCAGACTCTCCTCGTACGTCCCGAGAGCCTTCGCGACTCTTTCAAGAGCCTCCGGAGACACATTATCCGCCATCTTGCCACCTCCCGCTTACCGTTTTTTGTATTTTCTTGTGATCAGAACCGGAATCCTGATTCCCAAAAGCATCGCCGCCAGCGCCCTGTGCCGGCCTTCGCCGTCGAACATATAGTGATCCTTGTACTGATGGACCCGTATCGCGCGATCGCGTTTGAAATAATTAACCGCGCACGCCTTCAAATCCGCGAACGCGTCATCCGGCAGATTCCCGATCTCTTCCAGAACAACCTCGAGATTGGACGACGCGTTCAAGTCAAGGATGTTTCGCTGAATGTTCGGGACCTGTTCCGCCATTCGCAGGAACATGTCCTTGTTATATCCATGATGAGCCCAGAACGAATTCCAGCTCATGTCCGGGGCGTCGTTATAAAAAGCCCCGCTTATAAGCCTCGCGTCCACATATTGAAAATCCGAGGACTCCTCGTAATCGCCCGCGGAGGCCGTTTCCAGATATTCGGCGTAAAGCGCGTCATTCGCCCGGGCGAACCGGGTTTCCGCCTCCTCCGGCGCGGGTGGCGTCTCCGCGCCTTCCGCGGTGCCCGCGCCATCCGACTCTTCCATCCGCGTGAGCTCCTCGATCCGGTCCGCCATTTCGACTAAACGCGCGGCCAGCTTCCGGACCCCGTCTCCCGCGGTGACATTGCAGGCAAGTATGACCGAGCAGGCGTTCGCGCGGATCGGGTCATAGAACTCGCCCAGCTCGTTGACCGACGCGTCCCCGATGGCGCTCAGCAGCTTTTCCCCGAGGTCGTTTCCTTCCTCGTAATAAGACCGTAACCGCTCCGCGAGACCGCGGAACTCGTCCGCTCCCTCCTGACTGATTGGAAATAGCGCCATTTCGCGGCCCTCCTATTCATACTGACTGTAATCATGCGGCCGGAACGTGAACGAGTCGATTCCATTCGTGTAGAGGCACACGCCCTCGGGAAGCGCCGACGCCCTTCGGGAAGAAAGCAGCCCGATCGAGTCATCCGCGGAAAGCGAGAAAGTCAGCTTGCTCGTAAACTCATCCCGCGGGATATGACAGGCGCCGATGTCCTTAAAGCTATTGAAATACATGATAAAATGAACGCCTCTGGACGGCCCTCGCTGTATCAGCCACAAAAGCTCCGCCATCGGGTCTCTTTTCCGCGGTGTCGGCGCGGTATCCGCGCCGCTCCCCGTAATACCGCGGTTGAACTCCTCGATTTTCTTCTGCCTCTCTTCCTTACTGAGTCCCGCGCTCTTCAGCTGTTCCAGGAACTCGCTTGTGGACAGCCGGCCACCCGCGGGACTCGCGGCGCGATTTTCCGCGTCTGACGCGTTCTCGTCCTCCAACAACAGCTCCATCTCATCCAAAAGTCCGGGAAAGCCCGGAATCAGCACTGCCTTCGGGGTGTTCGTCTTCCCCTTGACCGCGTCATATAAAGCGTGAATACGCTCAATGACCTCTTCCGGTTCCTCAACGACCTCAAAATGTTTTTTTAAAATATCCCTGTACCGCGCGTAAAGCGGATACCGCTTACGCGTCCAGATCTCAATCGACGGGCCGTTCCGGTTCTGAAGACTTCGCAGAATAGAAAATAAAACCGCCGCGGCGTCCGGATTCTCCCCGCCTGTCACCAGTACGTTTTCCCGTCTTTCCTCCTCCAGCGTAAAATGCCTGGCCGGATCAATGCCCCGGGGAACACCCGGAAAAATATAATACGTGTCCGGCGTTCCGTTCCGGGTCACGACCCGATAATAAGCGATCTGACTGTTAAAAGAACGCTTCGTGATCCCGTCAATAATGACAGGCGATTTCTCCACGTAACGATTCTGTTCCGACGTCAAGCTGTCCGAGGGCGAAAAACTGTCCTTCAGCAGCCTCAGAAGGCTCTTCCGCTCCTCCGGCTCAATATACATATTCCTGAATTTGGAGAAAACAGCGGTCTTCCCATCCTCGTCCATCTGCTTAAAAATCGTCTCGTACGGCGGCATATTGGAGATGACCTTGTCCAGGGAAGCGGGAATCTGACCCGCCGTAATCCGCAGCGTCTCCATAATCTCGTCTCTGGTATTGCTCATCGCGAACCGTGTCTGAATCTGCTTTCTCGCGGTTTCCGTCAATCCCCGGACACCGGTCACAAAAGACTGGCTGGCGAAAATAAACAAAAATCCCAACGCCCGTCCCTTCGTCAGCAGATTCTCGAGCTTCAGCGCGTAATTGTTCCTGCTGTCCATGCCGATCGTGTCCGCGAGCTTCTGCGCGACCTGCGCGAACTCGTCCATGATAACGCAGATATAAGGCATGTACACGCTCATCGGCGCGTCTTCCATACGACTCCAGCCGCGCGCCGCGAATTCTTTCTCTCGCGCGCTCAAAATCGCCGTGAGACGATCGATCAGATCAAAAAGCAAGTCCTCCGAATTGTCCAGCAGAACACATTTCACATGCGGCGGAACGACGCCCGCGTACTTGTTGAACTCCGTCATCTTAAAATCAACCAGATATAATTCCAGCTCGTCCGGATGACAGCTCATAAGCAGATCCGCGATAATCGTATGCAGCATCGTCGATTTACCGGAACCGGACGCGCCCATTATATAGGACGCGAAGCCCATTCCCCCGAAGCTGAACGAAACAGGACGGTCCGCGTCATCAATAGCGAACCGCGCGCTTGGCGCGCTCCTGCGCGCCGATCTTCGCGGCGCGGTCATCGGATAGCGCTTAAAAAAGCTTGTGCCGATCACCGTTTTCGCCGACGCGCTACTCAGTTTCCGTATAAAATCCTCCGGCACAGGATCCGTTAACCGCGTCCAGGCGAACGGGAAATTCCCGCCGCGGGACTGGCCGTACGGACGCCCGTCTTTTCCGATACTCACGCGCGTGTCCCAGACGCCATCGTCCAACGCGCGGGAAATTGTCCCGGCGCTTTTACGTACAAGCTTGAGAACCATGATCCCGAATTTCGCGTGATTGTTCGCCAGATAAGACCAGTTTCCGTCCCGGTCGCTCAGCGCGGCATCCTCGTTCTCATGAAGAATCAGAATCAGCGGCATCAGCTTCTTTGCGAAATGATCCTTACTTTCTTTTTTCCTGCAGAACTCCGCCAGAGAACGGATCTCTTCTTCAATCTCTTTCTCCGTGCCCGGAATCTTCTTAAAAACAGAAGAGCCCGTTCCGGCCAAGGGACCCAGCAGATGATCGTTATAGTAAATTCGATCCAGAACAGCGACTTTAAAATGGCCCTCCGGGCTGATCCGCCACATCCGCAGAAGAAACGCGAGAACGCCTTCCTCCGCGGCCGCGCGCGAAGACACGTCGTATTCCATCCTGACCGCGCTGTCGAGCGCGGCGAGCGCCGGTATCTCCACCTCCCCGGACGACGGGTCAAAATACTCCCCGAAAATCTTCCCCGGCAAATCCTTGATCTCCGGAAGGAGGCTCAGCCTCGCTCTCTCATAGCCGATCAACACCGGTATATTCCGCGGCGCGTCCGTCGGCTTCCACGAGGAATAAAAGCCGCGGTCCAGCGCGTATGTCCCGCGGATATTTCCAAAAGCCTCCGACAGCGCCCGCGCTTTCTCTCCCGTGAAAAGTTTTCTGAGCTTATTCCCTTCTTCCGCCCGCTCCGCGTTCAGCCGGGCGAGTTCCCGCTGTTTATCGCGCTCCGCCGTTTTGAGCGCTTCCCGCGTCTTATCGTCATATTCTTCTTTCCGCTGATCCAGATATCGATTATAGGCCCCGCACAGCTCAATCATCTTCTTCGCCGTCCGATCCGAGTAATAGTCGTTCTTGTTGATCTTCTCCGCGAGCTCCCGCAGCAGCGCGTAATCCGGAACCATCGCGGCTTTCGCGGAGCTCATGGAAACGCCCTTACAATTATCGCTCGCGATCCGATAATACATCATGACATCCCCGCGCCGCTCTTCCACTTCCGCGTAGCCCGCGTCGAAGCCCGCGCGGATCTTCGCGAAACGGGCGTAATATTTCTCCTCCAGCCCGCTTATCGACTTGTCGATCCGCTCAATAACCGATTTGCTTTGATCGACCGCCGCGTTCAGCGCGTTTAATTCTTCCATGATATTCCGCATATTCCAACCTCATCACAAGATATTCGACGCCGGCACAAAATTCTTGTTGGCCAATTCAAACCCAACGGTAACTTTCGCGTCAACATGATCCATCGTAAGCTTCAGCCCCTGCGCGGCCGGAACGGATTTCGCCACGTTTTCCTTCAATAACCGGTACAGCGCCTCCGCCATGCCCTCACATTCATAATCGCGCGTCAGATCATGAAACCGCTCCTTCTTAAAAACAAATTGAGCCGTGTAATACGCGCCGGACGCCTCTACCATTTGAGTCGTGACCATAAAAGTCATGTGCCCCTTCACGATCGGCTCATAATTCGCTGCGTCACTACACGCGCCCGAAACCGCCTCCCGGAAGTTCCTCTTCAAAAAGTCCACCACGCTCTTTATTCCATCTCTGCCGGCGTAAATCTTCTTCGCGGCCGCTTGCGTGTTAGCCTTGTAAATTCCGATCTCGTCCATCGCCTCCGCCTCGGCTTGCTCCGTAAGACGCTTTTTCTCGGCTTCCAGATCCTCGTTGATCTTTTGATTCATGGCTTCCGTGTTGCTTTTGCCGCCGGCGCGTATAATGAGCTTGACAATCTCCCACACGATCAAAGTGAACAGCCCGATCAGAAAAGCCCGTCCAATCGATCGGGCGCCCAGACACGCCAGAACAAACATGCCAAAAGCGATCAACACGCTCACCGCGTTGATCCCTCCCCGATAAGTCCTCTCTAGCTTCTGAAGCCGCTCGTTATTCTCTCTGGTTTCACCCCGGGCCCTTATCTCCGCCTCGTTGATCTTCTTATTCGCCTCATTCAGATGGCGCGCCCATATCTGTCGTTGTATCTGACTTTTATCGTTAAAATTCCCCATAACGCCGCTCCTGTGTTTAAAGTACGTTTCTTTTATTTTATCATTATCAAAAAAAAAGCGCCCTACACAAAAGTATAGTCAAACTACATTTAAAGCGAAAAAAGGCAGCGGCTCCATCCTAAGCCACTGCCCATTTCATTATCTATACCCATCCGGGTTGTTATCTGTACCCATCCGGGTTATTCTTCTGCCAATTCCAGGAATCGCGGCACATGTCCTCCAGCGTCCTCGTCGTCTTCCAGCCAAGAACCCTGTAAGCCTTGTCCGCGTTCGCCCAACAATCCTGCAGATCGCCGGCTCTTCTGGCCCCGAACTCGTACTTCACCTTGATCCCATTCGCTTTCTCGAAGGCGTTGACCAGATCCAGCACGCTGTAGGGATCACCCGTTCCCAGGTTGAAAATCTCGATACCCTTGTGGGCAGCCGTATACTCAATCGCCTTCAGATGCCCGTTCGCCAGATCCATTACATGAATAAAATCCCGACGGCAGGTGCCATCCGGCGTGTCGTAGTCATTACCGAAAATAGTCAGATGATCTCTCTTGCCGACCGCTGTCTGCGCGACATACGGCATCAGATTGTTGGGAATTCCCGTCGGGTCCTCTCCGATCCTGCCGGACTCATGCGCCCCGACCGGGTTAAAATAGCGAAGAAGCGTTACCGACATATCCGGGTTCGCCTTGGCCACATCCTCAAAAATCTCTTCCATCATGACCTTGGTCCAGCCGTACGGGTTCGTGCAGCTGCCGCGTTTCATCGTCTCCAGATAGGGACTGGGATTCTCCGCGCCGTAAACCGTCGCGGAGGACGAGAACACGATATTCTTCACGCCGGCTTCCTTCATCGTCTCCAGAAGCGTCAGCGTCGTGTCTATGTTATTGCGGTAATACTTAAGCGGTTGCTCGATCGACTCTCCGACCGCCTTCAGCCCCGCGAAATGAATCGCGCAGTCAATCGCGTTCTCCTTAAAAATCCTGGAAAGCGCCTCATGATCCTTAATATCCGCCTCGTAAAGCCGGACGCTCTTGCCCGTAATCTCCTCGACCCGCTTCACGGCCTCCGGGCAGCTGTTGCTGAAATTATCCGCGATCACGATCTCATGACCCGCGTTCAACAGCTCAACCGCTGTATGTGTTCCGATAAATCCGGCTCCGCCGGCTAATAATACACGCATGCTTATCTCCTCCTCATATAAAGGACATTATAACATTAATGGCTGTGAAGTCAATAAAGCGGGCGCGCTGTATAAATCATTCAATGACAACAGCTTAACTTCACCGCGTTTCGCTTCTTTAAGCAGTTCTTCCGTGAAACCACTCTTGGAAAAAATATAAAAATAACATTGCTTCCCTTTCGCGAAAACACTCGCGTAATCGCGCAATAGCCAGTACTCGTCCAAATCTGTCTTCGCGTTTCTAAACTTACATGAGCCTATAATATACTCATTTTCATCCGAAGATGGCGCGACTATGTCTATTTGAATTTCTTTCCTGGCCTTAGGATCAGTTCCCCACCATTGTCCTACACTTTTAATTTCAACAGGAAGCCGCTCCGCGTAAAATAGTAAATATTCTTTACACATTTTCTCGAAGATCAGCCCCATATAATCCGAATAAGAAGGTTTAATGGCATTCGCGTAAATCCGATTTATTCTGCCTGACGCGATCGCCGCGATGTTGTTCGCGACATACCTGTACCAAAAGCGAAAAAAGTTATCGGAAACATGATAAACCGTCTTCTTTCCTGGCTTCTCCGATATCGGAGTCTCCTTTGATATTATTCCAAGCTCCATTAAAACATTCAGATATTTCGCGCAAAGCGCGCTTGTAAGTCCGGATTTTAACGCGATTTCATTCTGTCTGGAGGCCCCTCCCGCGACAGCTTTAATTATAGCGTTATAAAGCGCCGGTTCTCTCAATTCCTGCTTCAGCAAATTCTCCGGCTCTTCATAAAGATACGCGGAACGATCCATAATGTTCATTAGTATCGCTGTGTCCAAATCACCTTTTACATCAAGCTTATTAAGATAATGAGGAATTCCTCCGGTTATACCATATATCAGAGCGTTATCTTCCAAAGATAAATTCGGATAGAATTTCGCTGAATCCAGATACGATAGAGCTTCTACCTTAAACTGAGCTGTTCTCCTTCCATAAAGCGGGCTCTCGTAGCCAAGCACCTGATTCTCCATAAAACTCATAGACGAGCCGCAAAGAATCAGAAAAATATGGCTGTCGTTCCAAACATGATCCATCAAATGCTGAAGGCGGGACGATATTGATAAATCCGCTTTCGCGAGGTAAGGATACTCATCTATGACAAATACAATTCTTTCTTCTCTTCCAATTCGGCTGATTGCCTCAAACGCCGCGTCAAATGAATGATAAACCGGAGAATCCATAGATTCCGGATGCTCATAGTTATAAATAACTTTTGAAAGCGCTTCCAGATTGTCAAGCGCGGTAGAATTCAGCGCGGAGAAAAAAATCGTTGGTTTGTCTTCGCGAAATTTATTAATCAGCGCTGTTTTGCCAACTCTTCGACGGCCATATATAACAACACACTCAAATCTATCACCGGCGTATCTTTTATTCAGTTTAGATAATTCCTCTTCTCTGCATAAGAACATTATGGCCTCCAAATTATTTACTCTACATATACTTTCTTATGAGTAAGTTTATTTAGATATAATTATACAAGTTAAATTTAGAGAAGTCAAGCGCCGTCACTGTCAGAACAGTGTCTCCTGTTCCAGCACTTCAATCCGCGCCGGAAGGATTTCGCTTACCTCGCTCCCTCTGATATGATCCGCTTTCAGATACTGGGCACCGCTTCGAAGCGACGCGGAAATCAGATTCAGCACGTATATATTGTTAAAGCAGCTGTAGATCGCGTCACCGCTCAGTCCCGTAAGACAAATCAGCTGCGTGTTGGCCTTCGCCGCCATATCCATAAGCGGCTTCAGAAGATGCGCCGCGTTCGTCTGCGCGAAGGGATTGTCCATAATCAGTACCTTCCCCTCATTGTAATCCGCGAACAAATCGGTATCATCCCGCCGGGTGTAATACAGCAGACAGGATAGCACGACAAACGCCGACAAAAAGCCCTCTCCTCCGGAGTTTCTCGCCACCTCAGCCCACGTGATCGGATATTCTCTCTGCTCTTCGATTTTGTAAAGCTGAATCTGAATATTGGAAAAACCGACAATCGTGTCGTACAGGTTCTTCGTTGTAAGCTGTGTGCCGAAATATTCCTCCGCGTTCTGATTCTGCTGATAAAGAGTGAGACCGGCTTGTGTCAGTGTATCAATGAACTCCTGAAGCTTCAAGCGATATTCCGATTCTTTGTCTTCCCAGACAGGTAAAGTCAGCCGCAGCATTTTCAGCTGTCTGTCCCGGACCGTAATCGTCGAATTGTGGTCGATCATGCCCAGATTATTGTGAACCTCTCGAAGATAATCCATAAAAAGCTCCGTCAGCTGTGTTTTCTCTTTCTCCACCAGCGAAATATCCACGTCCAGCTTCTTCATCTGCGCGTCATAGGACCGCAGAATAATATCCAGCTGCTCCAGAAAACTCGTCCCGCGCTCTGTCACGCGATTCAGGGATTCCAGCGGCTCGCGGTAAAAATCATCCCGGAACATCTCATTTCTCAAAATCTGATCCATCGCCTTTGAAAGATTCTCCCGCGCGTCACGGCGGCTGTCTTCGCTGTTCTTAAGATCGCGTATCATCATACCTTTAAAACTTAGAAGCGCGCCATCGGGCATTTTATCAAAATCCTCCTGACACTCAACAGGCTTTGTTACCGGAATCTCCGCGTATTCCGCGAGAGCTGTCAGAATCGTCTGATAAGAGCGGATTTTCTTCTCATGCGCGTTGATTCTTAAGCGGATTTCATCAAGGCCGTATTTCAGACGGCTGATTTCTCCCTGGAAATCCTCCACTCGTATTTCCGTCATCGGCAGTGGCTCTGACATATCGCATTCTTCGCGCATCCGTTCTACGCTGTGATCCAACTCTTTCTTAAGAACGGCGATGTGTTTATCCTCTTCGTTCCGGGCGCTTTCTTTGTCCTTAAGCTTCTCCTCGTTTTCGACAAGCAGACGCTTCTGATGGCTTTCCTCTTCCGCGCTGTAGATTACGTTTTCCCAGTCCGATGGCTCCATTCGTTCTTCGGCAGCCTTACGATCCAGCCTTTCGCTTGTCCGTTGTAAGCGCTTATTCGCCTTCTCGAGCCGCTCTTCAATATCCTTCCTCCGCGCGGAGATTCCCTCCGTAAGAGCCTTGAATCTTGCTTCCAGTGTTTCCGTGTCTTCCATGAGACATTCTGTCTCCTCATAACGCTCATAGACGGCGATCCGTTTCTCCAGCGCCCGGCGCTGTTCCGAGAGAGATCTCTTTTCGTCATTAAGTGAATTGAGCTTCTCCCGGCCCGCGTCGATCCACTCCCGATAGTTCGTTTTCTTCGCGCGCAGCTTCTTCTCCAGGATACTCTCTTCGCTCATACTGCTTCTGTCCTCGAGATAAGATGAGTACGCCGCGCGTGTCTCCTTGAGCGACTCGAGCTCACGTCCGTTTGTTTCCAGATCCTTCTCTCCTTGAGAAATTGAGCCTTTTAATTCTTCCAGCGCCCGCTCCATCTCGTCGCTTTCCCCAGCTTCCCGTCTGGTCGCCTCTTCCAGCTCTTGAATTGTCCGCGTAAGCTCAGCGAAAGCGTCGTTCTCATCCTGCCAAAGCTTTTCCGTCAGCTTCTGGCCCGCGATCTTCTGCTGGCAGGAAAAGAAATGATTTTCTTCCTCCGCGCGCCTCTTGATATCGTCCGCGAGACGCGAAAGCGCCTCTTCTTTCTCCCGTAAAAGCGCCTGAAAGCTTTCTTCATTCAATAATCCTTCGTCAAAAGAAAGGTAGAACCGGACGCCGGACACCGCTTCCTCTGACAAAGGCCCCTCAAATTTTCCCTCGGCGCTCTCCAGATCCTCACGAAGCATGATTGGCACAGGGAAGGATGTATGAATTTCCGGCGCTTTTTCGCGCAGCTTCTTAAGTTCCTGTTCTGAAAGCAGCAGCGAATATGGCAGGAATGGGCGCCTTGCGGCGAACTCTTTGTTTTTCTCCTCGGAGAAGCCATTCTTCTTAAGCCAGGCCATGCCATATGTGTAACGCAGTCCCTGACTGTCCAACATTTCCGCGAATTCCGGATCCAACTCCAGTGTCTCGCCGCTCCGCAGCCGGCTCAGCTCTTTTCGCGTCTGATCCTCACGCCGCTCCAGCTTTCTTTTCGCCGCGGAAATCAGCTCTCTTTTCCTTTCGAGGGCTCGATGAATTTTTGGGGCGTCAAACAGATCGCTCTCCGAGAGTTCCACATATTTCAGAATATTGGCGCGCTCGGATTTCTCCCGCTCCAGCTCCTTCAACGCGTTTTCCTGATGCCGGATAATGACTTTCTGTTCCGTGAGTCTTTGCCGCTTATCCTCCATCTCCCTGTTGAAATCATGAAGCTTCTCTTTCCCACTTTCAAGTGACGCGCGACTGGTTTTCAGATTCTCCGCGATTTCTCTGCCTGTTTTCTCAAGCGCGTCTTCCATGATCTCCAGCGCCGCCGGCTCATACTCGCCGAGAATATTCCTGGTCAGACTCTCATTCCAACGCCTGTTAAAACGATCCTCCGTCTGATCATACCCATCGATTCTCGTCTTCAACGCGCTGATTTCAGCAGTGTTCCGCAAAAGCGCGTTTTCATTGTCGTCCTGTTCCGCTTTCCAGCCGTCTATTTTCGCGCTCATTTCCGAAAACGCGTCCGTGTTATATCCCTGTAAATCGGCGTTTCGCCGTTCTTGTTCCTCATATCGCGTCCGTAAAGTGTAACCGATTTTCTTCCTCTCCGGCTCCTTCTCGCTTTCGTCGCGCTCCAGCGCGTCCAGGCGTTCCTCTTCGTCGAGCGCGTCTCTTCTGGCTATATTTTTTTCAAGCGATAATAGCGCCAGCTCCTGCAGCGCTACCTGCTTTTTCGTATCACAGACCTCTTTTTCACGGTCGTCAAGTTCCAGCTCAAGCTGTTTCAAATTCGCCAGACTTTTTTTGATTTCACTGTCTTTCTGATGAATCTCCGCCGAATACCGCTCATAGATAACACGTTGGATCTGTTTTTTCGCCAACTCCTCGGATTCCCGCTCAATGCCGGCCGCGTCCTCGCGGGCTTTAAGCAGTTCTCCAATCCTTCTGTTAAAAGAAGCCACCCTGTTCCGCGCGTCCACCTCCGCGGTTTCCGATTCCCTGAGCGCTTCACCCTTCTCCTGAATTTCAGCGGACCGCTCTGTAAAAAGACGAATCGTGTCACGCCGCTTGATCTTGCTCTCGTTTTCTTTAAAAGAAGCCACGTATTTGCCCGTAAGAGACTGAAACTCCTTCATCCTGTTCTTATCTCTGTTCAGCTTGCTTTCAACCGCGTCAATGAACCATTTTTCAAGAAGTCCTTTCTCGTCACGGCAGTTCGCGAATAAATTGGACAGCCCGGATTCCTCCATGTTGATCTTCTTGATAATATTTTCCCATTCCTTATAGAAAATACCGTATTCACGCAATTTCTCAAAATACTGCCGACTTTGCGCGCTGTTATTCATGTCATAGAAGTTAAAACGCGTGGGATTCTCCGATTTATAAGTGGCAAAAAGCTGTCTGCAGACATTAAAACTCTTAAGTTTTATTTCTTTGCCGGTAGACTCGACAATCGGAATTCTCGAAAGATCCATTTCGGAAGATTGTCTATACTCATGAACGAAATTGACGATTTCTAGGACCTCCGCCCCTTCCTCGATCGCGTTCTGATTTCTTCTGACCATCATACCGGTCAGAACATACCCCGCGCCCCGGTCAAGCGCCCATTCTACCATGATAAAGGTTGGCCGCGCGCCGTTGAAAAAGCTTTCAAACGGCCTCCTGTCTGTATTCCAATACCGCTTATGCGCGAACGGCGCGATCAGCATCTGTACCATAACGGATTTCCCGCCGCCATTTCGAAGAGAAATAAGCGTATTCCTGCCGTTTAAATTCAGGGTTTCGTCACTGACCCGGATCGCGTTATTGTTATAATTCAAGTTCACAAGCCTGATTCGGTTGATCTTACTCAATTTCCAAGCACCTCCCTGATCCGGTCAAAATGATTCTGATTCAGCAGATTCCAATCCATAAAACGATCCAGCTTTTCCGTTGTCCGAATCATTTCGTCCTCAGCGATATACTCGATTAATCCCTGCTTCTCCAGAAAGCGGAGAATTCCCGTGAGAAATCCCTCTTTCGTCGTTTTCGCGCGGGATCCGCGCTCTTCCGATTTCAAGGCCTCATATGCCCGCGACATGTCCGTGAACGCGATCCCTTCCTCCGCCTGCCGGTCCTCGTCCAGATTCGACGCGCCTTCTTTCAGACGCTCCGCGATCAGATTCTGCAGTTCCCCGGTACGTATGTATTCCCGGGACCGGGAACTCGCCCCCTGACCATCGTAGAATTCCACCAGAATCGTTAGTATCACGAACTGAGAAAGATAAAAATCCCGATCCGTGCCACCGGACTTGCACAGAACAGCCTTAAGCCGCGCTTTAGAAAAGCCCAGAAAATCGTTATCCTCGTTCGGGATCAAATAAACCGTGTCGCCATATCGCTCAATGACACATCCCGCGATATCGCCCTGGGATTTCACCAGATCCTGTATATTCTGTGTCTCCGCGTAAGCCCGGTAAAGCTGCCCGGCCGAGTCCTCATTCATCTCGCGAAATCGCAGCAGATAATCAAAAATCCGCTGGCTCGTCCTAATTTCTTCCAATTCATAGGACATTCTCGTTTTCCTCCCTTTTGACGAATTTCCCGCCGGCAACCCGAATCAGAACATCCGAGCACCGGATTATAACACTCCCCGTGTCTGACGGAGCCTGAAACTCAACAGTCTTACCATTTTCAATACGACAACAAAACACTTTCCGGAATCGCTCCTCCTCCGGCAGTGAATCCGCGATTTCAAGCAGCGTCTCATTCAGCTGAAATCCGCTGACACGCTCCTGAATATATTGACTTCGCTCTTTACGCAGTAGCGCGAGACTGATTTCCTTATTTCGCAAAAGCTCCACCATGACCTCTTTAAACACTTCCACATTTGGAATCAGCTTCTGACAACCCTGATTGTCCCGCGCGAACCGCCCGGCGATCGACTCCAGCGTGATCTCTCCATTCTCTTCCAGACTGGCGCTTTTTAAAATATACGTCAGGCAACCTTTATACTCGCGCGCCTTCTTCTCTCGAAGCCGCTCTTGTTCCGCTTCCCACGCTTCCTCGTCAAAATCAATCAGCTCCGTAGACTCTTCCTCGCCACGGACACGCGAAGGTTTTTGCAGTGTCATTGAAATAGCCGGGTTATATGTTTTCGGCAGTTCGTCCGAGAAAAGGGGACGCAGAAAAAGATCCAATCGACTTAAAGTTTCCGCGTTTTCCAAGACAGGATCGTACAACTCCGTCCTGAGCGAAAATCTTTTAATAAGAGACATTCTCGTCATCGCTTCCAACTCGCGGCCATAAAGCGTTTTTAAATCAAAATGCTCGCCGAGGATCTTCTGGTACTCATCCAGCACCCTGCTTAAAAACGAGCCGATTACTTTCAAATGCCCCAGCTTTTCCGTGTCCTCGGAAGAAAGACTCCGAATATTGATGTTTTGTTCTTCCAGCTCATTCGCTCTCGCTTTCACAATCTGGCGAAAATCCTGAAATTTCCGCTTTGTGTCGCTGATTGTTTCCAGATCGTCCCGCAAGATCGACTGATAATCCTCCGTCGTGTAGCGTAGTGGATTTCGGCGGATTTTCAACATGGCCTCCTGTATTTTCTGTACTTGAATCCGCAACAGATTAAAGACATTTTTGATCTCGTCCTCCGCCTTGTCATAACTTTGCTTCTCAAGATGAAGCTGAAAAATCATCTCATGAATGGTCAGCTTCATATTATTCTCCATTTCAAGCGTTCCCAGCAAAAGATCATACCCATCATCCGTCAGATGATACGTCGCGCGCCGGACATCCGAGTTGACATACACAGCCCGGTTCGCGACATAGCTGATATTCATCATCTTATACGCGTTCCGCTCAAAAGAAAAGCCGTCAAAGGACATGACCTTCCCATCATTCGAAAGAATCGTATTCACGATAAAATCGCCGAGCTCCTTGCATTCCGCGTAGGACAGCTTCTTATGAAAATACTCAGAATTCAGATTATCCAGAAAAACCGCGATGTCATCCATCGTGCAGTTTTCTTCCTTCAGAGACTGTTCCATTAAATACAGCATCAGCGCGAAAATTATATTAAACTGCTCATCACTCTTCACGACCCCGTATTTCGTCCAGGTCTCTTTCATAAAACTGTTGCGAAAAAGCGCGCAGTACAGACCCACGTTTTTCATTCGGTGATCGAACTGTTTCAGAAACTCGTACCGCATGTCCACTTACTCCCCTTCATAATCCTGAATATTCAATATCTCCTGCGGAATATACCGGTCTATCTCCAGAATCCTCCGTATTCTCTCTATCTCCCGACTACTGAAAAACGAGAAAAACAGCTCTTTTATCTCTCTGTTTTGCTTCTCCTTCGTTTCCGGAAGCGAGGTAATATCCTCTCCCGCTTTGTCAATCATCGCCAGATACGCCTCCTTAAACGGAAGAATCCGCCTTTCGTTTCGGACGCTTTCCGCAAGGTTCTCGTAAATCCCGATTCCTTCATAATCTAAATCGCCAAAATAGTAAAAGACGTTATCCTCCGCGTTCATAAAAGGCTCCGCGCTAAAAGAAAAATCTTGAAAAGATCTGAGGATACCCTTGCCCTCGCCATAGATCAGCGTCCCAATCTCCATTCCCAGAATTCCGCCGTTCGTCCTGTTCTCAAGCAGGCACTTTCTCATCGAGTAAAAAGTGTCCTTATTCTCCAGAATCAGCAAATTCTGCGGCGTCGCGCGCGAACGCGCGTAATACGAAAACGGTTCCGCTGTTTCATAATAGTTAAGTTCCCCGGGAAGTATCCCGCAGCGCTTCAGAATTCGCGCTCCTTGCTCCCGGCTCAGGAACTTCTCTCTTCTCCATATCATAAAACTACGCTCGTTCACAGACACCTTCGTATTCAAACGATCCGCGTCATTCATCAGAAACGCGTTCAGTTTCAAGACCCACTCCCTGTCCTCCGCGTAAATCTTCGGATTACGCGAATAGTAATCCGTATGGATCCGAGGGTGAATCTGGTATCGCAGTTCTTCCAACAGCGCGCTGTAGTCCGGTTTCTCCTCCACGACCCAGTACTCGTTATAAAGCGCCGGCTTCTTTCCGTTCTTCTTAGAGGCTTTCAGCGGCTTCAGCTTATTCTCCGAAATCTGCCGCAGAATATACTCGTATATCTGATTATAAGTCCAGGATTTATGCCTCTGACAGATTTCCTCAAGCTTGATTCGCTTCATGGCGGCATTCCTTTCTCTCCGCGTAAATATCCGTCACGCGGGCACGTACCAGCTAAAACATCATCAACTCATTAAACACCTTTATCGCGAAACGATCTGTCATGCCGGATATATAATCCATAATCGCCCGGATATAAATTTCCCGCGTACTCAGGCTGCCATAGATCTTCTTGTTCTTGCAATTCCGCGCGACCTCTTCAAAGGCCTCCGGCACAGACGACGGGTCACAATACTTCGCCAAAAACTCCTCGAAGGACCGCGTCAGAATCGGGCTGTATTTCTCCCGCGCCTTAAGATTCCGCCACAAATATTTCTCGTCATACGCGTCCAGAAGCGTCTTAAAAAGCTGCCGCAAAATCAATTCCGAGTACGCCAGAAACGGCTCAAGTCTCTTATGCCTGTAAATGGTCTCCGTATTGAACCGCTTCAGCTCATTCAACTGCTGGTAAAAAGGCGGGCTTAAACAAATTCCCTTCTCCGGACTGCTGTTCTCGCAGACATCAATGATCAGATTATGCATGATTACCGTCGTGTTCAGCACATTCTCGTCGTTGGTCCTGGCCATCCTGAGAAGCTCCCGTCTGGCGTCCGCGTCCAGGAAACCCAGCTCCGCCGCGTCCTCGATGTCGCGCCCGATATACGCGATCTTGTCGGACAGCTTGACCACACAGCCCTCCCAGGTAGCGGGCGCGTACTGTCCCGGCGACCGGAACTCGTCCAGATTCATCCATTCCTCTCTGGGAATCAGGCCATTCTCATCGACCTCTCCGCAATGAGAAATAATGCCGTCACGAACAGCGTAAGTCAGGTTCAGATTACGCGGGCAATTATAATTATCCTCCAGAAGCTCGACCTCGTCCACGAATCGCAGGCCGTTCCTCTCATGCCAAAAGCGCTCCTTCAGGTACTCCTGGCTGATCTGGTTCAGCACCGCCTCGCCCTGATGCCCGAATGGCGCGTGTCCCAGATCATGCCCGATCGCGATCGCGTGTGTCAGCTCCGTATTCAGCCCCAGCGCCTTCGCGATGGTGGCGCTCACGGATTCCACATGCGCCACATGCTCCATCCTCGTACAGATGTGATCATTGTCCACATTGAAGAATACCTGTGTTTTGTGCTTCAGACGCCTGTAGGCGCAGGAATGCAAAATCCGGGTATAATCCCGGTCGAACGGGCTCCGGACATCATCCGGCCGACTGTAAAGACTACTTGCCCGTCTTGTCAGCTCCTCCCACCGCGGGCTTCCCTTAACCGCGGCGACCGCCGCGAAATTACTATTTGGCATAATTCACCTCACTACATCCTCTTCAAAACCTCAATCAACCTTCGATTCTCCTCCGCTGTCCGGACCGCGATTCTCAAATACTGCTTCCCGTTCCCGACCTTCGTCGAAAGATCCTTAAGAAGCATGTTATACTCGCTTAAAATATCCGCGCAGAGCTTCAGACTGCTCCGACCATCCGTCACCTCGCACATCACGTAATTGGCCTGCGACGGGAACACTTGCAGCCAGCTGATCTCCGAAAGCCCCTCGACCAGAATCTTCCTCGCCTTACTATGCTGAACAAGCGCGGCTTTATAGGCCTTCTTATATTTCTCGAGAATCTGCAGGAAAAACTCTCCGTACGAGTTAATATTCCAGATCGATACCTCTTTCTTCATGACCGCGATCAATTCCTCGTTCGCGCTCGCCAGAACGCCGAGCCGGAACCCCGGCACGCCGTACGACTTGGATATGCTCTTAACGACCACCAGATTCGGGTACTCTTTTAACAAATCCTCTTTGAAAAGCGAGTAATTGTCGATGCTATCGCCCGCTTTTATATCGATAAAGTCCACGAAACTCTCATCCAGAATCAGGCGGATATTCTTCTCCTTACACCAGTTCAGGAGCCTTATGACCTCCTCCAGGTTCAGAAAATTACCGCTGGGATTATCCGGATTAATCAGGACCAGGCTGTTGATCGGATTCTTCCCGAAGTACTCCATCAGGTCATCCGCCGTATAAGAAAAGTCCTGGCTCGTCGGAACGTAAGCGACAACCTCTTCCTCGTCCGCCCGGTTCGGATACTCCTCAAAAGTCGGCCGGATCACGCCGATCTTCCCCGGCGTGTGATTCTCGATCAATTCCTTGATCAGCTCCGCCGCGCCGTTGCCGGCAACAATGTGCTCCTCTTTCACGCCGAAAGCGCCGGAAGCCAGCAGGCAATTCACGCGCGCCCCGGACGGATACTGCCCCATCAGCGGCACGAAATTGGACGAAATCTCGTCGATCATCTTCTGATTCGGGAAATACGGATTCACCAGATAACAGAAATCCAGCATCTTCGGGAACCGCCAGAACCCGCCGTAACGGCCGCAGATCTTCTTGTACTTCTCAACCGGGTCATCCGTGAACAAGTACTCGGCGATATCCAGATCCTGCGCGTTATCGATCTCGTACCATGTCTCGCCCTGAAGCCGCAGCGCCCGGATCTCCGTGTCCTCCAACATGGCGATCAGCTTCAGCACGGACTCGTAATACTCGTTCTCTCCCATCGCCTGCTCATAAGCGGACAAAAACGGCACATACGTGTTCTTGCAGAATTCCCTGCTGAACTTGTAAATGTTGACCGTCTTGTAATATTCCTCTTTCTCAAAAAACTTGAGATACCTGCCCGGTATGAAGTCCTCGATCTGGTCTTCGGAACCGAGCTTCATGCAAGTCCCGTCCATCCAGCTCTCGAACTTGTCCACTACCGCCAGCGTATTCCGCGGATCCTCAATCAATCGGTCCACGATCGCCTTCTGAAAAATCAGATCCGACTCAAAAAGCAGCGTGTCTTCCCGCGTCAGATAGTCCTTGGCCAGCGCCAGCGAATAGATATTATTCGTTTTATCGTATATGGGATTATTGATGAACACAATCGGTGTCTTGATGTGAAAAGACTCAATACTCGTCTTCAGGCGATCTCCCTTGTACCCGATCACGATAATAATCTTCGAAAGATTCTCCTGATCCAGAATGTCCAGCATCCTCTTCATAAGAGACTCGCCATTGACCTCGACCATACCCTTGGTATTGTCCCTCGTCAATTCCTTCAATCTCTTTCCCATGCCCGCGGCTAAAATAATTGCTTGCATTATGCCCCTCCAGACTATACGTAACTCATTGCGAAATGAAATGACATTTCCTGTATCTTCACCATTATATCGTATATTTCGATTTAATAAAGCTGATTTAGCGAATCTTTACGCGAAAAAATCTCAACGGCAGAAGCGACAAAACCGCGCCCGGAACGTTTACGGAGGAGATTCATTGGTTGGAGTTGATGATAAAATAATTATTAAAGGATCGGCTGGATTTACCGTTTCTAGATTCAAAAGAAAGCAAAATGGATGCCTCCTGTAAAATACAGGGAAGCATCCATTATCCTGATCCTGATTAGTTCAATCAACAAATTCGATTTTCACTTCTTTTTTAAGGGCAAGGTGGCTCTCCGCCTCAACGCACTTAGTGATGCCACAGATTATAGGGCAGCCCGCGTGTACCGGAAACTTTTCCGAGGCATAGGCAAAAAATGGTCCCTTTCCCGGCTTCGCGAGACAGACCTCATAACTGTCGAAGGTGTCGCCAAGCTCTGCCATCATATTTTTCACAGACTGGCATCCACTGTATACTTTCACGGTAACGGTCTGCTCATCGTCCTCATCCAGCTCCGCGGTTACAACCGTGGTGAATCCACAGATTCCCGGCTCAATATTAACCTTGGTCATATTTCCTACCTCCCATTATTTAAATTATCCTCATTTTACCATCATACAAAACGCGAATCAAATGTTATCAGCATTTCCCATAACAAAACCACAGAAAACCGCGAAGCGCGAACTGATGGAGAAAATCATGACCACACAGCGGATGGTTTATTGTTTCTTCCGCGGGTTTGCCATCACACTATCTTTATTCACTTACAACTACCTCCAGTATTTCTTCCACCTGATCATAGATTCTAAACTGCCTGGCATACTCTCTCAGTCTCCAGATATCCTTGTCCTGTTTTTTCAGATAAAGGTGAATTGCCTTGGAAAACACTTCCGGGTCCTGGTTCTTACGGTCCCGGATGATATCGCGAATCGTCCGTTCCATATCATACACGAACACTTCATTACCCATAGTTGTCTTCACTTTAGTAATTCCGATATCGTACCATAGCGAGTTCCATCTTCCTGTAAATATTTCTTTTGAATTACACGATCTCTGGAAAGCTGGGATCCTGATTTAAAAACGGTCTTCTTGGGTATAAAATAAATGCCATTATCGAAAGAATTATCGGTTCGTTTTCTCCATACTTGTTTAAAAGAAAATCATATAACATCTATCTCACCTCTTCAAAACATTTTTTCAGAATATGTTTTCCTTTTTGTTTTATTATATCCAGTTTCGAAAAAATTACTTCAATAAGCGCGCCGTCATACAACATTTACAAGCTATTAAGATTTCAATGTTCAATCTATGAGCTTCACGCGCCCCCGGATCAGCGCGGTAAGCGCCAAGCCCACGCAAAGCCCTCCGAAATCAATCCACACGTCCGTAACTCTCGCCGCTCTCCCCGCGGAAAAAAGCTGAATCGTTTCGTCAATCAGCGCCGTCGTCATCCCATAGAACAACACATGAAAAAGCTTCCCCGGAATTCCCAGCAGCAGCGTCAAAAGCGCGCCCAGCGCCGCGAACTCCGAAGCGTGCGCGATCTTCCGCAACACGCCATCACCGTTAAGCGCCGCGCCACTGCCGTTCCAAAAATGAAAGACCGAGTTGATCAAATCCTTCGCCCAGCCGCTGAACGCGCCCGAAATGTCGGCCGGCATCAGTGAATTGCCCCATATAAAGCAAAGATTCAGGATTAAAAGTACGAAGAGGATTCTTCGCGTTTTCGGAGATTGGATCCGGGTGTCGGGGTGGATGGTGGATTGTTTCACTTTCAATTCTCCTTATAGCGCGGATATCGCGAACAGCGCGCAAAGAATGGCTGTCTCAATTAATGTCGCCGCAAAAGAACGTATTACCCATCTGTTCGTTCTTATCTTCTGACGATTAATATCGTTTAACTTATAAAGCTCCGCGGCCATATTTTCAATAATATCTTCATCTTTCATCAACTGAATGTCTTTCTTATACGCGTCGAAGGAATACTCTTCCGTCGACTCAAGAATGAACCACTTTGATTTGTACTCCCTCATCGAGGAATGCCCGCCTATCGTTAAAATACCAAACACAAAAACCGCGATCAGACTTATAACAAGCGCCACGCTGAATATAATAACAGCAACGCCCAAACAACTTATTGGCCTGATATTTGCCAAAGCTCTGAATATAGCTTCATGACAAGACGCCGCGATCGCGATTAACGCGACCATCGCGGCCATAATAATCGAGACCTTCGTATCCGCCATTTGGATATATGCGGAAATATCCGAAATAGCGCTTGATAAAAAAGCTTGCTTCATTTCCGGCGTTTCTTTCCTGATCTCGGGATTTGTTTTTGTTCCCATGTGATTATTCTCCTTAAACTAGCGCTCTAAATCAACAGGTTTATGTCCTCATTGTATATCTGTATCAGGAGATTCTCAAGCGTATTTGGGTGATGATCCACGTAATTAATATTTTTACGTTAAAAAATAGATTACGTTAAAACAAATAAAAGGAACCGCTCTTCTAAAATAAACAAAGAGCGGCTCTTTACAAATCAAATGAAAATTATGTTGTCATAGAAAACCAGTCGCTTTATAAACAAAATAATGTAAAAATCTATACCTTATTGATATAGTCATCTTTCATCTTTTTTACATATGAATCAATTCCCTCTGCCGTCTTAAGATTATATAATTTATCCATCCTCGCGAAATAATTATTAATAACCGTTTCATCCATTAAATTACGGCTTGCGTCGTTATCGTCAAGGCCTTCTCTCGCGGCTCGCCAAGGTTCTTCACAATGTGTCAAATCTTTCAAAAACCACGCGTTATATATTCCAAAAGTATTCAAAACAAAATTCGTAATCATTTTTTCTTTCTCGGAAAGTAATCCATCCACGTATTCATCCGAAATATTGATAAAAATTTCTTGTTTGCCAAAATCCTTATATTTCTCATATACCGATGGAAAAACCGGTCCAAATTTCCATGCCTCACATGGTTCAAGAATAATAGTAGTCCCTTCGAGCAAAACGCTTATCGCTTTAATATAATAAAGCACCTTTTGTAACAAAAGATTGGTTATCTCTTTTCTTGAGTTAATAATATATAGCGCGATTCTTTCAGCTGAATTATTGACTTTCTTCTCTTCTTCGTAATTTTCAATTGCTTGCGTTACCTTATTAATCGTTATGGAAGAAACCATGTCTTTATTCTTTATAACATATTCCTTTAAACGCTGCTCATCATTCAAAATTTCAAATAAAATATCAGAATATTTTTTTGAAGGCAATTGCCCATCAAGATATCTTGTGATCGTCAATTCTCCAAATCCAAGTAGTTTTGATAACGGCCTTTTATCAATATTATACTTTGTCAATATGGCCGTAATCTCCGGAACAGTGATCAATCCCTTTACTTCACGATATTTATCTTCGATAGTCTCCTCATTCCGGTCATCAAGCCCCGGAACATATATTTCATTCTTGCATTCATCACATATGCCATAATACTCTTCATATTCAATTCCCACATCTTTAATTATTGCTTTAGCGGGTCGTTTAGAAATATGATATGAAACTCTTTTACGGCATTTACCACATAAAAGCTCCACTTTTTCCATATTCATGTTATCTCTCCTTTTGTTCATCCCTTTGATTCTTCTCTTATTCTTCTTCTCTTATTCTTCTATTATTATTTTAAGATGCTAGCTGTTGAAGTTGCTATTCAGCAACTTCAACACTAGTATAAATTGTTTTCGATTTTTTTACCCTATCATCATTAGATTTGATTGTTATAATTTTCTATTCTTCGTCTTCATGAAATGAAATAATAAACATTGGATCTTCACTATCAGGCCATGTCACTTTTATATAAATACAAACATTTATATAATCGGCTTCTTCTTCATCTCTTGGCATAAGGTCTTCACATATTTTGAAAATATGCACTACATCTTCAGGATGTTCTGTATTAGCGCTTGGTTCACTTTTTATATGATGCGAACCCTTTAGTTTTAAAAAAATTTCCTTCATCTTATCTTCGTTGACTTGATACTTTCTGCGCAACGCTTTATTCTTATCGCGTTCTTCAGCAAAAGTATAATCCACACCAAGCGCGCCATTCAGCACTACATCATGAATTCTTTTAGCAATTAGATCGCCTATAGAAATAGTCCTTCATCTCCTTTCTTCTTTTTCTTTATTATACAAATGATACACTATTTTGTCAAGTGTATCATTTCATGGCGAGTAGTTCATAAAACCATGAAAAGCCAAGCATTCCATATACGCTTCCATATCATCCGCAAGCTGAATACCAGCCAAGCGCCTACTTATTCACATAACGCGGAGTGTTCAGAGGAATATCCAACGGCGCAATCACATCAAGCTAAAAAGCGCTAATTTTCTCTACAAATAAAAAGCGGCGAGCAGAATCCAAATTTACCGCTCGTCACCATTTATCATATTCACTTATATTACGCGTCTTACCTTTTCTTTCCGAACTTGCGTTCATATTCTTTAACTCCCATGACAGGAGCCATTCTGTAGCCTTTCGGTTGTTCTAAGATTTCACGCCATTTAATATCGTTTGCGATTTCTCCGCCAAAACTGTTTCCAAGGGATACGCGTGAAGCCTGATCACTTCGTCGGTGACCATAGTATAACTGATCTCTTGAACTTCCGGCGATACCGGATCGCCTGTCGCTATATCAATTCCAAAGGGAACCCGAATATTCGCGAGTCTTCCAATCAAATGAAATCGATATCCGCCATACTCATCATCGTCACGTATAGCCTCGCCTTCATCTGACCGTTCAAACCACACATCCTCATAATTTGGATTCTGGATGATTGAATCTCAATATCGTTTGTTGTTCTATTATCCAATCCCAGAAGCGAAGTCATGAGGATGCCGCCTTTTAAAGTGAAATTCTCCGCGTAAGCGCTTTTCGAAAGCAACTTAAGAAATTCATCATGAAAATACTGGCTCAGGATTGTATTAAACGTCACTCCTGAAGCACCTGCTTTCTTCCGCAAGTTTGCCATCACACTATCTTTATTCACTTACAACTACCTCCAGTATTTCTTCCACCCGATCATAGATTCTAAACTGCCTGGCATACTCTCTCAGTCTCCAGATATCCTTGTCCTGTTTTTTCAGGTAAAGGTGAATTGCCTTGGAAAACACTTCCGGGTCCTGGTTCTTACGGTCCCGGATGATATCGCAAATCGTCCGCTCCATATCATACACGAACACTTCATTTCCCATAGTTGTCTTCACTTTAGTAATTCCGATATCGTACCATTTCTTTGCTATAAAATGGACTGAAACCTTATCCTTGATTCGTGATTTATTATATCCTTGCGGCACAGTTACTTCTTCACGGTAAGGTACCCGATCTGTCAGTTCATGAAGAAAAAGCGCGGATTGATAGGAAAAAACGCATCTTTTGTTTTTGATTTGAAAAAAATACATCTCATCATAGTTCACGCTGCCGGAATCCAAATAAATACCGCGTCCAACCCGCTCCAGCTTCCCAGAACGAGTCAGCGCCGTAAAATACCATGAATCTATATCTTTACCCGCGGCTTGTTTCGAAGTCACAACTCCGTTGTTCTCACTTGCCAGTCTCCGTATGACATCATAATTGGACATGCTTAGCACTTCCTTTCACGCTTTATTATACCAGAATAAAAGCGCGATTGGAAGCGCGTTGCTTCGTTTCGTGCTTTAATTTTAAATTATTAAAGCGCGTTTCCAATCCGACATCTCTTCTACTCAACATCCACATCCTGTGTCTTCATCATCCATAGATTCCTGAATTTCGAAGATCTTCCAGAAAACTCATAGTTTCATACGCGGATCTGCTGATCCGATCAATACTCCGAACCACAAACTACTTGAACTCTTCGTTTTGAGGGATGAGAAGCAGCAATTTATAAATATCATATAAATGTCTTGAATGCTTCTTCTACCATCTTCTCATCCAAGTAATTGTTCACTGCCAAAGTTACTGTAGGAAAAGATACCGCTGTATATGAGGTCTCCACCAGAACAGCTGGCTTAAGTTCATCCGTATCTGGTGAAATACCTGTTTTGTATACTACCAAATCAATTGCTTCTTTTAATTCTTCCGGATTATTACGAGGAAACTCCATTTAGCAACCCCGTTTTATATAAATTCTTATAAATCTTATCAGGATAATATTGTAAAAACGCTTCCATGTCACTAAATCGCAAGTTCACTTTTCTCATATAGGTCAATAACCGCTCACTCAATTCATCTCCCGCGATTTCAGAAAAGTCATCAATGTCTTTCAGCAAATCCAAGAACTGCAAAATCAAATAATTCGATTCGTTTACGGCAATTCGTGGTTTCCTCACAATCACTCTGGAACTTGCCAGCCGCGCTTCACGATAATCTTTACTTGCCTTATTAGTAACAACTTCACAGATCATAGGTACCTGTGTGGTGATACCAAGTTTGTTCGCGAAGGATACTCCACTAATATAACCGCAGCGAGTTCCATCTTTCTGTAAATATTTCTTTTGAATTACACGATCCCTGGAAAGCTGGGATCCTGATTTAAAAACGGTCTTCTTGGGTATAAAATAAACGCCTTTATCATATCTTTTCAGCAATCCACTATCTGTCAGTTTTTTTATCTGTTGTCGCGCGCATCCAGCACTCATTCCTTCAAGCTTAAGCTCCGAAAGAATTATCGGTTCGTTTTCTCCATACTCGTTTAAAAGAAAATCATATAACATCTATCTCACCCTTTCGAAACATTTTTTCAGAATATATTTTCCTTTTTGTTTTATTATATCCAGTTTCGAAAAAATCACTTCAATACGCGCGCTGTCCTACAACATTTACAAGCTATTAAGATTTCAATGTTCAATCTATGAGCTTCACGCGCTCCCGGATCAACGCGGTAAGCGCCAAGCCCACGCAAAGCCCCCCGAAATCGATCCACACATCCGTAACTCTCGCCGCTCTCCCCGCGGAAAAGAGCTGAATCGTCTCGTCAATCAGCGCCGTCGTCATCCCATAAAACAACACATGAAAAAGCTTCCCCGGAATCCCCAGCAACAGCGTCAAAAGCGCGCCCAACGCCGCGAACTCCGAAGCATGCGCGATCTTCCGCAACACGCCATCACCGTTAAGCGCCGCGCCGCTGCCGTTCCAAAAATGAAAGATCGAGTTGATCAAATCCTTCGCCCAGCCGCTGAACGCGCCCGAAATGTCGGCCGGCATCAGTGAATTGCCCCATATGAAGCAAAGATTCAGGATTAAAAGTACGAAGAGGATTCTTCGTGTTTTCGGAGATTGGATCCGGGTGTCGGGGTGGATGGTGGGTTGTTTCACTTTCATTTCTCCTTATAGCTTGGATATCGCGAGCAACGCCTCTTCTGTTACACTAACACACTTCCGCCCTGGTATAAGACGGATGAAAAATTTCATATACGGTTATATCTTTCGCGCCCATTTTAAAACACAGTTTTCGTTTGGTAACTATCCGCGCGCTTCTTGAATATTTTATTCCATCATCGAACATTTTCATATCTTGAAGGTCACAGCTTGCCAATTTATCGAAAATATCATTAACAGTAAAGATCGTATATTCTTTAGCCGGCATCTCAGTGATAATAGCTTCCACTTTCCGGTATACATTACCCTCATCTTTCACAAAGCTCTTATAATCCGGACTGACTGTACTATTCCCTCTTCCCGGAAACAAATTATAGTATCCTGTCTCGGTCAACTTTTTATTTGACGAGCCAATCTGCTTTAAAAGCAAATTGAAACTTTTTTTGTACAGACTTGCCGCTTTTTTACTCGTGCTTATTTTTTGATTGGATACTCCATCATTTTTCAGTTTTTTATAATAGCCATCAAAATCTTCCGTGACTTCCCGAAACCAGAATTCCTTCGTATCCTCGCCACCCGTATTAGGCTCTCGCAATAAAAAAACGATTCCGTTGAAATTTTCTTTGGCGTTATCTTTGCCAACATATCCCTCGAATGTCATATTCATATAGTTGGGCTCCTTTGACTATAGGTTATCTCAGTGGTATGACACCAATCCCAGGAGTGAAGTCATGAGGATGCCACCTTTTAAAGTGAAGTTCTCCGCGTAAGCGCTTTTCGAAAGTAACTTTCTTCCGCAGGTTTGCCATCACACTATCTTTAATCACTTACAGCAACCTCCAGTATTTCTTCCACCCGATCATAGATTCTAAACTGCCTGGCATACTCTCATATATTCCCCATATTATAAAAGCCTGGCCGGGCTCGCCTTCCTTGCGGACCATCCCAGACCGGACGCCCACTCAATACTGTTTTCTCTATCTTCATATGGACCGTTATCTCCGCCTCCCGTGTCATCGTTTATAGCCCTTAAAAAGCCAAGCAGCCCGGAAGCGCCTCCCATATCGTCCACAAGCTGACAACCGTCCATCGCTACGCAGACCGGCCTGTATGTCTCCCATACGCGAAGCCTGGCTTCCTCCAGCTCTTCTCCGGTAAGCCGCCCGCTTCGAATCAGATTGCCCGGATATCGGCTTCCTGTGATTCGAACATGCCAGTCATCGCCAAAATCATAAAAATATTCCAATACGTCCGTAACCGGAATACTCTTCGGCTGCCTGTCCGGCAGATCATCTCCTGCTTCTTCCAGCTTCAAGATATCGCTTCTTGCCGCGTCCATCAAATCATTAAAAGTCCCGAATTTCGCGTTGCCCGCGCTTTTTGATTGCCCCGTTTCGTAATCGCGGATAGCCAGTACCTGGTTCAAAGGCAGCCTTTCCAAAAGCGCTCTCGGCGAATCCTCAAATATGAAATCCAAAGCCCTGACCGGCGCGTCATAAAAGTCAAAAACTTCCACCCGCGACGCTTCCTGATCAACGTCTCCGCTTTCCTCCCGGTTCCGGTCACGCGGAACAAAAGCGTCACTCATGTATTCCTTATTCGTGTACGCGTCGATCGACCACTCACATTTGATTTCCCGCGTCGCGTAAATAATTTCGTTCATGTCAGAGCGGCATTGCCAAAAGCTTTCGCCTTGACACCTTGAAAGGTACGGTCCCGTGTATTTTTTCCGGAGCCATGTTTTAAAATTTCCCCTTTTATAATCATCCGCCCAGAACGCTTCTCCCTCATCCATAAAAGGTGACCGAAACAAAATTCCCACAAGCTCAGACCAGTTTTCCGCGGTATTACCCGTCAGAAGTTTATAACGCTCTTCCGGAAGCTCAAACCGCCTCAAATGACTATTCTGCCAGCCGAAAGCCTGCTGAATCACATAGTGCAGGGCGTACAGTGGAATGTCCGACGGCACGATCACATCCCTCGTAATCGTGCCGCCATAACGAACACCTCCATATTGCCGCAATACCCGCTCTGCCTCCGCCCGCTGCCTGCTATCCGTCCAATCCATAACAAGCTCCATCCGCAGACAAGCGAATGGATAGTTTTCTCTGCTTCGCTCGATTGATTTCTTCTTCATTGTGTCTCTGCCTTTCTCCGTGTATCAAGCATTCCAAACGGACCGCGCTGAGCCTTTACTCCTCATTATTAAAGTGATTTTTTAATCGCGCCGGATTGTTTCGCGCCCATATACACATCTTTAAAAGTTCTTGCCATATTGCCGCCGATTACCAGCCTATATGGCATAATCAGGCCATTTGTTATGATTACATCTCTAAATGGCATCAGCGTTGTCTCCACAATGAGCGGCATCCGCGCGCCATAAAGCATTTCTTCTATACTTGAAATAATCCCCACAACCTGATACACACTTTTATCTTCCATTGAAATCATCATGGAACCACGTTTCAAATGGCGCTCAATTATAAATTGTCCCTTTTTAGATCGCTTCCAGCTCTCAATGATACATCTGTTTTCTTCCGAAATTTCGCTATGCTTCTGAATGTATTCATCGATTACTGAGGTATTCTCGCAAAGCTTATCCGATACAGCTCTTACGTCTTCAGGGTTTAAGCTTTCCGCGCTTACCATATTCTTCAGATTCTTTCTTATCCCATATTTCTCGTTTACGAAATCGAGCAGCGGAAGCCACAGCGCGTAATACAGTTTCCCATCTTCTTCTGATAATGTCATCCTATTATTATCCTTTCCAAAGCCAATTAGCAGGCGCGCTAAATCATTATCCAGGATTATGTAATTGATATTAAGTGGCAGTTTTAGTTGATAAAAACTCTCCACAAGCGTATAACTCTTTTGTAAGATTTTATTTATTCGCGTAGATATATTTTACACCTTTTGCCGGGCTATTTACAGCCTGGCAATTGTGTTTCGCGCGTAAAAAGTGGGCCGCGAGCTAATTGAAATAACATAAAGCCCTCCAAAAACGCCTTAATATCACAGAACCCATACATAATAGACCTTAATTTGCTAATTTCTATTTCATACGCCATTTCGCGTATCTGTTTACCCCTTCCGCGTACGGCAGATAACTATTCACCGTCGACGCCGGAAGCCCCGTAATCCCGGCGATCTCCCCCGCCGCGTTATAATCCGGCTTCAATTTTGGCTTTACCGCGTGCCTCATGAATCATTAAGAAAATACCACTTACACCGTATTTTTACTCTACCGTTACTGGTCTTGTGTAGCCCTGTATCTTTTAACTCCAGTATTTCTTATAATACACCATTATTGTTGACTATTCCTGCAATTCCCGCAATCGTTCTTGTGTTTATAAATATGAATACTCTTGTTCTCTATATAACTTCTGAATCAATTAGTCTTATTCCAGATAAGCTCCGCATATTCTTTTTTCAAATTCTCAACATAGGAATCAAGTGATATCATCATAAGTCATTCCTCCAATTTATTATTCGTTATTATCGGTACCACAGAAACAGCAAAATCCTTCAGGGTAAAAGTCTGACATTACTGAAATACCTTTTTTATCACATTCATAGCACACCTCATCAGATACAGGTTGTTTCCCTTCATTTGTTTGATCATATACAGCTAATTTTTTAAGCATTGGATTCAATTCTTCTTCGATGTACTCCATTAATTCTTTTCTAAAATCTTTGAATTCAGAATCATCAAGTTCAGACTCACTATCTAAATAAACACCACCTAAATCATAATCTTCATATCCAGAACCATTGTGATATCTAATTTCAGCTTTAAATAAAGTTTTATCTTTTTCGTTCGTTTTCCTACAACTAATTGTTGCTGAACTGTCAGAATCCATATCACCATCCAGCCAAAGACCAACCACAACTTCTATTTCAGATTCATGTACAGCATTGGATTGAACTGTAAACAATATCTGCTCATAGTTTTCCGCCTCAATTGCATATTGTTGACTTATGTTAAAACATGGATTGAAATAAAATTCATCACAAATCTCAGTATATAATCTGTCCAATAACTCATTAAATTTTTCCAGAACTCCATCAAGCGTAAGTATTTCAATGCCTGTATCACCTTGAATTCTATCTCTCAAGTAATTTTCTTTCCAATACCTTTCTTCCTCCGCCTCTCGTTCTGCCTCTTGTCGCGCGTCTATTGTCATATACTTCGTCAGATGGTACAGATTCTTCAAAAACATTATTTGCATCTGAAATCATTTGTCTAAACTCTGTCGCGTTTTCTTTTATCATTTGCGCGCCAGCTTGATTTAACAATTTATTATGAGCAACATGATTTCTGTTTTTAATGAAATTTGTAATTAATTTCTGTTTATCTGCTCCATCAAAATAGGCTTTAAACAAATCCTCCCAAAAATCTATTTTTACATTTCGCTTTTTGCGCACATAATCCATTACAGATTGTGAATTTTTCGTAGAGATTTTCTGATGAAGTTCAACTTATTATGACTAATATCGTATTGCTCCATGCCAATCTGCTTAATCCATCCAATGCCGACATTATGTATTAACACCTTATTTACAAATGCTCTTAACTCATTCTCAATTTCAAAAAACAATGGGTACAGTTCTGAACACAATGCCTCTGATTGTTCATCACTAATCCAAATACATGTTTTCCAGTCCTTTATAATCACATCTTTCAAATATATTTTTAAATCTTCCAATGTCGAATCGTAATGATCTAACAAATCAATTTGTTCCAGTTTTACCTTCATTCTGGTTTTAATGCTCTCATAAGTATCTATAGTAAATACAGCTCTATACCTCTGCCTTCCTATTCTAAAATCAAATATTTCATTTGCAATTCTATCTCTGCTTCCCACATATGACAGACTTTTTGCGTCTTCAAAACTACTAATAACTTCCGAAAGAATATTTTCACTATACGCTTTTCCCAAATATTCTATTTGTGTCATTGTTCCACCAAAGTCATTGTTTTCAACTTGTTCGTTTTTATAAAGCTTTGTAATATCAATAATATCGCTAAACAGTATTTCAACTATCATATATAAATCTTCTTTCCTTTGTTGTATCGTATAATTTATCAAAAACTATTGGAACATTTTTGTAAGCACATCCATAATATCCGCATACTGAATTTCGCTTGCGTAAGAAAACTTCTTCCGATATTTCTCCCATATTTGAATCAATTCCTCACTTACAGACAACTTTTCAATAATTCCAGTCTTATCTGCTATCTGCTCACTGCTTCCTCTATGAATTGCAGTCGCCTCTAATGCCTCCAGGAATATTTTCTTATCACACTTCTGTGTTGTTCCAAGAATATACACATCGTAAAAATCTCTTGGTCTTGTATTAAATATTCCTCTACATAGAATTGTTTCAACCTTTTCAGCCATAACGCTTTCAATATTGTATCCCAACAGCTTAATTCTTACATCTTCATCAAATATTTCGCTAAATTCATATTCAACGGCATCTGGTGTTATCACATCGCCTGTAGAAACATCTATTGATAATGGGGTTGCAATTGTGTCATATATTGCATCTAGTCTTACACAGAATCCACCATAGCGATCATCTTTCCTAATCGGCGCTATTGATTTCACTTCAAACATTACATCATCATCTAACGAAGTTTTACATACACTTTCCACTGCTTCCATAATCTTTTCTTCAGTTAGCGGCAAATTTCTAAGTGTTGTATCAAGGTCCATAGTGGATCTGATATCGACAATCTTGCAAGAAATCGTTCAAACATATAATTCCGCAAAACCACTTGTGCTGCTATGCTTTTTGATTTTGCGTAATTTTTTATTTTTCCCTTTAGACTCATTGCTTTTGAACTCATAATAAAACCTCCAGATATCTCTTCAAAGTTTTTTCTACCTTAAATTGTTTTGCGTACTCTGACAATTTATTCAAATTTTTATTTTTCGATTCTGCATAATTTTTAATTGCGGCAATCACAGTTTCTTCATCTATACGAGTACGACTTCTTAGTAAATCACATACTGTTCTTTCCGCATCATAACATCGAACCATATTACCAAAAGTGGTTTTCCTATCAATAGCCCCAAGTTGATGTAACTCTGGTTTCACATAATAGCAATTACATTCTCCTATAATTGCTTTTGGCAAACAGGAATTGCTTGGAATCGTAACTGAATGCGTAAACGGAGTTCGATCGGATAACCCATTCAAAAACAATGCTGTATCGTGAGAAAAAATTATTTTTTTTGAACTAAGCATTAATGTATACATATCATCTTGTGTTTCTTCAGGAAGCATATAAACACCTTGTCTGCAACGCTCTAGCAATCCTTCTTTTACATACTTTGATAATAACATTCTGGAAAACCCCATCGACAAAACATCGGATGTTGTAATCATATTGTTGTTCGCTCTAATTGCGCGATATATTTCCGAATTCATATTCATAGTCGCGCCTCCTTTTGTTTACATTCATATAGATATTATACATAATTTCGATTCGTTTGTAAACTATATTATGTATTAATCTTTTATAGAAGCAAACGAAGTTTAGTTTACATACATATAGATATCATTTACACTTTCTATTCATTTGTAAACTGTGAGTCAATCTCATCTTCTGACATCTCATTGACCGGATGGTTCATGTCATACAGGACCTGGAACTTGATATAATTCGAACAACTATCTTTTTCTCGAAAAATCGTTAGTGGTGTTTATTTTTTTATTAAATTTGATATAATATAAACAGAAGGGAGGTCTTCCAATGTTAAATAAAAATTTGAGATACTATCGATTAAAGAAAAATATGTCAAAGAAAGATCTTGCCTCATTATGCGGCGTTACTCCTATGGCAATTACCAATTATGAAAACGGAACCCGTAAGCCTAATATGGAAACAATAAAATCATTGGCCAACGCGCTTGGTGCCAGAGTCACTGATTTTCTCGCGGTACGCAATGAGAATTTAGTCTTCCGTCACGAAGAATTCCGAAAAAACAGCTCGCTTACTCGGAGTCAACAGGAATACGTACGCGAGTCTGTTGAAGAATACTTTGACCGTTTCTTTACTGTCGTAGAATTACTGGGTGGTGAAGTACTTCCGGACTATCCACTCTGTCATCAGCTGCCCCTAAGCGATGATGACGAGGAGAACGCTTTAAATATGCGAAGACATCTGAGATTCGCGGACTATGGACCGATTGGTAATCTGATTGCCGCGTTAGAGAATACAGGAATTCTGGTCTATCTGTTAGAAATGAAGAACGATAAATTTTCCGGAATGAATGGTTTCGTGAATGACCGTCCATACATCGTGGCAAACAGCTTGATGTCACCGGAACGAAACCGTTCTACCATTGCTCATGAATTGGCTCATCTGATGTTTCAATGGCCGGAAACGATGTCTGATAAAGAGGCCGAGTCGCGCGCGACTTCAATCAGCGGCTGCTTTCTGCTTTCCAAACCGGATGCCAAACGCGAACTGGGTGAACGTAGGAAAGCAATCACGAAAGATATGATTCTTATATGCGAAGAGTATGGAATCTCCATGATGTTACTTGTAAAACGCGCCGAGCTCTGCGGCATCATCAGCAGTTCACTAGCTAAAGATTTTTTCATTCAGGCAGGTCAACTGGGATGGCGCAAGAACGAGCCAAGCCGTATAAAAGTAGAAAAACCACTGCTCTTTGAACAGCTTGTTTTCCGTGCTGTCAGTGAAAATGAAATCAGCGTACAAAAAGGCGCCGAGCTGCTGCGTATGTCATTCACTGAGGTTGAAGAACACTGTTTCAGCGAGGTATGATGTATGGAATATATCAGCAGTGATACAAATGTCTGGCTGGATTTTTCTCTAATTGACCGGCTGGATTTACCGTTTCTTCTTCCCTATATTTACCTCATGAATAATGACGCCATCGAGGATGAGCTTTTATCACCGCCCGGCTTGAACAAACGTCTGATTGACCTTGGACTAAAAAAAGCAGAACTCTCCGAAGAAGAATTCTATCTGGCTATAGAATATTCTCGAAGATTCAAAAAGCCATCACGGTATGATTGTGTCGCCCTCGCGATCGCGAAGATCCGTGGCATTACATTACTTACAGGAGATGGCCCCTTGCGAAAAGCCGCCATTTCTGAAGGTGTTTCCGTTATGGGCACAATTGGAATATTAGACCAATTGTTGAGTGAAAACTTGATTTCCACATCTGTCTACGTTGAATGTTTTAAAGCGTTTGACGACCTTAATGGTGGGAAGATACGCCTGCCAAAAGCAGAAATTCAAAACCGTATTAAGAAATTTGACAATACACTATAAATCCATTCTCTTATGGATTTATTCCGCGAAAAAATTGAAGTCAACTGATGATCCCCCAGCCCGGGCTACTGGTTTCCAGGCTCCGGACTGGCAATTTCATCGTACCGGTGTAAACACTGAAAGGTATATCTACTATGAAGGTGGTTTATTATCATCGCTAAAGTGGTTCTGATTTTCCGCGCAAATGGATTATATTAAGCAGAATATACAACTATAGAATAGTGTTTTTAATAATGACTATAAAAAACAATAATATCCACATACATCTAATTCACTTTATACGGTTTCGCAAAAAAATCCCGTAAAGAAATTACATCTATTTTTTCCTGTATCTTTGCTGGAAAACATGTTCCCACATCAATTTTAATATTCGGTAATACTATCCTATATTCTTGCTCATTTTTGAAATATATATCCTTACAAAATAAAGTCCTAAAAGCATAGTCCGCATTAAACGAATATGTTTTATTTCCATTTTCTACTGATGGTATTATATCTTGTATTAGACATTTCATATATGAACCATCATTTACTTTTTGCTCATTATCATCCACAATTAGCCCTTGATCAATAACGAAATATTTGACTAAATCACGTTGAATTTCATAGCCCATCTCTTCAATATCATTTAGAAATTGTTCTGGCTTGGTTATAATCGCGACACTATCCGCTTGTAGATTCCGTCATGAGAGCCCCGCTTGCACGGACTTTTAGCCCCACCATCACGCAGAGAGCCCCACGTTAACGGACAGAGCTCCACTCCATGCTCATCGACTTATAATGAATAAGGCACACACTTGTGTGACTATTCTATTTGGAGGTCGATGATCGTGGTAGATTATCGAGAAATTCTGAGGTTAAAAAGCCTCAACTATTCGCAGCGTCAAATCGCTGCAAGCGTCCACTGTTCAAGACATACGATTTCGTTTGTCCTGACAGCCGCAGAAGCGGCTGGCATATGTTGGCCGCTGGATGAGTCTGTTACTAACAGACTTCTCCATGAAACTTTTTATCCGGGGCAGATCAATAACACAACCCTTCGTAGGGAACCTGATTATGCCTACATTCACAATGAGCTGGCAAAGAAAGGCATCACTCTCACTTTGCTCTGGTCAGAGTATTGTGATAACTGCCGTGCTTCCGGGGACATTCCCTACATGTACACACAGTACACAGATAAGTATCGGGCTTGGGCAAGAAAGACCAAGGCTACAATGCGGATTCAGCATAAACCCGGAGATGCGGCAGAATTCGACTGGGCAGGCGCTACCATGCCGATTTATGACCGGGTTACCGGTGATTCTGAGCCGGCATACTTTTTTGTTTCTGTGCTTCCCTGCAGCTGTTACTTCTACGTCGAACCTTTCATGAACACGCGGGCAGAATCCTGGATGGAGGCACATGTTAATGCTTTCAACTATTATGGCGGCGTTCCGCGTCTCCTGATTCCGGACAATCTCAAGACTGGCGTTACGGAAAATAGTCGTTATGAGACGATCCTGAACAAAAGCTATCAGGAACTGGCGGAATACTATGGCACAGCGATAGTCCCGGCCCGGGTCCACCACCCCCAGGATAAAAGCCATGCTGAGGGATCTGTGAAATTTGCTTCGACCTGGATCATCGCGGCGCTTCGTAACCGGAAGTTCTTCTCTATCAGCGAATTAAAGGAAGCAACTGCGGAAAAGCTTGAAGTTCTCAATACTCAGCCTTTTAAAAAGAGGGCGGGTAACCGCAGGCTTGCTTATCTTCAGGAAGAGAAGATGTTTATGAACGCGCTTCCCGCCACTCCATATGAACCGGCAGTCTGGTCCACTGCGCTGATCCTTAATGATTATACCATTACAGACAGATTAAATCGCTATAGTGTTCCATATGACCTGATCGGAGACGACATTGATATTCGGCTTACGCCGAAGACCGTAGAAGCATTTTATAATGGCGAAAGGGTCGCATCCCATGTCCGTTTAAAGGAGGCCCAGAAGGACCCGATCATTCTCCCTGAGCATATGCCGGAAGCACATCGGAAATACCTTTCATATAACTCGGATGAGTTTCTCCGCCGTGCCAGGGAAATAGGAGAAGACACAGAACACGTCGTCCGGCATTTCCTGGAAAAAGGCAGAGAGCCTGAACAGGGATACAAGCCGTGTGTCAGTCTTCTCAAGCTGGCGGATAAGTATGGCAATGCCAGGGTCGAAAAGACCTGCTCCAGAATACTAAAGTATTCTGTATCGCCTACGATTGTTTTTTGTCAAGCGTTTTTCCCTAAATTCGGCTTTAAAATTCCCTTTTTTCGTACTGGGAATTCCCGTAAAAAAGCGGGACGTTATGTTTCAGCTGCTACCGTCTGTTTCATAAGCGCATGTTCCATGCGGTAGCTCTTTCCCTCAAACAGGAAGAGATGTCCGTGGTGCACAAGCCTGTCTATCATCGCGGCAGCCATCTGATCATCCGTAAAGATGCTCCCCCATTTAGAGAACTCAAGGTTTGTCGTAAGTACAAGGCTCTTGCTCTCATAGCTGTCAGATATGACACGGAAGAGAAGCTGTGAACCGTCCCTGTCTACAGGGACGTATCCCCATTCATCCAATATCAGCAGGTCCTGTGAATTCAGGTCTGACCTGAGCCGCTCCAGTGTGCCGTTCTTTCTTGCCTCAGACAGCTTGAGTACCAGCTCTGTCACAGTATAGAACTTTGTCTTGTAACCCATTGTACAGGCCTTTATACCTGCCGCTATTGCCAGATGGGTCTTGCCCGTACCCACCGGACCGTATAGCACAAGGTTCTGCTTTTTCGAAACAAACGCGGCTTCCTCCAGTTCTTCTTTTAACATTGATGGCGGGAATGCGACATTCTTATATTCATACCCTTCAAATGTCTTGTATGTCGGGAACCCCGCGTGCTTCACAAGCCGTTTCCTCTTATTCTGTTCCCTCAGCTCAAGCTCACTGTTGAGCCCTGCAAGCATGAATTCTGCCTGCTTTGGCGTGCCATCCTTCTCACACATATCCGGTATGGCAGATGATAAGAAAAGCTTCCTGCATGCCTGGATTATTTCCTGGTTAAGCGCGTCACGCGCCTTAGGTGTCATCATATGCCCGTACCCCCTCTTTGCGCCGGGAGGAACGCTTTATCATACGCGTCCAGTGAAGGCCCGCTGTCTGAAGGCGTATCTATCCCATATCCTGTTATCCTTTCCGCGATTATCTTTGCGTCGCTTGAACTTATCCTGTTATCGCGCAGTGCCATGTCCATAGCCTTTACAGCAGCCATAAAACCATATGTGCCTGTCAGTTCATTCATCATTGTAAGGCAGTTCCTCAGTACAGGTTTGGGCAGCCCATCCATGTATTCGCGTAATGGGTCGGTGACTTCCTTCCGAACCCCGCTGTTAGGCCATGCCCCTGCACTGTGCGAGAGCACGGCAAGCGTGGTGGAATAATCAGAACTGTCAGTCCTGTCTGCACCGAACTGCCTGCCATGCCTTACCAGAAGGTTCCCGGCCCTGTCATATATATCAATGAAATGGGCACGTATGCCTACAGTCACATCTTTCCTGCCTGAATACTCCGGACAGGTGGAATAGTAATGCTTCCCGTCGAGACATATCTTCCCATATCCGTCTGCCGCGAGCTGTTCATAACGGCATACATTGAACTTCTTTGACGGCAGTTCCATAAGGGCTGCCTTATCTGCCTCAAACAGCCGACTGATCTCCTCCTGTTTTTTGTAATGGAGTTCAGAGGCTTTTGTTTCATGCTCCACTAACAGGGTCTTATTGTATCCGGTTATGTCCTTATAGTGCGGTGCCGGTACGAACAGGTTGCTCCGTTCATAACCCACCTTGCGCTCTACATTGCCCTTTTCCCATCCTGATGCCGGGTTGCAGAAACGCACCTGGAAATGGCAGTGTGCGCGGAACCTTGAAAAGATATCAGACTCATGTATGACATCCTTTATCCTCCGGCCAACACCGGTCGCGTTATCAAATATGAGCACCGGTGGCACCCCTCCTATATACCAGAAAATATCCTGAAGCCCCTGGCAGACGCATTCAGCCGTCTCCCCGCCGAATACCTGGCAGTACCCGTCATTACTGTATGGGAATGATACGACCAGATACTTCTTCCGGATGCATTTATTATCTTCATAAAAATCTGCTTCCCCAAAATCTACCTGCGCAAAACCCGGCTCCCATACCAGCTCCTGGTTCCCATGCTGCTTCTTCTGGTCTTCATGGACCCCCTTGAGATAGCGCTGTACAATGCTGTAACCGCCTTTATATCCACACTCTGCCGTAAGCCTGTTGAATACACGCATGGCCGTATGGCGCTGCTTATACCAGTGCTTCTTATCTTCCTCGAGCCAGCTGGTTATGGTTGGTTTGAACGGATCCAGGATTGATACATGCTGGTGCTTTACAGGTACTTCATTTGAAAAATCCTCCTGGCTGATATATTTGCTGATGGTTTTGTGGTCTATGCCGGTTTCTTTCTCAATTTCTGAAATCCGGTATCCACTTTGGTGCAGATCTTTGATATGATTGATCTGGGACATGTTGAGCATCTTCCTTTCCTCCTTTGCAAGATTGGTCTCTTAACAAAGGATATGGTATTTGGTTGTGTTGTTCAATGTGTCCCGCTTTTTTCAGGGAATTCCCGATATCTTTTTAGGGGATTCTGACGCTCTTTTCTGGTAAATTCAGTGTATCATATACATTCATCTTAAATCAATAGCGGAAAGCAGGTTCGGAAGCCTAATTTCAATACATCCAATGTTACGGTTCATCTGGGAGGAACACTATGGAAGCTATGGAGAAAATACATTTCAATACATCCAATGTTACGGTTCATCGAACAGTGATTAACACGGTAGCGAATGATTACACAAATTTCAATACATCCAATGTTACGGTTCATCCGGAGATAAATCTACACAATGACGCTTTTATCCGATTTCAATACATCCAATGTTACGGTTCATCTATTGCGCAATAATGTCACGCATGCGCTCGGCTGATTTCAATACATCCAATGTTACGGTTCATCGACAAACGCCGGGGCGGTTCGGCTGCGGGTAAACGGATTTCAATACATCCAATGTTACGGTTCATCAGACCTCGCCACCGGCATCGGAATCGCGATTCTGGATTTCAATACATCCAATGTTACGGTTCATCCCGGGAACGTGAATCTAATCATGTTCACGAAGCTATTTCAATACATCCAATGTTACGGTTCATCGATGTCGCCTCGACCTCGAAAAAGTCGTATATCCATATTTCAATACATCCAATGTTACGGTTCATCACGACAGCCACGCCGTCCGTGAAGTCTCGCGAATATATTTCAATACATCCAATGTTACGGTTCATCCAACGGCTCCTCCCTGCTGGAAGTTCCGTCAGCCAATTTCAATACATCCAATGTTACGGTTCATCATCCCATGTGTTTCTCCTTTCTATCAGATTACGGATATTTCAATACATCCAATGTTACGGTTCATCGGACGAACAAATCGGGGAATTGATCGGCCATTCCGGATTTCAATACATCCAATGTTACGGTTCATCTCCACGCAGTCCACGACCGGAGGCGTCGCCGCTATATTTCAATACATCCAATGTTACGGTTCATCTCTCGTAGGCCACTTTTAACATGGCGCACAATTTTATTTCAATACATCCAATGTTACGGTTCATCCTGACGCTGAAGGAGGTGTAGTCGGTGGACAAAATATTTCAATACATCCAATGTTACGGTTCATCCGTTTTTTAACACGAACGAAAAAATTGTGATGTGATTTCAATACATCCAATGTTACGGTTCATCTAAGTCAGTTCTCATAATGCCCCCATTCTCTCAAAAATTTCAATACATCCAATGTTACGGTTCATCCTGAACGCCCTTGTTTTGCCCACTCTCTAGCATATTTCAATACATCCAATGTTACGGTTCATCTTGTGGGCGCTCAGATAGTTATCGCCTCCCACACAGATTTCAATACATCCAATGTTACGGTTCATCTCCTTTGAATGCGATTGCTACAGAAAAATTCTTGTATTTCAATACATCCAATGTTACGGTTCATCGCCCTCGGAACTCCCCGAGGTATTTCCGATTCAATTTCAATACATCCAATGTTACGGTTCATCGTCGGTATTAAACATAAACTTGTTGACAAACGTTATTTCAATACATCCAATGTTACGGTTCATCACTTCCGCGTCCGAGAGGAGAGGCGGCTTTTTGTATTTCAATACATCCAATGTTACGGTTCATCATCGTGAGACGAAGCAGACGAAGGAGGCGCACAGCGATTTCAATACATCCAATGTTACGGTTCATCCTCCGGACCGGCGTCCTTAATTTATCTGCAAATTCATTTCAATACATCCAATGTTACGGTTCATCTCGATCGGAGCGGGCAGCTACGCATTAGATGTGTTATTTCAATACATCCAATGTTACGGTTCATCGATTCCGGGCGTCATAAATGAATCAGTTGAATGCAGATTTCAATACATCCAATGTTACGGTTCATCATGTAATTGGCGTTATAACAACGCATGCTATAACATTTCAATACATCCAATGTTACGGTTCATCCTGTGATTCCGTCCCATATGCCTGAGAAAAATCCGGATTTCAATACATCCAATGTTACGGTTCATCTGGAAAGCGGCGACGCGTAACGATGAAATTCATGTATATTTCAATACATCCAATGTTACGGTTCATCGACGGAGATACACGAGTTTGCATGATTAAATCGATATTTCAATACATCCAATGTTACGGTTCATCAAACTCCTCCAATGTCATGGATACTTCCCATATGTATTTCAATACATCCAATGTTACGGTTCATCGGAGACCATCCCGCCAAAATCCAGCAGGTTCTCGACATTTCAATACATCCAATGTTACGGTTCATCCGTTCCACAAGAACCCTCGGAATCCAAAGACACATATTTCAATACATCCAATGTTACGGTTCATCCAGAAGGCGCTGGCCGGCGAAATCATCCGTATGTATTTCAATACATCCAATGTTACGGTTCATCATCTGAACGCCCTTGTTTTGCCCACTCTCTCGCATATTTCAATACATCCAATGTTACGGTTCATCTTTTGCTTAAATATACTTTTTCATCTACTTTGCGTATTTCAATACATCCAATGTTACGGTTCATCAGCCAGCGGAAGACACCCGAAAGAAGGCCGTGCGATTTCAATACATCCAATGTTACGGTTCATCCTGCATAGACGGATCGAGCTGATCCCACCACGCCTATTTCAATACATCCAATGTTACGGTTCATCCCGTGCAGCATTGGAGAGACTTTGAAATTTACGATATTTCAATACATCCAATGTTACGGTTCATCAGGAAAGCTTAATTTCAATGATCTCGCTTCCACAAATTTCAATACATCCAATGTTACGGTTCATCGGGGCGAAAGTAGCTATTGATTTTAAAATATTGCTATTTCAATACATCCAATGTTACGGTTCATCGGAGAAGCAAAGGACACGACGACCGGAATTCAGTAATTTCAATACATCCAATGTTACGGTTCATCTGTGTCGTTAATGGACGCGAATTCCAGAAACTGTGTATTTCAATACATCCAATGTTACGGTTCATCTGGGCGTGTCAGCCTATAATAGTGTGCGAATATTATTTCAATACATCCAATGTTACGGTTCATCAAGCGTATATCGGATTATAGCGGAATGAGTTTCCGATTTCAATACATCCAATGTTACGGTTCATCGGGGTAGGGTTCGCGGACGTAACGACGGCCATCGCATTTCAATACATCCAATGTTACGGTTCATCGCCCGGATGCCGGATTCGTAGTTTTTGCTGATTTATTTCAATACATCCAATGTTACGGTTCATCGATGGCCGACGGGAGCCTTAAGACCGCTCCGCTCTATTTCAATACATCCAATGTTACGGTTCATCGCGGTTTCTGTAAATCATTTTTCACACTTTTATTTGATTTCAATACATCCAATGTTACGGTTCATCTTTTTATTGAAATATACTGCTTTTACAAACTCAATAATTTCAATACATCCAATGTTACGGTTCATCAGCAAACTTATGCGACTAAGACATCGCTTAGTTCATTTCAATACATCCAATGTTACGGTTCATCCAGCTCGACGCTTGACGCGCTCAGCGTTGGTGAATTTCAATACATCCAATGTTACGGTTCATCTCCATCCACGAACCGAATGTACTTAACGATCTCGTATTTCAATACATCCAATGTTACGGTTCATCCCAACCTACGTCTGAATAATTATCGTTTACGTATATTTCAATACATCCAATGTTACGGTTCATCAATGTCCGAATAGAGTGCCGTAAATGGTTTACTATATTTCAATACATCCAATGTTACGGTTCATCCATTTATCTGGATCAATTTAAAATCAAATATTATATTTCAATACATCCAATGTTACGGTTCATCAAATAACATTCTTTCGGCATAGCGTTAGCGTTCAACTATTTCAATACATCCAATGTTACGGTTCATCTCCTGCATGAGAAGTCTCCTTAGTGTTGTTTATATATTTCAATACATCCAATGTTACGGTTCATCCAAGCGTTTCGCATCTTCTCAATCTCCATATCATATTTCAATACATCCAATGTTACGGTTCATCGAACACGAATGGGGAGATTATCGAGCAAATTACTGATTTCAATACATCCAATGTTACGGTTCATCTCTTTTCCGTCAATGTCCAATGTAGCGTACACTGATTTCAATACATCCAATGTTACGGTTCATCAATCGACGCGCTGGAGCGTGACGGGTGGATTCCGGATTTCAATACATCCAATGTTACGGTTCATCCGTTACGGCACGAAATCACGCACGCGTTTCTTTTATTTCAATACATCCAATGTTACGGTTCATCTCTGAATTAGAGAAAATAAAACCGTATTTTAATGAGATTTCAATACATCCAATGTTACGGTTCATCTGTAACGCCAGACCCGAATGAGGACCCGGATAATAAATTTCAATACATCCAATGTTACGGTTCATCTGCTGTCCGCCTTGATTGTGAGGTCTTAAATGAAATTTCAATACATCCAATGTTACGGTTCATCACTGATGGAACTGTTTCATCAGGATTATTTATAAAATTTCAATACATCCAATGTTACGGTTCATCACTTTCCAGTTCCGGCGCTTGTTACGCCTTATTAGATTTCAATACATCCAATGTTACGGTTCATCACATCATTTGTCAACTAAAAAAATATAGGTCATTTCATTTCAATACATCCAATGTTACGGTTCATCCGAGTTTTTTCCCCCGCCCCTGTGACGCTGGCGCATTTCAATACATCCAATGTTACGGTTCATCTTCTGTATAATCCCATCCAGAATTGCTTTGATAATTATTTCAATACATCCAATGTTACGGTTCATCCATATTCGACTTTGATCGGGACGATAGTAATCGGATTTCAATACATCCAATGTTACGGTTCATCCAACGCTATTTCAGCATTCTAAAAATTACTATACTTAATTATCGCCGTAAATACAAGGTTTTTACATTTTTTACCAGGCGCCTCATAGAATACCACTCTTTATTATACATGCCTATTCTTCCGTGGTTTTACTGCCTTTTCAGCGCTTTTTCATTTATCCGCCTGGTAAAAATATTACAAAATCAAACTTTCACCGGTATCCTTATCCGGTTTTCCTAAGATCTCTTCCCCAAACACATCACCATTCATTAATTTGATTACGCAAACAAAATCCTCGTTCTGATCAATCACCTTATTCAAATCAGTCCGTAAACGAATAAATTTTGATGGTGTCATTTCACCACGGAATACTGAGTACTGAAAATGTGATAAGTACTTCTTACAAACCTTAAACACCTTTTGAACTCTTTTTTCATTCACATCGTAAAACACAAAAGCGTAATTGTAGTTCATCTGCCTTTTTTTCATCACTGATTCTCCTTAAGTAGAAACGGAACATAATCTTGTCCTTCTAAAATATATTTGATCAGTTTATAGCAATCGAGTTTTAACGCCGTTCGATAAGTGGTTTTTCTCTTTAGTTTGCTATGAACAAATACACCCTCCATCCGTGCCTCAAACGCTTCAATAAATATTTTCCTTCCTTCTTCATTAAGCAAACAGTAATTTACTTTCTTTTCAAAATGCTTATCTACTTGTAAGCGCCTATTGTTTACGAGATCAAAGATTGTTCTATACACAATAACCGGTTTGAACGGCTCGCTTATATCCAAACTTAGAGAAAATCTTCTTTCCATCGGCTCATGCAAAAAGCTGATCCTTTGGTCCAAATGAGTTTGATATATAGCGGAAATGGTTTTCGTGTACAGCAAGGAATTTCCGAAGGAAATCAGCGCGTTAATTGGATTATCCGGCGGTCTTTTTACGCGCCTGTTCATCGCGAAATCTTCTGGAAGGAAGTATTTAAAGTTCTCATAAAATTTAATCCAAGCGCTCCCTTCAACTGACATTAGCATAGGGATATCCCTGGCCACCGTGACTTGTGACATAAAATCTGTCCTCAGCCAATCGATTGTTTCTTTCACTTCTTTCTTGTCATGTTTATAGTAATGATATAAAACCTCGCTCATATTACTTCCAATACTATTTACAATTGCTTTCGCGATAAGTAATCTGGAATCATTAAAGACCTCTACCTGCTTTAAAAGCAGCTTACCGCTCAGGTATTTTTCCTTTGGATAAAAGGTTCCGCTGTAGCCTTCGTAATAATTAAAAAAATGTACAATAATATGATTGCGGGAAAGAAAATCCAGCAGTTTAGTGTTAATGGAAACCTCATTCATACAATAAATTTCTCTTGTGTTTTCTACTGGGATATATACATTCTTCCCGTTTTTATTAAAACAAAGAGAATTATCTTTTCTCGAAAGCTCTCCCGCGCTCATAATATATCTCGTGCTTCCCATTCTTCACCATCCTCGTATTATATATAGCAATATTCATAGTAAGCGCATTTCTTACACCCTGGCGAATTCAGAACCGGTGGCACCCTTGTATCATGAACCAAACGGGCTATATCATCCATCATGCCACTCAATTGTTCTTCAAGTTCGTCTGTTAGCTCAATAATTACGACTTTGCGCTCTGACTTGTTTTTTTCAATAATTTCCAACTTGCCTTTGCGCGTAATGCCCTTATCTTTAAGTATTTTCAGATAATAAATCAACTGCCATTTACCCGCTTCAATATCCGCGTCTGATTTCTTTATCTCTGTCAGATACTCTTTTGTCAGCTTGTCCAGTTTAATATTATCAATCGCGATTTCTGTGTTGGAAGCGTCATTTTCTCTAGCCTCATGCATCGCTTTTCCGATTTTTACCATTTCGCTATTATCTTCCAGGTTCAGTCTATTCCCATGGAGATAGCATTGACGCGCGCAATGGACATAATAATTGATTAATGTTCCGGTTATTTCCATCAAGATCTCCTATTCCGTAAAAAGCCCTATCTCATTCTGGAATTTCTCCACATTCAACTTACCATTTTCAAAAAAGCGGTCTCCATTGTCTATATATAAAAGTTCTCCGATTTGATCCGCGTATTGTATATCAATGTTTTTATTGATTTGATAAGTAAAGTAATCCATACGTGAGCGTATCGCCGCCAATTTGAACTTTTTCTCAGCGTAATCCATTTTCTGATTACGCAGCAAATTTTTGTATGTTTCCCAAACATCCTCCCCATCCAATATTTCTCCGTTTTCCAGAGTAACTTTTCTCGACAGAAAAATTGTCTGCTTCCAATTCTCCGATTTAATCAGTTTCATTCGCTCGTCAACTTCAGGAAAATTCAAGTACCTGACCTTATTTTCAAAAAAAGCCTCAAGTCCTTCGTCCCCACTGTTTTGATTGCGATTTTTTATTAGTACAGACAGTACCTGATTATAATATGTCGCGAAATCTTTTTCCTCTAACAACTTCCGTACCTCAGTATTTTCCAGCGTCAGTTCCTTATTCAGCACCCGAATATCATCTCTATAAATTTTCTTGGCCTCATCCAATTTGAAATAGAATACACGCCCTTTCCGTAAACAGGAACGATTAATACGACCCGCGAATTGTTCCTCACTGTCCAGTTTTGATATGTTTTTAAAACCAAGATCCATGTCTATATCGATGCCGGCTTCGATGGTCTGGGTCGCGATCAGAATAATCTTATCGTTGTTCTTAACTTTATCAATAATCCTTTTCCGATCCGCGGAATTATCCTCTCCTGTCAATAATTCGACATCACGATCCACAATATCCTGTTTCAATTGTTGAAAGCACGCTTTGGCAGTGTCTTTCTTTATGAACTCAACAAGAATTTTATTCGCTTCCTCGCCACAATCCTTGATATACTTACACAGTGTTTCCAATGTAAGCTCCGTGTCCAGCAAATCATAATTATTTATGACTCTATTCTTAAAAATCGGATTCAGAAAATATTTGTCTCTGTTTTTAATCAAATGAACCGCGCTTTCCGGCTCACCTGTTAACAATTCCAGATTCGGAAGTGTCGCCGACATTATAAGAATCTTCATGTTCAAAAGACGCGCGAACGCTTTTAAAAAAATTATTATTTCGGCCCATATTTTATTCTCATAGCTTTGTATTTCATCCAAAACAATCACGCTGTTCTCCAACTGAAGGAAGCCAAACAAAGCTTCTTTCGAGCTTCCGAACATCGTGTCAAAAAGGCTCACATGCGTCGTTATAATAATTGGATAGTTCAGAAACTGACGATTCAGCAGCGCCTCCTGATAATATTGTTTACTATCCTCGGAATATGTCCCTCGCGCTTTAATTGGCGTTATCGCGTTTATGACCGCCAAGTCCTGATCAATATTATCACCGAAAGACTTTTTCGCGGCTTCAATATTCTGCGCGACAAGAGTGTTATAAGGATAGACATAATATATCTTTTGACTTCCGTTCTCCAAGAAATGTACACTTAGGTTAAACGCTGTATTACTTTTACCACATCCGGTAGGAGCTTCCAAAAAGAATATCCGTTGATCAATTTCTTTCATTAATTCTTTTTCGGAATCCAGGAACATTTCACTCCTCAAATCATTCATCGACAATTGCCCAGTCTTACTCTTATTATAATTGTTCTCCTGATATTCCCGGATTTTTCGCGTTAAAACGCTATTTTCAAACGGCTCCTTCAACCGTGCGCCCGACTCAAGCGATCCATAGAAATTAATCTCTGTTTTCGAGTCAAAGTCACTTGTCGCGTAATAGTCGCAAGTCACAATAAGCGCGTATAGAAATCTCGCGTAAATGTAAAAATCAATGTCTTTATTCCGACTGCTGCCTTCTATCAACTTTTTATATTTTCGGCCCATATTCAGGACACGACCCATCCTGTCGCAAAATGGTCCTTTGTATAATGCCTTTAATATTTCATCTTCATAGATTCCATTTATAATGGCCGTGATCTCTCCGTCTTCTCTGAACTCCTCCAAAAAATCTGAAAAGGCTTCTAATGAGGAGTGGTGCCGGGAGATAGCGTAAGCGTTAATGAGTATTAAACGTTTTAAACAATTTTCTTCCTCTCGACTCAAACTCATTCCGGCCGACAGTAGATCACGCAAGACGCCGCTTTCATAGTCCAAATATAAAACGGCGGAAAGCATGGAATGACAGGTTCCTTTTAGATACTCACTGAGATCTTTTTGCTTAATGGGATTATTCATCGTAATGTTTTGAAATTCTGTATTCAATTTTCCTGTGTCATGAAATACAATACAATCCATTATCAGTTTATAAAAGAAACGCTCCGTTTCTTCCTTACAATCCATCGGTAATAGCGCTTTAGCGAACCTTTCAACCTGTTCGTCCATGTTTTTATCATCCCAAAGTTTTCGCGCGTATTTTAGGCATAAATCTATATGATCCTGAAGCGTTTCCGTTGGTTTATTATCACGTGTATGCGCGTATAATGGATATTTAAAAGTCAAAATATCCTCTAATTTCACTAGATTATATTTCGTATTCACAATAATCCCCTCCGAATCGGGTAGGAGGTAAATAATTATTTTATTTACCGTCCTCCCACACCACCGTGCGTACCGTTCGGTACACGGCGGTTCCTTAGTTTTCATAGACTATCAGATAATAGTCAAGTAAGGATGTGTATCCCAGCTTGGCTATTATTTTATTTGTGAATACTGAATTTAGCACTTTTGCCATTCTCCAGTATCCTTTTCTACTACAGGCAAGTTCCTTTGCTTTCCATTGCTCCATTCCAAGCGCTTTCAACATCTTGTATTTCGTTTTGATTTTCTTCCATTGCTTCCAATAGATCGCTCTAATTCTGCGTCTTGCCCACTCATCGGTAGATTTGAGAAGTCCTTTCATATCCGCGAGTTTGAAATAATTTACCCATCCCCGCGCGTACTGTTGATATTTTTCTTCTCTCTTCGCGTTACTCATCCCGTTATTTCTATCCGTCAGTTCTCTAATTTTGTCTTTCATCTTTGCGACTGACTTCGGATGCGCTCTGAATCTGCATTTACCCTTGACTCTGTAGAAACCATATCCAAGGTATTTGACTTCGCTGATATGAGCCACCTTTGTTTTCTTCCTATTCACTTTCAGGAAGAGTTTCCCTTCGATAAACGGAAGAATGTTTTCTAAGGTTCTATCAGCACTCTTCTTGCTCTTACAAAAAATCATACAATCATCCGCGTAGCGGACAAATCTGTGTCCTCTATGCTCAAGTTCCTTATCCAGCTCGTTTAACATAACGTTACTTAGTAATGGACTAAGTGGTCCACCTTGGGGCATTCCTATTTCTGTTCTCTCAAACATTCCATTCGCGATAACTCCCGCGTTCAGGTATTTATGAATGAGAGAAATCAGCCTGCCATCTTTAATGGTTCTGCTGAGTACCTCAATCAGTTTACTCTGGCATACCGTATCAAAGAACTTTTCCAAGTCCATATCTACTACATATACATAGCCATCGTTCACATTCTTTTGGCACTGCTTGAGGGCATTATGTGCCCCTCTTTTCGGTCGAAATCCAGAACTGCTGTCCGAGAATTGCTCCTCGTAGATTGGCGCGAGTTCCTGAATGATTGCCTGTTGTATAACTCTGTCAACCACAGTTGGAACTCCAAGCTTTCGAAACTCACCTTTCGTTTCTTTGGGTATTTCTACCCTTCGAACTGGGTTTGGCTTATATTTGCCTTCCCTTATCTCTTGGACTAGGGTTTCCTGGTTTTTTCTTAAGAAGGGTAGTAGTTCATCCACCCGCATACCGTCGATTCCACCTTTTCCCTTGTTTGCTTTTACTCTTTTATAAGCCTTGTTTAGGTTTTCTTTTCGTAAAATCAAATCCAAAAGATTGTCCGTCCAATAGTCTGTGATGATACCGCTCTTTTCAGTAATCTTCCCGTAGTCGAACACTTCCGCGTACTCTTTCTGTTCCGCGGATACCATTCGCGGATAGTCTTCTATATGAAGTTGTCTGTTCTTAAATCTACTTTCAGTTACATTCATTGCTTGTATCTCCTAAAGTTCAGCCCTTCGCCAATGCCTTAAGTCATTGGTTTACTATGGCTTCTGCTGACTTCTCGCCATTCGTTGTTACTCACGAATTTCATACTCTGTTTCCATTCGCTGACGAGACCTCCCTGGGTACCACACGTCGCTTTCTCTCCACGCGTCTGCCACATTTACTATAGTTAATTCCGAGTAGTATTTGGACTTTGACTTGTTACGCAGTCTTATCCTTAACCATAGCCTGATGTGATTTCTGTTCGTCAGACCAGAGATTTGCCTCCACCTTCCTTCAGATTCCACCTCACGATGGACACCCTTGGTTTTGGCTGTATCCTTTCCCCTACTAGGGCGGATTCGGGACTTTCACCCGTTAGTGACGTGCGCCGCCAGGCGCACGTGAAAGGAAAGGCTATCCACATCCGCGGACAGCCTTTCTGTTGAGTTTTTTAATTGCTTTCTTAAAACAAAACAATCTTTTCCTTCGTTTGCTCAATTTGATAAACGGGGTAGCCCTGTACTCGCGCGTACATATTCGAGCAAATAAAACGTTCCAGACAATGCTGATTCAGATTATCGCTTAACGCTATTGGCAGATACTCTTCATATTTATAGGGATTATCTATGTCATCCAAGTCTTCCACTTTTGTTTCCAATCCCGGAATCAGCCCAATGATCACCGCGTTATCGGATTCAACCTCACTTAGCGTTACTTTTTCCACATTCAGGATATCCGCCATGTGATCATTCGAGCCCAGATAAGGCATATAAACACACCTGTGATTCTTCAATTGCTCATAAAGCTTGATTGATTCCTCATTATCAAGCAATACGTAAATATCCCAGCAAGGATTTTCAAGCCATTGTTCCCTTACAATCAGATTCCCACCTTGTTCCTGTGAAGCGTACCCGACAGAATTATTAAAGCTTTGAATTTTTTTAAAGAAGTACGCGTTTTTACAGTTACGAGGAACGATTCCTACTTGAGTATCTTTCAGCTTCGCGTAAAATTCCGGATATTCCGTGTCTTGCGCCCTCGTATGACCATACCCGCCATATCCCAGAATCGCGCCGAAAATGCCTAATAAAGCGACTTTATGAATATGCCCATACGTAGGATAATAAATTGAATTCACTTCAGGGTTTCTGAAAAAGGCGTTTCTGCCTTTCAAGGTGAATTTGATAGCCTCCATATTTATACCTCTTTCCGTGTAAATATGTTGTAATATTTCGCCCCTTCAATTTTTGGATTAAGCTCAGTAGTATATGGATTATAATAAATTTCTACTGACAGAACGTCTTCTCCCATCTCCTTCAGCAATGATCCGAAGCCAAGCGTAATCTCGTTAATGTTATCTTTTTTCGTGAAAGTAATATACTCCGATAAGTTCGGCAAATAAACATCACTCTTAGTTTCCACAAATACAGAAAACTCGTTCTCACAACCTATTTTGGCGTTTGTAGCGAAGGATGTCGCCGCGGACAGCGCCGCTTCCTTGAATTTCGCGTAATCCTCTTCCGTATAACCATCGGTTACTCCCATCTCCGCGTATTCATCATACGCTTGGGGATTAATAACAAACGGATATACATAATGCGCCTCATCGCTCACGATTTTGGTTCCTAATGTTGAGTTTTTAGCCTCGGTCGTCTTATCCTGTTCATCCTTCGTCCTCGCTTCCTCGTCTGTTTCTTTTACAGGTTTTCCTTTAGGATCACGGAATGGCGAAAGAATGGACTGTTCCTGTGGCTGCGTATCCGCGTACTTATTAAATCCCTGTCCAATCTGTACCGCTCCGGTAATGGAAATATTCGAGCCGGATTCCGCGAATGTCGCGCCAAAGTTCTTCACGTCAATCGCTGAAAACAGGTTCGTCAGAATTTCCTTCGCGTTTTTCTGTTTCTTCAGATCTTCCACATTAAAAACTTTCTCATACCGTTCCTTTAACGTTCTGGGGACGATATTCTCGCCTTCATCGTCAATCTTATAAGATTTAATATATATAACTTTCTCCCCTTGATTCTCCCACATTTTCTTGATGGGAAATTTAAAAGCTTTATCACTGCCAAATGTGTCACCGGCTGTTGTTGTTTTCGGATAACCAGAAAAGTCCGCGTTCCAGTTAGACATTATTGACACAATCCCCGCTACGCCATATACTCTCTTATCCATTATTTATTCTCCTCCTTGATTTCGTAAATCAGATTAGAAGCTACCAATCCGGCCATCATCATCTCTTTGTTGATCGTGTTATTAACCGGCGTATACCTGACAATATGATCGAAAAGATTATTGGATCGCTTATATTTCGCTTCCAATCCAATCGCGTGCGCGTATTTTTCAAATAATCTTCCGACTCTTTGAACAATCAGTTCGTTGCTCTTTGCGTTCAGTATCGGCTGTGCCAGAGATACCGGCTTATTCTTCGCGTTACTCTTACTGATCAGATAATATGTAAATTGTCCAATCGCGTAATAGTATTCCTGGTCTGACGTGAACTGCCATTCCGCCTTTTCATTAATGTGAGTTCGCAATGTATCCCTTACGTCTTCCATGTTCTCTGTCATCCTTTCCCCTGAAAAATAGTTTAAAATGGACCACCGTAGATTAAACTGATGCCTCGCCCTATAAAAATTTCCAGTCGCTATAGATCTTTCGATTATTTTGTATGTTATATTGTCTAACAGATCAGCTATCTGCCCATTCTGATTCTTGTAGAACCAAGCGAATAAACGCTCACGGCTAGTCAGCAAAACATTCAGCAGCGGTCCATCAATTTTATCAATATCTTCCGGTTTCGTGAAATAATTATACATTAGCTTCTTGTTAAAAAGTATGTCATTAAAAAGAATTTCCAGTTCTGATAACTTGCCGATTCTACCATAATCATTTTCATACTGTTTCATTTGCGAAGCGGGAATACACATATGATTTTTCATTTGGAACGCTTTTTTCAGATCCGGATAGTATCCCGAAATTGTGTCTCCTTCCAGAACTTCAAGAACCTTTCCTTTCTTTACTCTTAAGAAATACCCGCTCTCAATAGAAAAATCTCTCGCTTCCCCATACGCGATTCCCCTGATTTTATTACCATCGAAATCGACGTATACATTTGTTTGACCTTTAGAAGCCAGCTCCATCAGAAAATCAAAAAATTTAGTCTGAACCAGGGCTTCCTTCTGAGTCACCAAATATGGGACGCTGCTCTTTCTGGTCTTATTCGCCAGATATGGCTTCTTAGAATTCATCCCCATATTATTATTCGGCAGTCCTAAAAGCTGGTCTTCCACCATAACATTGAAATCATTGCTATTATATATATTCGGAAGCAGATATCTGTTGCCCTCTTTCTTAAATAAATCCAATGTCGCTTGCTTGTCTTCAAAAATAAAAAAGATTTTCAGATAATCCTTTTTGGTTGGGTCAATTCCTTCCTGGAACTCTCCGGTCTTTATCCAGTGTCTTATCTTTTCCAAAAGTTTTACATCAACCGTGCCCAGTTCTTCTTCTACATGCTCGTATATCGTTTTGGCGGAAGCTTTGGAATATTTCTTATAAGGATTTGCCAACGTATCATAATATGTGTCAATTGATTTATCCCATAAAGTATCATTGTCCAAAGTATTCTTCTTAATGGCGAACGATAAATAGTTATTGGAGTGTATCTTCTTAGTTAATTCCATTGGTTTCTGCATGCTTATTAATTTGCTATAATAGTCCAGAGTACGAATAAAAGGGTAATTTTTATTCCCCACTCCTTCAAGTTCATTGGTCTTTTTATTAAAGCCAATATCAACTATATCTTTCTTAATAAATGAATCCCCTTGTATTTCAACAAGACAATAAGTTCCATCACTAGGAACATAATTATCTATTACAAGCCGATCAACATCACCATTCCCCATATTTTGAAAAACGGTCACGCATTCTTTTAACACACGCCCACTCTCCTCTACAAATATCTATAGTTTACCATTCCAAAGCCTCTGCTGTTCATCGTTCCGAGCCCCGTCGCGATACTCATGAACATCAAATTCTGCGCGGTTTCATTATTCGCTACCATAATTTCTACCTTATCTCCCAACAAGTGGATGTTCTTATAAGCGATTGAAATAGGTTTGCTATTCAGCAGTTGGATGGAATTATATAAAATAAAATTTTCATCCAGATCTTCGTTCGTCCACTGTTTGTACTTCTTAATAAGGTTAGTTCTAATCAGTTTCTCAAACTGGTCAAATGAAGTTCCATTGTTTTTCCAATAGCCCTTAGTTTTTAGCACTATCGGTGTTACCGTAAATACCTTCTCAATAGGCTTCTGTTTAATTGCGTGAATCTCACTGACCAACCCCTTTAAATATTCCGTTTCGTGACGCGGAAGCTCTTTAAGCAGATAATCCCCCAACTCCTCCGTCAACGCTCGTACGCGAAACTGATATACCTTCCCTTCCGCGTAGATTCCTTCCTTCTCCACAGGAAAGAAACAGTCAAACGAATACGGCTTAAATTTGTTCTGGTTATGCATTTCCAGATAAACCGGATTTTTAGCGAGTACTTCGTCAACATATGAAGTGATTACCTGCTGCGCGGTTTTCTTGGAAATTTCTTTCAGAACATAGACTTTGGTACGTACTTCGAAAATAGATTTTTCCAAAATCAACTCCCCTTTCTTTTATGTTTACATCATAGCACAAACAGATTCTAATTACAACATTTATAAATTATATTGATGATTTTTACTTGACTACTGTTTATTATTTTTGTATAATAAGCAAATGAACCGTAATATATGATGTATTGAAATATATATTTTATGAATGTAAAAATGAACCTTAACATCCGATGTAAACATGTTCAGCCTTACTAACTTTATTCTAATGAGGTATTCGATGAAATTATTATTAACCACCGATCAATTAATAGATCACATGAAAAATAAAGGCATAACTTTTAATCTAATTACTGAAGAAGAAGCTCGGTCGTTCCTTCAAGAAAACAATTATTACTTAAAAGCAGCCTCATTTAGAACAAATTACCCCAAGTATTCTTCTGGCGTAAGCACAGGAAAATATATGAATCTGGATTTCGCCTATCTAAAAGAATTATCAGTGATTGATACACATTTGAGATACTTAATTATGCAAATGTGTCTTGATATCGAACACGCTCTGAAAGTAACTCTAATCAATCGTGTCGAAAATAATCCAAATGAAGATGGATACGAATTAGTCCGCAGATTTATTTCTTATACAAATTCTAAAGGCCAGCTTCAAAATGAGCGCATATTAAAGAAAATCCGCGGACATAAATCCAATGATTATAGTCGTGACTTAATAGATAAGTATTATCCTTATTTTCCTGTTTGGGTTTTTGTCGAGCTTATTTCTTTCGGAGATCTAACTTATTTGATTGCTTTCTATAATGAACTATATTCCGATTCCATTGTCAACAACAAATTTATGAACATTGTTCGTGACATAAGAAACGCTTCCGCTCACAGCACTTGCCTCATTAATAAACTATTTTCCCCCTTAAATCAAGGTCAGCAGGTTGATAGTACAATATCTAATTATATCAAGAGTATTTCTACCATATCCGCGTCAGCCAGAGCAAAGAATCTTAACTACAGAGTGGTATATAGTTTTATAACTTTAATCTACATCTATGATTCAGTTGTCGCGGATGAAATTATAAAGTCAGAACGATACCAGCAATTAAAAGATTTATTTAATATTCATATGGTCAAACATAAAGATTACTTCAAATCCAACACAAAAATAACCGGTGTGTATAACTTTATTAAAAAGGTAGTTGACACTCTTCCGGTTTACACATATAATATGAATAGAATTGAAAGTGGCTCAACCACTTTGGAAGGAGTGACATATCCGTAAGGTGTTGTCGCTCCTGATTTTTTTGCGTAAAGCGTCAAAAAACCGGCCCCTCCCGGGACCGGTCCTTCACCCCATTTATTCACTTCAAACCTTCTAAATCCGTCCGATTCCTACTGTGGCCCGATGTATCTGGAGTCGTCAAATCCCAGGATCAGGAAGAAAATCGTCGGCAGGAAAATCAGCCCGCAAGCGTAGCCGCCGCCATGGCCGAAAGCCTTCGAAAGCTTAACCATCGTGATGATCTCAATCACGATGTTCACGATCGGGATGAACATCAGCAGGAAAAGCCAGCCGTTGCCCCACGTGATTTTGAACTCCTGGTACGCGTTCACGAACGGAACAATCGACATCCATCCGGGAACGGACGCTTTCTCGAAGATTCTCCAAAGCGCGATGATCAGAAGAATCGCGAAGATAACCTCAAACACGATTGTTCCGGGCGACGCGTTCGTCGTAAAGTGTTTCATTGTCTCATTGTACCAATCCATTTTGTTCCCTCCTCAATAGTTTGGTTAACGAATTGTCTATAATACTATCTCATACTTTACGAAATTTCACAAGCGCTTCGGAATTTCTCAGGACTTCGCCGCGCTTTTGGCCTTTAATTCCGGAATAATGGTCAAAAGCATCGTCACGTAGCAGGCGGTGCCGCCGACGAAGTTGGAGATCGGCTCGGCGATGAACACGCCCGAGGCGCCCAGGCCGTTGAAGCGCGGCAGGAGCAGCGTGAGCGGAACGACGAGGACAATTTTGCGGAAAAGTGAGAAGAAGATCGCGCGCTTCTTTTTGTTCAGGGACTTGAAGACGGTCTGACCGCTGTACTGGAAGGCCTGGAACACAAACGCGAAGAAATACATATGCAGCGCCGGGATCGCGATGCCCAGAAGGGTTGGTTCCGAGTTGAAAATTCCGATGAAGGCGGCGGGGAAAAGCAGGATCAGAGCCCAGATGATGATCGTGTAGCCGACGGCCCAGGTCGTGACGAGCCGGATCGAGTAGCGGACTTTGGAGTAGCGGCGCGCGCCGTAGTTGAAGGACAGCATCGGCGAGGCGCCGTCGGCGATCGCGCCGACCGGGGTATCGAGAATCTGGCGCACAGAAGAGACGATCGTCATCGCCGAGACATAGAGGTCACCGTATTGGCTCAGGACATGGTTGCAGACGATCGAGACGACACTGTTGGTGCATTGCATGACAAAGCTCGCGAAGCCGAGGCTTATAATGTTCGCCGACAGTTTCCGGTCAAAGGGGGTGTGGCGGATCAGCTTAAGCTCCGCTTTGGAGCCGCGCAGGAAGGCTATGACGTAAAAAGCCGACAGGCATTGCGAGATTACGGTCGCGATTGCCGCGCCGGCGACGCCCATGCCGAACACGAAGATAAAAATGGGGTCGAGAATAATGTTGGCGACCGTTCCGATGAAGATCGTCAGCATGCCCGTCAGGGCGTAGCCCTGGGCGTTGATGAAGGGGTTCAGGCCGGCGGCCGTCATGGAAGCGAGCGTGCCGATCAGGTAAATTCTCAGGTAGGAGGCGGCGTACTTAATCGTGACATCGGACGCGCCGAACAGATAGAGGATCGGCTCACAGAAAATGAGGCCGATGATCATCAGGATGACGCCGGTCAGAATCAGGAGCCGGAAGGACTGGTTCATGATTCGCTCTGCCTCGTCGCGCTCGCCTTTGCCGCGCTCGATGGCGCAAAGGGGCGCGCCGCCGACACCGTAGAGGTTCGTGAACGCCGTGATCAGGATGATGACGGGGAAGCAGATGCCGATGCCGCCGAGCGCCAGCGTGCCTTCGCCCTGAACGCGGCCGATGTAGACGCGGTCCACGATACTGTACAGAAGGTTCAGCACCTGGGCGATCAGCATCGGGCCGACCGAGCGGATCATATTTCTTCTTGTATTCTCGCCGGAAAAATCAATCTGTTTCATTCGGCTCTCACCGCCCAGCGCATTTTGGTCGAGCGGGCTCGGCCGTTGCCGCGGCATTCCTCAGCGCTCGGACGAATGACGTCCTTCGAGATTTCGCTGTAGACGCCGGTTCGCAGGCCCTCTTTAAAAGCTTTTTTGACCAGGCGGTCTTCGCCGGAGTGAAAGGTCAGAATCGCCGCGCGGCCGCCGGGCGCCATGATGCCGGGCAGTTTATCCAGGAAGCTTTCCAGCGCCTCGAACTCACTGTTGACATCGATCCGCAGCGCCTGAAACGTCCGCTGGCAGGTTTTTTTGATTGTTTCCTCACGCTCCGAAGCCGGGAGAAAAGAAAGCGCTTCCTCTATGACCTCGCGCAGCGCGGTCGTTGTTTCGATGCCGCCGCTTTTTCGCAGACGCGCGGTAATCGCCGCCGCGATCTCCGCGGCGTACGGCTCATCGGCGTTTTCAGTCAGCATACCGGCGATCTCGGCTTTTGTCAGCTCTTTTAAGCGCTCGCTGGCGGGAACGCCGCGGACGCTGTCCATCCGCAGATCGAGCGGGCCGTCCGTTTTATAGGAGAATCCTCGGTCCGGGTTATCGATCTGCATCGAGGACACGCCCAGATCCGCCATCACGAAGTCAAAGTGTCCCGCTTCCCGGGTCAGCTCGTCCGCGTCCGCGAAATTCAAGTGACGTATCGTCAGGATCTCCGGGCCATAGCCGAGATCCGCCAGGCGTTTTCCGGTCTTTTCCATCTCAATCGTGTCGACATCAAGCGCGTAGAGATGGCCGCGGCCCTCCAGCCGCTTCAGCATTTCTTTCGAGTGGCCGCCATAGCCGAGCGTAACGTCCAGGCCGACCTGACCGGGCTGAATCCGCAAAAAATCCATCAGTTCCGTCACCATGATCGAAATGTGCGCGCCTGCCGGCGTGCTGCCTTTGCTGATCACCTTCGCTACGGTGTCCCCGTATTTCGCGGGGTCCAGCTCTTTATATTTTTCTATGAACGCGCGTGGATAAGCGCCCTTATAATGAGGGCGCCTGACGTGTTTCTGTCTGTTATTCGGATCATTGTCATTCATTCTATTACCGCTTTCCGCGCGAAAAATTAAGTTTGTTACGAATCTTTTTCTTCAAATTATTTCTCTCGCGCTCTATGACAAGCTTTCTGTCCAGTTCCGCTATTTTCGCGTCAAGAACGGCTTTCTCCCGCTCATTCGAGCGCGTCAAAGCGCTGTCATGCTCCCGCAGCGCTTTGGCCTCTCTCTCGACCGCGGCTCTCTCCCGTTCTTTTTCCCGGTTGATTTCTGAAGTTAATTGATCGGTTTCCGTTTTAATAAACGAGTCATTATATATATGCCGCTTCATTAAATCCCAATATTTATGAAGCGCTTCCTCGTATAAAGCTGTATTTGACCGGAACTGGTTGTCATGAAGCAGCTCGTTTAGTTTTGTCAGACCCACCGCGAAAACGCCGGGGGAAATGTCGTATTTGGTCGCGATCAGCAGCGCTTTCTCATACGCGAGCTCCATGGCGGACGACGCTTCCGGATTACTGAAGTATGGCTGAAAAGCGCGTATAAACAGCTCATCCGACATATCATCGAAGAAATGATATCTCATCTGGGCGAATTCATTGTAAAAGCGCGTAGCGCGCGCTTCATCGACATCACTCGTATTCTTCCTCTCCACGTTAAGGAACCGGCGGCAATTGATCAAGGGTTCCTCTAAAATACAAAAAGCGTACTTTTTGGTAAAGCGAATCCACCAGTCAAAATCCTGTCCTTGTATATACGCCGGATTATGCCCGCCAATCTCGCGCGCCGCCTCCGCGGTAACGATAGACGCGGGATTATTGAGTCGATTTCCGCGAAAGAAAAAGAAACGCAGCCATTCTTCTCTGGTATCGGTAGACGCCTGATAAAGCTCCAGAATTTCCGGCAGTCGTTCTCCCACGTCCTCGCTATTCTCATCAATAAGACCGGCCCAGGAGAAACAGGCCTGATACTCCGGATGTTCAAGCAAGTAATCCACCTGCTTCTCCAGTTTATTATCAAACCATACATCATCGCTGTCAATAATCGCCAGGTAATCGCCTTTCATCCTGGCCATTCCATAATTTGTCGCGAGACTTATATTCTGGTTCTCGGGCATCCTGTAATATTCAACATGTTCTTTATAAAAAGTCTCTTGCGTCAAGAAATCACATGAATGGTCATTCGAACCATCATCCACGACTATAACCTGCAGATTGTCATAGGTCTGGCGAAAAACGCTTTCAATACTGTACCTCAGATATTCTCCCGCGTTGTACGTTGTCATTAGCACTGAAACAAGTGGTTTCTCCATAATTTATCCTCTTTCCGCGCGACTGCTCTTACCGAAAAATCGTTTAACGCTCCGATATCCGCTTTTAATATGACGATATTTACGCTCCTCTGCCTCAAGTCGTTTCGTAAGGAACTCGATGTTTTCGCGTTTCCGCGCCAGGGTATTGTTCCTTTTATCCTCCTCAAGACAGCAGTTAAGCCTGTCCGCCTCCTTCTCGTAGATCAACGCCCGCTGCTCTTTATAATCCGCCGACGCCCGGAGGCGTTCCTTCTCTTCATATAAGGAGTTCATTGGGTTTAACAGGAAAGGGTCAAAATATATATGCTCTTTCATTAAATTATAATACTCAAACTGTGTAAAAGAGTACTCTCTTTTAAGAATTTCTCTATCGCGATCCCGGTCCAAAAGCTCTCCTACACGCGTCAAGCCCTGTTCGAAAACAGAAACGACACCCGGGAAATTGAGAAGCAAAAAAGCCTTCTCGCGCTCCAGACTTTCCTGTGAAATGTCAGATTCGTGAAAACTTTTCTGAAAGCACTCAATAAAAAGGTCCTCATCCATCGTATCCAGCCATCTGCTCAAAATACTCGCCTTTTCATTATATGCCGTCGTCTTCTCCAAAAGCGCGTTTTTAGCGCTTTCAAAATCCACCGCCGCTTCTTTAACACGCGCGGCTGTATTCATTTCCATTACGCAAAAGGATCCTCTCTCGAGAAATCTGAGCCACCAATCCATAAAAAACATCTGTTGATAGGATTCGTCAAATTTCCCGATCCGACTGATCCAATCCGCCTTGACCATCGCTGTGTATGGATCCGGCAGCGCCGCCCCCTGAAGAGTCGACGCTATCCACTCCGCGCGCGGCTTTCCCGAGATCCAGCTTTCCTCATCATCTGTCCAGGCAAAGCACGCCGCGTCGTTCCGTGACGTTTCCAAATGCGTGATTTGTTCTTTGATTTTATCTCTGTCCCAGATGTCTCCGCGTCTGTAAAAAGCGACGCGGTCCCCTTTTACATAGGATAAAGCGGTGTTCAGCATATTGGCTGTACTGCCTGTCCGCGGAAGCTCGTAAAGCTCAACGCGGGCGTCTGTCGGATAATCCGTTTTCTTCGCGGAAGCGGCGCTCCCGCTTTCCCGAACAATTATTACCTGAAGGTTTCTCCATGTCTGATCTAACACGCTTCGAACCCCGGAAGAATCAAGCTCAAAGTCCCCGCGCGCCTTGATGTCCGTCACAACAATACTTACCAGTAAATCGTTTTCGTTCATCTTGTTTACCCCTCCGCGCTTTCTCTGTTAGCGCCTGTGTAAAGCCTTTCAATATGGAAGTTATTTATTTAGTTATACTAAAATAATACACCAAAGATGTCAATGCTTTCGCCTTTTATCGCGTTAAAAATGGCCCAGTCGCTTTTCCGCGACCGGGCCTCGATATATTTTGTTTTACAGAACGGCCGCGCCGTTCACGTAGAGATGATATCCGTTCGAGATCACGTTGGCCGTGTTCCCGTCAAAAGTTGTCACATAGCTGTCGCCTGTCAGTGTCCAGGTCGAGCTCGAATCCAGCGTCACGTTTACCGTGCCCGCCGCTCCGTCCGTGTTAATGGAGCCTTCATAGGTCGTGCCGTTCGTCAGACTCAGGTTCAGCGAGGAAATACTGTCGACCGTGATTTTTCCGGAAAGCTTCTGCTGGCTCGTCGTCATTGTGACCGCCGCGCCGTTCGAGCCTGCCGTGCCCCAGCCTCTGGAGCTGCTATTGCCGGCCGCGGTCAGCAGCGTGTCATTCGCGAGCGTCAGATTCACATTTGTTAGACTGATGTCGCAGGATGTGTTCGTCACGTAAATCATGTCGCCCTGCTTCGCCGTCAGGCTGCCGCCTGTCATGCTGAAGCTCGCGTTGCCCTGCGCGGCGTCTCCGGACATGCTCTGGTAAATCATTATATTATGGATGTTCTCGGAATCATCGTTGTAGGTTCCGGTCATGTTTCCGGTGACGTTACAGTTCGTAAGGTTCACGGAGTTTTTACCTTCCACGACGACCGCCTCGGAATTGTTGGCCGTCAGCGTCGCGTCCGAAACCGCGATCGCCGCCGTGCTGTACACGGCCGGGCTGCCGCTTCCGTTCGTCGCGTAGCTTCCGCCGTTCACGTTCACGGTGCCGCCGCCCCGGTCGCTGCGGATCGCCGCCGAGGAATTGCCCTGGGTGATCACGTCCAGATTGGAAGCGTTCGTCGTTCCGCCGCCCGTCGTCTGGATTCCACCGGCGTTATTGCCGCTTGTCCGGATTGTCGAGTCCGAGATGTTGACTGTCGTGCCAGTGCCATAGCTGAACACGCCGTTTCCATTATCGGTCGTCGTGTTAACAGACGCGTTCTTAATCGTGACATTCGCGCCGTTTTCCGCGAGCAGCCCCGCGTTCATACCATAGAAATTGCCGGTATCCGTATTGGAAGAAGCGCCGGCTGTTTTGCTGACATCTATATTATCGAGCGAGACCGTCGCCCCGTCTACACGGAGCGCGTTCTCGTCATCGCCTGTGGAAGCGTAGGACGCGCCACTTACGGTCGTGTCCTCGCTGATTGTCGCGGCGGCTGTGCCGTTGTCGGTACTGCCTGAGCTATTATTCTGCTGCCCGTTCGCGTCAGGCGCGCCCTGTCCATCCGCGCCGCCGGTCTGTTTCACCGTGACGCCGGTAATCTTGCCACTGTCGCCGAACGTGATTTCCAATATCGAGTCCGCCGCGATATCCGATATGCTTCCTGTCGTCGTGGAGCCGTCCATTGCCTCCACCGAAATCGTCACGCTCGAGAAATCAAGCGTCAGGGAAGTGGTCCCCGCGGTGAAGGTTTCTCTGGTCATGCCGCCTGAGGGGGCTGTGCCGGACGGAGTCGTTCCGCCGGACTGGGAGCTGTCACCGGAGGGCGCTGTGCCCGATGGCATTGCCGGCGGCGTCGAACCTGTGCTGCCGGACTGCGAGCTGTCGGTTGAGGAGCCGGAGTCCGATGGAGCCGAGCCGGATGGCGCCGAGCCGCCGGATTGACCGTTGTCACTTGGCTGACTCGTGTCTTCCGTGAGTTCCCCTAATGTTACCGTTACTTTATTCCCGCTTACCGCGGTCACTTGCGCGGCTACTGTGCTATTGCTGTAGGCCTTCGTCGCCGAGTTGCCGCATCCGCTTAAGATCAAGCTGAACGCGAGCGCCGCGGCCGCGGCGCAAGCCGCGCCTTTCTTTAACACCTTAAATTTCTTCATTTCCCCTCGCTTCCTTTCAGTAAGAGCCTTGTTTTAGGATATAACCTAACACTAATACTGTTTTGTGACTGTTCTGTGAAGAAAGGTTGAGGAAAAGTTGTTCAGATTCGCGGTTACTTGACCGGCACGCACTGCCTGTCATTGATTTCCTTGACTTTCTCGACGCGGCGGACGTATTTCGCGTCGGTCAGAGGGTCGGTCGTCATCCAGGTCTGGACAATCTCCATGGCGATCGCGCCGCCGATGATCTTGCCGCCGATACACAGGACGTTGGAGTCCGTGTGCTGTCTCGCGAGCTTCGCGCAGAAAGGATCCTGGCAGACCGCCGCGTAGACGCCGTTTATTTTATTCGCGATCAGGGCGCTGCCATAGCCGACGCCATCAACAAAAATACCTCTCTCGTACTCGCCTTTTCCAACCGCGAGCGCCGCCGGATAGACGAAATCCGACAGATCGCAGGAATCCTCGTTGTAGGTTCCGAAGTCTTTTACTTCATGTCCGTTCTCCTCCAGGTACTTTCGAATTTCGTTTTTCATGCTGACACCCGCGTGATCGCTTGCCATCGCTATTTTCATAAGCCGCTCCTTTCGCCGGCGAGGGGGAATGACCCCCGCGCCAAATCCGTTTTTGACAGATACTTTACTTATAATAATAGACCTTGACACAAGCGGCGGCAAGTTCAAAAAACAAGCCCTTAACTTGTTTGTTTTTTAATTTTTTTTGTAGTATACTATGCATGTATTTGTTTAAGGGGGCAAAAGAAGCCGAAATACACGTTTTCTTTTTGTCAAAGGTTAAGAAGGAGACATCATATGGAAAACATTGTATCCAAAATCACCGAAATAGAAACCACTACCGAGAAGATCATGGAGCACGTCGCGAGCGAGAAGGCCGCGTTGGATAAAGAGTACGCTGACAAGGAAGCCTCTTTTATCAAAGAGACGGATGACTCCACGGAGGGCGCTCTTTCCGCTCTGCGCGAGAAGTTCCGATTGAAGATCAACGAGGAACTCGCGGAGGAGAAGCTTAAATGCATGCGGACAATTCTGAAGATGAAAGAGGATTTCGCGTCAAATAAAGAACAATACGCGAGCCAGATCTTCCGAAGAATCACTGAGGTGAAATAATGTCGAATATGTTTGCTTACACCGGACTGGTCACGAAGATACGAGCGATGCAGGCCAAAATGATCAGCCCGAAGGAGTTTTACGAAATTGCCGAACTGAAGAATGTGGGAGAAATCATTCAATACCTCAAACGCCAGCCTTCTTACGCCGACACCTTCGCGAGCGTGGACGAGAATAAGACTCACAGGGCGGATGTGGAGAAGCTCCTGACTCTTTCACTGTACGCGGACTATATTAAGCTCTTCCGGTTCTGTTCCCTGAATCAGAGAGCTTTTCTCAAGCTTTACAGCACGCGCTACGAGGTGGATCTGATCAAATCCTGTTTCCGGACATCCTTCGGAAGCCGCGACACGTCTTTTAATTTATCTTATAAGAAACCGTTCTTTGATTCTTACACAGATCTGAACGTTGACGAGCTGGCGGCCTGTGAGTCCTCGGATGAGCTGATCGGCGCCCTGCGGAACACGCAATATTATAATTGCCTGAAGCGTTTTCTTTCCGATTCGGACGCGACGCTGTTCGATTACAACCTGGCGTTGGATCTGTATCATTACAAGACCGTCTGGAAGCTCAAGAACAAGGTGCTCTCCGGTGAGGATCTCGAGGTCTTCACGATGGATTACGGGCTGCGGATCGATATGCTGAATATCCAGTGGATTTACCGCGCCAAGGAATACTACACGTTAAGCCCGGCGGATATCTATGGCATTATTATTCCCATTCATTACAAGCTTCGCTCGGAGCAGTTCAGCGCGCTCGTGGAAGCGGGTTCTGTCGAGGAGTTCTCGCGAATCCTGAAGGACACCTATTACGGAAAGCATTATGAGTCGCTTCTGACCGGGAGTCCTGAGAATGTGCTCGAGGGCGTTATCCGGCACATTTACCTGCGCGATTACAGTCGGCACCCGAATTCAGTGGCGTCGATGAATACTTATCTTTTCCGGAAAGAGCTGGAAGCCACGCTTTTGATCCACTCGATTGAGTGCGTTCGTTACGGGCTGAATCCCAAGAATATTCTGGAGCGTATTCTGGAAAAGACAGAAACTATTACTAATATAGGAGGTGCCAGCGCATGATAGAAAAGATGAGTTTTCTTAACATCTCCGGCCCCAAAGCAGACATAGACCGTGTCGCCCTCCAATATTTATCCAAATATGAGATAGAGCTGGAAAACGCGTTGTCAGAGCTTAAAACAGAAGAGAATCTGACACCGTATGTTCAGTCAAACCCTTATAAGGACACATTGACGATGGTAAGCAAGATGCGGCGTTATCTGGACAGCTCGGTCGAGTTTCCCGATAACGGGCATTGCCCGGATGATCCGGATGATTTTATCCATAATCTGTATCACAAATTTATGGAAATCCAGGATCAACGAACGGCGCTGAAGACCCAGCGCGAGGATCTGCGTGAGAAGCTGAAGGTCATCGAGCCTTTCAGGCCGCTTGATTTTGATATCGGAAGCGTGCTTCATTATCAATTCATCAAGTTCCGCTTCGGTCGGATTTCCAAGGATTATTACCACAAACTGGAGAAATACGTCTACGAGGATCTGGACGCGATTTTCCTGCGAGGCGGCGAGGACGCGAGTTACGTATATGGCGTGTATTTTGTTTCCCTGCCTCTTGTGGACAAAATTGACACGATTTTTACCTCTTTGCATTTCGAGCGTGTTTTCATACCGGCGGATTTTACCGGTAAGCCATCCGAGAGCTGCGCCGCTCTGGAACAGCAGATTGAGGACATCACGACGGAAATCGACGATCTCCGTCAGAAGATGGTAAAGATGATTACGGACAACGGCGAGGATTTACAGAACGCCTGCCGTTATATCACAACCCGCTCCGACAACTTCGATATCCGGAAGCTGGCCGCCTGCACAGATGAGAAGCATCAGGCCTTTTACATCCTATGCGGCTGGATGTCATCGCGGGACACAGCCGATTTCCAGAAGGAGGTCGAGAACGACCCGAATGTTTTCGTAGTTGTTGACGACGACCGGACGAAATTTTTCAGCAGTCCGCCGGTGAAGCTTAAGAATCCTAAGCTGATTCGCCCGTTCGAGCTCTTTGTCCGAATGTACGGTCTTCCCTCGCCAAGCGAGATTGACCCGACGCCGTTCATCGCCATTACGTATACTTTTATTTTCGGAGTAATGTTCGGCGACGTGGGACAGGGAATTTTCCTGATTCTGGTCGGACTTCTTATATATAAGAAGAAGAAAGCGGATCTGGCGGCGATCATCAGTATGGCGGGCGTGTTCTCCACAATCTTCGGGTTTATGTTCGGCAGCTTTTTCGGATTCGAGAACGTAATACAACCGGTATGGCTGCGGCCGATCAAAGCGATGACGACGCTTCCGTTCATCGGAAAGCTGAATACGATATTCATCGTCACGATCGCGTTCGGTATGTTCCTTATCATTTTGTCCATGATCCTGCATATCATTAACGGGATCCGGGCGAAGGATCCGGGCGAGACCTGGTTCGACGCCAACGGCCTCGCCGGACTGATCTTCTACGGAGGAGTCGTTATGGTGCTCGTGCTTTATATGAGCGGCAAAACACTTCCCGGCACGATCGTCCTGCTGGTCATGTTCATTGTTCCGCTGGTTCTGATCGCGCTGAAAGAACCTCTTACCTACGCTCTGGAGCATCGGAAGAACCCGAATCCGACAAGTGTCGGAATGTTCATTACCGAAGCGTTTTTCGAGCTTTTCGAAATGCTTCTGAGCTATTTTTCTAACACGCTTTCCTTTGTCCGTATCGGCGCATTTGCCGTCAGCCACGCGGCTATGATGGAGGTCGTTCTCATGCTGGCCGGAGCGGAAGCGGGTACACCGAACTGGGTCGGCGTGGTACTCGGTAATCTCTTCGTCATCGGTATGGAGGGATTGATCGTTGGTATTCAGGTACTCAGACTCGAGTATTATGAGATGTTCAGCCGTTTTTACAAAGGCGGCGGCCGGGAATTCAAGCCGTTCATACGGCATACCGGCAAGTAATAGCAGTTTCTGATAAAACACAGACAAAAACCACTCGATTCAAGGAGGTATATTATTATGACACTGTTAACACAAATTACTCTTATTCTCGCCCTGATCCTGAGCATCATCATTCCTTTCGGAAGTTTCCTGATCGGCGAGCGTAACAAAGGACGTTTCAAAACCTCTCTCGCGGTCAATTGCTTCTTCTTCTTCGGAACGATGGTCGTAGCGGGTATCATGATGTTCGGCGGCAACGCTTTCGCCGCGGACACAACAACAGCCACAAGCTCCGCGACCGGTCTTGGCTATCTTGCCGCGGCTCTGGTTACCGGATTATCCTGTATCGGCGGTGGTATCGCCGTAGCGAGCGCGGCCAGCGCGGCTCTGGGCGCGATCAGCGAGGATTCCAGCGTGCTTGGTAAATCACTTATTTTCGTAGGACTGGCGGAAGGTGTTTGTCTGTATGGACTGATCATCTCCTTCATGATCCTTGGTAAACTTTGATATGAAAATGTACCTGATCAGTGATAATGTGGACACCCTCACCGGTATGAGACTTGCCGGAATCGAGGGAGTCGTCGTCCACGAACGTGACGAGCTGCGTGAGGCGCTTGATAAGGCTCTGGCGGACAAGGAAATCGGGATTCTGCTGCTGACCGAGATTTTCGGCCGCGAGTTTCCGGATATTGTCAACGAGGTCAAGCTGACGCACGATATGCCTCTGATCATTGAGGTGCCGGATCGTCATGGAACAGGCCGCAGTAAGCATTTTATCACATCCTACATCAACGAAGCCATAGGACTAAAACTATAAGAAGGTGACCCGCTTGAATATAGAAGAGAAACTGGAGCATCTTCAGAAGGCTTCTATGGAAGAAGCCCGCAGCCAGGCCAATCAGACGATTGACGATTACCGCGGGAATCTTTCCAAGACCTTTGAAGAGCATAAGAACGCGAAGCTTCGCCAGGCGAAGAACACGATACAATCCGAGACAGAGCTTGCCCTGCACGAGCACAACAAATCGCTCGCGGAAGCGCAGCTCGGCATTAAAAAAGATATCCTCAACTGCAAAAGCGATTTGATGGAGCAGCTGTTCGATACCGTAAGAGAGCGTCTTATTTCTTATATGAAAACAGACGCGTACCGCGAGCTTCTGACAAAATGGATAGAAGAATCCCTCGCTTACGCGAACGGGACGCCGGTTCGTATATACATCAACGCGACGGACGAGAGACTGAAGGCCGGTCTTGAGACCGCGACCGGAGCTGAGGTTACAATCAGCAAGGAAGACTTTTTCGGCGGAATGAGGGCCGTGATCCCGAGTCAGAATATTCTGATCGACCATTCTTTTTCCGTCGCTCTGAAGAACGAATACGAGAATTTTCACTTCACGGGAGGTGAATACCATGTCTAATCAGCCCTTGGACAATCAGACCGTGTACAGCGGCGACGCCCCGATCTATGGCATCAATGGGCCAGTTATCACTATCAAGGGAAAAACCAGTTTCCATATGTCGGAGATGGTCTATGTCGGCGCGGAATCATTGATTGGCGAAATAATCGCTCTGGACAAGGACTGTACTACTGTTCAGGTCTTTGAGGACACCGCGGGACTTCGTCCCGGCGATAAGGTCGTCGCTACCGGCGACGCGCTTTCCGTCACGCTGGCTCCCGGCATCCTGAACAATATTTTCGATGGCATCGAGCGCCCGCTGAAGGATATCGCGGAAGCGACCGGTATGTATATCGGCCGCGGCGTAGCGGTCAACGCGCTGGATATCAATAAGAAATGGCAGACGACAATCGTCGCGAAACCCGGCGATATCGTCAATGAAGGCACAATTATAGCGGAGGTTCCGGAAACCGCTTCCATCGTCCATAAGGTCATGGTGCCTCCGGGCGTTTCGGGAACCGTGGTCTCCGTCGTTCAGGATGGAGACTACACGATAAATGAAACAATCGTTACGCTGGAGGATTCCGATCACAGAACGATTCCTCTTACAATGACACAGAAATGGCCGATCCGAATTCCCAGACCATACTCAAAGCGTTATCCCCCGAAAGAGCCGCTCGTTACAGGACAGCGAATTCTGGACACGCTTTTCCCAATCGCCAAGGGCGGAACCGCCTGCATTCCCGGTGGTTTCGGAACCGGCAAAACCATGTCGCAGCATCAGATCGCGAAGTGGTCCAACGCGGATATCATTATCTATATCGGCTGTGGTGAGCGCGGCAATGAAATGACCGAGGTTCTGGAGGACTTTTCCAAGCTGCAGGATCCCAGAAGCGGCAATCTGCTGATGGATCGCACGACTTTGATCGCCAACACATCCAATATGCCTGTGGCAGCCCGCGAGGCCAGTATTTACACCGGTCTTACGCTTGCCGAGTATTACCGCGATATGGGCTATCATGTCGCGATCATGGCGGACTCCACTTCCCGATGGGCCGAGGCTCTTCGAGAGCTTTCCGGTCGTCTTGAGGAAATGCCTGCCGAGGAAGGTTTCCCCGCTTATCTGGCTTCCAAGCTGTCGGTCTTCTATGAGCGCGCCGGCATGGTTCTGAATTTAAATGGCACAGAGGGCTCCGTATCCATTATCGGCGCCGTTTCACCGCAGGGCGGTGATTTCTCCGAGCCGGTCACGCAGAACACCAAGCGTTTCGTGCGCTGCTTCTGGGGACTGGACAAAGCTCTTGCCTACGCCCGTCATTTTCCGGCGATTCACTGGCTGACAAGCTACAGTGAGTATCTGACGGATCTGGCGCCGTGGTACCGCAAAAACATCGACGCGAATTTCATCGATGAGCGCAACCAGATCATGGCGATTCTGAATCAGGAGAGCTCTTTGATGGAAATCGTCAAACTGATCGGAAGTGACGTTCTTCCCGATGATCAGAAGCTGACGCTTGAGATTGCCCGCGTAATACGACTGGGCTTTTTGCAACAGAACGCGTTCCATCAGGAAGACACCAGTGTGCCTCTAATGAAGCAGCATCTGATGATGAAGACGATTTTGTACCTCAACGAAAGATGCCGCGCGCTGATCGATCTGAATATGCCGATCCGCGTGCTCAAGCAGGAGAATATTTTTGAGAAGGTCATCTCAATAAAATACGATGTTCCCAACGATAAGCTGGAAATGTTCGCTGATTATAAGACCGCCATTGATGATTTCTACAATCATGTTATGGCTACTAACGGATAGGGGGAACTTAAAACATGTCAATCGAATATTTAGGCCTGAGTAATATCAATGGTCCCCTGATCATACTTGAAAACGTCCGGGACGCTTTCTACGACGAGATCGTGAATTTCGTCGTGGATGGCAAGGAACGCAAGCTGGGCCGTATCATCGAGCTTTACCAGGACAAGGCGATTATTCAGGTTTTCGGAACGACCGAGAATATGTCCCTTACCAACACGCACACACTACTGACGGGACATCCGATGGAGATTACTCTTTCACCCGAGATTCTGGGGCGCACGTTCAACGGTATCGGCACTCCGATCGATGGTCTGGGACCGATCATCTCCGATACGAAGCGCAATATTAACGGTCTTCCGCTGAATCCGGTGACCCGTGTGTATCCCCGTAACTATATACAGACCGGTATTTCGGCGATCGACTGTCTGACAACACTGATCCGCGGGCAGAAACTTCCGATTTTTTCCGGAAACGGACTGCCTCATAACGAGCTCGCGGCGCAAATCGCGAACCAGGCGACCCTCGGTGAGGGCTCGGACGAGAAATTCGGTATTGTCTTCGCGGCTATGGGCGTACAGCATGATGTCGCCGACTTTTTCCAGCGTAATTTCCAGGAGAGCGGCGTTGCCGACCATGTCACAATGTTCCTGAATCTGGCGGACGATCCGGTCGTCGAGCGACTGATCACGCCGAAGATGGCGCTGACTACAGCGGAGTATCTGGCGTTTGAGCGAGGTATGCACATCCTGGTCATCCTGACGGATATGACTTCCTACGCGGAAGCCATGCGAGAGGTTTCTTCCTCGAAAGGCGAGATTCCGAGCCGTAAAGGTTATCCCGGTTATTTATACAGTGAGCTCGCGACGATTTACGAGCGCGCCGGCATCGTCGAAGGTATTGACGGTTCCGTGACGCAGCTTCCGATTCTCACAATGCCGAATGATGATATCACGCATCCGATCCCGGATCTTACCGGATATATAACAGAAGGTCAGATCGTGCTCGACCGTACGCTTCAGGGTCAGTCGATTTATCCGCCGATCAGTGTTCTGCCTTCTCTTTCCCGTCTGATGAAGGATGGTATCGGCGCCGAGTACACCAGAGAAGATCATCAGGATCTTTCCAACCAGCTTTTCTCCGCTTACGCGAAGGTCGGTGAGGCGAGGAACCTGGCGTCTGTCATCGGCGAGGATGAGCTTTCGCCGATCGATAAGCAATATCTGAAGTTCGGCAAGGCTTTTGAGGAACAGTTCATCGCGCAGCGCAAGGATGAGAACCGTACGATCGACCAGACACTTGATATAGGCTGGGAGCTTCTGTCGCTGCTGCCCAGAGAAGAACTGGATCGTATCGACACGAAACTTCTGGATAAATACTATAAAGGCTCTGACGAGGAGTCATCAAAATAATCGATTTCCAGATTAACAGCGGCAAACAGGAGGTGAGGCGCGCGTGGATACCAGAACTTTCCCCACAAAAGGCAATCTGATTCTGGCCAAAAACTCTCTGACGCTTTCACGCCAGGGCTATGACCTGATGGACAAAAAGCGGAACATCCTGATTCGCGAGCTTATGGATCTGATCGATAAAGCCCGCGACATTCAGGAACGAATCGACACGACTTTCACGTACGCGTATCAGTGTCTGCAAAGCGCCAACATAGATCACGGTATCAATTTCGTGCAGGAGCTGGCCCAAACCGTTCCGATTGAGGATAGCATCTCGATCCGAAGCCGAAGCGTAATGGGCACGGAGATTCCGCTCGTTCGTTACGAGAAGGGTGAGCGGAGGCCGACTTTTTCATTCAGCAGTACCCGCGAGTCGATCGATAAGGCTACAAACGCTTTCCTGGAAGTGAAATACCTGACAATCGAGCTTTCCATGATTGAGAATTCCGCTTATCGGCTTGCGACAAATATCAAGAAAACACAGAAAAGAGCGAACGCTCTGAAGAACATTACCATCCCTTTCTATGAGGGCCTGGCGCATGATATCAGCAACGCCCTGGAGGAAAAAGAGCGCGAGGAATTCACCAGACTTAAGGTAATCAAGAGGAGACAGCTCGCGAGCAAGAGCAAATAGGCCGGGGGATCAGGCGGAGATGGCGTTATTTTTATTGAACAAGATCAAACATATTCTGGGCTATCTGAAAACATTGGTTTATTGGATTATTTTGTCCATCATAATCGGTGTGGTAATCGGCAGCGCGGCGGCGATATTCGCCTACCTGATCGTTCAGGTCACCGCGTTCCGGGTCGCCCACCCGATTATCATAGCGGGCCTCCCTCTGGGAGGTCTTCTTATCGTGTTTCTGTACCGCTCGAGCGGAGAAGCTCGGAATAACGGCACGGATCTGGTCATCTCGGCGGTACGTTCCGATGAGGACGTCCCGCTCCATATCGCCCCACTGATTCTCTGCGCCACGATCATTACTCATCTTTTCGGCGGTTCCGCCGGCCGTGAGGGCGCCGCCCTTCAGTTCGGCGGCAGCATGGGCTCCGCGATCGGCAAGCTGTTTCATCTACCGGATGATTTCCGTAAAATCGCGATTATGGCAGGCATGAGCGCCGCTTTTTCCGCGCTTTTCGGGACGCCGCTCGCCGCCGCTATTTTCTCCATGGAGGTCATCAGTGTCGGAGTTTTATATTACGCCGCTCTGGTTCCCTGCGTATTCTCGGCGTTTATCGCGCGCTACATGGCGGTGCGGCTTCATGTCTCGTCATTGCAGACACCGTTCCCGATTGAGAACCTGCCGAATTTCTTCTCGCTCGCGGCGGCCAAGACGATTCTTCTCGCGCTCGCGTGCGCCGGCTGCGGCGTTCTGTTCTGTGTCGCGCTGAAATACTCGTCCCTCCTGTACAAGAAGGCTTTCCCAAACCAATACGCGAGAGCCGCGGCAGGCGGCTGCTTCGTCATCCTTCTGGCCCTCGTTCTGCGGACACAGGAATATCTCGGTGTCAGCACCCACATGATTCAGTCAAGCCTGGTAACGCCTTCGGCCCCTTACGCGTTCATTCTGAAGATTATTTTCACTTGCCTGACGCTGTGCGCCGGCTATAAGGGCGGAGAAATCGTGCCATCTCTTTGTATCGGCGCCGCTATGGGCTCGAGCTTATCCGTTTTGCTTGGATTACCGGCGGACATCTGCGCCGCCTGCGGCATGGTCGGCGTGTTCTGCGCCGTCACGAACAGCCCCATTACCTCTCTTCTGATCGCGTTCGAGCTTTTCGGATTTGAAGGGATGCCTTACTACTGCTCGGTCATTGCCGTCAGCTACATGCTCTCCGGCTATTACGGCCTGTATCACGAGCAAAAAATCGTCTATTCCAAAACAGAACCGAAATATATAAACAGGCAGTCGCGTTAAGCGGCTGCCTGCTCACTATTATACTTCAAAATCAATTCTTCTGCCTGTTCGAATGTACTTGCGGTAAGACACGCCCGCCGCGCTGAACATTCGCTTGGAGGCAATAACGGAATCAGATTCCGCGTACTTGTCGGAGTCATAAATAACTTCTTTGATTCCCGACTGAATGATCGCCTTCGCGCATTCGTTGCATGGGAACAGAGAAACATAAAGCTTCGTTCCATCCAGACTTCCGCCCCGGTAATTCAAAATCGCGTTCAGCTCGCTGTGTGTTGTGTAAAAATACTTATTGTCGAGTGGAGCGCCTTCCCGGTTCCACGGAAAATCGTCATCCGAGCACCCGATCGGGAACCCGTTATATCCCATGGAAAGAATCTTATTATCCTTGCTGACGATGCAGGCGCCGACCTGTGTGTGCGGATCTTTCGACCGCATACTCGACAAAAACGCGATGCCCATAAAATATTCGTCCCAGGATATGTAATCGTTTCTTTTGTCGCTCATATTATTTCTCCACGTCGGTGTCTTCCTCAATCATATTAATTCGGCGGGAATGTCTCTCCGCTCCGGAAAAAGGAGTCGTCAGATAAGTATCCACGATCTTCAGCGCGAGGCCCGGGCCTACAACGCGGGCGCCCATCGCCAGGATATTAGAATCATTGTGCTCCCTGGTCGCTTCCGCCGTAAAGCAGTCTCCGCAAAGCGAGCAACGGATTCCCTTGAATTTGTTAGCCGTGATGGACACGCCGATGCCTGTTCCGCAGATCAGGATTCCCTTATCCGCCTCGCCGGACTGTACCGCCTTGGCTACCTTCTTCGCGTAGATCGGGTAATCCGTGGAATTCGTGTCATAAGTTCCGTAATCCTTAAACTCGTATCCTTCCTTCTTCAGGTGCTCCATTACCTCCTGCTTCAGCTCAAAACCACCATGATCACATCCAATAGCTATCATTCTTCTGTACTTCCTTTCTCTTTGGTTTACTTTCTCTTTGGTTTACTTTCTGCGCGACGCGACATTTATTTCATCCGCTAAAGCGCGGATTAAATGTTCCATAGTCTCAAAATGCTCTCCATACGCCGGTAATTCTTCTCCATACGGTGATTTGATATCAAGCTCCGGTTGATCCAGGACCTCACCCAGGCTCGCCACATGAATCGCGTCCCCGAAATCTTCCAGCATCTTGACCTTCTGCGCCAATTCCATCGTCAGGAAAAGCGTCTGAGAATCGACATCGGATTCCGCGAGCTGCGTCGCCAGATGATTCTTAAGCGTCAGGCCATGACTCGCGATTACTGCTTCCAACTTAGGATTAACCGGTTCCGGGAACAAAACCACCAGCCCCTTCGACTCGATCTTAAAATCCGCCTCTGGTTCCATCTTCTTCAAAAGCTCCGCGGCCAGCGGCCCGCAGCCTGTGTCACCGTTGCTGATAAACACGATCCGGTTAATGCCCCGGCTCTCTTCCGCTTCCGCCAGATGGATCACCTGATGACCGGCCGCCTTCAGTAGACGGTTCATGATCGCCTGGCCGACACCGCTGTCATCAAAAGCCTCGGAATAAATCTTCTCCACGTCTGTCTCATTAAATTCCCGCAGAATCTTATATAGATTCCGGGCGACGCTTCTCTCATTCAGACGCGTTCCCACGCTCTTCACAGTTCCGACCGTGTAACACGCGGCCATCTCGTCTGTTGTAATAATACCGATGGAGTGTCCCGTCTTCTCGTCTTCCGAAGCCATGGACATGATCTTCTCCACGACCTGATCCGGGCTTCCCTCCACAACCACCATATCCGCCTTCGGCGCGTAATGACGATATTTCATACCGGGCGCCTTCGGCACTACCTTAGAGTTCGGGTCAATAATCGACTCGTCCACAAGCGTGATTCCGACAACCTCCTCGATCATCTCAAGCGTAATATAGCCGGGCCGAAGAATAATCGGCGGTTCCACGCTGAGATCCACGATCGTCGATTCCAGACCCAGTACAGACTCGCCTCCATCGATGATCATATCAATTACGCCGTTCAGATCCGTAACTACATGAAGCGCGGTCGTGGGACTTGGTTTACCGGATAAATTCGCGCTTGGCGCCGCGATATAACCGCCGCCGGCCCGAATCAAACTTCTCGCTATCTCGTTACTCGGAAGCCGGATTGCCACGGTGGGCAGTCCTCCCGTCGTCTCATCAGGGACTTCCTCGCTCTTCTCCAGAATCAGGGTAAGCGGGCCTGGCCAGAAAGCGTCCATCAGCTTCTCCGCTTTCGGCGAAACCTCCCGCGTAAGTCTCCCAACCGCGTCCTTATCAGCCACATGCACAATCAACGGATTATCCGAGGGACGACCCTTCGCCTTATAAATCTTCGCGGAGGCCTCCGGATCGAACGCGTTTCCGCCCAGACCATATACAGTCTCTGTCGGAAAAGCTACAAGACCGCCGTTTCTCAGAATCTCGCCGGCTTCCTCAATCTGCTTCCTGGTATCCGCCAATTCAATGTCTTCAGGATTTATTTTAATTATTTTGGTATACACAATTGTTTACAGACATCCTTTCCGCTGTATCTTTAACTATTATACAAGAATGACTCATAAAAGGCAACAGCTACCGTTTGCCCGCGGCCCGGGCTCTGCCTGATAAGATAAATTTAAGTGGCGTCTATATACATTTTGAAGTATAATTCTATATAAGAGCGATATGGAGGTAAATTCTAAATGAAAGAAGAAAAAGAAGACGCGCTGAAATTTAAAACCGTTCACTTCGGCGGATTTGACAAGGAATCTGTCCTGACTTATATCAAGAACCTCCTCCAGGAGACGACTGACGCGAAGCAGAAAGCGAATGATGAGCTGAAACTTCTGAAAGCGGAGATCGCGGAGAAGGACGAAGCAATCGCCAAATATACGGAATATTATCAGAAATACGCGGATAACTACGCTAAGATCACAGAACTTTTACAGGAAGCGCAGGATCAGGCGGGTGACATTACAGAAGCCGCTCAGAAGGAAGCCGCCGCTATGCGCGCGGAGACACTGAATAAATGCGAGGAAATCCGGGCAGCCGCGCGGGCAGAAGCGGACAAGGCCAAAGCGGACGCCAAGGCGGAAGCCGATAAAGCTCTGGCAGACGCGCGCGCCGAAGCTGAACAGGTTCGCTCGGACGCGAAGACAGAAGCCGACAAGACACGCTCAGACGCGGATCAGGCAGCCCGTGAACTCACTTCAAAAACAAATGAGACCGCGGCCAAGACGCTCGCGGACGCCCGCGCGGAAGCCGACCATACAACCACTGCCGCCAGGAAAGACGCGGATGATTACTCTTCTGATACGCGTCTTAAAGCGGAAACCTACGCGGAAACTTTGAAATTACGTGCGAAAACTCAAGCTGATTCCCTGTTAGAAAGCATCGAGTCTCTGCGGCGCGCCCTTGAGAGCGCTCACAATGATATGACCAATATTACACAGGCAGATCTCTCACTGCCTTCTGACACGCAAGAGAATCAGGTAATTACGGAGGATTCTCATGAAGAAAACTGAGAAAAAAGATAAGAAACCAACACTCTACGAAGCCCTGAATACACTTCCCAATCCCTACGAGGATCCGGGGTTCATAGACGTTCTGCGCGAGAAATCAGAAGACGCGGAAGATGAGAAGTTCAACGCCCTCCAACAGAAGGTAACAGAAGAGCTCGACGAAATCTCCGCCAAGAATAAGAAGAGCAGACGCCTGCGGACCTTATTGACAATCGTAATTCAAGTCAGTTTCTGGGCAATTGTTATTCTCGTACTGCTTGAAGTAATTTTCGGTGTTTCCAAGGTTCAGGGCGGCTCGATGGAACCAACCCTCTATGACGGTGACATCATCGTTTACAGCCGACTGGCCAAAGATTACGAAAGAGGCGATATCATTGTCGCCAAATCCGTCCAGGAGGACACGCTGATCGTTAAACGCCTGATTGGCCTTCCCGGTGACACAATTAATATAAACCGGAAAAACCAGCTGCTGGTCAATGGCGTGGTACAAAACGAGACCTATCTCTCAAGTGATGTTACAACGCCTGAGGATATCTCCTTCCCGATCACGCTCGGTGATAACGAGTATTTCGTTCTCGGCGACAATCGGTCCATCTCCAAGGACAGCCGCAATTCCGAAATCGGCAACATCTCCGGTTCCAACATTAAAGGAATTGTGAATCATTATATCAGGAAGCTTCCTTAAGCTTCTCTGACGCGTCCTGAAGCGCCTTATGGCGCTTCTTGTATTTACGGCGCTGTATGACGCCGAACACAATCACTCCCGCCAGCGCGTAAGCGGCGGGTATATCCCAAACGCAAAATCCTAATCTAAAAACACCCGACAAGGTCATCTCTCCCTTCTTTAAAGACCGGCCGGATCAATTCATATATCCCGCGATCACGGCCCAGATCGAGCTCTTCTCCTGTCCCAGCTTCCACGCCGCGGAACCCGCGAGACCATTCTGCTTCATCAAATTGAGCTTCTCCGCGATTGATTTCTCATCCTCCAGCCACACAGAATAGATTGTGCCATTCTCGGTATACGTCCCGAAATTCTGTCCTGTTTTATCATCCCATGTAATGGTCGCTGAATGAGCGGACAGTGTCGCTTCCGCCTCTTCCATGCCCATAGATGAGCAGGATATGCCGCCTTGACTCGAACCGGAGGCTGATGTCTCCTTCCAAAGCTTCGTGAAGAAAGGTATTCCCAGGATCATCTTCCCGGCGGGTACTTCTTTTATTGTGTCCGCAATCGCCTCTGACACATAGGTCAAAGAGGAATTCGACCCGATCGCGTCACTCCAGTCGCCATTCTCGTCATACGCCATTATGACCACGTAATCAGCCACCGCTCCCTGCTCCGCGCGGTTATACTGCGTAGTCCAGGAAGATGGTACATAGCTGTCCACCGAAAGGACAAGTCCATTCGTCCTGCAAAGCGCCGACATCTCCCGGATAAACTGGATATAATGCGGGCCGCATTCACTGCTGATTTTCTCAAAGTCGATATTGATTCCTGACACGCCCGCGGAAAGCGCCGCGGAGATCAGCTGTCCCTCAAGGTTCTGACGCTTGGAGGTGTAGCTGAGAAGCTCATACGTCGCGTCATTCGAGTTAATCCCGCCATATAAAGACTGGCCGTCAAAATCATTCACGTCAGCCCAGACCTCAATTCCCGCCTGACGGGCGGTCGCTACGTAAGAAGGGCTGGCAAGTGAAGCGATATTTCCGTTTGTGTCAAGAATAAAAAACCAGGTAGGCGCGACCGTGTTAAGCCCGCTCGCTCCCGAAATCAGGTCCGAAAGACTATTATTCGCTGTCTGACTCGTAACCTGGTGCCACGCCATATTAATTGTGTGATCCCGTGTCAGGCTCGTATAAACAGGCTCGTCAAAAGCCCGGCTGATCTCTGTGTCCGCCGCGTCCGAGAGCCGCGATTTCTGAATGTAACCCAGATAACCATCCTCCGTCCTGACCTCTGCCCACTTACCATTATCCGCCACAAGCCGCAGGCTCTCACCTGCCGTGACCTGTTCCAGAATAGCGCTCTTAACAGACATCTCTGTTCGGACCTGCGTGTCTCTCGTAACCGAAGCTGTCTGAATCGTTCCCCACGTCTTCGTAATGACTGTCCGTGACGGAGACTCATAAGTCGTAAAATCAATATTGGTATAAAGCTGGACATAATCCAGCGCGATATAAATTGTCCCGCCATCCGACACGAAAACGTCATGATTCAGGGTTCCTCCCGCGCCGCCGTCCGTATATCGGCCGCTCCCGGCCTCTGCCCTGGCCGTCGCGCCGGGCAGAGTATACAGAAGCAGATTCTCATTCGAGTCAAAATAAAAACGACTGTTCAGATACTTCTGAACGGTCTCGTACGATACGTACGCTGTTCCATTGATAATACAGCCCTGGGCGCCAACGATCTCGTTATCCACGATCACAGCCATTTGATTCGCGTTCTCTATTCCAAAATACGCTTCCGGGTCAGCCAATGTTTTACCCGGCGTATTATTACCGATCATCACAACCGCGATAAAGACAACGGATACCAGTAGGATAAACAGGACCATCACAATTAATCCTCTTCTATTATGTCCCATCGGCACACCTCCATTAAGCTATATTATTATAACATGTCAAATCACTCCGCCGCTTCGCGGCTAATGTTATTATAGTATACCATGTTCCATTTCGCATTAACAATTTTTTAATACTTTTTTAACATGTGTTTCCTAAAAAAAGTATACAGACGGCTTTCCTTTCTCTTATTTATAGTTGTCAGCCTGTATGAGCCGGTCCGCCAGTTCATTGAAATGGAGTTCTTTGACCATTCCCCCTTCCATAATATAATCTCGCATATAACTTCCGCGTTCCCGCACAACATGCGCGTCCGCGACCTGACACGGGCTGGCCGGGACACGGTTCATGCGTATAATAACGCCCTTACGTTCGTACTCCTCCAATTCCAGGAAAAGATCGCGATATTCCTTATCTATCCTCTTCATAATTGCCCTCAAATCCTACCGCGCTGTCTGTCAGATGATAAGCCGGCTGTGTCTACTCTGTGTGATATACATAATTCCCTTGAGGACGCGCGGACGTTCTCGCGGTTAGAATCAGCGCCGGCTCACGGAAAAAGATGGCGGTCAGAAACGATATAATTGTGAGTTTGCCAATCAGAATGATTGCGCGAAAAAATGAAATGTTTTAAGATGTTTTCAGAATTAGAACAGAAGAAAACAATGTCCGGCTTACCCGTATCTCCGGGTCGCGAGCCGCCCTTATGATTCCCGACAGGCCTTCCCTGATAAAATCACCCCCTCTGAAGGACAGCGGCGGAAAACCATCTTTTTCTATCACATATTATAAGTTAATATTTCTCATTTTGCAAGTATTTTTTCAACTTTACTTTACATCTTGGGAGTTTTTGGTTATACTGAAGGTAGAAAAGACCATCATTCACGATAGGAAGTGATCGTATGAAAATCGAGAAAATCAACAACAATCAGATCCGCTGCACACTTACCAAGGCTGACCTGATCGCCCGTCAGCTCAAGCTGAGCGAGCTCGCTTACGGTACCGAGAAGGCGAAATCCCTTTTTCGGGACATGATGGAGCAGGCCCGCGACGAGTTCGGGTTTGACGCGGAAGATATACCTCTTATGATAGAAGCTATTCCGATGTCCGGTGACAGCATTGTTCTTGTTATTACGAAGGTAGATGACCCTGAAGAGCTGGAGAGCAAATTCTCGAGAATTTCCTCCGTGAGCGGTCAGAGCGGTCTGCTTGATAACGCTTCGCTGGCGCTTGACAAGCTGGATGGCGCCGATGACTCTTCTCCGCTTAATATGGTTAGGATTTTTTCCTTCCAGACTCTGGACTCGGTCATCCATGCCGCCCGCGTGCTGAATGGCGTCTATGACGGATCGAACTCACTTTACAAGGATCCCGATACCATGGAGTATTTCCTGGTCGTTACCAAGGGCGACGACGAACGAACCGCTTTTTATAAGGTTTGCAACATGCTTTCGGAGTATGGGCTCCAGAATCTCTCCACAGGCGCGACACTTGCTTTCCTGGAGGAGCATTGCCGGACAATACTGAGCTCTAACGCTTTGCAGACTCTGGCGGAGCTTTAAACGCTCCCGATAATTTCATAATGGACATAAAACAGTCCCGGGTCTGAGGTTCGCGCCTCACGCCCGGGACTTTGTTTCGTTCGCTTCTTTACTTCGTGGCAAGATAAGCGTTGATCTTGCCTACAAGACTTGAAAGGTCATTCTCGTCCATCATATGAACCTGCGCCGCCTCTTCCAGTGTCTCTCCCTGCGCGGAAGGACAGCCGAAGCAATGCATTCCTGTTTCCATAAGAATGGGAATAACTCCCTGATCTATCCGGATGATTTCGCCAATCGTCATGTCTTTATTGATTTCTTTGGACATCTCTCGTACCCTCCTTTGTGAGTTTGTCTAATTATAATACCATTTTCCCTCTTTATCAAGACTTCATTTCGCCGTCTTTTTTTCGCTTTTCTAAATATTCAGCCTATAAAAAAACGCTGTCTGAATATAAGAATGTCAAGTTTTTATTACGAATATTTTACCGAATACGCGCTTTTTATGATTTTCCACAAAACATCCGTTTGCGGGCAGGCGAGATTTTTCCCGAGAAAAAAGTTCTATTTTTGTGGATAATGGGGATAACTTTGCGTATAACTCGGTTTTTCGCTATTTTTTCGTATCACAAAAGTGGATAATTCTATTTTTCACTTGTTCGATCTCATTCCCGGGAATTTGAAATTTTTACGCGTTTTTGTGCAAGATTTCCATCGGGACTTTTGTCAATGAATAATTCTTTCATACTTTGTATTTCATTAAGCGCAGGCGTGTTTTTGTGTCAGAAAATTCTTCTGACAGAAAGGACGGAAAGCTCCGTCGCGGACGAGAAATTTATTCCCTGCCTTTCGTTGATCGCGTTCACGATCGTGTCGTTCCCGACATAAATTCCCACATGACCGCTGTAGCAGACAATATCTCCGGGCTTCGCCTCTTCGTAGCTGACCTCGTATCCCGCGCTTCTCTGCGCCGACGAGGAGTGAGGAAGGCTTACGCCGAAATTACTGTAAACCGACATCACGAAGCCGGAACAATCCGTTCCGTTCGTGAGACTGCTGCCACCCCACACGTAAGGGTTTCCAATAAACTGGCAGGCGAAATCCGCGACCTCCTGCCCCGCGTCCGCCGCCTGCTCCGCGGCTGCCTGTTCTTCTGCCGCCTGTGCCTCCGCGGCCTGCTCCTCTGCCGCTTTTCTAAGCCGCTCGGCTTCTTCGCGTTCCGCTTTCGCGATCGCGTCCTTCGCCGCCTGCTCTTCCGCCGCCATGTCCTTAAGCTCAATAAAGCCGGACGTGTCATCGGACTGTGTGATGAGCGGCGCCGCCAAAATCCCGGTGTCCGCCTGTCTTACAGACGAGGCGCTTCCCTTGTCCGCCGCGAATCCGCTCATTCCTATACAAAGAGCGAGAGTCGCCGAACTGACGGTAATCGTCATTTTTCTCCATATTTTATTCACGTAGATTAAATTCCTCCAAACATTATCTTCGGTCATATTTGTTACAAATTTATTACGAATAAACATCGGAAATTATATCAGCCTTCTAGCGACTTGTCAATAAAAATATCGATTTTATAAGCTTTTCTCAATGATTTTAAGCTTTTCTTCACAAACAACGCGCCATGTAATTATTACATTTCTTTTAAGTTTTCGCTTTTGCGCGTTAAGAATTGCGTTTCCGCGCCCGGTTCTGTTATCATGTATATAACTAAGTATCAATTGTCAAAAGCGTCTCGCTTTGGAGGCTTTTCTATGAAAACATCAAAAGATCTGCTATTTGAAAATATAAGCGACAGCGACACTGAGAAACTTTTAAATTGCATGAAGGTCAGGCCAAAGACTTTCGCGCCCGGTGAGATTATTTATTCTTTTACAGACTCTCGCGACATGATTGGAATTATAACGGAAGGCGAATCTATTCTGGAACGATTGGATATTGATGGGAACCGCACACTGCTCGAGCGCCTCGCGCCCGGTGATATCTTCGGTGCCGTCATCGCTTTCGGGAACGACCGCAGCGACTGTTTCCGCGTGATCTGCGTCCGTAACGCCACAGTTCTTTTCCTCCCCTACCGCCAAATGCTGACGCCCTGCTCCAAACTATGCGCCTGCCACCAGCGTCTTACTCATAATCTTTTCCGAATATTCTCTAACAAGCTTTATTCCTTCAGCGAACGAATTGAGGTTTTGAGCAACCGGAGCATACGCGGCAAGCTTCTCTACTATTTAAATATGCAGGCCAGCAAAAATCACAGCAAGGTCTTCACGCTTCCTTTTTCCCAGACTGTGCTCGCGGATTACCTTTGCGTGGACCGCAGCGCGATGGCGCGCGAAATCAAAAATATGCGTGAAGACGGGCTTTGCGAAATCAAGGGACGCCGGGTCACGCTGCCCTGACTCTTTCCCGCTTTAACTCTTTTTCGCTTTAATACGATATTGTGTGAAGCAATTTGATTTATTTCACAAACAACTCTTGACAAGCCCGGGTATTTGTCATATTATAATATCAGTAACCGTTATTGTTATTGTAAAGGAGGTATTCATGGCACTGCTGAAGCATAGCAGGCAACGCGATTCCATCGTTGAATACCTGGCGGGTACGAAGGAGCATCCTACAGCTGATATGGTCTACGCCAATATAAGGGAACAGTTCCCCAACATCAGCCTTGGGACCGTTTACCGCAATTTGTCTCTGCTGAACGAGCTGGGGCAGGTCGTGAAGATCACCACTCCGGGGCAGCCGGATCGATTTGATTATCGCACGGATCCGCATTATCACTTCATATGCGTGAAATGCGGCAGAGTGATTGACCTCGATATCGAGGACAAGGATATTGGTGATATCGACGCGATTGCCGGCAAAGGGTTCGATGGAATTGTCAATGGGCATATATGTCAGTTCTATGGCATTTGTCCTGACTGTGTCCGCGAAGAGCGGAAGCACGGAAACTAAACCAAAACAGAAAAGGAGAATGGATTATGAGCAAATTTGTATGCAGCGTATGTGGTTATGTTTACGAGGGTGACGAAGCGCCGGAAGTATGTCCCATCTGTAAAGCGCCGAAGGAGAAATTCAAGAAGCAGGATGATGAGATGACATGGGCGGCTGAGCACGTTGTAGGCGTTGCTAAGGGCGTAAGCGATGACATTCTTAAGGATCTTAGAGCGAACTTCGAGGGTGAGTGCTCAGAAGTCGGCATGTATCTCGCGATGGCTCGCGTAGCGCATAGAGAGGGTTATCCGGAAATCGGCATGTATTATGAGAAGGCCGCTCACGAAGAGGCGGAGCACGCTTCTAAGTTCGCTGAGTTATTAGGCGAAGTGATCACGGACAGCACGAAGAAGAATCTTGAGATGAGAGTAGCGGCTGAGAACGGCGCTACAGCTGGTAAGACGGATCTCGCTAAACGCGCGAAAGCGGCGAACCTCGACGCGATTCATGACACAGTTCATGAGATGGCTCGTGACGAGGCAAGACATGGCAAAGCGTTTGCCGGACTGCTTATGAGATATTTCGGCTAGGCCGTACCATTATCCACCGATAATCCTCATATAACGAAAGAATCACCTCGCGGCCATATGGTCACGGGGTGATTCTTTTATTCCCAAGAAAAAGAAGAGCCGGCGCGGCGCGTCAGCTCTTCTTAAAATATCTCTGATTTCTAACGGAACGCGTTATCGCCTATGATATAGGTACCGTTCGTTCCCATTCGGAAGTACAGGCAGCCTCCGACATTACTATAGCCGGAAAGCGCTTGCTGTGCCGCCTCATAACAGATTGCCGGAGCCCCGCTCTCGAGAATTCTGGCTACCTTACCCGTGCCGACCGGAGTAAACTGGCCCGCCTGGTATATAACCTCTGAAATCGTGTTCGGGAATTGCGAGCTGCGCACGCGGTTCATGACAACCGCTCCTACCGCGCAATCGTTATCGTAATCCACTCCCGCTTCACAATACAGAAGAGCCGCCAGTAAATCCAGCTCTGACTGATTCGCGGAAACAGATCCATAATAAACTTCTTCTCTTGCTGACTCAATCGCTGCCTGCTGCGCGTCCGCCGAAGGATAATTCGCTCTCCGGATATAACGGAATCCCGCGCTGTAAGCTTCCTGAATGACAACTCCGTTATCGGAAGCGTTACAATGAGCCACGATCCAGTCGCCATTGTCATTCTGTCCGACAATCACGCCGACATGGTTAATGCTGTCCGCGTTCGGAACCTCCAGGAATACCAGATCGCCCGGTTCCGCGTCTTCCTCGCTGATTGCCGTTGAGGCCGCCCACTGGCTGGCCGTTCCCTGACCGATTACGCTCTGCATCGCCGCGTTCTTATATCCATTGACATAAGACCAGGTCACAAAACCGCTGCAGTCAAGCCCAAAGCTTCCTGTCGAGCCTGTGTCATTGCTTCCTGTCGCGGTAACCTGCTCCTGCGCGCCCCATCTGCTGTCCCAGCCGATCGTTGTGGATTTGCCGCCCCAGAAATAGGAAATCTTGCCGACCAGACTGTACGCCGCCGCGATGACCTCCGCGCGTTCTTCCGTCACGTCGCTGCCGAGGCTCGAGTAGACAAAGCCTTTCGCCGCCGTGGACGCCGCGCACAGAATCTTGCAGTCCTGCGAAGTCAGAGATTTAAGTAAAGCGATTTCATCCTCCGTAAGCTTACTCTGGTTCGCTTCAATATAAGCGTCGATAGTGGTAGACGCGTATGTCACGTTGCCGTCCTTGTCACGACTCATGGTATTCATGCCCGCGAAGACTCTCGCGAGCTCATCCTTACAGCTGGAATCCAGAACGTATTCCGTCTGGCCTTTCCTCTCCTGCTTCAGAATATATACCGCCAGTACATCCGACCAGTTCATCGCTCTTGTACCGGAATCTTTCATATAGTTCTTCTCGATTTCTTCCATAACAGAAGAAAAATCACTGCTGAACGTAATATGATAGTCCGACTGCAGCTGCCCCACATAAAACGCGTTGCCCGCGTGCAGGTTCGTGTTCATAGACTGAGCGCCGAGTGTCGCCGGAACATAAGCCGCTGACGAATCCGTCGAAGTCGCCGGTGTGTCTGTCGTTGTCGTGCCCGCCGCCGCGTCTGTTGTTGTCGTATCCGTCGTTGTTCCATCCGTCTTGCCGGTATCCGTCGTCGTCCCGTCTGTCTTGCCGGTGTCCGTCGTCGTCCCGTCCGTCTTGCCGGTGTCCGTCGTCGTCCCGTCCGTCTTGCCGGTGTCCGTCGTCGTCCCGTCTGTCTTGCCGGTATCCGTCGTTGTCCCGTCTGTCTTGCCGGTATCCGTCGTCGTCCCGTCTGTCTTGCCGGTATCCGTCGTCGTCCCGTCTGTCTTACCGGTATCCGTCGTCGTCCCGTCTGTCTTACCGGAATCCGTCGTTGTTCCGTCCGTCTTACCGGTATCTGTTGTTGTAGAATCCGTCTTACCGGTGTCAGCCGCTGTAGAATCCGTCGTTCCAGTTTCTCCGCCGTTCTTCACCGTCTCCGTCGTGTCAACATTTGTATCCGCTGTCGCGTCCGCGCCCCCTCCAACGCCTGACGTTTCAGTGGAAAGCGACGCGTCCTGTGAAACGGTAGTCGTAGTAGTATCACCTGTTTGGAGCTCCTCCGCCAGCGCGGGCGTAATGCCCCACACCGTGATCATGGCAGCCAAAGTCAGGCTCAACAGCTTGACACCTTTCTTGCTTTTCACTTCTTCTACGCCCCCTTTCTGCCTTAGTTATAGGTATAATTATTGTAACACACTTTGAAAAAGATAATCTACTTTTTTACGAATTTCTCCGTTTTTTTGCCCTGTTTCAGACGCGTTTCAGTCAACTTTTTTGTGAAAATTATCAATAAGCGCCTGTTTTGCTTCTCTTGTAAACTTTTTTATTTCGTATTCGCGGCGCATCGCTTCCTGTTTTGTGGCAAAAGTCTCGTAATATCTTAAAACGACCGGACGGCGCCCAGATGTATATCGGGCGCCGTTTCCGGAATTATGATCCGCTATTCTTTTCTGGAGGTTGTTCGTCCACCCCGTGTAATACGTGTGGTCGTCGCACTCCACAATATAAACGTAATTCTCCATTTTATTTCTCCGGAACCTTGATCTTGTCCAGATGCCAGATATCGTTCACGTACTCCTGGATCGTGCGATCCGAACTGAAACGACCGCAGCTGGCTGTCTGCAGAAGAGCCATTCTGGCCCATCTTCCGCGGTCCTTGTACGCTTCCTCGACTTTACGCTGCGCTTCCGCGTATGAGCGGAAATCCTTCAGGATAAAATACGTGTCCGCGCGGCTGCTGCTCTTGGTGTTGAGCAGCGAGTTGTAAAGATCCCGGAAAAGTTCCGGATTGCTGTCATACTCGCCGTTGATCAGCTGCATCAGCACGCGGCGGATATCCGGGTCATTGTTAAAGATCTGCATAGGATCGTAGCCGCCGTTCGTCTCGTAGCCGATGACCTCGTCCGAGCTCATGCCGAACACAAAAGCGTTCTCCTCGCCGACCGCTTCCACGATCTCCACGTTTGCGCCATCCATTGTCCCGATCGTCACCGCGCCGTTCAGCATGAACTTCATGTTACTCGTGCCGGACGCTTCCTTGGACGCCGTCGAAATCTGCTCGCTGACATCCGCCGCGGCGAAAATCAGCTCCGCGTTGGACACGCGGTAATCCTCGATAAAGACGACCTTCAGCTTGCCCTTCAGAGCGGCGTCGTTGTTGATTTTATCGGCTACGGAATTGATCAGCTTGATCGTAAGCTTGGCGTTCTTGTAGCCGGCCGCCGCCTTCGCGCCGAAAATGAACACGCGCGGCGTGAATTCCATCTCCGGATGATCCTTGATCATATTGTACAAATACATCACGTGCAGGATATTCATCAGCTGACGCTTATACTCATGCAGCCGCTTGACCTGGACATCGAAAATCGCTGACGGGTCCACTTCAATATTGTTGTGCTCCAGAATATAACGAGCCAGTCTTTCTTTGTTCTGACGCTTGATCATCATAAACTCCTGAAGCGCCTTCTCATCGTTCGCGTAAACCTTCAGCTTGCTCATCTGGGACAGATCCGTGATCCACTCATCCCCGATATGATCGCTGACCCATCCCGCCAGTCTCGGGTTGCCGTGAAGCAGGAACCTTCTCTGCGTGATGCCGTTCGTCTTGTTGTTGAATTTCTCCGGCATCATCTGATAAAAGTCCTTGAGCTCTTTATTCTTCAGAATCTCCGTATGAAGCTTCGCGACACCGTTCACGGAGTAACCGGCGCAAATCGCGAGATGAGCCATCTTGACCTGCCCATCCTGAATGATCGCCATCTTGTTTTTCTTATTCTGATCACCCGGGTACTTCGCCTCAATGTCCAGAAGGAACCGTCTGTTGATCTCCTCGATGATCTGATAGATTCTGGGAAGCAGGCGGGAGAAAAGCTCGATCGGCCATTTCTCCAGGGCTTCCGCCATAATCGTGTGGTTCGTGTACGCGCAGGTCTTCGTCGTGACTTCCCACGCCTCATCCCAGGTCAGATCTTCCTCATCGAGCAGAACGCGCATCAGCTCCGCGACCGCTACCGTGGGGTGCGTGTCGTTCAGCTGGAAAGCAGCCTTCTCGTAAAATTTCCGTACGTCCGGATGGTTTTTCTTATACTTCTCAACGGCGGTCTGCACACTGGCCGAGATGAAGAAATATTGCTGCTTCAAGCGCAGCTCCTTGCCGGCGTAATGATTGTCGTTCGGGTAAAGCACGTTCGCGATATTCTTGGCCAGATTTTCCTGCTCGACCGCCTTCTGATAATCACCCTTGTCAAAAGAATCCAGCTGGAAATCATTGATCGCTTCCGCGTCCCAGATCCGCAGCGTGTTCACTACGCGGTTGCCATAGCCGACGACCGGCATGTCATAAGGAATCGCCAGAACGCTGCTGTAGCCTTCCTGGATAAATTTGTTGCGACCGGTCTCCGGATGGTATTCCACGCGGATATGCCCTCCGAATTTGACTTCTTTGGAATGCTCCGGGCGGCGAAGCTCGAACGGATAGCCGTTCTTCAGCCAGTTATCCGGCGCCTCCACCTGATACCCGTCTTTGATTTTCTGCTTGAACATACCATAATGATAACGGATTCCGCAGCCGACCGCGGGATAGCCAAGCGTCGAGAGTGAGTCCAGGAAACACGCGGCCAGACGGCCAAGTCCCCCGTTTCCGAGCGCCGGGTCCGGCTCCTCGTCCTCAATCACGTTCAAGTCAAGCCCAAGCTCGTCCAGCGCGTCCCGAACCTCCGAGTAAGCGCCCAGATTGATTAAATTATTTCCCAGCGCGCGTCCCATCAGGAACTCCATCGACATATAATAGATGATTTTGGGATCTGTCTCATCGATTACTTTCTGCGTCGCCATCCAGTCGTCTATGATCACGTCTTTTACGACATAAGCTACCGACTGAAAGACCTCCTGCTTCGACGCTTCTTCCAGGTTCTTGCGGAACATCGATCTGCACTGATCCGATACCTCCTGCTTAAACTGTTTCTTAGTGAAAATTGGATTTAACACACGATCACCCCGTATCTTTCCTTTAATAAGTAATTGACTACTGGTTTCTCTTCTCCACCCCAAGTGAAATAGCCTCGCCGTTAATACTCCAGTCCTTCGTATAGCCTGCCGGACTCGTCTGACTGATACTGTCCGCCAGCACCTCACCGCGGATCAGCTCGTTGTTTCTCTCGAACACGTCATGAAGCTTCGCGTTGCCCTCATAAGTTACCGCGATCCTGTCCATGACCTCAAAACCGGCTTCCTTACGCATCGTCTGAATCTTACTGATCAGCTCGCGGACAAAGCCTTCCTCGATCAGCTCGTCACTGAGATTCGTGTCGAGCACAACCGTTACTTCATTGTCCTGTTCGGACACGAAGCCGGGCATCTGCGTCGCCTCAATCAGCAGGTCATCGCGTGACAGAGAAATTTCCTGTCCACCTGCCGTAAGTTTCAGTTCGCCGGAAGCGTTCAGCTCGTCCATCGCGGCGTTGCCGTCCAGCTCTCCAAGAGCCGCGCGAATCCCGCCGAGCAGCTTGCCGTATTTCGGCCCGAGTGTTTTGAGCTGCGGTTTAAAGGAGTAGGACGTAAACTCCCTTACGTCATCCGTAAAAATAACGGTCTTGACATTCAGCTCATCCTCGATAACGGAATTATAGTAATCCGGCAGCTCAAACGAAGCCTTGACAAACATCCGGCTGATCGGCTGACGGTTCTTGATATTGGCTGTATTGCGGCACGCGCGTCCCATGACGACGATTTTCAGAACATGATCCATGCGGGTCTCAAGACCCTTGTCGATCCGCTCGCTGTCCACCTCCGGGAAATCGCAGAGATGTATGCTCTTCGGCGCTTCCGGATCCAGGCTTCTTACGAGATTCTGATAAATTTCCTCTGTCATGAACGGTACCATCGGCGCCGCGGTCTTACTGATCGTGACAAGCGCCGTGTAAAGCGTCATATACGCGTTGATCTTATCCTGCTCCATGCCTTTTGCCCAGAAACGCTCTCTGGAACGGCGCACGTACCAGTTGCTCATCTCATCGACAAAATCCTGCAAAGCTCTGGCCGCCTCGGGAATCTTATAGTTCGCGAGATCTTTGTCGACCTCTCCCACGACCGTGTTAAGCCTTGACAAAAGCCAACGGTCCAGCACGGATAGTTTATCATACTCAAGCGTGTGCTTCGTCGCGTCGAACTGGTCGATATTCGCGTACAGCACGAAGAAAGCGTATGTGTTCCAAAGAGTTCCCATGAACTTACGCTGACCCTCCATGACCGCTTTGCCGTGGAAACGATTCGGCAGCCACGGCGCCGAGTTCACGTAGAAATACCAACGGATCGCGTCCGCGCCGTACTTCTCAAGAGCGTCCATCGGATCTACCGCGTTACCCTTGCTCTTACTCATCTTCTGCCCGTTCTCATCCTGAACATGGCCCAGCACGATAACGTTCTTATAAGGCGCCTTGTTGAAAATCAGCGTCGAAATCGCGAGCAGCGAATAGAACCAGCCTCTGGTCTGATCGACCGCCTCCGAGATAAAATCCGCGGGGAACTGTCTCTCAAAAAGCTCCTGATTCTCAAACGGATAATGATGCTGCGCGAATGGCATCGCGCCGGAATCGAACCAGCAGTCAATGACCTCCGGCACTCTGCGCATGACCTTGCCGCACTTCGGGCAGCGGATCGTGACCGCGTCGATATATGGGCGATGCAGCTCGATATCCTCCGGGCAGTTGTCAGAAAGCTCTTTCAATTCCTGAATACTGCCGACGGACTCCATGTGACCGCAGTCCTCGCACTCCCAGACATTAAGCGGCGTGCCCCAGTAACGGTTACGGCTGATACTCCAATCCTGGATATTCTCAAGCCAGTCCCCGAAACGGCCCTTGCCGATGCTTTCGGGAATCCAGTTTATCGTGTTGTTGTTGCGGATCATGTCTTCCTTCACCGCGGTCATCTTGATGAACCAGGACTCACGCGCGTAATAGATCAGCGGCGTGTCGCAGCGCCAGCAGAACGGATAGCTGTGCTCGAACTTCGGCGCCGAGAAAAGCAGCTTCCTCGCGTCAAGATCCTTCAGCACCATAGGATCAGCGCTCTTGCAGAACGTGCCGGCCCACGGTGTTTCCTCTGTCATCTGCCCCTTCTCGTCCACCAGCTGAACAAATGGCAGATTATAATTCCGGCCCACCTTGGAATCGTCCTCGCCGAAAGCGGGAGCGATATGAACCACGCCGGTACCATCCGTCAAAGTGACGTAGGTATCACATGTAACATAAAACGCTTTCTTATTCTTCGGAATGACCTTCCCCGTGAAATCAAAAAGCGGCTCGTATTCCTTATACTCCAGATCTTTGCCGGTATAGCGCTCCAGAATCTCCGCGCCTTCGCCAAGCACGGTATCGACCAGCGCCTCCGCCATATAATAGGTATATTCATCCTTACGAACCAACACGTATGCCTCATTCGGATTCACGCAAAGCGCCACGTTCGAAGGTAATGTCCATGGTGTCGTGGTCCAGGCGAGAAAATACGCGTCCTCTCCCTTTACCTTGAAGCGAACGATCGCCGAACGTTCCTTGACATCCTTATAACCCTGCGCGACCTCATGGCTGGAAAGCGGTGTGCCGCAGCGCGGGCAATAAGGCACGATCTTATAGCCTTTGTACAAAAGGTCCTTCTCCCAGATCTTCTTAAGCGCCCACCACTCAGACTCGATATAATCGTTATGGTATGTTACATACGGATTATCCATATCCGCCCAGAATCCGACTTTTTTGGAAAAGTCCTCCCACATGCCTTTGTATTTCCAGACACTTTCCTTGCAGTGGTTAATGAACGGCTCCAGACCGTATTCCTCAATCTGGTCTTTGCCATCGAGGCCCAGCATCTTCTCGACCTCCAGCTCGACGGGAAGCCCGTGCGTGTCCCAGCCGGCCTTACGGGGAACCATCTTCCCCTTCATCGTCTGATACCGCGGAATCATATCCTTGATGACACGGGTCAGCACATGGCCAATATGCGGCTTACCGTTGGCCGTGGGCGGCCCATCGTAAAAGATGAAATCATCACCGCCCTCGCGGTCTTCCATACTCTCCTCAAAGATATGATTCTCTTCCCAGAATTTCTCTGTTTCCTTCTCCCGATCCACAAAATTCAAATTCGGATCTACTTTCTGATACATACGCTCAACACCTTTCTCGTTCCTCATAATAAAAAACAGGCTCTGCCCCTGTAATGAGGACAAAAGCCTGTACTCTTGCTATACCACCTATTACAACGTACCATCATACGCGCTTCCCGTAACGGCGGAAAACCGTCAGCGTCTACCAGTGACCATCTAAGCGCCACCTTCAAGCCGAGGCTCGGAAGGGATCTTCTGAAACCGTGTACTGATACCGGGCTTACACCTTCCCCGGCTCGCTGAAATTCTCGACGGTTCATACTGTCTTCGTCTTCGCCTTTTATCTAATGTATTATAATAGTATGATTGGTTTTTGTCAATCATCAGTTCTTTGATTTTTTTTTGACATTTTCTGTTGCGTACATATCACAAAACGATTATAATGAAATAAAACATGAAAGGATTCTTGGGATATGTGGATACGGATTAAATTCTTATTGCCCTTACTCCTTCTGACATGCCTCATTTTGTGTATGATAACGGGTGGTACCGCGCTCGCGGAATCCACCGATACTATAACAGAAGCCAAGGAAGCCGGTCTGGCGATGCCCATTCAGTCGAACAGTATAAGCGGTTGGCCGGAAGGCCCGGCGATATCGTCGCCTGCCGCTATTCTGATGGATATGGACACCGGCGCCGTTCTTTACGCGAAGAATATCAATGATCAGCATTATCCCGCCAGCATCACGAAAATCATGACCGCTCTTCTAGCCGTTGAGAAGGGACAGGCGAACCAGTCTGTAGTTTTTTCTCATGACGCCGTCTATAATATTGAAACGGGCAGCGCCAATGTCGGTATGAAGGAGGGCGAGGAGATCACCCTGGACGAGGCGCTACGCTGCATGATGTCCGCTTCCGCCAATGAATGCGCCAACGCGATTGCCGAAACAATTGGCGGCACTAATGATAATTTTGTCCAGATGATGAATGACAAAGCGGCCGAACTCGGATGTACCAACACCCATTTCGTAAATCCGCACGGTTTGTTCGACGCGAATCATTATGTCAGCGCGCGTGATATGGCCCTGATCGCGCAAGCCGCGTATAAGAACAGCTGGTTTCGGGACATCTGCTGCCTGCAGACGTACAATCGCCCGCTGACCGCCCTGAACGACGACGCGTGGTGTATTTCCAATAAGCATAAGATGTTCAAGGAAGGAAGCCCCTATTATTACGAGGGCTGTACAGGAGGGAAGACCGGTTATACCGTCGAGGCCCGCAACACGCTCGTTACCTTCGCGGAACGAAACGGTTTACGGCTTGTCTGTGTTGTTTTACAGACAGAAGGCTATGACGTATATACCAATACCGCGGCGCTTTTCGATTATGGCTTTGGATCGTTTTCCCACGTTTCGATCGCGGATAACGCGGATCCGACCGTCATCGCGTCCGTCACGAAGAAGGACGCGGACGTAACGCTCCCTACAGGAGCGGTATTCGCGGATACCACGCGCGAAATCACGCCGGACGCTGATTCTTCTTCAGGAACCGTCACTTATTTCTACCACAATAATATCGTTGGCGACGCTTCCGTCAAACTCGCGGAAACCGCCGCTTCAACGGATAGCGAAACGAGCGTAGACTCGGACCAGAGTACGGCGGATACCGGACAGGTTTCGACCGCGTCCTCTACTGCCGTTTCTTATAAACAGTTATTAAACAACAAATTCCTGTTGATCGCGGGAGCCGCCGCGATCTGCTGCGTGATTTTCGCGATTGCCGCGATCGCGCGCCGCGTATCCCGCGGGAGACAGGATTGAAACCCGTCAATTGAGCCACATCTCAAAACAGGACACCACCTGACAGAAAGGAAGGATATTTATGAATTGGGTCGCGCCAATCAAAGACGAAGAAACATTGAACGCTTTTAAACAGGCACTGAAGAAATCGGATATCAAGTATTACATCATGTTCGAAATCGGTATCGGAACCGGGCTTCAGCTGCAGGATATCCTGAAATATAAAGTTAAGGACCTGCGCAACAAAACTTCGCTGCAGGTCAAAATCGGCGTGCGGAAAATGGAACGTACTTATGACGTGCCGGAAGAGCTTCAGGAGATCATCCGCTCCTACACTAAGGGCATGAAGACCAGTGATTATATGTTCCGCGGCCATAAATCCGACGCGCCGCTCACCAGAGAGCAGGCGTACCGCGCGATGAAATCCGTCAGCATGTCGATCGGCATCAGCTCCATCGGCGCGCAGACGATGCGCAAGACTTTTGCCTGGAATTACTATCATGAAACAGGGGATATCTATTATCTCCAGCAGCTTTTTAACCATGCTTCACCGACGATCACTTACCGTTTCATAGGCGAGAAACCGAACGTGGAAGTACCTATGAAGAAACTGACGGCCTGCGAGAATGAGCGTTGCAGACGGCTTCTTTGCCAGAACGGCAAGCAGCGCGTCGAGTCACTCCGCGAGCAATTTTCCAGTATTGAAGACGATATTCTGAATCCGGCTATGCCCGATTCTTTCTATGGTTCCGTTGACTGCCTGCTTACGCAGGTCGAGGAACTTTTCGAGGAATACCATCAGGCTGTAGGCAAATAGAGGCGGCATAATGACAAAAGTAGATATTATATCCGGTTTTCTCGGCGCCGGGAAAACCACTTTAATCCGTAAATTAATTCAGGAAAGCTTTCCGGACGAGACCGTCGTCCTGATTGAGAACGAGTTCGGCGAGATCGGAATCGACGGAGGTTTTCTGAAGGATTCGGGAATCCAGATCCGCGAGATGAATTCCGGTTGTATCTGTTGTTCTCTGGTGGGTGATTTCGCGGCCTCTCTGAAGGAGGTAACGACTACCTGGCACCCGGACAGAATCCTGATCGAGCCCTCGGGCGTAGGTAAGCTTTCCGATATCATCCGCGCCGTGGATGACGTACAGGAAGCGGCCGGCGTGAAGACGAACAGCTTCACGACCGTGATCGACACATTGAAATGCGAGCTTTATCTTGAGAATTTCGGTGAGTTCTACACGAACCAGATCGAGTACGCGGGCGCGGTCATCTTAAGCCGTACCGATAAGGCGGACGCCGATCAGGTTGAGAAAGCCATTCAGATGATCCGGAAGCTCAATCCGAAGGCGGCCCTGGTCACGACTCCGATCAGCGCTCTGACAGGCGATCAGATCCTGTCCGTCATGGAGGGCGGCGATTCTCTCCGGGAATCTTTGCTCGCGATGATCGAGAACGAGCCGCGGAACGAGGAGCATGAACATCATGATCATCACGATCACGATCATGACCATCACGATCATGACCATCATCACAAGGGACATGACGCGGACGACGTATTCGCGAGCTGGGGCGTCGAGACCGCGAAGCGCTTCACAGAGGAAGAGATTTCGAATATTCTGAAAGAGCTTGAGAATCGGGAACGTTACGGTATGGTTCTCCGGGCGAAGGGAATGGTCGAGGGGCCGGACAAGAAATGGATCGATTTCGACATGGTGCCCGGCGAGTATGACATCCGCGAAGGACAGCCTGAGTTCACCGGCCGAATCTGCGTGATCGGATCCGAAATTAACGAAGAGAATCTGTCAGAGCTTTTCCGCGCGTAAGCGCGGGGGCTCTGACATTCGTCTTTTATACAGAAAGAAGAACGAGCAATGAGTGACATAGATGATATTCGCGTACTGATTTACCTGACGACCGGTTTTCTGGACAGCGGCAAGACCGAGTTTTTGAAATTCACGCTGGAACAGCCCTATTTCCAGGAAAAAGGCCGGACAGTTCTGCTTCTTTGCGAGGACGGCGAGAACAAATTCGACGAGGCCCGTCTGGCGAAGGAGCATCGGACGGTGATTGAGAGAATTCACAGCCAGGACGAGCTTACCACGGAATTTCTGGAATCGCTCGATCAGAAATACCACCCGGAGCGTGTCGTAATTGAGTACAACGGAATGTGGCCCGTAAGCAAGTTCGAGTCCACGCCGCTTCCCGACGGCTGGGCGGTGATTCAGAAGATCGCCACGGTCGACGCCAGTACTTTTCCGATGTATCTCACGAATATGAAACCGCTGTTCGTGGAGATGGTCCGCAATTCCGATCTGGTGCTTTTCAACCGCTGCGTCGACCGGAAGGCGCTCCCGGGCTACCGCCGCGGTGTCAAGGTCGTGAGCCCCCAGGCGGAGGTCATTTTCGAGAACAACCGCGTCCAGATCACGAATATTTTCGACGAGGACGTGCCTTTTGACCTGAAAGCGCCCGTCATACGGGTCGAGCGGGAGGATTACGGCATCTGGTATGTCGACGCGATGGACAAGGCAGACCGCTACAAGGGCAAAACAGTCGAGTTCGATGTCCGCGCCAAAAGACTCAAGGGCATCACAAGCGCTTTTATTCCGGGCCGTATGGCGATGACCTGCTGCGAAAACGATCTCTCGTTCCTCGGCTATCCCTGCCGCTGCCGGAACATGCCGCTGCCGCCTAACGGGCAGTGGATCCGTCTGCGCGCCAAAATCGGCTATGAGTACAGCAAGAAAACAGACGGCCCCGCGCCTGTGCTCGAAGCCGTCTCTTATGAGAAATGTGATCCCATTGAGGAATACGTGTATTTTAATTAAAATCAAGCTGTGTAAACCCGGGGTCATCCTCTTTCCTCGAAAGGGGCAGGATTCCCAGTGTTTCCACCTCCGCCGCCGCGTTGGCGAACAGCAATATCCGGAAGAACTCCATGATCTCGATACGGGACTGCCAGCTGAGACTTGTAATAGTCTTCATCGTAGTCTTGAGGTTGCGGAGTCCTTTTTCGGTTACCTCCGAAAGGTTTCTGGCGCCGGACGCGCCCATGACCAGGAAAAGATCATCGATGAGCGACGAAACCCTCTCTTTGGAATATTTCGAGAGCCACTGCTGAATCTCGCGGTGGAACGTCACGCTGCTCTTGGAAAAACTCTTCTCGACCTCAAAATGGTCTCCCAGAACCTGCCAGCTGAACGCGTCGTGCTGCGTTAAGCCCTTCTGGCTGCTTGCCACGATCAGTCTCCGCCCCTTCTGATTCAAAAGCATCCCGATCATGGAGGACCTCGGCTGAATGACAAGAAGCGACGGCAGAATCCGGTTGAAGGCTGTCGAGTTCAGCATGTCGTTCTGAAACCCCGGCCCGTCATTATTGTAGACCGCGATGATCTTATCGCGCGTGCCCGTGCCGCATCTGGCCGCGGCGTATACCGCCAGGTTCCCGCCCTTGGAATGTCCGCCGACCCGAAGCTTGCGTCTCGTTCCGTACCCGGATCTCTCCAGATAAAGCGGAGCGGCGATCTGCGAGGGAACCGTCGAGACAGCCATGTGAAAATCTTCCTTCCAGCCGATCAGCGTGTCATCGGTCCCGCGGAAGGAAACGTAAGTCGTGTTATCGTCAAGCCGGATATGCAGGGCCGCGAACTGCATCTCCTTCTCCTCGTCGAACTTCTCGTAATATTTGCAAAGCGCCGCGTTCCGGAAGCGCTTCGAGGACGCCGCCGCTTTCAAAAGAAACGGCGTCTTATTCGTTGTGCTCTTGTCATCCAGAATGTCCGCTTCCGAGTGGGCGCGAAAATACATGGCCGACGCTTCTCTCAGTGATATCATTCTCTTCTCGCCGAGAGTCGGGACGATTCCGTGAAAATCCACGTAGGAAAGCTGCGCCAGGATGAGATTATCGACCTCGTTAAACGGCGAGATGTCGAATGTCAGATCACCTCGCCAGGCGAGATAGTCTATGAAATTTCCCATATAGTGTCCTCCGGATTCTGATCAGTTAACAGGCGTCTTATCGCGATAATACATCATTTCGCGTAAAATAGCAACGCCGCGGGCGTATTTCGCGATTATTCGCTTATAAAAGCGAAGAACGCGGACGCCGCCGCGCTTACGCTCCTTCCCGGGTCGCGGATCAGCAGTATTTCCCTGCCCGGAATCTCCTCAACGAGCGGGATCTCCCGCACTCTTCCGGACGCGAGCGCGTTCCTCGCGATCGGCTCCGGTATAAAACCGATTCCCAGATTGTTTTCCACCAGCGGCAGGATAATATCTGTCGTCGCCAGCTCGATATCGGCGCTGATATTAATTCCGGCGCGGCTGAAAACATCATCGAGAAACCGTCTGGTCGTCGTGCCCTCCGGCAGACATATAAAGGAATGTCTCGTAATCTCCTCAAACGAAATCGGCGATTCCTTAAGACCGGCGTACTGTGTCCCGCGGATCAGCACATCCCGGAATCGAAAAAGGCTCATTGACTCAAACGGTTTCCGGCTATTAACCGGCGAAGGCACCACCGCGAAGTCCGCCGTCCGGTTCTCCAGCTTCTCCAGCGCGTCTCCGCTCGACATGCAGTTCATCAGTTTCAGGCGGATTTCCGGAAACCGAGCGTGAAAACGACTCAATACGTCAAAAAGATAGCAATGGAGCGACGTTTCCGTCACCGCCAGGTAAATCGTTCCGCTTTTAAGCGCCAGCGCCTCAGCCAGCGCGGTTTCTCCCTGAAAAAAATTCTCACAGCCGAGCGCTATGTATTTATAAAATTCCTCTCCTTCCGCCGTCAGTTCAATCCCCCGGTTGCCGCGCTCGAACAGCCGGCATCCCAGCTCATCCTCCAAAGTTCGCGTCGAATGGCTGATGGCCGACTGGCTCGTATGCAGAACATTGGCCGCTCTCGTGAAATTCTTGTACTTCGCCGCGAAGTAAAAAACCTTGCAAGCCTCAAAATTTAACATCTAAGCCACGCCTCCCATGAATTTTATTCATACCTGCTATACTATTTTATCATTTTACAACATGTCAGACAACGTTTATACTATTATTTGGCGCTAGGTGGTTAAAAATTTGAAGGAGTGATTACTACGCTGACTCAGACAGAGCAGGATGATAATTATCTGGAATGTGAGAAAAGATGGATTTTCGCTTTATTGATGTACATCGCCGGTTACTACGGCGGCTTCACCTATTCGGTGAGGGGCGGCGTGTTCTGCAACGCCCAGACCGCGAACTTCGTGCTGTTCGCGATGGCGCTCGGCAACAGCCAATGGCGGCACGCCCTGTATTTCCTGATTCCGATGAGCGCTTATCTGATGGGCGCCATCATCTCCGAAGCAATCGCCGGGCCGATCAAAAAAATGATTTATATCCGCTGGGACACGATGCTGATCCTGATTGAGATCGCGGCGGTCTTTTTCCTGGGGCTTCTCCCGGAATCCGCGCCGTACGAAATCTCCCAGGTCACGATCAATTTCATCTGCTCCATGCAGTACAACACGTTCCGCCAGGCGCAGAGCGTTCCCATGGCCACGACCTTCTGCACCAATCACCTGCGCCAGACCGGAATCGCCATAGCGAAAACGATCCGGCACCCCGAACAGTCCGGGAGCCGGAAACGTCTCTTGATCCATGTATGTATGCTGACGAGTTTCGTCGCCGGCGGCTTCACCGCGACAAAGCTCTCTCATGTTTACCTCGGCCGCTCGATCTGGGCCGCCGGCATTCCTCTGGCGATTATTTTCTTCGACCTGCTCTCCTCGGATTTGAAAGCCGATGAAAAAGCCTTAAGCCGCGTGCCGCGCGGTCATTAATCCGCGATCCGGGCCGCGCGCGGGTCTCCGGGTCCTTACCCGGTGATCAGCTCCGCCATCTCTCCGGCGGATATCTTATAGATAGCGCCTTCGATTCCGCCCTCCCGCAGCGCATTGAGCACTTCCTCATACTCATAGCGGCAGCCGGCGAGCGCCTTGCTCAGCGCGCCCTCGGGCATCGCGCTGAAAAAATCTCCCGAAACGGCGGCTTCCTGAATGATCCCGCCCTTCACAAAAATTCGGAAATGGGTCTTACCACCCGCGAAGCGCCCGATCTTCTCGATGTTGAACTTCGGGTTCTTGCCGTAAATACACTCCCACGCCGCGAACTTCTCCGCGGCCAGGACGCGGATCCTCGCGTCATCCTCCGGCGTGACCTCGTAGGTCTTCTCCCCGCCCGTAATATGGCGGACCATACATTCCTTAAAAGTCTCCGGATCCATCGGTTTGGGCAAATGCTCCGCGATATTCGTCACGCGTTCCCGGACCGACTTGATGCTTTTCGATAAAATCTTATAATCATCCACTGTCGTGGAAGCGACCATCTGCTCAATATTCGTGTCAAAAAGCAATGACCCGTGATGAACGACGCGGCCCGCGAGCCGATACTGCGCGTTGCCCGAGAACTTCCGCCCGTCGATTACGAGATCGTTGCGCCCGTTAAAGGACGCTTCCACACCCAGTTCCTTCAGGGCGTCGATCACCGGCGCGATATAGCGATGGAACTCAATCTCCTCCGCGTCGTCGTCCGTGATAAAAGTGAACTGCCAGCCGCCCATATCCGTGTAGATCGTGCCACCGCCGCTCATGCGCCGGACGATCCGGATATCATGCTTCGCGGCGTAATCCCGGTCGATTTCCTCAACCACGTTCTGATATTTGCCGACCATCAGCGTCGGCGTCGTCCGCCAGAACAGAAAAACCGGCTCCGGCAGTCTTTTCTCGGCGGTAAAATAATACTCCAGCCCGAAATTATAATAAACATCCGTTGAATTCGTCTCAATATAAATCATGAACATCCTCCAGCGCTTCCCACGCCTTATAAGAGCTTCTGGCCAGCGGCGCCGAAGCCACGTGGCGAAAGCCCTTCGCGAGCGCGATTTCCTTGTAGCGCGCGAAATCCTCCGGGGACGCGTATCTCGCGAGTGGGATGTGTTCCTTCGACGGTTGTAAATACTGCCCGATCGTCAGAATATCACATCCTGTCTCCAGAATATCGTCCAGCAGCCGGTCGATCTGCTCCTCCGTCTCTCCCAATCCCACCATAAATCCGGTCTTCGTCAGGACGGACGGATCCTTCTTCTTGCAATAGCGCAGCACGTCGAGCGATCTCTCGTACGCGGCGCTCGGCCTTACTTCCTTCTGCAGCTCCTTCACCGTCTCCACATTGTGATTCAGTACCTCCGGCCGCGCTTCCATCACGACATCCAGCGCGTCCGTGTTCAGCTTCATGTCCGAGATCAGTGTCTCAATCGTCGTCCCTGGGCTCACTTCCCGAATCGCGCGGATCGTCTTCGCGAAATGCTCCGCGCCGCCATCCGTCAGGTCGTCCCTCGTCGCGCATGTCAGCACGACATGGCGCAATCCCATTTTCTTCGCGGCCTCCGCGACATGGCGCGGCTCCTCCGGGTCCGGCGGCAGCGGCTTCCCATGTGGCACGTTACAGAACCGGCAATTCCTGGTACAGATACTGCCCAGCAGCATAAAAGTCGCGGTATGCTTCAGATAGCACTCTCCCAGATTCGGGCAGTTCGCTTCCTTGCAGACGGTATTGAGCTTCAGGCCCTTCATCAGCTCCGCGACCTCATTCACCGCTTCCTGATTATAACGAACCTTCAGCCATTCCGGTTTCTTCTCCAAATTTCTTACCTCCTCCGTCTACATCCGGATAACAGCGACGGGATCGAGCGCTTTGACTTCATCGCCCTCCTCGTACAGCTGTTTCTCCAAAACGCCGCTCTCCGACGCCTCGATCTGATTGACGACCTTGTCTGTCTCGACCTCGTAAAGAGGCTCGCCCGCCTTCACGTCCTCGCCTTCCTCCTTAAGCCAGGCGCAAAGAATACCCGACTTCATCTCCGGTCTCAGCTTCGGCATAACAATTTTCTTCTCCATCGTAATTATCCTCCATTATTTTATTTAAAATTTCTAACCGTTATTCTCCTGTTTCTCCCCAGATCCATTCCCGGCTCTTATACTTCATGTCACGAAGCTTACGTACCTCCGCGTCCTCTTCCGGCCGGAGTCGTACTCTCGGCGTGGCGGCCGGAAGCAGCGCCTTCAGAAAGCGTTCCCGGAACCGTTCCAGACTCATGTCCTCTCGCAAATGCCCGCGGATATTCGTCACCCCGCGCAACGCGGTTTTCTCGCTCTGCTCGAACGCCCGCGGATCTGTCTCAAAGAAAAACGTCCCGTGACACAGCACGCGCCCGCCGGCTTCCTTCCGGGCGCTTCCCGCTATCTTCTGATCGCCGACCGCGATATCACAGGCGCGGTTTCTCCGGGCCGGAACCCCGATCTTGTTCAGCGCCTTAATAACCGGTTCCAGAAAATAATCATAGCCCACCTTGCCGGATTGTTTCGTAATCCAAGTATAATTGAGATTTCCCAGATCATGGTAGACCGTTCCGCCTCCCGTCATCCGCCTCGTGACAGACACGCCCGGCCTCTCAAGCCGCGCCGTCCCGTTTATGTTCTGGTAACAACCTACGACAACCGCTGGCGCGCTCTGCCAGAGCATAAAAACGTCGTCATCCCTGAAATTTCGGAAAACATACTCCTCCAAGGCCTGGTTGTAGAAAGGATCGTGTGAGTCATTAAGAATCATGAGCATAATAAAAGCCTTCCCTTATAATAAATATTATTTTTACCCGCGCAATATTTATTATAAGGAAAGACCTGTTTTCTGTCAATTTTGGTAATTAAAAGACAAGGAAGACGGGACAAATGCTGTCCGACGAGTGAGTTTGTCTAAAATCCGATGTTTTCCTCCCGCGCTACACTCTACGAGCCGACGGATCATCGCCACTTTAAAGTGTACCCTTTGTCAAGGACACGGACACATTTTCTTCTTACCTAAATTCCTATTCTTTGATAAAGGATCTATTCCGGTTGTTATGTAACTGTAAAACTCATTGGGAGCCAGGCGGTTCAACTGCCATTGTCCCCGTTCGTTGTTGTAATAATCTATCCAGTCGTCAACGCTGGCTTTAACATCACTAAAACTTTTCCATTGTCTCATCTGGGGTTTCAGCTCATCCTTCATGTGACCGAAGAAGCTTTCCTGTGGCGCGTTATCCCAGCAGTTCCCTCTCCTCGACATGGATTGACGAAGGCCATAATTCTCAAGAAGCTGACGGAACTTAACGCAGGTGTAATGGCAGCCCTGGTCACTGTGGATCAGAACGTCCGATTCCAGTGTCATGCCATGATTGGCCATCAGCTGGTTGACCGTCTGGAGAACAAAATCGACCTCAAGTGACTTGCTCAGAACATAGGAAAGCGCCTGCTCCGTGTACGCGTCTTTTATAACGGACAGATAGCAGAAATCCCTCTGGTAAGGAACGTACGTGATGTCCGTAAGAAGAATCTTTCTGGCGCCATGAGTCCGGAATTCCCGCTTTACCAAGTTATCCGCGACCGAGCTGGTATGTATCGCCTTCGCTATCCGGCGGTTGGTATTCGCCTTGCGGATCGGGCAATACAAGTCATATTTTTTCATGAGACGCCGGATCTTCTTGAGATTCATCAGATGGCCGACTCGAAGGAGCCTCATGTAGATACTACGCGCCCCTTTTTTGTAACCGCGATAATTGTAGGCTTCCAGAATAAGAGCGAAATCCTCTTTGTCTCTCTTTTCGCGGAGCTCTCGCCCGGCGTGCCCCCGGATCCAGTTATAGTAACCAGACCTGGACACGCCAGCGAGGGAGCAAAGCTCCTTGACAGTAACCTTGTTCAACTCCCGTCGCTTGGCTGTTTGGATCCACTCGAAGATGATTTCTGTGTCGCTGATTGCCTTAAAAATTGAATTTTTTTTAAAAACTCAACCTCCTGCTCAAGTTTGTCCATCCGGTCCTGAATCTCCCTGACCGCCTTGTCCGTCTTTTTCTTTTTAAGGTCTTTTTGGATGAAGGAGTCCAGCCTGGACTGCCTGGAATGATTGGATTCCCGCAGCCCTCTGGGCGAGGCGATTTCAGCCTTGAAATACTTTAAGGCGGAGTAAATCCGGGGCTTTCCCAGCAGCTCGACATCATATCCCGCCCGCTTGAAGATCTGGACCGAGGACACTCCCTTGGCCGCTTCTTTAAGGGCGTATTTCTTGAATTCAAGCGTGTAGAAAAGGTAGCATGGGGAAACGTCAGCGGTATATGGGTTCTGAGCGAGTAGTTCCATTTCCTCTTGGGTAAATTTCGCGCGGTTCATAAGGGTACCTCCAATTCATGAAATAAATATATCACAAATATCAATGAATTAGGTTAGGTGAACGGCCTTGTTTAAGAAAGGGTACAACCAGGGCAACCACGTTTCCAATAGATGAATCGCGGGAAAACGTGTCCTGAAAAAAGGGTATCACCATAATTATTGGGTAGAATACGTCTTGTGGGCGTGTCCACCTTATAGGGTACAGTTTACTTTGGGCAATTATCTGGCAGCGGGCAACAACTTGCTCAGCCACACCCGATTCGCGAATTCTCTCGGTATGGGGAGATTTAGCAGACGGATTTTAGACGAAGTGATTGTTAGAAGCTTGATTTCATGGAATTTCCGGGGTGATTGTGTGGCAGAGCGGACTACTCAACCATGCTAGACAATTCCGCCAAAAACAACTTGCTAATCAAGACGCGGCGCCAGGTTTCCGCCCCGGTAAACGCTTCCCGCAGGCATGATTCTCTTAGTGAAGGCTTGCGCAGGCGAGACTGAGCTTAGAGAATCGAGCCGGAACTACCTTATTAAGCGAGACGCGACGCCAGGTTTCCGCGCCCGCGTGCCTCCATTTTACCATATCAATTTTCACGCTTATCACATTCTTCATGAACCGCGATTTTTCTTTATGAACGACACTTATTTCATAAACAACTGTCTTGACACCTCCCTTGTCTTGTACTATAATCAAAAACAATCGAATAAATCTTCAGGGCAGGGCGCGATTCCCTACCGGTGGTAAAGCCCACGAGCCGCGAGGCATGATTCGGTGCAACTCCGAAGCCGACAGTACAGTCTGGATAGAAGAAGATATTTCACTGATACCGCTCTTATGGAGCGTGTCAGTTACCCGCTCTGAAACGACCTTTGTTTCAGAGTTTTTTTATTTAGAGGTATTACAGCCCTGATCTTCACGTTTTCCGGACAACTTATTGCCGGATGGCGCGGTTCGGGGCTGTATTTTTTTGGAGGTGTAGTATGACAGACGAGAAGTATATGGAACTGGCTCTGCGGCTGGCCAAGAAGGGGCGGGGCTTTGCGAATCCCAATCCGATGGTCGGCGCGGTCGTGGTCAAGAAAGGGCGGATCATCGGCCGGGGCTATCATCACAGCTACGGGGAGGCGCACGCCGAACGGGACGCGCTTCGGCGTTGTACGGAGTCACCGGAGGGCGCGACGCTTTACGTGACGCTGGAGCCCTGCTGCCATTATGGCAAGACGCCGCCCTGTACGGAAGCGATCATCGAGTCCGGTATTTCCAGGGTTGTAATCGGGACGGGCGACCCGAACCCAAAGGTGTCCGGCGGGGGCGTCCGCGCGCTGAGGGAGAGCGGAATTGAGGTACAGGAGGGTGTTTTGGAGGAAGAATGCGAGAAGCTGAACGAGGTCTTTTTTCATTTTGTCCGGACCGGGACGCCGTTTGTCACCATGAAATACGCCATGACGATGGATGGCAAAATCGCCTCGGGGGCCGGTATTTCGAAGTGGATCACGTCCGAGCGGGCGAGGGCGCGCGTCCACTATGACCGGCATGTCAACATGGCCGTGATGACCGGCATCGGCACGGTTCTGGCAGACGATCCGGCGCTGACCTGCCACGCCGAGGGCTTGCGCGACCCGGTCCGCGTCATCTGCGACACAAATCCGCGAACGCCGCTCGAGTCCCAGATTGTACGTACCGCGAAGCTTTTTCCGGTGATTCTCGCGACAGGTGTCGACGACGAGGCGCGGATCGCGCCGTACCGGGAACGCGGCTGCCGCGTAATGTCGCTTCCCTCCGCGAACGGGAAGATTTGCCTGAAAGCGCTTCTGGCGGCGCTCGGGGAAGAGAAAATCGACAGCGTTCTGCTGGAGGGAGGCTCCGCGCTTAACTGGGAGGCTTTGGAGGCAGGCGTCGTGGACCGGATTCAGGCGTATATCGCGCCGAAGCTTCTGGGAGGCGCCGCGGCGCCGGGACCGATCGGAGGAGAAGGTTTCGTCTCGCCCCAAACGGCCTGCCGTCTGGAACGGGTAAGCGTAACAAGCATAGGAACGGATTTTTTATTGGAAGGGGATGTCGTTCATGTTCACGGGGATCATTGAGGAAATCGGTAAAGTCAAGGCGCTTCGGACAAGTCCCGGCGCTTTCGCGGTCACAATCGCCTGCGAGAATGTAACATCGGGGCTAAGGCCAGGCGACAGCGTCAGCGTAAACGGCGTCTGCCTGACCGCGGCGGATATCGAGCCCGGCTTTTTCAGGGCGGACGTCATGCCGGAGACGCTGAAGCGCTCCAATCTCGGCGCGCTTCAGGCGGGAAGCGTCGTCAATCTGGAGAGAGCGCTTCCCGCCGACGGGCGGTTCGGCGGTCATATCGTCAGCGGGCATATCGACGGGACCGGCTCGGTCGCGGATATCGTAAGAGACGGGAACGCCGTCCGTTACGTCATCGAAGCGCCTTACGCGATCACGCGCTTCATCGTGGAGAAGGGCTCCGTCGCCCTCGACGGCGTCAGTCTCACGGTCGTCGAGGTTTCGGACGCGTCGTTCAGCGTGTCGGTCATTCCCCACACGATGACCGGCACGATCCTTACGTACAAGAAGAAGGGCGATATCGTCAACATTGAGAATGACGTCATCGCCAAATACGTCCATAAGCTGCTCTCCGGCCCGAGCCTTTCGGAACACGGCCGCGGAAACGGGCGCAAGGACAAAATCACAATGGAACTGTTAACCAGATTTGGTTTTTAAGGAGGAAATATGTTTCAGTATGACTCGATTGAAGACGCGCTCGACGCGCTGCGCGAAGGCCGGATTGTTCTTGTGACGGACGACCCGGACCGCGAGAACGAGGGCGATTTGATCTGCGCCGCTCAGTTCGCGACGACGGAGAATGTCAACTTTATGGCCACCTACGGAAGGGGCCTGATCTGCCTGCCGATGGCGAAATCCTTCGCCCGGAAGCTTCGGATTCCCCAGATGGTGGCCGATAACACGGACAACCACGAGACCGCTTTTACCGTTTCCATTGACCATATAGACACGACGACCGGTATCTCGGCCGAGGAGCGGGGAATCACAGCCCGCGCGTGCGTAGATGAAAAAGCGCGGCCGGAGGATTTCCGAAGGCCCGGTCATCTTTTTCCGCTTCTCGCGAAGGACAACGGCGTCCTCGAGCGGGACGGGCATACCGAGGCCACCGTGGATCTGACGCGGCTCGCGGGGCTTAAGGAATGCGGGCTTTGCTGCGAGATTATGAAAGAAGACGGGACTATGGCCCGCGGGCCGGAGCTGCGGGCGTTCGCGAGTAAATGGGGCCTGAAGTTCATTACCATCCGCGATCTGGCCGAATACCGCAAAAAACATGACAAGCTGACCCACATGGCCGCGGAAACCGATCTGCCTACCCGTTACGGGCATTTTACCGCCCGCGCGTATTTAAATCTTTTAAACGGCGAGCATCATGTCGCGCTGATCAAGGGCGACATCGGCGACGGGAAGGACGTGCTTTGCCGGGTTCATTCCGAGTGTCTGACCGGCGACGTGTTCGGATCGCTTCGCTGTGACTGCGGCGCCCAGCTGGAATACGCCCTTCGGGCGATCAACGAGGAAGGCCGGGGTATTTTCCTTTATACGCGGCAGGAAGGACGGGGCATCGGCCTTGTCAACAAGCTGCGCGCTTACGAGCTGCAGGACCAGGGGCTCGACACGCTCGACGCGAACCTGGCGCTGGGCTTTCCGGCAGATCTGAGGGAATATTATATCAGCGCCGGGATTTTGCGCGATATCGGCGCCAGAAGCGTCCGGCTTCTGACCAATAACCCGGACAAGGTCGACCAGCTCTCGGATTACGGAATCACGGTCACGGAGCGGATTCCGATTCAAATCGAGCCGACCGCCTATGACTTCCGCTATCTGCGGACAAAACAGGACCGCATGGGACATATACTGAACTATTAGAAGGAGAAATCAGAATGAAAAAGCTTGAAGGAAATTATATTGTAAAAGACGCCAGAATCGGAATCGTCGTCGCGCGTTTCAACGAGTTCGTCTCGTCCCGCCTGCTTTCCGGCGCGCTCGACGGCCTTACGCGCCACGGGGTTCCGGAGGAAAATGTCACCGCGGCCTGGGTTCCGGGCGCTTTTGAGATACCGCTCATCGCCGATAAGATGGCGGAAAGCGGCGACTATGACGCCGTTATTTGTCTCGGCGCCGTCATCCGGGGCAGCACCAGTCACTATGACTATGTCTGCAACGAGGTTTCCAAGGGAATCGCGCAGGTTTCCCTGAAAACCGGCGTGCCTGTCCTGTTCGGTGTCCTGACAACAGAAAATTTGGAGCAGGCCATCGAGCGGGCCGGCTCCAAATCAGGGAACAAAGGCTATGATTGCGCGTTAAGCGCTCTTGAGATGATCAGTCTGTCACAGGCGTTTCATTGACGCTGTAGCAGCCTTTTCCGTTTTTCTTGGCATTGTAGCACGCGATGTCCGCGCGATGATACAGAGAATCAAAATCATCCGCGTCACTCTCCGAGAAGGCCATGCCGACCGAGCACGACATAACGATTTCCTGTCCTTCGTAAACAGCGGGTTTCTTCGTAAGCTCCAGAAGTTCCTCGACTCTGCGGCAGCCGACGAGCGTGTCGGGAAGATCCGGAAGAAACACCATGAACTCGTCGCCTCCTAAGCGGCAGAGCGTGTCATCCGAGCGGAAGGTCTCGCGGAGAAGTCCAGCGAAATGAATCAGCAGCTCGTCGCCCGCCGCGTGACCCCATGTGTCGTTGACGCCCTTGAAGTTATCCAGATCGATCAGAAGCATCGCCCGGAGCCCGTTTTCACCCTTCAGAACGTCACTGACCTCTCTTCTGGCCGCCTCGCGGTTCAGAAGGCCGGTCAGCGTGTCATGACTCGCCTTCTCCATAAACGCGGCGCGTTCCACGTCAATTCGCTCATTCTCTTCACGCGCGCTGTTAAAATCCGCGATATATTTCTGAAGCTTGCCGGTCAGCGCCTCAAAACTTTCCGACAAAGTTTCCAACTCATCCCCGGTATGAATCTCCGATTTATAGTCCAGCTCGCCCTCTCCGGCCGCCCGTACCCCGGCTTCCAGCATAGAGAGCGGTTTTGTCTTCTCCTCGCAGCGTTTTCGAATGATAAAAGCCGACACAAACGCCAGTAAAGCGAATGTTATGATCGCCGCCGCGTCTGTCACGGTAATCAGCGCCGTCAGATCTTTTTTCGCCTCTGCCGTGATTGCCTCCGTCTTCGTCACCGCTTCCCGGGCCGAAGTCGTAACATCCGAAAACGGCTTGATCACGGCCAGTTTCCAGCCGGTGATCTCAACTGTGTTCCACGCCACGTACACATCCGCGTCATTCAGAACGCTTTGATCGATACCGCTTCCGCTTGCCAGCACCTCTTTCAGCAGCGTATCGCCATCGTCGCTCAATAGAGAAGCCGTGTCCGTCTCATCCCCGGAACTCAGCGTTCTGGAAGCGACAACCTTCCCATCCTCGGACAAAAGCATCGCGTAGCCGCTATAACCAAGACTTACGGAAAGCACGTTCGCCGCGATGGAATAGGTGTGAATATCCGCCGCCGCGACACCTTCAAAAACACCATTGTAATAGACAGGCGCTGAAATCGTCACGGTCTGTCCCAGGCCGAAGGCGTCATCGTATACATCCGAAATAACAATTCCACCCTTGTCCGCCGCGTTTCTATACCATTCCCGCGAGCGGCCATCGTAATATCGGTCCGCCGTCTTAGCGCTCACGTCCTGGTCATAGAAAAGCGTGGCGCCTGAACTTGAAGTATAGTAAACACTGTAAATATCGTTGTACGAGTCATGACACGCCGCCATCGCGTTTCCCGCGAACGCGGCGACTCTCTCGATTTCCTCGCGCGAGCCATTCTCCAGCGAGTTCTCAGACGCCGGCATATATTGGAAACTCCAGGTCCCGGCATCCGCCGTTATTTCGCCGGGCTCCGGTATTGTAACAATCCCCGAACCATAGCCGTACGCGCCGCTGATCACCTCGGTAAGCGAGGAAAGCGAGCTCCGGTAACCCCGGATCATCTCGTTGATCATCCCCGCCTTACTATCGGCCGCGTCCGAAGCCGCGCTCAAAGACTGACTCAGAAGAAGATCTCTTGACGTCTCCGCGATTGTGTCGCCCATCTCCTGTTCCTTGCGCAGCGAGGTGTTGCCCACCACCAGAAGGCCCACCTCAAAAACGGCGAATACCGCGAGGAAGCACCAGATAAAGGTAACAATAGTCATCCTCGCCAGCTTATCCGCGAATCTTTCCTTCACACTCCCAACCCCTTCATGGAACGACGACCGTTCCAGTCACATCACAGATTATCCGGTCCGAAGCCCTCCGGAAAAAGTTCTCCCAGCGTATATTCCTTATAATCGCTCTCGCTTCTGGCAAGCAGGATCCGGAACGAACCCGGGTCACAGAATTCGCGCATGACCTGTCTGCACACGCCGCACGGCGGGCAATAATCGGTCACCTTACCATCCTTGCCTCCCACAATACAAATCGCCGCGAACTCCCTGACGCCTTCACTGACCGCCTTAAAAAAAGCCGTCCGCTCCGCGCAGTTCGAGGGCGTGTACGCCGCGTTCTCAATGTTACAGCCCGTGTAGATCCGCCCATCCGCCGTCAATAGCGCGGCGCCTACCTTAAAATGACTGTAAGGCGCGTATGAATACGCGAGCATGTCAAAAGCCTTACGAATCAATTTCTCTCTTTCCATCCTCGTCCACTCCTTATTTCAATTATCGCGTTACCATAATAATTATACTGCCTGACATGATTTTTTTAAACAAAAAAACCATCGGACGCGTAAATCGCTTCCGATGGTTTCCCAGTCTAATTCTCCGCGGTTCGCAGCTCCTTCACCGCTACGCTTCTCTCCCGTTTCTTCGTCCATATCTTCGTCAAAAGTCTCGTAAAAAACTGGATCGCGGGCGCGGCCGCGAACGTGGTCACGAACGTCACGACCCCGAAGCTTCCTCCCAGAATCAGTCCTGTGCCCATCATGATTCCGTCCAGGAGCCATTTGCCCTTCTTAAAATCCCAGTGGAACTTGTCGTTGATGATCATGGCGATTCCTGTCATCGGGTCAAGCCCGATTCCCATGACGATGAATAAAGCGATTCCGAAAAACAGACAGAAGCAGCCGACGGTCGAGGTGACAATCCTCGTTCCCAGCGTCGCTCCGTCAAAAAAGAAGGTATAGAGCTTATTGCCCAGGTTAACGCACTGCCCATATGGCAGGATATAAATCAGCGTCCCCAGATTCAAATACTTTCTGCCCAGTGAAAATACTGCCATGAGCAGAAAAAAGTTCACGATATTCGCGGCCCGGCCGAGCTGCAGTTTACTCAGTCCCAGACTCGCGCGCATTCCATCATAAAAGGTCCCGATCGGATCGTTGCCAAAGCCGGATCTGGAGATAAAAGCCACTCCGATCCCGATAAAAATGATGCCCGTAATTGCCCCCACAAGCTTCTTCGGACTTATTTTCCTGTTCTTCATACCTGATCTCCTGTTTACTGAATTAGCGTTGCGGGATTAATTATAATATATTCCGGCGAAATCTTCAAATACAAACACTCTTTTCAATTTAATTTAGTCATAATCAACAAAATTTCAGGATGTTATTTATTAATTGTGAAGCTTCATTTTCTGACATTTCCAGGCCTTAATCGGCTCTTTACAAAAATTTTCAGGTATTTTAACTTGATTGTATCCGCGAATCTGTTAGAATTAAGAAAACACCTTTAACTGTTTCTGTATCAAACAGTCAAAGGCGCTTTTTTTACGAATATCGAAAGAAGGACGATTATGAAGAAGAAATTTTACAGCGAATTCGCGTACTTTTTTGGGGAAGCGTTCCTGGCCATCGGAACTACGCTCATGGCCAAAGCCGATTTCGGCGTCTCCATGGTCACGGCCCCCGCTTATTTATTCTACCTGAAGCTCTCTCCCCTGAACAGCCTGATCACGTTCGGCCGGGCGGAGTACACGCTGCAGGCGGTTCTGCTGCTTCTGACCTTGATCTGCGTACGCCGGTTCCGCGTCTCCTATTTGTTCTCCTTCGTGACCGCTTTTTATTTCGGCAGCATGCTGGACGGCTTCATGGCGCTCCTCGGCGGGCTGCCGCAGACCCTGCCGTTCCGGCTCGTCTATTATGTCCTCGGGGTTCTGGTCTGCGCGTTCGGTGTCTCGCTGATATTCCACACGTACATCGCGCCGGAGGTTTATGAGCTTTTCGTAAAAGAAGTCTCCTCCCGCTACCATCTGAACATCAACAGGCTGAAGATGGCTTACGATTGCTCCAGCTGCGCGGTCGGTGTCATATTGTCCTTCTGCTTCTTCGGCTTCGGGCATTTCGTCGGGATCGGTGTCGGAACCGCGCTCTGCGCCCTTGTGAACGGGGCGCTGATCGGAATGTTCAGCCGCCTGCTCGATAAGCGTCTGGATTTCAAGGACGCCTGGCCGTTCCGCGGGTTTTTCACGGGAGAGTCGTCCGAGAAAGCCTGATTAGCGGCTCTGCGCCTCCAGAAGCTTGCTTTTCAGCTCATTCTCCAGACGATTCATCTCGACCTCCGCCTGCTGGCGTTTCTGATGACCCTCCTGCTGAATCTTCATGACCTCATCGAACGTGGAGATCAGCGACTGGTTCGTCTGGTTCAGCGTTTCCATATCCACGATACCGCGCTCGGATTCCTTCGCGGTCTCGATCGTCGCGGTCTTCAGCGCCTGCGCGTTCGCCGTCAGCATCTTGTTCGTCATGTCGGTTACCTCGCGCTGCGCTTTCGCCGCCCTCGTGGCGTTCTCAATGCCAAGCGCGATGACCATCTGGCTCTTCCAGAGCGGAATCGTGTTCACGACCGTCGAGCGGATCTTCTCGACCATCTGAATATCGTTCTCCTGAATTAAACGAATCTGCGGCGCGGTCTGCATGCTGATCATACGTGTCAGCTCCAGATCGTGAATCTTCTTCTCAAAACGATTGCACATGGCCTCATAGTCCTTGGCCGCCTGCGCGTCCTCGGGAAGCCCGCTGTTTCTCGCCTTCTCCTGTAAAGCCGGCAGGTTCACGCTGACCGCCTCGTCCAGCTTCTTCTTGCCCGCGAGGATATACATGGTAAGCTCTTTGAAATAAGTCAGATTGACCGCGTACATTTTATCCAGTGTCGCGGAATCCTTCATAAGCGTTACTTCATGGCCTTCCAGGACCTCCACGATCTTGTTGATATTGACCTCGGCCTTGTCGTACTTCGTCTTCATCTCGGAAAGCTTATTGCCCTGTTTCTTAAAAAATCCGATAATGCCCTTGCTGTCTTCCTCGTTAAAATTCTTGAGCTCTGTCACGACATCCGACAAAAGCCCGCCGATCTGCCCCATATCCTTTGTGCGGACATTGTTCAGCGCTTTCTCCGAGAAATCGGCCATCTTCTGCTGTGAGGCCGCTCCGTATGTCATTACCATGTTGGAATTCGTGATATCGATCTGCTGGGCGAATTCCGTTACCATCTTCTGTTCTTCCGGCGTCAGTTCCTTCGCCGCGAGCTCCTCCTTCGTTTCCGGCTGCTTTGTCATGACCTCGGAAACCACCGGCGCTTCCGCCTCCTTGAACGGATCCAGCGTCAAAGACGGTGTCGGCTCCGCGGCGAAATCATCCATCCCGCCCATTGTTGTTTTCTCGTTCGTGTTGTCCATCGCGATATCCTCTTTTCTTATGAAATTCACGCCTGTTTTCCGGCTCCGTTAACGGTTTCTTCTATTGTGCGTCCCGCGAGCCCCTCCTGCTCGAGCATATTCTTCATGACGGTCGCGTCTGTCGAGACATCCCAGGAGTCGCTCTGGAACAGACTGTCAAAAAGCTTCACAAAGGCGTCGTTCATCGTGTCGATCGTCGCCTCGATTTCCGCCTTGGCGTTATTGATATTCTCGCCGGCAATTCCCTGCTTGTCCATATCGGCGTACGCTCGCAGAAGCTTCACGGTCGTCGGGAGATAATAACTCATCAGCTTCCGCAAACTGCCGATCACCTCCGGCCGTTCCTTCGCCCGGTCGAAAATTTCCTTCAGGGAATCCTCCAGGCGCTGGATCTTCGCGGAAATCACCTCTCCCGGTATCTCCTCGTTGCATTCGTGGATTTCCGCCATATAACGCGTTCCGGCGTCGATCATCTCTTTCTCCTCGGGCGTAAGCTTCGATTCCTTCTCGGCCTCGATCGCTTCCTGCTTCGTCGTCAGCTCCCGCCGCTTCTCCGCCTCCAGATAAAGCTGATATGTCTCGGCGCTCGTGATCAGGCAGGTTTCCTTCGCGTCCATATGCCCCTGATGATACCAGCCCTTCTTCATGATCTTCCGCAGATCCTTCCTGACGCGCGCGACAGACCGCCCCGTCGCGGCGGACAGCTCCGTAAGATCGATATAGGTTCTGTCCCGCAAAGCCGCGGTGTAACGCTCGTAGCTCTTAATCAGAGCAAAGCGCCCGCTTCCGGCGATGCCGGCCCATAAGCCCAGCGCTCCGCAGATCAGTGTCGCGGCGAACCCCGTCGGAGCGTCTCCCTGCCAGCCGGTCCGGATCATAGCCTCAACTAAAAGGGCAGCCGCGGACGCGGCGCATGGAACGCCGATCATATAGCCAAAAGCCGCCTCACAGACGGTCAGCGCTTTCTTCACGCTGAGCCTCTCATAAAGATTCCGGTTCATGACCGGCGCGGGCCGCGCCGTCTGATATGTCCCGGCTCCCGACATCTCGGAGGTTCGGTATCGGCCCGGCTGGCTCTGAGTGTCTGTCCGGTTCTGATAGCCGGTGTTTCCCGGCTGATGAATTTCCTTGTAATCCGCGCCCGCGCCGCCGTTATTAGGCTTCCGGTATCCGGTTCCCATATTGCCGGCCTGTTTTACCCGCTCGCCTAGCGTTCCGAGCGCCTCGCCGGCGATCCGGCTCATATCGCCGCTGAGTTTGGAGTAATCGCCTGAATTAATGGCGTTCTGGACTGTGTTCCGCATGTCCTCGCCTAAATTTTTCCAATCGTTATCTGATTGATTTCCCATGTCATAACCTCTATGTGTGAAATGATTTCTTTTTATCAAGTTTATCACAATTGCCGCGTCTTCTCAATCATTTCATATGGCCCGCGACGCTTCGGCGCGCTTTACCACAATGAATTGAAGTACGCGGCGAAATGAAGTATAATAATACTACCGCGCCGAACAAGGCGCGAACTTATTAATACGCTTTTTACAGGAGGTAACGGTATGGAACTGAAAGGATCAAAGACTGAGAAAAATCTCATGGAAGCGTTCGCCGGTGAGTCACAGGCGAGAAACAAGTACACGTATTTCGCGTCCCAGGCGAAGAAAGACGGTTACGTACAGATCGGGAATATTTTTGAGGAAACCGCCGGCAATGAGAAGGAGCACGCGAAGATGTGGTTCAAGTATCTTCAGGGCGGCTCAATCCATGGCACAGCTGACAATCTGAAGGCAGCGGCTGACGGTGAGAATTTTGAGTGGACAGATATGTACGCGCGTATGGCGAAAGAAGCGCGCGAGGAAGGTTTTGACGAGATCGCGGCAAAGTTCGAGCTGGTAGGCGCGATCGAGAAGACACACGAGGAGCGCTATCGTAAGCTTCTTGCCAATGTAGAAGACGGACTGGTCTTCACCAAGGCCGGCGACACAATCTGGCAGTGCTCCAACTGCGGCCATATCGTAGTCGGCAAGAAAGCGCCGGAGCTTTGCCCGGTATGCTCTCATCCGCAGAGTTATTTCGAGGTTCGCAAGGAGAATTATTAAACAGTGGTAGAATGAATGGCGGCCATCCGGAAACGGATGGCCGTTTTTTTATGCCTGCGGGACGCGTCAGGGCGTTTGAAGCGCTTCGCGCCGCGTCTTGCTTTCAAATCATGCCCTTGCGGTGTCCTTGTAATACCCGCAATACTTCGTCAGTCGGCACTGCTCGCATTTCGGGTTTCTCGCCGGGCAGATGGATCGTCCCATCGTGATGATCTGGATGTTGTAGACGATCCAGTGGTCTTTTGGCAGTTCTTTCATCAGGTCCCGCTCGATTTTCTCCGGGTCTGTGTTCTTCGTCAGGCCGAGCTTGGCGGAGATTCTTTTGACGTGGGTGTCGACGACGACAGAGGGATCGTCAAAAATGTTGCCGCGGATCACGTTCGCGGTTTTGCGGCCGACGCCGGGAAGCGAGGTCAGCTCCTCAATGGAGCGGGGCACTTCGCCGCCGAATTCCGTGACGAGCGTTCTGGCGCAGGCGATGATGTTCTTCGCTTTATTGTGATAGAAGCCGGTCGACTTAATGTCCTGCTCGAACTCGCTTAAGTCCGCCGCCGCGACCTTCTCCAGCGTGTCGTACTCGCGGAACAGGTCTTTGGTCACGAGATTGACACGGGCGTCCGTGCACTGCGCGCTGAGAATCGTCGCGATCAGCAGCTGCCAGGCGTTCTCGTGATTCAGGTAGCAGCGGTAATCGGTTCCGTATTCCTCATCCAGAATTTTAATGATTTCCTGTGTTCTTTTCTTCATGCTTCCACTCCTCGTCCGGCACGCGGGTCACCGCCGCGCCGCCGTTTACCGGATTTCTTCTCCGGTAGTCAAAAAGATAGATCCCGCTTCCGTCCGGAAGAAACGCGGAACGAAAGCTCTCCATGTGTGTCATCCTGCTGAGCTGTTTGGCGTCGTAGTTCTCGTATCCCGCAAGATAACGGGGCGACTCCGCCTCCCGCTCGTAAAACGCGCGCCGCGCCCGCGGGTCCGGCTCTTCCTGTCCGGAAAAGGACGGGCGGCTTTTCATGTTTTCTCGCGCGTAGAGGTCGTATGTCAGAGTCTCCGCGAAAAGCGACCGGTTTCCGCCGTTCGCGGCGAGGAAATCCAACAGAATTTCCGCCCGGCGCTCCCGGGAGAAGCGAAGCGCGAAAAGCGCGTTCGCGCGGTAATACGCGGCGAGGCTCTCGTACATTGAGAAAGCGTCGCTGAAATAAGGCTCCGCGGCCAGAATCGTCTCGACGTACTGGCCGGAATTGTAGTAGAGCTCCAGTACTTCCTCGATTTCCTTGAGGCGCCGGATTTCTCCGTAGTCCAGCCAATCGGTCGCGAGGACCTCGTAGGGCGGCCGGCTCCGGTACCTGATTCCGTAGCATGGCGCCTGAAGCGCCATATCCGACCCTTTAAGGACTTTCAGAAAGCCAAGCTGCAGTTGTTCCGGTCTCAGCGCGTAAACGTCGTTAAACGAATTTTGGAAGCTCTCGTAGCCCTCGTAGGGCAGACCGGCAATCAGGTCCAGATGCTGGTTCGTGTTTCCAAAGGAACGGATCCGATTTACAACATCCCGTATTTTTCCGAAATCCGCCTTCCTGTGAATCGCGGCGAGCGTCTCCGGATTTGTTGACTGTACGCCGATTTCCAGCTGAATCAGCCCCGGCCTCGCTTTTTCCAGAATCTCCAGTTCTTCCTCGTCAAAAAGGTCCGCGGCGATCTCGAAATGAAAATTCGTGACGCCGTTGTCCTTCTCCAGAAGATGGCGCCAGATCGCTTTTACCCGATCCGGCCGGCAATTGAATGTCCGGTCCGTAAACTTGACCTGGGCCGTACCGGCCTCGAGAAAAAACGAAAGCTCCGAAAGCGTAAGCGAAAGATCGCGGAAACGAAGATCCTTCTCAATCGACGACAGGCAGTACGCGCAGGAAAACGGGCAGCCTCGGCTGCTCTCGTAATAGATGATCCGGTTCTCCCAGTTTCCCAGATTCCGGTAGATAAAAGGCAGGGTGTTCATGTCGATCGGCTTCCGGACGGGCGTCCGTTTGATTTCCCCGTTCTCCCGATACGCGATCCCGGCGATTTCCGCGAGGCTTTTTACGCCGCTTCCCGCGAAAAAGCCCATCAGCTCCGCCGTTGTCTCCTCGCCCTCTCCGATCGTGACCCCGTCAAAAGCCGGATTCTCCGCGAGGAATCGCTCCGACTCGTAGGTCACCTCAGGCCCGCCGGCCCAGATTATAGTCTCCGGGTCAATCGCGCGGTACGCCTCCGCGAGCTCTCTGACAAGAGTAATATTCCAGATATAGCAGGAGAACATCAGAATCTCCGAACGATGGTCATAGATCGAGCCCAGGATATGGTCGAAGGTCTGATTGATCGTGTACTCCGCGATCTCCATGCTTTTCCCATAATCTCCGGCCGCCGCCCGAATGCTGAAAAGCGCCGGTGAGGAGTGAATATATTTCGAGTGAATGGCGGTCAGCAGCGTTCTCATAACGCGAGCCCCAGGACCGCGGCGCCGTTTCTCCAGAGAATGTTATCCTTCTCTTCCTGGGTAAGCGCCATGGACAACAGCCGGTTCTTACTGTTCTTCTGGTCGTCCCACGGCCAGTCCGTGCCATAGATCACGCGCTCGCTTCCTCTGGCCCGTACGAGACGTATAAATCTTTCTTCCGGCAGGTAGGTAACGCTGATTGCCGTGTCAAACCAGACATCACGGGTACAAAGCAGTTCCTCGGTTTTGTCCTCGTCTGTCACGCCGCCCATATGCGCGAGGATCAGCCTGTCACCCGGCACGTCAGTAAGCAGCCTGGCGAGTCTTTCGACAGAACAATGATCCTCCCCCGGGAAACCGGGGTCAATGCCCGCGTGGACATCGGTCCAGAGCCCCAGTCCGCCCGCGTAATCAATAATTCGTTTATACCGGATATCATCGATATCCACACGCTGATACGCCGGATGAATCTTAATGCCGGGAAGTCCCAGATCCCGGATCCGCTTCAGCTCGTCTTTGTAATCCGGGGTATCCGGGTGAATGCCGCCAAAAGAAATCAGCCGCCTCGCCCGCCCGGCGTATTGCTCTGTCGTTTCCGCCGCGACGCGGTTGATCGTCTGACATTGCGCGGGCTTCGTGACGACCGGCATCAGGACGCTGATGTCGACCCCGGCGACCTCCATGGAGCGCTCCAGACCGGAAATCTTGCCGTCTCCATAGCATTTGATGCCCGCTTTATCCTTCAGATACTGGATTGTTTTCGCGGCGATTTTCTCCGGAAACGTGTGCGTGTGAATATCGATTACCATTTATAAAACTGTCCTTTCCTGACGGCGAGGCGCCGTCGTTCCTACGCGTCGAACCGCGAGAAAATCGCGGCTCCTTTTGTTTTGAGATCATGATACAGCAGTAAATCCGCCAAAATAAGGCAGGCGGCGAAAATCAGGTAAAAAGCTCCTTCCGACAATTGCCGGGACATGATGTTTCCGTAAAGAATCATCGGCCCGACGGAAACAGCCATATCCGTAAACATGCATACCATCACGCTCATGCTCTGCTTCACGGCCACCGTCTCCGAAAGCCAGTCGAACCGCGGGAACCGCAGATTGATCACCACGCCGAGCAGCCCGCTGAAAACCACGATCAGAAGCGGCAGAAGGAATAAGAAAAACGTGTCCGCCGCCGATAGACGGAATAAAATACTCAGCATGAGCGACGCGAAAAGCGTCGGGGGAATACAAATCCGAATATGACACCACGCTTTCGCGCGCAGGATATCGACGGCGTCGACCGGCAGTGAGCGGAGAATCCACAGGTTCTTGCCCTCCAGCGAGATGGATGGCGCCGAAATCATTGTCATGGAACACAGCAGACAAAGACCTCCGATCAGAAAAGTCCCCGCGGGGATTCCAGGATACGCGGCCAGCGTCTCTTTGATCGCGCTCGATCGGAACATCAGAATAATCGGCGCCAGAACCGCGAACACCAGCCCCAGCCCGGCATTCATCATATACATCGAGCTGGACGTGAATCGTCTGGTCTCCTTATTGACAAGCGCGCGCTGAATCGAGCTGACTTTCAGTCGTTTCTTCTCGTACCGGACCCGAACGATGGATTTCGGAGAGGAGGTGATTTTAATAAAGCTCTTCGAAAGCAGCGCGTACGCCAGAAGGAACGGAAGAATCATAATCAGTAAAGCGGCAGCGAGACTTCCCGCGTTTCCGGAAGCGATGGCGTCCCCGATCAGATAGAACGGCAGCGCCGCGCGGCGCAGAGACGCCGCGATAGACGACCCGTTCGTCACCAGCGAGGCAACGAAGGAATTGAACCGCGAGATCGCCACGAAATACACCAATAGGAACGCGATGGAAAAGACCATGGAAAACACGGTCTTATTTCGGACGCGCGTGGAAAGCGACGCCAGAATCCATCCGAAAAGGCTCGTAAAAGTCATTGTGAATACCGGCAGTAAAATCGTAAACAGAATAAACGCGAAAAGTCCCGCCGCGTTCCCATTGCCACCGGCAAAGTAGATCACGCCCGCCGGGATAAAGACCATCGCCTCAAACAGGAACGCCTGCGCGTACAGAAGCGACATCCGGCTGATCAGGATATACGAGGGCGGAATCGGCAGCGAAAGCAGCAAATCATTGTCCCTTGCCTCAAAAAGCTGTTTCTTCGCCATGAACACGCTCGTGATGAAACCCAGCGTGAACGCCAGAAGACCGGCCACGGCGAAATACAGCCAAGACAGGCCCGCTTCCTTGAGCGGGGAACACATCGCCCGGTACATCGTCACAAACATCGTGACAAAATAACCAAAACAGTAAATCAGAAGAACCGCGAAGCCGATTGTTCTGCCTTTTCCCTGTCCGCCCTTCGCTCCTGTTCCGCGGCGTCCGCGGAACATGGAGAAAAGAAGCGCCTGGATCCGGCTTTTTATAAGGGTTCTAAGCATTCTCTCCCTCCAGTTCCAGGAACACGTCCTCAAGCGACTCATTGCCCTTGACCTCTTCCATGGGGCCGGAAATCACAAGTTTCCCATTCTTGATGATCGCGACCTTATCGCACAGCTTCTCCGCGACCTCCAGCACATGCGTGGAGAAAAAAATCGCTCCGCCCCTCTGGCACATCGCGCGCATCACTTCCTTCATCTGATACGAAGCCTTCGGGTCCAGACCCACGAACGGCTCGTCCATGATCAGAAGCTTCGGGTCATGAATCAGGGCGGAAATCAGCGCCAGCTTCTGCTTCATGCCGTGTGAGTACGCGTTAATCGGCTGGGCCAGATCGTCCGTAATCTCGAACATATCCGCGTAACGCGCGATCTTGTCCTCCCGCTCTTTCTCCGGAATCCGGAAAATATCCGCGATAAAATTCAGGTAACCGATTCCGGACATGAACTCATACAGATCCGGATTGTCCGGAAGATACGCCATGATTTGCTTACAGGCGAGCGGATTCTCCCGGATCGAGATCCCATCGATAAAAATGTCGCCCTTCTCGAAATTCAGAATTCCACAGCAGGATTTAATTGTCGTTGTCTTCCCGGCCCCGTTATGACCGATGAACGCGTAAAGCTCGCCCGGCGCGATCCGCAGACTTAAATCATCCACCGCTTTCTTCGCGCCATAGGACTTCGTCAGGTGCTCAATCCTCAGCATATTCATGCCCTCCACATATTATATGATGTACTGAAAGTGTACCATTTTTAGACCTACGCGTCCACACAAAAAAAGCCCCGGCGCGGCTCAAAGAACCGTACCGGGTAAGCTTTTTGTTTAGATACGGCCGAGGGGTCAACCGAATCTAATTATTAATATAAAGGCAGAGTATGAAAACCATTTGTCGATTTTGTGAAAAATCTGTGAAGTGTAAAATTTTCTCGAAAACCCCTTGACATTTTGTTCTATTAATAGTATAACAAGTATAACAGATAAAGAGGTTAGGTTATCTGCTCAACAACACTAATAATAAATTTATATAAGCGGATTCCCGCTTTCGGGTTTCCACTGAAAGGAGAGGTTAATATGTTAAGACCGACAATCAGAAACAGGAACAACTATGATATGATGGATTATTTCAATGACTGGAACAACAACTTCTGGAATGATTTCGGAGACTTCGGTGGTTTTGGCGACTTGGCCGTACGCGACTCCTTTAAGACCGATATCGAGGATCTCGGCGATAAGTTCCGTCTGGAAGCGGATCTCCCCGGCATGAAGAAAGAAGACATCAAGCTCGACCTGAACGGCGACTATCTGACCATCTCCGCGGAGCACAACGAGGAGAAAGAAGAGAAGGACGAGAAACGCAACTACGTTCGTAAGGAACGCCGCTACGGCTCCTATTCGAGAAGCTTCAATGTGGCGAACATTGATACGGATCATATCGCGGCCAGCTACGAGAACGGCGTTTTGACACTGGATCTTCCGAAGAGAACGGAGACCGCTCCGGTTTCTCACCAGATTGAAATCAAGTAGCCCTTTCGTTTTTCCCCTCATACAGAAGGCGCTTCCCCCGCGGGAGAAGCGCCTTTTATATGTTTATTTACCTGGAACAGTCTCTTCCGCGTTTCCGCGCCGATCGTGAAATACCCACTCGCGCTGAATCTGGAAGCAAAGCATGAACAGAATCATATCGACCAGAACCTTAAGCAAAATCGCCGTGACATGAAGCAGTCGGTACAAGTATGTAACACCCATGGCTGACGCGAACATCTGAATCGCCGCCAGGAAATAGAACCGGAACATCGCGACACCCGTCTTCATCTCCTCGTTCGCGAATACCGCGTACTTCGTCAGGAAAAAATTGATCGTCGCCGAAACGCATCTCGCGAGCACGGTGCCCAGAATAATATAATTATTCGGGAAATGCTTGTGAAACGCCCCCGTGAACAGGGCGAACAGCAGCAAATCCGCCACGTACGCCACAATTGACGTAATCGTGTAACGCAGAAAAACCAGATAAATCTTCGGTGAGTTCACCAGCGGGTTGAAGTGCGAGGTGATATTGTCCTGGGTGTAATTCACGACGATCGGGAACTGGTGAATCTTCACGTCGCGCTCCTTACTCTCGAGCAGACAATTCATCTCATAGTCAAAATTCTCGCCGGAAACCGTGATAAAGCTCTCTACCAGCTCTTTGGAAAGACCGCGAAGGCCGGTCGTCGTGTCGGTCACCTTGATTCCGCACAGAATCTGAATCGCCTTACTGGTAAACGTATTCATGCGGCGGCTCTTCTTCGGAAGCGAAGCGGACGTGAAATCCCGGCTTCCCAGAATCAGCTCACCGGGGTTGATATTCATCTCCTCCGCGCAGCGATTCACATCCTCCACGCTGTACTGCCCCATCGCGTCGACGGTAATCACGCCCGCGCATTGAGGATAGTGCGTCAGTATAAAATTAAACGCGTTCTTGATCGCGCGCCCCTTGCCCAGATGTACCGCGTGCGTCAGTATATCGCAGTCATACTCTTCCCTGGCGTTCTCAAATACAATTTCCTCATCCGGCCGGCTTCCGTCATTGACTACAATCATCTTACGAAAGCCATCCGCCCGCAAATCCCTGATCAGCTCAAGCATCTTGCCGTCCGGGTTGTAAGCGGGTATGACAATTATTATATCGACTTTAAGCATCCGCATCTTCACGTAGCCCCATTCTCAAAATTATAGACTCAAAAAACCGGTCCCGATCCATCCCATTCATCAGAACAATGGTTTCCCGGCCACAAATTTATGTACAACATTTCTGTAATCCCCAAGATAAATGAGGCTCTCAAGCCGTTCACCCGGACTTAGGCCGCGCGGACGCTGAATATTCGCGTCATCCATGATGACCGCGTCCATCTCGTAACCTTCCTTGAAACTTCCTACCTTACCGAAATAGGCTCCTCCACCCTCTGTCGCCAGATAAAAGCCTTCCGCCAGAGTCAGCGGCCGGAGGCTTTGATCCTTCAGTCGCCAGCGAAGCTTCGATACCTGAATCGCGTCCGCCACCGCGCGGCACATATTCTCGCTGCTGCCACCCGCCACGTCACTGCCAAGACCGATTCTTAAGCCTTCATCCAGATACGTTCTGACCGGCGCGATGCCGGAGGCGATATTCGTGTTCGACTGCGGGCAATGCGCGATAAAAACACCTTGTCTCTTCATCAGCGCGATCTCGCGCTTCGAGGAATGAACGCAGTGCGCCATGACCGTCGGCTGCCCGTCTCCGCCGAAAAGCCCGAAGCGGTCATAAGCCTCACCGTAGGATCCCGCCCAGGGACAGAGCTTGCGGACCAGCTCGATCTCGCCGTAATTCTCGGAAAGATGCGACTGAACCGGCATATTGTATACCTTACGGATATTCCCAAGCTTCATCAAAAGTTCATCCGTACAGCTTGGAATAAACCGCGGTGTTATAATCGGTTTCGTGTTCGTAAAACGTTTACGCGCTTCCCCGATCCAGAGAATCGTGTCCTCGGCGGATTGCTCCGCGCTCTCCTCCAAAAGGCCTTCCGGCGCGTTCCGATCCATATTGACCCGTCCAACCAGTGTAATCAGTCCGCTCTTCTCCAGAAGATCCATAAGCAGAATCGTCGCCGGCGTGTGAATGGTAGCGAAAATCACGGCTCTGGTCGTCACGCTTCTTCGCAGCGCTTCCGTAAAATAACCGTAGCCCTGTCTGGCGTACTCCAGATCCTCGTACCGCGTCTCCTCCGGAAAAGCGTAGGAATCAAGCCATTCCAGAAGCTCCTTATCCATTCCGAGCCCGCGGAACGCGAACTGCGGCGCGTGCGTGTGCAGATCCGTGAAACCGGGCAGAATCAGCCGGTCACCGAAATCCGTTAACGGAAGCGTCTTATAAATCGCCGGCAGCTCACGATACGCGCCCGCGATTCTTCCCTCGACAGATACCAGATATCCGCCTTCTATTGTGTTAAGCTCTTGAGGCGAAGCGCTGTAAACAAGTGTCCCCCTCAACACGAAATTATTCTGTTCCACTCTTGTTCTCTCTCCGCGCCCGATCAAAGCGTCTTCTCAACAATAACAACTTATAACATAATACCTAAATTACGCGAAAAAATCAAGTTTCCCGTCACGTTAAAAGAGACAGCCCTCTCAAGCTGTCTCTTCTTCCCGTCTTATCAGTTATTTGTATGATGATGCGCCACGTAGCTGTTCAGGTCAATTGCCTTAAAAACATAGCCCTGTGATTTATAATATTCCAATATTGTAGGAAGCGCCTCAACGGTCGACTCCTTCCCGGAAGCGTCATGCGCCAGCATGATCACGTTCTTAATATCCGCGAAGCCCTCGGCTGTCGTAATCTCGTCCGCCGTGGAAATCTTAGAGCCATCACCTACACTGCCGTTCCAGTCATAGTACTGATAGCCCTTCGCCGACACGTCCTGAACCAGTGTCGACATAATACCCGCGCAATATTTCGATGAAACCGTGTTGGACGCGCCGCCCGGAAACCGTATAAAGCACGGCACGTAGCCGATCTGGTTCTTAACGTACTGCCCAATTTGATCCAAGTCATCAAAATACGCCTGCTCGGACGCGTATAGCTTGCCATAATCATGACTGTAAGTATGCAGGCCGATCGTGTGCCCCCTGTCATACTCTTCCTTAATCATATTCGCGTATTCCGGATGAATCGCGGTCACGAAAAAGGTCGCTTTCGCGTTATACTGATCCAGAATGTCCAGAATCTGAGAAGTATATTGAGACGGTCCATCGTCAAAAGTCATATACAGAACCTTCTCGTCACTCATCTGCGGCGTTCCGACTGTCCTTCCCGGCGTAAGCGCGAAATTCGAGCGATCCGTTGAATCGGTCGATGTCGTCTGGGCGTCACCCGTGTCCGTTGATTGAGAATTATCCGCGGCGGCTGCCTGATTGTCCGACGGCGTTCCGTCCGCCGGCGCCTGCCCCGGATTCTGCTGTGGATCTGTCTGACCTGAGGCGAGAGAGTCCTGCTGCTCCGCCGCGGTTCTCGCCGCGTCGGCCGCCGCCGCTTTCTTCGCGTTCCTGGATCTGACCGCGTGTACGCTCAGGCTAACAATCAGAACAATATAGTAGCATCTCAGAAGTTGATAATCAAGAAAGTGGCCAATAACGCTGTTTTTCTTAAGAATTTGACCTGTCTGTTCCGGCAGCCGGCTCCTGTTCCTCCGCCAGCGCTTCCGCGTTCGCCTCGCGCCAGTTAGCGGGCGACAAATTATAAGTGTTCTTAAACGCGCGGGAAAAGTGAAGCGAATTGGGATATCCCACCGCTTTGCCGACATCTCCCACGGACAGCTCGGTAAGCTTTAAGAGCTGGGCGGCCTGTGTCATCCGATATTGTATCAGAAATTCCCGCGGACTCATATTGGTATATTTCCTGAAGATTTTGTTCAGATAGCCGCGGCTCAGATTACAGAACTCCGCGGTGTCTTCCACACTGATCTCGTTTTGATAGTTCTGTTCTATGAATGACATCGCTTCTTTTATATAGAAATCGCTCATGTGCCCGCTTCGCGGGGTTTTCCGCGTCTCCGAAGAGCGTGTCAGAAGATCCATGAAGGTATAAAGGAGCGCGATCTTACGGTAGGACGACGACTCCTTATCCCGAACCAGCTCCAGCATGGTGTCACGCATCCCGGACGTCAGCCCGCGGTCGCCGGAATGATAGACCGGCCCGCCCGGCGCGAGTCCCGCCCGCGTGATCGCCTCCTTGGCCAGCATACCGTCAAATTCGATCCAGACATATTCCCAGGGTCTCGTCTCATCCGCGTAATACGTGGTAATTTGACGCGGAAAGATCAAAAACCCCTGTCCTCCGCGAATTTCGAAGGTCCGGTTCATCCCATCGTTTCCCATCGACATCAGCGTGCCTTTTCCTGAAATAACATAGTGAAAAAGATAATGGTTGCGGACATATGGCCCAAAAGAATGAAGCGGGGCGCATTTCTCATACCCATACTGATACAGACACAAATCGACAAAATGCTGATCGGCGAAAACCGAAACATCATAATCTCCCATAGGGCGCCTCCCATCCGTACTAAGCAGATTGACCTTACACTTTTTTCAGTTTATACCCTTATGTATCCTGAGCGCAAGTATTATGGCAAAAAATGACATAAAGGTATACTCTTGGATCACCTCAAATATTTATAAAAACAGCCGCCGCGTTAAAATAAGAATAACAAGAAAATGTGATTCTGTTCTAATGGAGGGAATATATGAAACTGCTTGTATTAGGCGGGGCCGGGTACATAGGGTCCCATACCGTAAGGGAACTCATCGACGACGGCCACGAGGTGGTCGTGATTGACAATCTAATGACCGGTCACCGGGAAGCCGTCCATCCCGGCGCGCGATTCTATCAGGGCGATTTAAGAGACGCGGGCTTTCTGGATGACACGCTGTCGGCGGAAAAGGGCATCGACGCCGTCGTCCATTTCGCGGCCTGTTCTCTGGTCGGTGAAAGCGTGACAAACCCCCTTAAATACTATAACAACAACCTCGGCGGCGCCGAAACGCTTCTGGAAGCCCTGGCTGCCCACCGAATCGATAAAATCGTGTTTTCTTCCACCGCCGCCGCGTATGGCGAGCCGGAGCGGGTCCCGATTCAAGAAGATGACCGTACCTGTCCCACCAATCCCTATGGCGAAACGAAGCTGGCGATGGAAAAAATGTTCAAATGGGTAACCGAGGCCTATGGCGCGCGTTTCGTCTCCCTGCGCTATTTTAACGCCTGTGGCGCCCATACGGACGGCACGCTCGGGGAGGATCACGATCCGGAGACTCATCTGATTCCGATTATTCTCCGGACGGCGCTCGGTAAGCGCGCGAGTGTCTCCATTTTCGGCGATGATTACCCGACACCCGACGGCACCTGCTTAAGAGATTATATCCACGTGACCGATCTGGCCCAGGCCCATATTCAGGCGATCACGTACTTGATGAACGGCGGTAAGAGCGATATATTTAACCTTGGAAACGGCACCGGTTTCTCGGTGAAGCAGGTAGTGGAAACCGCCCGAAAGGTTACCGGGCGTGTCATTCCGGCGAAGATCGAGGCCAGACGGGCCGGCGATCCGGCCATTCTCATCGCCTCCAGCGACAAGGCCCGCTCCATATTGGGCTGGAAGCCGGAGCATGACACTTTGGAAGAAATCATCGACACAGCCTGGAAATGGCACAGAGCCCATCCCAACGGTTACAGGCAGTAAGGAGAATACAATGAACCCATTCGCTCAGGAACTTAAAGAACGCTTCGCGAAACTATACGGCGCGGGCGGTATAATCGACATGTTTTTCGCCCCTGGCAGGGTGAACCTGATCGGAGAGCATACCGATTACAACGGAGGCCATGTTTTTCCCTGCGCCTTAAGTCTCGGCACCTACTGCGCGGCCCGGAAAAGAGACGACCGCGCGCTTAACTTTTATTCCCTTAATTTCGAGAAAAGCGGCGTGATCCGTTCAAGCCTTGACGAGCTTGTCTTTGACGCCGAAGCCGATTGGACCAATTACCCCAAAGGCGTGATATGGGCTTTTAAAGAACAGGGACTTTCTGTCCCTTCCGGCGCGGATTTCCTTTTTTACGGCGATATTCCCGCGGGATCGGGCCTGTCGTCTTCCGCTTCTCTGGAGGTCGTGACCGCTTTGGCGGTAAAAGAGCTTTTCGGCCCGCGCTCGCTTCCCATGATCCGGCTGGCGCTGATCGGGCAGCAGGCGGAAAATCAGTTCATCGGCATGAAATGCGGCATAATGGATCAGTTCGCCAGCGCTATGGGAAAAGAGGATCACGCGATCTTCCTGGACACCAACACGCTGGAATACGAATACGCGCCGGTTCGCCTGAGCGGCCGGAAAATCATTATCACCAACAGCAAAGTCAAGCACAGTCTGGTCGATTCCGCGTATAACGAGCGGCGTTCCCAGTGCGAGCGGGCGCTGTCGGATCTGCGTAAGGTTCACCCTCTTAACAGCCTCTGCGCGTTGACGCCGGAAGAATTTGAAAAAACGCGGTCCGCGATCACCGATCCTGTTTGTCTGAAACGGGCCCGCCACGCGGTCACGGAGAATGACCGGACGATTCAGGCGATGGCGGCCTTAAAAGGCGGCGATCTGGAGACCTTTGGCAAGCTGATGAACGCCTCCCACGTTTCCATGCGGGACGATTACGAGGCCTCCTGCCCCGAAATCGACTATCTGGTCGAGCTGGCCTGGTCGATTCCCGGCGTCATCGGCTCGCGTATCACCGGCGGCGGCTTCGGCGGCTGTACGGTCAGCATCGTGGAAAACAGCGCCATTGACAGCTTTATCCAGAAGTCAGGTGATGATTATCAGCGAAAATTCGGATACAAGCCCGAGTTTTATATTGTAAAGACAGGAGGCGGAGCGCGTGTCATCGAACCTCTCTCGTAAAATCGAACGTCTTGTTTCCTACGGTTTGAATACCGGCCTGATTCCTGAAAGCGAAATCAGCTATACCATCAACCGGCTTCTCGACTGTTTTGGCGAAAGTTCCTACGCGCCATCCGCGGCCGGCGAGGAGACGGAAAAAGCGCTTTTACCGGAACCAATCCTCTCGGAGCTGCTGGACGAAGCCGCGGCGCGCGGAATTATTGAGGACAGCGTTACCTCCCGGGATTTATTCGACACCAGGCTCATGGACTGCCTGACACCCCGCCCGGCCCAGGTACAGGAGACCTTCTGGAAAAAATACGCGGAATCTCCGGAAACCGCCACCGACTGGTATTACAAGTTCAGCCAGGACACGAACTATATCCGTCGATACCGGATTGAAAAGGACCTGAAATGGAAAAGCGAAAGCCCTTACGGTAAGCTGGATATCACTATCAATCTCTCCAAACCCGAAAAGGATCCCAAAGCGATCGCGGCCGCGGGGAAAGCCCGGGCCGGAGACGCAAGCTGGCCCAAGTGCCTGCTTTGCCCCGAAAACGAGGGCTACGCGGGCCGCCCGGATCACCCGGCGAGACAGAACCACCGGATCATTCCCCTGACTCTGGACGGAGATCCCTGGGCTTTGCAGTACTCGCCTTACGTGTATTACAACGAGCACTGTATCGTCCTCAACACCAGACATGTTCCGATGAAAGTCAGCCGGAAGGCTTTTACGCGGCTCTTTGATTTTGTCCGGCTGTTTCCTCATTACTTCATCGGCTCCAACGCCGATCTCCCGATCGTCGGCGGATCTATTCTAAGCCATGACCACTTCCAGGGCGGACGCTACGAGTTCCCGATGGCCCGCGCGAAAGCTTGTCGAAGCTTCATCGTCCCCGGCTTTGAGGATATCGACGCGGCCGTGATCAAATGGCCTTTGTCCGTTATCCGGATCCAATCGAAGGACACAAAAAGGCTCGTAGAGCTGGCCGATCATATTCTGACCGCCTGGCGGGGCTACACGGACGAGGACGCTTTTATTTTCTCGGAAACAGACGGGACGCCACACAACACAATCACGCCGATTGCCCGCGCGCGCGGCGGTTTCTACGAGATAGACCTGGTCCTGCGTAATAACATCACGACCGAGGAACATCCGCTGGGCGTTTACCACCCCCACGAGCAGTGGCATCATATCAAGAAAGAGAATATCGGACTCATTGAGGTCATGGGCCTTGCCGTGCTTCCGGCCCGGCTGCTCTCCGAGATGGAAGCCGTAAAAGACTGTATCTTGAGCGGAAAAGATCTCCGCGCCTCCGAGAAGACGGCCAAGCACGCCGACTGGGTCGACGAATGGCTTCCGCGGCGGCCCGGGCTTTCCGCGCGAAACGTGGATGACATTCTCAAAGAAGAAATCGGCAACGTGTTCACTCACGTGCTCGAGGACGCCGGCGTATACAAGCAGGACACTGCCGGTCAGGCCGCTTTTGACCGGTTCATCGCTGCCTTATAAAGGAGAGCTTCATATAATCAGAAGCTGGCAAAAAGATTCCGCGGGACGCGTCTTCACCGCCGGAGATAGCGTGTTCGCGTCTTGCATTATACTTGTTACCCTTCAGCGCTCGTTCTCGTACTCCAGCGCCCGAATCGAGTGATAGTACATCCGGCACATCGGCGTAGGGACGCCTGTTTCCCGGCCCATACGAATCACGGCCCCCGCGAACATGTCGATTTCCGTCCTCTTCCCGGCTTCCAGATCCTGGAGCGTGGACGGCTTGTTCGCGGGTGGAAGTGTCTTAATAATTCGATCCTGCTTCGCCAGATCCTCGTCCGTGACCGCGATCCGGCGGGCGGCCGCGACGGCCTGGACTTCCTTCATGGCGGCGTCCCGGATCGCGTTCGCGTCGTCGTTATCGCGATACGCGCCGAACGGAATTCCGAGCAGCGCGCAGGTCAGATTCTCCGCCACGTTGCAAGTGAACTTATACCAAATTCCATGGAGCATATCCGCGTCGATCTCGTACGGTATTCCGCATGTTTCCATGACTTTTCGGACCGCCTCGACTCTCGGCGAGTAATCGCCCCTCGAATTTCTTTTCTCCCCGAAATGGACCATTCCAAGCGCGGGGTCATAATTCGCGACGCCATCTTTCATAACAATTGAGACACGCATAAAAGAATAAAGCACGCGCTCCGCGCCAAAAGCGGCAATCATCTTTTCCTCGGAATCCACTCCGTTCATGACTGACAGAATCAGCGTGCCCGGATGAACCTGGTTCCGGATGTCCTCGATCGCCTGATCCAAATCGTAGCCTTTTGTCGCGATAATAATCAAATCAGAGGCATTCCCCTTCTCCTCCGGATCGATCACGGGAAAATGATACGTGTTTCCATTAATCGTGACGCCTCTTGTCTCCAGCTTTTTCTTCCTGCTTCCGCCCGCGATCAGCCGGAACCGCTCCCCATACTCCGCGTAAAACCTCGGCGCGAAAAAAGAACCCATCGCGCCCATGCCGATCAGGGATATTGTTTTGATGTCGTAATTCATAATGCCCTCCTATCTATACCGCCGGAGATACCGCGTTCGCGTCTTGCTTAGTTATAATTTCCGCAAATACTCCGCGGGTACCCTCTTCGTAAGCCAGACATGGTTCGCGGACAAGAAGAATTTGTAACCGTCCGCGGCCATTTTCCCGCAATCAATCTGATAAATGACTGGTCTTCCGTGCCGGCTGCCGACTTTTCGCGCCGTATCGATGTCGGACGAGAGGTGTACGTACAGTCTGGTTTTCGGAAGCAATCCTTCCCGGTCGATCGCTTCCACGTATTTCTCTCCGGTTCCGTGCCAAAGTACCGTCGGCGGCGTTTTCTCCTCCAGTTCCACATCCACCGGAATCGAGTGTCCCTGATTGGCGCGGATCCGCGTGTGATCGGCGTTGAAGGAATAGCGCTGCTTCGCGTCGGTCCGGACAATTTCTTCCAGCTTTTCGCGGTCAAGGGTATGATGCCCGGACGCGTTAATGCCGACAATCAGCTCGTCCGCGTCAGCCCAGCCGCGCGCGTCCAGAGAAATCCCGATCACCTCCGGCTTATGCCGGAGGATCAAGGACATGAATTTACTTGTTGAGTTATTATCAGCCATTGTTCGCGTCCTCTGTCTTAATTTCCACGGGATAAACTTCATTATTATTAATAATCGCGTCTTCATAATAATCGAATGAAATCGTGTCTCCCGCGTTAACGGAGTCCATATCGAAATCCGCTTGATTACAATATACCGAGATTCGGCGGCCGCTGATGGGGACGGCGGTATTCTCGTCAATTCGCGTTGTCAGAACTTTGTTGGACAAATCTTTCTCGTCGACAACACCGGAGGCTTCTAATTTTTTCGCCACAGAAGATACCTTTATGGTGTCCGCTTCCTCGTTCCAAATAAAGTACTCAAACGCGATCGATTCGCCGGTATTGAAAGAAAAATTGGCAGAAGAGGCGAACGTCTCATCCAGTTCCGAGCAATCCAGCGTCACCTGCTCGGACTCAATTTTGTAGCACTTCTCCGGATCGACCCGCGCGGTTATGCTTTTGTCCGCGGCGTTCTCCGCCACCACAGTTCCGTAAGCGCGCCACAGGTGTGTGCCTTCACCGCCCGACACGAGTGTGTTTTCCGCGGCTTCCGCGCTTTTCGTTTCCGCGGCCCGGTAAGCGAAAAGCCCCAGAACAAGCGCGCACACAATCACAATCCCCAGAATTATTTTTTTCTTCATTTCTGTCGCCTCCCGCGCTCAAAAACGCTATTTCTCTTTCTTTGACTGACGCCGCTTTTTGACCGCGAAACACGCGCCTGTCACCGCGATAATCACAAATCCGCAGAACAGAAAAAGGAGTCCGACCGGAATCAGAAAAAAGTTCTCATGAAGAATTCCCATTTCATCCACGTACTCAACGGACAGTGTTTTGATCACCAGGCACACAAAGCCCACCAGCATCAGCGCCGCGCCGGTGAGCGCGGAGACCATATTCATCTTCGCCCTTCTTGTCTCGCTTCCATCCTTAATCAGCTTCTCTGTCATGTTGTTCATACTGTTCCCTCCTAAAATTAATTGATCGAGGGTAATATGAAACTCCGTTGAAATCCGAATAAGCATTTCGATATCCGGCAGGTTCCGATTGTTTTCCCAGTTCGAGACTGCCTGTCTCGTAACGTTAAGCTTCCGGGCGAACTGCTCTTGTGTCAGGTCCTGATTTTTTCTTACCGCTTTGATCTGCTCTCCGAATTCCATGAGTATCATCCCTCCGCCAATCACTTTACTTAAACCTGTGGGAAACAGCAAGAAAGACGCTCTTGCGGGCGCCGGATACGGGGACAGCGCCGCTCGCGCCCCGGTAAAATCAGTCATTGCCGCGTATAACGCGGCAGGGATTTCCAACGGCTACGGTATTATCCGGAATACTTTTCGTGACGACGCTTCCCGCGCCGATTACGACATTGTCGCCGATTTCGACCCCGGGCAAAATAATGGCTCCTCCGCCGATCCAGACATTATTCCCGATCGTGACCGGCGCCGTGATCGTTTTACAAAAAGAGAACGAGCCGTCTTCGTTCGGTTCGCCGAAACGTTCTTTCGCGTTCGTCGAGTGAAACGCGGTATAGATTTGTACATTCGGCGCAATGAGCGCGTAATCGCCGATCTGAATCCGATTATCATCCAGGAACACGCAGTTCATGTTGATTTCGCAATTGTTGCCTATATAAATATTTTTCCCATAGTCCGCGTAAAAAGGCGGCGTGATCCAAAGGCTGTTTCCAAACCCGCCCAGCAATTCGCGAAGTATTGCCTCCTTCGCCTTCGCGTCGGCGGAGTCGAGATTGTTATACTGCCTCGTGAGATCCTTTGCCCAATGCCACAAAGTAATCAATTCCTCGTCTCCGGTGTCATACGGCAGACCGGCAAGCATTTTTTCTTTTTCTGTCAAAAGTATCGCGTCCTTTCTTATATTCTCAAGCTAATTTCAGTATAAACGCGTATCCGACGCCAGGCTGCCATTCGTAATCTGCTCGTACCCATACTCCATCTCCAGCTCCGGATACCCCTTCTTCAGGCATCCCGCGAACTGTCTGGGAACTCTGTTTACGATGAGGCAATAGACTACGGCCATAATAAAAACTTCCACCAATAGCGTGACCACAGTCGCCCAACCTATCGCCGCCGTACTGCCCCGTTTCGCGGCAGGCGCGAAGAAAGACAGAGCCATCATAAATATTGTAATGACCGGTAAAAGAATGGCAACCTTTTTGAACGCGCGTTTTCTGAGCAGGTAAGTTTTGCTGACGGAAACGGCCAGCGCGGCGATCGTTTCTCGCGTGAGTCCTCTATTCCGCAGCTTCTCCCGGTATTCTCCCGGTAAATTATCAATAGGTATTCTTGCCATTTCCTTCCTCCCGAATCGCGCGTTCTAATGAATCGAGCGCACGCACTCCTCTATCTCTTCCCGCGTTTCCTCGACAAAGTCTTCCCGCGTGACAAAACTAATCGTGCCCAGTTTGTTTTTTCTCAGGACACACACCGTCCAGGCGTGTTCAGCAGTCTCCTGGATATTATAAGTATATTGTATGACATAGAGCGGGAACTCGCCATTCATCCGTTTGGTAAAATCAATTTCTTTATATTTGTATTTATTGAATTTTTTCCGCATGAACTTTCTCGTATTCGCCGCGCTTCTATTCAGGCTGTCCCATGGTACCACATTCTTATACTCGGAGGATATCATGGTATGCTTTTCTTTGTTCCATACGGCCCATTGCCTACTGTTCGTGGACGCGAAAAAAACTTTTTTCTCATCTTCCGTCAATTCCCGGAAATTGTCCGGAATCGTCAGTTGGATTCCCCCGAATACTTCTACTGTTTGTTTAGCCATTGTTTTCCTTCCTTGATTGATCGCTCCTGTTGGCCGGTAATAGTATCTACAATTCTTCAAGACCTCGCGGATTCATGAGAAACTGCCTGATTCCGACAATCAATATTCCATCTTCTGTTCTCCATGGAATAATGGGATCTTTAACAACAATTATTTTCTTAAATGAATCATCAATTTTTCGCAAAGATCTCGCTTCCTGTTCCATTTTTTCCGCGCTGGAGACATTCAACGCGGACTGTATGTAATATCTGGAGCTCGCGAAATTGCAGACAAAATCCACCTCCGTCTGCTTGCGTACGTAATTACCTTTTTCATTTGGCTCACTGATGTTTACAACGCCAACGTCAACACTGTAATCCCTGATTCGTAACTCGTTATAAATGATATTTTCCATGATATGAGTCTCTTCATTTTGGCGGAATCCAAGTCTCGCGTTCCGAAGACCGATATCTGTAAAATAATACTTCGCCGGTGTCTCTATATACCGTTTCCCTTTGACATCATATCGATCCGCTTTCTCTATAATGAATGAATCAGAAAGGAAATCTAAATATTCCTTTATTGTATTTGAAGCGATTCCCACATGCTTTACTGTTTTAAACGTATTTGCCAGCTTTGTAGGATTGGTCAGTGAGCCAATAGAGGAAGCTATTATATTTAGCAAATCATTCAGGCAATCCGGATTTTTAATATGATTTCGACTCACAACATCTTTAATATAAGTCTCCGAGAACAAATCCGTCAGATAGCTGACTTTTTGTTCGTGGTGTACGCATTGTATGATATATGGCATTCCCCCATAAGTCATATAATGCTGCCACCCTTCCTCCTCAGAGCCTTCAAAGGCAGACATGAATTCCGAAAAGGAAAGAGGATACATATGAACCTGGTCTCCACGCCCTCGAAATTCAGTAATGATATCCTTTGAAAGAAATTTAGCGTTACTTCCGGTTACAAAAGTATCGGCGTTTTTTATATGAAGCATACTGTTCAAAACATCCTCGAATTCATTAACGAGCTGAACTTCGTCAAGCAGAATGTAATACATATCTGTGTCATGGATGGTCTCTCTCAAATGTTCATAAAGCGCGTCTGGATTACGATACTTAATATTCGCGCGATCATCCAACGCTATTTTAATGATATGGTCGTCCGGAACACCACTTTCCCTTAGACTGCGGTAAAACAATTCAAAAAGCAGATATGATTTCCCACATCTGCGAAGTCCTGTCACAACTTTAATCATCCCGTTATGTTTCCTACGTATCAGTTTATTTAAATATTGATCCCGTTTTACTTCCATAGCGTCACCACCAATAAAATATTTTCGCAAGTTCTCGCGATTTTATTTTACGCCGTAGTGAGCCTATAATCAATGCTTTGTAAAATATTTTTGCAAGTTCTTGCAGTTTTAGTCTATTTAATCAATGCTCAACTCCATCCAGTTCCAATCTCATCAAAACCAATTCCTGCCAGCCTGAGACGCGGGATCGGAACCCTCTGGGATTACGGCCGTACAAGGCAAATCCCAACTTTTTATAGAGAAGGATCGCGCTTTGATTCTCACTGACAACGCTCAGCTCCAGCTGCGCGTATCCCGCGCTTCTGGCGCTGTCGATACAGGCCAGTGTCAGCGCGCGGCCTATTCCCAGATTCCAAAAAGTCTTTTCGACGGCGACACCAAATTCCGCCCGGTGCCGGATCTTTTCCTGCTGTCCAAGCGAGTCAATACCCGCGGTGCCGACAATACGCCCATCCACGACCGCGAGAATCTCAATTTCGTCCGCGCTGTTTTCTTTATTGGTCAGGAATTGCCGTTCCCGCTCCGCGTCAAAACTATTTTCATCCGGATAGGACAGTAAAAAATCCGTTTGCGCGTGTGTTAAATTGAAATGATCAAGTACTTCCTTCGCGTCATCCCCGACGGCCGTCCGGAGCAGGCACTTTTTCCCGTTTTTCAGGATTATGGTCTTTTCGAATCTCACTGTTTATCAAACCTCCGATGTTCCTTCTTGTACTTATACATCATCGTGTCCGCCTCTTTTAACGCGTCTTGAAGATTGTTCTCCTCGGGATTAAAAAGCGTGTAGCCGACTGACACATAAGGCATGTGTTCTTCCCGCTCGCGGAACTGACTCATTCGTTTGAAAAAATCCGCGTTTACCGAGTCTACCTGATCCATTCTTTTCGTCAGAACAACACAAAACTCATCACCGCCAATCCGAAAACATTTCCCGTATTTCGCGTAACCGGCTCTCAGCGCGGCTCCGATTTCTCTTAAACACAAGTCTCCGAACTGATGCCCATAATTGTCATTGGCAAATTTGAAATTATCCACGTCAAACATCAGAATGACACAGTTCTCCTCCATATTCGCCAGATAGTTTTCGTAACCCCTGCGATTGAGCAGACCGGTCAGCTCGTCTGTCTGCTGTATCATTTCCAGGGTGAACACGTACAGCATGATCGACGTCATGGAAATCGTTATATAGTCGATTTTTAAATCCGAGTTCATCAGTTGAACACCAATCCCGAAAACAGTGAAAACAATAATCGCGCCCAAATAAGCGATTCCGCCATATTGGTATTTCTTCATGTTCCGCGTGATGATCAATATGCTATATATAATAGACCAGGTGTAAATCGCTATATATATCCAATAGAACTCAGCGTGTGTATAATGACTGCCACTGTCTACGCGATAAATAAAGCCGAACACGCCGGAGAGACATTCCATAGCCGTATTGATCGCCAGAAAAACGATAATTGCCTTCGTGAATTTCTCTTCGACGACCTCCGCGATCAGGAATCCGATTGCCGGCGCCACCGACAACTCAATCGCCTTCACTATGATATGCGGCAGCCTCGCGCCGCCGGTTCCCTGCAGAACTATTCCCATCCATTCGCAAAAAGCGGCCAATGCCACGCTTACGAACAATAATCGGAAATATCGCCTTTTAATCCGCGACAACGTTCCGCTTGAGCTGACGCAGATCAGCATAGCCAGCATTGAAAGAACAACTAAGACCATAATTGATGTATAGTAGGATGTCACGGCGGATCTCCCCTTCTGATAATTGAATACTTTTCTTCACGCGTCGCGGTACATTTGACGCGCCGTTTTGCCCGCGAATCTGTGGAACAGTTTCATTCTGACCACCCCTCGTTACTTGAATGTTATTTACACGCGACAATGACCGCGAATTTCTGATTAGAATATATACATTTTACCTCTTTAAATTTACAGCGCTTAAGCATCTGAACTTCTGTTTCGACAGAGATTTCCCTGTCAAGTTTCCTACGCTCTTCCCATCGCTCGATATCTTTTGGTGTTAAGCCGCTGTTTTCAAGCTGATTTACCCAGTAAGTATCGAACCACAGATCCATTTGGGGTGAGCCGCCGCGGAACTGATCATAATTCACAAATAGTCCGCCTGTCGGAAGTTCGCTGTATATTCGGGAAAATAGTTTCTGTTTCTCGTCATTTTCTAAATGGTGAATCGACAGAGCGGAAATAATACAATCAAATTCTCCTCGCGGGAATTTTTGGGAATAATCAAGTAACTCAAAGGTTATATTTTCAGCTCCTGAAAATCTCTCTCTTGCCACATTTAACATCTCGTCCGCTAAATCTACGAGCGTGTACGCGGCGGATTCAAAATGTCTGTACCAGTAATACGTCAACAACCCTGTTCCCGCGCCTAAATCCAAGACCCTTTCAGGGCAGTCGATATTCGCCGCGATAAAATCTGTGGCCTTCCCATAATACTCATCAAAGCAAGGTATGAATTTTCTTCTGTTGGCGTCATATTCCTTCGATATGGTATTGAACTGCCCTTTTATACTCATGGTGTGACACCTCTGATTTTCAATATTACTTTAATCGCGTTCTCGTATTTCTTATTATAGCATTTATTGCCCTGTTAAAGAAATGAATCTGTTCCCGGCCGCCTGTGTTATAATATGACCATGAAAAAAATCATCCCGAAAAAAATTCCAATTCGCGAGCTCGCTCCGGTCCGCCTGGCTCTCACGGCGGCCGCGCTTTTGGTTGTCGCGGTATATTATCTGTCGCGCGGGAACAGCGCGCTTATGGAGCGGGTTTATTACAAAATAACGAAGCCGTACCATAGTTTTATGGCGCGGCTTTGTTCTCATGTCACTTTTTCGGTCGCGGAGGTCATCTGGGCCGCGGCGATTGTTTTTGTTCTCGTTTATCTGATCGTTCAGATCGTTCTTTTGATCCGAGAGAGCGGTGATCGCCGCCGGCGTGTTTATCGCGCTCTGCTGACCGTCGCGATGATCGCGTCCTGGTTCTGGGCCGGCTTCACGCTGTTCTGGAGCCCCTGCTATTATATCCCGACTTTCGCCGAGCAATCCGGCATTTCGGATGGCGCTGTCTCCACCGATGATCTTACAACAGTCACAAAATATATGGCGGCGCTCGCGAACGCGTATTCGGCCGATGTGGAACGTGACGCGGACGGAGTCTGTGTACTTGACCGCTCCGCGGCGCTTGACCGCGCCTCAGTTATATACAGGAACGCCTCCTCGCTTTGGCCTTTTCTGGATGGTGATGAAACGCGCCCGAAACCGGCGGCTTTCTCCCGTCTGATGAGCGCCCTGGATTTCACGGGCTATTATTTTCCCATGACCGGTGAGGCGAATCTGAATATGGATTTCCCTGCCGCTCTTTTGCCGTCAACGGCGGAACACGAGATTTCGCATCAGCGAGGCATTGCCAAGGAGCAGGAATGCAACTTCATCGCGGCGGCCGCCTGCCTGGCGTCGGACGACGCGGAATTCCGCTATTCCGGCGCGCTGATGGCATATATTTATCTGGGCAACGCGCTGAAAAGCGCCGACGCGCCCGCCTGGCAGGAGGTCGTTTCCTCGCTCAATGATAACGTAAAAGCGGATCTTGCCGCGAATAACGCGTACTGGGCGCGGTATAAGAATTCCGTGACCACAAAAGCTTCCAACAAAATTTACGGGGATTTTCTTGAGAACAATGGCCAGACACTGCGCCTGAACAGCTACGGCGCCTGCGTCGACCTGCTTGTAAACTATTACATAGATTTCGCCGATCCGCGCGATGGTTCCGATTAGCCGCTATACGGGCGCCGCCGCGATCCGCGCGTTTCAAAACAGCGTAATATCATATTCGATTTTACAAACTCTTTTAAATCTGGTCAATTCATCCCACGCGCTGATCTTTTTGAGACCATTCGGGTATCTTACGCCTTTTCGCAGGCTGTTTTCCCGGCGATTCAGCTCTTCCCTCAATCCGGGTAATATTTTCGTCATATCCATTTTAAAAGGAGCCAGATTGTTTTTCTCCTTAAAAAGCTCACTCATTACGTATAATGTCACAATATAAACATCATAATCCGTTCGCGAAAGCGTCTCATACAGAACCTGTTCCATTTCTTCTTTGACACGCGGATTCATTTTATACGCCGGGTAGACAACCTTCGACAAGACCGTTCCCGTGTCAATGGGAGCTCCGGCTTCGTATTGAGACGGCTGAAACAACGTCAAGTCATATCCTTCTAACAGGTCAATCATTTCCTTATGATTCGTGGTTTTGGAAAGCATTTCCGAATATTCCGTATATTCCATACGCTTCAGCCTCCGCTATGTCGATATGCCGCCAACCGTCATTTACAGTTTATTATAGCTTATTAATAATTTTGAATTATCATAATATTTAATATCCGCCGTTTTTACATGTTCTAACGCGGTATAATCGGCGTCTGAAATTTCTATTCTGATATTATGGCCTTCGGGATTTGTCGCGAACAGATAGTAATGGCTCGTAAAAAGCCCGGCGGTTCCACTCTGATGTGATACCGTTATATTACTGGCTTTCACAGATTTTGGCCCCTCAACAATATCGAAAAGCGGATTTCTGGTGGCAATTACCCCAACAAGAATACTCATTAACACAATGGCTATTCTAATGGCGAATTGTTTTCTGCCGCCCGCTTTTAATATCGGCGCGAACTTGACAATTAAAAACACGCATGCCACATCGACCAGCGCCGCTTTGCTGATTGAGTAGGCGATAACGGACTCTCCTGATCTTGGCAGGAACAGATACAGAAGAAGCAATAACACGGCAGCCGGCCAAATGATGTCCTTTTTTTTGAACGCGAATCCATCCATACTCATTATCTTTTACCCGCTCCTTTATCCATGGACAAAATTTATCAACGCGATTTTTTAAGTTTTGGCGCGTAAAATCCGAACGACATTCTACCAATGGCTTTGTAAAATTTTTTCGGTGTAAAATCATTTGTGGACAAAACTAAATAGTTGTCCTTACCTTCCGTAATTTGATATCCTGTTTTATGAAACCCATTTTTCTCGTAAAAACGAATTCTACGCGATCGCTGCTCATTGTTTTCAGCATTTTCATCCGGAGCTTCAACATTCAGAATAACGCAACTGTTTCCGTAACGAGCTTTTGCCCATTGAATGATACCGCTTCCGTATCCGGAAGAACGCGCTTGGTCATTGACCACAAGGTAAAGAACAAACACAGCGTCTTTCGCGCGGAAATTCAACATCGCGCCCACAAAAACGCCTTGATCGTAAAACGCCAGAAAATTATTTCCGGGAATCATCCCCCAAAGTCTTATAAGCCAGAACGGGTATTTTTCATTTTCGGGGAAGGAACGGTCTATTAAGTCAATAACCGCGCCGTACTCGTTCAATGCCTTGTTTACAGGCTTAGCCATCAGTTCATTCATATTATTAAATTCCTCTATTTCTACGCTCGTTTGATAGGTCAGATCGACAATCCCATTATAATCGCGGGCCGAAACAAGCTGTGTCATTCCTCTTTGTTTTCGTAGATTTACCTCAACCGACCATCCGTTTAGTAGTGTAGCCATATTCAAGGTAAAACACACATCTGAACAGGTCCCCTGTACTTCACCAGCTCTATCGTGTTCTTGAAATATTTTCTCATGAGCTGATCGGCTCTGTTCATTCCAGGATAATCATGAGATTTACCTTCTAATTCCACACGCGTCTTCTTTGCTTGTTCTTTCGATCATTGGTTTCAAGCGTCATCCCAACAGATTGGGAGTTAATCAACCCCTTTTAATTCATCATCAAGTGGATTTCTAACATATTGCTTCATTTCTTTTTCACACGCTCCAAACTTCAAGAAATTCTTTCTCCCTTGTACAAGACTTACCTTATTCGCTCCGCCAGCATAATATTCATCATTTAATTGCGCTAAATCATCTTCCCAAAAACATACCGGGCAAATATCATAACTTCCGTCTGGACGTTCGTCAAATGTATAAAAGCCACAACAAGGACACCTGTATTTCATCATTTACCCTCCACAGCTTCCAGTCTGTCAGATTATTCCAGAAGGATTTGTGTGGCTGAGCCAAGATTCTCGACATGCCACACCCGATTTCCGAATCTTCGCGGTATTGAGCGACTCGATACTCGCTGGCCAGAAAATAAGACTTCTCGCGCCCGGTATTTCAAAGATTCCCGCAAGAAGTTTTCTGGCTGGGCGAAGGAATCGGCGCTACCACACAAACCGACCAGTGCCGTGTCAATAAGATAGTCCGAGCTATCAAGTCAACGGCAATCTCCAGAAATTTTCTACGCGTCCTATTTCCTAGAGCCTTTGAGCCGTGGATATGATTTGTCCGGTTCGTAATCTCCAGCGGGTGAATCAAAGAAGCTATCTATGGATACGAATTGTCAATATCCGCGGCAACGGAAGCCGAAACTCCCAATCCATGGATATCCCTCGACAATTACTAATCTTCCATCCTATGTCTTTCAATAAGTAGCAAAATGAAAAGAACAAGCCAAATCGCCCACGCGGTCAAACATCCGATTCCGGTGAGAAAACTGTCAATTGCCGCGCCGGCCAAGAAGGGAAGCGCCATAAACGCCATTCTTTTGCCATAGTTCTTACACATCGCGTCTTCATCCCGCTTCGCGCGTTCCTCATCCGGTCTCATGTTATAACCCGTCAGGAAGTTCGCCGCTTTTCCCTTCGATTTATAGAACAGAATGCCTATGATCAGCATAATCGCCGCCATGCTCAAATCAAACAGGATATAATAAAGCATCTTCCCGCGCCTCCCTGCTACTCTCTAACTAATATCATACACAATTGTTCCGTTTTAACAAGTATACTTTTTCCTCAAATAGCGCGCCGGAACAACGCGTAACGTGTTGACAAACTAATGCCTTAAATTTGGAGGTAATAATATGCCGCGCTTTCGTCAAAGAACACCGTACAGTTGGATTCATCCGGTTTTTCCCGCGGCGTGAACGGTATCGCGTCTTGACCATGAATTGTTCCTGATGGATTAGTGTGGTTGAGTCAAGATTCCCGGCATGCCACACAAACTTTCAATAAAATCCTCTATTTTTGACCCTTTATGGGTATCGATTTCTGTCAGGCGCTAATTTAGTCTCCCAATACTGAGAAACTCCTTGAATCAGGTGTGTCAAAGCAAGCCATCTCCCGTTGCCAGGCTTTTGTCATTATACGCGGCAATTCGCCAGCTTGGATTGTTTAATATTCGTAATCGAGTTCGGATTGTAAACAATTGACCGAACTCTTTAGATCGAGGGACGCTTCTTAACCGTCAGGTCAAGAAGGCGCGACTAACAGGCGCTAACAAATCGGTAGATGTCAAGATAATGAGGAATTACGCCGCCGCTTCCAAAGAAAATATCCCGCCAAAAACAGCAGGGACGCGGCCGAACCGAGAGGTGACGCCAGTCCCATCGGCATCAGCGACTCCGGAAACCTTTGGCTGAGAAAATAGGCCGCCGGGACACGGACCAGAAAAATCGACAGCGTGTTGTGGGCGAAGATTACCATAGAGTGTTCCGTGCCGCACAGGTACCCATTGACGCAAAAAGTGAGCGCCGCCAGGATACAGTCAATGGAATAGGTTTTCAGATACTCATCCGCCGAGAGAATCACAGCGGCGTCCTTGGAGAAAATCCCGGTCAGAAAAGACGGGAAAATCCAACTTACCGCGCACATGGCCGCGCCAAACGAAACAGCGATCACGGCCCCGTATTTCACGGACTGTACCGCTCTTTCCGGTTTGCCCGCGCCGACATTCCGCGCCGTAATGGCGGAAATGGACGAAAGCATGGCGGACGGCACCAGAAACATGAACATGATGATTTTTTCCACTACGCCCACGGCCGAGGACGCGATAAGACCTCTCTCATTCGCGATCACGGTCAGAATAATAAAAGAAATACTGATGAGCGTATCCTGCGCCGCGATGGGAAGACCCACAGACATGATGCCCTTCGCCGCGGACCGGTCCAGCCGGATATTTCCGCGGGAAAAAGGAAACGGGAATTTGTGCCATCTCAAATACAACGCGCCACAGACGGAGCTGACAAGCTGCGCCGCCGCGGTAGCGATTGCCGCGCCGGTGACGCCCATGCCGAATACGCCCACCAGAATGAGATCCCCCGCCACATTGACCGCGCAGGCGATGCCGACAAAGTACATCGGCGTTTTGGAATCCCCCAGTCCGCGGAGAATCGACGCGATTACATTGAAAGCGATGATGAACGGGAGCCCCATGAAGCAAATACGCGTGTATTGGATCGTTTCAAGCAGCGCTTCGCCGGGCGCGCGCAGCAAAACAGCCATGTTGTCCACCTGCCACAGCGCCAGCGGCGTTCCCACAAGCGCCATCAGCGAGAACAGCGCGAGCGCGCTGCCGACAACGCGGGCGGCCAGACGCTCGTCGCGGCTTCCGACCGCGCGCGCCAGTTTTACCGTAACACCCATGGAAATACCGATGACAAAGCAGGTAATGATCTGCGTGATCTGGCTGCCGATGTTGACCGCCGCTATAGCGGAGACGCCGCTGAACCGGCCCACGACCATCAAATCCACAGCCCCGTAGAACGCCTGCATAAAACTGGAAAAAAGAAACGGCAACGCGAACCGGATCAGTACTTTTAAGACGCTGCCCCGCGTCAAATCATGCTCTTCTCTCAAAACAATCCCCCCATATTTAAAAAGCGGGACAGGATCCGTAACGGATCTTATCCCACTTAAACGAACTGAATCGCAAGTCCTCTGACGCTTAAAGTGTATAATGGACGCGCGGAAAAGTCAACCTCTCATTCAGCTTTGAAGCGCGCGATCACTGACGAATTCTGTTGTTAATTTTTCACTGTAACGGTATAGTATTGTTGTAAGGGAATTTTGTTCATTCATTGGAAGGGGAGACCATAGGGATGGCAAATACGACAGACAACACACCGTTACGGCGGTATATCATTACCGGCGCCGCCGGGCATCTGGGCAGCACGATTCTCAGGGAATTGAACGGGACCGAAGCCGAGGTCTACGGACTGCTTCTGCCCGGCGAGGCTCCGAAGATAACGGGGCCGAATATCACCTACTTCACGGGAGATATACTCAATATAGATTCTCTCCGCTGTTTGTTTGAGCGCGGCGAGAATCGTGAACTGTATGTAATCCATACGGCGGCACTGATTTCTATCGCGGCAAAAGTGTCGCCGAATCTGCGCCGCGTCAATGTCGACGGTGTCGGGAATATACTCCGGGTCTGCGAGGAATACCATGTACGCAGACTGGTACATGTCAGTTCTGTCCACGCGATTCCCGAGCTTCCGGGAGGACAGATCACGCGTGAGCCTGATTCTTTTTCCGCGGATCTGGTATACGGAGGCTACGCTAAAACAAAGGCGGAAGCCGCCGCGGCCGTTCTGGACGCGGCCGCCAAAGGACTTGACGCGGTCATTGTCTTTCCGTCCGGCATTCTTGGCCCTTATGATGACGGCCGGAATCACCTGATTCAGATGACCACCGAGTTTATCCGCGGAAAGCTCCCGGCCTGTGTTAACGGCGGATATGATTTTGTCGATGTCAGAGATGTGGCGCGCGGCTGTATCCTGGCCGCCGAATACGGTCGAAGAGGACAGTGTTATATTCTCAGCGGCACGAATATCTCGATCAAAGACCTGTTGTCTCTGATCGGCAAATACCGCGGGTTAAAGCCAGTCCCCGCCCTGCCCATCTGGCTCGCGAAGCTGACTGTCCCGTTCATCGGCGCCTACTCAAAAATCCGCGGAACCAGACCTCTCTACACAGCGTATTCCCTGCGCGTTTTGTCAGGAAACAGCCGCTTTTCCAATGAAAAGGCGAAGCGGGAGCTGCGTTATACGACAAGAGACATTGAGGAAACCGCGCGCGACATGGTCGAATTCTTATACCCCGGTACGCGTAACACTTGATCGCGCGCGATCACTGACGCCTGAGCAACCGCGCTTTGAACGCTCTGATTTTCGCGTTATTTCTGCTGGTAAGGATGATACCTCCGATTAACGCGCCAAACGCCAGTCCTAGAGAAAAACCCCTGATTGTTTCTGTTACCCCGCTTCCCGCGAAGGCCATTGAGTCAAAAATCATATAAACAATCATGGCGGCCGCTCCAATTATAAAAACAACGCGCGTTCGCCTATTGGCGCGAGCGGAACGCGCATGACATGACTCGTAATCTATTAAAATTGGCATACTCATCTTCTTGCCCTTTGGTCAATTCAAGTCTGTCAGTTTATTTCATATGGATTTGTGTGGCTGAGTCAAGATTCTCGACAAGCCACACAAACTTCTAAGAAAAACTTCTGTTTTCAGCCCTTAACGGGTATCAATTTCTGGCAGCGCGCGACAACTTGCTATGCCACACCCGATTTCCGAATCTTCGCGGTATTGAGCGACTCGATACTCGCTGGCCAGAAAAAAAGACTTCTCGCGCCCGGTATTTCAAAGATTCCCGCGAGAAGTTTTCTGGCTGGGCGAAGGAATCAGCGCTGCCACACAAACTGACCAGCGCCGCGGCAATAAGCTTCCTGGCTTTTCGCCGCGTACAAATTGTCGATTCGACAACCGCTGACCCAGTAATGAATCTTTCCTTAGCGGTTTTATAAACGCGTTCTTCCATTCTCCCTTGCCTCCTCCTTGACACAGTCCAATGCCAGATATGGACGACCGAACGGGCTATTTCATATCTTTCAGATTCTTCATGGCTTCCGCGCTGTTCGCCAATACCATACCGACTGTCTCGCAGTCTTCCAGCCCGACGCAGTCCCCACAAGTAGCCAATCCTTTAGACAACGCGCATTGCCTGATCGCGCACATACTTTCACAATAAGGAGTTTTCATTCCATCGACGCGGCAGCCATAGCAGTTGATCATTTCTTTCGTGATCGGCGCGTGGTTGATCTCGGCCCACAGCCGCGCGGTTTTATCGCGCAGAGTATCGTCGTTATTAATAGTGGCGATTCGCGCGTTACATTTCTCACAATCCAAACCGCAATAGGCAATCAGTTCTTTCATAATCAAATCCTCCTCGAAATTCTTTCCGCTCAGTAAAAAAGTAACATGATAGGTCAAAAAAAATAATCCGTATTCATCTAATAAGAATGAGATTCGGATTATTTTAGTTACTGCCGGCGACCGGGGTCGAACCGGTACGAGATTTAAGTCCCACGGGATTTTAAGTCCCGCGCGTCTGCCAATTCCGCCACGCCGGCAAATGTCCATTGTCCGGACACATTTTGCATTATAACACATTCTAAAACCGTTGTAAATATTTGGTTTTTAAGGCGCCGTAGATACGCCGGCGCCCCTTTTAACTCGCGGACTTGCCTTTGTCGTTTCCCGCTAAGGCGATGATCGGAACGGTCGCCATGATCATGATAAATCCGATAATATCAAGCGCCTCGAATTTCGTGCCGAGCAACAGAACTGACAGGACTACCGCGCCGACTGTCTCCATGGACGAAAGAATCGTGCCGACGATGCCTCCGACGATAGCGACACCCTTCTGGTAGAGGATGAAAGCGATAATGGTTCCGCCGAAGATCACGACTGCCATCCTGCCGACAAGCGCGGCGTTCTTAATCACGCTGATTCGCCAGAACGGGCAGAACGGAAGGATCGAGAGCCCGCCGATCAGCATGCCCCAGCCGATTACGGCGAAAATATCGAACTTGCGGAACAGACGCTGTGGTTTCCGCGTATAAACACAGAAGCCGGCCGCGCTCAGGAAGCCGAAGAAAAGCGCTTTGGGCGCCACAATAAAAGTCCCGAACCGCAGGTGTGTCGAAATGGTGATTGTGCCGGCCAGAACCAGAAGAACACTGATGACCTCGTACAGCTTCGGAAGACGCCGGTCTTTTATTGTCACGAAAATGAGCATCATGACCGGAGCTGTGTAAATCAGCACAGTCGCGATCGCGGCGCTCGAATACTGCACCGTCAGGTTGAAGCCGAACTGCCCCACCGCGGCGCCGAATATGCCGAATAGAATAATGTCCACGCGGTCGCGCCGTTCTTTCCATATGTCTATAATACGATTTCCCCGGAACATCGATATGACCAGCATAATTACGCCGGAACTCAGAAGCCGGATCGGCACGAGCCAGAACGCCGTCGTCTCGTTATACATGTACACCATCTGGCCAAAAATACCGCCTACCGCCAGGAATACGGAACCCGCGATCGCCAGGAAGCCTCCCCACAGAAAACGCCCGCGTTTGTTTGCAATCTCTTCCATTCCACCTTCTTATCTGGCGGCGCGTACGCCGCGGAAACTTGTTTATCGCGTTACTTTTAAACGCGGTTCGCGCCCGGCCGGCCCGAATGCCGCGTTTATGTCCAATGTATTACAATATAAAAATCGGAAAATAAAAAAGAGGTATCTCCTTATAACAGGAAAACATACCACTTTCTTATCGTCCACTCTTAATGGATGGAGAAGGATTTGAACCTTCGAAGGCATCGCCAACAGATTTACAGTCTGCCCCCTTTGGCCACTCGGGAATCCATCCAAAGCAGGCGCCGAAAGCGCCTAACCAAATATACTTAATTTATACCATAATTCATCCTTAAGCGCAAGCGTAATCCCCCGCTAATATACGCGGAGCACCACCGCCGACTGCGGATCCAGCGGCAGACGCGTCATGCCCTTATCCACATCGTAGTAAATTGTCTCTGTCGAGTAGTCCCCTCCCGCGGTATAAATCAAACGCTCCAAAGGCTCATCGTCATCGATCTCGATCTGCCAGACCGGAATGTCAATCGTCACTCTCTCATAACGATTATTCACGGCGACAACCAGCTTATTGTCCTTCTGAAAACGGCCGTAGGAAAAGACCTGATAATCCGCTTTCAAAAGCTTCAGGGAACCATATTTCAGCGCCGGGTTCTCCTTATGGATTCGGATCATCTCTTTGTGGAAGTCAATCAGCTTCCGGTCCTCATGTCCCCATGGGTAGGTACGTCTGTTATCCGGATCCGTGAAACCGCACAGACCGGCCTCGTCCCCGTAATAAATCGTCGGCGCTCCCGGCCATGTCATCTGAATCACGACAGCTTCCATGAAGACTCCCTTATTGATGTCCTGGCTGGCCGCTTCCGGACCCAGCTGCGCCACTCTTCCGATCTTCTTATTTGTCCTCGTCAGAAATCGGGAATGATCGTGATTCGACAACTCGTTCATCGATATGAAGAGCGATGGCGTAAGGAAAGTCGACATATAGTGACGCATGGTATTCTCAAGGAAACAGGCGTTTCCGTACAGATCGTCCCGGTACTCGTCGCTGTGCTTCTCCATGCCTGTCAAAAACCAGGTAAGCGGCTCCATAAAAGCGTCGTAGTTCATGATGCTGTCCCATTCGTCACCTTCCAGCCACTCCTCGGAGTTACCATAGTTCTCGGCCAGAATGACCGCGTTGGGATTCGCCTCTTTGACAACCTTGCGAAAGTCTTTCCAGAATAAATGGTTGAACTCGTTGCTGTGACCAAGATCCGCCGCGACATCGAGACGCCAGCCATCACAATTATACGGCGGAGATACCCACTTACGGCCGATACCGAGGATATAGTCATAAAGCGTCTGGGAACCTTCGTAATTGAGCTTGGGCAAGGTACTGTAACCCCACCAGCCGTCGTAGGTATCGTTATAAGGCCAGCGGTTCGGGTCCCGGAAATCAAAGAAATCCCGGTATGGACTGTCCGCGCTCTCGTACGCGCCGGGCTGGTAGCCTTCCTCTCCCTCGTAAATACGCTCGCGGTCGAGCCATTTGTTGAACGAGCCACAATGATTGAAAACGCCATCGATAATGACCCGGATTCCGCGCTTATGCGCCTCGTCGACAAATCTGGCGAAAAACTCGTTGCTCGCCTCCAGATTCGCTTTGTCGGTCACGACTGTTTTATAGCGGGTCGCCTTTGAGTTATCCCGCTCCCATTCCTCCAGCGGATCTCCCTCGTCCTTGACGATCGCGGAAATATGGGGGTCGATGTAATCGTAATCCTGAACGTCATATTTATGGCAGGACGGCGAGACGAACAGGGGATTGAAGTAGATTGCCTCGATTCCCAGGTCTCGCAGATAGTCCAGTTTCTCCATCACGCCCGAAAGGTCACCACCGTAAAAGTGCCCCACATCCAGATTCAACGGATACTGATCCCAGCTTGTAGCTTTCGTGACATGCGCGTTCGTATAAAAATATTCCCGGTCCTGTACGTCGTTCTCCGGTTTCCCGTTATAAAAACGATCCACCATAATCTGATACATGACCGCTCCCGCGGCCCATCTGGGCACATGAAAACCAGGCGCCAGCCGGAAGCTGTATTCCTGAATGATTTCCGCTCCGAGACCGAAGGCGTTGTAATAAAACTTGCGAAAGCCGCTCTGAATCTCAAAATAATAATAAAGAACCTCATTGTCGATTCTGTGCTTCACTTCATAATAATCAAAGTCTTCCGTGTGTTCCGCGACTTTCATCGGAATCCTGGCGTCCTGCGTAATGAGAGCGACCGAGTCCACATTGCCTCTGGCCGTACGAAAACGAAACCGGACAATATCACCCGGATCCACTTCATTGGGAATCACGTAGTTCACTGTCCCGTCCGCGAAAAGCGCCCCTTTGTTGAGTAAAGGCCTTGCCCTTCGGATATACGCGTCGCATAAAGCGAATTTTTCCAGCTCTTTATATTCCATATCGATCCGTCCTTTTACTGTAAGTCATTGTCTGTTATTTTTAGACGGTAAAAAGGCAGCCTGCGATTGGCTGCCTTTTTGGAGAAGGTATTTCTTCTTATGGGGGGGAGTAAAACTAAATGTATTGAGCGTTTTACGATAATAATATAACACAAAATTTCCCGCCTGTACGCGTAAAATGAAAAATTCTTGTATTTTTTTCAGTACGCGGAAGAAATCCCTTACTCCGCGAAAAGCGCCTCAAATTCCTCGCGGCCAATCTTTTCTTTCTCAAGGAGCAGTTCCGCGCAACGGCGCAGAACATCCTCATTCGTCTTCAGAATATCCGCCGCTTTCTGGTAGCACTCGTCTATGATTCGTTTCACTTCCGAGTCGATCAGCGTGGCTACATTCTCGCCGTAGCCTCTTGTATGCGCCAGGTCACGGCCGATAAAAACCTCGTCGCTCTCATCGTCATAACTTATCAGTCCAACCTTATCTGACATTCCGTACTTCATGACCATGCTTTTGGCGATCTGTGTCGCCTGTTTCAGATCCTGTGACGCGCCGGTCGTAATGTCGTCAAACACCTGAGCTTCCGCCACGCGTCCGCCCAGCGCCACGACAATGCTCTGCAGCATCCGGTTCTTCGTGTCGAACATCTCTTCCCGTTCCGGAAGCGGCATGGTGTAACCGGCAGCGCCCATTCCGGTCGGAATGATCGAGATACTGTATACAGGCCCGACATCCGGAAGCACATGGAATAGTATCGCGTGCCCCGCCTCATGATACGCGGTGATCTTCTTCTCTTTATCCGTAATGACGCGGCTCTTCTTCTCCGCGCCAAGCCCTACCTTGACAAACGCTTTCTTGATGTCCTCCTGGCAAAGGAAGCCGCGGCTGTCTCTCGCCGCGAAAATAGCCGCCTCGTTCAGAAGATTCTCCAGATCGGCTCCTGTAAAGCCCGCGGTCGTCTGCGCGATCTGCTTCAGATTCACGTCATCTCCGAGCGGCTTGCTCTTCGCGTGTACCTTGAGGATCTCCTCGCGGCCTCTCACATCCGGTCTCGTCACGCCGATCTTACGGTCGAAGCGCCCCGGTCTGAGGATCGCCGGATCCAGAATATCCACGCGGTTCGTGGCCGCCATTACGATAATGCCCTCGTTCACGCCGAAGCCATCCATCTCGACAAGCAGCTGATTCAGTGTCTGCTCCCTCTCATCGTGGCCGCCGCCAAGACCTGTGCCTCTGCGTCTCGCGACCGCGTCGATCTCATCAATAAAAATAATGCAGGGCGAGTTCTTCTTCGCCTCCGAGAACAGGTCTCTCACGCGGGAAGCGCCGACGCCTACGAACATCTCAACGAAATCCGAGCCGGAAATACTGAAAAACGGTACCCCGGCCTCTCCGGCCACCGCTTTCGCGAGCAATGTCTTGCCGGTTCCGGGAGGGCCCACCAGAAGAACTCCCTTGGGGATTCTGGCTCCTACCTGAATATATTTCTTAGGTTCCTTCAGAAAATCCACGATCTCCTGAAGCTCTTCCTTCTCTTCCTCAAGGCCCGCCACTTCCTGGAATGTCACCTTGTTCTTCGTGTCTGTCATCAGCTTCGCCCGGCTCTTGCCGAAGCTCATCGCCTTCATGTTGGCGCTTGTTCCCGCTCCGCCGCGATTGATTACCACGTACATGACAATGCTGATGATAATGATCACGAGTATGGAAATCAGGATCGGCCCCATCCAGCCCTGCGAGGAGACATCTGTCATCTCATAGGACATGCCCGCGGTCTTAAGCTCCCGCTGAATCGCGTTGACATCCGAGACATAAAGCACTTTCTCGGTCGTTTTGTTGTCGCCGGCGTCAATCGTCAGCCGCAGGCTGCCGGTCGGAACCGACTGGTTCTGCGTGATGGTTACCTTCTCGATCTGCCCATCCTGTAAATCCTGTGTAAACTGGTCATACGTATAGGTATTCTCGCTTCTTCCCATCTGTGTGCTGAACCAGAGGAAAAAAACCACGATCATGATCAGAAGAACCGTGTATCCGATAACACCCGCGGTCGATCTGTTGTTATTCAAACTATTCCACTCCTTCTACTTTGCCGATATAAGGCAGAGTCCGATATTTCTGGGCGTAATCAAGCCCGTATCCCACCACGAACTCGTCCGGTATCTGGAAGCCCTCATAGTCCACATGTACCTCGGCTTCACGTCTCTCCGGCTTGTCCAGAAGCGTACAAAGCTTCAGGCTCGCGGGATGACGTTTCCGGAGGATCTCCATCAGATAGTGAAGTGTGCGGCCCGTGTCCACAATGTCCTCCACAATAATGACATTCTTGCCCTCCAGCGGCTCATCCAGATCCTTGATGATCTTCACGACACCGCTGGAAACCGTGCCGGAACCGTAGCTGCTGATCGACATAAAGTCCAGCGTGACGTCCAGATCAATTCGCTTCGCCAGCTCGCACATAAAAAAAGCGCCGCCCTTCAGGATGCAGATCAGATGGACCTGCTGACCGGCGTAATCTCTCGTAATCTGCTGTCCCAGCTCATTGATTCTCTCGTTGACCTTCTCTTCGGAAATCATCTCTGTGATACGCTCACTCATAATAATCCGTTACCTCCTGTATGTTACCTCAAGCACCCGTTTCGTGTCTTCGGTCACTTTACCGATTTCGCTTACGCGGTAGCCCACGACCCAATGAATCAGCTGGCCTTCCGCCAGAAGCGGCACCGTGTCACGGATTTCTCTCGGAACTTTCTCATTAATAAAATAATACTTCAGCTTCTGCGTGTTCCCGGCGCTGTCGATCACGATATAATCGCCCGGCTCGCGGGTTCTCGCCTTCAAGCCGCTTTTAATTATATCATAATCAAAACATTTCGTATATCTTTTTTCTTTAATATACTTCTTCCACGAATTCGCGTGTTTCAGCTCAATCGAGCGGAACGTGAAATGCCCGGAAAGATCGCTGTCGCCCAGGTTTCCCACCTTCTCGGCGCTTCTTTTCTCACGGGCGCGGATACAGATGCCGTCATACGTCTTGAACGCCTGAAGACCATAGGGAAGATCCGCCTCTCTGCCCACCTGATTCTCCATCAGTTCCTCCAGAATATGGATATGAACCTGCCCGATGTCCTTCTGGGTCCCCGCCATGTCATAGAGCGCCTGCCGCAGAACGGCCTCCCGGAGAATCGGCTCCTGCTTGCGGTACGCTTTGCCGCGGATCAGAACCGAGTTCTTGCTGAGTCGCTTCACGCATTTCTTAACCGCGGCCTCCGCCTGCTTGGAGATGTAATCCTCCATCCTCGCGATGACGGCGCCGGCTCCTACGATATGCTGCCGGCTCTGGCGGTTATACTCGTTCTCAATCGTCGGAATCAGCTGATTGCGCAGTTTATTCCGCGTAAAAGTATTCTCGCCGTTCGTCTCGTCCACGCGGTACGCGATGTCTTTTTCCCGGAGGTATTCCAGGATTTCTTCCTTGCTGACGCAAAGAAGCGGCCTCACGATATCGTCCCGCCGCGCGGCCATGCCGGAAAGTCCCTTGGAGCCGGTGCCCCGGAAAAGATTCCAGAGAATGGTCTCCACCTGATCGTCCATGTGATGCGCGAGCGCGACTTTGTTCGCGCCGTACGCTTCCTTCGCGTCGGCGAACGCCTCATACCTCGCGTAGCGGCCCGCCTCTTCCAGCGACATCTTCTTCTCCGCCGCCACTTCCCGGACATCACAGCAGTATTCTTTGTAAGGAATATCCCACTCCCCGCACATTTGTTTTACATACTCGGCGTCCTCTCCCGCGGTCTCCCGGAGTCCGTGGTTGACGTGAACCGCGGTCAGCGAGATTTTCCATTCCGCGCGGAAGGAACACAATACATGAAGCAGGCAGATCGAGTCCGGCCCGCCGGAAACGCCCACTATGACTCTATCGCGTTTATGAAAAAGCTTCTCCTGGGCGCAGTACGCCGCCACCCTCGCTCTTAAATCCGAACTCACGCTTTCTCACGCTCCTTATCCTTCGGCCATCGCCGATTTCTTCTGTCATTGTATAAAAAATCCGAGCGTCAGTGATCCGCGCTCAATTAATTCTATTAAACTATTCCTTGTTCTGTCAACGCTGTTTTTCAAAATAGCTGTTTCACTTAAAAAACGGTTTTTAAGGAAATAGCGTTTGCCATTTTCTCAAAAACCGTTTCATTTGTTTTACGCGTTCTCCTCAGGTTTCTTCCCGGCCCGTTTATACATGGTTTTTTTCACCGCTCTGATTATATTCTCATATCCCGTGCATCTGCATAAGTGCCCGGAGAGCAGTTTCCTTAGTTCCTCATCGCTATATATTTTTCCGTGTTCCAGTATTGCCTCCGCCGTCATAATAAAACCAGGGCTGCAGAATCCGCACTGAATCGCGAATTCATCGACAAACGCCTGCTGGATATCGTTCAGCTCGCCTTCCGGCGACAAAAGTCCTTCCGAGGTCGTAATATGTTTTCCCTCCGCCCATATCGCGAGATAAATACAGGAGTTAAAGCATTCTCCATCAATAATGACATTACAGGCGCCGCACTCCCCTACCTCACAGCCTTTCTTCACGGAGGTTAGGCTATATTCATTTCGCAGCATATCCGTCAGTGAGGCGCGTACATCCACTACCGCGGAGCGTTGTCTGCCATTGATCCAACATGTGACCATCTTATATCGCTCACTCATTGATTATTCCTCCCGCGAGTCGTGACGCTTCCAGCAGCGCTTCTTTGGCCATTGTTACGCAAAGGTGGGAGCGAAAATCTTTTGACGCTCTCCAGCTGTCTCTCGGATGAACATCCTCCAGAACGGCCCGCGACACTTTTTCAACCGTTTCCATCGTCACCGGCTGTTCTTTACCGAAACGTTCCGCGTAACTTGCCCGAAGCGGGACAGGTCCGGCTACTCCATAGGCAATTCGAATATCTCGAAAGCTTTTCTTATCGCGTGAGAGACGGACGTTGACAGAGCATCCAAGTGTGGCGATTTCCATTGCCTTACGCATGCCATATTTAATATAATGCCCTTTATATCCGGTGTAAGATTTCTTAGGAATCAATATCGCCGTCTGGATTTCGTTGTGAGCCAGATCTACTTTTCCCGGTCCCAGATAAAATTTCGCGATTGGCTCGACCCGGCGTCCTGTCGGCCCGGCAATTTCTATCAGCGCGTCTAAAGCGAAAAGAGTGGACGCGGAATCCGCGGAGGTCACCCCGTTGCACGTGTTACCGCCAATGGTTCCGATTGCCCTTATCTGTGGGCTTCCTACCTGATCGACCGCCTCCCCAAGCACGTTAATATGCTTTTGAATAATGGGGTCATTCGTAATATGGGAAAAAGATGTCAGCGATCCGATACGAATTGTTCCATCCGATTCTTTTTCTATTCCGCGCGCCTCATCCAACATATAAATACTGACCAAATCACTCCCGGCAAGCTTCCCACCGCGGATCTGAACAAGCACGTCCGAACCGCCGGCGATAATCCTCGCGTTCGGATGCTCGTCAAGAAGACGAATCGCGTCCGGCACGTTTGCCGCCTCATATATCGCTCCGATATCATACATGGCTTTTCAGCTCCTTTTTCTGTTCATCTTCATCGCGAATCAGTCCGGCCGCGGAGAATTCCTCGTACAACGCCTGCGGTTTCATCGGCAATCTGTTAATGGCCGTTCCGGTCGCGTTTAAAATCGCATTTCGGATCGCCGGCGCGCCGGAGCACGCAGGCGGTTCTCCCAGCGATTTAGTACCGAACGGCGAGGTCGGTTCATAGTTTTCCACAAATCTCGCTTTCAAGCGCGGATGGTCCATTACTGTCGACAGTTTATAATCCAGAAGATTGCCGTTCAGAATTCTGCCTGTCTTTTTATCATAGAGCAGCTGCTCGGAGAGCGCGTAGCCGATTGCCATGGACATGCCCCCGTGAACCTGCGCCTCCGCGCATCCCGGGTTGATCAGCCGTCCGCAGTCATGAACATTTACCATATTCAGTATCTTAACTTCACACATCGGGATATTTACTTCAACTTCCGCGAAAGTGCAGCCGAAAGAGTACGCGTTATTCCTAATTTGACACGAACTTTCCGCTGTCAGCTGTCGGGAATCGGTTTCGCTGTACAGAGCTCTCATCGACAGCTCTTCAACTGTCATCAGACGCTTTTGATCCGTGACGCGGATAATCCACCCGTCGATAATATCCATATTCGTTGCCGGTTGTCCTGTAAGCTTCGAAGCGTATTCGAGAATACGATCCTTCAGCATTTTACCGGTCTGCTGAATGGAAAAGCCGCCGATATACGTCTGTCTGGAAGCGTACGCGCCCTGACCGTATGGCGTTACGTCCGTATCCTGCGTTGTCACGATATGTATTTTCTCGAAAAGAACGCCAATCGTGTCCGCGGCCATCTGAGAATAGACCGTGTCGCGTCCCTGCCCGATTTCCGTCTCTCCCATCTGCAGGCTTACCGACCCATCCTGATTCAGAATCATTCGGCAGCAGCTTGTTTCCATAGCAATGGGCCAGACCGCGGTATTATACCAGTATACCGCGCAACCGACACCTCTTCGGATCGGACCGCTCTGGCGCGCGTATTGCTCGCGCTTTTCCTGATAATGTATGTCTGATTTTCCAATCTCCACGCATTGATTAAACGAGTCAAAATAATTACAGTTTCCGGAAAAGTCATCCTTATAGCCGACCGGCATCAGGTTCTTCTGACGGTATTTCACCGGATCCATATTAAGCGCGCGCGCGATATCGTCGATATTCGACTCATCCGCGAACATGGCCTGCGGAATCCCATAACCTCGCATAGCGCCCGCGCTGACACGATTCGTGTATACAGTCCACGCTTCGCCATCGAAATTCCGGCACGGATAAATCTGGCTGATCGCTCCCAGGCCCTTTGCCACGACACCATGTCCGTGAGAAGCGTACGCTCCCTGGTTGGAATAACATCTGACTTTTCTCGCGGCAATCGTCCCATCTTTTCTGACCCACGATATGATATGGAATTTCATCGCGTGACGCGTGTGATTGTTTTCAAAAGTTTCCTCACGGGTACACTCCAGCTTAACAGGGCATCCGCCCATCTTAGTCGTCACCCAGGCGCAAAGGGGCTCATAATTGGCGTCCTGCCTGTTACCGAATCCGCCTCCGATGTATGGCTTTATAACGCGGATATCGCCCCACGGGCGTCCAAGCGCCTGTCCTACAATACGACGGACAATATGTGGAATCTGTGTTGAGGAAACAACTGTGATCCGGCCCGATTCCATATAAGCCTCGCAGACACAATTCTCAATATGACAATGTTGAACAGCCGGTGTTTCGTACCATCCTTCAACTTTAATAAGACCCGGTTCTTTGACCGCGCTCTCGTAATCACCGGTAACAATATTGCTATGGCCAACAATATTATCCGGAACATTCTCGTGAATGACGGGAGCGCCTTCCTTCATAGCGTCAAAAACGTCTAATACAAAGGGAAGTTCGTCATACTCTACCTCGACCGCCCTGACTCCGCGAACGGCGGCGACCTCGTTTTCCGCGACAACACACGCTACGTCATCCCCGTAATATCGAACATGAGTATGAAGCATCAGGCGATCCTGTACACCAGCGTGACCGGGTTCCATGCTCCACGGATGACCATCGGCGCAGTAAAGATTCTTCGGCGTGTCGAAGCCTGTAAACACGCGGAGCACGCCTTCAATCGCCAGCGCTTTTTCCGCGCGCACGGCTTTCACGTATCCATGCGCGATCTTCGCGTGTACAACCTTGATTACCAACGCTTCTTTTTTGATTAAATCGTCTGTGAATTTCGCCCGCCCGGACGCTTTCTCAAAAGCGTCGACACGAATTTCGCGCTTTCCAACAGAAGTACTCATTTTCTATCCTCCCCGGAAGAAAGAATCCTTTTCCGCGCCAGAGCTTCATAGAAATCCATACGAATCGGCTCACCTTTTTCCGCGATATAAAAATAATCTTCCCATTTTCCGGCCAGAAAGCGGCGCGGAATCTCTGTTGTTCCGCGGACTTCCCCATATGTGAGATTGAGAATATCCGCCGCGTGGATCACTTTATCGCGAAAGTCAGAAAGCGGCTCGACGCCGGTATCAATGGAAAACATTCCATTATAGCCTTTAAGCAGCTCTCGATACGCTCTTTGGGCCTTCTCTGCCCCCCGCTTTTTACAATAATCATCATACTCATTCCCGATAAAAGCGTGATCCAGTGTCCAGGAAGAGGTAAAATACATCGCGTCATTCTCGCGGACACTTGTTTTGCCTGGATAATAAAGCAGCATGTCCACACAATCCGGAAAAGCCGGGAACACAATCCTGGCTTTCTGACTCATGATTCCTTCTAACGCTCCTCCGCAAAAACAATATGCCAGAAGTATTGTGTCATATTCCTGTTCATAAAAACTGATTTTCTCCGTCAGCTCTTTTCTCAATCGAGCCGGATCCGCGTGAAGGCCGCGCTCCATCCAGATGATCGGCGTGTCATCCTCATTCTCCTCCATAATGGAAGTAATTTCATTTTTCAACATGCCACAGGCAATGATTATTTTCTTCACTCGAAATCACCTCCGGCCGCGTCAAGTGTCAGAAATTAATACACTCAATAAATCTTTTCATAAAATAACGATCCGCCGACAATTCTTTACATTCCATCTTCTTCGAAAGCGTCCGAACCTTCTCCGCGTCCTCCGCGTTCAGAAGAATTTTCGCCGCCCCTGCCGCGGCCGCGTTGCCTAAAACTCGTGTCTTTCCCGCGTGGCCGGCCGGAAGCATGCCAATTCGCTCCGCCGAATATGGATTCAGCTGACTGCCGAATCCCCCGCAAAGAAGGACTTCATCCACATCCTCCGCGGTCATTCCCGCGTAATGTAAAAGCGTTTCAACACCGGCCCGTATAGCGCCTTTGGCCAGCTGCAGCTCGCGTATATCCCGCTGGTTAATGATAACAGTCTCACCAAAAAGAGAGATGCCATTGGGAGCGGCAGCCGTCAAATGGCCCTTATGATCGATCATACCAAGATCAAGCGCCACAGCCGCGGCGTCCAGGAGGCCTGATCCGCAGACACTTTTTGCCGGAGCGTTCCCAATAACATCGAAGGAGATGTTCCCCCGGTTCAGGCTCACATGACTGACGGCACCGGGCACCGCGCCACTGCCGCGGGATATCCCACAGCCTTCGAAAGCGGGCCCGGCGGCTGTAGAACAGCACGTCAATCCCCGCGTAGTTTTCAAAACCATTTCGCCGTTTGTGCCGACATCGATAAAAAGCTGAACCTTATTGTTGTTCAAAATATCCGCGGCCAGCAGGCCACAGGTAATATCGGCTCCTACATATCCTGAAACACATGACGGCAGATAGCATTTCAGAGATGGCCAGCCGGGAAGAGCAAACTCTCCCCATTCCCCAAAATAGCTGTCAGGCGTAAACGGCGCCCTGCCGATGGATCTGACAGAAAGACCAGCCAGCAGATGAAGCATTGTCGTATTCCCTGTTATGACCGCGCTCGAAATCTGATCGCGCCTGATTCCGGCCTTAATGGCCAATTTCCCAAACATCTCGGCCGCCTGTTCTCTTACCATGTCCCGAAGCGCATGATCGGGATCTTCATTGTCATACGCGATTCTTGTCATAACATCCGCGCCATATTTTCTTTGTCGGTTTTCTTCGCCGATCGCGGCCATTGGCTCTCCGCCATTGATATCATATAAATAAGCCGCCATCGTAGTTGTGCCGATATCCAGAGCCGCGCCATATCCCTCTGAAAACAGCGGAACGCCGGGATGAATCTCGTTGTCTCCATCTGTCTGTATCCGCATATCTTCCGTATCGGATACCGTAATCCCGCAATCTCCAAGAATAAGCGTGTCACAAGCGAGCCGGACACGCTCGTCGCGAAAAAGCTTCTTTTCCGCCGCGCTTCTCGCGGATACCTTTCCTTCAATCGTCACAGCGCATTTGCCGCAGGTATGATTCCCGCCGCACGGAAAAGAAAAAGAGGGGACGCGCGCGCGCAGAAAATCCATAACCGATGTTCCTTCTTCCGCTTCAAACGTCCGGACCGTCGCTTCATGAATGACCGTTACCTCACACACGCTTTCACATCCCCTCTTGCCATATTCAATTAATCCCAGAAGCCTTCATGAACCTTCAACGCTTCTTCCCGGAGCTCCGGATATGGGCCGTTAACCACAATATCCTTCTGGCCCTTTGAGAGAATCTCTCTGCAATCATGATTGAAAGAAGGGTTCGCCTCATTATCTCCCGTCGTCTGAAACAGCATATGCTCACTCATCGCGAAAACAATCCGCCCTATATTCGCCCAGTAAATCGCTCCTGTGCACATACAGCATGGTTCCGCGGATGTATACAGTGTGCAGTTCCACAAAAACTGCTTGTCATATTTCTGTGACGCGACACGGGCAACTGTTGTCTCCGCGTGGCCTGTACAGTCCCTGGTCGTAACCTCAATATTCGGCTGCTCGATCAATATATTGCCATTTTGATCGGCCAGCAGCGCGCCGAAGGGGTTGTTTCCCGACTCTCTTCCGCGTTCCGCGATCTTAAATGTCTCTCGCAGAAGCTCAAGATCCTTCTCCTTATTAAAAGCCGAAAAACGCTCGTCGTATTCTTTTATATTACTCATTTTCATCGTCTTCTTTCTGGTCTGTTATTCGTTTCCTGTTATTCTATACCAGGTCCAAAGGTAATCCCCATGAAATGGCTTCCTCGCGGGCCGCCTCATAAACATCCAGCCATTCTTTGCCCGGCTGAATCGTCTTCACGTCATAGACCTCCCAGAACGGCTTGCCATAAGGTTTCTTATCCAAATCGTCTTTATAAAGATTGTACGCTTTCTCCACGATTTCTTCCGCCTTCGAACGGTCAATTCTGACAGCCGCGTGAAGAACCTCGCCCTGGAACCTCGCCTCAAGGCCGGACGCCGCCCCAACGATTGCTCCTGTAGCCGCTCTCGGCCCCTGCAGGCGGGCAAGACCGGACTTTGTCGCCACAAGGCATGAAGCGATGATTTCGTACATGAATGTCTTCGTGGCAAGGCCGCCGACCATCGTATGCGTAAGTCTTGTCATAATATGAGAATTACGGGAAATCGCCTGGAACGCGACGGAAGTCATCTGCAGAAGTTCCTTCGTCGTAGAGCAGAACAGACTTGGATGCGTCGGCGTCGTGCCAACTGTCGTTCCCATAAATACCGTGCTGGCCGCGATCATCTCCGCCGTCAGGAGAACGACCTGCGTGTTAAGACCACCTCCGAGGCCGCCATAAATCGGATTGCAGTATGGGCAGATCTGATGATCCAGCATACAACACTGCGCGATTTTATTCATGATCGAGTTGTCAAATTTCAGCTCCGAAATTACACCAATCGAATGGCTGTCTGTTTTCTTCATCAGATGGGACGCCGCCAGCTCACCGACATCACTGACACTGATACCGACGCCATTGTAAGGCATTCCGGGTCTTCCTGACATAGCGGCTACATGGCGGAAGGTTGAAATCTCCTCATACGCGGCAAAAAGCTCCAAGGGTGTGCGCGTACGAAGCGGAATCCCGTTTATCGTTGTCAGGTTCGTTGTAGGACAGTGATAATCCACGCGGGGTTCCTGCATATAGCTGAGCATGATCGGAACAAAATACTCATTGGGGCACGGTACGTTGATGGAACCTCCAAGACTGACAGGAGGACGAGGATCATCCGCCGTACGAGGATACTCGTAAACCGTGTCGTTGCCTTCTCCAAACACGGCGCTTCGCGGAGCCATCCGAATCGCTTCCTTTATTTCCCGTTCTGTGTATTGGACAATACGGCCTGTGTCCTTGCAGTAAACACCGGATTCGGCAAGGAACTCAATCGCCGCCTTCCAAACTCTGTCTGAGAGCTCGTCATCAAAATTAATAAAACTGTCGGACGTAATTTTAATATCATATTTCTTCACGATCTTCTTCAGATTCTGGTAAATATGTTTCATATCAAAATCACTTTCACTTACGATCGGCCCCTCAATACTACGGCGGATCACATCGAAAATCCTGGCTTTCTGATTCATCCTCTTCTCTCCTTTACTATTAATTATGTGATTAAGCGACACCCATTAATTCTGAGGCCAGCCGCACGGCTCCGAGCGAGTCATCCGAATAACCATCCGCGCCATTGTCATCGGCCCATTTCTGTGTTACGGGTCCGCCTCCGACCATGATCTTCGTATGATTTCCCAGCTTCGAGCTGGCGCGGACCTGATCGATCGTTTCCTTCATATAGGGCAGGGACGGAATCATCAGACCTGAAAGCGCTACGATATCGGCATCCATCTCTTCCGCTTTCCTGACAATATTGATCGGGGAAACATCAACGCCCAGATCCACAATCTGGAAACCGTTAATTTGAAGCATCAGGCAGACCATGCTCTTGCCGATATCATGCAAATCACCACTGACCGTCGCGATAACGCCCTTCCCTTTGTTTCGTCCCTCAATATTCTGCTCCTTCATGATCGGCATGAGCTTATCCTGAATCGCGGTAACGACGTCACCGGCCAGAACGAGATCCGGCAAAAAAATTTCCAACGCCGCGAATTGCTCTCCCATATCATTCAGTGTCGGCTCAACGCATTCCGTAAAGATATTCAGTGGATTCGTTCCTTCCCGCAAAAGCTTGTCGACTTCATCGAGCGATGTTTCATCATCCCCATCGAAAATCGCTTCGCTTAAAGCTTGAAACTTCTCTTTCAGCTCTAACATAGTTTTCCCTCCTTTAAGATATTCGCGAATATAAGTATTACTTATATTTATATAATAGATGCCCGCTTGTATTCTGTCAAGTAGTAATTTAGCGTTTTCCACAACTATTTACCAGCATTTCTATTATTTTTGTTGTTTTATTAGTATTACTATAATGGCTAGTATTTTAAACGCTATTTCTCATATTTCTTCAGCAACTCATCGATAACGGCGAAAAATTCATTCGAGTCAGGAATAATAGAAACATATTCAGGCTTTCCGTCAATTACCAGGGTAGGAAGATTTGTCAGGCCAAGCTTACGATCCCGGGCGATATTGACTTTATCGTTATATTTATGTTCCACAATATCGATTCTGTCGCCATACCGCTCCTTCGCTTTACCAACCATTGCCCACATATACCCACACGCCGCGCACTGCGCGGAATCAAGCGTGCACGCTTCAAGAAGCGGGCGTTCAAGATGCTCATAATCCGGAAGCTCAACTTCAATGTCTTCATCAACCGACTCATAATTCGCGACCAATTCCCGCGTTCCATCAATATCTTTCGCGGCTTTTGATACCGCGATACCATTTTCAATCGGCGCGTTATATGGCATATCACAGCCCGGAGAGATGACCAGATTCTTGATCGAAGGCAGAGAGTCCACCATGTCAACAACGTATTTCATGTTGTCCATCTGGTTGCCGAACAGCATTGTTGTTGTAAGCGGTATATTTCCGCCCAGAGCGACATTATAACGATCGGTGATCTCCTTCCCTTCCGCCATGGACACATTCTCATCTATGGAAATACAGTCAGGACCTGTCTTACACATAACTTCAATATTCCGGGACGCGTTCCCGCAGACAAAGAAAGCGGAAAGTCTGCCTTTATTACGGATATAATCGAAAAGCTCCTTGTAGACTTCAGACAAATACGTCTCAAAATGTTTCGCTGAAATTTGCGAAATCAAAGGATCGACCGCCGTAATTACGTCAATGCCGGCTTCATAGTAATAATCCACCATCCTCTTGTTCTGTTCCAGCGCGTATGACATCATCTCTTTAACCGTGTCCGGATGCCGCTTCATATCAAGGAAAAGAGGCGTGCCCCGTAAGTGGGAAACCAGTGTCAGCGGCCCGCAGAACAGCCCATATAAGGCGGTTGTGTCCCCGACCGATTTTTTCATACGTCTGGACACATCCATAATTAAAGCGATTCGGCCCGTGTTTTCCACATTAAGCGTGTAGTCCGGCTCTTTCTCCCAGGGATGTGTCGTCACACTCGGCGGATTGTCATTCGCCCACATAAGCCCGCAGCCCAGCTGCTCCGCTTCCAGCTGAAGGTCAAACGCGATCGGTTGTCCATCCGGCATATAAAGGCGATGAACCTCCATCAGACACTCGTAAAGCTTATCGGCGTCGGTCAGGATCTCAGTCGCCGTATAGTTCTTAAAGAACCCGGCATGTATACCGGCGTACGGTACCCACGGTGCCGCTGTCACATCCTCATGTTTTAAAGTCGCGAATACTTTTTCTTTGCCAGTCATATTTTCCTCCTTTTTATGTATTACTAATATACGTTTTTATGGGTATAGTTCTTTATTAGTATTACTCATATTTTTATAATAATAGGTTTTCCTTCGTGTGTCAAGACATTATTAAAGGGCATGTTATGAAATGACCTATTTTGTCATTTCATAACACGCCCTTATTACGCGATCTTAACTCGCCTCTATCTTCCGCGTTTTATTCTGTTTCTAACATTCCGTGTAATATCTGGTTCTCTGCATTCTTTTGAAAAAAGAATATGGCAGTATTTTCGTATTATGATATTCAATTGAGCATAAAACCGGTTCACTGTTAAAGCTATAGCACATGGAAATCAAGTTCAGTATCGGAGCGCCTTCCCTCAGCTCCAGCGCTTCGGCTACTTCTCCTTCCGCTTCCCTCGCGTCAACACTTACGACAATGCTTTCCAATATGTTCTTCGTATATTGCTGGACAAAGCTAAACGTACTCTTCGCCAGAAGTCTCATGTCCACATTCTTCTGGTTATAATATTGAGGAAGAATAAAATCCCTTAAATAAATAGCCGGAGTGGAGTCCGCGTATATAATCTTCTCAACCGCCCATACCGGCTCGTCGGTGGAAATGCCCAATTTCTCAGCGACCTCTTCCGGTGTCTGTTCCAGATATCTCAATCTGCGAATATCCGTAGACGGCGTGTGTCCGCACTCACTAATTGTCTCCTCATAAACAACATCAATGTCAAGTCTGGCGGTTTCACCCAGAACGCACCTGTTGATTACTGTGCCAACGCCCTTCTTGCGATTAATGTATCCCTGCGTTTCCAAGACAGCTAATATATCCCTCAGTTTTACCCGACTGATCCCCAGCTGTCCTGCCAATGTTTCCTCAGGAGGCATACGATCTGTAGTTTTACTATATTCGCGAACCAGTTCCACAATTCTGTTATAAATATCTTCCGAAAGATCGTTAGATGTTGTCATATCATTCACCCGCGCTTTAATTTAATTATACCTTACCTTGATTGCCTCATAAAGTCAAGAAATACCATCCTCCATAATTTCAGCCACCACGCCTGTATATTCGCGCCATAAGTCCTTCAGAAGAATTTCCGTAAGCGTGTTTTCCTTTCCTATAACAACAATTTGAGACGGCGCGGGATTCTCTTTTGTGTTCGGTATATAGGAAAAGTTCAGATTATCTCCAACGCAGTCCGCAAACAACGCTTGATTTCCAATAGGAGCGAATCCTTTAATTCTCAACGTGTACCCCGAAATTCCGGCGCAAAAGTCTCTAATCTTCCTTTCCGTCACTCCTTCTGATGTTTTCAAAGTAAAAACCATAGCCCTGTTCACAGGGGTGTTCATGGACTTTTCTTCCGTTTTCTCCGCGATAAGACGCGTTTCCAGCTCCTCCGGGGGTACTTTTCCATAATTTGTCTGATATAAATACGCGTTCGGATTCAGCTCATGAATCGAAGTTCTGAGCGCGCGCAGCTCTTCTTCGCTGACATTATCCGCTTTGTTCAATACAATAAACCGGCTCTTCCGTGTCTGGCTTTCCACCACGGGAAAGACATCCCGATAATCCGCGAAATTCACGGAGTCAACAACGCAGATCCCGCCCCGATAACGATAATGTCTCTCCAGATTTCCGTACTTTTTCTCAAAAAGCGCTTCTGCCTGCCCGACACACGCGTTCATACTTTCCGGATCCGCGAGTCCAGACGCCTCTATGAACACCGTGACCACCGGCTGTCTTAAAAACTCGGTAAGCGTTCGTATGAACCCTCCCTTGAGGCAAGCGCAGAAAATCGATCCATTATTTATTTCGACAAGTTTCATATCGTTGTTTTTCAAAGTAATCCCGTCAATGCTTACGCTTCCGAATTCATTAACAATAACACCCACTCCGCTTTGTGGAACTGAAAGCAGACTATTCTTAATAAAACTCGTTTTACCTGATCCCAGAAATCCGGATATCAGAAAGACATCTACCGTATCTCCCATAATCAGTCCGCCCCTTCAATATAACCGAGTGTATCTCCCGCGGTGAACTTATCATCCTCCTCAAAGCATCGTTCAGCCAGTATTCCGTCACATGGCGAAGGCAGTTCAAAGGTTTTCTTCTCTACTTCACCCTCACAAATTATCTCGTCTTTCTTCACCTCCGCCCCCACATCAATCCGCCACCTCAGATAGCATGTTTTATATCCGAGATATACCGGTCTTTCCTGACAAGCGCAGGGATGATCCGGATCTTTTAAAGGCATACATTTGTCCGGAACCACAATCGCGATCCTCATTATTTCACCTCAGCTTTCCGTGTAAAACGGGCATTGATCTCTCTTACACTCTTTATTCTGATCATGATAATGACATTCCTGATCTTTATTAAAGATCATACGCGTCCCCAATTTACTATTAATATATGGCACCGCGGTCATAAGTGTTAAAAACGTCGTTCTCTTACAGCACCTCGGCCCGGGGATCTCGGACAGCGCCTGAAGACACTTACCTGTCAGTTCATTGCACCAACTCCAGGTCTGGTCTGACATGGGTGTCGAGTCTGTATATACGCTCATAAAAATTCCCGCACCCACGCCCGCTCCACAAGCGCCATAATTTCCGCAGAAGCCGCCTAGAATATTCTTCGATCGTTCTTCGGCGATTTCCAGCATTTCTAAAAGCCTTACCTCACTCAGTTTCTGACTTGAGGCGGCAGCCGTAAGCAGCGCGCCAGGCATGATGAAATGATGAATCGGATGATGAATCGGCACGTCTTCTCTATCCATAAGGCTTTCCACGAGATCAGATACATTGAGCGCCGTGTTTTCTTCATAATCACGCAGCAGTTGTTCCTTCACGCTCTCAAATAATTTCATATCCTCTTCGCTCAAAATCATAACGAACCACCCTTCCCCTCATATACGCTCAAATAAGTATTATTTATAATTTATATATTAGAGTATCCACTAAGGTTTGTCAATATTCTTGCTCACTTTATTGCTAATTTTACAGGGTTTTATTGACTTTTATTCACGTGAATGCTAAAATGAACATAATATTTAAGTATTACTTATTTATGGAGGAGGAATTTTTATGGGAATTTCAAAAACCCCCGCGGCGGATTTGTACAGTCAGCTTCTTTCGCTCATACGGGAATACAGTTCGCGGACAAACCGTCTGCCGCCGGAAGAGAAACTGGCCGAGACGCTTGGCATAAGCCGCGTGAAATTAAGAGATGTATTATCCGCTTTGGAATCCAACGGATATATCAGCCGTAAGAAAGGCGTCGGGACCATCATCAACGATTTTCTTCTAAAGGAGCCCGCGCGCCTCGATATTGACAGCATTTTCAGCGAAGTTGTGGAAGAATGCGGTCACCAGGCAAAGGTATATATTCGCAGAATCAGCCTTCTGACGAACGCCCCGGATCAAGTCACGGAAAGCCTTCATTTATCCTCCTCGTCTTCCGTTTACTGTGTAGAGAAAATCATTACCTCGGATGATACGCCCGCCATTTATTTAAAAGACTATATACCATCTCAATATTATAACAAGGAAACTGTAAATCTTGAACTGCTCGCAAAAAGCACCTACGCGTTTATTCAGGATTATTGCGATGAACGCATTGAGAATACGCTTTCCCGCGTAAGCGCTGTCGCGGCCAAAGGCGAAGTAGCGGACGCTCTAAAGGTAGCCGCCGGAGCCCCTATCCTTTCTTTGTATACCGAAAGCTATACTCTCAAAAGAACCCCCATCGTCTGTACGGCCGAGTACTACAATACGGATCTTTTGCCTTATTGTATCCACAAAAGGCAATACCGGACGCGTGATTATCTCGCGCGATAGCGGTCGTGTCAATCCGCGTGACGACACTCGGGGCCCGCGTTTCCGAAAAGATCGGATCGCCGGCCCCGAGTGTTTTTATTTAGGCTCAATGAGGTAGTAAAGGTCAAATGTCACCGGCTTTCCCGATCGTATGGTACCGCGATCGCGGCCGGCATTCTATTATATCTCTTGCCAAAATTTCCGGTAGAAACGATCAGCACGATTACCGTAGCGATATACGGCAGCATGCTAAGGAAATATGAAGGAATGGGTATTCCCATCGATTGCAAACGCAAATCCACAATTTCAATCAAACCGAACAGGATTGAGCCAAGCGCGGCCTTCGCGGGGTTCCACAAAGCGAACACAACAATCGCCGCCGCGATCCAGCCTTTACCGGATGTCATTTCCTCGGTCCAGGCCGTCGTGTACGCAAGCGTGATGTACGCGCCTCCCATGGCCACGATTGCCATTCCGATAATAACATAAATATACCGAGCGGCGAAAACATTCATTCCCATCGCGTCCAGCGCCGCCGGATTCTCGCCAAGAGCGCGCAGCCTCATTCCCGTCCTGGTTCGGAACATCCACCATGTCGCCAGTGGAACGAGAATATACAAAGCGTAAACCAGAACACACTGATTAAAGAATATCGGACCCAGAATCGGAATGTTTCCCAAAAGAGGGAGAGATATTTTACTGAATCCGGTAAACGTAGCGGCTCCGCTTACGGATTTTCCCATCATTCCGCTTAATCCGGTACCGAACATCACCATCGCGAGTCCGCAGACAGCCTGGTTGGCCCGCATGGTAACCGTCAGAAAAGCGAATAACAGTCCGAGAAGCGCCCCGGCAAAAAGCGTGGCCAGCACCGAAAGTCCTAATGAATGAGTCGCTGTCGCGGTACAATAGCCGACGATCGCGCCGACCAGCATCACCCCTTCCAGCCCCAGATTCATAACTCCGCTCCTCTGCGAAATCGTTTCACCCAGACTCGCGTATATGATCGACGCCGAAGCGGCGATCGCCCCCGCCACAATTGAGCAAATCAATGTCATCATAATTAGCGCGCCTCCTTCACGAGACTTTCTTTATTCTGAACGCGTATTGTAAGTGTATTGTTAATAAACAGTTCGCCCGCGAGAGCGCAGAAAAGAATCGCTCCCTGCAGCATATCGCACATCTGCTGCGGTATATGGGCAAGCTGCAGATTATAGCTTCCCTGGATCAGCGCTCCGAACAGAACCGAGACCAGAACAATTATCAAAGGGTTATTTTTACTTAAACGCGCGATGATCAGCGCGGTATAACCTTTCCCGGCGGACACCCCTGTTACCAGTCGTGATCCGGCGCCGGAAACATAAACCACTCCGGCGACTCCGGCGAGGCCACCCGAAAGCAGCATTACAAGCAGCATCTTCTTACGAATATCCATGCCCGCGTATTTCGCCGCTTTCGTATTCTGCCCGATAACCCGTATCTGATAGCCGGCCGATGTCTTTTTAAAGAAGATGTAAAGAGCGACAGCCAGTATAAGCGCCAGAAAGATTGACACGTCCACGCGCGTGCCGAATATTGTTGTAAGTCTGGCCGTGTTCGGAAGAACCTGAGATCTCGGAAGATTCGCGGAGGATGTGTCTCTCCAGGGGCCAAACACAAAATAATCGATCCACAGCAGCGCGACATAGTTGAGCATCAACGTTGTAATCGTCTCATCCACACCCCATATCGCCTTGGGCAGGACAGCGATAACGCCCCAGGCGCCACCGGCGAGAAACCCCACAACGATCATCGTGGGAATGATCAGCGGCTGAGGAATCCACTGGCAATACAGCCCGACTCCTGTCGCCGCCCACGCCCCGAAGCAGAACTGGCCTTCCGCGCCGATATTCATTGTCGCCATGGAAAGCGCGACAGCCACGCCCAGACCGGCGAACAACAGGGGCGTCGCCTGTACCAGCGTTTCCGAAAAATTATAGGCGTTTCCAAATGCCCCTTTGAAAAGGAACTGATACGCGGTTGCCGGATTATACCCCATCGCGCGCAGTATGATGGCGATGAAGACAAACGCTATAACAATACTTATCACAGGAGAAAGAATCTTATGATACAATTTTACTTGCTCGCGCTTTACAAGGCGTATTTTTATACTCATGCTGTTTCGCCTCCCGTCTGCCGCTCATTCTTACCACCGGTCATCAAAAAGCCGATGCCTTCATACGTAAAGTCTTTCCAGCCGATCACGTCCACCATCCGGCCTTCCGAAATGACTCCTACTCTGTCGGACATTTCCTGCAGTTCTTCAAGGTCTTCGGAAACAAGCAGAATTGCCGCGCCGCGGTTCCGCTCATTCAGAAGCACCTTATGGATTTCCTCTGTCGCGCCGATATCGACGCCGTGAACGGGATACGCCGCGATGATGACCTTCGGCTGACCGCTGACTTCCCGGGCGAGAAGCAGCTTCTGCAGATTGCCGCCCGACATCAGCGCGACCGGCTTTCCGGTTCCGGCGTTCTTGATGTCAAAATGTTCTACCATCTCTTCCGTAGCCCGCCGGATTTCTTTGTCCTTCAATATTCCCTTCGAGCAATACGCGTCCGAGTCAAATCGCCGCAGAATCACATTGTCCGGCATATTCATTGTGCCGACAAGTCCCGTGCCCATCCGGTCTTCCGGAACATAGGCGATACCGCTTCTCCTGATTCTGGAAGCGGAAACATTCGTCACGTCCTCTCCCTCAAGCAGCATCTCTCCGCCTACAGTCTTACGCAGCCCGGCGATCACGTCAGTCAGTTCCTTCTGACCGTTACCGGCGACACCGGCAAGACCGAGAATCTCTCCTGAGTATAGCGTCATGTCAAAATTTTTAAGAGCGGGAAGCCCTTTGTCATTCAACGCCTGAATATTTTTTAAAACAAGCACTGGTTTCTTGTCCGCGAACACCGGGCGGTTTCCCGGCATCTTCTCGACCTTTCTACCCACCATCATCTTGACAAGCTCATCCTGCGTCGTATCTTTTGTCAACAGGGTATTGACGCTTTTCCCCTGTCTCAGAACCGTGATCCGATCCGAGTATTCCATAACCTCAAAAAGCTTATGCGTAATAAAAAGAATCGTCTTTCCTTCTTTTGCCATCGCGCGAAGATTTTCAAAAAGCTTATCCGTTTCCTGTGGTGTCAGCACAGCTGTCGGCTCGTCCAGAACCAGCAGATTCGCGTTTCGAAAAAGCTGCTTCACAATCTCTACTCTCTGCTGTTCCCCCACTGACAGCTCATAAATTTTCGCGTCCGGCCGTACTTCCAGGTTATAGCTCCGGGAGTATTCCAATATTTGCCGTTCCATTTTCCTACGGTTTAAAACATAATCGCAGCGCTTTCCTACCGCGAGATAAATATTCTCAGCTACTGTCATCGTCTCGATCAGTTTAAAATGCTGATGCACCATTCCGATTCCATAGGATACCGCTTTCGCGGGATTGTTTATTTTTATCAGTTCTCCATTATAGATAATTTCGCCTTCGTCCGGCGAATAAATTCCGTTCAGAATGTTCATTAAAGTACTCTTGCCGGCGCCATTTTCGCCCAACAGCGCGTGGATCTCGCCGGGATATAGTGTCAAACTGACATCATCATTCGCTGTCACGCCCGGAAACCTCTTTGTTATATGGCGCATTTCCAGAGACGGGGTCATACGCTTTCCTCCATTCACCATAGAAAAAACCACTCATAATTCGGTCATTAAAGGCGGCGCGGTTACCGCGCCGCCGCGACGTATTTACTTATTGAGGAAGGTCGCCAATCACATTATCGATCAGAAACGACATGCTCAGACTATCATTCATTGTAAAGTTCTTACCATCTTCCAGAACACAGTTACCCTTATTGTCGTAAATCGGTCCCTTTGTAAAGTCAAGCTCACCGTTTTTAATGGATTCATATACCGTCTCGCACTTGGCAATCTGGTCCGCGCTCAATGTTTTCGAGTTGAAGGCCGAACAGCTGCAGGCGCCTTCTTTAATTCCGTAGTAGACTGTCTCATTGCTCCACTGATTATTCTGAACACGGTTGATGATTTCAGTTAGAATCGGAACCCAGTTAAACACGAAAGACGTGACTACCGCGTCAGGACCATATTCAAGATAATCAAGGGTAAATCCGTTCGTATAACATCCGGCTTCCTCACACGCGGCCTGCGGCGCCGTTGTTCCACCGTAATAGCCGATCGCGTTCATTCCCTCATCGATCAGGGAATTCGTCGCTTCTTTCTCTTTCTCAATATCAAACCAGGAATTGATCCACATGACCTTCACCTTAGCGTTCGGGTTCGCGTATTTCGCGCCGGCGGAAAACGCGTCACACGCGCGTATAATCGAAGCCTGCGGCTGGCAGGCGATAAATCCCAGCTGATCCTGCTTGCTTGTCAACGCCACCGCGTAACCGCACATCGCGATAGTATTATAATCATTACAGGAATACGACACACAGTTGTCACTCGTCTTTCCTTCGAACTGAGCGAAATACACATCAGGATGGCGCTGAGAAACCGCCGTAATCGCGTCCGTATAGCTCGATGTCATACCGAAAATCAGCTTGCAGCCATCGCTTACCAGCATTTCAAAAGCGCTTTCAGCGTCAGAGCTGTACGGGTCTACCTGTGTCATAATAACGTATTGATCCTGGGACAATCCCAGCTGCTCGCATGTCTTGAGAGCGTCATCATAGTTCGACTGATTCCAGCCGCCATCCGTTTCCGATCCATCAATGACAAAACCCACTTTAAACGCGGAATTTCCTCCGGATCCGCTACTTGAAGCTGTGCCGGCGCTTGTCGAAGCGCTTCCGCCGCATCCAGTTATAGATACCATAACCATAATGGACGCGAGAGCGAAGCATAAAATTTTCGTAACTTTTTTCATACTTGTTCCTCCATTTTCCTTAAGCAAGGCGATTTGTATCAATGTAACTGCTGTTCAAGTAATACTTTTAAACTCGTCTGGATTGAATAATTCCTTATTTTCATCCACACTGAATCATTTTGCGCAAAATGAGCATTACTTATTTATGAATTTATAATATTCCCTTTTCTTAGGTTTGTCAATCGGTATTTTCCGCAATATAACGTTTATATCGCTTAATTTACGCATTTTTAGAGCTTTTGTAATAGGATTTTCTGTTTTTGTTTTTAAGTAAAATGAATTTTTGTCCTCAAAAATAGGTATCACTCATAATTGGGTGATCATAGTACCTTACTAAAAAACGGCAAAAGGAAACTTCCTTTTACCGTTTTTCTTCTATAATGGCCGCAATACTCTAAACCATGCCATGGTTATTTTGATAATTTGTGTTCACGCTCGTACTCGAACAAAGAATACTGGTGATCGATACAGCTTTTCGCGGCGACTTCTTTTATAATATCGTCCTTCCCGGGACGCCCGATCAAAAGCGGCGACCGCGGGTCATGAAGCCGGCTGTTCTCCTCGACCGTCTTCCTGTCATAATTGGCGTAGCAGTACAGGCAGCCGTGCCCGCAGGTATTATAGGCGCCGATATCATGCTCGAGAAGGCAGTCACAAGCCTCTCTGGCCGTTCTTTTGCCCGTGATCAATAAACGCTCCCCTAAAGCTTCTTCCAGCGCTTCCCGGGTCATACAGCCGCGGCAGTCAATTCCGAAGCGTTCCAGATCCGTCCCCTCCGCGCAGGCGCGGAGCCGGATTCCATGTTCCGCGGCGATCCGGGCGAAGCCCTCGCCGATCCGCGCTCTCTCTTCGCGGCTGACCGCGCGGGCTTCCCCGAAATTCCGTCTCGTCTTCGCGTACAGATCAATAAAGCTGATCACGCAGAAATCCGTGTAGCCCGAAAGCTCCGCCGCCATCCGGGCGAAAGTCTCCAAATGCTTCTCCGTCGTGTATTTCCCGGAGATAAAAATCGAGTCGTACCTCCATACGATCCGATTCTTACCGACAATGTCAGAAAGCCTCCGGAAGCTTTCCATGACTTCTTCCTTCGGCGGCACAAAGGGCTCGATATCTCTCCCATAGGGCGTGATCGTCACGTGCCAGTACTGCCGGAACGCCGAAAGCTCCGAAAGCCTCGGAATCATCGGCGCGGGGTTTTTCGAGCAGAAGCAGATCGCGTCCACCGTTTCAGGGTCAAGCTTATAGCGGGAAATCCGCCGCGGGTCATAGGGATTCCGCGTCATAACAAAGCCCTCCCGGACCCGGTTAAAAAACCATTCACTGTAAAAAGCCGGTATATCCGTTCTCTGTCCCGTATTAATGATCATAGCGAAGGGTTCGCCTCCATAAGCGGCGCGGGCCGCGCGTTACGCTTCCACACCCATCTCGCCAGGAACGCGTACGCGATCGCCACGATCCAGATGATCAGCTCCGTCACAATGACCGCGCCTGGCAAATAGTTATTCAGTACTACGCTCGCCATATCCAGAACCAGATGCAGAACGATCGCGAGCGCGTAAAGCCAAAGCTTCTTCCCGCCTTCCTTCACCGCGAACCAGACCAGAACGGACAGTGAAATCTGAACGATCACCGCCGCGCCCCGCTCCACAATGCCCATCAGGAACATATACGGAGCCGTCGAGGATAACTGCGCGAACGCCGTCTCCATCGAGGCGGCCTGGGCGTCCGTAAGCTTCGCGGTCAGCGTCGCCGCCTGGCCGTTATTCAGCATAATCGAGTAAATCAGGTTGTTGATCATCGTAAAAGTCAGCAGACAGACGACCTCGCACCCGCCATGCCCCGCGCCATACATCAGCGCGTTATGGTCGTTGCCCCTCTGCTTCTTCAGCAGCGTCGAGAACGCGAACAGCCGCCCGCTCTCCTCAAAAAGCCCGGCCATCAGCCCGCCGTACGCGCCGTAGAGCCAGATATTCGCCTTGATCGCCGCTCCCGCCGCCGAGTTCAGAATTACAGAGTGGACCAGCTGCTCCAGAATAAACGCGAACACAAGCATGACCGCGCAGCCGACCCAGAACGAAATATGAGCGCACCCATATTTACGGCGGAAGAACACATAAAGCGCGGCAGGTATCGCTACGCTCGCCAGTATACTGATTGCCATGAAAACAATTGAAATCGTCGGTACTGTGTAGTTCATAGAATCCCCCTCCTTGGCGTGGTGTTGGTTTTATAGCTTATTATAGCATGGAGAGATTATCTTTGTGAAGATGAGCGTACGCGCTTGGGGAAGCAGTCGTTCCTCTGAGGCATGATTCTCTTCGCGAAGAGACGCGTCAGCGGATCTAAGCTTAGAGAATCAGCCGTTCCGCTGAGTGTAACGAAGCGGAACTTCCTTATGATTAAGCAAGACGCGCCCCACCATTTCCACGGCTCAAATCGCGCCCCGCGACACTGCCCCGGCGCGTTTTAGGTAAATCCGACCGCTTATTTCTCCCATTGGAAAATCCCAGCCGGCGATTCGCTCCGTTTCGTAAAGTGTACCCTTTGTCAAGGACACGGATACATTTTCTTCTTACCTAAATTCCTATTCTTTGATAAAGGATCTATTCCGGTTGTTATGTAACTGTAAAACTCATTGGGAGCCAGGCGGTTCAACTGCCATTGTCCCCGTTCGTTGTTGTAATAATCTATCCAGTCGTCAACGCTGGCTTTAACATCACTAAAACTTTTCCATTGTCTCATCTGGGGTTTCAGCTCATCCTTCATGTGACCGAAGAAGCTTTCCTGTGGCGCGTTATCCCAGCAGTTCCCTCTCCTCGACATGGATTGACGAAGGCCATAATTCTCAAGAAGCTGACGGAACTTAACGCAGGTGTAATGGCAGCCCTGGTCACTGTGGATCAGAACGTCCGATTCCAGTGTCATGCCATGATTGGCCATCAGCTGGTTGACCGTCTGGAGAACAAAATCGACCTCAAGTGACTTGCTCAGAACATAGGAAAGCGCCTGCTCCGTGTACGCGTCTTTTATAACGGACAGATAGCAGAAATCCCTCTGGTAAGGAACGTACGTGATGTCCGTAAGAAGAATCTTTCTGGCGCCATGAGTCCGGAATTCCCGCTTTACCAAGTTATCCGCGACCGAGCTGGTATGTATCGCCTTCGCTATCCGGCGGTTGGTATTCGCCTTGCGGATCGGGCAATACAAGTCATATTTTTTCATGAGACGCCGGATCTTCTTGAGATTCATCAGATGGCCGACTCGAAGGAGCCTCATGTAGATACTACGCGCCCCTTTTTTGTAACCGCGATAATTGTAGGCTTCCAGAATAAGAGCGAAATCCTCTTTGTCTCTCTTTTCGCGGAGCTCTCGCCCGGCGTGCCCCCGGATCCAGTTATAGTAACCAGACCTGGACACGCCAGCGAGGGAGCAAAGCTCCTTGACAGTAACCTTGTTCAACTCCCGTCGCTTGGCTGTTTGGATCCACTCGAAGATGATTTCTGTGTCGCTGATTGCCTTAAAAATTGAATTTTTTTTAAAAACTCAACCTCCTGCTCAAGTTTGTCCATCCGGTCCTGAATCTCCCTGACCGCCTTGTCCGTCTTTTTCTTTTTAAGGTCTTTTTGGATGAAGGAGTCCAGCCTGGACTGCCTGGAATGATTGGATTCCCGCAGCCCTCTGGGCGAGGCGATTTCAGCCTTGAAATACTTTAAGGCGGAGTAAATCCGGGGCTTTCCCAGCAGCTCGACATCATATCCCGCCCGCTTGAAGATCTGGACCGAGGACACTCCCTTGGCCGCTTCTTTAAGGGCGTATTTCTTGAATTCAAGCGTGTAGAAAAGGTAGCATGGGGAAACGTCAGCGGTATATGGGTTCTGAGCGAGTAGTTCCATTTCCTCTTGGGTAAATTTCGCGCGGTTCATAAGGGTACCTCCAATTCATGAAATAAATATATCACAAATATCAATGAATTAGGTTAGGTGAACGGCCTTGTTTAAGAAAGGGTACAACCAGGGCAACCACGTTTCCAATAGATGAATCGCGGGAAAACGTGTCCTGAAAAAAGGGTATCACCATAATTATTGGGTGGAATACATCTTGTGGGCGTGTCCACCTTATAGGGTACAGTTTATCGTCGGCAAAGTCTAACGGGAGGCACCGACTTGCTTTAATACCCGCGATTTTCGGATTCTCGCGGTATAGGAGCGCGTGATTGGCTTCAGCCAGAAAATCGCGCGTGTAAGGGAGCTATATCGATGGCTTTCACGTGTTGATTGTGTGGCCGGAGAAAGGAAATGGCCATGCAAGACAATTCGTGCCCGGCATGATTCTCTTGGCAAGGAGTCGCGTCAGCGGATCCGCGCTTAGAGAATCAGCCGTTCCACCGAGCATAGGCGAGGTGGAACTTCCTTATAATTAAGCAAGACGCGTCCCACCATTTCCGTAACTCGAAGCGTGTCCCGCGACACTGCCCCGGCGCGTTTTAGGTAAATCCGCCCCCTTATTTCTCCCATTGGAAAATCCCAGCCGGCGATTCGCTCCGTTTCGTCGGCAAAGTCTAGCGGAAGACACCGACTTGCTTTAATACCCGCGATTTTCGGATTCCCGCGGTATAGGAGCGCGTGATTGGCTTCAGCCAGAAAATGGCGCTTGTAAGGGAGCTATATCGGTGGCTTTCACGTGTTGATTGTGTGGCCGGAGAAAGGAAATGGCTATGCCAGACAATTCGCCTTCCTGCCAGCTTAGCAAGACGCGCCCTCACCATTTCCGCGGCTCAAATTGCGCCCCGCGTCCCCGCCTCATGGCCAAAAAAGGAGCCCCCGCTTCCGCTTTTTCACGGATTCCGAAGGCTCCTCATATCCAAGATTAAATTGTGGAAATCACTCCGCCGCCAGGTGGCTTACGTGATTCTTATCTATTTCCCCAGCAGCTCTTTTTCGATGATCTCGCGGGTTCTGGGAGCTTCCACGTCCATGCGCTCCGGGTATCCGAAGAGTGATACGCAGGAGATGGTGTCGCCGCCGACTTTCGGCATACGGTTCGCGAAGTTCAGCTCGCGCAGTGTCTCGAAGATTCCCTCGAAGTCGACTTCGCCTTCGCCGAGAGGATTGTGCTGGTGGATCGTGACGTCCTCATGGCCGCGGCTGTTAAGCCAAGGCGGGTTCAGGATGTAACGGCAGTCTTTTGTCTGATTCCAGGTGTCCGCGAACAGCACGTGTGTGCAGGTGTCGCCGGCGTATTTGAGCATCGAGCGGACGTCACCTTTGCCCTGGTCATAGAAGAAGCCGTGTGACGCCGAGTATACGTAGCCCAGGTTCGGTGAGCGATAGGACTTGACCATGTCGCAGGTCTCGTTGTTCAGCTCGCAGAAATCATACGGATGGGACTGGATCTCTACGCGGATTCCTTCCTTCTCGAAGAGAGGAAGAAGCTCGTCCATAGAGCGGAACCACATGCCATTGCAGATTTCCTGCTGGTTCGGGTCGCCGGAAAGTTCCGTGTTGATAACATGAACGTCCATGTCAACAGCAATCTCGACAATTCTCTTCCAGTTCGCTACCGCCATCTTGCGCTGCTCTTCCGTGGGCCCTGACCAGCGATACACAACAATGAAGGATGAGATTCCCACGCCGGTTTCTTTTAACGCCTTGCGGTACTCCGCCTCGCACTCCTCTGAGAAAAGCGGGTGCTTGTAGAACGGGTTAATACGGGGATGCGGGGACTGCTCAATCCATTTGTAGCCCCAGTCCGCTACCTGATGTACCAAATCATTGATACTCATCTGCTTCGAAAGCACATCAACATCAAACGCGATTTTCATCTTTTAAGCCTCCTTACTGAATCTATTTATAATCTACCCAGACAGCTCCTTCGTCAGCCGAACGAACACAATTCTCTACCCAGCGCACGCCTTCAACTCCCGCGTGAACATCCGGATACCAGAAGTCCACTGTCTTACCTTTATCAGCCGCGTCCATCGCCATCGCGAAACGACCGTAAAGATTACTCCAGGCTTCGAAGAGACCCTCCGGATGGCCGCCGCCAATGCGGTCTTCCGTCAAAGCGGATTCGTCAAGATATCCCATTCCTCTTTCAAGAATACGAACAGGCTCGCCCTGCACTTCGTAGGTCAGCTGGTTCGGACGCTCGTCCCACCACTCGATCGAGGCTTTCTCGCCGATGACGCGGATCTTCTGCCCGTGCATGGAACCGCAGTTCACGCAGCAGGACCAGACATAGCCGATCGCTCCGTTATCGTACTCCATGATCGTCATGGCGTTGTCCTCGAGCGGTTTTCTGGACTCCACAAAAGACTGGCGGCTGCACATAAGGCGTTTGATCTTCATGTCCGGCATCATGACCTCTGAAAGATACAGAGGATGCGTTCCGACATCACCCAGCACGTAAGACGGGCCGGCTACCTTGGGGTCGACTCTCCACTTCGTGGAAGCGGTGTTTTTCTCCACGGCCACGTTGTGGAAACCATGCGCGAACTGCATCTTCACGATGCGGATCTTGCCAAGCTTGCCCCGCGCGATCAGCTCGCGGGCTTCCTGAATTACCTGATGTCCGGCGTAGCCATACGTAACGCCTACCACGCGGTTCTTCTTTTTAGCAAGCTTCTCGAGCTCCTCGGCCTGCTCTGTCGTGAAGCAGAGCGGCTTCTCGCAGATTACGTGAAGTCCGGCGTTTAAAGCCGCCTTCGTGATCTCATAGTGCGTGCCGTTCGGTGTCGCTACCGAAACCGCCTGGATTCCGTCCGGGCGCTTCGCTTCCTCCGCGAACATCGTCTTGTAATCCGGATAACATCTGTCTTCCGCCACGTGAAGCTCTTTGCCAAAAGCCTTGCCGCGCTCGGGAACAATATCAAAAGCGCCCGCTACCAGGTCAAAGCTGAAGTCTCTCAGAGCCGCGGAACGATGGATATAACCGATCTGGCTTCCCTTGCCTCCGCCTACCATTGCCCAACGAATAGGATTCTCTACTTTTCTCTCTCCGTAATACATATTCATTATACCTCCATATTATGATTTTTACACTCTTTTTACGCGTTTGCGTGCTACCGTGTTCACATGCACGCGTTTGTTCGTTGTTTTTATTATTTCAGTGACGCTGTAACTATATTTCGTATCCTACGCTTTTCAGGTATGTCACGCTCTCTTTCACGTCCCGGAGACTTGTGTCCGAGTTCCTCGGGTCTCTTTCCTGCTCGATCGTGATGTAGCCGTTGTAGCCGATCTTCTCAAGAGCTTTCTTGATACCCGGATAATCGAGCGTGCCCTTGCCGATCGGGCACATCGCGCCTTTGCCGCAGCCATCGAAGAACCGGATTTTCTCATTCAGAACTTCCCGGTAGACTTTTTCGTTGACGTCCTTGAAATGAACGTAATCCAGATGTTCCGCGCATTTGATCAGCCACTCGGCGGGATCCATGCCGGAGTAATAAAGGTGGCCGGTGTCGAGGCAGAGGCCCGCCATTTCGTATGGCACATCCTTCATGATCTTCTCGATCTCGTCCGCGAACTCGATATAGCCGCCGGCGTGCGGATGAATCACCGGACGAACACCGTACTCCGCGGCTTTCGCGCAGATGCCCTTGATGTGGCGGATCAAGCCGTCCCACCTTTCGGCGCTGAGTCTCGGCGCCCGGTCGGAGTGGCCCGCGGCGTAATCTCTCTCATCGTGTCCCCAGTCCATGACCGTGAGGTACGGTGTCGGGAAATGCTGTCCCTCGTGGACCGGAAGAGGCGGGAGCTTCGTGATCAAAGAGCAGATCTCTTCGGTGTGGCGCAGAACGTTCTCGTAATTGTCCTCGCTGACCAGATCCTCAAAAATCGTTCCCGCGACGATCGCGAGGTTGTTTTTCGCGAGCTCCGCGGAGACCAGCTCCACGTCGATCGGCAGGTACCTGTACGGCCCGAGCTCAATCGCTCTGTAGCCCGCGAGGCCCGCTTCCTTGAGCACTCTCTGCCACGGCGGCAGGTATGGGTTTTCCACGTTGTCGACTCCCCAGCAGCAAGGCGCTCCGCAAATATTCATTCCCATTTCTTTTCCTCCTGTTTTCCGACTTATCTATTGTTTTCGCTTCGGTTTCCTTGTTCCTTTTGATGATATAAGTATACCGCGGATTTCGGACTCGTATCTTCACTATCCTGTCGCAAGATACAAAAAATCAGCGCTTTTCCGAGAGTCGGAATCACGCTGATTTCCCTTTAAATACGCCATTATTTAAGTTTTATTCGAGAAAAGCTCGAATCTTCAATATTCTGTAATTCTTCACAAAACCGCGCTTACAGATTTTTTTCAAAAAAGGATTTGATTTCCTGGCACGCTTCCGCCTCATCGGCGCCGTCAATTTCAACCAGCACCTCTTCGCCGTTTTGCGTGCCCATGCCCATAATCGCCAGAAGTCTGGTGGCGTCCGCGGCCTTATCGCCGTTTTTCAAAGTAATATGGCTCCTGTATTTTTTCGCCTCTTTCACCAGCGCGCCGGCCGGTCTCGCGTGAATTCCCTGTTCCTCGGTTATCACGTACGTAAATGTTTTCATTGCTCATTCTCCTTAAGCGCTTTGGTAAGCTCCGCGAAAAGCGCGTCGTAGTCAATCGCGTTATAATCTGTTACGTCAATCTCAAATGTCCTGCCGAGCGAAAACGTTCCATAGCCGCGTTCCTCGCATCTTTTTATGAATTCCGCGTGGTCCAGCAGATTGTCGGCGTTTTCGCGCGGGACGGACACGCCGCCCTTATGATAGCTTTTCATGACATGTCCCGGATGCCGGTCCGTATTGAGATCCCGTTTCGCCTGCCGCTCAAACAGGACCTCTAGATCACCGGTCAGCCGGATCGTTATAACTTGAAATCCATATCGGGCGCGAAGCTCCTCAATTCTGTCTTTTTGCTTGCCGCTGAATGGATAGTCCGAGATAAGAGATTGACCCCTCGACAACGCGTCTTCCATCTCCCGGTAATATTCTTTCCAGCTTAGAAGAATCAGCTTTTCTTTTTCCTCCAGATCGACGAAGCCATACTCATCCCAGTATTTTTCCTTGAGCTCATCCGGAGAGAGCTCCTCGAAACCCGGAAAACGCTCCATCAGCTTATTCGCCAGATAGCTTTTCCCGGTTCCCGGATAGCCCGCCAGCAATAATATCGTTTTTTTCATAGGGTCGGCCGGATCAGTCCATCCATTCCCCGCCAACGAGGTTGATGGATTGGCCCGTCAGGTATCCCGAGCAGTCCGTCAGAAGGAAGACAGCCGCCTGAATGACGTCCTGTAAGTCAACCAGTCTGTGCATGGGGATGTTTTTTTCAAAATACGGCAGGACTTCCTCCGGATCCAGATTACGTTTTTTGGCGTACTCAAATTTCAGCTTGTCCCACATCTCTGTATGGACAATTCCGGGACAAATGGAATTCACGCGGATATTCTGGTCCGCGAATTCCTTGGCGATGGACTGGGTCAGACCCTGCACGCCGAATTTACTCGCGCAATAGATGGTCTGCCATGAACTCGCTTTCTTTCCCGAAAGGGAGGACATGTTCAGAATCGTTCCGCCTCCATGGGAGAGCATTTTCCCGATCGCGGTCTGACAGCACAGAAAAGTCGCCTTCAGGTTCACGTTCATCGTAAGATCCCATAAAGATTCGTCGCAGTCCAGAAACGGGAGCATTCTGGACACGCCCGCGGAATTGACCCAGGAAGTGATCAGACCCAGATTTTTCTCGATGTCCGCCGCCGCCGCTTCAATTTCGCTCTTCTTCGTGACATCCGTCTTATAGTACGCGCCTCTGCCGCCCGCTTTGGTTATATCATCCACGACTTTCGCGCCCATATCCTCGTTCAGATCCAGCACCGCGACACTCGCTCCGCGGGACGCGAAATCTCTTGCCATCGCGGCTCCCATTCCACTGCCGGCTCCTGTGATCACGATCGTTTTTCCTGACATTTTTTCAGTATTCATTGTTCGCTCCATTCTATTTCTTCAGATATTCAGAGATACTTACCGGCTTATTCTGCGGCATGACCTGAATATACACATTGACATTTTTCTTCAGCAGCTCCTCGAACTCTTCGTTCTCTGAAGGGCTTGTTGAAATATTTTTGTACAAAACGCTCCTGTCTTCGCGGGCGCCCATTCCGCCTACGTCGATTTCCTCGATATCGATTCCATGATCCACCAGGTACTTCAAGACGCCCGGTCCTTTCGCCAGAAGAATCGTCGGCTCGTCCAGACCCTGGGAAAAGAATTGTACGCCTTCTTCTTTCGTGAAGATGCCGATCGCGATTTCTTCCGGGATCGCCATTTCCAAAACCTCGATCATATAATCGTCATTCGCGACGCCATCATCCACGATCACGACCTGATTCGCTTTCCTGTTTTTAATCCAGGCCGTCATGACCTGCCCATGAATCAGACGATCGTCAATTCTTGTTAATACTAAGTTTTTCACGATGTTTTCGCTCCCCTTTCTTAAAAAGCTCGCCTTCCACGCCAATTGTTTCCGGATCTGACGCTTGTTTTACCAGTTCTTCCAGTGTTGACTCTTCCGTTCTCTCGAGCGCCACGGATAAAAGCATCGGCATATTCATGCCGGAGACAAGGCCGATTTTGAAGTCCTTCGCCAGATACGCGGCGCTTTGAAACGGTGTCCCGCTTTTAATATCCGATAACACTAAAGTTCCGCTTTCCGACTCGGTCTCCCGCAGCGCTTCCGCCAGTTTCGCGCGGTACGCTTCCGCGGTCATCCCGGGGAAGAGCGGAACCGCCCGGATTCCGCAATCATCCCCCGCGATCATCTTCAGCGAGCTGAGAAGCCCTTCGCAAAACGCTCCGTGACTGATCAATACAATACCTACCATAATACCCTTCTCCTTTCCTATCGTCCCGCGTAACCGAGAATGCCGGTGTAATACCCGATAATACCAACCACGAAGATGCCGATGATAATCCAAACCGTGTTCACTTTTTTCTTAAGACACTTCCAGACAAGCATCGTGATGCCCAGAGGAATCAGGCCGGGAGCCAGTGAGTTCAAAACGGACTGCAGAGATGTCACGCCTTCTCCGATCGCGAACGTCAGCGGCGTGTTGACAAGCACGCGGGTCGCGGACATAGAACCGACTACCATCAGGCCTACAATACTGAACGCGTTGATAATGCGGTCGATCGTGCCATTCTTCAATACCTTCAGCAAGGAGGTCTTGCCTTGTTTATAGCCTGTCATGAACATGAAATAGCCACATCCGAAAATCAGAGCCTCAAATACCACGAAGGAGAGGATCGGTCCTAAGTAGCTTCCGCTGAGAGCCATGGAGCAGCCGATTCCGAACAGAATCGGGAAAAGAATGCCCTGCATGACCGTGTCACCGATGCCGGCGACGGGACCCATCAGACCTGTGCGGACCGCGTTGATATCCTTGGCGGAAACATTCTCGCCGTTCGCTCTCGCCTCTTCCATTGAGCAGGCGATGCCGTTGACGATCGGCCCGATCGTGAAGACTTCTGAGTTATAGAAAACCATGTATTTCTTTAATTCCTCAACGCGTCTCTCGTTCGTCTCATAAAGAGCGCGGATCGGTGTCAGCATCAGGTTGGCGATTCCAAGAGCCTGCAGTCTTTCGTAGTTATAGCAGGCCTCTGTGCTGGTCGACCAGAGCCATGTTTTTATAAGTGTTTTCTTGGAAAGCTTTTTCTTGTACTCAACGACGGGCGTTTCCGTATTTTCCGGTTCCGCCTGCTCGATCTCATTCGTCGTGACATGTTTATCCACGGACAGTCTTCTGACCTTCTTCGTGGACGTTGCCGCGGCCGCTTCCTTATTACTGCCGTTGAGATAAAGAATCAGGGCGATGATCGCCGCGAAAATGGAGATTGCCATCAAATCAAGACCGGAGTACTCGCTTAAGAAAAAGCCGCCGAAAAACCAGGGAATCAGTTTTTTCTTGCCAAGATAGTTCAAAAGCATCGCGACTCCAAGAGCGGGCATCATGCCGCCGACGACCTGAAGCGCGTTGATGACGCTTGCCGGTACCGCGTTGATCAGGTTCTGCGCCCAGCCGCTTCCGAACCTTACCATAAGGAATGCCGGAACGCCGTATAAAACGAACGCTGTGCAGAAGGAAGGGACAAAGTTCATGAGGCGCACGCCTCTTAAATTTCCTTTTTCGAGAAGCTTATCGGCTCTGTGAATCCAGGCCGCGTTCGATGTCATATAAAGCTGGTTCAATAAAAGTCCCAGCATACTGAACGGAATCGCGAAGGTCACCGCCATCGTCGGATCCGCTCCGGATAAGATTGTCATGACCGTGCCGAAAATACCAGCTACGATCGTGTTGCTCGGCATTGTTCCGCCTGCCGATATCCATCCCAGATAAATCAGCTGGATATTCGCGCCGGCCAGCATACCTGTCATCGGATCGCCCATAATAATTCCGACGAGCGTTCCGGTCGTAAGTGGATAGACCAGGCATTTTGTCACAGGGCCAAAGAACCACCATTGTCCCAGTGTCGCCAGAAGAGCGATCAGTATCGCCTTTAGTATCATGTTTTTCCCTCCTATTGTTCCCCGCTTAACGCGACCATGACCTTGCCCTGCTTCGCGTACCGAGGTGTTTTCAATTCATCCCCTATTTCCTCAAGACTACATTCCGCGCTGATGATTTTTCTTACGTTGATGGATCCGCTCTCAAGCAAAGCGATCGCTCTGGCCGTTGTACAAGGGTTCAGGTAAGATGTGTAAATACTCAGTTCTTTTGTGTAGGCCTCGAACTGATCAAAAGATACCATCGCTCCCGGCTCTCCCAGTCCGAAAAGAAGGACCTTCGCGTTCTTTCCCGCCACGCGGATCGCCTGCTCCATCGTGTTTTTTAAACCGATACACTCGATGACGTAATCAATGTTCCCGGCGGCCGCGGTTTCCTCAATTTCCAGGTCCGTCACGGCCTTGGAAGCGCCCAGCTCCAGCGCCAGTTTTCTTTTGCTTTCTTCTCTTTCGACCACAATAATTTCCGCCGCTCCGCTTATCTTCAGAAGCTGAAGCGCCAGTGCCCCGATCGATCCCATTCCGAAAAGGGCGGCGCGTTTCCCGCTTTCCATGTGAAGCAGGTCGATTCCGTGAATGACGCAGGACAGCGGTTCCGCGAACGCCGCGGTCTCCAGATCCAAGTCATCCGCTATCGGATACACGTTCCGTTCCGGCGGGTACACATATTCCGCGAAGCCCTTCGCGACTCCATGTCTGTTCTCGCAAAAATTCGGAAAGCCTTTCTTACACCATTCACAGCTACCGCAGCTCCAGCTCGGGTCACAGGCGACTCTGTCGCCCGGTTTAAATCGCGAGCAGTCCGCTCCGGCCTTTTCCACGATTCCGGAACACTCATGACCCAGAATAATCGGCGGTATGACCTGGCTTGCCCCGCTTTTCCCATTAAACTTACGAACGTCCGTGCCGCAAAGTCCGCACCAGGCGACGCGGATCTTTACTTCATCGCCTTCCGGCTCTCTGTCCGGTATGTCACGAACTTCATAGCTATGATTCCCAACATAATATCCAGCTCTCATGCTTTTTCCTCTTAAGCGATATTCTTAAAAAGACTTATTTTCCGCTCCACAATTTCGTCAATCGCGTTCAGGCAGGGAACGATGTTCTCTCTGCTGGAAATATTCTCTTTATGCGCGTCATAGCATTCCTTTGATTTCTCATTCCAGCCTACCAGGAGCTCTGTGCCTACATTGAATTTGCGAATTCCGAGATCGATGACTTTTCGTATGTCTTCTTCCCGGACACCGGTTCCGCCGTGAATCACGAGCGGCAGATCGACCGCGTCCCGGATTTCCTTCAGTCTTTCAAAATTAATGTTTGTCTTGGATTTATACTGACCATGGTTTGTGCCAATCGCGACCGCGAGCGCGTCGATTCCCGTACACTTCACGAATTCCACGGCGTCCGCCGGATCGGTATAGCGCGCCTCTTCGGCGTTTACGGCGATTCCGTCTTCCGTGCCGCCTACCGTTCCAAGCTCCGCCTCCACGCTTACTCCGCGGGACTTCGCGTACTCAACGACTCTTTTCGTCCCGAGTATGTTGTCTTTAAGCGGCAGGGACGATCCGTCAAACATTACGGAGCTGTACCCGCAGTCGATCGCTTTTCGTATTTCATCGTAGTCCTTCGCGTGATCCAAATGGAGCACGACGTCGGCGCCATATTCCTCCGCCATGGACTTACATATGTTGACCAGGTTTTTATGTCCTATATAATTGGCCGTTCCGCAGCTCGTCTGAATAATGACCGGCGTCTTCTGTTTTACGGCAGCCTTTATAATGGCTGGCAGCATTTCAAGATTATGCGTGTTAAAAGCGCCAATCGCCATATTAAGCTCGTCCGCTTCCTTTAAAGCTTCTTTTAAAGTTATATACATCCTGAACTCCCTTCTCTTTCTCTGTGAGTACATTTCGCCGGCCGTTGGAAATGTACGGAACTAACGCGATCAACTTGTACGTACGTTTGATCTATGAATTCATCATACAGGATTTTTTCTTGTTTTTAAAGGCGTCGGGAGCGTAAATGCTTTCACGTTTCGCCCCAAAAAGCCGTGTCGTAAAAATTTTTTCAAGGACGGAACATCGTGTCCGTGAATACGGACGCTATCCATGCTATAATATTTATAACATGAGTCAGGAGGCGCGGTCATGATCATCCAAATCAGCAAGAACACCTATGAAAAGCTGTCGGATTCCGAGAAGAGCGTGGTGGATTATATCAATCAGAATGAGCAGAAGATTCCCCTTCTGTCGATTACGAATATCGCGGAGAAAACCTTCACCTCGACCGCGACCGTTTCGAGAGCCATACAGAAATGCGGTTTTCAGGGAATATCCGAGCTTCGGTATAAAATTTCGCGCCAGAACAATGACGACGCGGACAATAAGTCACCTTATCTTGTCAATGAGATTCTCGCGAAGACCTACCGTGAATGCACTCAGACCATCGATAATTTACGCGTCACCTCGATTCTTCAGGCAATTGAATATATTAAATCCGCCAGAAGAATTTATATTTACGTAAGAGGCTTTACGTCGCTGATTGCTGAGGAATTCCAGATGTATCTGCAGATACTCGGGTATGACGCCGTAATTGTAAAAGACGTGATATGGATGAAAAACACGAAGAAAATTGTCAAACCTGAGGACGCTGTTTTCATTCTTTCTGTCCGTAACTCGACGAAGGAACTGGCGGAATCCGCCCGCGCGGCCAGGCAGGTCGGCGCGAAGGTCATTACCTGCTGCTGCAAATCACCGACAAATCTGGAGGACTATTCCGACATCGTCATTACCGGGCATTCTGAGCAGATTATGGACGTGAACGGTTTGAACGTGTACTCCCGGATACCCCTTTTGATCATTACAAGAACCATCATAGAATATTTAAGTATATAAGTACGTTAAAATATAACAGCAGAGGCATTATTATGAAATACATCAAAAAGATTCTATACATCGATAAATATATTTCCGGGCACAACGCGGAATCCGAGTGGAAGAATCAGGTCAGCATCACGCTGATCGCTTCCATCAGCTTTCTGATCATGAGTTTCCTGAATATTTTTCAACACTCGACTCTCATGCTCGTTACGACCGGCGGCAGCTCCGCGATTCTTTTATTATGCTATCTCGTGAGCCGGAAGCGCAGAAACATAAAACTTCTGAAGGCTGTTTTTTTAATGATTTTTCTGATCGTGTTCACCTTTTACACAGTAATCGGCGGTAATCAGGGCTTCGCGGCGCTTTGGCTGATTCTCGCGCCGTTCGTGGCCATGCTGGTGATCGATCTGCGGTACGGCTTTCTGATCAGTCTATATTTTCAAATTATGCTCCTGCTGCTTTTTGAGACACCGCTGCGGGCGCTGCTGAAATTCGCGTACGACCCGACTTTTCTGCTGCGGTTTCCTTTTCTGTATTTGATTTCCTTCGCTTTCGCGGTTTTCATCGAAATCCGGACAAGACGGTACCAATATCAGCTGATTCTCAATCAGCAGGAGGTAGAGCGTCTAAGTTCCATCGATACAATGACGGGGCTTCTCAACCGCAACAGCTATAACAAGTACCGCGCGGCGGCGAACCCGGAGGCGGTGTCACGCCTGACCGCTATTTATATCGACGTGAACGGACTGCACGGCATCAACAATCAGCTCGGGCATGACGCCGGCGACCAGATGCTGCGTGTAATCGCGAGTTCCTGCCGGGACGCTTTTCCCGAAGGGGACGTGTATCGTCTGGGCGGGGATGAATTCCTGGTCTTAGGCGAATTCGCGCCGGGAAATGGGGCAGATGAGGCCATTAAGAAGCTTCTGGCGCTCGTGGAGCGAAGCGGTTACTCGATTTCTTACGGCGCGGACGGGCCGGGCAGCGCGGAACTGGATGAACTGGTAAAGTCGGCCGATCAGCGAATGCTCCGGAATAAAAACGCGTATTACGAAAAATGGCGCCGCGCGCGCCGGTAGTCTCAGATTGGACGTGATCATATGAACGCGATAGAAAACTTGTTAAAAGACACGCCGCTTCCTCAGGTCGTCCGTGTCCGGCAGATATTCGACGACACCAGGCTTCGCGATCCTGTCGAAACACTGCGTGAGAAGATTCTGGCGAACGAGGGATATCAAAGCGTTCAGCCCGGCGCGCGTATCGCGGTCGCGGTCGGAAGCCGGGGGATTCTTCATATCCGGGATTTCACGCTCGCTCTGGTCGGGCTTCTGAAAGAAAAAGGCGCCCGGCCGTTTATTTTTCCCGCTATGGGGAGCCACGGCGGCGCCACCGCCGAAGGACAGGCGGCAATTCTCGCGGAGCTTGGTATCACCGAAAAAAGCATGGGCGTTCCCATTCTTTCCTCGATGGAGACTGTCCGGGTCGGGACGACCGAAACGGGACTTCCTGTCGTCATGGACCGTTTCGCCGCCGAGGCGGATGGGATTGTTTTTCTGAACCGGATCAAGCCGCATACTTCCTTCCGCGGGCCTTACGAAAGCGGACTGATGAAGATGATCACGATCGGGATCGGCAAACAGGCGGGCGCGGGTCTTTGCCACGAGCTGGGCTTCGGGCGCATGGCGGAGAACATTCCGGCGATCGCCGAAGTGGCGCTCAGAGAGAAAAACTTCCTCTTTGCCTGTGGTGTCGTGGAAAACGCGTATCACGAGGCTTGTATCATAGAAGTGTTGAATAAAGACGAAATCGCCGACCGGGAGCCGGCGCTTCTTACGCGGGCGAGAGAGCTCGCGCCCAGGCTTTATTTTGATCAGCTGGATGTCTGCGTCATGGACGAGATCGGCAAAAATATCAGCGGAACGGGCTTTGACACCGCGGTCGTCGGGCGTTATCACACGCCTTACGCGAGCGGCGGGCCGCGGATCTCGAAGCTCGGTATCCTGGATCTGACAGAAGAATCTCACGGCAACGCCAACGGAATCGGGATGGCGGATTTCACGACGAGACGGCTATACGAGAAGTTCCGGCCGGAACAGAGTTATCCCAATGTCCTGACCAGCACGGTGCCCGCCAGCGTGAAGATTCCGATGGTTCTGGCGAATGACCGGCTGCTTTTCCAGGCGGCGGTCCGGACCTGTAACATTCTCGATAAATCGAAGGTACGGCTCGTCCGGTTCCGGAACACGCTGGAGCTTGGAACGCTGGAAGCGTCCGTCGGCCTGATGCCGGAAATAGAACAAAACGGCAACATGGAGATATTGTCCGCGCCGTACGCGCTTTCTTTTGATGGAGATGGAAATTTGCCCGACCGCGGCAAAAACTGAATCTTTAAGTTCACGCGCCGCCCGCCGGGTGGTGACGAAAAGAAAAACGGCGTGTCTTCCTTTCGGTCCTTATACCGGACCGATTAGAAGACACGCCGTTTCTATATGGTTGTTCAATTACTTGACGGATCAGGCGTTTTTACGCTTACGGCTGATCGTCATTGCCGCTGCCGCCGCCAGAAGAAGGATGATCCACATAGTCGTCGGATCCGCTGAATCGCTTGTCTTCGGACTTGTTCCAAGTGTCATGCCCTCGAAACCGGATTCTTCTGTTTCACCGTTTGCTTCCTGCTCTTCCGGATATACCGGCGCGCGATACGTATTAGTAAATCTTACTGTGCCATACTCGCTTTCTTTGACGATGGCCTCGCCAGGTACATACGCTGTCAGGTCGATATCGCCGGCCGCTTTCGCGCGGATGGAACCGGCCACAATGTCTGTGCCGTATTTCCCGCCGCCATAGAGATTGCCGTCCGCCGTTACGCTTAAGTCGCCGCCTACTTCAGTTCCGCTGATATTCGGGTTGGTCGACTTCGTGTTCAGGTTCGCGTTGCCACCGGCCTTGATCACAATGTTCTTCGCGTTGACTTTAAGCGGATTCCCATCACTTCCGGCATTACCCGGTGTGGACGCTGTTACGTCCTCCGCGGAAATAATGCCATCCGCTCCGGTGCTCAAATCGCCATCTGTAAGCTTAATTACCGCTTTGCCATTCGTCTTCGGTGTCTCGCCGTTTGTCTCGTCCCCGCCTCTCGCGTGTATGTTCGCTTCCAGACCGCCTATATTCGTGATATAGACATTCTTTCCAGCCGCGCCGACCTTATCCAGGTCAGTGATGATCGGCGTGTCTTTGGCTCCCACATCGCCTGTCAGCGAGTCGATATTGGCTTCGGTTCCTGTAAGTAATGGCTTGTCAGAACCGGATGTGTTATTGATGTTTCCGACAGACACGATATCGATCTTCGCGTCATCCGCGTTCTCGATCTTCTTCAGGTTCGTTTTCGCTCCTGTAGACTCAATGTTCACCAGCTTAGTCTTCGGCGCCGTGATGGAAATATCGCCGTCTACGTCCACTGTCAGAGCGTTGTCTGTCTCGCCGATGTTCGTTCCGCCTGCCTCAATGTTAAGGTCGCCTGCCGCCTTAACGGCCGGATCCCCGATAGCCGCGAGCTTACTCTTCGCTGTCGCCTCAAGATCCTTCGCCTGCTGGAGAAGCTGATCCGCTTTCGCTCTCGCGTCGTCCGCGTTCTTCTTCGCCAGATTGTAATTATCCTGAGCCGTCTTCAGATCCGCGACTGCCTTGTCAAGGAGTGCCTGCTTGTCATCCGCTGCCTTCTGTTTGTCAGTTACTGTCTGTTTCTCATTCTCAAGAAGCTTCTTAAGAGCGTCGTTCTTCGCGGTTGCGTCCTGAGTCGCTTTGGCCGCTGTGTCATAATCCGTCTGCTTCTCGTCTGCCGCCTTCTTCGCGTCATCCGCTGTCTTCTTCGCGTCGTCCGCCGCTTTCTGGGCGTCATCAAGAGCTTTCTTCGCCGCGGCCTTATCCGCCTCTGTCGTAGCTTCGGCAAGAGCTTTCTTCGCCGCCTCAAGAGCCGTGTTCGCGGTTTCGAGCGCTTTATTCGCGGTATCAAGATCTGTCTTCGCGGTATCGAGCGCGGTCTTCGCCGCCGCTTCCGCCGCTTTCTTAGCCTGTAAATCCGTTTCGGAAGCTGTCAGGTCGCTTTCATTCTTCTGAACCGCCGCCTCGGCGTCATCCAGCGCCTTCTTCGCGTCGTCATAATCTTTCTGTGCCGCGTCTTTTGCCGCCTGAGCCTTATCGAGCTCCGCTTTCTTATTGGCCGCTTCCTTCTCAAGCATTGTCGCGCTCGTGTCGGCCTCGTCATACTTGTCGACCGCGTTGTCCGCGGCTTTCTGAGCGTCATCCGCGTCTTTTACCTTGCTGTCACTGTTATCGGTCACGCTGCCCGGCGCCTTGATATTCAGGTCGCCGTCTACCTTCGCGGTTCCGATGATCAGGTTATCGGTGAGCTCATTGATATAAGCGTCGCCGCTTCCCGGATCTGTCGGCTGAGGCACTGTGTTCGTGGATACGTTCAATACGCCCGCGCCGTTCGGATTTCCGTAGTTGGTATCGATGTCAAAATAATTGTCAGCCGTTCCTACTCCGCAGTCAGCCGCTTCAAGCGAGATACTGCCGCCGGCCATTACGACCGCCTTCTTACCGTTCGCGTTTGTTTCTTCTGTCATATCCTTCGCTGAGGTAAGAGCGGTGTCTCCGCCTGCCATGGTAGTTCCGTAAAGCTTCAGGTTTCCTTCCGCGCCCAGATCCAGATTCTTCCCGGCTATGATGAGACCGGTATGGAAATCATTGTCTGTTGCCGGATCGCCGTCATTATTGGTGATTGCCGCGTTTCCGGCCGCTGTCGCGTTGGTAAGCCCGAATGTTCCTGTCGTCGGATCCTGTCCGGCGATCGCGGTAAGCTCCAGGTCACCCTGATCCGCGATGTTGATGTCTTTCGCCTGTATTGTTCTGGCTGTGATCATGCCGTCCGCGTCTGTCCGGAGATAGTCGCTTCCGGTACCGATACTGCCATTCTCGGAAGTAATTACCGCGTTTCCGTTTCCGCCAAACATGCCTTCATGTGCCTGGATATTCGGCTCGGCGCTTGTCGGATCCGCGTCGAGAACGCTGCCGTCCGCCACCAGGCTGATATTGCCGCCCGCCGCCGACGCGCTGCCTGCCTCGATTGTCTTAACTCCCATGTCTCCGGTCACTTCTTTGATTTCGACATCGCCGCCCGCTTTTACAGTAAGCGTCGCCGCCGACTCTTTGTCCAGTGTCCGGATCGTGTCAAAGTTCTTCGCGACCATCACGCTGATGGAACCATCCGTGTTTCTGGTGAATGTCCAGTTATCCGCGTCACCTGCCGCGTTGTTTCTGCCATATACGTTCGCTACCGTCGTAAGAATCCATGTAATCTCGTCCGTTGTCAGGTTCGTGATCGAGCCGCCGGATGTAATACTGAGATCATGACCAACGATATTCGCCTCATTCGCTCCTTCCGTGCCGGAAGCGTTCAAGGTCATGCCTGTAATCGAGCCGTTCACGACATTCAGAGTCACGTTTCCGAGAATCGAGATGATTTCCTCTACGTTCATCCTGCCGTCCGTCTGCGTCACGCGGATATCGCCGCGGTTTCCGATGTTGGTATTGCCAACGTAGCTCGTAGTACCGTTTATTGTTTCTGTGTTTCTGTTGTCGATCAGGACATTGAGCGGTCTCGGATTCTCCTCATTCGCGGGATCCGGATACGCGTCAGCCTCTGCCTTCGCTTTTTCCAGAAGCTTCTGGTAATCGTCATCTGTCAGCGATTTCTCGTAAAGCTCCAGGAACTTGTCGGAATCACTCATATTCATCAGACCCGCGAGCGTCAATGTCATCAGATCGTCCGTGTCCGCCGGCGCCGTCAGGCTCCAGTTCAGAATATGCCAGTAGTCTTTCAGCTTCAGGATCGCGTCCGCGGAAAGCGGGTCTGTTCCGCCAAGTGTCTTCTTAATCTCCGCGGTCAGAAGTTCCTTGCTCTTATCGGCCGCCGCTTTCAGCAGCTTGCTGTACGCCGAGCCTTCGGCCGTGTCTGTCAGGCCATAAATGTCATTGATCTTCTGTCCGGATAAAATTCCGTTGACGTAGGCCGTGATCAGCGCCGCGTCTGTCTTACTTAAGAAGCCGTTGTCTGTCAGGTACGTAATCGCTTCCGCCGACTTCGTGTCGTACGCGAACGCGTCCGCGAGGTATTGTTTCAGCTTCGCGCGGTCAATTGCCGCGCCTGTGTCCTGTCCGAGAATCCAGGAATCGATTTTCGCGTCCGTAAGATTCAGGATCAGCTTCAACTCTTTTCCGGTGAGACCTTTGTCTCTAAGTGCCGCCAGAATCTCACTGCCCGTCGTCCCGAAAGTTCCGATCGTGTCGAGATATGTAAGCTCCTCGTCCGTAAGTACCGTCGTCTCGTTAAGAATACCATTCGCGCCTTTCAGCTTCGCCGCCGCCTCGGCCTCTCTGGCCGCCTCGACTGCTTTGTTGACCGCTTCTTCTGTAGTGTCTGTCATGTTTTGCTTAATGCTGTCTTTGTAGTCTTTTTCCATCTGGTCCGCCGCTTTCTCAATATCACTGTCCGTGATATTCAGAAGCTTCGCGATGTCAGCCGCCGTCAGAACGCCGTCTCCGCTCTTCCCGGAGGTTCCCAGGAAATTGAGAAGCTCGGTAATGGTGATTCTGCCTTCCGTAAGCGCGCTGATCAGTTTTTCCGCCGCTTCTTTGTCTGTCGCCGCGACCTGATAGTTATGGGTTACTCTGTTGCCGTTCTTCCACGCCACCCAGATTCCGGTAAGCTCGTTTCCATCCTTCGTCGTTCCGGTGAAGTGAATCTCCTCCGGGTCATCCGTCACAAGTCTGAGGTTGATTGCCGACGCGGTCAGTACATGTACCATCCACGCTGTCTCGTCCGACTTATTCTCCGGAATGTCCGCGAGAAGCGGCATGTCTTTGGTTCCAAGGTCTCCGGAAGCCGAAAGCTTCAGGATTCCAGGCGCCGCTTCCGATCCGTTGGAAAGGATCGTGATCTGGCTGTCGGCGTTGTTCATAAGAATATTGCCGCCGCCGTTCGCGAGATCCGCGTCGCTTACTTTTGTCTCAAGCGTAATGTCTCCGCCGAAAACGTTAATTGTCTTCTTGCCGTTCGCGTCTGTCGCGGCCGTTCCTGTCGTCGCTTCCGCGATATTCAGGTTGCCGGCAAGCGCCTTCAGTCCGATTTGTGTCAGAGCCGCCGCGGTAATCTTGCCGCTTACGCTGACCGTGATCAGTTTCTCGTCTGTTCCGGAAGCGACTCCTATGCTTCCGTTCGGCGAAGCGATGATCAGATCCGATGTCACGCTGTCCGTCCCGGCCGTAATCACAATGCCGTTCGTGTCGTCCGCGTTGGCGTTTCGGATATCACCGTTTACCGACGTGAAGATAATGTTATGATCCGCGGCCGTTTCGTCCGTGCCCGCCGTAAGCTCTTTGAGGCTGACATTTTCCGACGCCGCTGTCGTACTGAGCTCTTTCGCCACAATACCGCCTGTCGCCCGGATGGAAAGCGTTCCGCCGTAGGTGTTGGTCAGGTAAGTCGGATCGTATCTGTCGCCGTTCGCGTCTGCCGCGTCGGTGTCAAGCCTTCCGACATTGCCGTTCTCCGCCGTCAGGATAATGTTATCGCCTTCGACGTAAGCGGTCTTCGCCGCGTCCGCGGTACCGAACTGATTCTGTTCTTTGCTTGCCAGTATCGAGCCTTTGGCCGTAACCGCGAGCGTGTCATCACTCCGATTGCCATCGTCTCTGACACCTGCCGCCGCGTGACCGATCGTAAGGTCATCCGGCATGCCGCTCAGCGCGCTGCCTTGATTCGTGATTGTCAGGCTGTCCGCCGCTTTGGCGTAGATCTCGCCCGTCTTGCTGTCCGCGATCAGATTGAGGCTGTTCGCGCCTTCTGTCCCGGCGTCGCCCATACCGGCCGCGCTGACGCGGATATTGCCGTTCGCTTCCGCCGTCAGGGTTCCCTTGACCGTTCCGTCTGTCTGTACTGTGCCAACATCTACCGGCAGATCATTTCCGTCGCTGCCGATTACGCCGTTCTTCGCGATCAGTACCGCGTCACCGCCTGTGACGACCGCGTTCTCGCCGAATGCCGGGTTCATATTATAGATACTGCCATCCGCTGTCAGAAGGATCGGGCCGTTCGGCGTAATGACTCTCGTGATGCCCATATTGCCTTCTGTTTCCTCAAGATTGATGATTCCATCCGCCTCGGCGTATACTCTGCCGGCCGCTTCGGTATTGCCGGAAAGCGCGCCGCCCGCCGACTGGATTCCGTATTCGTTAAGTTTAACAGACTTCGTGTCTTCGCCGATCGCGCCGCTTGCTTTCAGTACGATTTCAGCGGCGATAATGTTCGCGCTGTCATCTGTAAGGTCATTCACGATATTGCCTGTTGTGTTCTCCACGGATACTTTACCGGTCCCGGATTCCGCCATGGTCGACTCAATCCGGCCAAGAAGCAGATCCTGCGTACCGTTGTTGTATGTCTTTGTTATGTTGATGTCATCCGGGTTCTTCACGTTGACCTGGCCTTCGCTTGAAACGATATGAATATCAAGCGGCCCGGTCCTGAAGCCCGATGATGTTTCTTTGATGCCTTCCAGATACGTATTGACCGCGTCTGTGATCAAAATCTCCGCGTTCGTTACTTTTCCGGCGGAGTCCACGCTTGTTCCGCTCTTCACCGTAAATGGCGTAGTACTAGTTCCGATATCACCGGCCGTGTTGATTTCAAACTGGCTGCCCGGATAGAGGACAAGCGTGCCTGTCTGGCCGTTCGCGTTGCTGATTACGCTATTCTTCGCGTCAAGCGTTACATGAGCTTTCGTCCCGTCATACAGTGTCAATCCCGTAATAATGAGATTTCCATCCACGATTTCCATGTGGACATCACCGTAATTTGTCGTTGTTCCGTTCGTAGCGCTTCCGATGTGGGAATTCTGAATGTTCAGGCTCCCGCTTGTCGCCTTCACGTAAGCGTTACCGGAATAGTTGCCGTAATCGGTCGTGTTCTCCTGATACTTGTTGCCGATTACCAGTGTTACCGCTGTCTGCCCTTCTACCGGCGATACAAGAAGCGGATTCGTTTCTGTGTAAATATCACCGTTCTCGGACATCATCAGGTAAACAATGTTCGATTTGATATTCGAGTTCTCGTCCGTTCCCTTGACATCCACATCACCGTTGATCGTCAGTGAGAACTGATTCGCCTCGATCGTGCCGAGCTTCACGGTGTCTTTCGGCAGAGTGGTCGGATAAGCGTAGTATTTTCTGACAAAAGCGTTATTTTCCGCGCCCATATCACCGGTCTCATCAAGCCAGGAACCGTCCGGATACCAGAAGTAGGTCTTAAGCTTGTTGTCAACGGTCATCTTCACGATTCTGTACGCCATAGTTCCTTTCGCGTCGTGGACTTCCAATACATCCGCGTTCAAGAACTTCGCGTACTTGGATTCTGTGTATTGTGATGTCGTAAGCAGAACCATTTTGCCTTTCACGTACTCGAAGTAAACCGCCTTATTATACTGGACGTTCGTGTTTCCGCTGGCAATCGATCCGTCACTGTTATATACCGCGTTATTCTCTTTGTACGTTGTTCCATTCCCCGGCAGCATGTAATAATTCGTAAGTATAAGCTGCGGATTCAAAGCGGTGTATTGTGACCATTTTACCTGGAACATCTGGTTCGTCTTATCATATGAGTAGTCCGCGTACGTCGTCTTCGTGTCACCGGCCGCTTCCGCCGTATCATAAATCCGGAGAACCGCCGCGTTGCCTGAGGTATCCGCCGCGCTGAAATTCGCTGTGTAATACGCGATAATGTTATTGGACTCATCGATATAAACCAACGTGCCGACCGGAAGTACAGTGCCATCCGCCAGTGTTATCGCTTTGAGCGTGACACGTACGTACTGACTTACAATACCATAATCACCGAGGCTGTCGATTATTTTATCCGTCAGAATCGCGTAATCCTTATCCCACGGTGTCGTATAGCTGACGGTCGCTCCGATGACTTCACCGGCAGTGTTCTTGATTGGCGTTACAACTGTTGTATCCTTTACATCCGCGCCAGCTCGCACATAGCGAGTTTTTGTGAGGAGATACATATTGTTTTTAGACTCACTTTCTTTCTCTGTCAGATATACCGTTCCTATGTATTTGTCATTTTCAATTTCATAATACAAATACGTTGTTTCGCCAGCGCTGTTTTCCGAGGTCAGTTTACCTGTGAGCACATAGATTGGAAGACTGGTCGTATCATACTCGCCATTTTTAATCGACGCGTATACCAGCTTACCGTTGCTGTCGGTCATTTGCGGCATATTCTTTGAAAACGCGAAGGCCACCTGCTCCATTGTCAGCTTTTTATTATTGATCTGCTCAATAATATCAAGTGACAGGGACACCAGCTTCAGCGTGCCGTCACCGAACACGACCGCCGCGTATTTCTCAACATACAGGATACCTGTATTCTGATCCTCCTTGTCAACGAACATATACGCGTTTCCGCTGTAATTAATATACCCGCCATTTAAGGCGATGCCTGAGTTCACTTCTCCTTTTCCTTCGACTTTAAGCATTCGCGCGTCGATTTCAGGCAAAATGTTATCCACGACCGTTACGACAAGGATTACTTTTATACCGGAAATATCCACATATTCGTATTTCGTCGTTGTCGTCCCGGAAACCACGTCCTCTTTCAGCGTACTCAGCGTAACATCATTATAAACAGGTGACGTCGCTTTTGAATTCTCACTGTAAGTAGCGCTGTACTTCAAAGTCGCTGTTGCCGCGGCGCTTGTTTGAGTAATCGTTAACTTGTATGTCAGTTCATCGTCTGAAGAAGCCCCAATATGCCAGGATTCCTCATAATTTTTCACCAGTGATCCGGTTCCTGTATAACTGCTTGTTCCGTTCGCGGATACTTTGTAGCTTCCGGTGTTATTATTGCTTGTGTCTTTACCGGCCTCATACGTATCCATATTATGAGAGATCTCTACTTTCAGGCCTGTTAAGCTGTCTGTATACTCTTTTCCGCCAATCATGAACACGATATCGCATCCATTAACCGTGACTCCATTAAGCGTATAAACTGTCTTATTATTAGCATCCGTACTGCTTAAATAGGTAAGCGCGTAATACAATTTAACAGAAGTAAGCGTGATCGACTTCGTGAACGGTATTCTGGACTGATACTTACGCAGTATTTGATCCGCGATTTGATCCGCGAGCTTTGTGCCCAAGTTACTGAAGTTATATGTATAAGTGGTTGTTGTAATATTGTTGATAGTGCTTGTCTCGCTGCTGTCTTTATAAGAATTCAGCATTGATGTTATCGCGTCAGCCGTAAGCGCTTTCTTAACCGCGTCCGCGATCTTGTCAAGCGACGCTTCGTCGTCATTCACCAGGTAACTCAGAATTTCGACATTGGTCATATTGTCCTTTTCTAATGTAATCGAGAGAAGGAATACCGCGCCCGCGATTTCTATGTACTGGTATTTTGTCGTTGTATCGCCGGAAATCGTGTCCGCCTTCAGCTGATTCAAAGTAACAGCGGTATAAACAGGAGATTTCGCGGTTGTGTTGTCACAATACCGGGCGCTGTACGCGATTACCGCGTCTGTCGCCGCGTCCTTCCTTGTGATTGTTTGATCATAAATCAGTTGGTCGTTCTCCGAAAGGCCAATCTCCTTACTTTCCTCGTTAACGATCACAAGCGCGCCGGTTCCATTGTATCCGTCAGCCGCGGTCCCGGTCGGTGTATAGTCGTTGTTGGAGGAATAATCAGTTAATCCGCCCTCTGACGCGTAAGAACTCATATTACGCGTAATCGGCACTTCCAGAGAAACACTCGATTTATATTCTCTGTAGTCATTACCGCTGCCAATCTTGAAATTGATTAAGCATCCATTTACCGTGACACTATTAAGCGAATTTGATTCATAGGCAAGCGTATACTCCAGGTGTATTCCCGTAAGCTTGATTGTCTTTGTATACGGCACGCTTGACTGATATTTACTCAGTATTTGTGTCACAATCTCATTCGCGAGCTCCTCGCCTATGTTACTAAAGTCATATGTGTAGGTAGTTGTTGTAACGTTATTCCTTTCACTTGTCACGGAATTGTCTTTAAAACCGTTCAGAATATCCGTAATCGCTTTCTGTGTCATCTCATTCTCGATAAGGGCCGCGATTGTATCAAGCGCTGTCCCATCATCATTCCGTGAAGATACTATGGTAAATCCGGACAGGCTGGTTCTCGAATAAATATAGCCGTATACGAATTTGCCATTCTCGTCCGTTTCGAACACATGGAACTGTGTTCTTGAACTGTTATCACTACTTAACGGATCCTCCAGAACATACAGGTTATTCCCGATCGCGATTGGTGTCACTTCTTTGCTGCCATTTGTCAGATCTAAGAATACCTTCTTGTAATATACAGTAATATCATTCGGCAGAACCCATCCCAGCTGATCCTTATTATACTGTATATACGCGGTGCTGTTCGCTCCGATCAACAGAGTTGTTGCCGCGTTTCCATTGCTGTCGTACGTGTATTCGATCTTGTAAGCGAAATTCCCAAACGCCTTATCCATCGCGCTGTTGTATATCACAATGGATTTAATTTTGCCCTTATTGTCGTCGTTGTCCTGATAAGCCTCAAATACGACATTCTCAAGATCATAGTTGTATTTAATACTTCCGTCAGAAAGAATCGCGCTGACGCTCATAATCTTGCCATTTTTATCTGTCTTGACAAGCGCTCCGCTGGGAAGTGTGTAATAATCATAAGCGGCTTCTGACACACTTAAATAATCGGATCCGTAAACAGCGATCGCTTCCTTAAGCGTAATCAATCCTTCTTTGGTCATATAGTATCCCGTCGCGTTGCCGGCGCTGTCCAGAATTTCATATCCGCTCGTTGTCGGATTCAGCTCGTAAATGGCTGACTCGCCTGGAATTGTGTAGTAAATCTCAGTACCATCACTCCCATACGCGTCGTACCTTGTCTCCAAAGGCGCCTCAACCGTAACTGTAATATTACCCTTTGTCGCGAGCTTCGCGAGATTCAGGCTTATGGAGCTTGGCTGGCTCTTCAATGTCGCGTTGCCATCCTCATCCGTACTGTAGACATTCGCGACCACATGCGTGAAGGCCAGATAGAAGCTCTTCGAGAGCCCTTCTTTTTCCGTAATCGTAACGCTGTTCAGACGTTCCGGCATATCCTCTATTACATTCACGATACCGGCGTATTCCGCGATATCGAAAATGAACATCATAAACGGAACATCCGAAGTGCCGATTTCGCCCGCGTTGATAATCGTAAGCTTATTCGCCGAAAGTCTGGATGTGTCTACTTTGCCAGTGGCGAGAACTGTACTATACAGATTTCCTCCATTCATATTAATGTTGACAATTCCCTCGCCAACGTCGACCATGCCGCCGATCGTCAGATCCGCTCCTCTTTCCGATATGTAAGTAAAGTTCGGAATTTCGTCTTTGTAGGTCAATTTGATATTATTGAACCCTGTCAGAGACGGATTCCCGTTATTCACGTTAACTACATTAATATTCGCGGTCTGAAGCGCGTAATTCGTATTGTTCGTAATAACAACGTTCGGCAGATACGAATTGTCATAAACCATTACTGTTCCGGTAATATTCGCTGACACGCTGTTGATTGTCATAGCGCCCGCGTCGTTATTGAAAATACGGTTAAGTTCTATTGTCTTCGTTCCGTTCGCGTTCGTTACCAGACTGTAAAGATCCTGTGACCAGTTATCTGTCTCACCCTTACCGGGAACTTTATCAAGACCCGCGTAACGCGCTGTCAACGTTCCGGAGGCGTTTTCAATAAAGTCAACATAAAGTCCGGCTGATCCGCCGCCAAGGTGAATCCGGCTGTTTGTAAGCGTTACGCTTCCACTGCTGGTAAGCGTGGATCTGTCTTCTTTGGGCTCCGAGTCTGAATACGTAATGACCTCATGGAACCAATCCACTACCTCCTCGACCCATTCGATGATCTTCTTGATTAATTTGCCAAGGAACGGAATCTTGCAGACCCATGATTTTACTTTCTGAATTACTTTTGTAACCGCTTCATGAACCCAATTGACAACCGTATTCGCTACCGCTGTCGCCTTAAGCGTGATCGTCGAGTTTGAAATATTCGGCGCTTCCGCGTTCAGCGTGATATTATAGCCCGCGAGATCCGTGTTGGCTGTCGTCGTAATAGAAGCGGACGCCGCCGGCACACCGTCTGTTTTCGCTTTAATCGTGGAATTCGCGTAAACTTTTCCTGTGAAGCCAACAATCTCTGAATATGTCAACGACTGAATATTCATTCCAAGAATCTTGGCCTCAATCGTCAGCGAGTCAATTCCGCCGATATACGCGTTGTCGATCTCAACGTTCACTTTATCCGTAAACGCGATCGTATCATTCGCTTTCGTATTAGAACCGGCAGACCCCGTATAAGATGTCGCTGAGTCAATAACACTCTGAATTCCGATATACGCGCCAATCGCGGCGCGTGTCGCGTTCAGATACGCCTGTGTTCCTTTTAACGAGCCACTAGGAATCACGCCGATTTTAACGATCGCCGTATCCAGGATATCCGCGGTTGTCTCACTAAGATTATTCGCGACAAGCGCTGTGGACGGCCGCTCCACGGTTGCTCTGATCCGACTATTCGTAACCGCTTTGATTGTCAAATCGCCAAAGATCGCGGTAATCCTCGATCCCTGATAAATATCGATCTCCGCGGTCTGTGTCAACGTATTGCCGGCTTTCGGACCAGCTTCAAAGCTGGCAATACCTTTGCTGCCTTGTGTCGCGGTCGCAGACATATCATTATTATCGTCATTCGTTTCCATGTCATTGGCGGCTGTGTAAGCGTAAATCATGACACTTCCGTATCTGGAGCTTATCTCCGCCCCACTGCCTACTTCAACAGTACTTGTTCTCTTTAACACGTTAGCCGCTTCGACCACAGCCAAGTCTGCCAGCACTACGTTACTTGCTTCGATTGACGCGTTCAGCGTGTCCTGCGTGTCTGAATGAATCAGAATATTTCCGCTTCCCGTACTTCTGAGAACCGCGTTCATCCCTACCTTCGCGGAAGCATCCTGCGTTGTTACCGTATTGCTGACGAGCGATGTGCCGCCCGATCCGGCTCCGGCGCTATTGGCTTTTGTTGTCGCGGTCGCCGTAATCTTGTCAAGCGCGGATACAGTAATCGCGTTATTCGCCTCATCCGCTCCATCGGCAATCGCGATGCCATTGATATAAGCGGAAGCGCTTGATTTCTTAACTATTGTCGCGATATCATATTTCGTGATCGCTATAAAACTGTAATCACTGGAATCATCCGACGTCGCGCTTAATGTCGTGTTGCCCCGCGCCTCAACATCAATCGATCCAGCGGCGTGAACTGTCGCTCCACTGCCGATATAGGCTTCTGTACGGATATTGTCCGCCGTCGCGCTAACTTTCATCTCGGTCTCGTTCACAAGCGCGATATTAACAGCCGGGGGAGATAATTTTCCGATTATCTTTGTTGTATTCAGCGCGGTAACAGAAGCGTCATTGGTCACGATTACGGAAGTTCCGTCAATATAAGCGTAGACCTCTGAAGAGCCGTTCGCGTTTACATCTGTCTTTCCAAAACCAACAAGAGACTTATCGATTGCGCCGCTCGCGTTCAATGAATGGCTGTACGCGTATGTCATGGCGTCAATCGTTACATTGCCGTGCCCGCTGTTTGTAATCTCAGACGCGCTAATATACGAGTAGTTGAGATTCGAAAGGTTGGATGTAACTGTATTGACCCCTACTTGAGCCAGCTCAACCTTTACTCCATAATTCGCGCCACATTTTGCCTCCGAAAGAGCGGTCAGCTCTGTTCTCTCCGTTCCATTCTCTGTATACTTTCGAGAATACCAGCCTTGGATAATCGAGCTGACTTCCGCGTCTCCTGTCACCTCAAGTTTACTGTTCGCGACATACGCTTTCTGATTAATGGAAAGAATGCTTTCCACCTGGTTAACGCCAACGTTAGCCACACTTACACTGACAGACGACTCGGCCGCTTCCGCGTATGCCTGGCTTGAGCTGTCAGCCTTAACCGTGAGCTTTTTGATATTAGAAGCGATTGTATTATTACTGCTGTCTTTCCCCGCGTTCACGCCATCCATATAAGCCGTGGAAAACTCAAGTACTATTGTGTCCTTGCCATCAACGGTAGTCTTAACTGACCGCGCTCCGGAAGTAGCTGTCGCCTTATTGTAGCTGAGGTTCGCGACTCCTACGCCATTCTCAGGTTGACTCGTTTTCGCGTAAGAATTCACATAGTATATATCTTCGACAGATACTTCTTCCGCCTGAATGAGTATCAAGTCTTTAATATAAGATGTGAATAATCCCTCCGCTGTCGCGGTAATCTGGTTCACGCCGATACCGACAAGCGAGACGTTTGTGCCAACATTCGCGAAGGCAGCGTACGCGTTCGCGTTCGCGTCGGTTTTTACTGTAATATTTCCCGCTTTGTCAATACGCGCGCCGCTGATATACGCGTTAGCTATCATACTGTTCGTCGCTGTGGCGCTATTTGTGTTTGTGCTGTAAGCCGCGCCGCTGACTCCGCCGTTTCCTCCTATAAGGGCGGTCGCTCCGCCGGCGTTTTTACCATAGTCTTTTTTAATTGCCGCGTGATCGTCCGTATTATTGAAAACAGATTTCACGTCAATACTTCCCGCGTTACGGAAGCTTACCCCATGGATATCCGAATTCTGTATCGCTGTCACTTTCGCGACTGCTTTATACGCCGCGATCTTGACTCCGCTGAAGCTCCCTGCCGGTGTCGTAAGCTCCGCGTTCGCGTCCGCCGTTCCATTCGCTATGACACTGACCGCTCCGGACACATCAAGAACACCGCTGCCCTGAATCGACGCTTCCACTTTTGATTCGGCCACCGCGTCCGCTTCGTTAAATTTACCGCTAATCAAACTTATATCTTTGGTTTCTGTAGACTGCGTCGCGCTCGCTTTCGCGTTCGTTACGTAATTTACCTTGACATCAAGCGAAGCCGCGTTGATATTGGTCCTGCCGGCGTTATAAGCGCTCTCATCAGACAGGTTGATAAAGGATCGGAAATCACCGCTCGCGTCCGCTTTCACAAGTGTAACGCCAATGTTCGCAAACCCGACAGTTGTACCGGCCGCTACTGCAGCCAGCGCGTAAGATGTCGCGTCATTCTGAATCGTAATATTCCCGGCTCTTGACGCCGCGGAACCCGCGCTTGTCGGATTAATTGACGCGCTTATAATATCCGCGTAACTCTTGACGTCCGCGGTCGCGGTCGCTTTATGAACCGCGACTCCGACAAAGCTTATATTCGTTCCGCTTCCGGTTCCGCCAAGTGTCGCGGTCGCTCCGGTTGTCTTACCGTTATTCCAGTAAGCGTGAATCTCAATTGTCTGTCCCTCCGCGTATAAATTGACAAACGAGATTGCCGCTCTCTGCGTTCCGGCCAGGTCCGCTTCGGCGACATTCGCCACAATTGACGCGCCGCTGATACTGAGTTTCGGTGTGCCGATCGTCGCGTTCGCGAAACCGATTCCGGTAATGATGACCTTAACAGCGCCGGTCGAAATAATTGTGCCGCCCGCGCCATTGATCGAGGCTTCGTTCTCCGCGGCAACTGCCGTCGTCAGCGCTCCACTGATTTTATCCGAGGTTTCACTCTTTAATCCGCCGCCGGTGCCGCCCTTTCCTGTCGTTACGATGGCTTTCGCGATATTGACATCTGTAGCTGCCGCTCCCACTGCGTTCGTCGTCGGTATCGTTGTCGCGTCGGCCTGTGACGTATAGGTCGTTGTCACGGAAATGCCGTTCGCGCTGATTTTTCCTGTTGTCTCATTAATGTACGCTTTGAATACGCCTTCCGCGATCGCTTCCACATATACAATACCAAGGGAAACGAATCCGATCGACGCTCCATTGCTGTCCTTGCCCGCTACTGTCTCCGCCTTCGCGTATGATGTCGCGTTCGTATCGACTTTCAAAGCTCCGGTTGACGTTATATTCGCGGAGTTGACACTCGCGTAGCTCTCCGCCTCAGAAGAAGCGATCGCCGTATTCGTATTCACTCCGACAAGGGTAATACTTGTTCCCGCGCCATTCAGCAGCGCCGTAGCGCCTTCTGTTTTACCATTGTTCCAGTAAGAGAGGACACTGACTCCGCCCGCTTTCATCGTCACGCCGCTGATGTACGCGCTCTGAACCGCGCTTAATGTAGCGATTACCACGTTCGCGGAAACGCTCACGCCGCTTAATGCCGCGTCCGGCGTATCCACAAGCGCTTTCGCTATACCGTTGCCTGTTACCGTAACTGTGACCTGACCATTCGGAGCGGAAACGGTTCCCGCTCCGCTGATATACGCTTTAGCGGCAGCCTTTACAATCGCGACCGCGGTATTCAGATCCGCTGAATAAACAGTGCCTGACAAAGCGGAGCCGCCATAAGGAGGCATCGTCTCCGCGACCGCGTTGTCTGTATGTGTCGTCGTTACGGAAATGGAACCGGCGATGATCTCTGTCCCCGCGTTCTGATTAATATAACTGTTGAAACTTCCGTTCGCGTTCGCGTAAAGAGCGGACACTCCCATGTTGTAAAATCCAACTTTACTTCCTTTAAGGAGTGTCGGAAGCGCGTATGACGTCGCTGTCACATCAACGCTCAACGCGCCGGACACGTTCATCGAAGCGGAATCGACATAAGAATTCGATGTCACGTCCGAAGTCGCCGTCGCCGTACTGAGTGACACGCCAATATAGCTGATATCAATACCCGCGCCGCCAAGCTCCGCCAAAGCGCCCGGATTCGCGTCTGTCGACTTCTTGTCTTTGTTCCATTCTGTTGTGACATTGACTGACTGAGCGGTCACGTCCGCGTTACTGATATAAGCGTTCTGTACCGCGGCGAGTGTCGCCACCGCGATATTCGCCGCGACGGAGATGCCGGCAACAGCCGCGATCGGTGACTCAATCGACGCTTTGGATAAACCGGTTCCTGTCACTTTAACTGTAATGATCGGATCAGAAGCCGCGGAGTCTGTCTTGGTAACCGCGCCGCCATTAATATAAGCGTCCGCTTCTGTCTTCACTTTGGCGATCGCCGTCGTCAGCTCGATTGCAAGACCTGACGCTTTAACGCCATAATCCGGAATCGTGTTCGCCGCTGTCGCGTTCGTGTTGTATAAATTGGTAACCTCAAGAGAACCGCCGACTTTAACGATGTCGCCTGTCTCCATATTGATATACGCTTTGTAATTTCCTGCCGCGTAAGCGACCAGTATCGTCACGCCGAATGAAGCGCCCGTCAATGAGGATTTCGTCGCGTTCGAAGCGTTTGCCGTAGAGCTGGCAAGCGATTTCACGTACAGATTCGCCGCGGTCACGCTGGCCTTGTCGATATAAGCGGAGTTCGCGGAATCGGAATCCGCTACCGCGACATTTACTTTACCTTCCAGTCCGGCAAGTGAAAGTCCCGGTTTATTTGTTTCTTTCTTACCCGCGTTCGCTCCGATTGTCGCCGTCGCGCCTCCGGTCGAGTCTGTGCCGTCTTTTGTGTTATACGTTGATTTAACATTGACATCGCCGTTCGCGATCACATCCGCGCCTGTAATGGCCGCCGACTGATCCGCGGTTACTCTCGCCACAACAACATTGACTGTCGCTTTCACTACAGAAGCTTCAAACAGGACTCCGTTGACGACCGCGTCCGCTTTAACGGTTCCATCCGCCGTTACTTCGACTTTACCGGAAGCTTTCAGTAAACCTTCGCCGCTGATCAGGGCTTTGGCGATTGTCTTCACGCGCGCCACGGAGATATAACCGTTAAGCGAAGCTCCGGTGACATCCGAGAGACCGCCAAGCGAAGGTGTCAGATCCGCCGTCGCAATGCCTGTATAATTAACTTTTACTTCAACATCGTTCGCTGCCGCGTTAACGGTTCCTGCCGCCTGACCATCTAACTTCGCGATATTGAGTATTGCCTCAAAATCACCGTTCGCGTACGCGGACGCGAACTGCAGTCCGACGGAAACAAGAGTCAAGCTTAAGTTTCCGACCCATGCCTTCGACACGGAACTGCCTGTACTGTTTACTTTGATATTACCATTCACAACCGTGAGATTCGCCGCGTCCGCTTTGGCGATTCCGGACGCGTCCGTTACCGCCGTCGCCGTGTTGGCGTTCACGGATACAAAGCCTGCCGCCGCTGAGAAGATAAACGCTTCCGCCATGGACTCAAAAGAAACTTTCTCCGTCAGATTATCCGCCGGTTTCTCTTTACCTTCGTCAAAGAGCAGATTCAAAAAGCCATAGTCCGTAATGCCATCATTCTGAAGTGAGATGACACTGAAGACACCGGCCGTCGTTCCTGAGCCGATTGTGTATTTCGCTTTACCGCTTAGCTCCGCTGTCTGTTTGCTCGAAAGTGTCGCGACTGCCACAGATACATTGGCTGTTACGCCACCGATACTCGCGTTCGCGATAATCGCGTAAGCGAGTGTCCGGCCATTCGCGTACAGATTCAGCGTGTTCGCCGCGAGGCTTCCGCCTGCCGCTCCGGTTACGTAAGCGTAGTTTCCGGCCGCGTTGATCGCGATGGCGATATTAAGAGCCACAGCCACGCTTCCGGCAGATCCTGTGATTTCCGTAACAAGAGCCTTTGAAGCGTATGGTTTGTCCTCTTCGCCCGCTTTCACATTAATCTTGTCCGCGTTGACTGTAACGCCGCTGACATCGATCAGCGCCTCGTTTGTCGTCTTGATATAGCCAAGGCCTACCAGCGCGCCTACCGCTACCGCGCCGCCCACAAGTGAGACCATCGTCGTCGTCACATCGCCGTCCATCAGCGCCTGTACGAGAATCGTGTTCGCTGTCACGTTGGTCCTGTTAAGAGAAGCGATGCCCTTCATCAGGCTGATCGCGAGACCAACCGAAGCGTTTACCGCTACCGCCCCGGCGGAAACACCCACACCGATTACGCTGGTATCACCGGACAGATCGTTGACGATCGTTACACTGTTCGCTGTTATTGTTCCGATTACCGCGTTTCCGTTCTCGCCAGCCACCATAGAGCCGCTGGCTATAACGTCCTTCGCGCTTTCACCGGAGAGAACCGGCGTGAAGCCGATATACGTTCTGGAGTCCGCTTTATTCACAACGACCGCGATGGATACGGTTACACCGATAGCGGCTACGGACGCCGCGATAATATACGCTTTCGCGTTCGTTTCAAATGTTGTTTTAACCGTTATGGCCGCCAGCGGAGAATTAACCGTTACAGCCTGTCCGATAAAGGTATTAATCGTCATCCGGTTGATCACGATCGCCGCGGTAACACTGACGCCGACACCGCCGCCCGCGATGGCCGCCGAAGCCGCGATGGCCGTTGTCTCGCCGGTCGTTAATACCTGAATCGTGTTCTTTACGTTATTGATAGTCGCTTTCTGGCCAATCGAGGACTGTACCGTTCCCTGGAAATACGTGATTCCGAGAGAAACGCCTACGCCGACACCGCCAACCGCTACAGACGCTGTCACGGCGAGTATCTTCGCGTAATTCATGTTCGCGTTCACGACTACGTCGCCCGCGCTCTCGATATTGCCGTTCATCATCGCTTCGGCATATGAGAATACGGTAAGCGAGCCGGCCGTTACATTGACTCCGACAAGTCCGCCGCCCGCTACAACGGTAACCAGAATCATGGAAGAACCGGTCGAGTCCTCACCTTTCTTCGCGAGGGTATCCTTGACCGCTTTCGTTCCGGTCGCCATGTTGCTCTTAAGTTTCGCTTTGGTCTGATCCTCCTGGGAAACAGAGCCGGATTTTGTTACAAGAGATGCCGTCTCTGTACTTCCGCCTGTTGTTGTAACTGTTGCCGGCGCTTCCGAGCCCGCGCTCGCTATAACCGAGATCGTTCCTCCTGCGTTAAGCGTCGCTCCTTCCATAACAAGAGCGATTACATTGGAATTCAGAACCGCTACAGAGATCCCGGCGCCGACTCCCGCGGTACCACCGATGGTAATGCCGCCGGATATGAGCGTCGCGCTGAGGATGTCCGTCGCCGCGACTTTGATATCGTCGACTGCCGTAATAACACTGCCTTTGTTGATAACAGCCGTTACCGCGTCTTCATATGTCGTTCCTGAAACATTCGGAACGGAAGCTTTACGCTGATCAGAATCCGCGGCCTTATTGTACGCTTCCTCATTCATATTGGAAACGGACGTACCGTTCGTCTCCGCGGAGTTTTCTTCCTTCGCCACGCTGCCGTCATCTGTGCCGGAAAGGCCGGTTGTCGTTGTAGTTCCTGTACCGGAAGACGCTCCGGTTCCCGAAGTCGAGCCTGTACCGGAAGTACTGGTACTCGTATCCTGCCCAAAATCACTGTAAGAATTCGAAGTAGTCGTGTTGCCTTCGCTATCCGTCGTCTTACTGTTTCCAACTGAGCTGTCCGCGCTTGTCCCATTCCCGCTGAGAAGCTCCAATAAACTATCCTGAGGTTTATCTTTATCGGAAATATGCTTCGTATTCGTTCCGGAATCCGAACTGAGCGAATGATCTACTGTCTCTTGTGACTTGATTTTTGAGTTATCCGAGCTGATCGCCGCGGAGGAGTCGTCGTCCATCTTGCAGCCGACTACAACAACCGCTAAGGACACGCCCACACCGGCCGTTCCGCCCGCCGCTATCGCGGAGGTTACCGTAATGACATTTCTGTTCGACTTCGCCTCAACGGATACGTTCAAACCGCTGACTGTGTTATTCTCGCCGATTGCCGCGGAAACCGTGTTATAAGCGACGCTGACAAGAGCGCTGATACCGACGCCGGCTGTGCCGCCGCCCGCTTCCGTGACTACGATTGCCAGAAGCTGGTACTCGTCATTCGCCGTGACATCGACGTTTCCTGCCTTACTGTTCAGATTCACGCCATTTTCCGTGTACGCTTTAGTGATGACCTTTGTTATGACGATATCCATCGTAACACCGACGCCTGCCGTGCCGGCGTTTCCGCTGCCGACTCCGTCCGCTGTCACGAACTCTTTTGAATTCGCCGTAATCTCGATATCGCCGCCTGCCGTCAGCTTCGCGTTCTCTTTCGCGTAAGCGCTTGTTTCATTATAGAAATAAGTCACAACGAGAACCGCGGAAACACCGACTGTTGACGCGACGCCTACCGCAAGTGAAGCGTTGATCAATGTGCTGTCGCTTGTCGCTGATACGCGGATCGCCTTATCCGCCTTCAAAGTTCCGCCGATCGCGGACGAAACTTTATTATGATATACCAGGACATTCGCGCCGCCCGCCACACCGGCCGTGCTTGCCATCGCGAAGGTCACAGCGAAGAGGACCAGAACATCTTTGCCGTCCGCGTTCGCGATAATATCTCCGGACGCTCTGACCACAGTGCCCGTACTTGTTGATACAGCCACTGTCTTGCCGTAAACGAGGACCACAACCGTCGCGCCGACACCCACAGTGCTGCCTAAGCCAAGGGCGCCCGCGATGTCAATCGCGTCTGAATCGTCTTCCGCGTCTAGATATACATTACCGTCGTCTGATGTTTTTACCAGATCTCCGGTCGCTTTTTCCGCCTGTGTTTCCGGCTCTCTGTATCCGGAATTCAAAGCGCTGTTACCAATGGTCGTCTTAACCGTGTTTTTCTCGACGAGGGTCGCCACCGCTCCGCCGACTCCGACCGATCCGGGCGCCACGCCGGCCGCGATGGTGATCATTACAACGTTATTGTCCGCGTACGCGCCGATGATAATACCCTGGCGTCTCGTTGAGCGATTCTCGATTCCGTTGCTCGTCGCTGTTAAACCCGGTATCGCGTAAGCGTAGAAAGTATTCGCGTCACCGACGTTCACTTCCGCCGTGTTCTTGAACACCGCGGTTACAAGCGCCGCGCCGACACCCGCGCTGCTGGCGGAACCCGCCGCTGCCGGTGAAATCAGATAGACATCAGATTCCAGATTCGCGATCACGCCGATGGAGTCGTATGCCTGAATTGTGTTATTGCTTCCAACCGTAGTCTTCGATGTGGAACTGCCAACCACGACCGGAATCGTTCCGGAAATCGCCGCGCCGGTGCCTGAGGCCGCTCCGAGAGCGATCGTAATCATAAGTGTCAGATCATCCGAAGCGGATTTGATCAGCACATTGCCATTGGTGGAAATAATCGTCGTATAGTCGCCGACATTCACGGATGTCGTTCTTCCGTAAACGTTGACACTGACTGTCGCGCCGACCGCCGCTTTCTGGGTACTGCCAGCGAGCGCCGCCGCGAGGATAATCGATTTGGCCGCGGAATTCGCGAGGATTTCCACGTCCTTCACTCCCGTAATCGTTACATGGTTTCCAACTGTAGTCGTTGTGGTGGATTCCGGAATAATAACGGAAAGTGTGCCTGCCACGCTCGCGCCTGTCGAAGCGGAAAGTGAGGCGAGACCACTTACGAGCAGATCCTCCGAGTCACTACGTACTTTAATGCCGCCGCTTGTTGACGTGATCGACGTGTAATCTCCCACTTCCGTATCCGTTGTTCCACTCGTAACGATTACCGCGAGCGTGCCGCCTACAGCCGCCGACTGGCTCTTGCCCGCGGCCGCTGAGAAGGAAGCGAGGATCAGAGAGGAATTCATCAGCGCCGCGATATCCACATCGCCGTCCGCCAGAATCGCGGTATTCTCGTCGAGGATCGATTTCACTGTGTTATTCTCAACGATCGCGTCGATCGCGCCTCCGAGATTAAATTTGGAACTCGTGCCGGTGGCGATGCTTGCCGCTACCGTTACGACCAGTACATTCACGCCGTCCTTCGCGGTCTGTGTATAAGCGCCGCCGGTCGTGATCTTCGAACCCTCGCCGACTTCCGCGAGAACCTTGCCGTTATTGATCAGAAGTCCTACTGTCAGTCCAACGCCTGCCTGAGCGCCGCCGACTGAAAGCGCGCCCGCGATAATTCTGGCGTTCGATTCTTCCGAAGCGAGAATTGTCGTGTCGCCGGTCGTGTTGATGATGACGTTCTTGCCGATCAGGGACTTCGTCGTGTTATAGAAGAAGACCATAGCGATGGAGCCGCCGATCGAGGCTTTGGATGTCGTGTCCGCCGGATCCGTGCCGATCGAGCCCGCGATAGACTCAACGTAATAGTTCACGGAGGACAGGAAGTTCAGCAGATTGATGGAGTCCAGAAGCTGATCCGTGCTGGTGTTGATCTTAACTGTATACGTGTCGTCTGTCTTTTTAAGCTCCACAACCGCTTTCTTAGAGCTCGTCTGACTGCCATCGCCGCGGTCGATCGAGATCACGTCGCTGAGCGTGTACGCGCATTGGTAATCGTCGTAAGTCACTTTTTCCTTCACTGCCTTCAGATCAAAGGAAGTGCCGGTGATTACAGCGTTATCGCCGATGTTCACCAATACGATATTGTGGCCGTATACCAGAGCGAAGGACGCGCCGACACCGACAGCCGTTCCCTTGGAAACGCTGACACCGCCTGCCCGGACTGCCTGTTTGCTCTTGTCATACGCTGTTACGCTGATGGCACCGCCTGTAAGCTTCGCGCCTTCCGCGATTTCCGTATCGGTTACGGATTTGGACACGATAATCGCGACAGCGCCGGCAATCGTTACTGTACCGCCCTTGCCGCTGGAAGCTCCCGCGAGCGCCTGCGCGCCGAGGTAGCCTTTGTATTTACCGTCCATGTTCTGTGTCAGGTTAGAGGATACGCTGAGTGTTCCGTCCGCTCCTGTCACAACACCTGTCGCCGGGTCGCTCTTTCCGTCCGCTCCAAGAGCGATCAGAATTCCGTTGACCGATACAAGCGCTTTGTTCTTATTAAGAGAGATTGCCACGCCTGCCGCGATACCATTGGACATCGCCGCTTCGCTGACCGCCGCGCCAGTTCCGAGCGTACGGTAGTTACCGTTGTTGTTCGCGAGGATCGTAATATCCTTCGCGGTAAGAGTGCCGTTCACGATCGCGTTGGCGATATGGTTCGTGATATTAAGGCCTACCGCGGCCGCTACCTGAACACTGGTGGCCGTCGTCGTCGTTCCCGCGCTGCTCGCGCTGTTCGAGTTTGTCGTGCCGTTCTTACCCGTTGTATCCTGTTTCTCTGTATTATTCGCGACGTTATTGTTCGCCTTATCCTGTACATTATCCGCGCCGCTGGAGTCTGTGCCTTCTCCCTTCGTGTTCTGCGTGCGCAGGACATTCTGAGAAAGCGACAGGTTCTCGCTTGCTTTTTTCGTCTCAAATTCCGCGCCTACGAGAATCGTCTGTCCTGTCGTAAGCGTAGGAAGTTTAAACTGGTACACGCCGTTTAAGCAGACAATTCGAATCGTCTTGGTCGTGTCTTCCGCGCCATCGGAATTCAGGACTTTGCCGGTCACGGAATTCGCGGTTACCTGATAGCCATCCGCTCCAAGCACTTTCAGAAGAATCGTGGAGCTATCTTTCGTAACGGTAATCGTGCCGTTTGTAAGCGCGTCGACCCAGACCGGATCCACATCCGATTTCTTCTTTTCAGAGGACACTTCCTTAGCGTTTTCATTATTCGTGTTCTCGTCAAGCTTATTATTAATGTCACCCGCGGTATCATTATTGTTATTCGAGCCGCTGTTGCCACTGTTTCCGCTGTTGCCACTATTGCCATTGTTATTATTGCCCTTGTTCGCTGCCGAGTCGAACAGTGAGCCATCCAGTATAGAATTGACATTTTGCTCAAGAGTCGCTTTGGAATCCGCGAACTTCGACAGATAGCGCTGCATATCCGCGCCCATCGCTGTCGCCGCCGCGCGGCTGTCGTCTCTGTCATACGCGTGTGCCGTGATATTCGCTGTTCCGGCTGCCACTCCGTTTCCGAGGAATTTGGCGATCACGTCGGAACCGATAATATTGACCGTTACCGCCGCGCCGACCGCTGTTGAGGTTCCCATGGAATAACCGCTCGCGAGCGCTTCGGTCTTGCCTTTTTCTTCCGCGTTCAGCGTAAAGTCGCCGGAGGTCGCGTTGATCTTCGCGCCCTCGTCAACAATCGCGTGAATCGTGTTGTCGATCAGGTTGACCGCCGCGGAGGCGTCGATCGAGGTCTTCATCGAAGTAGATGTCGAGGATGTCGTATTTCCGGAGCCGCTTCCCGTTCCGCTGCCGGAGCCGGACTGCTGAGCCGTGCCCTGCTGCGCGAGAGGATCGCTGCCGGAAACACTGGCTGATTTCGCGATATGAATTCCTGTCGCGCGGACCGTAATAGCGCCGCCTGTTACTTCGCGGTTCTTTCCGATATACGCTTCCGTGTCAAGATCCGAGTATATAAGGTTGAACGCCGCTCCAACGCCGACGCCCTGGCCTGCCGGATTGACAGGAGTCGTCGCCGCCGTCGTCGATTTCGTGAATACAATATGAAGCGTTACGACAGAAGTGGAATCCGTCTTGTCAAAGGACGGCATTGTGAAGGAATAAGTATGAGTATTCGCGTTCTCCACTGTTGTGACCGTAATCGTCTTCTTCACGCCGCTCAGCATATATTCATATGTAAGAGCTTTGATCGCGAAGCCTGTCGGGACCGTTACTTTTACGGTAACGACTTCACCGGCCTTGGCAACTGCCGCGCCACTGTCGTTCTTGCCTGTATTCGTTGTGATCGCAAGGAAATCCTTACTGGATTTCGGTGTCGTTGTATTCGTAGTGCCGTTTGTCGTTGTAGACTCCGTATAACCGGTCGCTGTGTTATCGGTAGTATCCGCGTTAATCGCGTGGGTCACCGCGTTGCCCGTAAATTCCGCGCTGACAAGAAGCAGCTGACCGCTTTCCATCGGGTTCGGAATATTGAAGCAGTACTCGCCGAAAAGAACGACTACCTTGAGTTCTTTGACTATGTCGTAAATACCGGCGTCCGTTCTGGTTACGACGTAAGCTTTGACTGAATTCGCGGTAAGCTTGTATCCGGAATCCGCGCTCACGTTCATCTCGACCGTGTTCTTGTTTTGCTGCGCTGTAACGGAACCTCCGGTAATTCCCGAGGCTGTCTTATCCGACGCGAGGTTCGATACTACCAGCGTGATCGTCTGGTTTTTCTCAATTGTCGTACCATTCTTCACGGAACCTGTAACGGTTATTTCCTTGGAAGCGTGATTCGTGTCCCCATTCGCGTCCGTGACATCGTCGGCCGTGGTTCCGCCATTCGTTGTAGAGCCCGCGGTTCCCGCGCCCGCCAGATTCTTATCCGGTGTTCCGTCCTTGGTTACAGAGGAAGTAGCGGTGGAATCATCATTCTCCGTAGCCTTGGAATCGATAACGATGTTGCCGGCGGCAACGATAGAATAAGGATTGCCCTCGGTCATGTCAGCGATATACGCTTTCGCTGTGCCTTTGACAACAGTGACTGTTACGCTGCCGGCGATACCTACGTCGGAAGCGCCCGCGCCGGCTACCGCGCTGGTCGTGATATTGTTCTCGGGGCCATTGTCCTCTTCCTCGTCCTGATCAATCAGATAGCTGAGCAGATCAAGCGTTGAGTTCATCAGACTCTTGCCCGCGTTTTTGAATACATTAAGAAGATTCGTTCTCAGTGTCGTCCCGACACCCGCTTTAAGGAATGACGCGAACTCGTTAACATTGACGAACTCGCCGAAAAGCTCATTGGCGACATCGGCAGCGACTGTCTGGAGATCGGTCGACAGGGTCGAGCCATCCTCCTGCGCTCCTGTCTTCTCAACTACCTTATCCTTGTTCGGAGACGTTTTGCTGTCATTCAGTGACGCGATAAAGTCAGCGCCCTGCTTTTCAATCAGCCCGATCAGCTTCGTGATGATCGCGGACTGAAGGACGGAAAGAGCCTCATCGTCCATCTGGTCATAGTTATCGATCCGGTCTTTCAGCTTGGTTCCGATATCTTTTCCAAGGAAACTCTCCAGACCTGTTCCGGAGAGAAGCAGGCTCATGGAATCCTGGATAATATCAGTAAGCGTGTTATTAATAAACTCCGCCAGTGTCGGCGCGTTCTTGTCATCGGAAAGCTGCTTGTCAAAAAGATCGCTGAGCCCGAGATCAGCCGCGTACTCTTTGATCAGCTTCGTCAAAGCTTCCTGAACCAGCTGGCCGATAATATTATCGGTCTTGATAAGCTGGCTTTGTTTCTCTTCCGTGTCATCCGTTGACTTGTCTTTGCCCGGAATCATATAAGCCGTGACATTCAGATCACCGGCCGCGTTAACGGAAGCGTCGTCGATATGCGCGAGGTTGTTATATTTCACGATGTTGATCGCGATCGCGACACCAATGCCGATCTTCGCTTTTGTAGCGCTGGCGTTCGCGGAAAGAACCGCGTCCGTTTCGTTAAAGGACGTAACATCCACGTTACCTGTCGCGTCCGAGGAGTTCTTTTCGGTCGTAACCGTAATGTCGCCGCTGATTGAGGATTCGGAAACATTTTTCTGGATATTAAGCGCGAAGCCTGCCGCTACCTGAACGCTGCCCTCACTTGTCTGGGCCGTCTTACGGTTCGCGGAAACACTGTTTACAGCGTTGCTGTTCGCGTTCTTGGTACCTGTCTGATTGGAAAGCTTGCCTCCTGAAGAAATCGCGTTATCGGCTGTCTGGTCAGCCTTGCCTTTATCTCCCGAGGCCGACGAGTCCGACCCCCCGTCTGAGGAATCGTCCCCGGAACCTGACTCCGAGTCACCGCCGGAGGATTTCGCGGAATCAGAGCCCGCGGTGCCTTTCGAGCCCGCGCGAACCGTTGACTTCATAGAGCTCTTCGCGGATGTGTTGACTTTAACGGACGCGGACTTGGAGCTCTTCTTCGAAGAAGCGCGTACGCTGTCGTTGATGATGGAGATGCCGAAAGCGCCGCCGACTCCGACAGATCCGCCCGCCGCGGCCGCGTTAGCCGCCAGCTGTCTGTCACTCGCGTTCGTCGCCTCAATTACGAGGTCACCACTCATGGAAAGCGTGTCCGTTCCGGCTGTCTTGCCGAGATACGCGTTAACATAGGCGCCGGAAATCAGAAGAGCGAGCGCCGGAGCTACGGAAACGCCGCCAGCGCTTCCGGCCGTCGCGTCGATAATCTCACTGCCGTCGCGCGCCGCTGTCACGTTGATGGAATCAAGTGTCGTCGGTACGTTATTCTGGATCTGGTTGATCGTCGCCTTGTCGCGGATCGCCGCGATAACGTTACAACCGATTACAGCCACGGAAATACCCGAACCGATTCCCGCGCTGGAGCTGGTCGCTCCCGCCATCGGGGACGCTTCGGCTTTTGTGGTAAAGCTGTCCACCGCGGAAGCGTTCACTTTAAGAGACCCGCTTCCGAGATTCAGAACCGCGTTACTACATATTAAAGCGTTTGTCTTCTCGGAAACCACGTGAACCGTGATCGCTCCGGCAAGACCTGTCGTGCCCTTGGAATAACCTGCTTTGGAAACCGCGGAGGAAACGACCTTCGCGCTGTCACTCCCGGAGACTGCCTCAACCGTGACGCCGTCCGCCGTGATGGTACCGTTCTTAATATAAGCGTTATTCGTATGCTTCGTAACAGCAACCGTAATCGCGATGCCGAGGCTGGTCGTCGTCGCCGCTGTTGTATCGGAGCCCGCTACAAAAGCCGCGGTAACCTTGATCGTGTCAGAAGCCGCGAGTGTCGGAAGCTTGTATGTGTACTTACCGGTCACGGCGTTCTTCGTCGCCGCCGCGACAGTTTCACTTGTCGTCGTCTTACCATTCGTAGTCGTCGACTTCACAATGGTAACCTTAAGAGAGCCATCCGACAGCTTGTAGCCCGCCGCCGGGGTGACTGTAAATGTCAACGTGTCATTGCTGTCCGCGTTTGCCTGCGTCGTAACGGTTCCGTTCGTAATCGTCGAATCTACCGTTACCGCGTGAGCCTTATCCGCGAACCATACCTTGATCAAAAATGCTTTGCCATCCGGAAGATCGGAAGAATTGCTGCCCAGCGTGAATGTATAAACATTCGCCTCTTTCTTAGTCAGCGTGACATAATCTCCGCTCTCCGTGTTTCCTGCCGTGTGAACAATCGCTTTGATATCATCCAGCTTAACACCCTTCGCGATACCTTCGTCTGAAAGCGTAACCGTAACCGTGTCACCGCGGTCCGCGTACGGGTCAACTGAGATATAGGATTCCAGATTCGTTTCCTGGTTCTCGCCATCGAGTGTCGTTACGTCGATCTTGAACTGCTTCAGCGCGAACTTGACATTGATCGTCGTGTCAGCGCCCGGCATCGTAAATGTGAATGTATTGTCCTCTGTTCCCTCCGCGAAGGTAATGCCCGCCGCGGTGAGGACAGCTTTGTAACCCGCGTCCGGTGTGACCGTGATCGTCACGGTGTCACCCTGCTTAGCGGAAGCTGTGTCAGAGACCGCTGTGCCATGTGTCGTCTCGCCGGCCGTACCGGTACCGGTCGTAACGGTTACAGCGTGAGGATCTTCTACGAAAAGAGCCTTGACCACAACCGCTGTCGTCGTCGGGTCAAGTGTCGTCACGCCACTGACCTTGATCGTCAAACGATATTGTACGACTCCGTTAAACGTCTCTTTGATGATCTGGTTGATCATCGTTCCCGTTCCGTCATCGGTTCCGGCCAATGTGAAGTTGACCGTCTTCGTCAACACGCCACTCTTATATGTAAGAACAGCTGTTACCGCGTTCGCTTCCGCGGAAAGTTTATAGCCTTCGTCGGGCGTGATCGTGAAAGCGATCGTCGTTCCCGTCGTCGGAGTCGCGGAGCTGATCTGGGTAAGCTTGCCATTGGTCGTCGGGCCATATGTCACGATCCCGCTCTTGACCGCGCCGGTGATCACGTCACCCGAGCCTGCTTCCTCAGAGGCTGTCGTCTTCGCCGCGTCCGCCGTATCCTTGCCGACCGATGAAGCGTCCGCCGTCGAGGAAGAGTTTGTCACGGCCGAAGCTTTAACCGCTAACGTCCCCTGTGTATTGACCGTCTTCGTCGTGTCGATGTAAGCGCTGTTCTTATTGACCGCTACCGTCACCGCGAGCGCGCCGGTCGCCTGGACCGTTGAGCGCGACGCCGCGTTCGGAGTCGTCGTCTGGTTGCCGTCCTTGTCGGTCGTCGAGTCCACTGTCTCGTCTTTCTCCCACTCGCAGGTAAGGACTACGGCTCCGGCCGGCATAGTCAGAATATAATTGCCGTTGCTGTCTTTGGAAATCGTCGTGGTGATCGTACGCTCATTCGCCGTACCAACACCAAATGTAGATGTCGCGGTGAGGGAGCTGTCTTTGATCTTCATGCCTTCCGCGGGATTGACCGTGATCTTGACCTTGCTTCCCGTGTCCGCTTTCTTAACATCCAGGACAAGAGATCCCTTCGTCGTATCGTTCGTTCCGGCTTTGATCGTGATCGCGTAACCGTTCTCGCTGTCTTTTGTCACAAGACCTTCCGTGCCCTCATCGCCCGCGGCGTTCGTGCCATCGTTAAACGTCTCGTCGATTCCCGACTTGGAATTGTCTTCGTTAAAAAGATCACCGATGCCGTCATCCTCGGGTTCCGCCTGAGCTGCCGCTTTCTTGAACGTCGCTTTGATCGTGACATTCGCCGCCGGCATCAGGAAGGAGTAATTGCCTTCCGAATCCTTGGTAATGGAATTCGTAATATACGCGGACTCGCCTTTCGGAAGATAAGTGTAAGTCAGAGCGTCAAGCTCATAATCTTTATTCGGTGTTACCGTGACATTGACCTTGCTGGCGTTACCCGTCGTGTTCTCCGGCGCTTTACCCGGCGCGCTGATGGAACCATTCTCCGTCGCGTCACATGTAATCGTGTAACCATCTGTTCCTTTGATGAAGCCAAGTGAAGTTCCGATCTTCGAAACGAACTGAGATCCGTATTTCGTTCCAAGAGCTCCCACCGTCTTCGTCAGAATATTCACGACGCTGTCCTTCAAAGAAGAAACGCTTCCGGAGCTCGCCGCTTTCTCTCCGCTCGCCGCTTCCGGTGTCGCGCTCGTCGCGTTCGTCGCGGCGTTCTCATTGGAAGTCGATTTAACGTTGATGTTGCCGACCGCGTCCAAAACGCCGTCGCCCTTGACCGCCGCGTCCGTATTCTGGATCACGACACCGATCGCGAAAAACCCGCCGAGGTTGCTGCCGGACGCGCCGCTCTTCTTCGCGTTCGTCGTAACGACGGAAGAGCCATTCGCTGTCACGTCAATTGTGCCGCCGGCCTGAACCGAACCGGTCACTTCGCTGCTGACATCATTGACCACGACCGAAACCGCGATCGCGAGCGGAAGCTTGCCTGTCGTGGAAAGCGTCGTCACCGTTATATCCGAATTGGCCGCCAACGTAACGCTGCCCTTCGCTACGATCGTTCCGTTTACCTGAACCTTGCTGTCCACTACCGCGACACTGACCGCGACCGGCATGAAGACCTTCGCGAGAAGCGAGTTGTTCGAAGCGATCACGACAACCGCGCTCGCTTTCGCGCTGACATTCGCGCCCGATGTAATCCTGCCCGCGATATCGATCAATACATTACCGACCTTAACGCTGACCGCGTTCGCTCCTGCCGCGAACGGAACCATCGGAGCTTTCTGAGAAGTCGCCGCCGTGATGAACACGGACTCGCCGGTTTCAATCGCCGCGTCCTTATCCAGTGTAACGGAGGAAGAGGAGGAGCAGTCAAAAAGACTGATATCCGTCTTAGAATTTCCAAGACCTACATTCGAAAGGATCGAGCTGTCGGAAGTGTCGACTGAGAAAAGTATGTCATCATCCGCCGCTGTGATCGTCAAATTCTTCGCCGTGACTTTTCCGAAAATTTTAACGGAGCTGCCCTTGAGGATCAGATTGAAAAGCGCCGCCGCGATCGCGGTATCCGTTGCCGCGTTCATGCCTTCCTTGCCGATCGTCAAAGTCTTCGTTCCCGCGTCGATCGTCAGCTGTGTCAGGAAGCTGTTCGTCTGTCCCTCGTCGAGCTGAAGCTCAAGCTTCTCAACTGTGTCCGCCGAGTATACATAATCCGCGAAGCTCTTCGTGATCTTCAGAATGTTGTTCACGATGTCGCTCGACTTGACGGAAACCTTATCCTTGTTCGTCAGCGTGTCCGCGTAGCTCTCAACGTTCAATGCCTGAATCGCGATCGCCGCCTTGTCCGTGATCTTCTTGTCAGCGCTTGCCGCGCTCTTGTCATATTTGTAAGCCGCCACAAGAGTGATGTCCGCCGAGTCGTTCGTTCCGCGTGTCGCGCTCGATACAGGAAGAAGAGCTTTGTCCGCGTCCGCTACATCGCTCGGAGCTTTCGCGAGAGCGCCGGTCAGATTCATGACGTCGCTTCCGTCGCCGCCGTCCACGATAACTTTGCTGAGCTGATACGCCGCGGAAGTGTCGATGTTGATCGTGTCGCTTCCGGCATCCCCATTAATATAGGAAGAAACAGCGCTCGCTTTTACCGCTCCGCTCGTTCCGTTCAATGTAATCGTGTCATCTCCGGCTCCGGAAGAAATATTGAAGCTTCCCTCACCGCTCGTTGTCATCGTAATGGAATCCGCGCCATCGCCTGTGGAAACCTTCGCTGTTCCGCTCGCGAGATTAACGCTTACCTGATCCGCCGCCGTCGTGCCGTAGTAAGAAAGATTACCGGTACTCGCGTCAGTCGTAATGGAGTCCTTCACCGAAATGGTATGACCAAGAGAAAGATAGATGCCGCCGAGATAAACCGTGATCCCGTCGATCGTGATATTGCCATCGACATTGACGCCATTGCCTGACCCGAGATACTGGTCGTTAATCGTGATGGCTTTCGTTGTCTTGTCGATCGTGTAAGAAGCTTCCGAAAGAATATAAAGAACGAAATCTTTGCTGACGCCATTGTCTGTCGCGTCCGCGCTGATCGTAACGTCACCGGAGTAGGTTCCGTCCGCGAGACTGATCACGATCTGTTTCGTTGAGTCTGTCGCGAGATTCTTAAGCGCGGAATCCACAGCGGATTTCAACGCGTTGATATTCTCTGTCGTCGTTGTCGTAACAGGCTTACTTCCCTCGCCTGTTCCCGGAGTCGTTGTCGTCGTTGTTTTGATCTCGTTGTTGTAAGAAAAGTTATTGCCGTCGTTCTTCGTCTTATCCGCTATGTCCGCGGAGATTACGTTCGAGCCGGTCGAGTCCATATCCTGGATGATTGTCGCTGTACCGGCGGGAGGTGTCGGCGTCTCGTCAATGTCGTTCGCGCCGGCCGCTTTATCTTCCGCGTTGTCCTCTGTTCCTTCCTCACCGCTTCCGGAAGTAGTCCCTTCCGTTCCCTGCGTTGTCACGGAAGCCGTCTCTAACGTGGACGCCGCGCTCGGTGTCTCTGTCGCCGCGGAAGCCGGAACCACTGTCTCGACGTTCTGGGATTTCGTATCCTGAGCCGTAGTATCCTGTGTCGTTACGCTTTGCGTAGTCACGCCCGAATCGGCGCTCGTGAGAGTCGTTTCAGATGTCAGGGCAGAACTATCCGCCCCACTAAGAGTTCCTTCCGAAGCGTGAGCTCTTACCGGGGTCATATAGACAAATCCAATGGTTAAGAATGCCAGTATAAAGAGTATTTCCAGTCGTTTCCTCCCGCTTCCTCTTATTCTTCCTCTTCTTAATTCCATCTGATAACTTTCCATATGTCCTCCTTCCCCGGGTCCGAGCGGCCCGGAAGAGCTGATAGTCTGATCTCGCCTATATATGCGTTAACCGGAATATTGTAATCTCAATATATTCTGATACTGTGAAATTATCTGTCTTTTCCAAAAAAGGGCGCTAATTGCTATATACATTCTACAAATTTTCTTAGTGTCTTGTCAATGTGTATTGTACAAAAATCGGCGCGAAACGCCTCGTTTTTTGACGAGAAAAAACCGCTGTTCTTATAAGTGGTTTCCCAACTTATAAAAACAGCGGCTTGTTGTCCCGCGAACCAGACGGCCTACTCCGGCCACGTAATCCGATAACCCTGATTGCGTTTATACTCAATCCCAACGCCGAACGGTTTCAGCTTTCCCCGCAGATGGTAAATCTGGTTATGCACCGGACTCAGATCCGTCAGCGGCTCGGCGTTCCATACTAATTTATATATGTTTTCAGCTTCGTAATACTCACCTTCCCCTTCCAGCAAAAGCGCGAGCACGGCGTATTCAAGCGGCTTCAGCCGCAAATCCCTGCCGTCCGCGTAGACCTGCTTCGCCAGCGGATAACAGGTGAATGGTCCGATTCTCACGGCTCCCGCGTCACTCGTAAGCGACATCATCGGCCCTCTGCGCAAAAGCGCCTCCACGCGCAGGAGAAGCTCTTCCGTCAGATAAGGCTTCGCCAGGTAATCATCACCACCCGCGCGCAGTCCGTTGATGACGTCATTCTTCGTATTCAACGCGCTCAGAAATAAAATCCGAACATCGCTTTTGCCGCGCAGCTCGCGGCAGAGCTCCAATCCGCTTCCATCCGGCAGAAGGATATCCAGCAGAATCAGGTCGATTTTGCTGGTTCTCATACGCTCGCGTCCCTTCGCGAGCGTGTCCGCGCAGTACACGGTATATCCCTCCAGCTCCAGAATGGAGCGGTTCGCGCGGAGGATGTCGCTGTCATCCTCCACGATTAAAATAGTCGCGTTGCTCATTGTTCACTCTCCTTCAGGCACAGCGTGAATTTTACCGTCGTGCCTTCCCCGATTACGCTTTCAATCGAAATATCCCCCTCATGATCGCTCACGATATCCCGGCAAAGCGCCAGGCCCAGTCCTGTGCTTTTGTCGCCGCTCACGCCGCGCTCAAAAGCGTGTTTCAGAATATCCGGCTCGATTCCGTCGCCCCGATCAATCAACCAGACGACTGCCCTGCCACCCTCGCGCCTCGTCCGAAGCGTAATCAGGCTGTTCTGGCAGTGACGATTCGAGTTAATGATCAGATTATATAACACCTGAAGGACACTTTCGGACATCGCTCTGACAATAATGGGCGTATCCGGCGTATCTACTACCACAGTATTGTTATTTTTCGCGCAGATCGGCCGGCAAAAATCCGCCGCTTTATATAATAACTCATTCAGGTTCGTGTCCACAAGCGTAATGGCCCGATCTTTTGACGCGGAATAATTTTTCATCTGCTCTACCATATGCCCCAGGCGGACCGACTCCTGCTGAATAATCTCCAGATTCTCAAGCGTCTCGGCGTTGACCGCCTGCTTCTCGATCTGTTTTTTCGTCAGACCCGCGTAGCCGCTCATAACAGTCAGTGGGGTTTTCATCTCATGACTGATATCCGAGAGAAAGCTCGAGCGAATCTGAATCAATCTCGTCAGCATGTTATTCGCCTGCCGCGTTTCCTCTTCTCTCGCGGCCGCCTCATCCAGCGCGTCCTCCGTTTTGCGAAGCTCCAGAACAAGCGCCATCGTGTTGAGAAACACGTATAGAAGCATACCGATCTGCCCGTAATTCCGGTCCGCCGCCCGGTGATAGCGCATCCCATCGAGCATGCCCATCAGAAAAGACGCGACCACGCCGCAGTACATCAGAACATATTCCTGCTGCCGGAACTCCTTCCCGCTTCTTCGCAGGCCCGCAAAAAGAAATCCGATGTAGACCAGCATATACCCGCAAATCACGTATATAACCGTCTGCGTAACCCGACTGTAGACCACGGAAGGCAAAAGGGCGTAAACGCCGGCGCTTCCGAGGCATACAATATACCCTGCGAGACGGACTTTCCGCGGCACGCGCCCGCGGAAAACATCCGCGTAGAAAAGCAGCAGGAAAAACAGCGCGAGCGGCAGCTGACAGCACTCAAGCTTATGCCCGAAATACCAGTTAAGCGAGGGAAACACGATCATGATCGGCTTCGGGGACACAAACGCGCTCCGCAGCGCGATAAAGAGGCAGCTCAGCGCGAACCAAAGGTATTGCTTCCGGTCACGGAAGAACAGGAAAACACTCGCGAAAAACATCGCCGCCGTAATCAGCGCGCTGATTACGAAAACAGACCGCACCAGTCGCAGATTGGCCATTTGCAGAACCTGCTCCTGTGGTCCCAGATAAATTTCGAAGATGGTTCCCTCCGCGTGAACGAAATTCGATCTCTGAATAACAATTTCCGTCGGCCCGCTCCCGGCCGTAAAAGAAATCGTGTAATTATCGGTCTTCGGGACAAACCCTTCCGGGCTGTCGCTGACCTGCCCGACCTCGGACAGAAACTGCCCGTCCACCCAGACCTTCTGCGCGTAAGTCGCGCTGTCGGCGTTAATCGTGTAGACCTGCCCCTCCGGGAGGTTTACGAGCAGCCGTTCCGTCTCGTAGGAAAGCTTCTTCCTCTCGCCGTTATTCTCCGAGTCGATCGTGTAGGCGGGCGTTCCCGTCACGCCTGCCGCGAAATCCTCCGGGGTGTACAGCGCGTTCGGATAACAGTCGAACAGATTCCGGCTGACATGCCCCATTTCCACGGAGAAATCGAACGTTTCCTGCTCTTCCCTTGTGTCGATCATCGGAACCCGGATCGTGCCCCAGCTCATAAAAATTACGAAAACCGTAGTCAGCAGAACAAAAAACGTGATCAGCGCGCGCCAGTTCTTTTTCCAATCGGACCTCATATCCCGCCACCTCCGGCTCCGTTTCCCGACAGTTCATCAGCTGTCGATTCCGAACTCCTTACGCAGGGAAGCGTATCTCGCCTTCTCCCGCTCCTTCACATCCTTCGAAAGATCGTTCATGCAGTGGTGAAGAACGTCCGCGTCCTTCAGTACCTCGTCCATCGGCGCGTCGACGCGCTCTTTATAATCGTGATTCCGGATCGCGGAACAGATGATTTCGTTCTCCTCCGCGCTCGTGATCCCAAGCTTATCCAGTATCTCCCGGGCGAGATCGGCGCCCTTCGCCGCGTGATCCTCGTAGCTGCCGCTTCTGTAAGCGTAAAGATCATGCAGCATCGCCGCCATCGCCGCGAGCTCCGTGTTCTGTTTTCATTTCTCCGAAATCAGTGTCGCCGCGAGCGAAACGCCGTACAAATGATTCGCGGCCTTGATCCGCTCCTCCTCGTCCGGCATTTTACGCAGTTCCTTATCCACTGTTTTCCTGAGTTCTTTTAATCTTCCCATGCCGCGCCTCCTGTGTGTCTCAAAAGTTCTGACCAGTTTTATTGTAACACACAAACGCGGACACGAAAATAAGCGGATTGATATAGTTTAATTATATATCAATCCGCTTATTAAATTATTTTTCTATTTCCGCAGAAGCTTCTCCAGATCCGCTTCCGGTGTCGTCGTCGGAGCGATGTTATAGTGCTCTACCAGATAATTCAGCACGTTCGGGGAGATGAACGCGGGGAGTGTCGGCCCAAGAAGAATGTTCTGGATGCCCAGATGAAGCAGTGTCAAAAGAATGCAGACCGCCTTCTGCTCATACCACGACAGCACCATCGAGAGCGGCAGGTCGTTGACTCCACAGCCAAACGCGTTCGCCAGCGCCACAGCTACCTGGATCGCGCTGTACGCGTCATTGCATTGTCCCATATCCATGATCCGGGGCAGACCGGCTACCGTGCCGAGGTCCAGATCGTTGAAACGATATTTGCCGCAGGCCAAAGTAAGGATGATCGAGTCCTTCGGTGTCTGTTTCACGAACTCTGTGTAATAATTCCGTCCGGGTCTCGCGCCGTCGCAGCCGCCGACCAGGAAGAAATGACTGATCTCCCCCGCCTTGACCGCTTCCACGACCTTATCCGCGACAGAGAGGACCGTTCCGTGACCAAAACCTGTCATTACCTGGCTTCCACCGTTGATTCCCGTAAAGGACGTGTCCGCCTTATAACCGCCAAGCGCCAGCGCTTTTTCAATTACAGGCGTGAAATCCTTCTCCTCGCCGATATGCGTAAGACCCGGGAAGGACACGACCTCTGTCGTGAACACGCGGTCCTGATAACTCGCCTTCGGCGTCATCAGGCAGTTCGTCGTGAAAAGAATCGGAGCGGGAACATTGTCGAATTCCTTCTGCTGGTTCTGCCACGCCGTTCCGAAGTTGCCTTTCAGATGGGAATATTTTTTAAGCTCGGGATAACCGTGCGCCGGCAGCATCTCGCCATGCGTATAGATATTGATTCCCTTGCCTTCTGTCTGCTTGAGTAAAAGCTCCAGATCCTTCAGATCATGACCGGTCACAATGATGAACGGGCCTTTCTCGACCATCAGCGGAACAACGGTCGGAACCGGTGTTCCGTAGCTTTCCGTATTAGCCTTGTCCAGAAGTCCCATGCACTTCAGGTTGACCTCGCCTACTTTCAGAACAAGCGGCAAAAGCTCGTCCATGCCCCAGTCCTGACCGATCGCGGACATTCCCTCATAGAAGAAGGAGGTCACTTCCTCATCTGTGTAGCCCAGAACCATCGCGTGGTACGCGTACGCCGCCATACCTTTAATTCCGAAAAGAATCAGGGACTTCAGAGAACGAATATCCTCATCCGCGTTCCAGATTTTTATCATATCGTACTCGTCTCCGGCCGCGCCGAGGGCGCGTGTCTCCTTACGGACTTTTTCTGTCATCTCTTTGACGGTCGCGTCATTAAAGTTCACGTTGGTAATCGTCGTAAAAAGACCTTCCAGCATTACTTTACGGGTATTATCGGTTGGAACGCCCGCGCGGGCCGCGTTCGCGAGCGCCACGACCGCGCCGAGAAGCTCGTCCTGAAGCTCGGATGTCTCCGCTTTTTTGCCGCACACACCGGCTGATCCACAGCAGCCACAGCCACCGGCTGTCTGCTCACACTGAAAACAGAACATTTTGTTATCCATTTGAAAATCCTCCTTGTTTTTCCTATTATTATGATTACTCATCCAGAATTCCGCCGTCGATCCCGATCGTCACGACATGCCATGGTATGAATTTTCCGCTGTTTTGAAGAGCCGTCTTCACCGCGTACTCGATTCCGCCGCAGCATGGCACTTCCATGCGAACGACCGTCACGCTTTTTATATCGTTATTCTTTATGATCTCCGTCAGCTTCTCCGAGTAGTCGACCGCGTCCAGCTTCGGGCAGCCGATCAAAGTAACATGATTCTTAATGAACTTCTCATGGAAATTGCCGTACGCGTACGCGGTACAGTCCGCCGCGATCAAAAGATTCGCGCCATCGAAATATGGGGCGTTAAGTGGCGCGAGCTTGATCTGTACCGGCCACTGGGTCAGCCGGGAAACCGGCTCCGACACCGCCGCTTTTTTCGCCTGAACCGCTTCCTCGGAATACGCTTCGGCTTCTCTTTCCTCAATCGTGATCGCGTCCGCCGGGCAGGCCGGGAGACAATCACCAAGACCATCGCAATAGTCGTCCCGTATCAGCTTCGCCTTACCGTCGATCATCGCGATCGCGCCTTCGTGGCACGCCTCGGCGCAAGCGCCGCAGCCATTGCATTTCTCTTCGTCAATCCGCACAATTTTTCTTTTCATGTATAGGAACCTCCTCGTTTGACACGATAACTTCTCTTGACTTCATGACCGTATTGTACTATGATAATTAAAACAAATCTGTTGTAATTACAACGCGAGGTGATTTTTTGAAAAATATTTACCCGATTCTACACTCTACGACTTTGTTCAGTGGGATTTCAGAAGACGAGATCGCCGCGATGCTGAATTGTCTTTCTTCTATTGAAAGACATTTTGAGAAGGGGGAGACGATTTTCCGCGTCGGCGACGTAATCGACTCGCTGGGAATTGTTTTGTCCGGAAGCGTTACGGTAATTCACGAGGATTTCTGGGGCAACCGCGACATCCTGACGAAGGCGCTTCCCGGCCAGCTGTTCGCGGAGGTCTACGCCTGTTCCTCCGCTCCGCTTGCTGTTAGTGTCATAACAAGTGAGCCGACGGACATCATTTTCCTGAACGTGAAGAAAATTCTTACAACCTGTCCTACCGCCTGCGCGCATCACGTAAAGCTGATCCGCAATTTACTGTCCGCGCTCGCGGGTCGGAATCTCCTGATAAACCGCAAGCTGATTCAAGTTTCCCGGCGAACAACGAAGGATAAGCTTCTCGCCTATCTGTCCGCGGTATCCGCGGAGAAGGGTTCGTCTGATTTTGACATTCCCTTTAACCGCCAGGAGCTCGCGGACTATCTATCGGTAGACCGCAGCGCGATGAGCGCGGAGTTGAGCCGTATGCGCGACGCCGGACTGCTTTCCTTCAATCGAAATCATTTTACCTTAAAATAAAAACTGCCGCTTCATAAACTGAAACGGCAGTCTGTTTATTAAAAATTTTCTGTTTCGTGTTTCGCTCTCTTCGATTGATATAGTCTGTCGTCCGCGAGCGAAAGGTAATCCCGTGTCTCCGCGCCGGGTGGCAGCTCATCCGATAAAACGCCCCCAACGCTGATTGTCACCCTCAGTCCGTCCGCGGCGTCCCGGATAATATCGCGGAAATCATGATCCGCCACGCTCCGCTCGATCGTCTCTAATCTCTGTCGAAACCGATTCGGCTCGATTCCATTGAAAACAATAACAAACTCATCCCCGCCGATCCGGCTGATAAAATCGCCGCGGCGCTCACTGATTTCACTCCGGATCAACCCCGCCACAGCGGTCAGCAGCTGATCTCCCGCCAGATGCCCATAGGTATCGTTCACGTATTTCAAACGATCCACATCAAAGTAAGCGACCCCAACCTTCCGGCCCGCGGACGCCGTTTCCGCTCTCAGCAAAAGCGGCAGCTTCTCCATAAGAAATCGCCTGTTGTACACGCCGGTCAAAGTGTCCTTGAACAGCGCGTCATTATAGTGATTAATCAGACTGGCGTATTTACTGATTCCGTCCGATCCCAAAATCGCGTCTGTCAGAGCGGGTGTCGTAATCTCCAACGCGAATTCGCGTCCGTCGACATTTACATACTTGGCGAAAACAATATAAGGTTGTTCCGCTTTGAACTCAATCTTCATCTCAATACTTCTATTTAATAACGCGCGCGCGGACACGCAATAAAAGCAGGCGGAGCCTTTTTCCCAAAATCTGTAGCACTCGCAATTCCCGACTTTTCCGCGGGATCCGTCCTCATCGAACTCATAAACGCTCTTCGTCCGCGAATCCACGACTCTTACAACCTCGAACGTATTCTTAAGCGATTTAATTTCCTCACACAGCTCATGGCTCGTATAATGTGTTTTCATATACCCTCCACCAGATATTCCTGAACGTATTATACCACGCGCCGCGGGTATTATACAATTCGTTATTGTTTTCCCTTTAACGCTGTTGTAAAATTAAAGTGATAGCTAGGATCACAGCATGGGGAGGATAACGCCATGACAAGCGGCAGACCAGTCATTCTGATCGTAGAGGACCAGGACATCAACAGGCAGATTTTACGCCATATCATCAGCGCGGAATATGAGGTAATCGAGGCAGAGAATGGAGAAGTGGCTTTCGAGCGGCTTAAGGAGCGAGACGGCATTTCCGCGATTCTCCTTGATCTGATCATGCCCGTCATGGATGGTTACGCTTTTCTGGATAAATTTCAGGGCTCATCCTATTCTACCATCCCGGTCATCGCTGTGACCAGCGAGAAGGATGAATCGACGGAACAGAAGGTGCTCGACCTCGGCGCCTGGGATTTTGTATCCAAGCCCTATCAGCCCCAGGTTCTGTTGCTGCGCCTGAAGAACGTTATTACCCGCAGCCAGTTCTATCTTCTGAACGAAATGAAATTCGCCTATGAGCATGATTCCCTGACCGGTCTTTATAATCGAACGAAGTTTTTTGACGAGACCCGTCTTACTTTAAATAACAATCCTTCCTTGAAATTCGCGTTAGTGCGCTTTGACATTGACCAGTTTCATCTTCTGAACTCCTTTTGGGGCGAAGAGGAAGGAGACAGTTTCCTGCGCTTTATCGCGGATTCCCTGAGACAGCTCGCGGCGAGTGTCTCGCCCTGTACATACGCCAGAATCTCGGCGGACACTTTTTGCGTATGCCTTCCTTATGACAAGGAGCGGATTGCCTGGGAAATCGAGAAAGCGCGCGAGCGGCTCAGCGCCTATAATAAAGATTACCTTGTGAAGCCTTCCTTCGGTATTTACGTTATTGACCATCCTGAGGAGAAGATCCAGCGTATGTATGAGTACGCGGCGCTCGCGGCCATGGAATGCAAGGGAAGTTATCTGACCTACTGCTGTTATTACAAGCCGGAGATGAGCAGGAAGGTCTCCCAGGAGCAGTCCATTCTCAACGAGATGGAGTCCGCGCTCGAGGAAGAGCAGTTCGAGGTCTACCTTCAGCCCAAATATAATCTGAGGGATGATGTTCCTTATGGCGCGGAAGCGCTGATACGCTGGAACCATCCCGACAAGGGAATTTTATCCCCCGGTATCTTCATCCCGATTTTTGAGCGAAATGGTTTTATCGGCAAGACTGATACCTATATGTGGGAGCATGTCTGCGCGCTGCTGCGCGAATGGATCGACCAAGGGCTGAATCCCGCGCCGGTTTCCGTGAACGTGTCGCGCGTCAATATGTATAACCCTAACCTGGTGGAGCTGATTACGGGACTTGTCCGAAAATATGACATCTCCCCCGAACTTCTGAATCTCGAAATCACGGAAAGCGCCTATATGGACAATCCGGAAATTATGCGCGGCGTGCTCCAGAAGCTGCGGGACGCCGGTTTTCTGATTATGATGGACGATTTCGGAAGCGGATATTCCTCCTTAAATACGCTGAAGGATATCCCCTTTGATGTTCTAAAGATTGACATGAAATTTCTGACCGACAACGACGACGGACGCAATGAGTGTATCCTCGCCTCAATCATTCATATGGCAGGCTGGCTCAAAATACCGGTCATTATGGAAGGCGTGGAAACAGCGCCGCAGGTCGATTTCCTTAAAAGCATCGGCTGCGGTTACGTACAGGGCTTTTATTTCGCGCGCCCGATGCCCGTCCGTGATTATGAGGAACTGATTCGCGGCTCTCGTCCGATTCCGGCACAGTCCTTATCGGAGAATCTGGAGGCGCTGGTCGGCGCGATCTGGGATTCCAGCCTTGTCTCTGAGCTGCTTTTTGACAGTTTTCGGCAGCCGGCGGCTATTTACGAGTTTGAGAATGATAGCTTCCACGCGCTTCGCGTGAACAGCGAATACAACCGGTTCTTCGGCTATGGGGAAGAAGTCGGCGCCGACGCCGACCGCCGTTATCCGCGCCATCTGCGCGGCAGCTCGCTTGAAACGGTATTGGCGGTCTTCCGTCAGGTTGTCGTCTCGAAACGGGACGCCTCCTGTGAATACAGTTTAATAAGCGCGAACAGCGAGAAGCGCTATATTCGAATGGAACTTCGTTACTGGGGCGCTAATGAAAGCGCCAAGATTCTTTTCGCTCTTTTCAATGAGATTCCGTCGACCAACTGATTTTTGCCGACCATGAGGAATATGATATGAAAGAACGCCCTATTCTTAGAAACAGATGGTATTTATATATAACAGAATTTTTTTCCGGCGTGTCTGTCATGGCCGTCGAACTGGGAGCCAGCCGATTGCTGGCTCCTTATTTCAGTTCATCGCAAATCGTCTGGACGATCATCATCGGCACGATCATGATTGCCATGGCTCTCGGTAATTTCTGGGGCGGACGCTCCGCGGACAGGAATCCGGACCCGGACCGGCTTTATCGGCGGATTCTGCTTGCCGCGGTCTGGATCGCCGCGATACCGGTCGTCGGCAAGTACGTGATCGTCGGGATTTCAGGGCTTCTTGTGCTGACAATCAGCTCGAATTTCCTGATTATCGCCGCTTTTTTGTCCTGTCTGCTGCTTTTTGTGTTTCCGTTATTCCTTCTGGGCACCGTCACGCCTTCGCTTGTCAAATACACGATCCATTCCCTGGATGACAGCGGCGCTGCCGCGGGGACGCTAGGCGCCTTCAACACGGTCGGCAGCGTGATCGGTACTTTTATACCGACCTTCGTGACAATCCCCGCCATCGGAACCTCGGTGACTTTTCTTCTTTTTTCAGGGCTTTTGCTGGCTGTCGGGCTGGTCTATTTTCTGAGCGCCCGCGCCGGGCGAAAACGCGCTGTCGTGTCGCTGTCGCTTTTTGTCCTGTGCGCCGCTTTCGGTTATTCCGACCGCTTCGCCTTCTGGGACAAAAACCTGGTTTATGAGGGTGAGTCTATTTATAATTATCTTCAGGTCCAGGATCTGCCGGACCGCGAGATTTTGTCCACAAATGTCATGTTCGGCGTCCAGTCCGTAAAGATGAAAAGCGAAGAGCTGACGGGCATGTACTACGATTACGCGCTCGCCGCGCCTGTCATGGCCCGGGTCGCCGGAGCGGAAAAGCCCCGAATTCTGATTCTCGGCAACGGCACAGGCACTTACGCCTCGCAATGCGAGAAATATTTTCCGAACGCGTCCATTGACGGCGTGGAAATTGACGAGAAAATCACCGACCTGGCCTACAAGTATTTCAATCTTCCGGATTCCGTAAATGTCTGTACCTATGACGGCCGCGCCTATCTGGCCGCTTCGCGCGATCAGTACGATGTCATTCTCGTGGACGCGTACCACGATATCACGATTCCTTTTCAGATGTCCTCCGTCGAGTTTTTTACTCTGGTCCGGGATCATCTGACAGAGAATGGCGTGATGGTCGTGAACATGAACATGACCGCGGACGCGGAGAACGGCATCGACTCCGCTTTGAGCGACACGATTTCGCGGGTCTTTGACACGGTCCTGACAGCGGATATCCCCGGAAACAGCAACCGGGAGCTGTTCGCGGCGAATGGGATTGATTTAAAAAAGACGCTTCAGGAAGAGACCGCGTCGCTCCGGCAAACGGACCTGCGCGCTCTCATGACGAAAGTATCCGCCGGCCTGCGCGCTTATAACCCGGGAAAACAGGTCATGACGGACGACCGCGCGCCGGTAGAGGTGCTGGGTGCCCGGACTCTTGACGCCTATATCGGCCAGGAATTACAATACTATAAGGATGTGTTTCGCCGGGATGGATTTTCTGGGCTTCTGAACTCGTTTTAACCGGGGGGGTGAGTCATACCATTCGCGCGTTGCCACCTTCTTGAACTGACGGTCAAGAAGTACCCACGCTCCAAAGAGCTCGGTCATTTGTTTAAAATACGAAATTAATCATGAATATTAAACAATCCAAGCCGACGAGCCGCCGCGTACTACGGTGAAAGTCTGGCAATGAACGTTAACTTGCCTGGCCACACCCGATTCAAGGATTTCCCAGGTATTGGGTGACTAAATAATCGCCAGCCAGAAATTGATACCTGTAAAGGGTTGAAGATGGATATTGAAAGGAACTAACATACTGGAAATTTTTATTAGATCAGAAAGGAACTCGCGATGAATTTACTGGATTCTTTAAGACTGTCTTTGAAAACACAGCGAGAATACTTCAATGAGCAGGGCGCCGAAATCGCTCTCCGCGATATGGAGCTTACCGGCATTGTCAGCCGGATCGCCATATCGATTTATTTATTATATTTCGCGGTCACGTTTTTCTTTTTCCCGCGTCTGATGATATCTCCCTTATACGCTTTATACATTCCCGCCATGCTGTATATCGATTTCCGCGCGAGAAAGCTTATTCGCGCGAAGACGATTCAGCTCCGCGCGGCCAGACGCCTGACACTTATCATGTACGCGCTTTGTATGATGGAGATGATCCTCCTCAGCGTTTTCCCGCATCCGGATCTGCCCGCCGTGTATCTGCCGCTTTTTCTGATCATCGGCCCGGTACTCTTCATTCTGCCGGTCCTGGAGGAGCTTCTGATCACCGTAAGCGGCGCGGCCGCGTTCATTGTCCTGGTCGTGCTGTACAAACCCGCGTCACTGTGGCAGCATGAGCTTTTTGAGACCGTTACCGCGCTCGTCATGGCTATTTGCGCCATACTCCTGATGACGCGGACAAGAATCCAGACCGAGACTCTGAAAGATCAATATTTCGTGATGAGCCGCCATGACGCGCTGACCGGTATCCAGAACAAAGCCGCGGGTCTTACCGCGGCGGAGCAATATCTACATGAGTTCAGAAAACCGCGGAAACGGTTCGCCGTTTTTTTCGTGGATCTGGATGACTTCAAGAAAATCAACGACACGTACGGACATATCGAAGGCGACCGGCTTCTCCGAAAGATCGGCGCCGTTCTGAAATCCGTCTGCCGCAAAGACGACATCGTCTGCCGTTTCGGCGGCGACGAATTTCTGATCCTGATCAAGGATCTCAGCGGCGAGGACACGGCCGCGCGAAAGGCGGAACAGATTCTGGCCGCGCTTCAAAACTTGTCCGGGCGGGAAAAATACGCGATTTCCTGCAGCATCGGTATCTGTTATGTCGCGGAAGGCCGCGGCGAGATCGAAAGCTATATCCGCAAAGCGGATCAGGCGCTTTACGCCGCCAAAAACAAAGGTAAAAACCATTTCGAGCTGCTTTTCTGCTGATTACGTTATGAACCCGCGTTACAGCTTCCGCAGCGCCTCGAAGATTTTGTCCGGCTCCAATGGCTTAACAAGATATTCGCTCATTCCGGCCGCGCGGCCGCGCTCCATCGCGTCCTTGAACGCGTCCGCCGTCATGGCGATAATCGGGATGTTCCCCGCGTCAGGACGGTCAAGCGCCCGTATGGCCTTCGTCGCCTCGTAGCCGTTCATGACCGGCATCTGGATATCCATCAGGATCGCTTTATACTCGCCCGGCTTCGACGCGGCGAATTTCTCCACAGCCTCTTTGCCATTTCCGGCCTTATCCACCTTCATTCCGAATTTCGTGATAATTCTCTCAGCGATTTCCATATTGAGCTCATTGTCCTCGACAAGCAACGCTTTCCCTTCCAGACATTCCCCGGTGTCCGGCCTTGTCTCCTTCTTCTCGTTAAACCCAACGTATTTTGGGTCGCGTAAAGCGTCCGGAAACACGATATAACAGCGTATTGTCGTCCCTTTCCCAACCGCGCTTTCGACCTGAATCGTTCCGCCCATCAAGTCGACGATTCTTTTCACAATGAAAAGCCCGAGTCCTGTGCCGGTAATGCCGCTAGGCCGATCCGGGTTATTGTATTCCTGTGAAAAAGGCTCGAACATGACCTTCTGAAATTCCTCGCTCATACCGATTCCCGTGTCGCGCAGCTCAAACCCGAACCGTATCGTGTTGTCCGGTAAATCCTCGCTGTCCGAAATATAGGAAACAGTCCCGCCGGGCGGCGTGTATTTCACCGCGTTGGAGATCAGATTGAAAATAACCTGATTTAAACGCACCCGATCCGCGACGATCACGCCGGTTTTCCGGCGCCGCTCATAATAATACTTCAGGCCTTTATTCTCACACAGCGTTTTCAGCGCGTTCAAAGTAATATTCGTATGCTCTTCGTATACATATGGCGTGGGATTCAGCGTAATTTTCCCGCTGTCAATCTTTGAAATATCCAGGACATCATCAATCAGGCTCAGCAGAAACGTATTTGCCGTCCGTATCCGGTCCAGATCATCTCTCAATTTTCCTTCGTCGTGAATATCCTCCTCCGCGAAACTCGTCATACTGCTGATAATGCTGATCGGCGTCCGTATATCATGGCTGACGCGGGACACGAACTCAGTCTTGGCGTTATTGGCCTGTTCCAGCGCCTTCATGGCTTCGTCGCGGGAAGCGGTTTCCAACGCGTAGGCTGCCGTTATGTCACTACATAAAATCACGATGATATCATGACTTTCATCCAGATAAAAAAATTCCGTTTTCCGCCGTTCGCGCAGGCGGCGCCCATCCGGCAGATCTCTTACCGGGCCCTTGTAAAAAACAGAATAAACCTCCGCTTCCTCAAGCTTGGCCATCACATTGGCGACCGTCCATTTCCGACGGAGCTTCGGCCATTCTTCCTCGTCCGCGTAAAGCGCGAGCGCCTCTTCCACGCTGTCCTCGTAGTCTTTTTTAATATAAGGGACTTCTCCCGTTCCGTCCATTCGCTTCAGATGGATTCTGCCGGATCGGACATCGTAATACGAAACCCGCTCATAATTCCGCCTCAGAATCTGTTCCGCGATTCTCCGTTCAATATCCCGGTCGTTTTGTTTTCCTTCACTCATCGGCGCTCCCCCGTTTAAAAAAGAAAAGCGTGTCCGGTAATAATTCCCGGACACGCCAGCTTCTTATCAAGCTATTTCGTTGTCTTCAATACGCCCCGGTTCTTGTTCAGGTAATCCAGAAGCGAAATAATCGTAAGCGCGAGCGCGACCCACATGATAATCTGTGTCAGAATCGCCAGACTATCCAGATTCGCGATCATCAGACCGATCATAATCATCTGAAAAGTCGTCTTGAATTTGCCCCAATAGCTGGCGGCGATCACAATACCGTTGTCCGCCGCGATCAGGCGGAAACCACTGATAATAAAATCGCGGGCGATGATCACGATTACAATCCACGCCGGGATTCTCGCGAGCGCGACAAGACAGATCAGCGCGGAGCATACAAGCAGCTTATCCGCGAGCGGATCCATAAATTTGCCAAAATCCGTGATCAAATTGTACTTCCTGGCGATCTTCCCATCCGCCATATCCGTCAGGCTGGCGGCGATAAAAATCGCGAGCGCGATCCACTTATTCGCGGCACCGCCGATATTCGTAAGCATAAACAACACAAAAAACGGAATCATAACGCAACGCGTAAGCGTCAGTTTATTCGGTAAGTTCATAACTGTTTCCTTCTCCTTTGTCAGACTTTATTCTTCTTGGTGAGGTAAGTCTTGCGCTCATTCCCGTGTACCAGGCGTCCGATATTGGCGCGGTGCTGGAAAAACGCGAGCGCCGTCATAATGCCGGCCACAACATAAATCTCGTTCAGCGTCGCCTGTGAGGCGGAGCCGAAAACACCGAGCTGCCCGCTGATAATCGTCTGGATAAAAAATCCGGCGTAGAGGCAAAGTGACCCGAGCGAAACAAAATGCGTCGACAGGAACGGCACAAAGAACGCCAGAATGCCGACCGGAATGAATGTCCAGTGAAACGCGTTCATGAATCCGGCTGTCGCGGCGATGCCCTTGCCGCCCTTAAACTTCAGATAAATCGGATAATCGTGACCCAATACTACGCCAAACGCCGTGTAAATCTTGAGCAAATAAACGAGATCCGGATACTTGCCCTTAAAAAGCGCTGTCGTCAGCATGACCGCGATAAAACACTTGAAAAAGTCACCGGCGAACACGATCAATCCCGCCGCCGTCCCCTTGACGCGCAGCATATTGGTCGTTCCCGCGTTGCCGCTTCCCTGCTTCCGGATGTCAAATCCCTTAATTTTCCCAAAGATCATGGCCGTCTGAATCAGGCCGAATCCATAACCGATGAGCAGACATATGATCCGTATCATGATTCCTCCATTCTGACAGCTCGAACCCATTCCGGAACTGCCGTATGTTTCTACCTATTATATTAACGTAGAAAAGCGTTCTTGTAAATCCTAAAAACCGCCGCGGGAACCAGAAAAGCAAAAAGAGGAGTATTTCCGCGTTTATTACGGAAATACTCCTCTTCTCACAGTTCTTCTATTTGTTCAGGATAAAATTACTCGACGTCTTTCGTCGCGATCATGTCCACGCCTGTTCCGGCGACATTCGCTTTGATCACGTCTCCGATATGTACGGGCGCCGGTACGGAAAGGCCTCTCAAATCACGCACGCAGTCAAAAATCTTGCTCTTGGGCACGTCATTTTTCGTCTTGCAGGAAACCGCTACCGCTCCGGTCTTACTTCCGTAAACGCGAACCGTGCTCGTCACGATTCTGGTAGGATTCGTAACTTCCTTACGAGCGTACGCGTCTCCTCTTTTACAAGTATTTCCTACTACCTTAAGGACATTCCCGTCCTCCATGGTCACTTCGATCTGGCAGCCGAGAGGACATCCGATACAGGTCAGATTTCTTTTCTCCATCGATTATTCCTCCTCTACTTTGATCGTGATATTACCCAGATCCGGATGCTTATCAAACATTTCGCGCGTCAGATGAACCTCTTCCATCTCGCCGGGCGCCATGACCGGACGTTTACGCTGCACAACACAATCGTCATCGAAGTACACGCGCACGAAACGGTTTTTCATAACGCCGCCGACACGGAAACGTACCGTAAGCTTATCGCTCGCGCGTTTCGGGTCAATCGTTGTCGGAACCGTGTAACGAGGACCGCCTTCAACTGTTACAGGTATTTCATGAAGCTCTCCGTCCTTGCAGCCGGCCGCCACAAAAGCCGCCGCGTTGCGTCCTGCCGTCTCCGCCTCTTCCGAAACGAAATCGACCAGATCATGAACATGAAGCACGTTGCCCGCGGCGAATACGCCGGGGATCGAAGTCTCAAGACTCTCGTTGACGACCGGGCCGTTCGTTACACGGTTCAGATCGACGCCCATGCCTCTGGAAAGCTCGTTCTCCGGAATCAGACCTACTGAAAGCAGCAGCGTGTCACAGCTGTAATGCTCTTCCGTTCCGGGTATCGGCTTCATATGCTCGTCTACCGCCGCGATCGTAACGCCGGTAACACGTTCCTTGCCCTCGATATCCACAACCGTGTGACTGAGCTTAAGGGGAATTCCGAAGTCATCCAGGCACTGCACGATATTACGTTTCAGTCCGCCGGAGAACGGCAGGATCTCCGCCACGACCTTGACATTCGCGCCTTCGAGCGTCATACGGCGGGCCATGATCAGTCCGATATCGCCGCTGCCGAGGATGACGACCTCGCGTCCGGGCATATAGCCCTCAATGTTCACAAGACGCTGCGCTGTGCCGGCCGAGTAAATTCCCGCGGGACGAAAGCCCGGTATATTCAGAGCGCCTCTGCTTCTTTCCCGGCAGCCCATCGCCAGGATAATCGCGTTCGCCTGAATCTGGAAAAGTCCGTCCTCGCGGTTCATCGCCGTGATGACCTTGTCAGCGGAAATTTCCATGACCATCGTGTTCAGCCTGTACTCAATATTATATTTCATTACGCGGTCGATATAACGGCTCGCGTATTCCGGTCCTGTCAGCTCCTCTTTAAAAGTATGGAGTCCGAAACCGTTGTGAATGCACTGATTCAGAATGCCGCCAAGTCCGGTATCACGCTCGAGAATCAGGATATTGCGCTGTCCCGCTTCGTATGCCGCCGCGGCAGCCGCGAGTCCGGCGGGTCCGCCGCCGATAATCACGATATCATAATTTTTCATGAGCGTTCCACCTCCTCTTTATGCTCTCTGTCTTTGGGCGTTCCAAGGATCAGCTTGGAGTCTCCGCCGCACTTCGTGATCTCGCTCTGGTCAACGCCCCACTCTCTCGCGAGGATCTCCATAGTCCTCGGCGAGCAGAAGCCTGCCTGGCATCTTCCCATGCCGGCGCGTGTCCTGCGCTTGATTCCGTCAAGGCTCTTCGCTCCCAGCGGACGATGGATCGCGTCCAGAAGCTCGCCTTCGGAAATACTCTCGCAGCGGCAGATGATTCTGCCATAAGCGGGATTCTTACGGATCAACTCGGTTCTTTCTTCCATGGAAAGCTCTTTCGGTCTTACGATTCCCTTGCGGGAGCCGTTGAAGTCCGGATCCGGCTGAAGATCCATCTTATCGCGCAAAAGCTCCGCGATCGCCTTGCCGATAGCCGGCGAGGAAGTAAGTCCCGGCGACTCAACACCGGCGCAGTCAATAAATCCAGGCGCGTTCTTGACTTCACCAAGAATAAACTCGTGATGGTCCTCATGCGCCCGCAGTCCCGCGAAGCTCGTGATGACCTGACGAATCGGCAGATCCTTAACGGTGTTGCCCGCCTTCTCAATCAGCTCATTAATGCCTTCCGATGTCGTGTTGGTTCCCTCTTTGTCCTCAATATCGATTGCCGTAGGACCGACAATAATATTACCGTGAACCGTCGGGCTTACCAGAACACCCTTGCCAAGCTTCGTAGGAAGCTGGAAAATCGTGTGTGTAAGGAAATCACCGACCGCGCGGTCAAGAAGACAATAATCGCCTCGTCTCGGCGTGATGTGGATCTTGTCCTCGGAAACCATGTTGTGGAACATATCCGAGTAAAGACCGGCCGCGTTCACGACATATTTCGTATCGATCGAGCCGCCCTTGGACTGCAGCGTCCAATGATCTCCGTTATGAACGATTGCCGTGATCTCTGTGTTAAAGCGGAACTCAACACCATTTGTGTTCGCGTTCTCCGCCATAGCGATCGTAAAACTGAACGGGCAGACAATACCAGCTGTCGGCGCCCAAAGAGCCGCTACCGCTTTCGGGCTGATATTCGGCTCCATCTCTCTTAATTTATCCTGCTCCACAATCTCAAGATCTTTTACGCCATTCGCTATACCATTATCATACAGCTTCTGAAGTCCGGGCCTGTCTTCCTCATTCATGCAGACGACAAGGCTGCCATTCTGGATAAAATCAAAATCGAGCTCTTTCGCGAGGTCCGGGAACATCAGATTGCCCAGCAGATTGTATTTCGCCATCAAACTGCCGTGCGCCGCGTCAAAGCCCGCGTGGACGATCGCGCTGTTCGCTTTACTGGTCCCGCAGCATACGTCTTCCGCTTTCTCGACGACACATACATTCGCCTTGTAACGGGACAAAAACCGCGCGACACTGCAGCCTACAGCGCCTGCTCCGATTACGACTATATCATACATAGTCTCTCTCTCCTTTATTATCTTTGTATACGCGTTTCCGCGCGAAATTTCTGTTAAAAAAGCCGAATAGCCTTGTTGCCTTGGTCGGCAGACAAAACTATTCGGCTTTAATCTTAAGGCCAGTTTATACGCTTTGCCTCACAGACTTAGGTTATTTTACCACGGAATCGCGTTGTAAATAGCAAGCGCGATAAGAGCTCCGACGATTGGCCCAATAACAGCAACTACAATGCCATAACCCCAGTCATTGTCAGCTTTGTTCTTGATCGGCAGTACAGCGTGAGCGATACGGGGACCAAGGTCACGGGCCGGGTTAATCGCGTATCCTGTCAGACCGCCAAGGCTCATGCCGATGGAAACGATGATACCGAATACGAGCAGCTTAGCTACGCCGGCGTTAAGCTCAGGAACCTGAGCCAAACCTAAAATCGTAAATACAAGGATGAATGTGCCTACAACCTCACTGAAGAAGTTGCGTCCCATGTTACGAACAGCGGGAGCTGTGCAGAAAACACCGCGCTTCGTAGCGCCATCATCTGTCGCGTCGAACTGATCTTTGAAAAGGATATAAACGATAATACCACCAACAAAAGCTCCAAGGATTTCAGAAATAATAAGTCCCGGTACATTCGCCCATGTGTAAATATCGCTCTTGCCCTGCGCCGCCAAAGCGATCGTCAGAGCCGGATTGAAGCTCGCGCCGGACGCTTTGCCGAACACGAACGCGGGAAGCATAACCGCGAGGCCCCAGGCAAGCGTGATCTGAATGGAACCAGCTCCCTTCATACCAGACTTATTAAGTGTTACGTTAGCTACAACACCATCACCAAGGATAATCAGAATCATTGTACCTAAAAACTCACCAATAAAAGGTAGCATAATATCTCCCTCCATTTGCTATTGAATTTTACGGTTTACTAGTTCTCTTTTGCCCAACCATAAGAACATTTAACTGCTTTGTTCCAGCCCTTGATACGAGCGTCTCTTTCCTCAGCGCCGATCTTGGACTCGAATGTGCGGTCAATTGCCCAGTTCTTGATAACGTCTTCTTTACTTGACCAGTATCCGACTGCCAGACCTGCCAGGTAAGAAGCGCCCATAGCTGTTGTCTCAACACATGTCGGACGTTTAACCGGAGCGTTGATGATATCAGCCTGTGTCTGCATCAGATAGTTGTTAGCGCAAGCGCCGCCATCTACCTTAAGAGCTGCCAGATCGATACCGGAATCCGCCTTCATAGCGGTCAGAACATCGTTTACCTGATAGCAAAGGCTGTCCAGAGTCGCGCGGATGATATGATACTTGTTGCAGCCTCGGGTCAGGCCGACAATTGTGCCTCTCGCGTACTGATCCCAGTGCGGAGCGCCGAGTCCTGTAAACGCCGGGACAACATAGCAGCCGTTGGTGTCTTTCACCTTCTGCGCCATATACTCTGAATCCGGTGAGGAATCGATAACCTTCAGCTCATCACGCAGCCACTGGATCGCCGCGCCGGCTACGAAGATCGAGCCCTCAAGAGCGTAGTTAACTTTGCCGTCAAGGCCCCAAGCGATGGTGGTTACAAGACCATTCTTGGAGAATACAGGTTTCTCGCCTGTGTTCATCAGCATGAAGCAACCTGTTCCGTATGTGTTCTTAGCTTCGCCCGCGTTGAAGCAGGTCTGGCCGAACAAAGCGGACTGCTGATCGCCGGCAGCTCCGGCGATAGGAATCGAGCCGCCTAAAAGCGACGGATCCGTGTATCCGAAGATACCGCTTGAAGGTTTCGCTTCCGGAAGCATGCACTTCGGAATATTGAGTTCCTTCAAAATCTCGTCATCCCACTCCAGCGTGTTGATGTTGAACAGCATCGTACGGGAAGCGTTTGAATAATCTGTAGCGTGAATCTTGCCACCGGAAAGTTTCCACATCAGCCAGCAATCAACTGTGCCGAATAAAAGCTCGCCCTTCTCAGCGCGCTCACGGACTCCCGGAACATTCTCAAGGATCCAGCGAAGTTTTGTGCCTGAGAAATACGCGTCGATAACCAAACCTGTCTTCGCACGGAAGGTATCTGTAAGACCCTTCTCCTTCAAAGAATCCGCGTACTCTGATGTACGGCGGCACTGCCAGACGATCGCGTGATAAACCGGCTCGCCGGTATTCTTATCCCATACAATCGTTGTCTCACGCTGATTGGTAATACCAATAGCAGCGATATCCGCCGCGGTCGCTCCGATCTTCTGCATAGCCTCAACAGCTACACTGATCTGAGTTGACCAAATTTCGTTAGCGTCATGCTCTACCCATCCTGGTTTCGGAAAATACTGCGTAAACTCTTTCTGCGCTACGCTGCAGATCTCACCCCGCTCGTTGAACAGGATACACCGATTTGATGTTGTGCCTGAATCAAATGCCAATACATATTTTGCCATAACCGTCCTCCTTTGATGATAAGATGTTTGCTAACTACAACAGACATTACCGTGCCTGGTTCTGCCTGTTAGTTCACCGAAAAAATACGAAATAAAAGAAAACGATACTATTTGTGCGAATTGTTATAAAATCAGCGGGCGCCTCGGTAATTTTTGAACAATTACACGTATATAATACACCATATTTCAAAAATTGCAATGAATTTTGCTCAAATTTTTAAATGAATATTTATTCGGCATTATGGAAAATGTCAAAAAAGGCCGTCGTTTCGCCGTTTATAACGTGTAATGACAACCTTTTTCTGACCACATGTATACAGGGATATGCAATTCTATTTCAGTTTTCTGATAACTCCGCAAAGTTCCGGAATCGTCATTTCGCCATTTCCGACAATCTTATTGCGGGCGATTACGATCGGTACCCGCTCGATATGATATCGCTCCACAAGATCCGGGTAAAGATTCGCGTCGATCATGTGCGCTTTCACAAGCGGGTTCTCCGCGGCAATCCTCTGCGCGCTCATGACCGTCTTCGCGCAGTGATGGCACATCAGCGAAACGCATACGTCGAGCCTCGCGGGCTGATTGATCTTGGAAATGTCCTTCAGTGTCGGCTTATCAAGCGGTTTCGCCGCGCCGGCCGCTACCAGCAGCGCCGCCGCGAAGCTGTTGAACTCCTTACCGCCGGGAACGCCATGAAATACCATGCCGCTGTAATCCTCGCCCGAAAGGAATCCCGTCGCCGGAAGATATGTCGGGTCAAGCGCCTCGTCCGCCTTCGGGTCCTGTCCCGGATCCAGAAGCGTCAGAGAAAGCTCAGATGAGTATCCGACCAGCTGCTTCAGAAATGTCGCCATCTCCTCACTCTTATCGCCGCCGTCCACGACGCAGACAAGCGTAAGCGGTTTCTCAATCCGCTCAAGCAGAGGTTTTAATTGCGCTTCCAGCTCGTCAGAAATAAGCGGGCTTCTGTCCGAAAGCGCGTCCAACGAAAAAGCCATATTGGTCTCCTTTCTTCTAGAGCGCTCCGACCAGATCCAGACTGGGTGTCAAAGTTTCCGCGCCTGGTTTCCACTTCGCCGGGCATACCTGATCGCCATGCTCCGCCACGAAACGCGCCGCCTGCAGCTTACGCAGAAGCTCGTCCGCGTTCCGGCCGATGCCCATGTCATTGACCTCATAAAGCACGACCTCCGCCTTATCGTTCAGCACAAAAGTCCCGCGGTAAGCTTGTCCCGCTTCCTCGTCCAGAACGCCGAACTGTCTCGCGAGAACGCCGGCGGGATCGCCGAGCATCGGAAATTTAATCTTGCGAATCGTGTCGGACGCGTCCGCCCATGCTTTGTGCACAAAATGCGTATCCTCGCTTACGGAGTAAACCTCACAGCCTTCCGCCTGGAACTTGTCATAAGCGTCCGCCATATCCCCAAGTTCCGTCGGGCAGACAAACGTAAAATCCGCGGGATAGAAAAACAGAATTGACCAGTGGCCTTTCAGACCGTCAAGCGTCAGCTCTCCCGTTTCCCCATTCTGGAAATAGCTCACCTTAAAGTCCTCCGGCGTGAAATGAATCATATTGCTCATGTTGCGTCCTCCTTCTTGTCCGTAAATAAAATAAAAAGTTACAGAGTCCTAACCTCAGTATAAAAACAGACGCGAAAGAAATCAAGTAGTTTTCAAGTAGTTTTAAAAATTAAGAAAAATTTTCAGACTTTTATCAATATACTCCCTTGCGTTTTTACATTTCCTCGAGTATACTATAAGCAGTGCCTGGTTTGCCTTAAAGTTAAATGTGAAGGAGGCCTACAATGAAAGCCAAGAAAGATAAACTCGATATCAACAACATGAACGGAATCACATCCAACAATGATAAAGACTGTGGTCTGACCGATATGAACTGCGTCAAGGACGAGGACGATACGAACTGCGGCCTGACCGATATGAACTGCAAGGGTGACGAGGATGACACCAGCTGTGGACTGACCAATATGAATTGCAATGATGATGAGAACAAGTAACAATGTAAATCCGCTGGGCAAGCCTGGCATTTAAGTTTCGACAGAAGAAGCTGCCGTGTTAGAACTGACAATCAGTTCTAACGCGGCAGTTCTCTTTTCGCCTCGCGAACATCTTTCCGAAATGGTTCTTCTTTGTAAACACCGAATCGTCCGCCCAGGACCCGCTTCCCGGAAGCTTCTTCCCCGGTCCGCGCGACCGCGCGGTCTCCGCGGCGATAATCGTCCTATTATAATAGGAAGAAACTCGTACAAAACCCTCCTGTGAAACCGCCTTCGCGTAGTTTATACGCGGCGCTTGATCAGACTTCGCGAATTTGGTCCTATTAATATAGAAGAAACTCGTTATTTTTTTCGCGGAAATCGTCGCGAATTCAAAATATTACACTGCTATTCGGAAGTTTAAAAAGTTGAAAAACGCGGCGGAAATTCTCCCGTCCGTCAAGATGTCAATAAAAAGAATACTAAATCAGAATTCCCATATATACTAAAATGGTTCTTGTGTGTAACTACTCCCGCGTGCTATGATTAAGACAGAAATAATCCTCGGCAAAGCGAATTTCAGCACTAAACAATATGTGAGGTTTAATAGATGGCTAAAAACTTATTTGATGATTTCAGAGATATAGATACTGGGGAGAGAACACCCCTGGATGATTTTATCGACACACTCAATGTCCGGCTGATCGGGCGCGGCGAAAGCGAGACCCGCATTACCAATCTGCGTGACTTTGTGCTGCCTACCTTCCTGCTGGTCTACTGCAAAACAGGCACGCTCCGGCTGTCTCACGGGGGCGAGGATACAATATTGGAGCCCGATTCCCTCTATATCTTCAGTCCTTATGAGCTCTACAGCCTGACCCGTCTTGGCAAAACCCGCGTGAAATTTTATTATCTGATGTTCAATGTCGCTCCCTATATGAGCCGCTATTATCTGGCGGCCTCCGCGCTTTCTTCCGCGGACGCGCTATTCCTTCAGGAAGGACAGTATGGCCGATTCGGCTTCACTTTGGAAGAGCTTTCTTCCTTCGCGAAACTTGAAAACGGCCTCTCCGCGACACTTCGGCAATTGATCAAGCTGATTCTGGCCCGTATTCTGTACGACCAGCATGTCACCGGCAAAAACCTTCCGCTGATGAAGCACGGACGCGGACACGCGCTGATCTCTCAGGCTTTTCAATATACCGAGAACCATCTGAACGAGCCGCTTATTATCAATAACATTATCCGGGAAGCGTCAACAAGCAAGACCAGCCTGGATCGGGCTTTTCACGATATTCTGGACACAACGCCGTCGAAAGCGCTGATGCGGCTCAAGATTGATCATTCCATGGAAATGCTCCGTCTGAACACGCCGGTCCAGACCATCGCGCGGGATCTCGGCTTTTACTCGGTCTATCATTTCAGCAATACCTTTAAAGCCGTAACCGGTATCCGGCCGACTCGATACCGAGGCGAGTTCTTCGCGTACTCCCATTTCCACCAGGAGCGCGGATTATTATAACAACTCTCCGTATTTTTTGACAAAGCTTTTTTTGACAAAAGACACGAGAACAGAATACAAAATAATCACCGCCAGGAGGAACAGAAAGTACACCGCTCCCAGCCGCTGAGGACCCGCGCCAAAGCCCACAAACAGGGCGAGCGCTGTGCTGACGATAATACCCATGCCGGTCAGCAGGAACACCGGAAGAGAGGCGCGGCTTTGAATAAACGGGGTTTTCCCCGTCCGCAGCGAATGAATGACAAGTGTCTGTGTCCACTGCGATTCCACGAACCAACCGGCCTGGAAAAGCGCCGCGAACGCGAGCTTTCCGGCGGTGTCCAACGTACTGTAGCCGCCGTGAAGAGCGGCCGGACAGATCACGAAAAACATCATCAGATAGGTGGCGATATCGAACACGGAGCTCGTCGGGCCGATCCGCAGCATGAATTTCCCGATGGAATCCGCGTTCCACTTTCGGGGGATTCTCAGGTAGTCGGAATCGACGTTGTCAAACGGCAGCGCCAGGCATGAAATATCATAAATCATGTTCAGTATTAAAAGCTGTACAGGCAGCATCGGCAGAAACGGCAGGAAAACACTGGCCGCCAGAATGGAGAACATATTCCCGAAATTGCTGCTGGCCGTAATCTTAATATATTTAATGGTGTTGGCGTATGTCCGCCGACCCTCAATCACGCCGTTTTCCAGCACGTTCAAGTCTTTTTCCGTCAGAATGATATCCGCCGACTCTCTGGCGATATCCACCGCGGTATCCACGGAAATTCCCACATCCGCCGCCTTCATCGCGGCCGCGTCATTAATGCCATCACCCATGAACCCGACTGTATGCCGCCCGCGAAGCACCGTAACGACACGCGTTTTCTGATCGGGACTCAGCTTGGCGAAAACACTTACGTCGTCCGCCGCGTTAAAAAGCTCATCGTCTGTCATTTTTTCCAGATCGGCTCCCAAGAGCATATGATCCGCGGGAATTCCGACTTTTTCGCAGATATTCCCGGTAACAGCGTCGTTATCGCCGGTAAGAATCTTCACGTCCACACCGTAGTCGCGAAGCGTGGAAACCGCTTCTTCCGCGCTCGCTTTCGGCGGGTCAAGAAACGCGAGATAGCCGATCAAAACCATCTCTTTTTCCTCGATCAAAGCCGACTCGTTATCCGTGAAAGACTCGTTTTTGTGCGCGATGCCCAATACGCGGAAACCGTTTTTGTTGAATTCGTTCGCCTTGCGCAGAATCACGGTTTTCAGATCCTCGGAAAGCGGTCTGACCTTTCCTTCGTACTCGGCGCAGGAGCATACGCCCAGCATCTCTTCAATCGCGCCCTTCGTAATCAGCTGGCGCTTCCGGTTCCTGTCCTCCACGACCACGCTCATACGGCGGCGTTCGAAATCAAAAGGAACCTCATCCACCTTCGCGTATTCCTCCTGAAGAGGCTTCAGCTCGTCCTCACCCGCGTGGCGGATAATAGCCACATCCATGAGGTTTTTAAGCCCTGTCTGAAAATAGCTGTTCAAAAACGCGTGCTTCAGGACGCGGATGTCCTCCTCGCCCATGATATTGTAATGATACTCCAGCGTGATCCGGTCTTCTGTCAGCGTGCCGGTCTTGTCGGTGCAGAGAATGTCCATCGCGCCAAGATTCTGAATCGCGCCAAGATTTTTAATGATTACTTTCTTATGGGACATGACAACCGCGCTCTTCGCCAGATTCGCCGAAACGATCATCGGCAGCATCTCCGGCGTCAGACCGACCGCCACCGAAAGCGCGAACAAAAGCGCGTTCAACCACCGGTTATCGCCGGTCTTGAACAGACCATTGATCAGAAAAACAGCCGGCGCCATAACAAGAATAAACCGAATCAGCATCCATGAAACTTTTTTGATACCAATGTCAAAGCTGGTATCTTCTTTTTTGCCCGTAAGCTTCTCGGCGATATTCCCGAAAATCGTCTCGTTTCCCACGGCAATGACAATACCTTCCGCGGAGCCGCTGACCACATTGCTTCCCATGAAAGCGAGGTCGCGGCACTCCAGAGGCGCGCCCGGCGCGGATGTTCCCAAATCGGAATATTTCTCGATCGGCTCGCTCTCCCCGGTCAGAGCGGACTGGTTGATAAAAAGATCCTTCGCGGTGATCAGACGCAGATCCGCCGGAATCATGTCGCCCGAGGCGAGATATACATGATCGCCCACAACGATCTCGTCAAAAGCGATTTCCTGTTTCGTTCCGTTCCGCAGGACCGCCGCCGTATTCCTTACCATCGCCGAAAGCTGATCGGCCGATTTCTCGGAGCGGGATTCCTGTATGAACGTCATCAGCCCGCTGATCAGCACCATCGACACGACCATCACGACGGTGATATAATTCCGGTCTCCCGGCGCCGGCAGAATAATATCCGTAAAAAGAGATATCGTCGCGAGCGCGAACAGTACGATCGTGAACGGCGTCACAAAGGAAAAAAACAGCCTTTTCGGCGCGCTGTCCCTTTTTTTCTTCGCGACCGCGTTGCTTCCGAAGCGTACGCGCTGTTCTTCAGCGGACTCCTCGTCAAAGCCATCTTCAGGCAGATCATAGGCCTTAAACAACTCATCGACCGCGAACCCGGCCGCCTCCAGCAGACGTTTTCCCGCGGCGCTCAAATCTTTCTTCTCGTACTTCTTTCCTTGTGTCATAGCTCAGCCTTCTTTCCTCATATTTCCCGGGCACTCCATTAAAAGTCACCTGTTTCGAAGAAACGAGGGCACAAAAAAAGCGTGCCCGTGAAACCTTACAACTGTCCCACAGACACGCTTAACAGCGTTTTCTGTTGCCGCTTGCCGGGCGGCCCGACGCGTACCCTGTCGAGGTATCGTCTGCTCAGTTTGTACTGTTGACTCCGCGCCCCGGATTTGGGACGCTACGCAGCGCAAAGAGATTAATTTCGCTTTATTATAGGGGCCTTAACAACACTTGTCAAGTACCTGAAAGAATCTTTATACAACCTTAATATCAGAGCTTATTCGTTAACGCCATCTTAAAAAGCTCTGTCGTAAAATACAGATTACAAAGGAAGGGAGGAATGATCTATATGAACAATATCTTACAATATGTTTTATATCTCGCTATACTCACGCTTCTCGCGATACCGCTGGGATCCTACATATACAAGGTCATGATCGGTGAAAAGACTTTTTTATCAAAAGCGCTGACGCCTTGCGAAAAATTTGTATACCGAATAGCCCGTATTGACTCGAGCGAGGAAATGTCCCCAAAAAAGTACACGGCCCGCGTTTTGATTTTTTCCGGTATCGGCTTCCTGTTTCTGTTCCTGCTGCTGCTTTTTCAAGGCGCGCTCGCTGGAAACCCGGAAGGGCTTCCGGGACTTTCCTGGCCGCTCGCTTTTAACACGGCCGCGAGCTTTATAACCAACACGAACTGGCAGGCCTACAGCGGCGAGTCCACATTAAGCTATCTGACGCAGTCCCTCGGACTGACCGTCCAGAACTTCGCGTCCGCCGCGGTGGGAATATCGGTATTGTTCGCCCTGATCCGCGGTTTTACCAAAATCAAAGAAAGCGGCCTTGGCAGCTTTTGGGTAGATATGACTCGCGTGATCATCCATATTCTGATTCCGCTCAACGTCATCGTCGCGATCTGCCTCGCGGGAGGGGGCGTAATTCAGAACTGGAAAAGCGCCGAAACCGTTCCGCTTCTGGAACCGATCGCGGTAAGCTCCGACGGCAATATCATCGAAAACGCCCAAATCGACGCGGATACCCAGACCATAACCGTTGACGGAGCGGTCGTGCCGGACGCGGAAATCGTGACAGAGCAATATGTGCCTATGGGCCCGGCGGCGAGCCAGGCAGCGATCAAACAGACAGGCACGAACGGCGGCGGATTCTTTGGCGCGAACGCGGCGCACCCGCTGGAGAACCCGTCTCCTTTCACCAACCTGATTGAGACGCTTTCCATCCTGCTGATACCGGCGGCGCTTTGCTTCACCTTCGGCAAAGCGGTCCGGAATAAAAAACAGGGCGCCGCGATATTCATGGCGATGTTCATCTGCCTTGTAATCGCTTTGAGTGTTATTGCCGCGAGCGAACAGGCAGCCGGCAACATGGAGGGTAAAGAAGCGCGTTTCGGCATCGCTTCCTCCTCGACCTGGACCGCTTTTACCACCGCCGCCTCGAACGGCTCCGTTAACTCTTCGCTCGATAGCTACACGCCGCTTTCGCAAACGGCCGCCATGCTGCTGATTCAGCTGGGCGAGGTTGTTTTCGGCGGTGTCGGCAGCGGTCTGTACGGAATGCTCGCGTTCGCGATACTGACCGTGTTTATCGCCGGCCTGATGGTCGGGCGAACCCCCGAGTTCCTCGGCAAAAAAATAGAGCCCTATGAGATGAAATGGGCCGTCGTAGTCTGTCTGGCGACACCGGTCTCAATACTGGTCGGAAGCGGCGTCGCGGCGCTTGTCCCGAATGTTGCGGACAGCCTGACAAACTCCGGCGCGCGCGGTTTTTCCGAACTGCTGTACGCGTTTTCCTCCTGCGGCGGCAACAATGGCTCCGCTTTAGCGGGATTTAAAGCGAACACGGTATTTTTAAATCTTTCTCTGGGACTCGTCATGTTGTTCGCGCGCTTTGTCCCCATCGGCGGAACACTGGCGATCGCCGGCAGCCTGGCGAATAAGAAAAAAGTCGCCGTGACTGCCGGAACGCTGTCCACCACAAACGCCATGTTTGTCTTTTTACTGATCTTCGTTGTGCTTTTAATCGGCGCCCTCAGTTTTTTCCCGGCTCTGGCGCTTGGCCCCATCGCCGCGTTTTTAAGCGGCGCCGCTTAATACAGGAGGCGAGACTTATGAAATCCAATATGAAAACTTCATTCTTCGATCGGAAAATTTTCACCCGCGCGATCCAGGACTCTTTCCTCAAACTCAGTCCGGGAACGCAGGTCAAAAACCCGGTCATGTTCCTCGTCTATGTCTCGGCGATTCTGACCTCGATCCTCTGGATTCTTTCACTTTTCGGCGTAAAAGACGCCGATAGCGGCTATACCCTGGCAATTTCGATCATCCTCTGGTTCACGGTCCTTTTCGCGAATTTCGCGGAGGCGATCGCCGAGGGACAGGGAAAAGCGCGGGCGGACACGCTCCGATCGGCAAAAAAAGATATCATGGCTCACAAGATTCCCTCCCCCGAGCGAAAAGACGCGGTTACAGAGGTCTCGTCCGCCACACTCAAAAAAGGCGACTTCGCGCTTGTGAAAGCGGGCGAGCTGATCCCCGCGGATGGCGACGTAGTCGATGGCGCGGCTTCCGTAGACGAAAGCGCCATTACCGGTGAGTCCGCCCCTGTCATCCGCGAGGCGGGCGGCGACCGGGCCGCGGTAACGGGCGGCACCACCGTTCTTTCCGACTGGATTGTTCTGGTCGTGACAAACGAGGCCGGAAACAGCTTCCTGGACAAGATGATTTCCATGGTAGAAGGCGCTTCCAGAAAGAAAACACCCAATGAAATCGCCCTTCAGATTTTCCTGATGGCCCTGACCGTGATCTTCATACTGGTTACGCTGTCCCTTTACAGTTATTCCGCGTTCACGTCCAAGCTCGCGGGAATCGCCAATCCCACCTCCGTCACGACCTTGATCGCTCTGCTTGTCTGCCTCGCCCCGACTACGATCGGCGCGCTGCTCTCCGCGATCGGTGTCGCCGGAATGTCCAGGCTTAACCAGGCCAACGTGCTGGCGATGAGCGGGCGCGCGATCGAGGCAGCCGGCGATGTCGATATCCTGATGTTGGACAAAACAGGAACGATTACCTTAGGAAACCGCCAGGCCAGCGAATTCATCCCGGTCGACGGCGCGGACGAAAAAGAACTCGCCGACGCGGCGTGGCTCTCCTCTCTCGCTGATGAGACCCCGGAAGGCCGCGGTATCGTAACTCTGGCCAAAAGAAAATACAACATTCGCGAGCGCTCGCTTTCCGATAAGCATATGACCTTCATCTCCTTTACAGCGGCGACCCGGATGAGCGGCGTGGATTACGATGGTCATGAAATCCGCAAAGGAGCGGTGGAATCCATGAAATCGTACGCCTTAGACGGTGGACAGACGTATTCCGAGGAATGCGAAAATACCGCGAAATTTATCGCGAATCAAGGCGGAACGCCTCTACTCGTCGCCAAGGATCACAAAATTCTCGGCGCTATTTACTTAAAGGACATTATCAAGCAGGGTGTACAGGAGAAATTCGCGGATCTTCGAAAAATGGGCATCAAGACTATTATGATCACCGGGGATAACCCGCTGACGGCCGCCGCGATCGCGGCGGAGGCCGGCGTGGATGACTTTCTCGCGGAAGCGACTCCGGAGGGCAAGCTGAATATGATTCGCGATTTTCAGTCCAAGGGCCATCTGGTCGCCATGACAGGCGATGGCACGAATGACGCTCCCGCTCTGGCGCAGGCCGACGTGGCGGTCGCCATGAACACCGGCACACAGGCGGCGAAGGAAGCGGGGAATATGGTCGATCTGGACTCCTCGCCCACAAAGCTGATCGACATCACGCGGATTGGAAAACAGCTTCTGATGACTCGCGGAAGCCTGACCACCTTCTCAATCGCCAACGACGTGGCAAAATACTTCGCGATTATTCCGGCGCTTTTCATCGGTATATACCCGGGGCTTGCCTCTCTTAACATTATGGGGCTTCACTCCCCTCAAAGCGCGGTATTGTCAGCGATCATTTACAACGCGTTGATCATTATCGCCTTGATTCCGCTGGCTCTCAAGGGCGTAAAATACCGCGAGGTACCGGCCGGCAAGCTCCTTTCTCACAATCTTCTCGTCTATGGACTGGGCGGGCTCATGGCGCCATTTATCTTTATCAAGCTTTTGGACCTGCTGCTTTCGTTATCCGGTCTGTAAAAAATATCAGGAGGCGCGGTTTTATGAAAACAATAAAAAATATTTTACCGACAAGTGTTTTGTTCTTTCTGGTCCTGGTTGTTCTCTGTGGCGTAATCTACACCGGTATCGTGACCGGCGTCGCCGAAACGCTTTTTCCTTACCAGGCCAATGGAAGCGTCATCGAAATAAACGGCAAAAAATACGGCTGTGCCTTGCTTGGCCAGCAATATACCGACGCCGGCCATATGTGGGGCCGCGTAATGAACCTGGACGTGACTACCTATAAGGATAAAGATGGCCGCGCCCTGATGTACGCCGAACCATCCGACATAAATCCCTCCGGCCCGGAGTATAAAGCGCTGATCGCGGAGCGTCTTAATAAACTGCGCGCCGCTGACCCGGACCTGGACGTAACCACTGTTCCTGTCGATTTGATCACTTGTTCCGGCAGCGGGCTTGACCCGGATATCTCCCCGGCCGCGGCTGAGTACCAGGTTCCGCGGATCGCGGGCGCGACCGGTCGTTCCGAGGACGAAATACGGAACATCATACGTAAATGCTCGACCGGACGTTTTCTCGGTATTTTCGGCGAGAAAACCGTCAATGTCCTGAAAGTCAACCTGACACTTGACGGTATTCTGAAATAGCGCTTTTAACGGCGCTTTGGCGTTATTGAACTTCCATAACGAATAGATTATAATACAAAAAAGAGAGCGTGGTGAGACAAGGATGGAAGAGAAAAGAGCGAACCCGGAACAGCTTCTGAAAAACGTAGAGGAAGAAGAGCGGCGCGCGCGCCGCGGCCATTTGCGTATCTTTTTCGGCTACGCCGCCGGCGTCGGTAAAACCTACGCCATGCTGAAAGCCGCGCGTCAGGCCGGGAAGAATGGCTTCGACACGGTCATAGGCTATGTGGAGCCGCACTCCCGTCCCGAAACAATGGCGCTTCTGGATCGTCAGGAGACGCTGCCGCCCAAGCGCGCGCTTCACAATGGCGTAACCGTCCGGGAATTTGATCTGGACGCCGCCCTGAAGCGCCATCCGCGCCTACTAATCGTGGATGAGCTCGCCCATACCAACGTATCCGGCTGCCGCCACGAGAAACGCTATCAGGATGTGGAGGAATTACTCGCCGAAGGAATTGACGTTTACACGACCGTCAATGTCCAGCACATCGAAAGCCTGAATGACATGATCGCCTCCATTACCGGCATAGTCGTCCGTGAACGCGTGCCCGATAAGATGTTTGACGACGCCGACCAGGTCAAGCTGGTAGATATTGAGCCGCGGGAACTGATCGAACGTCTGAACGAAGGTAAAATTTATCAGGAAGATCGCGCGAAACAGGCGATGGACAACTTTTTTACTATTGAAAATCTGACCGCGCTGCGGGAAATCGCCCTGCGCCGTTGCGCGGACCGGATCAATCATCTCACGGAAATGACGCGGACGAGAAGCGGAGGCGAATACTATACGGATGAGCATATTCTTGTCTGTCTCTCCGCTTCCCCGACGAACCAGAAGATTATCCGCGACGCCGCCCGTATGGCGATGGCTTTTCACGGAAGCTTCACCGCTCTGTTCATCGAAACGAGCTCCTTCGCGTCCATGAGCGCGGAAAGCAAGGAAAGCCTGCGCGCGAATGTCCATCTCGCGGAGCAGCTTGGCGCTACGACTGAGACCAGCTACGGGGATGACATCGCCTTGCAGATTTCCGAGTTCGCCCGTCTTTCCGGTGTTTCCAAAATCGTCGTAGGACGAAGCAGCGTCAACCGGAGAAGCGTTTTCAGCCGTCCTACTCTCACGGAAAAATTAATCGCGTACGCTCCGAATCTGGATGTTTACGTCATACCGGACCAACACGCGGCTATGCGCGCGAAGCGAAAACACACGAATGGCCGCGCCGATTTTCAGCCGCTCGATATCCTGAAAAGCGCCGGCATCCTGGCGGCGGCGACCCTGATCGGCTACTTTTTTGACCTCCTCGGCTTCAGCGAGGCGAATATTATTACTATTTATATTCTCTGTGTGTTGATCACCGCGATCGTCACGAACAAAAGAGTCTACAGCCTGATTTCCTCTATCCTGGGCGTTTTGATCTTTAACTTTCTCTTCACGGTTCCGAGATTTTCTTTAAACGCCTATGGTTCCGGATATCCGGCCACATTCCTGATCATGTTCATCGCCGCGTTCATCACGGGAACCCTGGCCGTCAAAATCAAGCGCCAAGCCCGGCAGGCCGCTTCCGCGGCGTACCGGACAAAAATACTTTTAGACACCAGCCAAATGCTGTCCCAGGCAAAAAGCAAAGAAGAAATCGCGAAGCTTATGTCTTCCCAGCTAATCAAGCTTCTGGACAGGGACATCCTGTTTTACTTTTCCGATGGTCCCGTTTTATCCGGACCACTCGCTTTTTCACGTAGCGAATCCGAGATCGATTCCACTTATGTGACCGAAAACGAAAAAGCTGTCGCTGCCTGGGTATATAAGAACAACAAAAGAGCGGGCGCTACGACCGCCACGCTTTCCAATTCCAAATGCCTTTATCTCGCGGTCCGCGTCCGCGGAAAAGTATATGGTGTCGTCGGTATCGCCATGAATGAGGACACGCTGGATTCCTTCGAGTACAGCATACTGCTTTCCATCCTCGGCGAATCCGCGCTGGCTTTCGAAAACGAGCAAACCGCGATCGAGAAGGAGCAGGCGGCGATTCTCGCGAAAAACGAGCAGCTGCGCGCGAACCTGCTGCGTTCCATCTCCCACGACCTGCGCACGCCCCTGACTGCCATCTCAGGCAACGCCGGACTTCTGGTGGAGAACAGCTCCAACATGACCGATGAAATGAAGGCTCAGCTGTATGGCAGTATTTATGACGATTCCCTGTGGCTGATCAACCTGGTGGAAAATCTGCTTGCTGTTACAAGAATCGAAAACAGCTCCGCGCGTCTCAAGCTGACGGCGGAGCTGCTGGATGAAATCATTGACGAGGCTTTACGGCACGTAAGCCGCGAAAGCGCGAAGCATCGCGTAATCACGCGGCATTCTGAGAATTTTCTGCTTGTGAAGGTCGACGCGCGCCTGATTACGCAGGTAATAATTAATATTGTGGACAACGCCATCAAATACACGCCGGAGGGCTCCACAATCATAATTCAAAGCCGCGGTCAAAACGGAGAAGCCATCGTGACAATCGCCGATAATGGCCCCGGAATTCCAGACGAGTCCAAGCCTCGTATTTTTGACATGTTCTATACCGCCGAAAAGACAGCCGACAGCCGCAGAAGCATGGGAATCGGGCTTGCTTTATGCAAGAGTATCATTAACGCGCACGGAGGAAACATATCCGTTTCGGACGCGCTGCCAGCCGGCGCGGTCTTCACGTTCACATTACCATTAGAAGAGGTGACGATTCATGAATAAACCTTTGATTCTTGTCGTCGAGGATGACCAGGCCATCCGCGCTCTGATCACAACGACATTGGAGACCCATGACTATCATTACCGCGCCGCCGCCACAGGCAAAGAGGCGATCCTCGAAGCCGTCTCGCGCAACCCCGACGTGGTGCTGCTGGACCTTGGGCTGCCCGATATGGATGGAATCGATATCATAAAAAAGATCCGTTCGTGGTCTAATAAACCCATTATCGTAATCAGCGCCCGAAGCGAGGACAACGACAAAATCGACGCGCTCGACGCCGGCGCGGACGATTACCTCACGAAGCCCTTCTCCGTGGAAGAGTTGCTTGCCCGGCTGCGGGTCACGCTGCGAAGACTCACGTACATACAGGAATCCGCCGGCGCGGAGCGATCCGTGTTCATCAACGGAGATCTGAAGATCGATTACGCGGCCGGCTGTGTCTATATGAGTGAAGAAGAAATTCATCTGACTCCCATCGAGTACAAGCTCCTGGCTCTGCTCGCGAAAAACGCCGGAAAAGTGCTGACTTACACGTTCATAACGCGTGATATATGGGGCAGCGCGTGGGACAATGACATCGCCTCTCTCCGGGTGTTCATGGCGACACTTCGCAAAAAAATCGAGCCGGATCCCTCCGCTCCTAAATATATACAGACTCATATCGGCATTGGGTATCGAATGCCGCGAATCTAAGACTGTTCCATTTTCATCTTCCGATACTCCGTCGGCGTACACCGCGTATATCTCCGGAACAGTTTGGTGTAATAGCTTGAGCTCTCAAACCCGAACTGTTCCGCGATCATCTGAACGCTTTTCCCCGGCTCCCGCGATAACTCGTCCGCGCTCCTCATCACGCGGTATTTCAGCGCGTACTGAATCGGCGATATACGCAGCACCCGCTGGAAACAACGGAGCGCCTCGCGGGGACTGATATTCACAATTCCCGCCAAATCCGCCAATCTTAGATTCTCTCCGGGATTCGCGTGAATATAATCCAGCATTTTCCGCGCCCGGGCCACATCGATCGGCGGCGCGCCATTGTCTGTTTCCAGCATATCCGCGTATTTACCTCGAAAATACAGACATAAGCGCGACAAAAATCCCCTTACGAGAATCTCATACCCGAACTTATCTTCTTCCAAAGCCGCGAAAGCGTTTCCAAACTCCGTAAAAAATCCGCTCTGCTCCGGCTCTTTCTCAGACAAACAGGAATACAAAATGGATTTACACTTTGTCAAAGGCTCAATATATTTTCTCGAAATGGCGCTGTCTACGGACCCGCTTACCAGAAGCGGCGAAAAGACCAGCGTCCGGAAGCCGCAGTCAGATACCGCCCTCGCGGAATGCAGCACGCCGGAATTAATCCAGATTCCGTCTCCCGCTTCCAAAACCATCTCGTTTCCCGGCACATTGACCGTCAGTGTCCCTTCCGAAATCATGAGCAATTCCATCTCTTCATGGTAGTGCCATGGAATTTCCTCCTCCGACCGCCCCGCGCGATGTGTCTTATATCCGGCGCAGGGAAAGTCCGCGGTTCCCTGACTTTGCATTTCGCGTCTTGACTGATCCAGATTCAGAGCGCAAGTTCTCAAAGACATTTCACGGCCCCCTTCGCGTCGCTTTTGTTATGATTTATGGCGTCTATCGTATGGAAATTCTTCCAATCTGGCTATATTATACCATACATAAGGAGGAATCGCCATGTCGATACTATTAGCTGTCATTTATCTTTTATTTATCAGTCTGGGTCTGTCGGATTCTTTATTAGGATCGTCATGGCCCGCCATGTATCCGAGTTTACGTGTTTCCGTGTCATGGGCCGGAATTCTGAGTATGATCATCGCGGGAGGCTCGATTATTTCCAGTCTTTTATGTGACCGTCTGATTCGCGAGTTACGAACCGGAGCCACTTTACTGGGCTGCGCGGTACTGTCGACCACCGCGTTAATCGGATATTCGATTTCATCCCATTTCTGGCAGCTTTGTCTATGGTCCGTATTGTACGGCATCAGCATCGGAATCGAAAACACCGCGATAAACAATTATGTTATCACGCGTTACAAATCACGCTATGTTAACTGGCTCCATTGCGTCTGGGGTGTCGGCTCCGCCGCGGGTCCTTATATTATCAGCTATTGCCTTACAAACGGATCAAATTGGAACACAGGTTATCGTTTTATTGGTATAATATACATTGGAATTACAATAATGATGGTCATGTCACTGCCTCTGTGGAAACATTCGTCAAAAGAACCGGCGCCCGCGAAGATTGCGGCGAAAAAGCTTTCCGCGCGCCAGGCGCTCCACCTTCCTCGCGCGAAGGCTGTTCTGCTTTCCTTTTTCTGTTATCACGCCCTGCAAGTCACAGCGGGACTTTGGGCGAGCAGCTATCTGGTTCTGAACAAAGGCTTTTCCGAAAACGAGGCCGCCCGATGGACATCGCTGTTCTATCTGGGAATCACGTTCGGGCGGCTGGTCTGTGGTTTTGTTTCGGATCGTCTCGGAGACACGATGATGATACGCGCCGGCCAAGCGCTCGCTTTTCTGGGAACAGTCTGTTTACTGCTTCCTCTGGGAAATGGCATGGCTTTTACCGGATTAATGCTGATCGGAGCCGGCTGCGCGCCGATTCTCCCAAGCCTGCTCCACAAAACACCTGACAATTTTGGTAAGGAAAACGTCGCTTCAATCATGGGGCCTCAGATGGCTTCCGCCAACGTCGGCTCTACCTTCATGCCCCCGCTGTTTGGCGCGCTGTCCGGATTAATCGGAATATGGTTCTACCCGGTTTATCTTCTTTTCTTTATCCTGTTAATGACCTTTCTACTCGAATGGGTAAACCGCGGTCAGAAAGAAAACGCGGACAACATATTGGAACCTATCAATACTATAGAAGAAAGGAGCTTTTCATGAAAGCGAATGAATATTCAACGGATTATCATACACACACATCCTTCAGCGATGACTCCGAATGCCCCATGCCGGACATGATCGAGCGGGCGCTTTGCCTGGGACTCGACGAAATCGTCTTCACCGAGCATGTGGATTATGGAGTCAAAACAGATCTCAACTGCGATTATGAAGCTTATTTTGACAGAATCGAAGAAATGAAGCGGCGTTATTTTGGCCGTATTCTTATAAAAGCCGGAATCGAGTTCGGTGTCCAGCGCCATACCGTGAATCAATATAAGAAGGATTTCGAGCGATACCCTTTTGAGTTCGTCATTCTGAGCAATCATCAGATCGATAATAAAGAATTCTGGAATTACGCCTATCAGGCGGGGAAATCCCAGGAAGAATACCAGCGCGATTATTATAACGCGATTTACGAAGTAATGAATTTATACAAAGACTATTCCGTTCTCGGTCATCTCGATATGATCAAGCGTTACGACCCGGCGGGCGAATTCCCCGACGAGCTGGCACTGAAATACATTGACCCGATACTGAGGCAGGCAATCGCGGACGGAAAAGGCATCGAGGTCAATACTTCGAGCTTTCGCTATGACTTGCGTGACCTGACACCCTCGAAGACCATTCTGAAACGATACCTTGAACTGGGCGGCCGAATCCTTACCATCGGCTCCGATACGCACGATACCGAACACCTGGCGGATCATATTCCACAGGTAAAGACCGCGCTTCGCGAACTGGGGTATCAATATTTCTGTACCTTCGACAAAGCGCGGCCCGTTTATCATGAGCTTTGATTGAATTTATAGTTGAAAAATTTCTTCTTTCTCCAAATGCTCCAACGCCTCCGGCGTATGCGTGGAAAGATAAACGGTCGGATTTTTCTTAATGAATTCCCTGACCTTCTCCTCGCTTTCCTTCGCGAGTTCCTTATCCTCGAACACGACCGAGAGTTCATTCCGACGCAGCGCCTCGTCCGTATAGGAGATGTCTCCGTGGAACATCCAGAACTTCCCGTCATACTCGAGAACCGCGATCTGGTTTCCTGTTGTGTGCCCCGGAGCCGGCAGAACTACGAGCGCGTTCGTGATTTTCTGACTTCTGTCAAAATTGTGATACGCGCCGTCCGTATAATCGACCCGGACGATATTGTCACCTTTGAGCCCCAGCGCGTCCGCGTCCGCCCGCGATATGAACACCTCCGCGTTCGGGAACATCCGAAGCTCACCGGTATGATCCGGATGTTTATGCGTCACCACGATTTTGGAAATATCCTCCGGCTTATATCCCGCCTCGGCCAGCGCCTCCGGGAACGCCCGAATCTTCTCGCCGACATAGAGCATCGCGTCCGGATCCTTCTCAAAATCCTCTGTTTCCTTCGGAAGCCCGGTATCGATCAGGATCACTTCTTCCCCCGTGTCGATCAGATAGTTCTGAAGGCTTGAGGGATATTTCTTCCCGGCGTCGATCTTCTCCGGCGCGAGCGAGCCTCCCATCGCGAACGCCTCTTTCATCTCTCCATTTTTATAAAACTTAAGCGCTGTTATTTTCATTTGCTTTCTCCTTTCGATTTTATTAAATTTAATTGTGCCCAATCTTTATAACTGAACCTTATTCCTTTTAAGCTCGTTTGTCAACGATTTTTTCAAATTTAATTGTGCGATCTTGATTTTATTGCTATGATTATTTCAGTACATAAATACGGAGGGATGAATATGAAATGTGACACAGACGCGTTAAAGCTGGAGAATCAGCTTTGCTTTCCCATCTACGCCTGCTCGCGGGAAATCATCAAACGATACAAGCCTTTTCTGGACGCGATCGGCCTGACATACACGCAGTACATCACGATGATGGTCCTGTGGGATAAGAAGGAAATCAGCGCGCGTGATTTGGGCGCGGCGCTGCGGCTGGATTCCGGCACCCTGACGCCGCTTCTGAAACGCCTGCAGGCGATGGGCCTCGTCACAAGAGCGCGGGACCCGGAAGACGAGCGCGTTCTCAACGTGAAAATCACCGACGCGGGCGAAGCCCTTAAACAGAAGGCGGTCTCGATCCCGAAGCAAATACGCTCCTGCGTGGACCTGACAGAAGAAGACAGTAAAACGCTTTATCGGCTGCTTTATAAAATTCTGGACACGATCTAAAGCGCTAGTATGATCGGATTCCTATCCGTCTGAATCCGACCATCTTTTATCTCCAAAGACCGTTTTCCCAGTATATCGCGGTAAGCGCCATCCGGCAGCCCGACCCGCGCCGCGGGCGCCTTGCCTTTCAGGGAAAATATTCCGACGAGTTTTCTCGCGCCGCGGCTGTGGACAGCGACCAGAACATCATTACCGGCGTCTTTGACGCGATAGTCGCTGTCCGTAAAGAGCGGGTCTTTTTTTATCTCGTAAAGCTCCCGCGTAAGCGAGGACAGATCATGGCCCGTGTCCCAATGAACCGAATCCTTATCAAAAAGACTCGGGCAGTTCCTGTCTTCCGCCTCCTGACCGTTATAAAGAAGCGTCAAGCCTTTCTGGAAATAGCTAAAGGCGGTCCAGTTCCGGAGCGCCTTTTCGTCCGGAATCAAAGAGGCGGCCCGTTCCCTGTCATGATTCTCCAGGAAACGCAGCTTGACATAATTGTCCGGATAAATACTCTCCTGGCGGTTGAGCGCCGCGGCGTATTCCGCGAGAGAGCCCGTTCCCTTCAAGTACGCGTTGAAATCAGAATAGACATCGTATTCATAACTGACGTCAAACGCCTGAAAAATTTCCGAATCCGAAAGACAAGTAACGCCGCGCGAGCGTAATTCCCGGATGAAGTCCGGCTCCACGCTTTCGCTCAGCCAAAGCAGGTCCGGCTTCACTTTGGCGGTCTCTTCCCGCGCCTTCAGCCAGAAAGCCAGCGGCACAAGCGGCGCGACATCGCAGCGGAAGCCGTCCACGATCGAGGTCCATCGCTTCAGTGTCTCAATCTGATAATCCCAAAGCTGTCTCTGGTCATAATTAAGATCAATGACATCCGACCAGTCCCCGACTTTATTTCCAAAAGAGCCATCCGGCTTGTGGTAAAACCATTCCGGATGTTCTTTGGCCAGTACCGAGTCCGGTGACGTGTGATTATACACGACATCGATGATACATTTCATGCCCAGTCCATGAATATCGGACACCAGCCTTTTAAAATCCTCCATTGTCCCGAACTCCGGGTTCACGCTCCTATAGTCGCGTATCGCGTACGGACTTCCCAGCGATCCCTTACGATTGACCTCGCCGATCGGATGAATCGGCATCAGCCAGATGATATCCGTTCCGAGATTTCTGATCCGGGAGAGATCCTTCCGAAGCGCCTCAAAGGTCCCTTCCTCGCTGTACTGACGGACAAAGATCGAGTACATGACCTTGTTCCGTAATTCTTTTGATGTGTTGACAGCCATAACATGTTTCCTTTCCGCGTGACACTTTAATATATCAAAATTACGCTTTGATGTATCATTATTTTATCTTTAATGTTATAATTTTTATAGATAAAGGAGTGATAATGATGGCGCTTAATATCGCTGACAGTTTTACGAATGAAGAAGAAGTACCCGAGAATCTGGTAGATTATTTTATTGAGAATATTCACATCCGGCTGATCGGACACGGCGTCCGGACGCTTTCGATCTCACAACTGAATAACTTCACGGTGCCGACTTTTTTAGCCGTGTATTACAAGAGCGGCTCGGTCGAAATCCAACATGGCGGAAACACGACTATTCTGAAGCCCGGGTCTTTCTATCTTTTCCGCCCGCATGATGTCTACAGCGGGAAGAAAGTCGGCTTGGAAACCATAAGCTTTGTCTTCACCCGATTCGATATTACGCCTTTCATGGAGCGTTATAATTTTGGTCTATGCGCGATTTATTCCACCGACGCGCTTTTTGAAGGCGAGAAATATCGGCGCTTTGGAATTCTTCTAAACGAGTTAGTCGAAGACGACGCGGCGAAAATCGGCCGGGCCGGTATACTTAAGCAGGCAATTAAGCTGCTTATTGCCCAGATCATTTATGACCAGCCCGAGTCGGACGTCGTCACTCTCGGGAATCTTAAGAAGGGAAGGGAATCCGCGGTCATCAACCGCGCGTTCCAATATACCGCCGAACACCTTTCCGATCCGATCCGAATTGAGGAAATTCTGAAAGCCGAGAAAATAAGCAAAGCGACGCTGGAAAAGACATTCCGCGGAATTCTTTCCACAACGCCGCAACACGCTCTCCTCCGTTTTAAAATCGAGCGCTCCATGGAGATGCTTCAACATAATACGCCCATAAAAACGATTGTGAAGGCGCTCGGATTTAGTTCTGTTTATCATTACAGCAACACATTTAAGAAAATCACGGGAATACGCCCGACAGAATACCGCCGGAAAACCGTCCGTAACTGAGTTTCCCTTTTTCGTTCGCGCGGCAGCCAACCAATCAGTCCGCCGGGCAAATAAGCCGTCGCAGCGTGCTGTACACAAGCTCCGGATTGACCGGTTTAGGGAGATGCCCGCTCATTCCGTACTCCTTCGCTTTATTGACATCGTCAATATAAGCGTCCGCGGACAGCGCGATGATCGGCGCGCGTTTCGCGTCCGGATGATTGGCGGCGCGGATCGCCATGGAGGCCTCATAGCCATCCATGATCGGCATGCGGATATCCATCAGAACCGCGGCGATCTCACCGGGACGCGACTCCATGAAGCGCTCCAGGCCTTCTTTGCCGTTTGCCGCGGCGATGACGGTCATGCCTCCCTTCTCCAGAATCGCGGTCGCGATTTCCCGGTTCATCTCGTTATCCTCGCACAGTAAAATTGTTTTACCTCGCAGCGCCGACTGATCTTCCGCCTGTACCGCTCCGGCGAAGCTCGTCTCGCTATCCGCCTTTTTAAAAGTCAGATACACAGTAAACTCGGTACCTTCTCCCAGCTTGCTTTTAACCTCGATCCGCCCATCCATCAGGTCGACCAGTCTTTTCACGATCGAAAGTCCAAGGCCGGAGCCGCCTATTTCAGCTGTTTTTTCCGAGCGTTCCTGCGCGAATGGCTCATAGATCTTCGGAAGAAAGCTCTCAGAGATACCGACACCGCTGTCTTTCACGGTCAGTTTATCGCTAATCTCGTCCTCCGTCTCTTTCACGCATTCCACTGCCAGCAGTATGTCCCCGCCTTCCGGCGTGAACTTCACCGCGTTGCTGATCAGGTTAATAAAAATCTCCTCGACCCTCATGGCGTCGGCGTAGATCGTCGCCCACGCCGCCTTGGAGTTATCAAAAACAAAATGAATCTTCTTCGCTTCCATCAGAGGCTTTACAGCCGTCAGAATACCATTCACGACCGCGCCGCATGACACGGGCGCCGGATGAAGCGTCGTCACGCCGTTTTCGATTTTCTGAAGATCGAGCGTGTCGTTGATCAAAGAGAGCAGCGTCTCGCCGGCCGCGCCGATTTTTGTCAGATAATCCTCTTTTAACGCGGCGGAATCCGTCTCCAAAGCAAGGCGGTCGTAGCCCAGAATCGCGTTCAGCGGCGTGCGCATATCATGGCTGACGTTCGATATGAAATTGGATTTGGACTCGTTGGCCCGATCCGCCTCATCGCGCAAGGCTCTTTCCATGGCCAACCGCTCCAGAAGCTCTTCCTGTCTCGCGCGCACAGTTTCCGAAACGTCTGTCTGCTGAATCAAAATCCAGTTCCTGGTTTCATCCAGCCATGTAAGGCGCAGCTGTTTCCAGCCCTCAGAGAAATCCTGCTTGCGTGATTTCAGATCGATCGTATAGCTGTCTTCCGTTTCCAGCCGGGCAAGCACGCTGTTTACAGAAGTCTCTTTCACAAAGCGTTCCGCCTCGTCAGGCGCGACCCAGGTTTCTACCGCGTAATTCACGATTTCCGCGTATGGCTTGGTCTGCCGGAATTCTTTATACAATTCCTTGTATTTCCGAGGAATCCTATTGCCCAGATAGCGGAACTGAAACATCCGATCCGGCAGATAAAGCGTGGCGATAAAATCGTAACCCGCGTCGGAACTTTTCTGGATGATTTCCTCATTCAGAACCTGATCGGTGATATTTTCCGAAAAAAGAACCGCCTCAATCTCACGCGTGTCCGGGTTCTCAACCATATTCACGACTGTTTTGACCCAGATGAAGGTGCCGTCCTCGATGGTTCTGCGATAACGCGCCGTCATGCTTCTATTGCCGTTCCGGTAGGCGTCAAGCAGCGCGGACAGACTGAAGCGCTCGCGAAAAATCGCGCGATCCCCTTCGTTGACGATGATGCCGGAAAGATTGTCGATCACGCCTTCCGCCGTGTCCGCCTTAATTGTCTCCACCACGTATTCCGAAGTGCCATACCATTCCTCACGGCTGTTCCGACTGAGATTTAGCCGGACGGTGCACAAAGACTGCGGATTGGCGAACAACAACGCCTGTATGGAAGCTTTAAATTGCTCCTGCTGAGCGCGGCGCGCTTTTTCAAGCTCTTCCTCAGCGCGCTTTTCCGCCGTCAAATCTGTCAGTACATTGTATACAAGTAGTGAGCCATCCGGCAATTCTACCGTTTCCGCTTCCAGCCGCAGCCATTTCCAGTTCCGACTTCGTTCGGAATAGCGGAATGGATTGCTTATATGCCGGCCCGCGCGCCGGATTTCCCGAATCGTTTGGGCCAGACTGACAGAATCGTCCGATTGAACACGTTCCAAAAAAAGGTTTATATGCTGTCCGCTCATCTGATCCGGATTGATTTCCAGAATTTCCCCGATTGCCTCATTAGCGGCGACCAGCGTGATTTGATCCCGCTCCAGACGGAAGACGGCGAGACCGACCGGAATAGAATGGATGATCGCGCCCAGCTTCATGTTTTCTTCCCGAAGCTCGTTTTTCTCCTCGACAATCTCGCTTATGTCATTGATCGTTACGTAAAACCACGAACGATTGTCATTATCCACGACATAGTGACCTTCATCGTGAACCCAGATGATGCTTCCGTCTTTTTTCTCGATTCTGTAATCAACTTTGTCGTAATGGCCATTCTCCGCGATTTGATCCTCGATGGCTTTCAGTGTCGCTTCGCGGTCTTCTTCATACACCATGTAACGGAAACGATTCTGAAATTTCTTCTCAAATTCCTCTCTTGAGTAGCCAAGCATTTTAAGCATGTTCTCGCCGACAAAGAAAAACTGGTCATCCTCCCGCGCCGCGTAGACAAAAAAACCGCCCGGCGTGTCTTCCGCGACCTGATTGCTTACATCCGAAAAAACGCCGAGAAGGACTTCTTTTCCTTCATATTGCCCGATCCATTTCATCGCGGCGCGCGTCCATATAGTTCCCATCGTCTTGTGATAGGTCCGGTAGGTGCAGGTTCCGGCGTCGCTGCCGCGCAAAATTGCCGCCAGCATGTTTCTAAGCGCCGGCAAATCCTGCGGCAGGACAACTTGCTCCGCGTCGTTCCGATACAATTCCAGATACTCTTCTTCCGTCAGGCCCGAAAACGCGGGTACGTCCGCGCTATAGAGAAATGGAACCGGCGCGGACGCTTCGTCTTTGATCAGATAAACAACGGTTGGTTCCGGCGCGCATTCCACCAGAAGCCGCAGCTGTTCTTTTGTCAGTTCCATAAAATCAGGCCCCTTCCTTCCAACATTTTCAACCTGCCGCTTTATATCGCTTTGAAAAATCAATCATTTCCGTATATTAGGTTGCTTTATATATATTTTACTGTCATTTCCCGGTGGTATCAAGCTTTTTATCATGTCCTTCGCGTTTAGCCCCTAATATTTTTACAAAGCGATCGCTTTACGTGTAAACACGAAAAAATCGCGAATTCCAGTCAGAGTTTGAAGTTTTCGAGTTGACAAACGTTGATATGACAAATAAATGATATTATAATATAACTATCTATGAATACGATTCAGCGCGGAGTCGCTAATTGTTATCGCGGAGGTGTATCTGATGGAAAACGGCGAAAAAACGGCCATATATCAAATCAATGAGGATCTGTACAAAGACGTCGTCGACAATTCCGCGACCATGGCGTATGTTCGCGACTGCCACAGCTATGAAATCCTTTACGCGAACAAGGCCGCGAGAGAATACGCCGGCCAATCGGAAAAAAGCATTCTGCCCGGAACAAAATGCTACACCATGATCCAGGGCAAAGACGCTCCGTGCGAAAACTGCTTTATGCGCGCGGTAAAGCGCGGCGAAGTTCTGAATCAGGACCGCTTCAATGCCTCGCGCGGAACCTGGGAGCATGTTACGGGAAAATACCTCGATTGGCGTGGACATGACGCTTCTATTCAATATATCACCGATATCACGGAAGTTGTCAAAGGACAGACTGAGCTGAAGGAAATGGTAAATCTCCACAGTCTGCAGCTGAAGGCGACGCGAATATTAAACGAGCAGGGTGATATCGACTACAGGATAAATGAAGCCTTGGAAATCATTCGGCAATACTATGAGGCGGACCGCGCCTATATTTTCATGATCGACGAGGGTGGCAAAACAATCAGCAACACATACGAATGCTGCCGTAACGGAATTGAGCCGCAGATTGATACGCTTCAGCGCGGCGACATTCATTATATTGACCACTGGCTGGACGCTTTTGAGCGCCACGCGGTTTTTGCCCAAAAGAATATCGAAGATATCCGCGAGAGCAATCCTTACGAATACGGCGTCATGGCGCGGCAGGATATCTATTCTTATATAGAAGCGCCGATCATCGTTAAGGGAAACCTGATCGGTTTTATCGGCGCGGACAACCCGCCCGCCGGGAAATTTCAATATTCTCCGGACCTTCTTCTTTCCTTCGCTTATTCTGTTGGCAGCGCCCTCTCCAGAGACGCGAGTGAAAAAAAGATATTGACAGATACGCGGCGATACATGTCAGCGGTGGAGGGCGCGGGTTTTCAGGTATGGATTTATGATATCCGCCGTCACCGGATCAGCCGTGCCGGAAAAGGCTCTTTCCCGCAAGGTCTCCCGGAGGTCCTGGACAACGTTCCGGAATGTATGATCCCTCTTTGCGAGCCGGAAGACCGCGGGAAATTCGCGGATATGTACCGAAGAATCGAGCGCGGCGAAAAAGAAGTCCGGGCGGACGTGTGGATCCGCGTCGCGCGGGACATGCCTCCGCGCCTTCAGAGACTCATTTATACCGTGGAAGACACAAACGGCGAAAGTCCGACGATTGCCTATGGCATCGGATATGATATTACGGAACAGGCACTGGAACATGAACGTTTTCAGAAAATGACACAGTCCATGCTCTCCGCCAATCCGGAATCCATCGGCTCTTATCGCCTTAACCTTTCAAAGAACAGGTTTATTGGCGGGACTTCCTCTTCCGCCTTCATTGAAAACAATTTGCCGTCTGACACGGCAGACGAGTTTTTTAAAAATGTCTCTTCGCTCATAATCAATCCCGAAAAGCGAGAGGAATACCAGCGGGAATTTAACCGGGAAAATTTAGTGTCAGCGGCGCTGGAAGGCAAGACAAGACTCTCCACCGAATATCAGAGCCGGGCCGAAAACGGTGACGTGATATGGGTAAGGGCTTTCTTTACCCTGCTCAAAAACCCGGATACGGGAGACACTGAATGCGTTACCAGCGCGCTGGATATTACAAGAGAAATCCTGAACAAAAGAGTTTTTCACCTGATCAGCGACCGCGAATATGACTATGTCGCCCTGCTTCATGTAAGAACGGAAAAGTTTGAGTTTCTGAATCTGAGCACCCGGCTCCTGCCCAAATACCATACATCTTTGAAAAACCCGGTCGGACTGTTCGATTACTCCGCGATCCGCCAGTTCGCGTTATCTACATTTATCGCGGAGGAAGACCGGGCTTATTATCTGAAGAAAAGTGAACTCAAGGCTATTACGGATGAGCTCAATGAAAAACAAAGCTGCGAAATCACGCTCCGCGGCCATTATACAGGTCATCCGGATGAATTTATGTACCGCAAAATCCAGCACTATTATCTGGACGACAGCAAGGACACCGTACTGCTGATCCAGCTGGACGTAACCGATATTATCGCGCGGCAGCAAAAGCAGACAGAGCTCGCGAAACAGGAGGCGCGGCGCGTTGAGGACATCATAGACTCCGTAGGAACCGGTATCTGTGTTTTTCGCATGCCGGACGCGGATCATCTCTTGGGCGAATTCGTGAACTTGCAAATGTTCCGCATCCTGGGGCTCACACCGCCTGAAGGCCCCGGGGCGCGCGCGGCTATGCTGCGCGACCCCATGGTCAGCGCGTATATGAAGAACGCTTTCCTGGCCGTCCACCCGGATGATCGCGAGAAGGTAAAGAAAGCTTTTCATGAAGGCTTCCGCGCCAACTATTTTAACGTTGGTAATTACCGTATAACGAAGAAGGACGGAAGCGCTGTCTGGGTAAGTCAGAACGCTATTCTGCGCGAGATACGGCCGGACTGCCGCGTTTTCTACGCGAGTTATCGCGTGGTGGATCATGAAGTTGAGCTTCAGGCCGAACTGGAGCGTCAGCTTCAAGAAGAAAAACTCCTGCGCGACCAGGCAAACGCGGCCAATATCGCGAAGTCTGATTTTCTCTCGCGCATGAGTCACGATATTCGCACTCCTCTCAACGGTATCATCGGTATGACATATCTGACGCGGACAATGGAGCTGCCCGAAAAAGCGCGCGAGAATCTGGAGAAAATCGACAAATCATCCAAATTCCTGCTGTCGCTCATTAACGACGTCCTGGATATGTCAAAGGCGGAGAGCGGTAAGATCGAGCTGCGTCCGGAACCTTATTCCATGACGGAATTCAAACAGTACGTTGACGCGGTTATCCGTCCGCTCTGCGATGAAAAGGGCCAAAAACTGACCGCGGAATTTATAATGCCGGAGGGCTGTGTCCCGCTTGTCGACAAGCTCCGGATGAATCAGATTGTCTTCAATTTACTGTCAAACGCCGTAAAATACTCTCCGGAAAACAGTGAAATCCGATATCGGGATATCTCCACTCTTCTTCCGGACGGCCGGGTACGAAACCGAATAGAGGTTTCCGATCAGGGAACCGGAATAAGCCCGGAATTTCAAAAGCTTCTGTTTCAGCCCTTTACCCAGGAGAATCGGGTCGACAATTCCGAGTCGCGCGGCACCGGTCTGGGGCTTGCCATTACTAAAAAACTGCTGGACACCATGGGCGGCAGTATCCGCGTAAAAAGCCAGCTTGGCAAAGGAACGACTATTTATATCGAGCTTGTATTCGAACGCGCGTCTTCGCCGCCTTCCGAAGCGCCTCGAAACGCCTTGCGGAAACCGCGGAGCAAATCACTGATCGGAAAGCGGATCCTCCTCTGCGAGGACCATCCGCTGAATCAGGAAATCGCGAAAGCGCTTTTGACAAAGCGCGGTCTTTTAGTAGATACAGCGGACAATGGCGCGGCCGGCGTGAAGATTTTCAAAGAATCTTCCATCGGTTTTTTCGACTGCGTCCTGATGGACATTCGAATGCCCATTATGAATGGCTACGAGGCTGCCGGCATCATCCGAGCGCTTAGTCGGCCCGACGCTAAAACGATACCAATCATCGCTATGACCGCGGATGCCTTCTCCGAGGATATACAAAAATGCCTCGACGCCGGAATGAACGGACATATCGCGAAACCTATCGACCCGGAGACGCTGTACGGCGCGCTCGCGGAAGCGATTCTGAAAAAGCGCGAAAGTGAGGTTGAGAACAATGAATGAGACAAATGAGCGCTTGGAAGACTTCATCGACATGATCAATCATATCCCCGGCGGCGTTTCCATTTTTCATCTTCGCGACGGACACGCTTATCTGGATTACGCCAACGATGGATGCCTCAAAATTCACCATTTTGGCCCCGCCAAAATGAATACGCTGATAGGCTCCCGAATAATCAGCGCCATTTATGAAGCCGACAGAGCAACAGTCGCGGCGGAATTACAACGAGTCGAAAAACATCCCGGCGCGGTAGGCATCGTCAATTATCGCTCTGTCGGTGACGATGGAGCGCTTCACTGGGTCGGCCTCCGGTTCCGCGCGGCTTACGAAAAGGATGGACTTCCCTATTACTACGCCGCGTATACCGGCATGGACCGGCAAAAAGCGATGGAGGAATCTCTCTCTGAAAGCCAGAATGCCCTGAAAGAAGCGCTTCTGAACACGGATCTTCAGTTTTTCACCTACTATCCGCGGCAGGGTCGCTGCGAAAACCTGATGCTGAATAACCGCTTCTCAAAGCTTCCTACAGTATGGGAACATTACCCGGATGATTTTCTGGAATACACAAATGTGTCTCCCGCCGACGCCGAAGCGTACCGCGCGATGATCCGCGCGATCGACCGGGGCGAGGACCAAGCGGAGTGTATGACGCGCTTTTCTTATAACGACGGGTTCATCTGGGAAAAAATCCATATTACCGCCATACGTGACAGTGAGGGGAAAACCATCCGCGGACAAGGCTATTCCGTCAATGTCAACGGAAAAGTCAAAGCGGAAGAGCGGATACATAAAGAGCGGCTGCGTCTGAAATCAATGGAAAACGGCGTATTTGAGTCTTTTTCCTTTAACCTGACAAAAGCCTCCGATCCCGAGGTCCGTACCACCGACAGCGGGTTGATGAAAGGCTCGATCAGCGCTGATTTACTGAAAGAAGCGCTGGCGCTTTGTCCGCCGCTGAAATCAACAAACCCCGCCACGCGGGATATTCTGTTACTGGCCGCCGCGCGGATTCCGGACGATGCGGACAGACAAGTCTTTATCACCACCTGCAGCGGTGACGCGATTCGCGCCGCGGTCAGGGACGGACATTTTTTCAAAACCATACGTTATCGCCGTCAGGTCAATAACGAAATTGTCTGGGTCTCCACCAGCGCGGAGGTGTTGCCCGATCCTGAAAGCGGCGATCTGTTCGCCTTTTACTATACATCTGACATCAACGACGAGGTCATACGGGAAAAAGTCCGCTCCAACATCGTTCAAAGAAATTATGCCTGTGTTTCGACTCTCAATCTACAGACCGGTGTTTACAACGTACTCTCCGGCACGGATGAGCATCTTCGTCCGCTGAACGGCATGCTTTTCGCGGACGCGTTGGAAAAAGCCGAAAAAGAGTTTGTGGCGGAACGCGACGTCGAGCAATATAAACAGGAACTCTCCCTCGAGTCCATTACAGCCGCGCTGGCGAAAAATCGCCTGTACACCGTATACAACCGCAGGCGCCAGACGGTAGACTCGCTTCCCGGCAGGCCTCTTAGGCGGATGAAGAACGATATCTTTTATCTGGATGAGCATAAGGATGTTCTCACTTTCCTTTTGACAGACGTTACGGAAATATACGAGCAGGAGCGCGCGGCCCGCGAGAAGCTGGAAACGGCGCTGATCGCGGCAAAGCAGGCCAGCGACGCGAAATCTAACTTTCTTTCCCGTATGAGCCACGAAATCCGCACGCCGCTCAACGGTATTATCGGAATGGACGCCATCGCCGCGCAGGCTGTGAATAATCCTGAAAAGATAGCCGACTGCGTGGCCAAGATCGGACTTTCCGCGCGATATCTGCTCTCCCTCATCAATGACATTCTGGATATGTCACGCATTGAGAGCGGAAAAATGCTGCTTAAAAATGAAAAGTTTCTGTTCAGTGAGCTGATCGCCGATATCAACACAATGATCTACAATCAGACAAAAAGCAAGGGACTGGACTACGAGTGTACCGTCTCCGGCGAAATATCGGAGGCCTACGTCGGCGACGCTATGAAGCTCCAGCAGGTGCTTCTCAATATCCTCGGCAACGCGGTCAAATTTACAAAATCGGGCAAGATCACGCTGGACATCCGGCCCGTTTCCCAAAAAGGAAACCAGTCGATCACTCGCTTCACCGTTAACGACACCGGTATTGGAATTCGCGAAGATCATCTGGATAGGATTTTCTCTCCTTTTGAACAGGAAGACACCACTACGACCGCGGTCTTTGGCGGCACCGGACTGGGTCTCGCTATCACGAAAAATCTGGTTGACCTGATGGGCGGCAGCATACGCGTACGCAGCATCGTCGGCATCGGAAGCGAATTCACGATAGACGTGCCGCTTACGATCGACGAAAACGCGATCACGCGGCCAAAGCTCGACCCAAGTCTTGAGAAAATGTCCGCTCTGATCGTGGATGACGATCTGATCGTCTGCGAACAGACTGGAAAGATTCTGCGCGAAATCGGGATGACCGGCGAATGGGTAACCTCCGGCGCGGAGGCAATCAGCCGCGTCAAAACGAATCACGAAAAATCCGTGTATTACGATTACATTCTGATTGATTGGAAGATGCCGGACATGGATGGCATGGAAACCACGAGAAAGATTCGACGTGTCGTCGGGCCGGATGTGACAATTATCATCATTACCGCCTATGACTGGGAATCTATTGAACTGGAGGCGAAAGCGGCCGGAGCGAACCTCCTGATCTCCAAGCCCCTGTTAAAAACCTCACTGATTTCCGCGTTTCAGCGCGCGCGGGGACAAGAGACACCCCAAACGCGAGAAATTCGATCGTTCGACTTTACCGGGCGCAGAGCTCTGGTGGCGGAGGACAATCAGATCAATTCCGAGATTGCCAAAACACTGCTGGAAGCTAAGAATTTTACTGTCGAGACGACGGTCAACGGACTCAAGGCGATGGAACTGTTCCTGAAACATCCGGCCGGATACTACGACGCGATCCTCATGGATATCCGCATGCCGCTGATGGACGGTCTGCAGGCCGCGGTCAATATCCGCCATTGTGATAAGCCGGACGCGAAGACCGTGCCCATAATAGCCATGACAGCGAACGCCTTCGATGAGGACGTGGAAAAAAGCCGCGCCGCGGGCATGAACGCGCATCTGTCCAAGCCTATTGATCCGGAATACATGTACTCGGTCCTCAACCATGTTATGAAGTCTTGATAAAAGTAAACCACAACCACCGCCTTGTTGTTTTCCGCGGGCAGGGCCAGCCAGTTAGCGCTCGAACTATAATCGGTGACTGTTTAAGCTTATCAATGCCGGCAGTTTGCTTTTCAGATAGTACTCCGGCCATTTTTCCACAGCCCGCGAAGAGGAGGAAAATGATCAGTACACATAGCAGTAAAGCAGATTTTTTCTTCATTTTATTCATCTTCATTCGATTTGCCCCGCGTCCTTAATGAAACCGACAAGAATTATGATGCTGATCGGTGGGTTGAGCATTGCCGGCCAGTTGGCGCTTCCGCTGAAGGAACGGTACACTAAATAGGCAAAAGAAATAGCGAGAACCACGATGGCGATTTTAGCGACCGTGGTATGGCCCGTTTTCCCTTGTCGTCCCTTTAATCGCGTGATGCCTTTAATACCGATATATAGTTTCGATAGGATGTTGAAGGCAAAACGAGCCAGCACGACGCAAAACAAGACGCCCCACGCCTTTATCCACAGCATCACGGAGAGCGACACACCATAGACCAGCAGATACAGCCAGCCGATTTTCGGCAGCGTAAACGCGTCGACATACCGCGCGACCGGACATTGCTGCCGTCCGCGAGGGAAACGCGCTGATCGTTCCGGCGCGCCTCGCGGTAGAGGATGTCTCGCGCGGCAGTGAGACATCGACATGGGCGGAAAACTATATTTCATGGTCGCCCCGAATACGGTAAGATACTGTTTTACAGCCACTATGGAACCTCAATACCATTCTGCTTTAACGGACCGAATCTTGAGTGGAATAAAAAAGTATATACTCTCGAAAATAATGCTGCTCTCCAGGAAACGCTGATTCTGTTCTCCGGGTAAGCAGCATCCAAAAAAATTATTCAAACCGAATTTCATTACGGCTTCACAATATTAAAGCCAGGCGTTGTGTTTGGGCTGAACTGATTCATGAAGCATAATCACGGCATGTTTCATTCTGATGGCTTCGCCATGAAATGCTTTTGTCGGTCTTATTGCTATATCAAACCTCTTGCCATCCCAATTCCGGGTGATCGCCCCGGCAGCTCCGGATTTGTTCGCGATTCCGCGATTCAAAAGATTTGGGTAGTTATTTCAGCGCCTCGGTGACTGTCGGTGCTGTCCAGCTTTCTTTTACGGCCTCGGTATCAGGAAGATATACGCGCAGAAACAGATGAAATTCACCCGTGCCCACCGGAAGCCAATTCGATTGCTCCTCCGGGGCGACGGCTGAAAGCAGGATGTCCAGCGATCCGTCCTCGTTGAGAACAAACGCGGAACGGTCATTGACGCAATACCGGTTCAGCTCGTTCGCGATCAGAAAGTCATCGCTGCCATAGGCTGTCACAGACCAGAACCCTCCCTCCTGTATGGGAGGCAGCGTTTCAAAACGCAGTACATATTGCTTCTGTCCATTCAGCGCTTTCTGGTTCACATCCACACCTGTCTTCGCGTAGATCGCGACATCGGTCGGGTTCGCGCCCAAGCCGCCCAGCGCAATCATCGCGCGGTAGTCATAAGCTGTCCCAAATCGCGCGATTGGATCTCCAAAGTAGCTCCAATCACCCAGCTTTATCTGATATTCAGCTCCCGCGGCGACCACGATCTCCTTCATTTCTTCAAGCATCCGCGTCCAGTTGGTCTGGACATCCCCTTGCGGCACAGAGGCATCAAACGTTAAGCCGGGCCCGATGTTTAACGCGGCGAAACGCGCCAGAGCGTCCGCGTCCGCGGCGGGAGAGGGGTTAGACGCCATCAGCGCGTTGGCGGCGGAAAAATACTGATTCGGAGTCATGGAGAGAACAGAATTCAAGGGAACAGAATTGTTTTCTTCCTTATATTCGCCCTTTGGAGGAACATACTCCTCACCGCTTTCATAGCAGCTCAGAGGAAGCAGACGCGTACCGTTTTGAATTTTTCGGACATTTTCCATGTCGGCTTCATCGTTTATCAGGATTCGAGTGATGAGCCATGCCATGCTAGTAGGGATTTCAACAAGTGTTACACCCTCCGGAACCGCGCCGGTATAGCCGGCGAGCGCCAGCAGATAGCTGCCGGATTTCAGCGTGGCTGGTGTGTTTGTCCAGGCATCCAGCACCTGTGTCATACAAAAACGATCCGTTTCAGGCAGAACGAATATCATGGGTTCTGCCGACAAATCAAGCCACGCTTGTGTGTAGACAGTATCGACATTGGGCGTAACTACCATCTTGGTATCAGCGTTCGCCAGATTCCGCGAGTGGATGAGCTGATTAACCGGCGCGTGCCCTGCCAAATCGGCTGTCTCTGTGTTCGTGGCTGATTTCATTGTCATGTCCATCAGCACCAACGGAAATGTATAGCGATACGCTTCTGACAACAGCTCCCATTGCTCGGCTTCCGTCGGATCTTTCTTCGCGCATGAGCTGGAGCATACGAGCAGCGCCGCCGTAATGATGATAGCAAAAACCTTTTTCATGTGTTAATCCTCTCTGTCCTTTGCTGTGAATTTATACCGTATCGGTCCAGAAACCTTGGGATACTGATCGCGTTTCGGAACACACTGCCTTCCGTTCGCGATGAAGTATTATTAGAAAGTATAACATTCGCTGGCGGACAAGGCGATGCCCTGTGTTCTGTTTACTTAGCCCTTCTTTCATCACCTTCTTTTTTTATTTCGCGGACGGCGGAAAAGACCACCGTGCCGAAGGACAGCAGGCTGACTGCCAGGAGCCATTCCACCGGGCTGGCATCGCCCGTGGCAGGCGTGCCGGAAACGGAAGAAGATCCGGCCGGAGACAGGCTTCCGCTGTCATCCTCTACGACCTCCGCCTTGACGGTCGTTTCCCCTTTGAAACCGTCAGATTCAGAGGAAACACCGGATGCCGTCCGCGCGGCGTAAACAGACATGGCTGAGGCAGAATAGGTGCCCGCCGTAAGCGCTTCCGCGCACTCCTCTTCGATCATTCCCTTCCCCGGCGGCAGGATCTCCGACACGAACAGTTCCGTGCCGTCTTCCAGCAGGATGTGAACCCTGAAGTAGCAGGAATTCTCTTTCGGATTTCCGATGCTCATCCGCAGCGTCTTCTGTCCCGCTTTCATGTAGATTGTATTATAGCCGGGCACTTCAATCGACTCCCCGGTCGTGCCGCTGCCTTCGATTCCCGTTTCCCAGTCGACGACCTCGGTTCCGGTCCGGCTTGTTTGCCCGTTTTCCTGGGTTTTCAAGATGAGAAAGACAGCGATGCCTGCAGCCGCGAGGATGACCGCCGTCAGAATCAGCTTTGTCTTACGGCTCATTTCCCTCTTCCTTTCTCCGGGCCTGCCGATACCGTTTTATGAACGGCCGCCGCGATCCGTTTTTTTCTGTATCTGAAGCAGCCGACAGTCAGGATGACAACCCCGGCCGCGAGCATCAGCAGGATCAGGAGGACCGGATTGCTTTCATCCCCCGTCCTGACATTGGACTGGGTCTTGATCCGCGTGCTTGTGCTGCCTGCCTCATTTGCCGGAATGACAGAAGAACTGCCTGTACTGGCTGCCGCGCCGCCTGAATCGGCGGCCGAGGAGGTATCCACCAGCGCCATGGCCGACACGGTATTCAAGGTTCCCTTAAAGACTCCGTCCTCCGTACTTTCATTATTGACTGTCACGACATCACCGCTGTCGGTATACTGAAGCAGCTTCAGGGAAGCAGCCGGCGTATTCGTTCCGGTTCTCATGGTCCATACCAGTTTTCCGTCATAGGGAGCCGACAGGGCATTGGAGAACATCAGGGAATTGCTGCCGGACCACAGGATCTTTTTCCCGTCTGCCGCCTTGACAAGCGCCTTGTAGGCATCGGAAGAAGTATCGGACGCGTTTACGACGAGCATGGCGCTTTTATGAATTCTCTGTCCCGTAAGGGCGATATGGCTTGCGCTATCCTGAAGGCTGACTGCTGCCAGGTCATTATCCAGAACCTTCGGGAAGCCTCCGTTCCGCGCGCTGTTGATTTCCCAGTCATTCAGCGCCGTGTCATCGCTGCCGGAAGATTCAAGCGCCCGGAGCATGGAATTCAGTTCTGAGCTTCCGCTGTTGTAGGACTGCGCGTTGTCGTTGAGCACAGTGAGAAAATTTTCCTGCCTCATGGCGGATTCGGTCATGTTGACCGCGTCGTCCAGTTTCTGGTTCGAGCAGGCGCTCCGCGTACCGCTGTAATAGCACTTATAGATTTCCGTGCCGACGCTGGTTCCCGCAATCGCGCCCGAATATCCGCCGGACACATTTCCCGCGCTGTACAGATTGAAGATCCGGCCGTTCTCCAGGTTCTGGGCCGCAATCCCTCCGCTTTTTCCCGTACTGCCGCTGACTGTGACCGCTCCCAGATTATAGCCGTTCAGGATATCCCCTGAATTCTCCGCTGTCAGGCCGCCGGCTTCGGAAGCGGCCGTCACGGTGGAGGCGGAACTGGAATCTTCAATCCGTCCCATGTTAAGACCGGCAATCCCGCCCGCCAGATTCTTCGATTTCAATTTATTGTTCAGTTTTTCTAGTTCTTCCACTTTATCAGTGATCCAGTAGGCATTCGGAAGGAACAGGCCGCTGTTGCACTTTTCAATCGTCCCCTGATTGACAGCGGCAATCCCGCCGACGGTCGTTCCCTCTCCGTCCGAATAAAGGGCCAGCGTCTTCACATTCTTGACCTTGCCCGAATATCCGATGACGCCGAAGATTCCCTGCTCGGCACCGCATTTGATGTTCAGGTTGCAGATGTAATAATTATTTCCATTGAAGGTTCCTTCAAAAGGCACGGCCTCCGTACCGATCGGCAGTTCCCAGTCCTCTCCCTGGCCGTAAATATTATCCGTAAGGACGAGGGACGAGTTCTGATATTCACCGGATTCCACCTTTTCCGCCGCGGTCCGCAGCTCATCGAGACTGCTGATTTCAATGACCTTGGAATCGTCCTGCCACCCGGCATAGACCGTTACGTCACCGGTACTGCCCTTCGGGATCGAAGCGACAGCCGAAGTCATCTCCGCGTCGGAGTACCAGCCTGTAAACCGGAAGGACTCACTGGAAGGATCGGTAAAATCGACTTCATCCTCGACAGTATAGCTCTCCGGATTCTGTGACGCGTTGCTGCCGCCGTTCAGCATATAGTGAATCGTATAGTTTTCAATTTCCCATTTCGCGTAAAAGATCAGATCCCCTGTCAGGCCGCTGACAGAAGACGGCGCGGGCTCTGTCAATGAGGCATCGAGATACCATCCTGAGAAATTGTATCCTTTTCTGGTTGCTTCCGCAATCGTCCAGGTGTCCTCTGTCGTATAAGACGAATGGTTATCCGGACTGTTGTTTCCTCCGTTCAGTTCATAGGAAATACTGTAGGTATCCGCTTTCCAGCCGGCATAGAGCGTAATGTCGCTGCCGTATTGGGAAGTATCGAGGACATTGTCCGTCACGACCTGCGTCAGGGCTTCATCCGTATACCATCCCGTAAAGGAATAGCCGGCCTTTTCCGCGTCTTCCAGGGTAACGCTTCCTGTCTCAGAGGTAAAGGAAGCCGTATTGGCCGAGGAATTGGAGCCCCCGTTCAGCTCGTATGAAATCGTATGAGAGCTGACCACCTTGAGCAGTACCGTATCGGAATAGGCGCGCCTGTAGCTTTCTGTCCGCGGATGCCACGCGGCCGCGATATAATTTCCTTCCGGAAGAGCGGAAGTCTCGTATACCGCGTCGCCCTTGCTGTCTGTCGTGACCTGATAGGTCCCGAACAGTTCTGTGGCCTTATATTCATTTTCCGATACTTCATCCGCCTTGGCGATCGTAAGGTTCAGCGTCTCATTTGCCACGGCCTGAGCTGCCGTACCGGTACCGGTAACGGCAGAAGCCTCAAAGCTGACTGTGTTTCCTTCGATGGCGGTAAGCTTCTGATCCGACGCGGAAATGCTGTCGGATGAAGCGTCCAGCCCAAGCGATATTTCCGATTTTTCGCTGCCGATGTACAAGGCTGCCGCCCTGCTGTAGATAGTAGTCGCCGTCTGGCTTCCGCTGACCTTCTCGGTTACGGCGCAGCGGTAGAGGGTTCCGTCAAGATATTCAGCCTGTGTGTCGGTAATGAGTCCGTTCGTCAGGTAATACGCCGCGTTGAAGGTAGTCGAATTGGAAGCGGCCGCGTCCTCTATATTCGTCCAGCTGGCCCCGTATCCGGTATCGATCAATTTCTGCCACTGATAAGTAAGCGTATCCTGTGCCTGTGCCGGTGTGGCTTCAATCGTAAACTCGCCCTTCTGCCCGATGTTCGTATAGCAGTCCGCCGGCGGCGTCACGATGACCGGTTCTATGTCGCTGCCGCTCTTAGTCGTGCCCTGCGCGTAGGGTCCGCGCACGCTGCCGTTAGCCGTTCCGGCAGCGTCCGTGAAGCTCTGCATCCGGAAGAAATAGGTTTTTCCTGCAGAAAGTCCCCGAACAAGATAAGACTTTGTATCAGCCGAAAGCAGGACCGGATTGTTGTCCTTGTCCGTGACCGCTGTATAGGTTCCGTCCGCGCTTGTGGAAACAAACAGCCTGTATGATTTCGCGGTAAGGCGTGAAATCGACTCAACCGGCCTGTTCCATGTAAGCAGTGCCGTGTTCCTGCCTGTGGCCGCTACCTTCAGATCCGACGGCAGCTTTGCCGGTGCCTTGTCCGCCCCCTGAACGATATAGCCTATTACCGGAATGCTGTTCCTGAGATATGTAGTCCCGTCAATATCAACCTTCAGGTCGCAGATGTCTTCATCATGGAGCGAAGCAGGCTCCCACTTGACCATCTTCGCGCTGTAGGTATAGGCAGAAACCGGATTGCCGCTCGTATCTGTTCCCGTGGCCGCTTCTTTCGGAAGTGAAGAAAGCGTGCTGCTGTAGGAGTCGCCTTTTGTATCCGTCGTAGTGACTGTATTAGACCAGCTGCCTGTAAAGCCCGTATTACCGGTAATCTGAAAGCTTCCTCCGAGCGCAAAGCCCACCCTGTCGCCGCCTGTCAAGCCGATTTTAAAATCAGACCTGTTGCCGTCTGAATCAGAATGGGTGGCACTCTCGGTCAGGGAAGTCGTCATGGTGGCTCCGCCCTTCACATCCAGCGGCACCTGGTAAAGAGAGCCCTCCGAAGAAGAATAGGCGCTCGCGTCGTATCCGGGGATTTCGCTCGTGCTGCTCTTATAGCTTGAAGGATCTCCGATCGTACGTCCTGGATAGAGCGCCTCCGGATCGATCTTCAGCATTTTTTCACTGCTTTCAGTGACCTTGCTGTTGTATTCTTTCGCTATCCTGTTGTAATCACTTAACGGCATTTCCGATTTGACCGGATCCAAATCCACTTCTGTTTCCATCGTGCCGGTCGTCTCATTTACCCAGTCGCCGACCTTCTCAGCCGCTCCCGTATCCACATCTTCCTGTTTCGCCGTATGGGCCGGAAGAAAAACGCTGTACCGGTACTTGACAGTAGGTACGGCAAAAAGCACCACATAATCCTGGACCCCGCTTGTACTGATGGTCAGCGAAGATCCCTTGACCACCGAATCCTGATATGACGACAGAGAAAAATAGGTCATGGCAGCATCCAGCCCCAGGATACCGCAGTTGGAGGTAGTCCCGAAAGTAGCCTGCATGCTCAGGCCCAGATACATGCCGTTAGCGCCGGTGTTCTGCTCGGCTGTGGAAGTCGAATAGCTTATGCCGAAAGAGCTTGTCCCACGGCTGTAGTTCAGTTCTTCCCAATACGGGGGGCTGAGCAGGACGCAGTAAACATTCGGCTTCGACCAGCCGGTCGATTTCCCGACATACTGTGTATAGGTGCTGTCCCTGTCGACGTTTACCGGAGCAAGCACCATGGTCGTGCCGTTGTCGTCCTCATCGGGATTGTCGTCGAAATAATTCTTGTTCGTCATGGAATGCAGGATCATCGATACCGTCTGCCCGGTCTTGTCATCCTTCTTCTGGCCGTAATAGAACCAGGAGATATCGATCCGGCAGGTGTCGTCGCCGGACGAGTTGTATCCCGTCATCACGACCGTCTGATCCGCGAAACGTTCATTTTCCGAAAAGCAGGCTGTCGCGCATCTTCCTATAAAGGCTTCGTCATCGTTCGAGAATTCGAGGTCTTCATTCGAATTCCTTGTGAAATAGCCATTCTTGATAAGGTCGTCGCCGTCCGCGGCTCCCTGCGTGAAATGAAGGAATACACCGTTGCAGAAGACCGTGTCCGTTATCGCGGAAACATTATAACGACCGGCCGTCATGGCGATCGGGGAGTTTTCCGAAGCGCCGTCGCCGGATGAATCATCGACATGGATCTCCGGATGCCTCGCCACTTCCTTGACCTGATCATCCGACCATTCAAACGAGTAGCTGCCGTTCGTGTATCGCAGGACATTCAGCAGCATCACGGATGTATCGATCTTCCCGCGCTTTTCCCCATTCTCATATTCATAGTTTTTATATCCCGCAACGACAATCTCATCTTTCCCATCGCCGTCGAGATCCGCGTTGATCGCGGATTGAAGCTTGAACCTGGAAGCCTCCTTGCCGATGACCATCGGGTCGAGGAACAGCTTGGTCGCGCTTCCTCCGTCAAAACGGACGACCGCCATGCCGCCGGCATCACAGGCTTTTGAGTAGTTATCATAGGGCAGGGATACATTGACGACCAGGTCGTCCCGGCCGGACATATCGGTCGTCTGGAGATTGACCAGAGGCCTGCATTTTCCGTCGGACCATTTAATCCGGTTTCCGATGCCTCCCAGATAGAAACTGCCGTCTGTCTGCAGATTATAGCTTCCGTTACTCTGCTCAATGGGCTGGTAAAGCTGGATTCTGCCGCCGTCATCCGAAGGGATATGAACCGCCACTTCTTCATAGCCGTCCGCGTCGTAATCACCGACTGCCATCGAAGTCAGGCCGCCCTGCTCACGGATCGTGATATCGCCGACCCAGTCGTTATCGCTTGTCAGGCAGATATCCGTCGCCTTGCCTTTAATATACTGATTGCTGTCGCTTACGGCAAAAGCGCGAATCCTCTGACGGCTGTCATCACTGTCGTCGTCATAATATAAAGTGTACCCTTTGTCAAGGACACGGACACATTTTCTTCTTACCTAAATTCCTATTCTTTGATAAAGGATCTATTCCGGTTGTTATGTAACTGTAAAACTCATTGGGAGCCAGGCGGTTCAACTG